>Ga0070670_100000025_pt1 | contig 188514 bp, 153 predicted proteins | sample KBSS63metaG_FD_64665 | JGI IMG/M metagenome (GOLD analysis project Ga0070670, IMG submission 64665) | Switchgrass rhizosphere microbial communities from Kellogg Biological Station, Michigan, USA - KBS S6-3 metaG | ecosystem: Host-associated > Plants > Roots > Rhizosphere > Soil ... | reverse complement strand
CTTGTGCAGCTCCTCCTCGACCTTGCGCTCCATCTCCGCTTCCTGCTGCGGCGTCTGCATCGACTTCTGATACTCGAAGATGTACTGCGCGCCGACGTTCGACGTCATGATGATGACCGTATTCTTGAAGTTGACTTCGCGTCCCTTCGAATCCGTCAGCCGCCCGTCATCGAGCACCTGCAGCATCACATTGAAAACCTCGGGATGCGCTTTCTCGATCTCGTCGAAAAGCACGACGGCGTACGGACGGCGCCGAATGGCCTCTGTGAGCTGACCGCCTTCCTCGTAGCCGACGTATCCCGGCGGCGCGCCGATCAGGCGCGCGACGGCGTGACGCTCCATGTACTCCGACATGTCGATGCGCACCATGGCGTTCTCGTCGTCGAACAGGAACTCCGCCAGCGCGCGCGCCAGCTCGGTTTTGCCGACGCCGGTCGGACCCATGAAGATGAACGAGCCGATGGGGCGATTCGGATCCTTGAGTCCCGCGCGCGAGCGGCGCACGGCGCTGGAGACGGCGGCGACCGCTTCCTCCTGCCCGACCACGCGCTTCTTGAGGTTGTCCTCCATCTTCACCAGCTTCTGGATTTCGGACTCCATCATTCGCGTCACCGGAACGCCGGTCCATTTCGAAACGATCTCGGCGATGTCTTCGTCGGTCACTTCCTCGCGCAGCAGCGCGCCCGACTTCTGCATCTCGCCGAGCTTCGCCGACAGCGACTCGAGTTGCTGATTGATTTGCGGCAGCGCGCCGTAACGCAGCTCCGCGGCCTTGTTCAGATCGCCCTGGCGTTCGGCGGCGTTCGCGGCTTCGCGCGTCTCTTCGAGTTTCTTCTTCAGATCGTTGATCTGCGTGATCACGCCCTTCTCGTTTTCCCACTGCGTGCGAAGCGTGCTGATTTTTTCCTGCAGCTCGCTGATCTCGCCGTCGATCTCGCCGAGGCGGTGTTTCGAGACAGGATTGTCCTCGCGGGAGAGAGCCTGCTTTTCGATCTGGAGCTGCGTCATGCGGCGCGTCAGCTCGTCGATCTCCTGCGGCATCGAGGTCAACTCGATGCGCAGCTTCGACGCCGCTTCATCGATCAGATCGATGGCCTTGTCGGGAAGGAAGCGGTCGGTGATGTAGCGATGCGACAGCGTCGCGGCTGCGACGATTGCCGAGTCCTGAATCTTTACGCCGTGATGAACTTCGTAGCGCTCTTTCAAGCCGCGCAGAATGGCGATCGTGTCTTCGACCGTCGGCTCGCCGACGAACACCGGCTGAAAGCGGCGCTCGAGCGCGGCGTCCTTCTCGATGTGCTTCTGATACTCGTTCAGCGTCGTCGCGCCGATGGCGCGCAGCTCGCCGCGCGCGAGTGCCGGCTTGAGCATGTTCGAGGCGTCCATCGCCCCTTCCGCGGCTCCGGCACCGATGAGCGTGTGCAACTCGTCGATGAAGAGGATGACGTCGCCTTCGCTCTCCTCGACTTCTTTGATGACTGCTTTGAGACGGTCTTCGAACTCGCCGCGGTATTTCGCGCCGGCGATCATCGCGCCGAGGTCGAGGGCGACCACGCGCTTGTTCTTGAGGCCCTCGGGGACGTCGCCTTCCATGATGCGGCGGGCCAGACCTTCGACGATCGCCGTCTTGCCGACGCCCGGCTCGCCGATGAGGACCGGATTGTTCTTCGTGCGCCGCGACAGCACCTGGATGACGCGGCGGATTTCTTCATCGCGTCCGATGACCGGATCGAGTTTGCCGCGCCGCGCCAGTTGCGTCAGGTCGCGCGCGTAGCGCTCCAGCGCCTGGTACTTATCCTCGGGATTCTGATCGGTGACGCGCTGCGTGCCGCGCACCGACTGCAGCGCCTTCAGCAGCGCGTCGGGAACGGCGCCATGCCGCGCTAGGATCTTCGCCGCCGTCGATTCTTTCGTCTGCGCGATGGCGAGCAGGAAGTGTTCGGTGGAAACGTACTCGTCGTTGAACTGCGTGGCCGCGTTGAACGCGGCGTCGAAGACTTTGCGGAGCGTCGGTCCGATCATCGGCTCCGCCGAGGCGCCGCCGACGCGCGAGAACTTCGCCACTTCGGCCGCCACTTCGGCTTCGATCTGACCGGGCTGCAAGCCGAGCTTGGTCAGGATCGGAACGACGATCCCGCCCTCCTGCCGGAGCAGGGCGATGAGCAGGTGCTCGGGCGTGAACTCGGGGTTGCCCGCACCGCGGGCGAGGTTCTGCGCCTCGGAGACCGCCTCCTGAGCCTTGACTGTAAGTTTATTGAAATTCATACGATTACCTCACATTGAGTCTAAGAGACTCACATCGTAACCGGCAAAAGTTGCCACTCATTCCGACGTGCAAGAAGAGCGCGCGTCGTATCAGCCGTCTTCGTCGAGCGAACGATGTATCGGTTCGGGGACGTGGCGGATTGGTAGCCTGATCGCCTTCAACGTTCGGATGGCGCCGACGCCGCGCATCATCCACCACCCCAGAAGAAAGATGACGAAGATCAATCGGGAAACGTTATCGAAGGTCAATTTCCGTTCATCGCCGACGACGAGAAGGACCATTTCGGCGAAGCCGATCAAGTAAGCGAAAACCAGCGCGCCAACCGAACGTCCCAGTGCCAGCGTGCAGAGAAGGACGAGGAGGAGGCCAGCGACGAAGATCCAATTCGTCTGCTGGTCCGGTTCGCCGCGGGAGAGGACGATTCCTCCGAATACGATCTGCAGCAACGCCAGAATCCAGATCGGTACGAGCGCGCTCCACAGAACGTGAATCGGATCGCCTCAGAGCCAGGAAGCGGCGCGCCGTTGCGCGTGAGATACAGCATCGGGCTGTTGCGCGGGCCTCGCTCCAGCCAGATCCGCAGGACGGTGTGATCGTGTAGCGTGAACTCGGTGCCGTTACGAAGGCCCTCGGCATCGACGCGTCCGAGGACAACGCCGTCGAGAAGTACGATGACCTCGCTCCAGGTCCTCGTCCGCTTCACCACCAGCCGTTTCGGCCCGCGCGGCTCGATCGGATAGCGCTTCGTGAACACCACAAAAGTATAGGTTCGGGGCCGCTCAGAAGAGGACCGATCGGTTGCCTCATCCGCCGGCGGGACGTGCCGCCAGCAGAGCCGCCGCGTCGAGCTGGTGATTAAGAAGTAGCGATATCTGTCGGATCGGTAGGTGTCCGATTATTCTGCTGCTTCCATTCTTTGCGTCTCTTCCTTCTCGATAACGAGAGGCGGACGAGCATCGTCATCAGCGCCGCCAGCAGGAGGAGGATGCCGAGCGCCGCGGCCGCGACGATCCGCTTTTCGCTTTTCGTGTGATGCGGAAGTGCGTCGAGACCGGCGATCAGAAAGTAGGTCAGACCAACTCCCGTCGCCACCGACAGCCGCCGGACGCTGTGCTCCGTCTCGAAGATTTCGAACTCGTTCAGTCCCAGCTCTTCGCGCTTCTTCCACGCGTGGCGGTACAGCAGCGTGAAGACGATCATCACGCCGGCGAAGCCCGCGCCGAAGATGGCGAAGATCAGCGGCTTGTGCTCCGGCAGAACCACCAGCTCCATCCCGTGCGCGGTGGCGATGGTCTGCTTCATCCGCGGATCGGTCAGGATCACGTTGAAGAGGAACTTCAGCGGATAGACGAAGAACAGCACCATGAACAGCAGCACGAGGTTGAGGACGACCGTCACGCGATCTTCCAGACCGTAGCGCCGGAAGAAGGTGAACTGCGAATACCACAGCCCGGCCAGCATCAGGAAGGTGACGACGAACGCACCGAAGCCGCGCATCGTGGCCAACAACTCGCCAGAGGTTCGCGGCACCTCCAGCGACACGATCAGCAGCGTCACCGCGAACCCGAACACGGCGTCGCTGAACCCTTCCACGCGCGTGATCTCATGGCTCCGCCAGCGAAACCCATCGACCGGATCGTGATGCATCAGTTTGTCGCGGAGCATGGGGCGGGATTGTAGACGGAGCAGTTCAATCCGCAGATGTCGCAGATTTCACGCAGATCATCTGTGAAATCTGTGTCCATCTGCGGATGGTATCCGCTGGTAGACTTCCCCTCCCGGAGACCCCCATGAGCGCGACTGCGCAAACGATTGAACGTATCTCGCCTGAAACGAACCTCTTCGAATCGATCCTGGAACTGATCCGGCGCACGTCGACCATCCTGCCGGACGATGTCGTTCGCGCCGTCACCGCTGCGCGGAAGAACGAGGTCGAGGGATCGAATGCCGACGTCGCGCTGAACGTCATCGGCTGCAACATCGGACTGGCGCGCGACAGCTCGCTGCCGCTTTGCCAAGACACCGGCACGATCCTCTTCTACGTTCACACGCCCGCCGGCTACGACCAGCTCGCGTTCGAGGAGATCGCTACCGAGGCGGTGAGGACGGCCACGAAGAAAGGGTATTTGCGGCAGAACAGTGTCGACAGCATCACCGGCAAGAACACGGGCGACAACACCGGGCCCGGCTCGCCGGTTTTTCATTTTCATCAGTGGCGCGAGCCGCATGTGGAAGTGAAGTTGATGCTGAAAGGCGGCGGCTGCGAGAACATGAACGCGCAGTACTCGCTGCCGCACCCCGACCTCGGCGGACGCGATCTCAAAGGCGTCGAGAACGCCATCCTCGATTGCGTCCTCCAGGCCCAGGGCCAGGGATGCGGCCCCGGCATCCTCGGCGTCTGCATCGGCGGCGACCGCGGTACCGGATACGGCTTCGCCAAGGAACAGCTCCTGCGCATGCTCGATGACACGAACGATGATCCGGTGCTCGCGGAATTGGAGTCGCGCGTCGTCGAGAAGGCGAATCAGTCCGGCATCGGACCGATGGGATTCGGCGGCAAGACGACGCTGCTCGCCTGCAAAATCGGCAAGCTCAATCGCCTGCCGGCGTCGTTCTTCGTCTCGATCGCGTACATGTGCTGGGCGTATCGCAGGCGCGGCGCGGAACTGAATCTGAACGGCGAAGTTTCCAACTGGCTCTATTAATCGTCTAAGGGTGCATGAAACGGTTGGTGCCGTTTGTGTTCACTCTGCTCGCGGCCTCGTGCGACGCGTTGATGCAACGCGAGATGGCCTCGCTGCAACCGCCGAAACGACCGGATGCCGTTCGCGCACTTCTCACACCGATCTCGTTGGCGGAACTCGTTTCGCCAGAACCGCCGCCCCCGCCGCCGCCGTCCGGCTTCTTTCCGTGAATGCTCATGGTCACGCCGGTCAGTTCGACCGACGGCGCCAAAGCCGCTTGCACGTCGTGCCATGCGAACGGAATCCCAAACGCGATAGCATCGAAGCATGGCTCTGGTAAAGCTCACCACTCCCATTGACGAAGCGACGATTCGCACCCTTCACGTCGGTGATTCCGTCGCCATCACCGGCCGGCTCTACACCGGACGCGACGCCGTCCATCACCGCATCCACACCGGCACGAAACCGCCCGTCGACCTCGCGGGCCACATCATTTATCACTGCGGTCCGGTGATGGTGAAAGAGGGCGATCAGTGGGTTTGCAAGGCCGCCGGGCCGACCACTTCCTCGCGCGAGGAGCCGTATCAGTGGGAAGTGATGCGCGACTACGGCATCCGCGGCGTGATCGGCAAGGGCGGGATGGGGGAGAAGACGCTGGCTGCGTGCAAGGAGTACGGCGCGGTCTACATGCACGCGATCGGGGGCGCCGCGCAGGTCTGCGCCGCGTCGATCAAGCGCGTCGACGGCGTCGACTGGATGGACCTCGGATCCCCCGAGGCCATTTGGCATCTGTGGGTGGAAGACTTCATGGCCATCGTCACGATGGACGCGCACGGTCAGTCGCTGCACAAGAACGTCTTCGAGGAATCGAAGGCGCGGCTCGAGGCGATGAAGGCCACGTAAAGAATGAAGGGTCTATACTCGCCCGAATGTCCGCGATGGGTCGGTCCGCGCGGCTATGGTCAGCGCCAGATTTTCAGTCAGTCGCAGTTGGACGTGAGGGCGAAGTACTGGCCGCGAAGGTCCGGCTCATCATCACCGCGCTGACGGCGCTTATCCCTCTCACGAGTTTGCTGCGGCGGACACCGGGCGCCGAGGCGGTGATCGGACTTTCTGTCTCCGTTTCGATCGTTGCCCTCGGAACGCTGATCCTCCGCGTGGCGCAGCGGCCGAACCCGCCGCCCTGGCTCGGCCTGTTCACGTGCCTGCTGGACGTGAGCACCGTCAGCTTGGTCAACGCCGGCTTTGTGATGTCGGGCAATCCGCTCGCGGCCACGAATAGCCGTGTCGTGTTCTGCAGCTATTTCGTCGCGCTGGCGATGGTCTGCCTGCGCCAGGACCGCCGGTGGTGCATCCTGGCCACGGCCGCGGCGATGGTGGAGTACGGCGGAATCGTCGTCTGGTCGGTCATGCACTACGACCTTCGGGCTGCTGAGTTCGCGTTCAGCGGATACGGCCGATTCAATTGGGACAATCAGGTCGCGCGGCTCTTGTTGCTGGCCGCGGCCGGATCCATCGGCGCGGTGATCGTGGTGCAGAGCCGCGGTTACTGGCAGGCCGTGATCAGGTATCTCGACGCGTTCCCGTTGGGCGTCATCATCACCGGCGCGGACAACAAGTCGCGCTACGCCAATCTCGCCGCGCAGGATCTTCTCGGCCGCGCCATACCGGCCGGCGTGGACGTATCGGAGCTCAACTCCCTTTTGGTTCTCGCCGGCACGGAGGAATCGTATCCGCCGAAGCGGAGCACGATCGCGCGCGCGTTGGCGGGCGAGTCGACCGAGCGCGACGACATGGAGATCCAGCGACAGGACTCGAGAATTGCCGTCGAAGCGTGGGGAAGTCCGGTGCTCGATCGGAAGGGGCGCGTCTCCCACGCGATCGCCGTCTTCCACGATCAGACGCGGCGCCGGCGAGCCGAGGAGGAACTGCGGCGCGTCGGCGAGATGCTGCGGGAGGCCAACGCCGAGCTCGAGCTTCGCACTGGCGTCCTGGCGGCGGTCGCCGAGGCAGCCGAGCGGCTGTTTCAGTCCGCGTCGTGGGAAGAGGTGGCCACGGAAGTCATCGGCGGCATCGGCGACGCGGTTCGCGCAAGCAGGGCATCGATCTTCCAGGTCTCCGAGGAAGGAGAGCTCGCCGCGAGATTGCGCTTCGGGTGGGTTGCGCCGGGCGTGAAACCGCTCGCCGAGGCCCTGCGCGAAGAGGTTCCCTTCCGCATCGGCGGCTTCGGACGATGGCTAGAAAGTTTTCGGCGCGGCGAACCGGTCTTCGGACTCGTCCGCGATTTTCCCGAGTCCGAACGCATCGTCCTTTCGGCACAAGGCGTTTATGCGATCGCCGTCGTGCCGGTCTATGTCAGCGATCATCTCTGGGGATTCCTCGCCTTCGACAACTGCGAGTCCGAACGTGAGTGGTCGTTGCGCGAGATTCTCGGCCTGCGCGTTGCCGCGGACATGCTCGCCGAGGCGATCGCGGCCAAGGATCGTGCCGCCGTCATCGAAGCGAGCGCGGAACGCTATCGCGCTCTTTTCGAGCGCAGCCTCGGCCTGCTCTGCACGCATTCGATGGACGGCACCCTCCTCTCGGTCAACAATGCCGCCGCTTCCAACATCGGATTTACGGTGGAGCAGATGGTCGGACGAAATCTCGACGTCTTTCTGGCTCCGAGCGCCCGACCTCGATTCGCCGGCTATCTGACGGCGATCGCTGAGGAAGGGGAAATCAGCGGGCTGCTCACGCTGCTGGATGCCAACGGCGCGGAGCGGCACTGGCAGTACCGGAACTACGTCGTCCGCGAGCCGGCGCAGGCTCCGTACGTTTTAGGACACGCGCTCGACGTCACCGACCGGATCGCGTTGGAGCATGAGTTGCGCGATCGAGCGCTGAAAGATCCGTTGACCGGATTGGCCAATCGCACACTCTTCGAAGATCGGCTCACCCGCGCCTTCGAACGGTCCAAACGGAGAGCGATCGCCGAGGGGGAAATGCCGCGATTGGCGTTGGCCTACGTCGATCTCGACGGTTTCAAGGAAACGAACGACCGGTTTGGTCATCCCGCAGGCGACGCTCTGCTGTGCGAGGTGGCCTCACGATTGCGTGGCGGTCTTCGGGCCCTCGATACGGTGGCCCGGCTGGGCGGCGACGAGTTCGCGCTCATCCTGCCGGACATCGGATCGGAGGAGAACGCGAGGCATCTCATCGACAAACTTCTCGATTCGTTGCGCAATCCATTCGTCTACGGCGGCTACACGCTGGTGGTGAGCGTCAGCGTGGGAGTCAGCATCCATCCCGCAGATACCGACTCCACCGAAGGGCTGGCCGCGCGCGCCGACAAAGCCATGTACGCGGCAAAGGCAGCCGGCGGCAGCAGCTATCGTTTTTACAGCGACCTTTAACCATGCGCACCGAACGCGACACCCTCGGCGAAGTCCGCGTCCCTGACGACGCGCTGTACGGCGCGCAGACGCAGCGCGCGGTCGAGAACTATCCGATCAGCGGACTGCGCGAGCATCCGGTGTTCATCCGCTCGTTCATCCTGTTGAAAAAAGCGGCGGCGCTGGCGAACAAGGAGCTCGATGCGCTGGATGCGAAACTCGCCGATTCCATCGTCGCAGCATGCGATGAGTTGCTCGACAACGCGGAGAAGTATCGGCCGCAGTTCGTCGTCGACGTCTTCCAGGCCGGCGCGGGGACGTCGTTCAATATGAACGTGAACGAAGTCATCGCAAACCTCGCCAATCCGGAGCGCGGCACGTACAAGCCGGTCCATCCCAACGATCACGTGAACATGGCACAGTCGACGAACGATGTGTTCCCGACGGCGATCCGCATCGCCACGCTGCTGTTGCTGTTGAACGAGCTGATGCCGGAGCTCGACCGTCTGGCGATGGCGCTCGCCAACCGCGGCGAAGCGTTCGCGGACGTAATCAAATCCGGCCGCACGCACTTGCAGGATGCGGTGCCGGTGACGCTCGGCCAGGAATTCAACGCGTACGCGGCGGCGGTCGCACGCGCCACACGCCAGTTGGCGGTCGCGGCTACCGACCTGCGCGAGCTCGGCATCGGCGGCACCGCCGCCGGAACGGGCATGAACGCGCCGCGCGGCTACCGGCATGCGGTGATCAAGCACCTCAACGAGATGACCGGTCTCAATCTCATCCCCTCGGACGATCTCCGCGAGGCGATGCAGTCGCAGCTTCCCGTCGCCGCCGTTTCCGGCGCGCTGCGCAACCTGGCGCTGGAGTTGACGCGCATCGCCAACGATCTCCGCCTCCTCGCCTCGGGGCCGCAGACCGGCTTCGCGGAAATCATCCTGCCGGCCGTACAACCGGGGTCGTCGATCATGCCCGGCAAGGTGAATCCGTCGATGCTGGAGTGCATGAACCAGCTCTGCTTCCACATCATCGGCTCCGCCACGGCGATCGATTACGCCGTGCAGGCCGGGCAGCTCGAACTGAACGTCATGATGCCGCTGATGGCGTTCGAGATCCTCTTCTCGATGGAGATCCTGAAGAACTACCTGCCGGTGTTCGTCGCCAAATGCATCGCCGGAATCGAGGCGGACCGCGCGCAGTGCGAGGCGTACTACATCAGCTCTCCGTCGTTGGCTACGGCGCTGAATCCGATCATCGGCTACGCGAAAGCGGCAGAGATCGCGAAAGAGTCGGCGAAGAGCGGCACGCCCATCCCGACGCTGCTGCGCGAGAAGAAGATTCTCAGCGACGCCGAGATCGCGCGCATCTTCACCCCTGAGTTTCTCGCCGGACAGGCGGATTGACGATTACAATTCGTTCGCCGTCCAACAATCCATGCGCCTCTTCATCGCCATCTCCTTTCCGGAGCAGGAGCTCCGCGCGATCAGCGACCGCGTTTCGATGGTGAAGTCGCGGCTGCCGCCGGCGTCGTGGGTGCGTCCGGAGACGCAACATCTGACCTTCGCATTTCTCGGCGAACAGCCGGAGTCGCTGCTTCCGATTCTCGCCAAGCGCGTGGAAGAAAATCTGGCCGCCGTTCCGCGATTCGAAGGCCACCTGCGCGGCAGCGGATTTTTTCCGAACGCGCGTCACGCCCGTGTTGGATGGGTCGGCGCCGCGCCGGAGGAAAAGTTTCGCGCCGTCGCGAACGCCGTTCGCGGTGCCGTCAAGGCTGCCGGAGTCACAATCGACGGCGGCGATTTTCGCGCGCATCTCACGCTCTTTCGCATCCGCGATCAATGGCCGCCAGCCTGTATCGAGATCTTCAACGGCGCGTTGCGCGACTTCAAATCCGATCCGTTTGCGGTCGACGCCGTGACGCTTTTCTCCAGCGAGCTGAATCCGAAGGGCGCGATCCACACGCCACTGCGCACGTTCGCGCTGGCCTAGCGCGTGGCGCGGCTCTTTGCCACCGACTTACCGCGCAACTGCCCGCACGCCGCGGCGATGTCGCGCCCCTTCGAGCGCCGCACCGTCACCTGGACTCCGTTGCGGACCAGCGTGTCGACGAAGCGGTCGATCGATCCTTCCTTCGGACGCTTCATCCACGCAGGAAGGTTCGGATCCTCGTTGAACGGAATCGCGTTTACTTTCGCGCGCAGGCCGTGAATCAGTTTCGCCAGCGCCAGCGCGTCCGAATGCGAATCGTTGTAGCCGGCCAGCAACACGTATTCGATCGTGATCTCGCGCCCTTTTTCGGACGGGTACTTTTTGAGAACCGCGATCAGCTCCTCCAGCGGATACTTCTTCGTGATCGGCATGATCTCTTCGCGGCGGCGGCGATCGGGAGCATTGATCGACACCGCGAGGTTCGGACGGCGCGGCAGTTTCGCCAGCTCTTCGATGCCCGGGATGATGCCCGAGGTCGATAGCGTGATCCGTTTTGGCGCGATGTTTTTGTAGAGCACATCGAGCGTCGTGACGAGGTTGTCGAAATTCAGCAGCGGCTCGCCCATGCCCATGAAGACCACGTTCATCGACTCCATCGGCACGTTGTGCTCGTGCTGGATGGTGAAGAACTGCCCGAGCATTTCGCCCGGCGAGAGGTTGCGTCCCGCGCCGAAAAAACCGGTCACGCAGAACGTGCAGCCGACCGCGCATCCCGCCTGCGACGACAGGCAAACGCTCGTTCGTTCGCCCATCGGCATGTACACCGCCTCGATGCGATTGCCGTCGCGCAGCGTGAAGAGATACTTCTGGCTTCCGTCCGCCGCCGGCGTCGTCCGCTCGACAACTTCCGGAAATGCCAGCGTGTAGTGTGCCGCCAGCGCGCTGCGCAGCTCTTTCGGGATGTTCGTCATCGCGTCGAACGCGTCGACACCGCGGACGTACATCCACTCCTCGATCTGCTTCACGCGGAACGGCGGCGAAACGATCGCGCTGAGCGCCTGTTCCAGTCTGGGCGGCGCGAGATCGTACAGATTCGTGTCGCCGCGGGCGGCGCTACTCATCGTCGCTGGTCGCCGCCAGCGGCTCCGGACGGCGCGCGCCTCGCACCTTTCGCGTCGGATCGATGCCCATCGCGCGCAGCATGGCCAGGTCGTTCACGTCGATGCGGAACTGCACCTGCTTGTCGCTCTTGACCATCATTCCCGCGGCGGGATCGGGCGCCGGCGTTTCTTCTTCTTCGCCGAGGCGGTTCAGACCGATGGTGGCATCGAGGAGGACGTAGAGGTTGTAGCCCTCATCGCGGATCCGTTGAATGTGTTCGTTGACGTCTTCGGAGCTCGAGATCGAATCGTTGATCGCCGTCCCGAGCTGTTGCAGGAGCTGCTTGATTTTGTCGTCCAAGGGTTCGTTCCGATACGGAGGCAGTGTAGTACTCCCGAGGCGAAGGTCAATATTCCGAAGCATCGCAGCGAGGCGTATCCTATTCGCCCTTCGGCGTCTCGAGCGGCTGCAAGCCGGTAGCCACCGACTCCCACAGTTCCGACCAGTAAGCGAGGTACTTCCAGCGCCCCCACTTCGCGTAGCGCCGCAGCATCGTGCGGTCGGAGACGGCGCGTCCGCCATGGTAGCGCTCGCGGACGAAGCGGCGGAACTCGGTGTCGACGGCGATGAAGTCGTGACGCCCGTCCATGGCCAGCAGATGCGCGGCGCCGTACGGTCCGATCCCCGGCAGTTCGCGATAGCTCTTGAACAGCTCCTCGGTACTCTTCGCCGCATCGCTCATCGCCTTCATGTCGATCGAACCGTCCACGATGCCGGTGGCCAGCGCATGGATCGACTTCGCGCGATACCCGAGGCGGCAATCCTCCTGGAGCTCGTCGGCGGAAAATCGCGCCACGTCTTCCGGCGTCGGAAACGCGCGTCCCGACTTCGTCTTCCGTCCGCACTTTTCGACGATCAGCTCCGTCATGCGCATCGTCTGCCGCCACATCGTGTTGGTCGTGGTGATGATCTTCACGACGTCTTCGAAGAGCGTCGCGCCGCAGAGGAGCCTCCCGAATCCGGCCGACTCGACCCACGCGTGCGCCGGCGAGTTGCGGGTGAGGTTCACGAACTCGCTGGTGTCGATGCCGAGTTGAAGCATGCGCCCGAGCTTGCGCCGCAGTTCGTCGCTGTCGTCAGCTCCATCGACGCGCAGAGATTCACCATCGAACGAGACGCGAAGATCGACGGCCTTCCCGCCGAGGATCTCCGGCCGATGCAGCGTCTGCTCGTCGCGCGCCCAGCGGAACGGCGCGAGCAGATACCAGCCGTGCGAGACGACCGTCGACGCGAAATGGAAGTGGGGAGGAACAGGAATGGAGGCGACGGCCGGAATCGAACCGGCGGATAAAGGTTTTGCAGACCTCTGCCTTACCACTTGGCTACGTCGCCCTCGGAAAAGATTGGCGAGTCTAGTGAACCGCCCTCCCAGCGTCAATATTCAGCGTTGACACCGCGCCCCCGCGTCGTCCACCATGCCGCCCCTCGCGCCAAATTCTGTGGTGTAGCTCAGTTGGTAGAGCGCCGGATTGTTAATCCGGTGGTCGGAGGTTCGAGTCCTCCCGCCACAGCCAGCGCGCGCCTCAGACTCAGGATCCGCACTGTGTAGATTCTCTTTTCATTGGCAGCAACGAACCTGAACTCGAGCCGCGACTCCGATGTTGTTGTCTTTGGGATGGTGCAGCTTCGTTGCACCGAGGATGGGGAACGTTCTCAGCGGCCGCGACTCGTCGCAGGTCGACGTTCTCGTCATCCCGCGAGCATTTGCGTGGCTATGATGCTTCGCGCTGCGCGGTGAGATAAGTAAAGCAAATCTAGCCCGCGACGATTTCGCCGACGACCTCTACCTTCACACGGATCCCGTCCACGTGAGTCGGAAGATCGATGTTCGGGAGCTCGCTGACGTTCAGCTTCACGGCCAGCTCATTGTCGATGCGGGTGATACCCAGGCCGCAGAACTCCGGAAGGTCGCCGAACAAGACCTCGGCTTTCTCCTTCGCCGCCCTCACCTCCGCGAGCCCGGGATTCATTGCGTTCTCATTGTAGCAGTTGAACTTCCAGGGCGCTGAGCACTCGTCCGACGGGGTTAGCATAGGTCAAGCCACGGTCGTTGTCCGCCCCTTTCTGGCTGCAGGCGAACAACATCGCGACGGCTGCTCCGTCCATATCCAGGATCAGCGCCCCGCTGTCTCCGCCGCGGCTAAACGCATTGTTGCCTGTTCCCGCGATCTCGATCTGTCCGCCAAACGTCATGGGAGGCAACCCTAGATAGTGCACGACCGGAGAGACTTCGAAAGCCGTGATCTCACCTTCGGTGAAGCCGGTCGCCCGCCCACTCTTCACGACTCGATAAAAGTCGGTCGGCTCGTCCGCGATGCCGCTAATCGGGCCAATGCCAAGAACGTCGCATGTCCCGCAGTTGTGCTCATCAACGAGCTTCGCAAATGCAGCATCCACTAGGTTTTTGCCTCTTGTCTGCAGGCGCACGAAGGTCACGAGCTCGCCAATCTCATCGCGGGGGTGCTCGCCTCCGTCCGTCGTCCCAGGCTGGAGGATCGGATCCATTTCGTTGGCGCGGTTGCAGTCTGCGAGGATGTGGTTGTTTGAGACGAAACCAATCTCCGCTCCTCGACGTGCAAAGAAACCGAGCGTGCCGGCCGGAGTTTGGTAGTGACCGACGGACGCGCCGGCCCGTAACGGCCGGTAGCGATCCTGCGTCTGAGGCCTTTTGCTGCCCTGCGCTGAGATGAGGCCGGTCACCCGGACATCCGTTTCGGAACGCGCCATCGAGCTGATGGCGGTAACCAGCTCATGCCTTCGCTGAGAGGCGCGTGCAATCCGGATCGCGAGCTTGTATTGGTGTGGTTGTGGTCCGGGGGCGATGCCTAAAGCCAGTCCATCGAGGATCTCCGCCTCGCCTTTCAGCGTCTGGGACCAACGATGGATGACGCGCGCCACCGGGTTCATATCGGCGCCGCGAGTGCTCTGGTTCGACAGCAACCTGTCTAGGTTATTGCGGAGTTCACGAGCGCTTTCGAGACGCATGGTTTCGTGTCCTCAAAGTTAGGTGTAGCTGACGGCAGGATTTATTCGCGCTTCGGTCAAACCGATCTTAAAAACGGCATACGTCACTGTTGCAAACGGATCTCGGTAGCCCGGCGTGAGCGCATCGATTTGCGATACACCGTCGGGCAGAAGCATGTCGATTGACGAATCGTAGTAGGCCCCATGCTTTGTGAGAACGCCAAAGTCGCACGCACGTGCGAGAAGGCAGAAGCCACGATTTAGCGCTCCCGACATCACTCGTTCGTTACCACCCGTGAGTTCGCTACGCCCTCGCTGAGTAAAGACGAGGCGCATCGGCCGGCTTTTGAATAAGACTTCCGGTTTCGTCGATTGATCGAAACGGCTCAAAAGCTCGTCAATCACACGAACGGCCTCGTTCGTGAGCGCAGGAAACCCGAGGACTGACACCAGTCGTTGGGCAGTTTCAGACCGGCCGAACGAGAAAACCTTCCTCCACCACGGGGGCTCGCGATGCTTCACGACCTCGAAGGACAGCACACCGACGCCGCCGGGGATTTCGATTGGTTTGTTCCCCATCGCCTTATTCAAATCGGCGTTTAGCGCCTTCTTTGCGGAGGGCTGCTGACTCTGTTCGTAGAGGTCGAGCCCCGCAGCGACTGCCCAAGTCAGAAGATCGCCGCGATTGCTGCCCATCTGCCCGAAATTCAGTCGCAGCGTCGCGCGCGTCTCCGGATCGATCTTCTCTTCATGGGAAACGCGAAAGGTAAGAAGCTGGAGTCCAGCGTGAATGTCCGGCTGCGAATCCGAACCTGCAAGCCTCGGAGGATTTTCAGTCGTGAGGAGCAACGGGGGATCGGCCTTCTTGTCGCCGAATTGGAAGATGATGAACTGATTGGCCGCATCGGCCGCTGACACCAGCTCGCGGCCGTCGTTTGACAGCACGAGAGCACGGTCGCCGCCGGAAATCATCGCATGCGATGTGGAGTCCGATGCCGCCGCACGGGGCACCGTCAGGTCGATGATATACGGGATCGCGTAGTCATCAGTGGTCCATGGAGAGAACGAGAAAGAATTACTCATGCGGCGCGCTCCGTCACCCTCTGCTAGGAGGAGTGACCCACGGCTTCACTTCCCTACCCACGACAGAACAAAAAGGGCCGCCCGTTGAGGGGCCTTACAGCGGACCGATTTCCAGCCAGCTGGACGCAGTCGTTTCGAGAGATTCGCGAGCACTACTGCTGACTGGTGAGGATGTTGTTAATCCGGTGGTCGGAGGTTCGAGTCCTCCCGCCACAGCCAGGTTCCTTTCAGAGATTTCGCAGAGAAGGTGTGGACTTTGCGATCCAGAGCACGGATGATCGATTTTCGTCGTCCACGACTCACTGAAGGAACTCTCATGCGCAAATCACTTCTCATCGCCACCTCCGCCGCTCTTCTGTTGATTGCCGCTGCGCCGCGGAAGGATTGGAAGGATGTCGAAGAGGCGCTTGGGCGCGCCGGTTCGGTTCAAGCCGGCGACGTGTACAAGGTGAGTTTCCCGCGCGCCGATCTCACCGTCATCGCGGATGGCGTCTCGATCAAACCGGCGTCGGCGCTCGGGTCGTGGGCTGCGTTCAAGGACGACGGGAACGGGCAGGCGATGGCGATGGGCGATCTGGTGCTGCTCGAGTCGGAGATCACGCCGGTGATCGACGCGCTGCAGAAGGGCGGTATCGAACAGAGTGCGCTGCATAACCATCTCGCCGGTGAGTCGCCGCATGTGATGTACCTTCACTTCAGCGGTCACGGCGACGCGGCGAAGCTCGCGCGCACGCTGCACGATGCGCTGGCGCTGACGAAGACGCCGATGGGACCGGCGCCCGCACCGCCGGCGAATCCGACGGTCGACCTTCCCACCGCGGACCTCGATCGGACGCTGCATGCGTCCGGCAAGATCGCCGGCGGCACGTACCAGTTCGCCGTGCCGCGCGCGGAGAAGATCGTCGAGCATGGCATGGAGATCCCGCCGTCGATGGGAATGGCAACGGCGATCAACTTCCAACCGACCGGCAACGGCCGCGCCGCCGTCACCGGCGACTTCGTCATGATCGGTGCCGAGGTGAATCCGGTGATCCGCGCGCTGCGGGGCGGCGGCATCGCCGTCACCGCGCTTCACAGCCACATGCTGGACGAGACGCCGCGCCTCTTCTTCATGCACTTCTGGGCGAACGATGATGCCGTCAAGCTGGCGACGACTCTGCGGCGCGCGCTCGACGCGATGAATGTAAAGAAGTAACAGTCTCCCAAGGATCGCGCGGCCCTCGAGCCGTCATCTCGCCTTGATGGAAAAGCGTCCTCACCCGTCGCACCTTTGTCATTGATCGCCTGATCTTGAATGGATGGCGACGACGAGGAGAAGACGATGACCGCATGGGTTAACGATCGCGAACCGGACGTCCCCCCGGCTACGGCGCCTCTGGTGCACAACAAATGCGTCCGTTTCGAGACGCAGTCCTATTTCGATTGCGGTTCCTCCCCGGTTCTGAGCATGGGCGGTGTCGCGCCGTACACCCTCGAGGCGTGGATCAAGCCTCGCTCCGTCACCGGCGGCTTCATCGTCGGCAAGCTCGCGGAGGGCTCACTCTCGATCGTCAAGGGCCACCTGCTTGCAGGCCGCAATGTTGGCGACCGAAGCGGCGGATCGACGGCGATCCACTCGACCACGGTGCTCGAAGCCGGGCGGTGGTACCACGTCGCCACGACCTTTGACGGTACATCCATGCGCCTGTACGTGAACGGCAGGCCGGAGGTGAGTGTGAGGCCGTTCACCCGTCTGAAAGCCTGCCCGGGCGAGGCCACGCTCATCGGCGCACAAAAGAACCAGGGACGGCCCGCCAACTTCTTTCTGGGACTGATCCACGAAGTGCGCATCTGGAACGTCTGCCGTACGTCCGATCAGTTGTTCCGGTCGATGAAGGATGTGGAGTCCTTGCCCGGGCTGGTGGCCCGGTACGCGTTCGCGAGCGTTTCCGGCCAGGGAGATCTGATCCAGCAGCCCCGAAGCCTTACTGCTTCCCGCCAGACGGCGGACTTTCCGTGGGAGGGCAGGGGTCTTCGCCCCACACTCCTGACTAACTAATCCTGACGCATCACACCTGGCAGCACTCGTTGATCTGGTCGAGGAGCTGCGATACGTCGAACGGCTTTCGGATTCTGGCGAAGACGTTCGGTCCGTCGGCTTCGCGGAGGGTGCGTTCGGACGAGGCGGAAAGGACTACGACGCAGCGATCGTCACGAAGCTTCTTGAGCTGATCGAGGACGTCGAATCCGCTTCCGGGGCCCATCATCAGGTCGAGGACGATGGCGTCGTAGCGTCTTTGACGGATGCGCTCCATCGCTTCCAGGCCGTTGGAGGCTTCGTCGGTTTCGAAGGACTGCCTTTGGAGCATCACGCCGAGGAGGCGGCGGATGCCTGCGTCGTCATCGACGATCAAGATCGACTTTTGCATCGTTCGGGGAGCCAAAACTTCGCTAAGTAAGGAAGGATCAGCCAGCGCGCGCGGAACGTCACTCCGGGAAAACACTGAACGTCGTGGATGGGTCTGATGCCGCCATTGCGGGGGAGTACGATGCATCCCGGCCATGAGTGAGATCGATGACGTAGCTGTCACGACCGGCGAGAAAGCGCCGAAGGACTTCGTCATCGCAGGCCTGGGAGGGTCGGCCGGTTCGATTCCCTCATTCCGCGAGTTCTTTCGCAACGTGCCGGCGGACAGCGGAATCGCGTACGTGGTCATCCTGCACCTCTCGCCGGAATTCGACAGCCATCTGGCCGAGGTGCTGCAGAAATCCGCCAGCATTCCGGTGACGCAGGTGCACGAGCAGGTGACCGTCGAGCCGAATCACGTCTACGTCATCCCGCCGAACAAGAGCATGGGGATGAACGACGGCACGCTGGTCGTGTCGGACATAACCGGCTTCCAGGAACGGCGGGCGCCGGTGGATATCTTCTTCCGCACGCTGGCCGACACTCACGAGTCGCACGCCGTCTGCGTGATCCTCTCCGGATCGGGCGCGGACGGCTCGATGGGGCTGCGCCGCATCAAGGAGTACAACGGGCTGGTACTGGTGCAGGACCCGGCCGAAGCGGAGTTCGACGAGATGCCGCGCAGCTCGATCGACACAGGCCTGGTCGACTTCATTCTGCCGGTTGCGGAGATGCCCGCACGGATGATGGCGTATCGCGACCAGGTCCGAAACACTCCGCTGGTCGTCGATTCGCGCTCCGCCGACGACGAGAACGCGCTGATGGAGGTTTTCAAGATCCTGCGCATGCGCACCGGCCAGGACTTCACGAATTACAAGCGCGCCACGGTGCTCCGCCGGATCGAGCGGCGCATGACCGTCCGGGAGATCGCACGGTTGTCCGGGTATGCGCAGTTCCTCCGCGAACACGCGGACGAAGCGGACGCGCTGCTGCGCGAGCTGCTGATCAGCGTCACGAACTTTTTCCGCGACGCCGAAGTGTGGGAAGCGCTCGAGCAGACGATCATCCCGAAGCTGCTCGACGGAAAGAGCTCGGACGATCAGCTCAGGGTGTGGGTTGCCGGCTGTGCGACCGGCGAAGAAGCGTACTCGGTGGCCATGGTGCTGGCCGATGCGGTTGCGCGCACGGGATCTCCGGCGCGGGTCCAGATCTTCGCCACCGATCTCGACGAGGAGGCGATCGCGAGGGCGCGCAACGGGTACTACACGATCGCCGAAACCGCCGATGTGTCGCCCGACCGCCTGCGCCGCTACTTCGTCAAGGAGCAGGACGGCTACCGCATCCGGCGCGAACTGCGCGAGTTGATGCTGTTCGCCCACCACAACCTGATCAAAGACCCACCCTTCTCGCACGTCGAGTTCGTCACCTGCCGCAACCTGCTGATCTATCTGAATCGCACGGCCCAGGAGCGGACCATGGAGGTGCTGCACTTCGCGCTCGAGCCGGGCGGGTATCTTCTGCTCGGGACTGCCGAGAGCGTAGACGGCGCGGGGCAACTGTTCTCGACGGTCGATAAAGAACATCACATCTACCAGAGCCGCGCCGTGCCGCGCGTGGTGAACCTGCCCCGCCCGGCGCAGCTTACGGTCGCGGCCGACCTGCGCCATATCCCGGCGAGGGAGCGCGCACAGCCGCGAGCCCGTTTGGCGCCGATCGATTTCCACCAGCGGCTGCTCGAGGAGTACGCAGCACCATCGCTGATCATTGACGAGCAGTACGACATCATTCACCTCTCCGAGCGCGCCGGAAAATATCTGCAGTTCGTTGCCGGTGAGGCTTCGCTCAATCTGCTGCAGGTGGCCCGGCCGGAGTTGCGGATCGAGCTGCGCACCGCGCTCGCCCGCGCTTCTCAGAAGAACGGGACCGTTGCGGCGCGGGGAGTGACAGTCCACACCGGCGAGCGGTCCGAGACCATCGACGTCATCGTCCGTCCCGTGATGCGCGACGGCGATCCGCCGCGCGGGTACTTCCTGGTGCTCTTCAAGGATGCAGCCGATTCGATCGATGTGCCAGCCGAAGCGACCGCCGTCGAGCCGCTGGCCCGGCAGATGGAAGAAGAGCTCATCCGCGTCAAGGCCCAGATGCGCAGCACCATCGAGCAGTACGAGATGCAGTTCGAAGAGGCCAGGGCCGCGAACGAAGAGCTGCAGGCCATCAACGAGGAGTTGCGCTCGACTGCCGAGGAGCTGGAAACGAGCCAGGAGGAGTTGCAGTCGGTCAACGAGGAACTGCAGACCGTCAATCAGGAACTGAAGATCAAGATCGAGGAGGTCAGCCACGCCAACAACGACATGCGCAACCTCATGAGCTCGACCGAGATCGGCACGATCTTCATCGACCGCGGCCTGACCGTGAAGCTCTTCACGCCGCGCATCCGCGACATCTTCAACCTCATCCCGGCCGACGTCGGCCGCTCCCTGCTCGACATCAACAGCAAGCTGACCATCGACAACCTGGCCGCCGACGTCGAGGCCGTGCTCGATCGCCTGCAGACCATCGGGCGCGAAGTACAGACGCAGAACGGGCGGTGGCATCTCATGCGGCTGCTGCCGTACCGCACCGCCGAGGACCACATCGACGGCGTGGTGGTGACGTTCGTCGACATGGACCGAAGACAAGCCGAAGAGGCGCTGCGTGAAAGCGAGGAGCGCCACCGGGCCATCGTCATGGGCGCACGCGACTATGCCATCGTCACCACCGACATCGACGGAACGATCACCAGTTGGTCGCCAGGCGCCGAGGCGGTCTTCGGCTGGGCTGCGGCGGAGGCAATCGGCCAGCCGCTGGCCATGACGTTCACGCCCGAGGATCAGGCGGCCGCGCAGCCGGAGAAGGAGATGCAGACGGCGCGCGCGCGCGGCAGTGCGCCGGACATCCGCTGGCACATGCGGAAGGACGGATCGCGCGTCTTCGTCGACGGAATGATGCGCGTGCTCACGGACGCGAACGGCGCGCCGCGCGGGTTTCTGAAAATCGGAAACGACGTGACGCGGCGCCGCAGGACCGAAGAAGCGCTGCGCGACTCCGAGGCGCGGCTGAAGGCGGTGGCCAACGTCGTTCCCGACTTGATCTGGAGCAGCGACGCAAGCGGATCGAGGGACTGGTACAACAAGCGCTGGCTGGACTACACCGGCCAGACGTTCGAGGAAGCACGCGGCTTCGGCTGGCTGGAGGCGATCCATCCCGACGATCGTGCGGCGTCGCGCGATGCGCTCCGGCGCGCGCTCGATTCCGGCGAACGATTCCGGAAGGAGCATCGCATCCGCAGCCGCAGCGGCGAGTACCGCTGGTTTCTCGTACAGGCGGAGCCGCTGCGCAGCGAGGACGGCGCGATCGTGCGCTGGTTCGGCGCCTCGACGGACATTCACGAGCAGCGCGTGGCGCGCGAAGTTCTCGAAGAGCGCGTCCGCGTCAGAACGCAGCAGCTCGAAGATCTGAATGCGCAACGGCAGCAGCTTCTGGAGCAGCTCGTCACCGCCACGGAAGAGGAGCGCCGGCGCATCGCCCGCGAGCTTCACGATGTGCTGGGCCAGCACATCACCGCACTTCGGATGGCGTTCGAGGCCGCGCAGCCGCCGGACGACTCGCTCTCCGGCATGAGCGCGATGGTGCAACGTCTCGACGAAACCGTGGACCGGCTCACCATGGAGCTTCGTCCTCCCGCCCTCGATCACCTCGGCCTGCACGGCGCCATCACCTCACTGGCGCAGGAATTCTCCGCCGCCACCGGTCTGCGGGTGGACGTGCACCTCCCCGGTGTCGAGGGAGACCGGTTCAGCGACGCCATCGAGACCACCGTCTACCGGGTCGTGCAGGAAGCGCTCAACAACGTCCGGAAACATGCGGACGCATCCACCGTGAGCATCATCCTCGAGCGCGACGGCGAGGCGCTGCGGATGATCATCGAGGACAACGGCCGCGGCTTCGACGTCGACGGCGCTCTGGCCGCCATGCCCGGGCGCGGCCACTTCGGCCTGGTCGGCATGCGCGAGCGGCTGGCGCTCATGCGCGGCTCGCTCGACATCGAGTCGCAGCCCGGCAGCGGAACCACGATTTACGTCCGCGTCCCGCTCCCTGACGTGAAAACAGGTTGATGACGAAGACGCGCGTATTTCTGATCGACGATCACGGTGTGCTCCGGCACGGATTGCGGCTGCTCATCGACGCTCAGCGGGACATGCAGGTGGTCGGAGAAACGGAGTGGGGCCGCGGCGCGGCCGAAAGGATTGCGCGCGCCGGCGGCGCCGACGTCGTGGTGCTTGACATCTCCCTGCCCGACATCACTGGGACGAACGTCGCCGTGGAGATCCACGCCGCCTTGCCGGACACGAAGATCGTCGCGCTCACCCGCCACGGCGAAAAGGCGTACGTCCAGCAGATGCTGCGGAACGGCGCCAGCGGCTACGTGCTGAAGCAAACCGCCGGCGACGTGCTGGTCACCGCGATCCGAACGGTGGCGGCGGGCGGAACCTATCTCGATCCGGCCGTGGCGGGAAAAATGGCCGATTCCGACAAGCCGATGCGCGGCGCCGTTTCGGGCGATCTCACGGCACGCGAACAAGAGGTGCTGACGATGGTGGCCTGGGGCCATACCAACAAGGAGATCGCCTCCGTCCTCGGGATCACCGTCAAGACGGTCGAAACGCACAAGGCCAACGCGATGGCAAAGCTCGAGATCACAAGCCGCGCGGAGTTGGTCCGCTACGCGATGGAGCAGGGGTGGCTGCAGCGTCAGTGATCGCGCTGCGTGGAACGGCGTTCACGCGCCGGTTGCATCGCCAGTTGCGCGGCCACGGTGGACGCGGCGCGCAACAAGGCGGCGCGCGCCGGACTGGCCTCGACTTGCGCGGCGTCATCCAGCCCCACGGACAGATCTCCGATGGTGTGCCGCATCTCCGCGCGGAGCGCCGCCTCGGGTCCGGAATGAACGGGCGCGGACAGCAACCGTTGCAGACTCGGCGCCCTGTTCACGAACTGCCGCACTGCCTCGAGGTTCACCGGAACCTGGCGGTCCGTCGGCATCACGTCACACGAGAAGCGGGTGATCGCACGGTCACGCGAGTCGCGTGCGCACCTCGCGACCGCATCCACGAACTCGTCGATATCGAACGGTTTGCTCACCACCGCGAACACCCGGTTCGGACCGATCGTCCACAGCGCGCGCGTCACGGTGGTCGTCGTAATCACCGTTCGGCGAAGGACCTCGGCGTCGGTCGCGAGAAGCGATTCGAGCGCTCGATCGCGGTGAGCCGGCGCAAGATTGAGATCGCGCACGACGACGCCATAGTTGAACTGCTTGAGCAGACCCGGCGCCGAAGCAGCGTCCTCGACCGCAGTGACCTGAAAACCTGCATGCTCCAGCACCGTGGCGATCAACCGGCGATGAGAGCGGTCTCCGTCAATGACCAGGACGGAGTCGGTACCCGAAGACTGTTTGACCATGGGAAGGCCACAGCATCGCCGACATCATTGCCGCCGTCCCTCAGGGAAGTCCCTGAGCGAGGGTGGCCGATCGCGGTCTTCAATGCGGCAGGCTGTCGTAGAGATTCGAAAGATCCAGCGTTGCGCCCGAGACGAGATTCACGACGCCTTTCCGCACGTCGAAGTACTCCCATCTCGCTGACGATGCGATGCGCCGATAGATCTCGATGCGCGAGTCCTGACCGACGAGGACGTACTCCTGCAACGACGGGATCAGTTGATAGTTTCGCCACTTGCTTCCCCGATCGACCTCCTCGGTCGAGGGGGAGAGGACTTCGACGAGCAGCGTGGGGTTGGTTATGGTTGTGCCGCTGCGGTCCTCGGCGTCGAGCTCGATCGGCCCGCAAACCATAGAGACATCCGGGTACGTGGCTCGGCCGGTCGCGAGAACGCGGATTCGCATATCCGACTGGAAAGCAGTACACCCGGGCGGACGCGTATTCTCGATGGCGGCGCTGATCCTCGACGCAAGCGCGCTGTGTCGCGGCGATCCGCCGGCCATGGCGAAGATCTCCCCTTCCTCGAATTCATGCTTGAGCTCACTATTCAGCTCGTAAGCGAGGTACTCCTCGTACGTGTAATGGTGACGAGCGTGAGTCAACGAGGTGGTCATCGCGAGCCTCAGGATAGTCGAACGCCAGCGGACTTGTGAATCCGACCCGTTGCGCTACAACTTGCGGTGTTTCGCGTAGCATTTTCGCGATGGCCATTCTCATCGCCACGCAGGGATGGAATTACACGGCGTGGGTCGGGCCGTTTTATCCACCCGGCACGCGGCCTTCCGAGTTTCTTTCGACGTACGCGCGCCTGTTCCGCGGCGTGGAAGTCGACTCCACGTTCTACGCGATCCCCGACGCGCGCGCAGTGCGCGCATGGAGCGAGCGCACGCCGCCCGGCTTCACCTTCGCGCTCAAGATGCCGAAGGAAGTGACGCACGATCGCCGGCTTTGCGACGCGGATGACGTCGTGCACGATTTCCTCGACCGCGCCCGCGAGCTCGGACCGAAGCTCGGGCCGATCCTGTTGCAGATGGGTCCCGACTTCGCGCCGGACGAGCTGCCGGCGATCGAGAAGTTCCTTCCAACGCTTCCCACCGATTTGCGCTTCGCCATCGAGCTTCGCCAGAGCCGCTGGATGCGCGCCGACGTGCGGCCGCAGTTGCTGGAGATTCTGGCGCGCCACGGAATCGCCCTCGCGCTCAGCGACGGACGATGGATCGCACGCGAGACGATGCTGGAGCTTGCCGAACAGCCGACGGCGGACTTTCTCTACGTTCGCTGGATGGGTCCGGACCGCGACATCACCGACTACTCGCACATCCAGTTCGATCGCTCGGAGGAAATCCGCGCCTGGTCCGAGGTGCTGAAGCGCGCTGCCATCACGAAGGAAATCTACGGCTTCTTCAACAATCACTTCGCCGGCCACAGCCCCACCAGCGCGCGCGAGATGCAACGCCTCGTCGGGCAAGAGCCGATCGACCCGGAGTCGCTGCGCGGCCAGAGATCGCTGTTCTGATCGCGAGCGTTACCCGGACCGTGACCGCTCCGTTGCGGCGTTCCTCCGATAATCGGCTGCCGTGGAACACGACGACGCACTTCGCCACGCACTCGGCGGATATCGCGAGTACGGCGTTCCCGCGGATTTGCACGAAATCGCCGAGGCGGCCTGGTGCTACTCGCGCGCCGAGGAAGAGGAAGCGATTCCGGGTCAGGGACATCGTGTGTTGCCCGAGGCCGGCGTCAGCGTTTGCTTCTGGTCGCGCCGCGATGGGCGCGGAACCGTTTCCGATCCGCGGCTGACGATCATCGGTCCTCATGCCGCCATTCACTTTTTCAATCCGCCGCCCGGATTGCACCTCGAGGCGGTGCGGCTGAAGCCGGAGTGGTCGCGCGATCTGTTGCGATTCGATCCGCTGGAACATCTCAACGAGATTCGCGAGGAGCGGACGATGCCGCGATTGCGCGAAATGCTCTCGCGTTCGCGCTCTTCGTCCGAGGCGCTGGCCATTCTGCTGAATGAACTTCGGCGCCTGCGCACGGCTCGCGTCGAGCGCGTCACGGCGATCTCCCACGGCGCGATGGAACGCGTACGCTCGGGCGGCGCGGTTTCGGCGTTGTGGCGGGATCTCAAAGTGTCGGAGCGCCAACTGCGCCGCGCGGTCATCGCCACGACCGGACTCTCGGCCAAGCACACGCAGCGCATCATGCGCTTGAACCGCGTCGTGGCTGCCGCTGACGCGCAGCCGCAGCCGGACTGGCCGGCGCTCGCACTCGACGCGGGCTTCTACGACCAGCCGCACATGATCGACGACGTGCGCGAGCTCACCGGCCTCACACCGGCCGCGCTGCACGGCGAGCGCCGGATGCAGCTCGGTTGACCGAAATCTCCAATACAAACGACGCCGCATCGCCGATGTTGTCCTCGGAGGTATCCATGCGTTTGAAATCGTTCGTCGCGATCGTGCTCTGCGTCGTCGCTCTTCCCGCCGTCGCTGACACGGCATGGGATCACTGGAAGATCACCGCCAAACATTCGAAGGTCGAAAATTACCTCGGGCGCGAGTCGCTGCTTCTCGATGACGGCTCCGCGTGGCTGGACGACGCGAATTTTCAGGACGGCGTCATCGAATTCGACGTCGCCGCATCCGGCGCGCCGGGCTTTCACGGCCTGGCCTTCCGCGCCGCCGATCACGACAACTACGAGGAGGTCTATCTGCGCTCGCATCTGAGCGACAAGCCCGACGCGACGCAGTACACGCCGTCCTTCAACGCGGTGTGGGGATGGCAGATCTACACCGGACCGCGCTTCGCGCAGAAGGTGACGATCGTTCCCGACCGCTGGATTCACGTTCGCGTCGTCGCGCAGGGACAAAGGCTCGAGCTCTCCGTCGATGGCCAGACGGTCGTCTTTCCGCAACTGATCCGCCCGGCCGCCGCGGGTGCGGTCGGCTTCAACGTTTCGCTGACGCCCGCGCACTTTGCTAACTTCGTGATGAAGCGCGGCGAGAATCCTCCGCCCGAAGGCGGCGACGGCGCGCCGGACGTTGCTGCGCCCGCGGGCATCGTCACGCGCTGGCGCGTCTCGACGACGTTCAGCGAAAAGCGCCTCGATTCGCTAGACGATCTCGTTCGAGCAAACTGGCGCGATCTCACCTGGGACCCACTGGAACCCGGCACGCGCGGGATCGTCAATCTGGCCATGCTCCGCAAGCTCGACGGCGATCGCAACACCGTCTTCGCCGCCACCACGCTGCATGCCGACGAGGCCAAACGCGTCCTGCTGCGCTTTGGATTCAGCGACCGAGTCCGCGTCTACCTCAACGGTCGCCCTCTCTACCGCGGCAACGACGCCTTCCAAACCCGCGATGCCACGTTCCTCGGCAGCGTCGGCCTGTTCGACGAATTGATCCTCCCCCTGCAGCGAGGCGACAACGAGCTCTGGTTCGCCGTCAGCGAGAATTTCGGCGGCTGGGCCGTGACCGCGCAATTGCCGTGACTTAAGAGCGCAATGGAACGCTGGCGTCTCGCCGGCTGGCTCGGCTGCGTCCTCGCTGCCGAATGGGAGGCTTGCGCAGACGTCGTGTTACAGCGACATTCGAAGGGTTGCCGGGTCGGCGGCGAGACGCCGCCGGGCCAGCCGGCGAGGACGCCAGCGCTCCTTTTCGCGTTAATTCACCCGCGAACGAAATCCAATCCTCGCAACCTTGTCTGCGTCCACGTCGAGTCCGCGGCGGTGCCGTTGCTTTCGAGCCAGGACATCGTCAGCGTGTTGGTGTCGAGGTTCAGGCTGCCGGCGATGGCTGTGACCGTGTGGCCGTCGGGGAGGAGGGCGGCGACGGTGAGGCCTTGCAGGGTCAGGCCGTCGTTGCCGGCGCCGGTGTCGGTGAAGCCGGAGAGGTGCACCGTTCCGGTGGCGGTGGTGAGGGTGCCGGTGAGGATGCCGGTGATCTCGTTCTGCACGTTGAGGAAGAGCGCGATGTTGGGATCCTGAATGCAGGTCCAGTTTCCGTCGACCGGATCGCCGTTCGGCGGCAGTTGGACCGGCAGCGGCCCGCCTGGCGGAGTGCTGGCGGTGTGCGGGAGGTAGGTGAGCTTGTCGGGGTAGCTGCCGATGATGTCGACGACGCCCGGGTCCACCGCGGTGGCGACCATGTCGTGGATCATCACCAGACTTGGAGTGCCGTCGATGGTCACCATCTGGCCGCTGAAACCGGAGACGTAGTGCCAACTCGGGTCGGGCGTGCCTCCGTCGAATGAGCGCCAGAGGATGACGAAGGCCAGGCTCTGTCCGTTGCCATTCGCCGGCGGATTGGGATCGGTGAAGCCGACCATCCAGTACGAACCGGATGCGCCGGTCGTCGATGTGTAAGTGCCGATTACGACCCCGTCCTCTTTTTGCGCGAGCGAAACGACGGAGCCGAAGACGTTGATCCATGAACCGTTCACGCTCAAGACATCCTCCTTACAACGTCTGCGGGCGGCGCGGACGCGGCGCGAATGCCTTCGCGCTCGTCGTTTGAATCAATTGAGGACCGCCGATCTTGTTGAAGATCCACATCCCGACGGGGTCGAGGTGATATCCGGCTTCGTCGACACTTACGTTGTATTCGAACGTGGTGTAGAGCTGGTCCATGAGGACGGAGCCGACGAGGACGAGACCTGTCAGTCCGAGGCCGTGGAATTGCGGAAGAGTTTCTCCTTGCTGTGGGCCGGTCTGGATATCAACCATGTAGACGGACGGCGGCACGACGATGTTCGCCTGGTTGCCGTCTAGCGTAGAGCCGAGGACGAGCGTTACGTCAGGTTGCGGTGACGTTTTCACGAGGTGCAGCGTTCTGTCCATGAAGCCGTCGTCGCCCTTGAACTGCGACGAGCCGCTGTCGAGCGCGAACTGCTGATTGACGGCGACGACTTCACTGCCGACGATGAATTGAGCCAGAGGAGAGGTCCAGATGTAGGTCACGCCCGCGAGTTTCGTGTAGGGCGTCCACGGCAGGAAGACCGCCGAATGCAGATCGACCGCGCCGAGGTCGATGCCGCCGAGGAGCACGGTGCCTTGGCTGCTGGCCGGATCGGTGGAAAACGAAACGTACGGAAGCTGCGGGTCCATCAGGCCGGCGTTCATCAGTTGCGGGATGATGAAGGAGACCTGCGGGTCGGCGTCGATGCTGCTGGAAGGGATGCCGATGCCTCCATCCCAATCCAACTGATCGAACTGCTCGCCGGAATAGGACGATGAGAGAAACATCGCCAGATCGACCGACGCGGCAGGGGTGAGTGCGACGACGTCCTGTCCCGTCTCCACTTCCATCGATCCCCACGGGCCGAAGTCGACCGTCTGTTGTTGCTGATCGATCCACTGGAACGTCGATGAGTCCTCGTAGTCGAACTCACCGCCGCCGTAGTGCTGGCACGAGTCGGGAGGGCAGAGGGTCGACGTCGTCCAGATGAAATTCGCGCCGGTGTCGAGGGCGATGCGAAGCGATTGGCCCGGCGTGCCGAGCTGCATGTTCGCGAACCATTGGCTCGCGCCGTTGTTCTGGTACGGACCGGAGACGAGCGGAATGGTCAGCGCCTGGCCGGTGAGTGCGACGGGTGCCGCGCCGGTGGACGCCTTCGCTTTTGCGGCGAGTGTTCCGGCAGGCGACGCGGGACGTTGACCCGAACGGGAGCTTCTTCCACGCATGGTGGACCTCCTTCAGTCAATGCATCGATACGGACAGGGGATTGATGCATTCTTGCATGTTTTTCAGGGATAATGACTTCCTTCCAGGCATGAACGCATCCACCGCGGACGTGTCCGCATTCGCTGCCGGTAGCTTCGCCGGCCGCACGCGCGAGCTGGCGCGATTGCAGGAGGCGCTCGACGATGCCGCCGCCGGGAAGTCGCGCGTTCTGCTGCTCGCGGGCGAGGCCGGTTCGGGGAAATCGACGCTGCTCGCGGAAGTGATCCGCCGCGCGGAAACGGCGCCCACGCCGTTCGCGTGGGCGGTCGGCGAATGCAGTTCCGCCACCGGCGCGGGCGACGCGTATCTCCCTTTCCGCGACATCCTCAAAGTCCTGACTGGCGACGCGGAAGACGACAAGCCGGATCGCGTCAATCTGCTCGCCGCGGCGCGAAAAGTGTTGATCAGCATGGCGCCCGAGCTGATCAACGTTTTCATCCCGGGCTCGAAGCTGATCGCCTCGGCCGGGATCGCGTTGGCCAAAGAAGTCGGATGGATGAGCAAGGAGAGCAAGGACGCGACGCCGGCGAAGCGTCCGATCGAGCTCGAGCTCGATCAGGAGAAGATTTTCCGGCAGTACACCGAGGTGCTGAAGGCCGTGGCAGAGGAAGGGCCGCTGCTGATCGCGCTCGATGATCTGCAGTGGGCTGACGCGTCGTCCATCGCGCTCTTCTTCCACCTCGCCCGCCAGATCAAGGACGCCAAGCTTCTCTTGATCGGCTTGTATCGTCCGAACGACGTGACGATGGGCCGCAACGGCGAGCGCCATCCGCTGGAGCAGGTTCTCTTCGAGCTCAAACGCTATTTCGGCGATCTCGTCATCGACCTCGGCGACTCCACATCCGACGAACGCCGCGCGTTCATCGATCAGATCGTCGACAGTGAGCCGAATCGGATCGGGGAGTCGTTCCGCGCTGCGTTGCTCGAACATACGAATGGCCATCCGCTCTTCACCGTGGAGCTGGTGCGCTATCTGCGCGAACAAGGTTGTCTCGCCTGCGACAACAGCGGCACGTGGACGGTGGCGCGCGAGGTGACGTGGTCCGAACTTCCGCCGCGGATCGAAGGCGTCATCGGCGAGCGGATCGGCCGGCTCGAGAATGAGCTGCGCGAGATTCTCACCGTCGCCAGCGTCGGCACCGGCACGACCGATTTCCTGGCACAGATCGTTGCCCAGATCCAGAACGTGGAAGAGCGGCGGCTGCTGAAATTGCTTTCAGCCGACCTGACCAAGCGTCACGGTCTCGTGCTCGAGTCGTCGGTCAAACGCCGCGGACGGCGCATCCTCGCGCACTACCGCTTCGCGCACGCGCTCGTGCAGCAATACCTCTACGGAAGTCTCAGCGACGCCGAGAAGATGCTGATGCACGGCGACGTCGCCGCGATGCTCGAAGAGATTTACGAAGGGGACACGGACCAGATCGCGACCGATCTCGCCTATCACTACGATCAGGCCGGCGACGCGGAGAACGCGCTCCGCTATCTGGAGATCGTGCTGGAGCAGGCGCTGCGCATGAGCGGCTACCGCGAGGCGCTGGTCCACGCCACGCGGGCGCTGGAGCTGGTCGACGAGCTTCCGAATACGCCGGAGCGCGCGAAACGCGAGTTCATACTCATCCTTCGCTGGTCGCTGGCGATCAAGGTGTTGCAGGGATGGGCCGCGCCGGTGCTGAAGCCGCGCTACGACCGCGCGCGCGAGCTGATGCGCCAGTTTCCCGATTGCCCCGAAGCGACGCAGTTCGTCTTCACGCTCTGGACGTATTACCTCGTGCGATGCGATCTCGCCGAGTCGCTGGAAACGGCCGCGCATTGCCTGGAGATCGCGGAACGCATCGGCAACGCGGAAGGCGTGCTCGCCGCGCACACGTCGATCGCGAACAGTGCGTTCTGGAGCGGCGATCTTGCGATGTGCGCGGAGCACACGCGGCAGGCCATCGAGCTCTATCCGCACATCGACACGGCCACGCACTTGCTGCAGTACGGCATGGACACGAACGTGATCCTCAATCAGTTCGATGTCTGGACCGCCTGCATCGAGAATCGTTTCGACGATGCGCGCAATGCGTGGACCGCGTTTCTGCCGCACGCGGAAGCGCTGAACCATCCGTTCAGCCTGGTCATCGCCCTGAACACCGGATCGTGGATGTATCAGATGACCGGCGATCACGTCCGCTGCGGCGAGACCGCGGACAGGCTTCTGACCATCGCCCGGGCGAACGGTTTTCCGTCGTATCAGGGACTCGGCGTGATGATGAGCGGCTGGGCCACGAGTTTCGAAAACATGCCCGACGGCATCGTCGCCATCCGCGCCGGCTTCGAGCGATGGCGCACCACCGCCGGTCCGCTTGTGACGACGTATTACTCACTCCTCTATGCCGACGCTCTCTTGCGCGCGGGACGTCACGCCGATGCCGCAGCGGCCATCGATGGCGCGCTGGCGTTTGCGGAAGAGAAGGGGGAGAAGGTGTTTCTGGAGTTGTTGAAGAAGATGCAGGTTGCAGTGGGGAGGTAATGTTTCCCGCGTGAACCGTTCTGAGCTGGGGCGGAGCGGTATCGTGTCAAGACTTCCGAAGTTTCAGCCAAGCGTGAAGGGTGTCTTTTGCCGGTCCGTACTCTCGGCCTTTTAGGCTGCCCGGGTAGGGAACCTTCACCGCCAGTCACCCCTAAGGCATATGACGACAGAACACCTTTCGATCGAGCCGATTCATGCATTTGACGTAGGGGAACCAATTACAGCCATCGCTTGGTCGCCTACGGGCGACGAGGTGGCGGTCGGATCCTATAAGACCATTCGCATCTTTCGAATCGGTGATCGCGAGCCGCGGCTCACGATCCAATCAAAGCAGCGCGTGTGGAGGCTGGGATGGAGCTTCGACGGCACGATGCTCGGCTCGGCTTGGCAGAGCACGGGGGTGGAACTTATCGTCGCTAGAAGTGGTCGTCGCCTTGGGTTCGTTCCCAGCGGTGCAGCGGTCGTCACATTTGCCTGGTCGCCCACGCAAACGAACATCGCGATTTCAGATTCGGCCGGACGCGTAAAAGTATTGTCAGCTCAAGGTGAACTGGTTGCAGTTAACCAGCTCGGTGCGGGCGTGGTGACCGCAGTCAATTGGGAATCCGAAGGCGATCTTATGGCCTTCGGCGAGCTTGACTCTTTACCCAGAATTTGGAACACACGGCGCGGTACCCAGACGGCTTATGCCCGCGGAGATTTTGGAAAGATCGTCGCACTCGAATGGTTCACATCCGACTGGCTCGTTGCCGGATTCGACAGTGGTCAAGTCGTCGTCATGAACGTAATTGGTATGGCGCCACGCGTACATCGAATAATGGAGGTCGGCGGACCCGTACTTGCGCTCGGCCGGCTTGACTCCTCGCAGTTTTTTACTCTGGATGGAACTGGCCGTATTTCAATTTGGAACATCTCAACAGGCGACTTGATTGACCGCTACGACTATCCGATCTACATTATTGCGAAACATCCAACGGCGCATCTCGCGGCCGCTCCCTCGCCCGACGACAATTCGATCCTACACGTCTTCTCACTGATCCGCGCGGCGGCTCAGCAGCACGGTACGCCAACGTCGCGTTATCGCAATGCGAAGATCGTCGTGGTAGGCGAGAGCGGTTCCGGCAAATCCGGCCTAAGTCTGGTTCTAGCGGGAAAGCCGTTTGAGCCAACCCTGTCCACGCATGGAACTCATGTATTCACAGTAAGCGATGAGCGTGTTTCAACTGAAGACGGTAGTGAACGACGCGAGCTCCTGCTATGGGACCTCGCCGGACAACCGGGCTACCGGCTGACGCACCAACTGCATCTCAATGAAGTGGCCGTGGCGTTGCTAGTCTTCGATTCTAGGCACGAACGCGATCCATTCGCGGATGTTCCGTACTGGTTGGAGGCTCTCGCGCAGGCCGAGCGCTTCAACGGCCAACGACGTATTTGCCGCATTCTCGTCTCGGCGCGCAACGATCGGACCGGTATTGCGGTGAGTACCGATCGGTTGAGACGATTTGTCGAGCAGCATGGCATCGATCACGTCTTCACCACCAGCGCGCTGGAGGGACGCGGAGTGGATGAGTTACGGCACGAGATCATCGCGGCGATCGCCTGGGACGAATTGCCGCAGGTCACGTCTTCTGTGCTGTTCGACGATATGAAGCAATTTCTTGTCGAGGAGAAGCAGGCGGGGCGTCTGCTCACGAAACTGGACGACCTCTATCAACTGTTCGCATTACGCGCTCCGCAGCACGCCACCGAACCCGATGCAGCCCGAGAATTCGAAAATTGTATCGGGCGTCTGCAGTCACGTGGGCTCGTCCGGCGCCTGCGGTTCGGCAATCTCGTTCTGCTGCAACCTGAGTACCTTGACGTTTACGCGTCGGCCATAGTGAATGCCGCTCGCGATGAGCCCGATGGCCTCGGAAGCATTGCCGAAGAGCAGGTCGTCTTAGGACAATTCCACATTCCGGCCGATGCGCGCGTTAAGAACAGTGACGATGAGAAGTTGCTGCTGATTGCCACGGTAGACAATCTCATCGAACACGAACTCGCCATCCGCGAGCCCGCAGATGACGGTCTTCACCTCGTATTTCCTTCACAATTGCTGCGGGAAAACCCCGACCTTCCTGAGCCGTTGGGGAAAGCGGTAACGTTCTCCTTCGCGGGCCCTGTTTTGAACATTTACGCGACCCTCGTCGTCCGCTTATCGCACAGCGGCGTTTTCCACAAAACGGACATGTGGAAAGACTCGGTGGTCTTCAACACCGCTCACAGCGCGCGATGCGGCGTATTTCTAACAAACCTCGGTAATGGACGAGCAGAGCTCACGTTGTTTTACGAAGATGCGCCGGATGCGATTCGGCGTCAATTCGAGGACTACGTTTTCACGCACTTGGCCCGGCGGGCAAACTCTGAAACGCTAGGGGTGCGCCGAGCCATTCTCTGCGGAAAATGCGGCAAGTCGCAACCCGAGATCCTCGTTAGAATGTGCGAAAGTCAGGAGTTAGCGTCGTTCTTCTGCTATGCGTGCGGCAAAGCGATCGCAATGAGCTCAGCTTCGGAGGCACCCCGCGCCGACGGCGACGCGATCAACGCCATCGACCGCCGGGCCGATGCCGCGCGCGATCAGGAAACCGCTCGGATCGCGCTTGAGGGAAAACGGCTCGTCAACGATTTCGACGTCTTCCTTTGCCACAACTCCGCTGACAAGCCGGCCGTGAAGCGGATCGCGAAGCGGCTCGAGGAACTTGGGCTTAACCCTTGGCTCGATGAATGGCAACTACGGCCTGGAATGGGTTGGCAACGAGCGCTCGAAGAACAAATTAAGCAGATTCAAAGTGCTGCAGTCTTTGTAGGTCCGACTGGCGTCGGACCTTGGCAACAGAATGAGCTTGACGCCTTTCTGCGCGAATTCGTCCAACGCGGTGCGCCTGTTATTCCAGTTCTCCTCGAAGATGCGGGCGCAACGCCTGATCTGCCGGTCTTTCTCCGAAGCCACACTTGGGTCGACTTCCGCAGGATAAACCCACCGCCGATCGACCAGTTGGTTTGGGGGATTACAGGACAGGCGCCGGATCGGACAACGTATGACTAAGAAATTCGCCCACTTTTGTCAACCGCTTGTCGACGATCATGTTGGCGCGGAGACGTTTCAGATACATTCAATCCTTCAAGGCGAAGTAGTGAGGAGCGTACATGGCTAAAACGCCCGTCGACATCGTGAAGGCGGCGATCTATCCGCCGATTGGAATCGCGCGCGTTGGTAACAGCGAGGATGAGTTCTTTCTCGCGCCCGAGGTTCCGGATCCGTTGCCGGAGCCGCCGGGGTTTTATCGCGATGCCGAGGGGGCGCTGAAGCGGCAGGCGGTGCGGTTTCGCATCTATGGGTTGAATGCGGACGGCGTCGCGGTGCGGGAGTTGACGGCGGACGACGCGACGATCGAGTGGCAGGTCCATCTCGCGAATACGAAAGCGTCGTGGTACCAGTTCCAGCTCGCGCTCGACATCCCCGAGGCCGCCGATGCGCCGCCGACGCTGTTGCGGAATGCGACGGTGTCGGATCGCGCGTCGCTCAACATCGATCCCGGTCCGCGCCGCATCAGCGGAAAGAATCAGCACGGGAAAAAGTACGCCTTCGACAACGGCAAGTTCCTCGGCACGACCGTCTACCTCGGCGAGCTTCGCACCGACGACGCCGGCCGCCTGATCGCCCTCGGCGGCCGCGGTGTTTCCGCGTCGCACGACGGCAGCAAGGCGGTGACGTTCGCGAACAACGAGGGATGGCATGACGACGTCTCCGATGGGCCGGTCACGGCGACGGTGACGTTGAACGGGAAGGAATTGACCGTCGATCCGGCCTGGGTCGTCGTCGCGCCTCCGAATTACGGTCCGATGCAGAAGTCGGTGCGGACGATGTGGGACCTGATGCGCGACGTTGCCATCAACTTCGACCCTAAGACACTCACGCCATTACCTCGGCCGGCGCGGCCATCGTTCGAGCGCGATATCCGGCCGCTGTTCGAGCGCATGTCGCGGCTGCAATGGGTCAACGCCGGTTTTGCAGCGGCATTCGGATGGAAAGGTCCGCAGGATTTTTCGCAGCCGGAGTGGCTGGAGCGGCTTTCGAACAAAGACAAAGCGACGGAGGAGTTGCGGCGCACGATCGCGAATCACTTCCGCGTTTTCGAACGCGACTCGTGGTCGCCGACTCCGTGGCCCTGGGTGTATGGCGATGCGATGAACATCCCCCCCGCGCACACGCCGCGGCAACACGCGGAGCTCACCGATACGCAACTCCGTTTTCTGAAGCAGTGGGCGGACGGCGATTTCGATTATGACTACGAGCCGAATCCAAATCCGCCGCGCCGCATCGAGGATGTGCCGCTTGCCGAACAGCCGGACACGCTGACGAAAGCGTCGCTCGAGGATTGCCTCGCGGACGCCTTCCATCCCGGCTGCGAGATGACCTGGCCGATGCGGACGGCGACGATGTACATGGCGCCGTTTCGCCTCCTTCATGTGCCCGACGGATGGATCGAGCCGCAATACGCGCCGCCGATCGACAGCGCGCTGACGCTGCCGAACGGGCCGCTCGCCGCGCAAGGGCCGGGCGGCATCACGCGGTGGATGGCCATTCCGTGGCAGACCGACACGGCCAGTTGCCGCTCCGGCTACACGCCCATCTACGATCCGTACGTGCCGACGTTCTGGCCCGCGCGCGTGCCGAACAATGTGCTGTCGGAGGCGGATTATCAGAAGGTGATGGACGAGAGTCTGCCGCTCGGTGATCGGCTGGCCGCCTTCGCGAAACGCTCGCTGTGGATTCGTCCACTCGGCCGTGGCGGCTACACCAGTCAGATCAACAACATGATCGACCACTTCGGAAAACTCGGCGTGGTCGAGGTCCGCGAAGGGCCGAGCGATCGCGAGAACTTCCCCGCCGTCATGGAGGTCGAGCAACTCCATCCGGCCGATCACGAGCATCGCGTGTTGAAGGCACTACCTGGCGCCGAGGTCGCGCCAGAAATCGACGGAGTGGAACAGGACATCGACCTCAGCGGCATCGAGAAAGTGAATCGCTTCCCGCACGGGCTGACGCTGCGGCGGTGATGCGGGTCGATGTGTTGATCGTTGGCGCAGGGCCGGCCGGTTCAACGGCGGCCCTGAACCTCGCCCCATTGCGCTCGGTCGCGGTTGTCGAGCGGAGCGCCGCGCCGTCGCCGAGCATCGGCGAGTCGCTGCCCGCCGCTGCGCGCCGGCTGTTTCGCGACATGGGTCTGCTCGACTCGTTCCTGGCCGAAGGTCATGCCCCGTGCTACGCGAACCGGAGCGTCTGGGGCGATCCGCGTCCGCGCGAGCTTGACGCGCTCCGCGATGCGGACGGACACGGCTGGCACCTCGATCGCGTTCGTTTCGAGCAGTGGCTGCGCGATATCGCAATCAGCCGAGGCGCGGAGATCATCGTTCCTGCGACGGTTGAACGGATCGAGCGGCATGGCGAGGGTTGGCGCGTCGACGTCGCGCGCGGATCGGACGTCATGACGATCGACGCGATGTTGATCATCGACGCCGCCGGCCGCGCCGCGCCGATCGCCCGACGCCTCGGCGCGCAGACGCGCATCGACGATCGCCTGGCCTGCGGTTGGGTCTACGGACGCGACGAAGGCGATGGCGGCCGCGGGTTGACGTTCATCGAGGCGGCGGAGGATGGCTGGTGGTACACGGCGCCGATTCCGCACGGCCGCCGCGTGCTCGCGTTCCACACCGACGCCGATCTGCCCGCCGCGCGCATCGCGCGCGATCGCGATGCGTTGCTCGCGAACGTACCGGGCGAGCTCGCCGACTTGCTGCATGCATCCGGTTTCGTCGCCCAAGAAACATCAGGATTCACCGCCGCGCACACCGCCACGCTCGAGCCGTGCGCCGGCCCAGGCTTTCTCGCCGCCGGCGACGCCGCGCTCGCATTCGATCCGCTCTCATCGCAAGGCCTGCTCAACGCACTCTTCACCGGTCTCGCCGTCGCGGAAGCAGCCGACTCCCATCTTCGCGGCGACATCGAATCGTTATCCCGATACCGCGACACGATCGCCAACATCGCCGCCGCCTACCGACAACACCTCGCCCTCTTCTACGCCGAGGAGCAGCGCTGGCCCGAAGCGCCCTTCTGGAAACGGAGGCATGCACTGCGCCTCTCCGCGAGCGCGTGAACCGTCCTCCTTTACAATTACCGCATGCGCTCGCCACGGGTCGGCAAACCTAGATCGGCATCGGCTGTGGGCTCGTCGTTGTCGGGGAAACTGCCTCGATTGGCGTTGCCGCGATCCGCGGCCGCGGCGATGGGGACGCGTCCCAGGCCGGCCATCGGGAAGCCGACGCTGCGCGATCCGGTTAGCGCGAATCGCAATGGACGGAAGTGACGATCAGGAACAACAGCATCCCGCGATCCGCGGCCTGAAGACCGTCTGCCGTTGCAACAACATCAAGTACCGGACGATCGAGCGCGCCATCCGCCGCGGCGCCTGCACGCTGAGCCAGATCGCCGCCTGCACCACCGCGACGACCGGACATTGCGGCGGGAGTTGTACGCCCGAGGTGCAGGAGATGCTGGATGAGCACGCGCCGAAGTCGGCGCTTTCGCAGCCGCCTCCGAAGCCGGCCGCATCCCCGGACGCGTGGTGGGTGCGCAACAAATGATGCCGTCCGTTGCCGGCGGCGGCACCGGACTGCCGATGATTCCGCCGACGGGGATGGCCATCGCCGCGCTCACGGTCATGCTCTGGTTGATCTGGAGCGACACCATCCGCACCGCGCGCACGCCGGCCATTCTCTACGCGGTGCGCATCGCGTTGTTCGTCATCGTGGCCGGCATCCTCGTGCTGAATCGGATCCGCTATCCGTTCCTCTTCTCATCGACGGCGACGACGCTGGTGGTGGTTGTCGCGCTGGTGGGAGCGGGAGGCGCCGCGTACTTTGCGCGGCGGCTGGTGCGGCGAGGTTAAAAGCAGGATCCGGTGAAGATCGACTGGCGTAGGTGAAGGTAGTCGACAGAACTAAGAGAGAGATCGCAGGCCTATCGACTCGTCCGGTCCATCATTCCGCTCGGCAAGGTGGCCAACCCTCACCGGACCCTTGAGAAGCACTATACGGCATTCCGTACGGAACTTCAACCTTCCTGATTTATGACGCGGATAGGTTGCCACCCGTGTGGATACGGACGCAACAGTAACGATCGTTACGGCAGGATGTTGCGGCGTTCGCTCCCGCTATACTCGCCCGCTGTGAAGACGACCCTCGTCACGCTGTTTCAGGCCCTCGCCGATCCGACGCGGCTGCGGCTTTTGAACCTGATGGCCGCGGGCGAAGTCTGCGTCTGCTTCTTCGTGGAGGTGTTCGAGGAGCCGCAACCGAAGATTTCGCGGCATCTCGCCTACCTGCGCCGCGCCGGACTGGTCAGCGCGCGCCGCGACGGGAAGTGGATGCACTACAGCCTGACCATGCCCGCCGATCCGGCCGTGGCCGAGGTATTGCGGAAGGTGCTGGATGTGGCGTCGAAGGAGCGGGGGATGCAGCGCGACCGCATGACGCTCGAGCGCGTCTGCTGCGCGGCGAAGTTGCCGGCGTCGCTGCAGAACGCGCCGAAGCCGGAGCTGGCGAGGGCCCGGACTTCCTGATGCTGTCGGCGGTCCTCATCGCCATCGCGGCGTTTTTCGCCGGTGCGATTTCTGCCGTGGCCGGCTTCGGTATCGGCAGCATCCTCACGCCGCTTCTCGGCCTGACGATCGGCGTCAAGCTGGCCGTGGCCGGCGCCGCGATTCCGCATTTCATCGGCAACGCGCTGCGGCTCTGGACGCTGCGCGACCGCGTCGACAAACAGGTGCTGAAAACGTTCGGCGTGATGAGCGGCGCCGGCGCGCTGGCGGGCGCGCTGCTGCACGCGGTGGCCGCGACGCAAGCGCTGAAGGTCGTCTTCGCGATTGTGCTGATCATCGTCGGCTGTTTCGGCGTGACGGGCTGGAGTGATCACCTTCGCTTCGGCCGCCGCGGCGCGTGGGTCGCGGGCGGCGTGTCGGGACTGCTCGGAGGTTTGGTCGGAAATCAGGGCGGTATCCGCGCGGCGGCGATGCTGGCGCTGGACGTTCGCAAAGAAGTGTTCGTGGCCACCGCGGTCGCGATCGCGCTGATCGTCGACGGCGCGCGGCTCCCGGTCTACGCCTTCAGCACCGGCCGCCAGTTGCTGACGGTCTGGCCGCTCATCGCCGGCGCCAGCGTCGCCGTCATCGCCGGGACGTTCTTCGGAAAGACACTCCTCGGCCGCGTGCCGGAGAACGTCTTCCGCCGCCTGGTCGCCGCGCTGTTGATCGCGCTGGGGATCGCGATGCTGTTTTCCCGCTGATTTTCATCACAGAGACACAGAGATCACAGAGGTCCCTCGGTGTCCTTTGTACTACTAACCACACGTTTCTGCGCGCGGCGCGAAGATTTCGTGCAGCGTTGGGATTCCCGGGGAACCGGTTTCACGCGGAGACGCGGCGATCGCGGAGATGGATGTCTCTCACTCCGCGGACTCCGCGTCTCCGCGTGATGATGGTTCCCTGTGACGTACACGCCGGCCACGATCGAGACGCCTACACTCGCCTTTGGGTTGCGGGCAAGGCCCGCGCTGTGCCTCTGTGGTTGAATGCTTTTTTATGCGCGCTCGATGGCTGGTGTTCGCAACACTCATCGCATCCGCCGCGCATGCTGCGACGTTCATCGTCCCCTCGGATCGCGCGCTGGTCACCGCTTCGAAAGCGATCGTCGTCGCGACGGCGGGAACGTCGCACGGACGATGGGCGCCGGGTGGTTGGATCGAGACCGTGACGGAGTTGCGCGTCGAGGAAACCATCAAAGGTTCGATCGCCGCGGGGGAGACGATTCACGTCACGGAGCTGGGCGGGATGGTGGGCGACATCGGCTACGTCGTCGCCGGCAGTCCGCGCTATGCCGAGGGGCAGCGAGTGCTGCTGTTTCTGGAGACGAACGATCGCGGCGAGTGGGTGGCGAAGGACATGGCCGTCGGCAAGTTCGAGCATGCCGAGGATGTGCGCGGAAGGCGCCTGCTGGTGCGTGACAGCAGCGAAATCGTCGGGTGGGAGACCGACGGCGACGTGCATCGCGAACCGGTGAGGATGGAGGACGGCTTCCTCAACTTCGTTCGCGCCATCGCGCAGGGACGCGATGCCGTCGACGACTACATCGTTCGCGATCCGCAGCCCGTGCGGAGAATTGCGGCCGAAGAGACGACGCAGGCGTTTGCACCAAGCTCGTATCTGCTGCAGAGCGGCGGCCTCGGCATCCGCTGGCCGAACTTTCCGAACGCCGTCGTTTTTCTCAGCCACGGAATGCAGCCGGGCGCGTTGAGCGGCGGGCTTACGGCGATTCAGCACGCGTTCGCGGCGTGGACCAACGACGCCGGATCGAACATCGTCTACAGCTATGGCGGAACGACGCCGATCGCGCATGCCGGTTTCAACAACGGCGGCCTCGACGGCGTCAACACCATTCAGTTCAACGATCCGGCCGGCGAGATTCCGGGATCGTTTTCGGCGGGCGAGGGAGCGATCCTGGCCATCGGCGGCGCGTGGTTCGGCACCGCCACGCACTCCGCGCACGGCGAGCAGTACTTCACAATTATCGAGGCCGATCTCGTCGTGCAGGACGGCATCACCGGCGCTGGGCTGACCGGCAACGGATTCGATCACGTCCTCACGCACGAGCTCGGACACACGCTCGGCCTTCGCCACTCCGACAAGATCGCGAATGATTCCGGGCCATGCAGTGCGCCGCTCGACTGCTCCGACTTTGCGATCATGAAGTCGACCGTCGCCTTCAATTCCGATCCGATCGGATCGGCGCTGCAGGCGTGGGACATCACCGCCATCGATGCCGTCTACGGATCGGGAGTCCCGGCGTGTAATCCGCCGAAGATCGCCATGGCGCCGCAGACGGTGAACGTCGGCACGACGTCGGTCACGTTCACGGTGACGGCCACCGGCGACGCGCCGCTGCGCTATCAGTGGTACGCCGGCAGCTCGGGCAACACCGCCGCTCCGATCACGAATGCAACGACGTCGTCGCTCACCGTCAAGCCGCCCGTGACGACCGCGTACTGGGTGCGCATCACGAACGATTGCGATCCGCCGGCCGACAGCGGAACGGTCTTCGCCATCGTCAACAACTGTCCGCCGGTGACGATCGTCTCGCAGTCGGATAACACCACGATCCTCGAGGGGAGATCGGCAACGCTCACCGCCGCCGCCAGTGGCGGAACGATTTCGTACCAGTGGTACGCGGGGACAAGCGGCGTGACGACATCACCAATCGGAGCCGGCAGCAGCCTGACCGTCACGCCGTCGACGACATCGACGTACTGGGTGCGGGCCACGAATACGTGTGGGTCTTCGATCGACAGCACCACGATCACGGTCACCGTCATTCCGTGCGCGGCGCCGAAGATCGTCGTGCAGCCGCCGAGCGCGAACATCGTCACGAACACGGGAACGACGCTGTTCGCCACAGTGACCGGAACGCAGCCGATCGCCTATCAATGGTACGAAGGGACGTTCCCCGACACCTCGCATCCCGCCACGAATGGCAACTCGGCGAGCCTGAATGTGCCGCCGCTGGTGGCGTCGACGTCGTACTGGCTTCACGTCTCAAGCGACTGCGGCGCCGCGGACAGCAACACGGCGCACCTGACCGTGGTGCAATCGTGCGCGCCGCCGACGATCGTCTCGCAGCCGCAGAACCAGAGCGTCGTGCCGGGTTCGAACGTAATCGTCTCCGCCGTGGTGCTCGGAGCATCGCTCTCATTCCAGTGGTATCAAGGGCCGAATGGCGACTTCACGCACCCGATCGGCGGCAACGCGCCGTCGGTCTTCGTCCCCGCAATCAGCGCGACGTCGCAATTCTGGCTGCGCGTCGGCGGACCATGCGGAAGCGTCGACAGCAGCGTGGCCACGGTGACCGTGGCCGCGCCGCCGCGTCACCGGGCGGTGGGGCGGTGAGTTCAAAAGCAAATGTTGAATGGTGAATGTTCAATGTTGAATGTTGAATGAAAAGGCGGCCTGCGACGCGACGTGCGCTCACCAACTCCGTTTCATTCAACATTCAACATTCAACATTCACCATTGAACATTCAACATTGCCTTCTGTACGTTTGCGCGGATCCCGCCACGGCGTCGCGAACGTAACGTTCGCCATGGACATTCACCGGATACACTCCGCCACCGATGTCCCTCCTGTTGTACATCGCGGCGGCGCTTCTGCTGCTGTGGATCGCGCACCGCGCGCTGATGCCGCTCACACGCGCGGCGGCGCTCGTGCTGATCCTTCTTCCGATGTGCGTGACCGGCAAGGCGCTGCTGACCGGCGGCGTGTTCGGTCCGGTCGATCTGCCGTACTTCACCGAACCGCTGCGCGACATGCGCGTGCCGCTCGGCGTGGCCAAGCCGCACAACGGGATGCTGTCGGATTTGTACGCGCAGATGATCCCGTGGCGGAAGGCGGTGCAGTTCGCGATTTCGCATGGGCGATGGCCGCTCTGGAATCCGTTCATCCTCTCCGGGACGCAACTGGCCGCGGCGGCGCAGCCGGCTGCGTATTCGCCGTTCACGCTGATCGCATGCCTCCTGCCGGTCGCGCACAGCATCACCTTCTCCGCGGCCATCACCTTCTTTCTGGCGGGGCTGGGCGCGTACCTCTTCGCGCGCGCGCTCGGCTGCCGCGAAATCGTCGCGTTGTCCGCCGCCGCCGGTTGGATGTACGCCGGCGGCATGGCCTTCTTCGTCCTCTGGTCGCTGGGCAGCTCGTGGGCCTTCCTGCCGTTCGTGCTGTTCGCCACGCGCCGCTGCGTTCATGAACCGGGCGTGCGCGCGGCGGCCATCCTGATGATCGTCCTGACGCTACTTCTCCTGGCCGGACATCCGGAAACCGCGTTTCACATCGTCTTCTGCGGTGCGCTTTACGGCCTGGTCGAGCTGCTGGCGATTCGGCGAAACGCCGGGCGCGTCCTCGGCGCTGCCGCGGCGGCCGGAATCATCGCCCTGATGCTCTCCGCGATCTATCTCCTGCCGATGTTCGAAGCTGCGCCGCAGACGATGGAGCAGCAGTTCCGCATGGGCGGCTACCGCGACGTGCCGCGCGGCGTGGCGCTGAGCGAAAGCGGCGCGCGCATCCTCACCGACTTTTTCCCGCACCTGCATCACCGCTGGTGGATGCGCAAAGTCCCGCACTGGGTTCCGCTCGAGACTTCCGCCGCCGGCAGCATCATCGTGGCGCTGGCCATCTACGCGCTGATTAAAGTGCGTCGACGCGAAACCGCATTCTTCGGCGGGCTCGCGCTCTTTGGAATCCTCTGCGGCGCCGACTGGTCGCCGCTCGCCGCGCTGATGCAAAAGCTTCCGCTGTTCGATATCGCCCTCAACGAGCGCTTCACCTTCGCCGCCGCGTTCTCGCTGGTCATCCTCGCCTGCCTGGGCCTCGAACACGCCCTCGCCATGCGCGACAGATCCCTCGGGTACGCGCTCGCGATCGCCACGCTCCTCTTCGCCGCCGGCGCCTTCACCATCGACCGCCTGCACGTCATGGAAGACAAGCTCCCCGAGTGGGGCGTCTATACGCTCTTCGGCGAGCTGGCCTGCCTCGGCATCGCCGCCATCGTTGTTCTCGCGCTGAAGAATCGTGGTAACGCCATCGCCATCACCGTTCTTGTGCTCATCACCGCGCAACGCTGGCTAGCCGGATACGACATCTATCCCACGCTGCCCGCGTTCGCCGCCTATCCGCCGGTGCCGATCCTGCGCTCGCTGCCGCGCGAAACCGGCGTGCCGTTCCGCATCGTCGGACGCGCGCACGCGCTCGTGCCGGGAACGAGCGCGCTCTACGAGCTGGAAGACGTCCGCGGATACGAGGCCATGACCTTCTCGCGCTACGTGGCCACGTACGAGGCGTGGTGCACGCACCAGCCGGTCTGGTTCAACCGCGTCGACGATCTGACCAAACCGTTCCTCTCCATGATCAACGTCCGCTACGCCATCGCCTCGGACAACGTCACGCCGCCCGACGGCTGGCGCCGCGTGGCCGTGCAGCGCGGCGCGGAACTGCTGGAGAACACGCGCGTCTTTCCGCGCGCCTTCATGCCGTCGCGCGTCGTCTTCGGCACGCCGTTCGACGGCATCATCAAAGCGATGACCGCCGCGACAGACTTTCACGAACGCGCCTGGATCGAGGCGCCGCTCACGCCCGGCGAGATCGCCAACGACGGCGGCACCGTGGCCGCGGTCACGCGCGACGGCGGCGATCTTCTCATCGACACTGCCACCGCCGCGGGCGCCTGGGTGGTGATCACCGAGCCGGCCTGGGACGGCTGGCGCGTCTACATCGACGACCGCCGCGTCGAGCACTTCAACGCGAACGCCGCCTTCATCGGCGTCTACGTTCCGTCCGGAGGCCACCGCATCCGCCTCACGTTCCTCCCGACGCGCTTCGTGCAGGGACGGGCCATCTCGCTTTCCACGCTGGTACTGCTGCTGGCCGGCGGCGTCGCGGCAAGAATTCGCCGCCGTCCAGCGGCGTTGGCCTGACCTTCGAACACGTGTGACGACTGACACCGAGGGCGGCGCAGCCCGCCCGGTACCGTTCGCATCTGCTCACAAGAAAGAGACCCCCTTTGATGCGAATCCTGGTTCGATCGTTGATCGTTTGTTCTCTCGCCGCGGCGACGTCGCTGCACGCCATCACGTACATCGTTCCGCCCGACCGGGAGCTGATCGCGCAGGCGGAATCCATCGTCATCGCGAAAGGGGTTTGCTCTCACGCGCACCTGACGGCGAACGGCCGCATCGTCACGACGGCGCAGTTGGAAGTCGTCCGGCCGCTGAAGGGCAGCTTTCTGGCCGGCGAGATGATCGACGTGACGGAGCCCGGCGGCATGCTCGAAGACATCGGCTTGCTCGTGCCCGGATCGCCGCGTTATGCGGCAGGGATCGAATATCTCGTTTTTGTAAGCCGCAATCCGTTCGGAGAGCTGATTACGGTCGGCATGGGGCTCGGCCGGTTTGAACGCTACATCGATCTGCACGGCCGCGTGATTTACACGCGCGCCGTCGGTGAGGATTCAGTCCGAGGATTCGATGTGGATGGTCCCGAGCACCGGGAGTACGACCGCGATGCAGCGCTATTCGTGAAATACATCTCCGATTCAGTCGCCGGCATTGAGACGAAGACGAACTACGCGGTCGATGCGTCAACGCTCGTTTTCGACCGGCAGTCGCGTATTGCCAGCCTGACGCCCAAAGCTCTGGCGGTGACGCGCGGAAGCTACCTCTATTCGCTCAACGCGCGCTGGCAGTCTCCGACGGCTAAGTTCTTTGCATTCGGTACGCAACCCGGTCACTTTCAGGATGGCGGGATCGGGAACGCGCAGTTCGCCCTTTCGCTGTGGACGTCGGCTGGTGCAGGGATCTCCTACACCTACGGCGGGACGACGACAGAGAAAGACGGGATCAACCACAACCAGAACACCATCGTCTTCAACGATTGGAATGGGATCGTGGCGATGAACCGCGCGTTCACGGGGAATCCCACGATTGCCGCGATCGGCATGTCGTGGATCTCATCGCCCTACTCGCTCGGCGGAGAACAGTTTCGCGCAATCGTCGGGGCGAATGTTGAAGTCGGCACGGGCCTGGAGTCCTTTACCGATCATCAATTCTCGATGATGCTGGCTCATGAACTCGGGAACACGCTCGGGTTCAGGAACTCTGACGGGACCGGCGACCCGGACAGCCCGAGCAATGGCCACAACGGCTGTTCTCCCCCCTCGGCACCCAACGATCCGCAGCCACTGTGCACGACCGTCGCGGTCATGAGTGAAACGGCCAATGCTTCGTTCTCATCGCTCCAGACATACGACATCCAGGCCGCACAAACGGTCTACGGCAGCGGCGTTTGCATCACGCCATCGATTGGAAATCAACCGGCGGACGTGACGATCGCGGAAGGACAGCCGGCGACCTTGTCGGCCAACGTGCCGGGAACAGGCCTCACGTATCAGTGGTACATCGGTACCGCCGGCGACACGACGACCCCGGCGCCGAATGGAGCCGGCTCTCAATTGACCGTCTCGCCGGCCGCGACGACAAAATACTGGGTTCGCGTCACCGCCTGCGCGTCGTCGGACAGCCGTACCGCTACGGTCACGGTGAACTGCGCGCCGCCATCCCTTTCGGCGCCGCTTGCCTTTCCGGCTGCGATTTCCCTCGGACAATCGAGCATCGTCTCCGTCACACCGGCCGGCAGCGGACCATTTACCTACCAGTGGTACTTCGGAAATAGCGGCGACACCTCGGACGCGGTCCCCGGCGCGACGAGCTCCTCGGCGAACGTCACTCCGAGCGGCACCACCACCTACTGGGTCAAGGTGACCGGTCGCTGCGGAACGTTCAACAGCGCGGCCACGACCGTCACCGTGAGCGTGTCCTGTACGGCGCCGAACATCACGACGCAGCCGGCCAGCGTTTCCGCGCCGATCGGAACCGCCGCAACGTTGAAGGTCGTCGCTGCTGTCCCCGGAACCACCATTCATTACCAGTGGTACAAGGGCGCGAAAGGCGATCTCTCGTCGAAGGTGGGCATCGACTCGGCCACGTTCACTCCGAACGTCGCCGGCACGGCGAGCTACTGGATCCGCCTGACCGCGGCGTGCAACGGCCTGCCCTTCACCGACAGCAACGCCGCGGTCGTGACCGCAACCGGGCCGTCGAAAGGGCGCGCGGTTCGGCACTAGGAGCCGCTTCGCGGGCCTGATCGCCCGGAGAATCCGCCGCCGCGTTGTAACGTTGGCGTGACCCGCGACACAATCCGTAGAGCGGTACGCCGTACAATTCCGGAACCCCATTCACGGAGAGAGATCCCATCGATGCGAATCCCCATCCGGTTATCGATCGTTTTCTGCCTCGCCGCAGCCACCTCGCTGCAGGCCATCACCTACATCGTTCCGACCGATCGCGACCTCGTGAAGCGCGCCGAGGCGATCGTCGTGGCGACCGCGGTGGAGTCGCATTCGGAGCTGCGGGATGGAGGACGGATCGTCACCGTGGCGACGTTGCGAATCGAACGTCTTCTGAAGGGATCAGTCGGCCAGTCCGTCCAACTCGTCGAGCTTGGCGGCGCTGTCGGAAATCGGATGACGTTCGTCCCCGGCGCGCCGCGTTATGAAGACGGAAAGCGGTACCTGGTTTTTCTTCACACGAATAAAGCCGGCGAGTGGATGACGTTCGGTTTCGGCCTCGGCAAATTCGAGTTCGTTTCCGATCTGCGCGGACGCGAGCTGCTCGCGCGAGGCGAACCCGAGGAGAGAATTTTCGGACTCGAGGAGAGTGATGGCTCGCTGCATGTCGAAAAACTGCGCGGCGCTCCGGACTTCCTGTCGTTTGTCGAGAATCGAGTCGGCTCCGACGCTCCTGTCCGCGAAACGTACTTCGTCAATCCCTCGGACGTGGTACTTGCAACGTTCCCCGAGTTTCGGCCGCGCGCACAGAGATTCATCCCGATCGCGCAGGCCACGCGGCCGAACTACTTGCTCGCAGGGAACTATCGCTGGCAGTTCGGTCCCACCGCTTCGTTTCTGCACTGTTGTGGAGCGCAGAACGGCGGAACGGGTCTTGATGGCCCAAGTGCGTTTTCGGCCGCGATGGCCGCGTGGAACGGCGTGTCGGGAGCAGGAATTCACTACACGCTTACCGGTCCTGAGCCGAATCAAAGTCAGGTTCCTGGCGGATTGACCGACGGCGGCTCCGACGGAAAGAATGACATCATTTTCAACGACCGCCACGGCCTCATCGGAGGCAGCGGCGCGGTTGCTATCGGAGGGGTTTCCAACGTCAGCGGCTCCTACTCGAACCTCGGCGACGGCTTCACGTACTTCGCTACCTCCGAGGTGGATGTCGAAACCGGAGACAATCTTCCTTCGTTCATCGATCAGAGCCTGTTCATCCAACTTCTCACGCACGAAGTGGGTCACACGCTCGGATTTCGTCATGCCGATGGTTCATCCAACCCGCTGAGCCCCCAGAACAACGATGGCGGCTGCCAAGCGCCCGCGCCGTGCGCGACGATTGGGACGGCGATCATGGCCTCGGTCATTCCGAAGCCGAACTCGATCGGCAGCCTGGGCCAATGGGATACGGACGCCGCGCAAACCGTCTACGGATCTGGCCCCGTCTGCACGCCGCCCAGCATTACAGTGCAGCCGAACGGCGCCACGATCACCGCGGGCCAGCAGACCACGCTCTCGGTAACGGCGACCGGGACGAGTCCTACCTATCAGTGGTTCATCGGCACCGCGCCCAGCACGGCGACGCCGGCGCCGAGCGGCACCACCAACCAGTTGACTGTTTCGCCCAGCACGACGACAAATTACTGGGTTCGCATCAGCGGCTGCAGCACCTCCGTCGACAGCCGGACGGTCACCGTCACCGTGAATCAGCCGGCGTGCACGCCGCCCTCGGCGCCGGCACCGACGGCCACGCCGTCGTCGATTTCGTCAGGTCAATCGAGCACGCTTTCTGTCTCGGCCACCGGTACCAGCCCGTTCACGTACCAGTGGTTCACGGGCAACTCCGGGAACACGGCCAATCCGATCAACGGCCAGACGAATTCGTCGGTCTCCGTCAGCCCCACGACGACGACCTCGTATTGGGTTCGCGTGACCGGCCAGTGCGCGCCGGCGGCGGATAGTCCGGCCACGACGGTCACGGTTGGCGCATGTGTTCCGCCATTCGCGCCGACGCCGACTGCGTCGCCGTCTTCGATCGCAGCGGGGCAATCGAGCACGCTCATCGCCTCGCCGACCGGAACCGGTCCGTTTACGTACCAGTGGTTCACCGGCGCTTCGGGCGATCAATCCAACCCGATCCCGAGCGCCACGAACTCTTCGGCCATCGTCAGTCCGACCGTCACCACGACCTATTGGGTCAAGGTCACCGGGCAGTGCGCGCCCGCGTCGAACAGTCCTGCCACGACCGTCACGGTCACGTGCTCGCCGATCACGGGCGTGAGCGCGCAGCCATCCACAATTAATGTGGGACAGTCGTCGACGCTTTCGGTGAGCACCACCGGCAGCGGACCGTTCACGTTCCAGTGGTATCGCGGCAGCCTCGGAGACGTTTCGAATCCGATCGCGAACACGAGCAGCACGATCGTCTCGCCGACGACGAACACATCGTACTGGGTTCACGTCACCGCACCATGCGGATCGCAGGACACCAACGTCACCGTCTTCGTGAACGCGCCGTGCGTGCCGTCGTCGATCACCACGCATCCAGCCTTCGCGACGATTGCGCCGGGCGGATCCGCGACGTTGTCAGTCGTCGCCGCCGGAACCGCTCCGATTTCTTACCAGTGGTACACCGGCACCTCGGGCAACACCAACAGTCCGATCCCAAACGCCACCAATGCCTCGGTCACGGTGTCGCCAACCGTGACGACGTCGTATTGGGTGCACGTCGCGAACAGTTGCAACACGGTCGGCAACAACAGCACCACCGCGGTCGTGACGGTGTCCGCGACCTGCCCCGCGGCCACGATCACGACGCAACCGGCATCAGTCAACGCTTACATCGGAAGCGCCGCGACGTTGCATGTGGACGCCACCGTCACCGGAACCACCATTCATTACCAGTGGTACAAAGGCGCGAAGGGCGACCTCTCTACGAAGGTCGGTACCGACTCTCCGACGTTCGCCACCGACACGGTCGCCGTCACCGCCAGCTACTGGGTCCGCCTAACCTCGGCGTGCAACAACCTGACCTTCACCGACAGCAACGCCGCCGTCGTCACCGCGATCGGCACCCCGAAGGGACGCGCGGTACGGCATTGACGGCAGGGGATGAAGCAGGGACGAGGGAGATGAGGCAGGGGACGAGGGACGCACCACCGCGACGGACGGTCACGCGTTCTCCCGTCGGCGTAGCCGGCGCAAGAACCGTAGCCCACGCTTTTTAAGCGTGGGTCAGCGGATCGCGCAAATTTGTGAGCGCGCCTGGGCGCGCGAAAGAAAGCTTTCTTTCGCCCGTTAAAACGGGCTCACAAGAGGAACCGCACGCAGGTTCCCCCAGTTGAAACTGGGGGCTACGGTTCTTACGCCGGCTTCGCCGACGGGACCGTACACAGAACGAGGAGACGAACGCGTAAAAGCCGCGACGACGGAAAGAGAAAGGGACGAGGATCGTTTCCCTCGTCCCTCGTCCCTCGTCCCTCGTCCCTAACCCCTGCCTCACATCGTGTCCAGTTGCTTCTTCATTGACGCGATCATCGCTTCGCTGACCTGTTCGCCGGGGAGCGACTGCGCGTAGGCGATTGCTTCTTCCATCGTTTTGCGCGCGGATGCTTTGTCGCCTTTGGCCAGGTATGTCGCGGCGCGGCTGCGGTAGATGCCGATCTTGCGCGGGCCGTAGGCGAGTTTCAGGGCGCGGTCGGATGCGGCGATGGAGTCGTCGAAACGGCCCGCGGCGCGATAGGCGGAGATGAGGCGCGCCGGCGGGTTGTAGTCCTTCGGCAGATCGCGCTCGGACTGCTCGAGCATGGCGATGGCCTTCTCCGGTTGCTTGAGTCCGAGATAGACCGTGAGGCGATGGGAATCGTAGACAGCGCGCTGATCGGGCGTCTTCGCTTTCGCCGCTTCGCCTTCCAGGAACGCCGCCCACTCCTCGCGGAGTTTGCGTGCCGACGATTCGTCTTTGGCCTCGTCGCGGGCGTCGACGAGCGATCCGTAGAGTCCGGAGCGGTCGTCGGCGGACATCCTGATCTTGTCGGCCGCGGCGAGCGTCTCGCGCGTCGCTTTTTCCAGTCCCGCGGTCAGCTCGGAACGGTTCCACGATTTCGCATCGAGATCGGTCGCGCAGGAAAGCCCGGTCGCAGCGACGTTGACCGCGGATCCCGTTCCGCGCACGCGCGGATACAGCGCCAGCGCGCGCTCGGCGCATTGCTGCGGATTCTGACTTTGCAATAGTGCGAAGACGAGCGATTCCGAGGCGCGTCCCAAGCGTGGCCAATCTTTCGGAGCCGCTGCGATCGCTTCATCGAACGCCTTCGCGGCCTCGGCCTGCTTTCCCTGTCCGGCCAGCGCATCGGCGCGGACGAGGAGCGTGTCGGCCTTCGAATGCGCGCCGCGGAAGGCATGCTGTCCGTCATCGAGCAGCTTGCGGACCTGCGGCACCGTGCCGCCACCGGCGTAGCGGAAGATGACTTTGTCTTTCGGATCGAGGACGAGCAGCGTCGGCCAGACGCTGATCGGATGCGCTTTCAGGAAGGCCGTGTTCTTCGCGTCTTCGGTGTCGATCGAGAGCCAGACAAACTGTCCGGCGTACCGCTCGAGGGATTTGTCCGTGAAGACATAAGCCCTCATCGAGCGGCAGGTGTGTCACCAGGGCGCCCACGCTTCGACGAAGACCGGGAGGTCCGCCGATTTCGCGCGGGCGATCGCCTTGGTGTAGTCGTTCTCGATCCACGGCAGGACTTCTTTCGCCTGAGCCGTGGCCGCAACGACGAGGAGCGATGCGAGCAGGAGTCGTTTCATAGCGCGAAAGTGTAATGCACCTCCCGCACCGAGTTGACGTTACAGCTTTGTCATCGTCGTGAGGTCACCGCAGGCTCTTCTGCACCTTGTCCCGATACTCCTTCGCTTTCGCCACCGCCGCGGGCACATCGACCGTCAGCACCTTGCGATTGCGCATCAGTATCTTGCCGTCGCAGATCGTCGTGACTACGGCGCTGCCGGAGGCGGCGTAGACGATCGCTGATTCCACGGCGTAGACCGGCTGCGTTTTCGGCTGCTGGAGATCGATGACGATCACGTCGGCGCGTTTGCCGGATTCGAGCGTGCCGATGCGGTCTTCCATGCCGAGGGCGCGGGCGCCGCCGAGCGTGGCCATTTCGAGGACGTCGCGGGCGCTGAGCGCTTTCGGATCGCCGCGGGTGATCTTCTGCAGGCGCGCGGCGCTGGCGGCTTCTTCGACCATGTCCAGATTGTTGTTCGAGCCGGCCGGACCGTCGGTGCCGAGGCCGAGCGCGACGTTCGCGTGGCGAAGGTCGACGACCGGTGCGACGCCCGAGGCCAGCATCATGTTGCTCTCCGGGCAATGCGCGACGCCGACGCGTTTCGCGGCCAGCATTTTGATGTCGTCGGGCGTCAGCCAGATGCCGTGCGCGGCCACGACGTCGTGGCCGAGGAAGCCAATCGAATCGAGGTAGGCGGCGGGGGAGAGGCCGCTGGTGTTGTCCTTGATCTGTGCAGCTTCGCCCTTCGTTTCCGCGACGTGGATGAGGATCGGCGCGTGCAACTCGGTAGCGAGCGCGCGGACCTGCTCGAGGTGCGCGCGCGAAACGGTGTACGGCGCATGCGGCGCGAGCGCGGGCGTGATGAGCCGGTCGCCGTGCCAGCGTTTGACGAAGTCGCGGATGTAGGCGACGGCGGCGTCCCACGTCTTGTTGTCGGGCGCGGGGAAGTCGATCATCGTCTCGCCCAGCACGCCGCGCAGCCCGGCCTTCTTGGCCTCGGACGCGATGTCGCTCTCGAAGTAATACATGTCGGTGAACGTGGTCGTACCCGACGCGATCATCTCCGCCGCTGCCAGGCGCGTTCCCCACTTCACGAAGTCGCGGTCGACGTTCTTAGCCTCGGCCGGAAAGATGAAGTGTTGCAGCCAGTCCATGAGGTCGCGGTCGTCGGCGATACCGCGAAAGAGCGTCATCGGCACATGCGTGTGCGCGTTGACGAAGCCGGGAAGGATGGCCATGCCGCGCGCGTGAATCGTCTCCGCGCCGGCGAACCGTTTGGCGATGTCCGCCGACTTGCCGACGCCGGCGATCTTGCCGTTCTCGATGGCCACCGCGCCGTCCTCGATGTTCGGTCCGGCCATGGTGATGACGGTCCCGCCGGTGATGACGATGTCGACGCGTCGTGGAGCGGCGTGGGCCGTGACGGCGGCGAACGTGAGCAGGAGTGCGGACAGCAGGCGTCGGTACATGGCCGCGAACCTTAGCGGAATCGCGTGCGCGCGTACAAACTCGTCGTGCTTAATCTGCGGGAATCTGCGTCTATCTGCGGATAACGCCTTAATCCGCAGATAGACGCAGATTTACGCAGATCTCAATGCAGCAGAGGGACGGCGAAATGCATATCGCCCGAGTGCGTCATTTGGTTATTTCCACGTTTCCGCGACTATGTGACCCCACTGCCGGATTCAGGCGTACCCTTTCCGTTCCATCCCCGACTCCAGACAATCGAGGAGAGACAGACACCTTCTATTCACTGCTATAGTTATCGGCGACACTTATGGCTTTATTGCCCACGTCGCAGTCATCAGTAGAGCTCGCCGCCAGCGTAGCAGGGGATAACCGTGACGACGGGAAGGCCGCGCGAAGGGAGATCCCCTGACGCGCCAACTGACTGATCTTCTCCTGCGGGAGCTTCCCGACGCGGTCGCCATCACCACGCCAGCGGGCGAAATCATGTACTGGAACGGAGGGGCCGAGCGGCTTTTCGGCTATTCGAGCGCGGATGCGCTCGGCAACTCCATCGACTCGCTGATCGTCCCGCACGGCCAAGTCGACGACCTCGAGCGGTATCGCCGCGAAGCGCTGACCACCGGCTTCTCCACCTTCGAAACGGCGCGGCTTCGCAAAGACGGCTCGCTCATCTACACCGTCGTTTCGAACAAGGCGGTGTACGACGCCGAGGGGAGAGCCGAATTCGTCGTCATCACGCAGAAGGACGTCACGCATCTCAAGGTGCTGCGCGACGCCAAGCTCGTCGAGTCGCAGTACCGCGATCTTCTCGAATCGACGCCCGACGCCATCATCATGGCCAATCAGACCGGGCGCATCGTCCTGGCCAACAGCCAGGCGGAGCGGCTGTTCGGATACGAGCGCGGCGAGATGCTCGGCACGCTCGTCGAAGTCCTGCTGCCGAGCCGCTATCGCGGTAGTCACGTCGCGCATCGGTCGGGCTACTTCGGCCAGCCGCGCACGCGGTCGATGGGTGCGGGGCTGGAGCTCTACGGATTGCGCAAAGACGGCAGCGAGTTCCCGGTCGAGATCAGCCTCAGTCCTCTGCAGACCGACGGCGGCACGCTGGTGATGAGCGCGATTCGCGACATCACCTATCGGAAGGGAATCGAGAGCGCGTTGCAGGAAAAGAACGTCGAGCTGGAGCGCGCCAATCAGGCTAAGGACCGTTTCCTGGCGAGCATGTCTCACGAACTGCGCACGCCTCTGAACGGCATCATCGGATTTGCCGAGTTTCTGTCCGACGGCAAGCCGGGACCGCTCAACGACAAACAGAAGGAGTACCTCGGCGACATCCTCAACAGCGGCCGGCATCTGCTGCACCTCATCAACGACATGCTCGACCTGGTGAAGATTCAGGCCGGCCGCGTCGACCTGGCGCTGGAACGATTTTCACTGAGCGAAGCCATCACCGAAGTCTGTACGGGCGTGCATCCGCTGGCGGTCAGCAAGGGTATCGACATCCGCGTCGCGATCGAGAACGGCATCGATTTCGTCACGCTCGACAAGCCGCGGTTCAAACAGATTCTCTTCAACCTGCTGTCGAATGCGCTGAAGTTCACCGATGAACGCGGGCACGTCGGCATCGACGTCACGAGCGTCGACGGCGGCCGTTTCCGCCTGGTCGTTTCCGACGACGGCATCGGGATTCGCGCCGAAGACATCGGACGGCTCTTCACGGAATTCGAACAGTTGGAGAGCGGCACGTCGCGCCGTTTCGGAGGCACCGGACTCGGTCTGGCGTTGACGCGGAAGCTCGTCGACCTGCACGGCGGCGAAATCGACGGCGAAAGCGAGTTCGGAAAAGGGAGCCGATTCGCCGTGATCCTGCCGCTGGCGATGAAAGGGATCGCCACATGAACGCCGCGCGCATCCTCATCGTCGACGACAACAAGACGAACCTGAAGCTCGCGACCGACGTGCTGTCGTTCGGCGGCTACGAAATCCTGAACGCGAGCGACGCCGAGTCGGCGCAGGAGATCATCCGCAGCTCGCGGCCCGATCTGATCCTGATGGACATCGGACTCCCGGGCATGGACGGGCTGACGTTCACGCGGCTGCTCAAGGCCGATGAAGCGACGCGGCAAATCGTGATCGTGGCGCTGACCGCCTCGGCCATGAAAGGCGACGACGTGCGCGCACGCGAGGCGGGCTGCGACGGCTACATCACCAAACCGATCGACACGCGAACGTTCCCGGACGCGGTGGCCGGATATCTCCGGGTGAGGGCATAGCGATGGAAGAACAACCGATGCAGATTCTCGTCGTCGAAGACCAGCCGGTGGAGCTGAAGCTCGCGTTGCACGTGCTCAGCGCGGCCGGCCATTACGTCGACCATGCCGCTCAGGCCGAGGAGGCGCTGGCGGCCATCGCGGCAAACCGTCCCACGATCATCCTTCTCGACCTGTCGTTGCCCGGTACGGACGGATTGACGCTGGCGCGTTCGCTGAAAGCCGATCCGGCCACGAAGGACATCCTGATCGTCGCGGTCACTTCGTATCCGGAGAAATTCTCGCAGGCCGACGTGCTGGCCGCCGGATGCGATGCCTACCTGCCCAAGCCGGTCAGCACGCGCACGCTGCCGGACACGCTTCGGACCGTGGTGAGAAACGCGGAGAGCGACGGAGATCGATGACCCCGCTGAACGTCCTGATCGCAGACGATCAGCCGATCAATCTCAAACTCCTTCGCGCCGAACTGGAGGCCGAGGGCCACACCGTTTTCGATGCGTCGAACGGCGCCGAAGGTCTGGCCGTTCTCGACCGCCAGCAGATCGACGTCATCATCTCCGACATCCTCATGCCGGTGATGGACGGCTACCGTTTCTGCAACGAGGTGCGCCGCAGCGAACGCCATCGCGACATCCCGTTCATCGTCTACACCAGCACGTATCTCTCTCCCTCGGACGAAAAGCTCAGCCTCGACCTCGGCGCCGACAGTTACGTCCGCAAGCCGGCATCGCTCGCCGAGATCAAGCAGACGATCGAGAATGTGCGTTCGTTGCCGCGCCGGCAGCCGACAGCCGTCTTCGATTCCACGGACACTCTCAAGGAATACAACGCCGGCCTCGTCGCCAAGCTCGAGAAAAAGAACGTCGAGCTGTCCAGCGCCATGAGCCTGCTCACGCTGCAGGCCGCGGCGCTGGAGACGAGCGCCGATGCCATGCTCATCACTGACGCGGATGGATCGATCATCTGGGTCAACGCCGCGTTCACGAAGGCGACCGGATACGCGTCGGATGAGGTCATCGGCCAGACTCCGCGCATCCTCAAATCGGGACTGCAGGACGACGCGTTCTACCTCCGTTTCTGGCAGACCATTCGCGGCGGAAACACATTCCGCGGCGAATTCGTCAACCGCCGCAAAGACGGGACGATCTACTACGACGAGCACACCGTCACGCCGGTCCGCGCTGCCGACGGCACGATTACGCACTTCGTCGGCGTGATGCACGACATCACCGTGCGCAGACGTACCGAGGAAGAGCTGCGCAACGCGAACGCGCAGTTGCGCGAGTTTCTCGATCACACGCCGGTCGTTCTCTACGCGTTGCGCATCGAAGGCGAAAGCATCGTTCCGCGCTTCGCCAGCGAGAACATCACGCGTCTCCTCGGCTTCGAAGAGAGAGAGGTGCTCAGTTACGAGTGGTGGTTGAGCCGCTTGCACGACGACGACCGTGAAGGCGCTGTCGCCAGTGTTGCCCGAACCCTGACTGAGGGCAGCGATCGCTATGAGTACCGCATGCGCCACAAGGACGGCCCGTATCTCTGGGTGGAAGACAACCGGCGGCTCGTGCGCGACGAGGAGGGAGCACCTGTCGAGATCGTCGGCGTGTGGACGGACATCACCGACCGCAAACACGCCGAGGATGAGTTGCGGGAAACCGAGCGCCGATTCCGCGAGATGCTCGACAACCTCGAGCTGATCTCCGTCATGGTCGATAACAAAGCCCGCGTCGTCTACTGCAACGACTACTTCCTGCGGATGACCGGCTGGTCACGCGAGGAGGTCATCGGCGCTGATTGGTTCGAGCGGTTCGTTCCTTCGGATCTCGCGGAAGAGATGCGGGAGGCGTTCCTGAAGCTCCTGGCGAATCGGGAAGAAGTCAGGCATCACACAAATGAGATCGTCACGCGCACTGGCGAGCGGCGGCTCATTCAGTGGAACAACTCTCTTCTTTACTCATCCTCGTACGAAGTGATCGGCGTCGCCAGCATCGCGGAAGACATCACCGATCGCGTCCAACTGGAGAAGCAGCTCTTCCGCGCGCAACGGTTGGAAAGCCTCGGCACACTTGCCGGCGGTATCGCGCACGATCTCAACAACCTCATGCTTCCGATCCTGATGGGCGTCACGCTGCTGAAACGTTTCGGTCCGAACGAAGCGAGCATGGCGGCCATCGACAACATCGAACGCAGCGTCAGACGCGGCAGCGAGCTGGTCAAACAGGTGTTGCTCTTCGCGCGCGGCGGCGAGACGTCGCGCGAGCCGGTGCTTCTCGGCGACGTCGTGCGCGAGATCGAGGCCATCATCGGCAGCACGTTCCCCAAAGACATCACGCTCGAAACCGCAGTCGCCAGGGACGTCTACCCCGTTACCGGCGATGCCACGCAATTGACGCAGGTGCTGCTCAACCTTTGCGTCAATGCCCGCGATGCCATGCCGCATGGCGGTCAGATCGTGATCTCCGCGCGAAACCACATCCTCACCGACACCGAAGTACTTCGTGGCGGCGCGGTCGTCGGAGGCGCCTATGCGGTGCTCGAAGTTTCCGATACCGGCGAAGGGATTCCGAAAGAGGTCATCGATCGCATCTTCGATCCCTTTTTCACGACGAAGGAAGTCGGCAGCGGCACAGGCCTCGGTCTATCGACCGTGCAGGGAATCGTCAGCAATCACGGCGGATTCGTCACGGTTTCGAGCACGGCGGGCGAGGGAAGCACGTTCACGGTTTATCTTCCGGCGCGCCGCACGCCGGCCGAGGCGGCCGCGCTTCCGGCCGAAATGCCCGCTCCGCCGCATGGAAACGGCGAACTGATCCTGCTCGTCGATGATGACGCCACGGTGGTCAGCATCACGCAGCAAACGCTCGAGGAGTTCGGCTACCGCGTGCTCACCGCCGTCGACGGCGCGCAAGCCATCGGCGTCTTCTCGCGGCAACACGAAGAAATCGCGCTGGTTCTGACCGATATGGCCATGCCGGTGATCGACGGCTTCGCGCTGATCGCTGCGCTCAACCGAATCGGCCGAGACGTCCGCATCATCGCCACCACCGGCAATCCCTCCGCGACGACGATGACGAAAATCGCCCGCAGCGGCGCCGCGCGGATTCTCATCAAGCCGTACACAGCCGACCACCTTCTGCGCACGATCGCGGGGGTTCTCGGCGAGCCGTAGGGGACTTTTCGTGCGAAGCACTTTGGAGTGCGGTGGCAACGCCACCGCTTTGGGAGGTTGGGGGAATCGTGACGACGCCCAGCCTGTGATGCTTGCTCCGTCCTGGCGATCGTCCCGTCCACCTCCCTCCCAAAGCGGTGGCTCTGCCACCGCACTTCAAAGCTTCGCGAAATATTGCGGTGGGTCGCGCGAACAATTTCCAGCCTTTTCACGACGACAACTCCCGAATTACTTCAAATATCTGCGGTGCAAATTCGCCGAATTGAAGTTTTGCGCCATCATGCCCGCGAAGATTCAATCCGCCGGACGTTTGCGTTCAACGATTTAGATCGTTTTCCACTGCGGCACCCCTGTTGAATGTCGTCAGGCGCGTCCGTCTGCTTGACATGCGCCGATCCTTTCTCGCGAACCTCGTGATCCTCGCCGTGACCGTGGCGATCGTGGCCGGTGCATTCGCATCGTTCCAGCGCAAACGCTCCTCGTTCGAGCGGATCGACTTCACCTTCACGCGCGACAGCGGCGTCATCGTCGTAAAAACCGTTGACCCCAACAGCGGCGCCGAGGCCGCCGGACTTCGGGCCGGCGATCAGATCATGCTCATCGGCGAGACGCCGTCGACCGAGATCGAGGGGCTCCAGAAAACGCTGCGCCGGATCGGCCAGAAGGTTCCGCTGATCGTGCAGCGCGGAACCGAGCTGCGCCGGCTCGATTACCTCGTCCCCGAGCTGAAGATCGACTACGCCTACCTCATCCTCAGCTTCATCGGATTTCTCTACCTCGCCATCGGCATCTTCACGCTGTTCCGAGGAGGGCGGACCGAGTCGACGCTCTTCTTTTTCATCACGCTGCTGTCGTTCATCGTCTACGTCTACACGCCGGCCGGCGATATCGACGCGACCTACAAGTTGCTGCAAGCGGTCGAAGAATTCGCGACGATTCTCCTGCCGCCGCTGACGCTCAACTTCTTCCTGGTCTTCCCGCGGCCGATCGTTCGTTACCAGAGGCTCATCGCCGCGATGTACATCCCGCCGGCGCTCCTTGCGGCGTGGGACCTCGACCTGCTCGTCCTCGGCAACCGCCTGGCCATCGCTGCGCCGTATCGATCGCTCCTGCTCATCCAGCACTGGGAGCTCGTCCACTTCGCCATCTACTTCACGCTGGCTGTCGTTGCGCTGGCGTACACGTATCGAACCGCCGCCGCAGTCGGCAAGAAGCAGATCAAGTGGATCTACCTCGGCATGGCGCTCGGCTTCGTGCCGTTTCTGCTCGTCTACCTCGTTCCGTATCTCGTCAGCGGATCGGTCAAGCCGATTTACGCGACGATCTCCATCCTGCCGCTGGCGCTCATCCCGCTCGCCTTCGCCGTCTCCATCCTCAAATACAAGCTGTGGGACGTCGAAGTGGTGATCAAAGAGATCCTGGCGTACTCCGTCACGTTCATCTTCGGCATGATCGCCTTCTCGACGATCAACCTGATCCTCTCGCACGTGATCGAAGAGCGCTCCGCGCTGGAGCGCAACTTCCTCGCCTTCACCTCGGGGTTGCTCATCGCGGGCGTGCTGATTCCGGTCAAAGGGCGGATCGAATCGGTCATCGAGATGTTCGTCTATCGCGACAGCTACAAGCACCGCCGCGCGATCGCCGAGTTCGCGCAGGAGCTGGCGACGTTCCACGACGTGCACGAGCTGATTTCAATGATGCGCGAACGCCTGCGCGACGCGCTCGGCCTGCAGCGGATGAACCTCTTCACGCGCGAGGGCGCATCGCTGGTCATCTACGACGCCGAGCCGGATATCCCGCGCCGCGCCACGATCGTGGAGTTCGGCGCGATGCCCGCCGAGGGTCCGCTCGTTCTGACCGATCCTCGGCTTCCGGAGAGCAGCGAGCTGCCGTGGCAACTGTTGCGCGCCGGTTATCGCTATCTCTTCCCGCTCCGCAATCGCGGCGAGCTGCAGGGTCTTCTGCTCCTCGGCACGAAACGCAACGAAGAGCCGCTCTCGCGCGATGATCTGCACCTCGTCGAATCGCTCTGCGCGCCGGTCGCACTGGCGATCGAGAATTCGCGACTCTACGGACGCCTGCGCCGCCAGCTCGAAGAGATCCGCGCGCTCAAGGAGTACAACGAGAACATCATCGAGTCGTCGTCGTCGGCCATCGCCGTCGTCGCGTTCGACGGCACCGTGCTCACTGCCAACCATGCATTCTGGGAGCTCCTCGGCGGCGTCGGTCCGAGCGAAGTCATCGACGAGCCCATCGCGACTCTCTTTCCGCCGTACGACGAAATGCGCCGCACCAAGGCGCGCTCGATCACCACGAACTTCGTCAATCGCAACGGCGAGGAGAAGGAAGTCACCATCACCGCCAGCCCGCTCAACGCCGACGAGCCGGACGGCGCGCGCGTGCTCGTCATCGGCGACATCACCGAGCGCGTTCGCCTCGAGCGCGAGCTGCAGGACAAGGAGCGCCTGGCGTCGCTCGGCCTCCTCGCCGCCGGCGTCGCGCACGAGGTCAACACGCCGCTCACCGGCATTTCGTCATACGCTCAGCTTCTGCTGGCCGACACGGACGAGAACGATCCGCGTTACCGCCTGCTCAAGAAGATGGAAGCGCAATCGTTCCGCGCGTCGCACCTGGTCAACAACCTGCTCGATCTCATCGCCAACCGTCCCCGTTCGCGCGAGATCGTCAATATCCCCGCGCTCATCGACGCCACCGTCAATCTGCACGAAGACCTCTTCAAACCGAAGAACATCAAGGTGCATGTCGCGCCAATGCCCGATGCCGAAGTGCAGGGAAACTTTCATGATCTGCAACAGGTGCTGACGAACATCCTGCTCAATGCCCGCGACGCCGTTTCGGACGGCGGCAACATCTGGATCACCGCGGAAGAGTGCGGCCCGAACGTCGTCATCAGGATCAAGGACGACGGCAAAGGCATCGCGCCGGACATGATCGGCCGCATCTTCGAGCCGCTCGTGACGACGAAGCGCGGTCAGGGCGGCACAGGCCTCGGCCTGGCTATCACGCGCCGCATCCTGCACGCATCCGACGGCGAAGTGACGGTCGAGAGCACGCCCGGCCACGGCGCCGAATTCACCATTACGTTGCCGGGTAAGCGCATCGCGACCACGCAGGATGTGGAGACGGAGTCGGTCGCTCCGAACTGATGATGCGAGTTCTCATAGTCGACGACGAAGAAGTTCTCCGCGACGTGCTCGACGCCGTGCTGCGCCGCGAAGGCTTTGAAGTGGCCATGGCCGCCAGCGGCGAAGAAGCGCTCGCGGTTCTCGACGAGGACGACAACATCGACCTGGTCATCCTCGACATCATGCTGCCCGGCATCAGCGGCATCGACACGCTGCGCGCGCTGCGCATTTCGAATCCGTCGCTGCCGGTCATCATCATCACGGCGTTCTCTTCCATCGACGGCGCGATCGAAGCGATGAAGCACGGCGCGTTTCACTACATCCCCAAGCCGTTCAAAAACGAAGAGGTCATCCTCACCGTCAACAAGGCGCTGGAGCAGCGCCGCCTCTCGCGCGAGAACGAGCGCCTCAAAGCGGAGCTGTCCGAGAAGTATGCGTACGCGAACATCATCGGCAAGTCGGAGCCGATGCGGAAGGTCTACGACTTCATCCGCCTGGCCGCCCCGTCGCGCTCGAACATCCTCGTCACCGGCGAATCGGGCACCGGCAAGGAGCTGGTCGCGAAAGCGATCCATCACGCCAGCCCGCGCGCGCGCAACGCGTTCGTCACCGTCAACTCCGGATCGCTGCCGCCCGAACTGCTGGAGTCGTCGCTCTTCGGCCACATGAAGGGATCATTCACGGGCGCCATTGCTACGAAACGAGGCCTGTTCGAAGTCGCCGACGGCGGCTCGATCTTCCTCGACGAAATCGGCAACATCAATCTGGAGACGCAGGCCAAGCTGCTTCGCGTGATCCAGGAAAAAGAGTTCATGCGCCTCGGCTCCGTCGAGACGATCAAGGTCGACGTCCGCATCATCGCCGCCACGAACGCCGACCTCACCAAGCTGATGGCGGAGAACCGCTTCCGCGAGGATCTCTACTACCGCCTCAACGTCATCACCATCCCGCTGCCTCCGCTGCGCCGCCGCCGCGAAGACATCGCGCTCCTCGTCGCGCACTTCCTCGACAAATACGCCGAGGAGAACAAGCGCAAGGTGAAGGAAGTGACGCCCGACGCGATGCGCATCCTGCTCGACCATCCCTGGCCGGGCAACGTGCGCGAGCTGGAAAACACGATCGAGCGCGCGGTTGTCCTCTGCACCAGCGACCGCATCGGCGTCGATCTGCTCCCCGACTATCTCCGCTACCCGCAGCAGACCGACCAGCCGGCCATGATCGTGCCGTCCGAGGGGCTGTCGCTGAAGGATGCGGTGTCGCGCTACGAACGCGGCATGATCCTGCAGTCGCTGGAGATGGCGAACGGCGTCCAGAAAAAAGCGGCCGAACTGCTCCAGCTCAAGCCCTCCACGCTGAACGAGATGATGAAGCGCCTCGGCATCCACACGAAGTCGAACGCGAACGTCGAAGAGGAAGTCGGTGTTGAGTAGTTCATGACCGACGTTCGCGACTCCATCCTCTCCGCAATCGGCAACACGCCCGTAGTCCGGCTCCGCAAACTCGTCGATGACGGCAGCGCCGACGTCATCGTCAAACTCGAGTTCTACAACCCGACCTGTTCGTACAAAGACCGCATGGCGCTGGCGATGATCGAAGGCGCCGAACGCCACGGCACGCTGCGGCCGGGCATGCGCGTCATCGAATACACCGGCGGCAGCACCGGCTCATCGCTCGCGCTGGTCTGCTCGGTGAAAGGCTACCCGTTCATCGCGCTGTCGTCCGACGCCTGGTCCGAGGAAAAGCTGCGCACGATGCGCGCATTCGGCGCCGACGTGCGCGTCTTTCCGAGCGAGGGAGGCAAGGTCACGCCCGCGCTGATCCAGACGCTGAAAGCCGAGGCGGAACGGCTGGCCGCCGAGCCGGGAACGTTCTACGCGAACCAGTTCAACAACCGCGACGCCATCGAAGGCTACCGCGGCATCGGCACGGAACTCCTCGCGCAGGCCGGAAAAATCGACACCTTCTGCGGCGGCGTCGGAACGGCCGGGATGATTTCCGGCGTCTCGCAAGCGCTCAAGCCGACCGGCACGCGCATCGTCGCGCTCGAACCCGCGACGTCTCCCGTCCTCACCGCCGGCTACGGCGGCCCGCACCGCGTCGAAGGCATGGGCGTCGGCTTCCTCCCGCCGCATTTGACGCCGGAGGTCTACGACGAAGCCCGCGCGATCGATGAGTCCGAGGCGCGTGTCATGGCGCGACGACTGGCGCGCGAAGAAGGCATCTTCGGCGGCGTGTCGACAGGACTCAACGTCGTCGCAGCATTGCAGCTCGCGCGCGAGCTCGGACCGGGACACACGGTGGCGACAGTCGCCGTCGACACCGGCCTCAAATATCTAGCCGGCGATCTATTCGAAACGTAACTTTCTCATTTCGCGCGAAGCGCTTTGGAGTGCGCGTGGCAGAGCCACCGCTTTGGGAGGGTGGAGGAATTGCGACGGATAAACGCCGTCGATTGAATCCCAAGATCAAGGCAAACGGCGGGGATTCAATCACCGGTCTCTTTCATTCACCATTCCCCCGGCCCTCCCAAAGCGGTGGCTTTGCCACGCGCACTCCAAAGTGCTGCGCACGAAAGCGAATCTATACTTTCCCGCCATGAAAAAACTCGCCGTTATCCTTCTTCTCGCGACCTCCGCGTTCGCGGCTTCGCCGAAGCCCAACACCGACCAACTCGCGGTCGAGTCGACCGTCCTGGCGGTCTACGACGTCATCTCCGGACCCGCGGGGCAGCGCGATTGGGATCGCTTCGAAGCGCTCTTCGCGCCCGGCGCGCGGTTGATCTCGACCAAACGAAAGGACGGCGTGGTCACGGCGAATGTCATGACGCCGCAGGACTACCGCACCAAGGCTGGCGCCTACTTCAATGATCACGGTTTCTTCGAACGGCCGTCGAACAATCGCATCGAGATCTTTGGCGACATCGCGCACGTCTTCAGCACGTACGAATCGCGGCATGCATCGGCAGATGAAAAGCCGTTCGCGCGCGGCATCAATAGTTTTCAACTCGTGCGCGGCGGCGACGGCTGGAAAGTGCTGACGATTTTCTGGGAAGAGGAAGACGCGGCGCATCCGATTCCGGCGCAATATCTGCCGAAGCGGTGACGTTCGCGGCCCCGCATGACAAGACTTATCCCGCCCTACGGCGGCGCATTGATCGACCTCTTCGAACCAGCCGCATCGCTCCCCGAACTCCTCGCAACCGCTGCCGCGCTTCCCGCGGTGCAACTCTCCGAACGTTCGCGATGCGACCTCGAGCTCCTCGCCACCGGCGGCTTTTCTCCGCTCGACCGCTTCCTCGGACGCGCGGATTACGAGCGCGTCGTCGCGGAGATGCGCCTCGCCAATGGAACGCTCTTCCCGATTCCGATCACGCTTCCCGTCGCTGACGATGCGCCGGTCGCGATCGGAAAGGACGTGGTCCTCCGCGGACCGCACACCGAGATCCTCGCGGTCATGAGGGTCGAAGAAATCTACGAATGGGATCGCGACGAAGCGGCCATGAACGTCTTCGGTACGCGCGACACGAAGCATCCGCTCGTGGCGGAGATGGCGGGATGGGGTCGGCGCAACATCAGCGGTCCATTGCGCGTGATCAGCACCGGCACGGCGTGGGATTTTCGCGATTTGCGGCGCACGCCCGCCGAGGTGCGTAAGGCGCTGGATAAGTTTGGCCACGACAACGTCGTGGCGTTCCAGACGCGAAACCCGATGCATCGCGCGCACGAAGAGCTGGTGCGGCGCGCCATCGACGCGGTCGACGGCGTCCTGCTGTTGCATCCCTCGGTCGGCATGACCAAGCCCGGCGACGTCGATCACTACACGCGCGTTCGCACCTATCGCGCGCTGGCCGAGAAGCATTTCCCGCCCGGCCGCGTCCTCCTCTCGCTGCTGCCGCTGGCGATGCGCATGGCCGGTCCGCGCGAGGCGCTGTGGCACGCCATCATCCGCCGCAACTTCGGCGCGAATCACTTCATCGTCGGCCGCGATCACGCCAGCCCCGGCGCCGGTTTCTACGGTCCGTACGATGCACAGGAATTGGTCGCTCAACATGCAGCCGAGATCGGGATGACCATGATCCCGTTTCGCGAGCTGGTCTACATCGCAAATGAAGATCGATACGAAGAAGCGTCGAACGTTCCCGCCGGCGCCGAAACGCGTTCCATCTCCGGCACGCAAGTCCGCGACGATTTCCTCGGCGCGGGACGTCCGCTGCCGGAATGGTTCACGCGTCCCGAGGTCGCGGCGATCCTGGCCGAGAGCCACCCGCCGAAACATCGTCAGGGCTTCTGCATCTGGTTCACGGGCCTCAGCGGCGCCGGCAAATCGACGACCGCGGAGATTGTGGTCAGCCGCCTGCTCGAACACGGCCGGCAGGTGACGCTGCTCGACGGCGACGTGGTCCGCACGCATCTCTCCAAAGGCCTCGGATTCAGCAAGGAAGACCGCGACGCGAACATCCTCCGCATCGGCTTCGTCGCTGCAGAGATCGTCCGCCACGGCGGCGCCGTCGTCTGCGCGGCCGTCAGTCCCTATCGCGCGACGCGTGACGCCGTGCGCGAAATGGTCGGCCCGTCGAACTTCATCGAAGTCTTCGTCGACACGCCGCTCGAAGTCTGCGAATCGCGCGACACGAAAGGCATGTACGCCCAAGCACGCCGCGGCGTGATCAAGAACTTCACGGGGATCGACGATCCGTACGAAGCGCCGGAATCAGCCGAGGTCGTGCTCGATACGACTTCGGTAACCGCTGATTCGAATGCCGCGCGAATCGTTTCGCTGCTGGCTCAGCGCGGACTGATCAGGTGACGGTTCACGCGTAGTGGCGGAGTGATAGCGTTCGCGTTATGAACAAACGCAAACTCGGATCGCAGGGCCTGGTCGTTTCCGCCGAAGGCCTCGGATGCATGGGGATGAGCCAGTCGTATGGGCCGGCGGATGAGCAGGAGTCGCTGGCGACGATCGATCGGGCGCTGGAGCTTGGGATCGATTTCTTCGACACCGCCGAGGTTTACGGGCCGTACAAGAATGAAGAGTTGGTCGGGCGGGCGTTGCGCGGGAAGCGCGACAAGGTCGTCATCGCCACGAAGTTCGGATTCAACATCGTCGACGGCAAGCCGGCGGGACTGGACAGCAAGCACGTCCGGCGCGCGGTCGAAGGATCGCTGACACGGCTGGGGACGGATCACATCGATCTGCTTTATCAGCATCGCGTCGATCCCGAGGTGCCGATCGAGGATGTCGTCGGTGACATGGCGTCGCTTGTCGCCGAGGGAAAGGTTCGATTCCTCGGATTGTCCGAGGCGGGCGAGCAGACCATCCGGCGCGCGCATGCGGTGCATCCGATCACGGCGCTGCAGAGCGAGTATTCGTTGTGGGAGCGCAATCTCGAGCCGCGCATCATTCCGCTGCTGCGCGAGCTCGGCATCGGCCTCGTTCCCTTCAGTCCCCTCGGCCGCGGATTTCTGGCGGGCAGCGTCAAGCGCGCCGAGGAGTATCCGGAAGGCGATTTCCGCCGCGGCGATCCGAGGTTTCAGGGCGAGAACTTCGACGCCAACATGCGCACGGCGTCGATCGTGCGCGACGTCGCCGCGAAGCATGACGCGACGCCGGCCACGATCGCGCTCGCGTGGCTGCTGCACAAAGGCGACGACATCGTTCCGATCCCCGGCACGAAGCGGCGGAAGTATCTCGAAGAGAATGCCGCCGCCGCGTCGATCACATTGAGCGCCGAGGAAATCGAGAAGCTCGATGACGCGCTGCGTCCCGAGGCGATCGCCGGACCACGCTACAACCCGAACAATCAGCGCTGGATCGACCGTTAGGCGACGCGATCGCGCGCGGGCTCGGAACGCCTTGCGTGTTCATCCAGCGCGGCGTCGCGAAAACATTCGCCGCACAACAAACGTCCGCCGACGCGAACCGCGCCGCCGAGGTGAAAGCACGAATCGCAGCGAAGCAGCGATGGCCGGCGCGAGGCGGAGAGAAGCGGAAGAGGAAAGTTGGCTGGTCTGCCCATGGTCGTATCTCCGTGTCCGCGAAAATGGCGGCGGCCACGCGCCGCCGCCCCGATCGAGGAGGATGAACAATCAAAAAGCGACGGTCGACGTAACGACGCCCGTGCTGCTGATTGCGACGAGGTTCCGGGTGGCGGTGCCGCCCGTGGTCGTTGCCGGGATGATGACGACGGCGTACGTTCCGCCGCTGTACGGCGTGAGGTCCTCAATGCGGCCGGTAATGCTGAGCGTCCACGCCTGCGCGCCGTTCGAAACGTTGAGCGCCGTCAGGTTGGTCGCCGGCGTCGAGGCGCCGGACGCGGTCGTGTCGGTGGCTTCGATGACCTGCGCACCGGAGATCTCGACCTCGGTGCGCGGCGAGGGAAGCGTCGATGACCAAGCGACAGCACCGTTGCGAATGGCGACGACTTCGGCGACCGGATTGGCGGTGGTGCTGCTGGCCGCGGCGCGCCGCACGATGACGGTGCCGTCGGCGGCGACATTGAGATGCCCGTCGCCTTCGATGCCGCGTCCACCAGCCAGTCCGCCTGGTCCACCGTGATCATTCGCGGCAGCGAACGTGGCGGCCATCAAAAGTGCGAGAACTGCGATACCTGTTTTCTTCATGGGGTGAGTCTCCTTTTCGGGGACGGACTATCCCAAGCGCGATGCCATGCGTTTTCCGGGTAGAACGCGCGGTTTCTGGGTCGGAATGACGCGGGGTTCAACCCGCGATGGGGCGGGATGACACGAACGTTGATTCCTCTTTCGCGAAGCTTTGGAGTGCGCGTGGCAAAGCCACCGCTTTGGGAGGGACGGGGGAATGGGACTATGTCGCGGCGTGTGAAAAGTTCGCTGCTCGTCGCATTTCCACCTCCCTCCCAAAGCGGTGGCTCGATCGCCACCGCACTCCAAAGCTTCGCGAAATATGCCGAGCGTTAAGCATGCATCCAAGTTTGCGACGGTTGCTGTAAGGCGCTCTCTTTCTTCAACACTAACTCCAGTTCCGCCAACCGCCGCGCATCGAGAAACTCCTTCGCCATTTCGGCGAACAGCAATTCCACTCCCGCGCGATGCCGTCGAAAGAGTGATGCTGGAGGCGTGAGCGCTTGGGCGCGCAGGGCGTTGACGAGCGCAAGCGACGGCGAATCCGCGGGCAGCCGTTGCGGAAGATCGGTGACCGATGGCGCGTCGATATCCGAGTGATGCGCGCCGAGGATTCGCCGCCGCGTGCGGTTCTTCGAGGCGATCGTTTCCACAACTTTGCTCCGTGCCTCGGGGAGAAAGTAAATCGCACGAACCGAGTCGCGCGTCTGACCGATGCGGTGCGCGCGTCCATTGCGCTGATCGAGCTTCACCGGATTCCACGGAATGTCGTAATGCACGATCACGCCTGCGCGCTGCAGATTTAATCCCTCCGATGCGAGATCCGTGGCGACAACGCGGTTGATCGTGCCGCGGCGGAAGGCGTCGATGGCGCCGGTGCCGTCGCGCGCGGTGGCCAGTCCGCAGCGCAGCCGGCGCGCCAGAGATCGTGCGGTGGCCGCGGCGCCGGTGAAGATGAGCGTCGGATCGTCGTCGAGAATCGATTCGAGCAGCGCGGCCTTCGTATCCTCGGCGCGTTCGATGACCGATCGAATGCAGATCAGCCGAGACATTTCTTCGCGAACGGCACAGGCGTCAAAGCCATCCGCGGGTGTGATCAAGTCCCAGAAAAGGATTTGCTGAAACGCATCCGCATCCTCTTCGGCCGCGAATGCGTTGCGATAGTCGCGGCGCGAAAGTGCTCGGCCGCTTTCGATCACGCGTTCGTAGAAGCGAAGCTGGCGCCGCACCGATTCGAGCAGGGCGGCGGGGCTCGACTCCAAACGCCGCCACAGAAATTGACGCAACAGCGGCGCGCTCGTGCTGAGCGGGAATTGCAGTGCATCGATCGGAGCGGCGGCGATGGGATGGCGGATCACGCGCCGTTCCAGCGATCCGAAGCGCAGCTCGGGTGGGAGCACGTCGCGTTCGCGGCGGATGACCAGCTCGCGCACGATGACGTCGAGCGCCGGTCCGTCGCGGATGGCGAAGGCGTCGTCGATCGAGGCCACGCCGCAACGCCGCAGCGCGTCGTCGGCGGCGATGAGCGAGACGAGCGCGAGGAGATCGTCGGCCCCATTGCAGATCGGCGTCGCAGTGACGAGAAGAAGTCTGGATCCGATCGAACGCCGCGCTAGCGCGCACCAGCGCTGCGTGCGGCGATTGCGGAAGGCGTGCGCCTCGTCGACGACGATGAAGCGATCGCCGTCGGTGAGGAATGGATCGGTGGCGAGCGAATCGTGCGTGATGATTTTCGCGTCGATGCTGAAGTCACAAAGTGTGTCACGCCACTGCGATACGAGCGACGCGGGGACGACGATTTCGACGCAACTTCCGCGGCGCTGCAACTCGGCGGCGACGCGCGCGGCCACGTACGACTTGCCGAGGCCGACGTCGTCGGCCAGGATCGCGCCGCCGTGGCGGGCGATCAGTGCCAGCGCGCGGCTCACCGCCTCGCGCTGGTGCGGCGCGAGGTCAGGCATCGCCGTCGAAGCCGAGGCGCGTGCGGAGGAACGAGGCGAGCCGCGCGTGTTCGGTCGGTGAGACGCCGTAGAGCGAGGCCACGGCGAGGTCGATTTCATCGCAAACACGATCGGGATGGCGCCGTGCGCGGCGGGCGGCACGCAGAAGCCGAGTCCACGAATCGCTCGACGTTGCGACCGCCGGCAGCGGAAGGCGTGCCACGGTCCGGCCGAAGTAGCGGAAGTAGAAATCCTTGGCGCGTTCGGCGATGGCGATGGTCAACACGTTGACGATCGTCGAGTTGAGCAGCGCGGCGAGCACATGGGCCTCTTCGATTGATGTTGAATCCAACGAGTAGAGTGTCTGGTTCGGAATGAGCGGGATGTTGCGCTCGCCGAGGCGGATGGAGTCTTCGAGGACGGCGGCGTTGAAACCGCGCGAGAGATCCTTCCAGACTACTTTGATGCCGACGTGTTCGGGGCGCACGTACTTCAAGCGCAGCGTTTCGATGTCGATGCCGCGTGCGTCCGCGAAACGCTCGACCCACTTCGGCGGTTTGCGCCAGCCGCCGGCGGGCGGCCAGAGCATCCACGGTGGATCGGCGATCTTCCAGCGGCGGACGTCGCGTCCGCGTACGCAGCGGCAGACAGAAGTCAGCGGAACGTGAAGGCCGTCCATCGTCTCGACCGCGTTCGCGCGAACGCGCTTCACGTCGAGAAAGAATGCGGCGTTGTCGCCGGTCTTCACGCCCATGATCGGCACCCGGCCAAGCGTTTCGACGAGCGGCGAATGCGTGGCGTGAATGCGGGCCACGATCGCGTGGACGTCGGGCGGCAGCAGCGACCACTCCGTGCCGCCGAGCGTCAGTGCGTCATTCGGCAGCGCGAACGATTCGCCTGCGGAGCTGATGGAGATGTTTGGGGGAGGAGCTCCGTTGCGATGCGCGAGCGTGATGCCGAGCGGGAAGGTGTCGGCGTCGAAATGGCGATGCGCGTCGGACGACCAGTCGTCGAGCGCGACGATGTTCGCGGACGTCGCCGCGTGCCTGCGCAGCCCTGCAGCGTACCCGGCGTTGAGCAGCTTCGATGGAACGAGCAACGACATCACGCCGTTCGGCGCGGCCAGCGACAGCGAACGCTCGACGAAGGCAATGGAGAGATCGGGCTGATGAAAGGCCGCGCCGCGCGCGCCGTCGTTGCGGAAGAGCGCGAAACGTTCCGCGTACATCTTCTTCGCGCGCGGATCGATGCGGCTGTTGCGAACCCACGGTGGATTGCCGACCACGACGTCGAAACCGCCGGCGGACATGACGTGCGCAAAATGAACGTCGAACGAGAAGAAGCCGATCTCGCCGTCTTCGATGCGCTCCAGCATGCGGCGGTTGGCGACGATGCGCTCGTGCAGCTCGCGGCAGCGCTCGATGTTGACATCGCGCAGGCGGCCGAAGAGATCGCGCTGCGGCGCGCAGAGAATTTCCTGTTCCTGCTCGTCGAGATCGATCGCTTTCGCGAGCAACTCGCTCGCCAGCCGACCGTCGTTGGCGCGGATGAGGCGCGACACCTGCGCGCGCTCGCGGTGCGGCGCGTTGCGATAGCGCGCGATCAGGTCGGCCTGCGCGCGCAGCGCGTACACCCATTCGCGATAGACGTCGCCGCGGTTATCGCCGAGGAAGTCGGTGGGACTGAGGAGGGAGTTGCCCTGAAGAATGTTGCGGTCGAGATTCGGCAGCGGCTGGACGTCGTTCGCGTCGTCGTTCGCCTGCGACACGATGGACAGCCAGAGCCGCAGTTCGCAGAGGCGGACGGCTTCCGGTTTGAGGTCGACGCCGTAGAGCGAGCGCTCGACGATGCGGCGGCGGAGATCGAGCGGCGGTTCGGGATTCAGCGCGACGGTCAGTTTCTCGACGATGCGCAAGGCAGAGAGGAGGAACGCGCCCGATCCGCAGGCCGGATCGAGAATCGTGACTTTGTCGAGTCGTTCGGCGAGCGATTTCGCGTCGCGCACGCGAACCGATTCACCGCGAAGGATGCGTTCCAGATCGTCGCGTGTCGACTCATCGCCATCGCTCAGCCAGGCCACGATGGCGCGCGTGGCCAGGACGTCGACGATCGCGCGCGGCGTGTAGAAGCTGCCGGTCGACAGCCGCTCGTCGCTGTTCATCAGCGACTCGAAGACTTTGCCGAGCATCTCCGGATCGATATGCGCGCCGGCGGCGTCCGACTCGTCGATGGAGAAGGCGAAGCGTTCGAAAACTTCTTCGATGACGCGTTGTAGCAGTTCATCGGGAAGATCGAGATCGGGATTGCGCTCTTCGAATGCCGACGGTTCGAAGAGACCGCCGTTGAGGTAGGGGATCTTGCCGAGTTGCCGCGCAATCGCATCGCGCTCATGCGTTGGCGTGTTGAGGCAGCCGAAGAAAAGCGGCTTCAGAAGACCCGCATAAACATCGCGCCCGATGCGATCGACGAGGAATCGGCGTTCGCCGTTGAGCCAACCCTTCTGCTGGATGAAGTAGAGGAAGAGCAGCCGCGATAAGAGCAGCAGCGCCTGACCGTCGGCGGAGTCCTTCGGTTCTGTCGTGGCAACACGGATCGCTTTCGAGACGTCGCTTACCGCGCGGCGGAATCGCTCAAAAAACTGGCGGGTCAGCGATTCGCGGTCGAGGGCGCGGTCGAAGATGCGCGCGGGATCGTTGCCGTTGGCCAGAAGATTGAGGCGATCGAGCGCATGTGCAGTCGGATGATCGAGATCGACGTCGAGCCGGCGCGGTTCGCGGCGTGCGGAGAGATCGTGAATCGTCAGCCGGCGCGAGGTCACGCCGATCGCCACCGGCTTGACCAGCGCGTTGTACGACGCCAGCGAGCGGAGGAACGCAGTGATCGCGTCCGGCTCGGGCAGTTCATTCGCGCTGATCACATAGAGATCGAGCTGCGGCGTTCGCGACGCCAGTTGCAGCGTGACTTCGCCATTCCACGAGATCTCGATTCCGGCGCGGCGCCAGTCGGCGGCGGCGATCGTGACCGGCGCGATCTCGTAGCCGAGGGTGCGCAGGAGCGTGAAGACGTCGCCCTCGCGCAACTGCGCGGGCGTGATCACGACACACCTCGCGATACACTGCGCGCGCCGACATGCCGATTCGCTGGGCGTACCTCAAGCGCGTGCTCGCGGGCGCGATCTTCGGCCTCTACATCGCCAACCTGCTCTACTTCCTCAACCCTCAGATCGACATCACGCCCGGCCGCCTGGCAACCGTAACCATCGTCTACGGCCTGATCTGCGGCCTGCTTTTCGGATCGGTGCTGTGGCTGTTGCGCGCGCTCCGCGTACGCCTCTTCGGGAAACCGGAAACGCACGGCGGCTTCCGGCCACACGGCTTCGGCTTCGTCGTCCTCGCAGCATTCCTGGCGGCGGCGATCTACTGGATGCACCTGGAGGTGTTCCGGATCTATCTGCCGGTCGGCGCGATTCGCGTGCTGTCGAAAGCGACGAACCTGATCACGGCCACGGCCTTCGTGCTGCTGCTGATCTGGTTCGCCGAGCGCAACGCCGACCGCAAAACATCGCGCATCCTTTTCGTCTCCGGCGTCGTGCTGATCGCGGCTTCGTCGTTCTTCCTGTACCAGCGCCGCGACCGCTATCGCACCGAAACGCGCGCCGTGGTCGTCGCCGACATCGGAACGGTGGCCGGCAAACGGCCGGTGATCGTCGTCGGCATCCGCAATCTTCCGTACGACTGGATCCTGACGATGGCCGGGGAAGGATCGCTGTCGTTCTTCGATCAGGCCCGCACGCGCGGCTATCTGACGCGACTCGAGCCCTTCCCGACGATGAGCCCGAAGTCGATCTGGGCGTCCGTCGCCACCGGCAAGCTGCCGTTTCGGCACGGCGTGACCGGACGCCTCGGATACTCCACGCCGCTCAATCGTCCCGGCGAGCGTTTTCTGATCGTGCCGGGCGGCGTCGGCTTCAAAGCGTGGGGATTGATCCCGCCGGTGACGCGGGTCTCGACCCCGCTCCCGGCCGGACTCTCGCTGCCGCTCTGGACGCTGTTCGAACGCGTCGGCCTGCACGCCACGGTGATCGGCTGGCCGTGGTCGGAGCCGATCGGCGCGTCGCAACTGGTCACTGACCGCTACTTCGACAATGCGCCGCGCAATACCGCGCAAGCCATTCCGCCTCAGTTCGCCGCCGAAATCGCGAAGCTGGAAACGATGCCGCCCGATGCCGACACGCAGCGGTTCAACGGCACCGGCACGGCGCGGCAGCGGATCGTGAACGGCCTCGCTGCCGATCTGACCTCGATGGCCATCCTGCGCACGTCCGCGCCGTCGTTCCCGCTCACCGTCTGCACGTTGGGCGGATTCGAGCAGGCCCAGCGCGCCATCCACATCTTCAGTGACGACCTGCCGCCGCGCTCGAACGTGAAGGGCCTCGTGCTGCGCGCGTACGCGGAGCAGCTCGACCGCATGCTTGCCTCCCTGGCGCGCGACTATCCCGATCACATGATCGTGGTCGTGTCGCCGTCCGGCCCCGTGCCGCCGCAGCTTCCGGCCACGCCGTACGCGCTGCTGCACGACTTCATCGATCCCGCCGATCCGAGCGCCGACGACGGCTTCGTGATCATCTACGGCAAAGGCATCGTGCACAGCGACAAGCCGCGCTCCGCGCAGGCGGTCGACGTCGTGCCGACGGTGCTCTACATCGCCGGATTGCCGGTGGGCCGCGACATGGACGGCAGCGTCTTGTCCGAGGCCTTTTCGGAAGAGCTGCTGCGATCGAATCCGCTGTCGCTCGTGCAGACCTACGAGGCGCAGCAACTGGTCGTGAGGCGAAGCGGGACGTAGTTCGGGCACAGGTTCTCCTTTCGGGGAGTGGGGAGTGGGGTGTGGGGAGTGGGAGGCGAGTCGATTAGTGGATTAGTCGATTAGTGGATTAGGACGACACTTCACTGACCTGACCACTGACCAAGATCGACTAATCGACTAATCGACTAATCGACTAATCGACTAATCGACTAATCGACTAATCGACTAATCCACTAGCCCCAAGACGGCCGCCCCGCTTGCGCGAGGCGGCCTGGGGGCGGGACGGCGGGTTACGCCGCGGGGGAGGGCTTTTTCGCGGACGACTTGCGCGGGTTCTTCGTGTGCACCTTCGCCGAGAGCGTGGTCTTCCCTTCGACGGTCACGTACGCGGCCAGGCGCTCGAACGACTTCTCGCCGAAGCCTTTGACCTGCATCAGGTCCGAGGTCTTCTTGAAGTTGCCGTGCTCCTTGCGGTAGTCGAGGATGCGCTGCGCGGCCTTGGCGCCGACGCGGGGAAGCAGCGCGAGCTGCGCGGCATCGGCGGTATTGAGGTTGACGATTCCGCCGGACGGCGCGGCCGCAACCGGCTGCGAATCGGCCGCCATGGCGGCGCTGGAAATGGTGGCGATGAGGATGACTGACAGGACGATGAGGTGGGACTTCCGCATGGTCTTCTTCTCCTTATTGGTTAGTTGTCATGCACTCAGTTGATCGATGACGCGTTTCGTTTTTGGCTGTTTCCCACACGAGGACCGTTGATCCTCTGCATCAGTTGGAATTGGCTCTCTCCGTTAGCACCACCTCCTTTCGGGGACCGGTAGTGCGATCGAACGGCCAGCGTGCCGGAATGGGTAAGTCGCTGAAAAAATGAGACTTACGTCAAATCGACGGCTCGCGAAGCGTCAAGAATGACGCTGAGATGCAGATGTTTTTTACAGGTAGGTTTTATCGGCGCACATCTGCGTAATCTGCGGATGGCTTCACCCCGAATTTACATCCCGTGCATTCGCGCTCCGAACGCGATTCGTACCCTGCGCGGCATGAAACTGAAGTCGCTCTTGATCCTCGTGTCGATTGCTCTCGCTGCATGCCAGCCGAGCGAGACGAAAACGTCGTCATCCGCGCCCGCGGCCAGCGGTCCGATCACCATCAACGGCGCCGGCGCCACCTTCCCCAATCCGATCTACTCGAAGTGGTTCGACGAGTATCAAAAGTCGCATCCCGATATCCGCATCAACTACCAGTCGATCGGATCCGGCGGCGGCATCAAGCAGCTCTCGGCGCAGACCGTTTTCTTCGGCGCCAGCGACGGACCGATGACCGACGCGCAGCTCCAGTCCGCGCCCGGCGCCATCCTGCATTTCCCGACGGTCCTCGGCGGCGTCGTTCCGGTCTACAACGTGACCGGCGTGACGCAGGCACTTCGATTTAACGGCGCCGTCCTCGCCGACATCTACCTCGGCAAGATCACGAAGTGGAACGATGCCGCGATCGCCGCGATCAACCCTGGCGTGAAACTGCCGGCTGACGACATCGTCGTCGTGCATCGCTCCGAGGGCTCCGGCACGACCTACATCTTCTGCGACTTCCTTTCGAAGATTTCGCAGGATTACAAACAGAAGATCGGCGTGTCGACCGCGGTCAACTGGCCGGTGGGCGTCGGCGCGAAGGGGAACGAAGGCGTGTCCGGACTGGTGCGCCAGACTCCCGGCTCCATCGGCTACGTCGAGCTGATTTACGCGCTGCAGAACAAGATGTCGTTCGGCTCGGTGCAGAACAAAGCCGGCCAGTTCGTCACCGCGTCACTCGACTCCGTCACCGCGGCCGCGGCCGCGGCCGGCGCAGAGATGCCGGACGATTTCCGCGTCTCGATCACGAACGCCGACGGCGCGAACGCCTATCCGATCGCGTCGTTCACCTGGCTGCTTCTTTACCAGCATCCGAAGGACGTCGCACGCGGAAAGGCCATGGTCGATTTCCTCAAGTGGGCGCTTACCGACGGCCAGAAATTCGCGCCGTCCCTCGGCTACGCCCCGCTGCCGCAACCCGTCATCGCGAAAGAAATGCAGGCACTGGCGAAGGTTTCGGTTTGATGTCGCAAGATGGACGGAGCGCTGGCGTCCTCGCCGGCTGGCCCGGCTGCGTCCTCGCTGCCGAACCGGCAAACCCTCAAATCTCGCTGGTAACACGAAGCCTTCGCAAGCCTCCCATTCGGCAGCGAGGACGCAGCCGAGCCAGCCGGCGAGACGCCAGCGTTCCGATCGCGAACGCCGCGCAAACGCTTAAGTCCAGGCCATCGCCGACTGAAGCCGCCGGTGGAGCATCGTAAATGACGCGTTCCTCGGACGACCGCAGCTTCCGGATCGGTACGGGCGCCTTCGCGGCGCTCGTGCTGTTGATCGTGGCCGGCATCGCGTTCGAGCTGACGCGCCAATCGACGCTCTCGATCGCCAAGTTCGGCTTGAAATTCTGGACCACGAAAGTCTGGGATCCCGTCTCCGGCGATTTCGGCGCCCTCCCGTTCATCTGGGGCACGCTTTACTCGGCGATCCTTGCGCTCCTGATTGCCACGCCGATCGCGCTCGGAATCGCCATCTTCATCTCCGAGCTCTCGCCGCGCGTCCTGCGTCAGCCGCTGGCGTATCTCACCGAACTGCTGGCCGCGATCCCATCGATCGTCTACGGACTCTGGGGAATCTTCGTGCTCGTTCCGATCGTGCGCAAAATCGAGATCGCGATGGGCGCGAAGCCGGCCCTCGGCGTCGGCATGATGGCCGCGGCGCTGATCCTGGCGGTGATGGTGATCCCGTTCACGTCCTCGGTGGCGCGCGAGATCCTCAAGAACGTTCCCGCGACGCAGCGCGAAGCCGCCTACGCCCTCGGCGCGACGCGGTGGGAAGCGATCAAAGTGGCCATCGGCTTCGGACGCACCGGCATCATCGGCGCGGTCATGCTCGGCTTCGGCCGCGCGCTCGGAGAAACCATGGCCGTGACCATGGTCATCGGCAACTCGCCGCAGATTTCCGCCTCGCTTTTCAAGCCGCAGTACACGATGGCCGCGGTCATCGCGAATGAGTTCACTGAGGCCGCAGATGAATTGTATCTGCACGCGCTGATCGAGATCGGATTGCTGCTCTTCATCATCACCGTCGGCGTCAACCTTCTTTCGCGGTTGCTGATCTGGTCAACGAAGCGCCGTGCAGTCACGGCGGTCGTGATGCCAATGGTGGCCGCCGAGGAGGTGCCGGCGTGACGGCGAACCTGAGGCGGAGGAAGATTTACTCCGGACTCTTCGAGGCGCTGTGCGCGCTCGCGGTCATCGTCGCGCTCATTCCGCTGGCGATGATTCTCTTCTACGTCGTCAAAGAAGGATTCGGCGCGCTCAACGTCGACTTCTTCACGCACATGCCGAAGCCGGTCGGGGAGAGCGGCGGCGGCATGGCCAACGCCATCGCCGGCACGCTCATTTTGATCTGCATCGCCGCGGCGTTCGCCGTGCCGGTCGGATGCCTCTGTGGCATTCATCTCTCCGAATATCCGGGGACGAAGTTCTCCTCCATCGTGCGATTCTCCGCCGACGTCCTCAACGGCGTTCCGTCGATCGTCGTCGGCATCTTCGCGTACGGAATCCTTGTGCTTCCGGTGAAGCGCTTCAGCGCCATCGCCGGCGGCGTGGCCCTCGGACTTCTGATGATTCCGATCGTCGTGCGCACGACGGAAGAGCTGCTGCGCCTCGTGCCCGGCGGTCTTCGCGAAGGGGCTCTCGCTCTAGGTGCAACGCGCGGCCGCGCCGTCTTCAGCGTCATCGTCCCCGCCGCGCTGCCCGGCATCCTCACCGGCATCCTCGTCGCGCTGGCGCGTGTGGCCGGCGAAACCGCGCCGCTGCTCTTCACCGCATTCAACAACCGTTTCTGGTCGACCAGCCTGACGCAGCCGATCGCCTCGCTGACCGTGCAGGTCTTCACGTACGCGATCTCGCCGTACGACGACTGGCACCGCCAGGCCTGGGCCGGCGCGTTCCTGCTCGTGATGATGATTCTGGCGCTGTCGATTCTGGCCCGCCTGGCCGTCCGCCGCCTCGAAAGGATGAACCGCTCGTGACCTCAGCACTGATGACTTCTTCGCTCACAACTGATGTAACTCGTGAGAGCCCTTCTCCCCCGCGGTTTCTTGCGGGGGAGAAGGTGGCGAAGCCGGATGAGGGGGCGGCCCTCGCGCAGTCCGAGACCAAAATCTCCGTCCGCGATTTCGATTTCTTCTACGGCACCGCCAAAGTCCTGCACGGAATCTCGCTCGAGATCCCGGCGCGCAAAGTTACCGCGCTGATCGGCCCATCCGGCTGCGGCAAGTCGACGTTCATCCGCTCCATCAACCGGATGAACGACATCATCACCGACGCCCGCGGCAAGGGAACGATTCTCATCGACGGCCAGGATGTCTACGGCAGCAATACCGACGTCGTCGAACTGCGCCGCCGCGTGGGGATGGTCTTTCAGAAATCAAATCCCTTCCCGAAATCGATCTACGACAACGTCGCCTACGGATTGCGCATCGGCGGCATGCGCAACAAGCGGCAGCTCGACGACATCATCGAGCGCTCGCTCACGCGCGCCGCGCTCTGGCACGAGGTGAAAGACCGCCTGCACGCCAGCGCGCTCGCGCTCTCCGGCGGCCAGCAGCAGCGGCTCTGCATCGCCCGCGCGCTGGCCGTCGATCCCGAGATCTTGTTGATGGACGAGCCGGCCTCGGCGCTCGATCCGATCGCGACGTCGAAGATCGAGGAGCTGATCTACGAGCTGAAGGACAACTACACGATCGTCATCGTCACGCACAACATGCAGCAGGCCGCGCGCGTCAGCGACCGCACGGCCTTTTTCATGCTCGGACGCGTCGTCGAATACGCCGAGACCAACACGATTTTCATGAACCCGAAAGAGAAGATGACCGAAGATTACGTAACGGGAAGGTTCGGCTGAGACGCATGCAACGCCACTTCGACAAAGATATCGACGAGTTGAAGCACCTGCTCCTGCGCATGGGCGCGATGGTCGAAGACGCTATGGCGCGCTCGATCCGCGCGCTGCTCGAGCGCGACACCGCCCTCGCCAACGAAGTCATCGCCAGCGACGATGAGATCGACCGGATGGAGATCATCATCGATCAGAAAACGATCGAGCTGATCGCCATCATGCAGCCAACCGCCAGCGATCTTCGCTTCGTGGCCACGATCATGAAGATCACGCCGGAGCTGGAGCGCATCGCCGACCTCGCGCAGGACGTTTGCGAGCGCACCATCGAGCTCAATCGCGAGCCGATGCTCAAGCCGGTCTCCGACCTGCCGCGCCTCGCGCACGACGCGCAGGCTATGGTCCGCGACGCGCTCGATGCCTTCGTCCGCGCCGACGCCGTGCTGGCGCGGCGCGTCATCGCGCAGGACGACAACGTCGACGCGCTCACCGAAAGCTCGTTCCGCAACCTGCTCACCTACATGCTCGAAGACGCGCGCAACATTTCGTCCGCCATTCGTCTCACGTTTATCGGCAAGTACTTCGAACGCATGGCCGACGGCGCCACGAACATCTGCGAGATGGTGGTCTACCTCGTCGAAGGAAAGAACATCAAGCACACGGCGCTGGCCGCGGCGGACGAATGACGAAGATCGCCCTGATCGAAGACGACGCCGACATCGCCTTCACCGTGCGCCTGAATCTCGAGCGCGAAAACTATCGCGTGACGATTTATGCGGACGGCCATGAAGGCCTCGTCGCAGTCCAGGGCGGCGGCTTCGATTTCGTGATCCTCGATCTGAATCTTCCCGACGTCGATGGCCTCACCATCTGCCGCGAGCTGCGCCGCGATCCGGTCACGAAATCCGTTCCCATCCTCATGCTCACCGCGCGCGGCTCCGAACGCGACCGCATCACCGGCCTCGAGCTCGGCGCCGACGATTACCTGACCAAACCGTTCGCCGTCCGCGAGCTGACTGCGCGCGTCGCCGCGATCCTGCGCCGCACGCAGAAACTATCCACCGACGTCTCCAGCTACGACGACGGCGAGCTGCGCATCGATGAAAAGGCCTTCCGCGTCTACCACCTCGGCAACGAGGTAAAGCTCGCGAAGAAGGAGCTGGAACTGCTGCTCCTCCTCGTCCGCAACCGCGGCTCCGTCGTCTCGCGCGACCGCATTCTCTCCGAGGTCTGGCAGATGAGCGACGACGTCGAGACGAGGACCGTCGACGCCCACATCCGCAACCTCCGGAAGAAGATCGGCACCGAGCGGATTACGACGGTGGTGGGGTTTGGATATCGGTACGATCCGCCGACACCGTAGTCCTGAGAGGCCGTGAATAGATGTGGTCCCGTTTCGTGCGAAGCACTTTGGAGTGCGGTGGCAACGCCACCGCTTTGGGAGGGCGGTGGAACTGTGACGATTCGCAGCCTGTGATGCTTGCTCGATCGTCGCGATCCTCACCATCCCCCTCCCTCCCAAAGCGGTGGCTCGATCGCCACCGCACTCCAAAGCTTCGCGAAATATGCCGCGAGTCGCGCAAGCATGCGGTCGCGCCTCCGCGCGCAACCGTCACGTCATGATCGCCCTCGCCGTCATCGCAATCCTCGCGATCGCGATCGCTATCTTCTTCGCAGTCCTATGGTCGCGAACGCATTCCGACATTCGCCGGCTCTCCGACCGCCTCGGCCGTCCCGACGCCGAGGCGTCCGCGTCGCTCGACGTCGACTCATTCGGCGCGGTCGATGAGATCGCCTCGCGCTTTTACCGGTCGCGCACCGAGCTGTCCCGCCAGCTCGCGTCGTCCGAGTTTCAGAACGCGCTACTGCAACAGATCATGAACGGCATGGGCGAAGGCGTCCTGGCCATCGACCGCCAGCGCCGCGTCGTCCTCGCTAATCGCCGCTTCGCCGAGATGTTCAGCCTGCAGCCCGGATTCGTCGGTCAACCGCTGGCCAGCGTGCTTCGCAATCAATCGATCCTCTCCGGATTCGACGAAGCGCTTGCCGACCGTGCCGACTCCGCCAGCCGCTTCTCCATCCGCAGCGGCATCGAGGAGCGCCAGATCGAGATGCGCGCTTTCCCGCTGCCGTCGCACGACCTCGCCGCCGTCGCGCTCTTCATCGACGTCACGCACGTCGAACGCCTCGAAGAGCTCCGCCGCGAATTCATCGCCGACTTCTCCCACGAAGTCCGCACGCCTCTGGCCGCGCTGAAGTCGGCCGTCGAAACGTTCGAACTCGATCGCGGCGCGCTGACGGACGATCAGGAAAAGCAGCTCCGCCGCATCATGTCCCGCCAGTTAGCGAGACTCGAGCGTCTCGCGCAGGACCTCTCGGAGCTCAGTCACATCGAAGCCGGCGATCTAAGTCTCGAACGCACCGACATCGACCTGCGGAGACTTCTCGAAGATCTCGCCGAAGACTTCCGCGACCGGGCCTCGATGAAACGACTCCGCTTCATCATCACCGGCGACGGCGCCCACGTCCACGGCGACGCCATGCGCCTCCAGCAAGCCTTCGCCAACCTCCTCGACAACGCCATCAAATACGGCGGCGAAGACGCCTCGATCGACATCGACGTCTCGCACACCTCGGACCGCGGCATCGTCCGCATCACCGATCACGGCGAAGGGATTCCCCCCGAGGAACGCGACCGCATCTTCCGCCGCTTCTACCGCATCGACAAAAGCCGCTCCCAGGAAATCGCCGGCACCGGCCTCGGCCTCGCCATCACCAAGCACCTCATCCTCCAGCACCGCGGCAACATCGAGGTGGAAGGCGAGATCGGCGATGGCGCAACATTCGTCATAACGCTGCCGAGGTGAGATCACACTCCTCGCATCTGGTAACGGGGTTAGCTACTCTGTGCGGGCGATGCCGCGAAATAAGAATGCTCGGTCCTTACTGACGATTCGCGGAGTTAATGGAACTCTGCGTTGGAAGGGACACCAGATAAGAGCATCTTGGTCCATCCGCGTAGATGCATACGGAACGACGACGATCAAATTTCGCCCGATCCGTTTAACGAACGACACAGCCTGGCTCTTACAAATGACGCGCGCAACGGGCCGATTCGTAACGTGGGCGAAGATTTCTGGTGCGGATTCGGAAGGGCGACGCGTTACCAGCGAGCATGTCTTCATCGGGTCCACAGGTTGGCGCGGAACTTTTGTGCGAATAGAGGCGGAATCTTCCCTAACGCGTGTTGAGTGGCTGCCGGTTCCTAAAACAAGTCGCGGCCTCCGTGTGCGGTACGTGACTTCAGGGATGAAGGGCTTCGGTGTGCAAACGGCGAGAACCCGTAGTGGCGAACTGCATCTTGCCGGGAGTGCGGAAATTGCTGACTACAGCCGGCTTGCTGGCCGGATCGACATAACCTCACCGCCGACACGTCGAGACCTTCGTCGCTGGATGGCCAGCTGTGATGATGTCGTTGATCGGGTACTGCGATGGATCTCGCTAGCCGAGGGACGAGCAATCGGATGGAGCATCCGCCATTTGATTCGTGGTGACAACCGCATCATCGTGACGGAGATCTACCGGCCAACAAGATCGAGCGATCCACACGATGGTGTTGGTCATTTTCTCGATCTCCAACCTTGGATCGATATGGCGGTCAAGCGGGGCGCCTCAACTGTGGAGAAAAATGCTGGCCTCGACGTAGCGATTCACTGGTTTCTCTTCCATCCAACCTACTTAGAATTTCAACTGCTTGCAGCGACTACTGCGTTAGAACACTTGGTAAGTCGCTTCGAAAAGGCACATGGAGGCGCGAAGGTCGGCAATCCACGTACATTTCGTGCGCTAAGAAACGCGTTGGAGCCCTTCTTTCAACGTACGACCAGGAATGGGCGTGCTACATCTCGCAGCCGAGAATTGCTGCTAACGAAGATGAAGACCGCGATCAGTCGCTCAAACGACGCGCCCTATGTTCAACGACTCCTGCGAATGCTGAAAGGCTACGAAGTGTCTATCGACGGGCTTGAGTCACACATTCGAGCCGCTATCTCCAGTCGTAACCTAGTGGTTCACTCTGGCCGATTTCGGGAGGGTGATGACGCGCACGGGACGCTGCACCTTCACGTTCAGGTATTGCGCGAACTTCTCAAGCGAGTTTTTCTCACGCTAATCGGTTATACCGGCTATTACGAATCGATGCTGAATGGCCCTCACCGTATGCCGTTTCCTCCTACCGCCACGACCGCCATCGCGAGAGATGGCACCCTGGCCGCGCAGCAAGACGATGCGTGATCCCATCAAGGTCCAATATCCGCTACAATTCGTCCTTCGGCGGCAACCAGCGCCTAACCTCCTGAGACCTTTCCCAGCGAAGGTCCGATGCGGAGGCAAAGGGGAGCGAATCCTCGGGTTGGGTACTTGCGGACCTTCGTTCGAGGGCTTCGCTGCTGGGGGCGGATGCTCGCGGACTGGACGAAGGAGATTTCGCGATGACTCAACAGAAAGATTTCAAGCGCGTCGTTCGTGCGCGCATGCAGAAGACGGGCGAGTCGTACACCGCCGCCCGGCTTCATCTCGTCAAAAAAGAAGATACGCCCGCTCCCGATTACGCGGCGCTGGCGGGGCTCAGCGATGAGTCGGTGAAGAAAGCCACCGGCTGCGCGTGGGAGAAGTGGGTGTTCGTGCTCGACAAGGCCGGCGCCAAAGAGATGTCGCACCGCGAGCTGACGACCTACATCCGAGAAAAGTACGACACGCCGTCGTGGTGGACGCAGATGGTTGCGGTCGGCTACGAGCGCATCCGCGGGTTGCGCGCGCAGGGGCAGCAGCGCAGCGGCGACTGGTCGGTCAGCAAGAGCAAGACGGTCGGCGTGCCGCTGGCGAAGTTGTACGCGGCGTTCAACGCGCGCGGCCGCGCGAAATGGATGCCGGGCGTGAAGCTCACCGTCCGCGGCGCGACGCCGAACAAATCGATGCGCCTTCGCTGGGAGGACGGCTCGCCGATCGACGTCGGCTTTATGGCCAAAGGCGCATCGAAGAGCCAGGTCGCGCTCGAACATCGCAAGCTGGCTTCGAAAGCCGAGGCCGATCGCATGCGTGAGTTTTGGACGGAGCGCCTCAACGCGCTCGCGGCGATGTTGAAACCGTAATCATCGATGCTGGTGCCGCCGCGCGGCGGCACCAGCATTCGTGTCAGCCGGTGTAGACCGTTCCCTCTTCCACGAAGCAGAGCGGATTTCCCCACGGATCGAGCGCGTAGAACGACCGCTCGCCCCACGGCCGCACCACGATTCCGCCGCCGGGCGCGTCGTGCACCGACTCCTGCGAAAGGCAGCCCAACTCCTTCGCGCGCTCGAAGGCCGCTTCGAGATTCTTGACCGTGAAGTAAAGCGCCTTCGCCGCGGTGTGCGGACTGCCAATCGACGACACATCGATCACGGACAGCGTTACCGCTCCGCATTCGAAGTAGCAGCGCGCGCCCGGCTGCTTCCGCCCCTGCAAGCCGAGCAACTTCGAATAGAAGTTGACCGCTTCGTCGAGGTTGCCCACTTCCACGTTCAGTCTGAAAAACTGCGGTACGTCGTCATTCGTCTTTGTCGCCATCGTCGTCTCCTCTGAAAAAATGCGTGAGCCAATCGCTCACGAGCTTCAGCCGCTTGAGCTCCAGTCGATAGATGCGCATGCGCCCTTGCCGTTCGTGCGACAGCAGGCCTGCCGCTTCGAGAACCTGCAGATGGCGCGTCGTGGTCTGCCAGGCGTGAGCGAACATCGCCGCGATCTCGCCCGCGGTCATCGATCCGCCGTTGAAGTAGACCGCCAGCAGGACGCGGCGGCGGGCCGCGTGGGCAAGCGCGCTGAAGACCGCTTCGTACGAATCGAGCTTCGCTTTCGACTCACGCTTCGCCATTGGTCGATATTCAGCCACGCGGCTGAATATTTGTCAATGACATTCAGCAGATTTGCTGAATATTCATCCGCGTGCTTCTTCCGCGGTGAGGTCGATGATCCCGCGCTCGATGTAGATCGGCCGGATGTACTCGGCCAGCATCGGGCGCTTCACCGCCAGCCAGAGCGCGCCGGCCAGGCAGAAGAGCGCGCCGTAGAAAATCGTCCTTTCGGATCCGATGCGGTCCGCCACGATTCCGGCCAGCAGGCTGCCGATCGGCTGCATGCCCATGATGGCCACGCCGTAGAACGCCATCACCCGTCCGCGCAGGTTCTCGTCGACCACCGTCTGCAGGATCGTGTTCGCCGAGGCGGCTTGGAGCATCATTCCGGCGCCGACGATCGGAAGGATGACCACGGAAAGCCAGAGCACGTGCGAGAACGAAAACGCGATCAGTCCGACGCTCAGGCCGATCGATGCGGCCACGATGACCTTGCCGAGTCCGACCACGGTGTGGCGCGAGGCGAGGTAGAGCGTGCCGGCCAGCGCGCCGATTCCGGACGCGGTCATCAGGATGCCCAGCGTGTGCGGCCCGCCGTGCAGCACTTTCGAGGCGATGACCGGCATCAGCGTCGCGTACGGCATTCCGGCCAGCCCGGCCAGCGCCACGATCAGCAGCAGCGCGCGCACCGGCGGAAAGCGCGACACGTACGTCCATCCCGTGCGCAGTTCCTCCAGCATGCGCGTGTCGACCTCGGCGCGCACCGCGCGCGTGCGGCGCATGGCCAGCAGCGACGCGATGACGGCGAGGTACGAGATTGCGTCCGCGCCGAAGCACCATCCTTCGCCGAGCGTGGCGATGAGGATGCCGCCGATCGACGGTCCGATGATGCGCGAGGCGTTGATCATCGAGGAGTTCAGCGCGATCGCGTTCGGCAGGTCGTCGCGGTCGTCCACCATCTCCACCACGAAGGCCTGCCGCGCCGGCGTGTCGAACGAGTTGATCACCCCTTGCACCAGTTGCAGCGCAATCACCTCGGCCACGGTGATGACGTTCATCAGCGCCAGCACCGCCAGCGCCGCCGACTGCAACGCCGACAGGATCTGCGTGATGACGAGGATGCGATGCCGGTCCCAGCGATCGACGAGAACGCCCGCGAATGGCGAGAGGATGAGCATCGGGATCTGCCCCGCGAATCCGACGATGCCGAGGAGGAGCTCCGATCCGGTGAGGCGATAGACGAGCCAGCTCGTGGCGATGCGCGTGATCCACGAGCCGACCAGCGAGATCGATTGCCCGCCGAAGAAGAGGCGATAGTTGCGATGGCGCAGCGCGCGCGTGATGCGGCTCAAGTCACCCCGTCCACGCAATTGATGTTCCCAGCGGGCACGGCCCGCGGCGTTGGTTGCCCTAGGCTCCATCAGCAGAAGCGCGATGAACTTCCAGCCGCGCGGATTCTCGGCTAGAATCCGCCGCCGCAGCGGAAATTTTGACGCGCCGACCGCGTTAGTTTCCGTACCTTCCCGTAGGCATCGTGGGGCCGTAGCTCAATTGGGAGAGCGCCTGAATGGCATTCAGGAGGTCGACGGTTCGATCCCGTTCGGCTCCACCAACTTCGCCGAAACCGACGCCGGCTCGTTAGAGTCGGCGTTTTGCGTCCGAAAGAACGTGTCTTTTGCCGGCGGACACCAGGACGAAACCTGTCCTCCTTCCGATTCAAATCGACAGTCGTCCAGCGGGCGTTTACTGACTACACTATGGAAGGGGGGTAGAAAGTGAAAGCGACGGAAGCAAAGCTGTTGGGGTTTCTTCAGAAATCACCGCAATTCGTCATCCCGATCTATCAGCGCACCTATTCATGGACCGACAAGCAATGCCGTCAGCTTTGGGAAGACATCGTTCGCGCCGGCTCAAGCGAGGCGATCGCCGTCCACTTCATCGGATCAATCGTCTATGTCGAGCAGGGACTTTCGCAGATCACTCATCAGGCACCACTGCTGGTGATCGACGGCCAGCAACGCCTGACGACGGTATCGCTTCTCATCGAGGCCTTGGCGCGAGCGATTGGCGACCGTGAGCCTGTCGATGGCTTTTCTGCGGCCAAGTTGCGCCACTATTACCTGAGCAACCCGCTGGAGAGCGGTGACCGCTATTACAAACTTCTGCTATCGCAGACTGACAACGCATCGCTCAAAGCGGTCGTCAAAGACACAGAACAACCGAAAGAGCCGTCGCTTCGCATCACGCAGAACTTCTCTTTGTTCACCGAGCTCCTCGCAGCTCAGAAGGGCGACCTCGCTTCCGTTTGCCGCGGTCTCGCCAAACTGGTTGTGGTGGACATCGCGCTCGGCCGTGATCAGGACAATCCGCAACTCATCTTCGAAAGCATGAACTCGACCGGGAAAGAGTTGAGTCAGGCGGATCTGATTCGAAACTTTATTCTGATGGGTCTCGAGCCGGCACTTCAAACCCGTCTCTATGAAGAGTATTGGCGGCCGATGGAACAGGACTTTGGCCAAGAGGCGTATGGCACTCAGTTCGACAGCTTTATGCGCCACTACCTCACTGTTCGCACCGGCAACATCCCTCGCGAGCGCGAAGTCTACGACGCATTCAAAGATTACTCGCGTACCACGTTCGTGCGCGAAGCGGGTATCGAGGCGCTCGTAAAAGACATTCGTGCCTTTGCACGTTACTTCTGTGCCCTTGCATTGGGTCGCGAGCAAGACCGAGCGTTGAGCGAGGCGTTCCACGATCTCCGGGAACTGAAGGTCGATGTGGCCTACCCTTTCTTGCTTGAGCTCTATCACGATTACGTGAACGACGCTCTCAGTGCCCCGGAATTCGCCGCAGCGGTTCGACTTGTCGAAGCGTACGTCTTCCGCCGAGCGATCTGTGCCATTCCCACCAACTCGATGAACAAAACCTTCGCGACGTTTGGGAAGGAGCTCAAGAAAGACCGTTATCTGGAAAGCGTTCAAGCGCACTTCCTTATGTTGCCCTCGTATCGACGCTTTCCGTCCGACGAGGAGTTCCGTCGCGACCTCCATACGCGTGACCTCTACAACTTCCGAAGCAGGAGCTATTGGCTAAGGCGGCTGGAGAACAATGGCCGCAAGGAGCGTGTGCCTGTCGAGGAGTACACCATCGAGCACATCCTGCCCCAAAATCCCGATCTACCCATGGCGTGGCGAAAGGAACTCGGCGAGGAGTGGCAGCGCGTGCAGCAGCAGTGGTTGCACACCCTCGGCAATCTCACGCTGACCGGCTACAACGCAGAGTACAGCGACCGCCCGTTCGCAATGAAACGCGACATGAGCGGAGGGTTCAAGCAAAGTCCGCTCAAGCTTAATGCGGGACTTGGAACAACCGAGGTCTGGAACGAGAATGCGATTCAGGAGCGAGCAGGTCGGCTCGCGGATGAGGCGCTGGCTGTGTGGTCAGGACCTATTGTCGATGCCGCGACTTTATCCACCTATCAGCCCGGGAAAGTTCGGGCGCCTTCCAGCTACACGATCGAGGATCATCCGCAGTTACTCAGTCATCAGATGCATGATGTCTTCGAGGCGTTCCGCAAGGAGGTCCTGGCGCTCGATCCCTGCGTGACCGAGGAATTCATGAAGTACTACGTGGCCTACAAGGCAGAAACGAACTTCGTCGACGTTGTCCCGCAGGTAACGCGACTACGTCTGGCCCTCAACATGCCTTTCTCGCAGATTAACGATCCCAAAGGACTGTGTAAGGACGTGACGGATCTCGATTTCTGGGGCAACGGCGATGTGCAAGTCGGCCTCAAGTCGATCGAGGAGTTGCCGTACATCATGAGTCTTGTTCGCCAATCGTATGAACGGCAAATGGGCGATGGAGGCCAAGGGTGATCGCCGGCCTAACCCCGAGCATTAGGTGCTTCGGATAGGCGGCGGCCTTTCGGCCGCCGCCTAATTCGAAGCGCGTTAGTGGTGCGCGTACGGGGATGACAGCGGGGCCACTTCCACTACCGTCATCATGCCGCGGTCTTCGTGCGCGAGGATGTGGCAGTGGATGACGTAGTAGCCGGAGAAGTCGACGAAGCGGCTGCGCATCTTGAAGTAGCCGGGGACGACGATCACATTGCCCGCGGCGTCTTTGATCTGATTGCCGGCGGCGTCAGTGGCGACCAGGCCGGAGGGGATGGGGAAGACGTCCCACCAGATGGCGTCCTTCGATGAGGAACCGCCGCCGCCGCACGGTTTCCACGTGCTCGGGTCTTTCGGATCGAGGAAGCACTGGCCGGGTTGGATGTTCGTCTTGTCGGTCACATATTTCGGCGCGCCGTTGGAGAGCGTTTCATTCGGCGTAAACACCTCGGTCACCTGGAACGGATTGATGTGGATGTGGAACGGGTGGGAGATGTTTCCCTGCGTCGAGTTCGTGATCTTCCACTCCTCGACCGTGTTGAGCAGCACCACCGCGCCGACCTCGCCGTCGAACTGCTTGCCGTCGATCTCGTGCCGGGCCGGCTGCGAGGGGGGAGCGACCTGCGGGATGGTGTTGAAGGCGATCGTCTTCGTCCCTGTCACCTCGCTGTCCGCGATGTCTTTGAGGAAAGCGGGGAAAGTCGGCGCCGTCGTCATGAAGGCCATGGCCGGAGAGAACGGCGTGCCGGAGACGTTCACCGTCATGAGCGTGATCGGGAACGCTCCGACGAGGTCCGACGGATCGACCTCGTTGTTCACCTGCACCGAGTACGAACACGGCGGCTTGAGGGCGTTGCACTGAGGAGGCGCCTGTACCAGAAGATCGGCGCGATTGCCGGCCGCCAGCAGGAAGGGGCGATCCTGGCTGTTCCGATAATTCACGTCCTTGAACTGGACGCCGTCCTGCGCCAATTGCCGCCAGTGAAAGCCGGGAGGCGGCGCGATGAAGTACGTGCCGCCGCGGCCGGAGGCGTTGACGATGCGCCACATCTGCACCTCGCCCGGCCGCATGGAGATGACCGGATCGATCCGGCCGTTGACGGAGAAATCGGGACCTTTGTCCTGCCCGCCGCCGGGATTCTTCAGGTTGGGCGAAACTCCGAACTGATTGATGACCAGCACCGCCGGACTCCACGCGGGATTGAGGCTCCAGTCGGGCGTAGCAACGGTCGCAGGAGGCTTGACGCTATTGGGAGGAGTGTCCTTCGTGTAGAACTTGGTGATCTCGTCGTCGTACTGCCCCTCGATGATGAACGCGCCGACGAAGCCGTTGCCGACGTCGATGGCGGTCGAGCCGTGTTTGTGCGCGTGATACCAATGCGTGCCCGGCGCCTGTCCCATCTGCAACAGATGAGAATGCGGCGCCTCGGTCAGCAGCGTCCGGGCCGCGCTGCCGGCCAGCTCGCCCGAGCCGTCGTGCACATGCGTCGTGGCGCTGGTGGTCGACGGCGCCGATGCCGCGGGATCGGGATACGACGGCAGCTTGAAGCAGTACGGGTACGAGCCGATGTAGTACTGCGGCCAGGCGCCCTCTTTGATCTGCTTATCGTTCACCGGCGACAGCGGCGGGCCGCCGCCCTTCTGCGCGTCGAATTTGAGCAGATCGGACTTCTGCTTGTCCGTCCAATCGGTGGTCGGAAAATCGCTCGGGTACTGGCGCGGCCACTCGCGATGCGAACCCTTTCCGAGCTCCACTTCGCAGCGGTCGAAGAACGCATCGAAATCCTTCTTCACGCTGTCCGGAGTGACCACCGGCTTGCCGGTCAATCGCATCGACGACAGGATCTCCAGGAAAACGTTGTCGCCGGTCGAATTCGGATTGGTGTGTGTTCCGTGAAAGTGAATGTTGGCCGTGGTCGATCCGTGGAAGCAGTTCGGGAACTTGTCTCCGTTCGGGTTGGTGCCGGGGTAGTTGTTGGCCGCCGTCGTTCCGAACGTCTGATCGCAGCCGCCCAGGTCGCCGCTATCGATCGACTTGCCGAACACCGACGGATCGATGTTGTTGAGGAAGGTCAGCTCGATGAAATCTCCCACCTTGGCGCGAAGCGTCGGTCCGTTCATCGGATCGCCGACGGCGGCCTCGGTGCCCGGCGCGGGAAACGGCGGAACGGCGTCGGGACTGCGGAAGGCGCGCAGCCACTGTCCGTAGCATGCCGTGTAGGCATTTGGATCGCCAGGCTGCGTCGGACCTCCATTGATGCTGCCGGGAGTACGAAAACCGATGCGATCGAATTCGCTGGTGGCCGTGACGGTCGCACGCAACCGGCCGTTCTTCGAAACGACCTCGGGGATTTTCACGAGCGGCTGCTGCGAACGAGCGCATGCAATCTGTGGATTCGAGGATGTTGAGGCAGTAGCCGTCGATGAGCTCTGGGCGGATTTCTTCTTCGTTCCCGCGCCGCTCTTCGACTGGCTGTACAGCGGCACGGCGAGCAACAGCGCGAGTGCGAACGTCGTCGACATCATGGTCAGACGCGCGGTCTTATGCATGTTCATCTGTTCTTCCTCTCTGGCGTTTGTGGACGGGAAACGGTCGCGGCTCAGCACGGCGGGATGTCCAGGACGTCGACGATACCGATCGAGCCGTTCTCCCCTTCGTGTCCGCGAATGATGCACACGTAGGTGACCGCGCTATCGATGACGTATTCGTCCGACGACTGTTCGGCGATGATGAGATCCGTCACCCTGCCGTCGCTCAATTCGAGCTTGTGGTCGTCCTCGGTCGTGTTGTTCCAGGTCACGATTGAGTTCGCGGGCACATTCTGCGGATCGGGTGAAAAAGTGGCCGGGTCTCCTGAAACGATGTTGATTGAAAAGTTAGGCATGCTGCGTTTCCCTCTCTTTCTCTCTCTGCTGACGTTCAAAAAATCGTTTGATCACAAATGCATCGATTCGCGCGTCACGCGGCAATGACTCTGGATGCGCCCCACCGTGGCCGGCGCCGGCATCGAGAACCACGTATCGTCTCCCTGATCGCGCCGCGCGGACATGATGGCCTGTTTGATGGCGAAGAAAACCGACGTCGACAACACCAGCGGCGGCTCGCCGATCCCGCGCGACGACATCACCGCGGAATTGGTCTGATTCGGATCGCCCCCTTTGTCGAGCGTGACGCGGAGGTCGACCGGGATCGACTTCGAGCACGGCGGCTTGTACTCCCACGTCCCGTTCGAATAGAGGCGGCCGTCGGGCTCGTACATCATCTGCTCGGTGGTCATCAGCCCGAGTCCCTGCACGAACGCGCCTTCCACCTGGCCGACGTCGAGACAGGGATTGAGACTGTGGCCGATGTCGATGAGGATGTCGGAGCGGAGGACGGTCGTCTCGCCCGTGAGCACGTCGATCTCGACTTCGCTGGCGGCGGCGCCGTAGACGAAGTAGAGGAACGCGCGTCCGTACTGATCCGAACCCTCCACGTCGCCGATCAGCGGCGTCTCGTAGAAGCCTTCCACGGCCAGATTTACGCGCGCGTTGTAGGCGCCGCTGATGATGGTCGGCCAGAGCTTCTTCCACTCCGTCTTCCAGCCCTTGACCTTGTTCTCCTTGCAGTACTTCTCGAGGCGCGCGCGCAGTTCGAGGCAGGCATTGCGCACCGCCCCGCCGAACAGATCCGATCCTGACGACGCCGCGGTCGGCGTGGCATTCGGCATCGTGTCGGTCGACGTCTGCGCCACGCGGATGATGCTCATGTCGATGCCGAGGGTTTCCGCGGCGATCTGCATCATCTTCGTGTCGATGCCCTGGCCCGACTCCGCGCCGCCGTGCTGCAGCATCACGCTTCCGTCGGTCGCGTACGCGGCCACATACGCCACGCCCTGATCGAGCAGGCGCGGTTGATAGCCGACGCCGTACTTGATCGGGATCATCGTCAGTCCGCGCTTGCGCCAGCGATTCTTCGCGTTGAATTTGTCGACGGCGTCGCGGCGCTTGTTGAAGTCGGACGACTTCATCAGCCGCTGCCAGAGATCGCGGATGTTGCACTGATCGAGGTCCTGCGCGTACGGCGTCTGCTGGTACGACCGCTTCGTCCCATCCTGGTACATGTTCTTCCAGCGCACATCCTCGGCGCGCATCCCGCACGCGTGCGCGATCTTCTCGATCGCCTCCTCGCAGATCAGCGTGGCCTGCACCACGCCGAAACTGCGGAACGCCGTGTTGCTGGCGTTGTTCGTGCGCGTCACGTCGCCGCGGCTGTGCCACGTCGGCACAAAGTACGCGCCGTCCGAATGCTGCTGCGAAAGATCCATGACCGGGAAGCTGAGGTCATACGTCGATCCGCCGTTCGAGTAGAGCCGGACCTTGTAGCCCTTGATCTCCCCCTTCTTCGTGAACGTGGCGTGGAAGTGGCCCTGATACGGATGGCGCTTGCCGGTGATGTTCATGTCCGCATTGCGGTCGAGGATCAGCCGCACGGGACGATTGAGAATCCACGCCGCGATCGCCGGCGCGGGATTGATGACCAGCGGGCGCGCCTGCTTGCCGCCGAATCCGCCGCCGAGCGGACGCTGAAAAACGGTAACCGCGCTGTTCTCGATCCCCAGCAGTTGCGCGACCGAGGACTGCACCGACGATCCCTGCTGCGTCCCCGAGTAGATCGTCATCACGCCCTGCGCATCCGGCAGCGCCAGCGCGCCCTGCGTCTCCATGTAGAAATGTTCCTGCGCCTCGTTCCCCATCTCCCCTTCGACGACTTCGCATCCCTTCATCGGCTTGGCCGGATTCTTCAGCCACTTCTCGTCGCTGCCCTTGCGCGTGATGTAGGGGATGTGCTGGTTGTACTTCTGATCGGTGAAGAAGTCCTTGGCCTTGACGGCTTCGTCGATCGTCAGCACCGGCTTCGTCGGTTTGAAAGCGATCATCTCCGTCTGGATGAAGTACGCGGCGCGTTGCGCGGTCCAGCGATCCTTCGCCACGACCAGCCCGATCGGCTGGCCCCAGCAGATGATCGTTTGATCGACCGCGAAGACCACGTCGTCTCCTCCCAGCCCGACGTAAGGATTCTTCTGGTTCGGGACGTCGTCGGCGGTGATGTAGGCGACCACGCCGTCGAACTTTTTCTGCGCCGCTTTCAACGCGTCGTCCGCTTTTTTCTTGTAGCTGAATGTGCCGCTGGCGATCTCGCTGATGACGAATGCGGAGTCATAGCCATGCGGAGGCAGCGGCATGTCCTGCGTGTACTTCTGCTCGCCCGCGGCCTGCACGAACGCCGTCGTCTTGAGGATCGGTTCGCCGACCGGGCGCTCCTGGTGATAGACGCTCACCGTCTGCTTGCCGCCGGAGAGCGGACGCATATAGACCTCGCCGCCGGAGCGATTCTCCGGCTGCACTTCTTTCGGCACGCGGTTGTTGGCGACGTGCAAAAAGAATTTGTAGAACAGCGTTTCCGTCAGCGACTCGCGATATCCCTCGGGTAGAAAATTCGTACCTGGCATCGGCTGGATGACACCCGCGACTTCGCCCGCGAGCACGTCCAGCGTTTTCTGCAGCGTGGCATCCGTCCACTTCGCGCCGACGATGGCGGCCTCGGTCTTCGACATCCGCGACGGCATCGCTGCCAGTCCGCCGTAGAGAATCGTCGCGCTCTGGACAACCTCTTTTTTGTCGAGGCGGACGACAAATCCAGCATTCACGATCGCGTGCGCGTTCTGATCGCGATAGGCGATCTTGAACGTCTCAATCTCATCGCCGGCCTGCGAGTACGGAATGTGAAACGACTGCGCGATGGCGTCGGCGGGAAGCGTCGACAGCGCCGGCAGCTCGGCCATCGCGAAGGTCTTGCTGCCGCCGTCGTAATCGCTCGAGGCGATCGTGATCGACGCGCCGAGCGTTTCGAGGACCAGGTAGACGTCGGACGGGAACGGGGAATCGGTCTCCGCCTGCGCGCGCGTCATCATCACGTTGCCGCCGATCGAACCGATGTTGCGCACCTGCAGATTGGCGACGTCGAGCAGGTGCGTGCGGAAGGCTGCGAATCCGAGGGTCTTCTCCTTCGGCTTCGTGGCGATGAGGCGCTGCAGTTCGTCGATCACGTTCTGCAGCGATTCCGCGGCGCCGACGTCGAGGCCTCGATCGGATTCACGGAATCCGAGGAGGGTCGGAATGGCGTGAATGTCGATGAGGACGTGCGGATCGTCGACGTCCGCCTTGTAAATGCCGATCGACGTGTTGCCGACCACCAGCTTCACGTTGCGCGAGTTGCCGCCGTTCGCGGCCTTGATCTGCTGCGCTTCTTCGAGCGTCGCCGGACGGAACCAGCGATAGCCGCGGCCGGCGCTTTCGAGCGATGACATTTTGTTCGCGTAGTCGATCAACTCTGGCGGGAACTCGAGCGACGGGCGAGGTCCCGGCCGATGCTGTTCGATCGGGACGTCTGCAAAACATTTGTGGTTCGTCGAATACGTGCTGGGCTTCTTGAAATCGACGGCGAAGCTCTTCATCCCTTCCAGGATCGGGCGATAGCCGGTGCAGCGGCAGAGATGGCCGTCGAAGAGATCCTCGATCTGCTGCTGCTCGGGCTTCGGGTTGTTGCGCAGGAACGTGAACATGTTCATCACGAAGCCTGGCGTGCAGAAGCCGCACTGCGAGCCATTGTGCGCGGCGATCGCGAACTGCACCGGATCGAGTTTCTCGCGCGTGCTCCCGATCCCCTCCGTGGTCGTGATCATGGCGCCGTCGAGCGAACAGATCGGCCTCAGACACGAATTGATGGCCGTCTCCGCCACGCGCCGTTCGTTCGGTTCCCAGCGCGAAAGCATCACCGTGCACGCGCCGCAGCCGCCCTCGCCGCAGGAGAGCTTGGTGCCGGTGAAGCCGACGGCATCGCTGCGAAGCCAGTCGATGAGCAGCATCGTCGGATCGGGATCCGCAATCTCGTAGCGGTCGCCGTTGACGTAGAAGAGGATCGCGTGGGATGTCGTCGTCATGCGTTCTCCTTAGCCATTGATCACATCGAGGAAGAGGTCATAAAAAGCATCGGCATCCGCGTCGAGCATGACGTCGATCGACGCGCCGTTCGGATCCTCGACGAGCTGGCCGGAGTGGTCCGCTTCTTCGTCGAGCTCCTGCACGACGCGCAACTTCAACGTCTTTCCGGACGCGAGGGCGGGATCGGTCAGCACCGCGGCCGCGAGCGGATCCCAGAAAAAGAAATTGCCGCTCTGCACGAAGGGGATGTCCGCGGTCAGCGTCTGGTAGATGAACGCCGCCTGCGGCGTGGTGTGTCGCTGCTGGATGCGGTCGTAAAACGGCAGATTCAGCGGCACTTTGTCGGACGCGTCGAGCGGAATGAGCGTGACCGGCACTCCGGAGTCGAACATGTACTGGCCGCCCAGCGGATCGAGGAAGAAGTTCCACTCAGCGACTTTGTTCGTGTAGTCGGGATCAACGACGTTGACGTTCCCGGGAACGTAGACCGCGCCGCCCATCATCACGATGCGCTCGATCTTCGGCGCGACGTCGGGATACTGATGCAGGAGCATGCCGAGGTTCGTGCCGCCGCCGATGGCGAGGATGGTCATCGGATCGGACGACGCCGACAGCGTCGCGCGCAGAAAGTCGACGGCGCTCTCCGTCACCGGCCCGTTCGGATTGGCCGGAAGCGGAACATTGTAGACGGCGTCGATCGGCCCGCGGATCGACGTCGGAAAGACGTTGCTGTAACTGAGCGGCGCGTTTGTGCCTTTCGCAACGGGAACGTCCGGTTTGCCGGTGAGCTGCAGCAGATTGAGCGCGTTGCGCGTGCCGGGAGTGAGATGGCACGCGCCGACGCCGGTGGTGGTGATGCCGCGAAGATCGACCTTCGGATGCATGGAGAGATAGAGGATTGCCATCCAATCGTCGATGTCGACGTCGGTGTCAATGAGCACAGGGATTCGCGTCATGCGTCCGCCTTTTCTGATCGTGATGTCGGGGGGAATGTCCCGCCATCCTAAAGCCGCTTGCCTCGGCCCGCAAGGATGTTAGGATGCAGATACATCCCAAAAATTCGGAAGGAGCATCCCATGGACGTCATCCTCGTGCACGACGCCGCGATCGACGAGTACATGTCGCAGGTTCTTCTGACCACCATGCCCGGCATCAATCTCCTCGGCGCGGTGATCGTCAACGCCGACTGCATCGACTCCGCAGCGATGCAGACCGCCTGGCAGATCATGAGCTACATCGATCGCACGGACATCCCCATGGGCCTGAGCAGCGCGCGCGGCTGGAATCCGTTCCCATGGCAATACCGCAGCGATTGCGTGCGTGAGTCGGCCATCAACTGCCTGAAGAGTTTCCCGCCCAATCCGAACTGGCCGCCCTTCCCCGACGGCGATTCGCTGCTGCAGTCGCTGATGGAGAAAGCGTCCGGACCGGTGACGCTGCTCGTGACCTGTCCCTTCACGCCGATCATGACCCTGCTGCAGCAGTCGCCGGAGTTGGGATCAAAGATCGCCCAGATCATCTGGATGGGCGGCGCGATCAACGTCGCCGGCAATCTTGATCCGGCCACCGTCCCCACCCCGCCCTGGAACAACTGCGCCGAATGGAACGCCTTCTGGGACGCCGTCTCCGTCGACTGGGTCTTCGCGAACACGACCTGCCCCATCATCCAGTTCCCGCTGGACATGACCAACCAGGCCGCCATCACCAAGCCCTTCATGGCCAAGCTGGCCGCGCAAGCCGCCAAAGGCTCCCGCTACTCACAGCTCGCCTATGAGAGCTACCAACTCGTCGACGCCGAATCGTTCTACGACATGTGGGACGTAGTCACCACCTGCTGGCTCGCCAACCAAAACTTCTTCCAACCCCCAACGACGATGAGCCTCGCCATCGACGCCACCCTCAACAACACCCAGGGCTGCATCAAACAGGTCGACTGCGGCCGCGAAGTGCAGGTAGTGCTCAATTTCTCCGCCACGGGGCAACAAGCGTTCTACGACTACGTCGCGGCGCAGTTCAATCGGTGAAGGTTGCAGTCGCGAGTTGCTCAGCATCTGATTTCTGTGCAAAACGCCAGTACGCAACGCTCATCTATCGGGATGCGACGCGGTGGCGTTTCGCGACTGGCATTCGCTTGACCTTAGCTATACTTCTGGAGGGTCTCAAATCATCTTTCGCTGGTAGCGGACGACGGACGCACGGCTCATTCCCAAAGCAACACGACCCAGAGTATCGGTTTATCCGCGATGAAGGTCATACCGCATTCCGACGTCATGCATTGGGAGCGCGTTTACAGCTCTCATGCTGATCAGCTTCCGTGGCAACTCGACTATGTGCCCGACGAGGTCACCCGATGGTCCGATCTTCTTCCAAAAGGCGCTGCGATCCTCGACATTGGATGTGGAGAAGGTGCACACGCGTTGACGATGGCCAGTCGAGGCTTTTTCGTCACAGGAATCGATCTTAGCGAGACGGCAATTACCCTAGCGAGAGCCGCCGTTGATTCCATCTGTGCATTCGCTGCGCGATTCGAGGTGGCGGATATAATCACATATAACACGCCGAACCGCTTCGATTTCGCCTTCGATTACAGCACCTTCCACCATATCAATCCGCTTGATCAGGACGTCTATGTCTCAAAAGTGGCATCACTACTTAAAAGTGACGCATACTATGGACTAGTTTGTTACGCCGATTTTGACGAAGACGCGGCAGGGCTCAAGGTTAGGCGTGGCCGCTTCGGAAACAACATGTCTCACCTATCTCGGGATGAACTAGTCGGGAAGTTTGCCGCTCACTTCAGACTAGCAGAGTACCAGACGACCGTTCTCGGCAGAAAGAAGAATCACAAAGCTCATAGCTGCTTATTTCAACGCATTTCATGATTCGTCCGACTGATGATCTTTGCTCACTTCCTGCATCATCAACTCCTGCGTTTATATAGAATCCAGGAGCGCGTACAGAATCGGCGCCAACTCCTAGGTTATATCCGCAACGCCCTGCGATGGTCTGTCTTTCTGACCAGCGAGCCTCTCATTGTTCCGACCACGGATCTGATCCACTCGCCGCTGCTCCCTGAGATTGCTAATGATCTTGTCGCACTTGTCGCCTACGACGCTATCGAGTTGGTTGGGTCGTCGCTTGATAGTGACGAGATTGCATCGCAGGTTTTTGAGCAGCATAAGGACCTCCGGATCCAACAACGTTTAGGTGCCGCCGTCGCCAAACGTAGACTCCGAAGTTTTAAATCCGCCTTGCGTAGACGTCATGTGCCCACAACATCCTTCGTGGCGAAAGGTTGGGTTAAGTCCGTGCAAGACTTCGCCATCGAAAGGCGTACATTTTCTTCCGATCAATTGCGCGAAGCTCTGAACGCCCTGCCTCGCCGGCCTTCAGCTGTTAGTTTCGCGAAGATTCTAAAGGAAATCCCTGAGCGCATAGGAAGCCATGCCTTCCGTTGGGATGTCGTTGAGGAATTGGGAGTATTTGAATATGACACTTCACCTCGTGCCCGCACACACTTTGAGCTGGCTCTGGCGTGGCAGTGGCTCATCGGCTACGTTCGCGAGTATCACGCGCAAATACTCGGTACTATTCCCGGCATCGGGCCGGTGCATTGCGGCTTGCAGAGGACCCACCCGCAGCATGTCATAGACCTGCGAAAGCATTCCTTCGTGTTGAAGGCTCTGGGGCTCGATTCGGCGTTCTATGCCTTGACTTTTGACGAGTTGCTCCGGCTTAGATTTGAACCGCGAGTCGCTATCCTGCGAGACGCTATAATCGATCGAGTGAGTGTCGAACTAAGCCCCCGCTATCGTCGCGAACCGCTTCACGATGAACAGTTCGCAGTAACATGTGACGACGTTCGGCGTGCTGCCAGAAACGCTACGTCCGCTTTGAGCGCCGTGCTCAGGGCAGCAGAGGTCTCGTCAAAATGGTTCCTTCAGCAGCGTAAACTTTTGCTTTCTAGTTCCGGCGTACTTGGTGCAGAGAGCGTTGCGAGTAGGGAAGTTGCGGTGCCGATCGGTTTCGAGACCGCTCCAGTACCGCGGATCACGAGTGGCCCTGGCAGCCCAGTCGTCATCGCCGTGGTGGTGGCACTTTCTGAGGAGCTGACCTTCATCTTAGACGCACTCGAAGCGCTCGACTGTCCAGCGGTGATCGACAGGGGTTCGCCCAACGGACAGCTTGCATATATTTGCGACCGCGCGACCGCCGAAGGCCACTCCGTTCGACTTGTATTCGTGCTGGTGGGCAAGGGACAAGAGCGCGCCGCCGCGCAAACCACTATCGTTGTCCATGAACGTCAGCCGCAGATGGTCGTGAGCCTAGGTATTGCGGGCGCGCTGTCTACAGACATCGGCACTGGTGACGTTGCGGTCGGTCAGGAAGTTCGGAGTTATCTTGCGAACGCGAAGGCGCGACCAGATGGAGAAGGTCGCTTCGAATTTGCTCTGGCTGGTGAAGGTGTGCCATGCGATGCGCTTCTGGTCTCGCGCGCCGATCAACTATCCTTCACATCGCGTCCAGCTCTTAGAGCAGGCCATGACCGGCAGCGAGCGCGCGCAGGGACACTAGAGGCGCTTGCGGATTTCAAGGTCTTGTGTGGTCCATTAGCATGCGGGCCCGCTGTGTCGGCGGCTGACGAATTTAAGGCATGGCTGCTTCGTTCGAAACGCGACTATCTCGCGGTCGATACAGAGTCCAGCGGCGCAGGCACGGCAACTGCCTTGGCGGGCATGCTGCGGCTGGTAAGATTCGCGGCGATACGCGGTATTTCTGACGGAGGCGACAAGCATAAGAATACCCTGGAAGCTGAGACCAAGGGCGCGGCGCGCCGCTTGGCCACGACGGCTGCGCTAGAAGTCCTTCTAATGTTAATCGACGAACTACCGTGGTCTGCGATGTCCTCTTAACAACGATCGTCACGACGTCTTTGGGCCCAATGCGTAAATCTAACCAGAACCGTCAAGCGCGCGTTCACGCAATGATTCAAAAGGTGGGCGGCTACTGGCGCCCTGCTGCTGGTGTCGCGCGGCTGCTCGAGGAGCTCGGCGAGTTGAGCGAGCAACTTCGGTCTGCCACGACCGACGAAGAGCGAAAATATTTGGCGGAGGAGCTAGCTGATGTTTGGATCATCTCCACATGCATAGCGAACCAATTTAATGTAGATCTTCAGATAACGAACACTACGAATACGACAGAGGCTTCGAATGACAAGTCCTTCGAGGAGGCTGTGTCTCACGCCGGACGGATAGCCAGAATAGTTAACTACTATGACGGCCCCAAAAAACCGCGTTCAATTGACTCGTGGATGCCGTTGCGCCCTGCGATAGCGGCTCTCCATCAAAGCCTTTACGACTTAGCCGATAAGTGCTTTGTCGACCTCGACGCGGCCATTGACGATAAGATAGATAGGACGCCGGCACGTGATGCGGGGCGGTTTGCTGCAACGTATGACCCGAGTACGGCGGAAACGTTAGCCGAATTCTCTGTGATCAGGCGCAGAACCAGATGTCCGTATGCGAAAGAGGCACGCTTATGGGGTGCGCCCGCGTGGGATGATAAATATTCGTTGAGCAGAAACATAGATTCAATGTTTCCATTCTTTTTGTCGTTTACCAAAGCCGCTCGGCTAGAGTCGCTCGATGGCTTCGTCGTAGCTGTCAAGAAACCGAAGGGCGGTGAAAGCATGGTCGCCTTGGCAGCATGGTTCCGCCAGTTTCTGGACGCGCTCGGCCATGTGGATCCGGAGCTAAGCCCGATGCGTTCCGCCGCGATCGGCGAACCGGGCTGGCAGTTTGCGTTCAACGGATTGCGGCTCTTTATATCGGTATTTTCACCTTTGTATGCGCGAAACCACCCGCGGTGGTCTCCGAAGACGACGTATGTTATGTTTCAGCCTGAACAATCATTCGATTTGCATGAGATCGGTTCCAGTTTTCCGCAATCAGCGACGCAGAAACAGAGCATACGGGACGCTTTTACGCAGTCGGCATTTTGGTATCCCGCCAATGTGATTGATGAACGAGTTGAGGCAGCGATTTATCTGCTCCCGCGTTTTCCTGACGATTACGACGTCGTTTGGTGGCAGGAGACGAATCCACAATTACATCTTTTCGATAGCATGACTGGATAGCATGGGGACTGCTGGCGAAGCAAGCCCCATTGACTCGCCGACCCGTTCTCCGCACGACACTCCTCGGACTTGACGGCGCTTGGACGGTGCCGGTCAGCGCGGACAGGTCGTGTTTTTGAAGACCTTGGCTCCCCGCGGGACATCGTCACCACCTGCTGGGTCGCCAACCAAAGCTTCTTCCAACAACACCCAGAGCTGCATCAAACAGGTCGACTGCGGCCGCGAAGTGCAGGTCGTGCTCAATTTCGCCGCGACGGGACAACAAACGTTTTACGACTACGTGGCGGCGCAGTTCGATCGGTGATTGGAGGTCAGGGGTCACTCCACCGGCGTGAGCTGATTGAACACCAGCCGCCAGCGGCCGTTCTCGCTGATCCAGACGTGGAGGCTACGGAAGTCGTGTGAGACTTCACGGCCGCTGTATTTGCCGACGATCGTGACGCGCGAGAGGATCAGCGTGGTCTTGCCGTGCGTCTTCACGATCGGTGCTTCCTCGTGCGTGATTGAGTCGATGGACGATGCGCCGGAGCGGATGTCGGCGAGGCGGTCCGCTTTCGTTCGGAGCTGGCCGTGGCCGTTGACGAAGACGTAGTCGTCGCTCCAGATCGCGTCGAGCGCGGCGAGGTCTTTCGCTTTCAGCGCTTCGCGGTAATGGCGGATGGCGGTGTGCACGTCGGCCGGCGGCGCGGCGCTGATCGTGACGGCGGCAGAAATGAAGAGTAGGACGATCCACTTGCGCATGGCGCATAGTGTGATGCGAACGTCGCGTGCGTTCAACCGGCGATGCGCGCGGCGCGGTCGCGCAGCATGAGATCGAGCCGAACCTCGGCCAGCAGCGACTGGATCTCCGCGGCGGTCTGCTGGCGTTCGTAGAGATTTTTGAGCAGCGCGCGATCGACGATCGTCCGCAGCGATGGAGGAACGATCGACGGTAGCGGTGCGGGCTCGGTCTCGACAATTGCGGCCAGCACGTCCATGACTGTCTGGCCGGTGAACGGCTGCTTGCCGGACAACATCTCGTATAGGACTACGCCGAGGGAGTAGATGTCGGAGCGGGTATCGATGATGGCGTCGCCGCGGACTTGCTCGGGCGAAAGGTAGGGCAGCGTGCCGGTCAGCGAGGTGCGGCGGCGCAGCGGATCGGTGCGGTCGCCGTCGCCGAAGAGCGCGGCTACGCCGAAGTCGAGCACCTTCACTCCGCCGTCGCGGCGCAGCATGATGTTCTCCGGCTTGATGTCGCGGTGGACAATCCACGCTTCATGCGCGGCGACGAGCGCGCCGGCGATGGCAAAGGCGACGTCGACCGCTTCGGCCGCCGTCATCGGCCCGCGATCGAGCCGCTCGCGCAGCGTCTCGCCGTCGACATACTCCGCGGCGATGTACTGCAGCTCGTCTTCGTGCCCGACGTCGAAGACGGTGACGATGTTGGGATGATTGAGCATCGACGCGCAACGCGCCTCGCGCTCGAAACTACGAAGCTGGCTCGCATCGGCATCGCGGCGCCGGAGAAGCTTCAGCGCTACCTTCCGCCGCAGCATCGAGTCCTCGGCAAGATACACATCGGACGAGCCGCCGCTCCCTAGGCGCTGCAGGACGCGGTAGCGGCCAATGCGTAAAACGTTCATCGATTCCAGCTTTGCGTGGGACGCAAAGTATGCCGCGTCATCTGTCGCAAGCGTGAGCTGCATCACGTTGTCTTTTTTGGCCGTTTGCCGCGATCACGCGCTCTCAGCGCTTGGGCCGTGGTGATCGGATTGCCGCTCTCAGCTCTTCGGAGCAATTGGGAGAACGCTTTGCGCACGTCAGGATCGTCGATAGGGCGGCGCGCCCGGTTGGCCTCTGCAAGACCAGCACGACGTAGAAATGAACTACGCGTTTCACCCGCTTTCTGCGCCGCAGCGTCGATGACGCGGAGGTCGGTATCGGTCAATGAAATGAAGACCTCGCGCATGGCGAAAGTATATCTGCCGGATATCGCCGGGACAGGCGCGGCGCCCGCGCCTGTCCCTCAAGTGCGTTCAGTTACGGAGTGGGCGGCGCGTAGCCGGTCATCGAGACCCAGCCGCTGTCGAGGTGGACCCAGACGGTCCGCAGCACTGGCGCCTGGTCGGAGACCATGCCGAAGAAGTAGCTGCTCTCGCCGCCGCCGACGTAGTTGCCGGCGCCGACCGGGTTGTTGAGAACGAAGTACGAGTATCCACCGGACAGAAACGCGGACGTGACCGGCTTCGTGCCGGTGCCGCCGCTGGTGATGTTGAAGACCTGATCGGTGGCGATGCCGTCGGAGTTGAAGTCGTACTGCCGCAGAGTGCCCCAGTTGTAGATCGCCAGTTCATCCGCGTACGGAATGTAGGTGATGCCGGCAACCTGGGTCAGGTCGATGCGGTATTCGTAGACCCATTTTCCGGCGCCGACCGTGCCGGGCTGACCCTGGAAGATGCGCGACTGGAGGTGGCCATTGCCGCTGCCGCCGGGGACGGAGAAATACGCGCCGTAGTCGGTGACAGTGACACTGCACGACGGACTGAAGAGGCACTGTACGGTCCACGACGTGTTGACGACGTTGTAGGCGAAAGCTGGCGCGGACAGGGCCAGTGTGACGAGTGAGAAGAGAGCGATACGAAGTGAAACGCGAACCATTTTCTTTCTTTCCTCCGAGTGTTTTTTTTGAAACCGGGAAAGTAGTGACGTTCGGTTCGAAAACGTTTCGCGCCTGTGATCTTCGTTACTTGCGGCGTTCCAGCTCTCCTTCGATCTCTGCCCAATCGATGCCTTCGTCGGCCATGAGCACGCTGACGTGGAAGACGAGATCGGCGATCTCGCTGACCATCCGTTCGCGCGTTTCGCTGAGCGCGGCGATGACGACCTCGGTCGCCTCTTCGCCGATTTTTTTCGCGATCCGTCCCCGTCCTTCGGTGAATAGTTTCGCGGTGTAGGAACCCTCGGGACGTTTTTCGCGGCGATCGCGCAGGACGTTCATCAGACCGTCGAGCGTACGGGAAGGAACGCCGGTGAAACACGATCGCGCGCCGGTGTGGCACGCGGGACCATTCGGGATGACGCTGATGACGAAGGCGTCGGCGTCGCAATCTTCGCTGATGGCGACGACGCGCTGCGTATTGCCCGAGGTCGCACCTTTGTGCCACAGCTCGTTGCGCGAGCGGCTCCAGAGCCACGTCTCGCCGGTCTCGCGCGTTTTCGCCAAGGCTTCGTCATTCATGTACGCGAGCGTCAGAACCTCGCCCGTTCGCGCGTCCTGGATGATGGCGGGAGTGAGTTTCATCGGACCGGTATCCCTTCGCTAGCCAGAAATTGTTTGACGTCGCCGATCGAGAGGCGGCGATCGTGAAAGAGCGATGCGGCGAGAACCGCGCGCGCGCCGCCGGCTTCGATGGCGTCGCGGAAATGTTCGACGTGGCCGGCGCCACCCGAGGCGATGACGCTGATCTTTACGACGCTGGTGACGGCGCGAAGCAGCTCGACGTCGTAGCCGCTGTTGGTGCCGTCGCGGTCGACCGACGTGAGCAGGATTTCGCCCGTCCCCAACTCCTCAGCGCGCCGGCACCATTCGACGGCGTCGACGCCCGACGACTCCTTGCCGCTGCGCACCATCGCTTCGAAGTGACCGCCGGTGCGCTTCGCGTCGCAGGACAGCACGACCGCCTGCACGCCAAACTCGCGCGCGCAATCGGCGATGAGTTGCGGATTTCGCAGCGCTGCGGTGTTGATGGCAACGCGGTCCGCGCCGGCGCGAAGCAGTGCCCGAAAATCTTCGATGGTCCGCACGCCGCCGCCGACGGTGAGCGGGATGAAGAGTGATTCGGAGACGCGCCGGACGGTGTCGAGGGCGGTCGTGCGATTGGCGTCGGTCGCGGAGATGTCGAGGATCACCAGCTCATCGGCCCCCTCGGCTTCGTAACGCATCGCGCATTCGACCGGATCGCCGGCATCGCGGATGTCGACGAAGTTGACGCCTTTGACGACGCGCCCGTCGCGGACGTCGAGGCAGGGGATGACGCGCTCCGGAATCGCGTTCGTCGTCGCCACGCGCGCTCTCGCCTCGGCCAGATCGATGCGGCGGTCGAGCAGCGCGCGGCCGATGACGCAGCCGCTGACGTTCGCGATCCGGCCGAGCGAAACGACGTCGCTGATCGCCGAGACGCCACCCGAGGCGATGATGCGCAGGTTGGTGCGAAGCGAGCGGTAGAGCGCGAACGAGGGGCCGCGCATCGCGCCGTCTTTGCTGATGTCGGTGATGAGCGCTTCCGCGATTCCCAACTCTTCGACGCGCGCCAGCACCTCGGACAACGACGCCTTCGCGTCGCGCTCCCATCCGCCGACGCGTACGACGCCGTCGCGAACGTCGATGGCGGCGATGACGCGTTCCGGGCCGAGGTCATCGACGATCGCGCGCAGGATTTCGGGTGAATCGGCGGCGACGGTTCCGATGACGACTTTTTCCGCGCCGGCATCGATCCATGTGCGCGCGTCGTCGAGTGAACGAATGCCGCCGCCGGCCTGGATGCGAAGTCCGCGCGTCGCAAGGCGGCGCACGATGTTCGTCTCGACCGGATGTCCGCTGCGCGATGCTTCGAGGTCGACGATGTGCAGACGCGAGCCGCGCGGGACATCGAGCGAATCGAGAACCGTCTCCGGATCGCCGTAGTTCGTCACGTTCGCGAAATCGCCGCGCAACAGGCGGACGACGTTGCCGCCGAGGAGGTCGAGGGACGGGATCACGTCCATGCGATGAAGTTCCTCAGCACGCGCAGTCCGGCCGCCGACGATTTCTCAGGATGGAACTGGACTCCGAAAACGCGGTCGCGCTGCACCGCGGCGGTGAACGGACCGCCGTAGTCGGCGCGCGCGATTTCATCCGGTGCGTTGATGGCCGCGTAGGAGTTGACGAAGTAGAAGACGCCGTCTTCCACGCTTTCGAAGAGCGGCCCCTGCGCCGCAACGCGGTTCCAGCCGATCTGCGGGACGGGGAGGACGCCATCGAACTTCTGCACCTCGCCGGTCACCAGCCCGAGGCCTGGCGTCGTTCCCATCTCGTGCGAAACGTCGAAGAGGAGTTGATGTCCGACGCAGACGCCGAGGAGCGACGCGCCGCGTTTGACGGCATCGCGGATCGCATCGTCGATCCGGGTCTCTTTCAACCATTGCATGGCCGCGATGAACGATCCGACTCCGGGGAGAACGAGCTTCTGCGCGTTCGCGATTGCGGTCGGATCGCGCGTGACGTCGAGATCGGCGCCGGACGTGCGCAATGCGCGCGCGATGTTGGCGACATTCGCGACGGGGGAGTCGATCAGCGTTGTCTTCATGATTTACGCGCGGCTGCGCCGCTGCGCACAGACAAGAGTGTCTGTGCCACACGCGCACGCGCATAGAAAGACAGATCCAAAACCGCGCGACAGGTGTGGCACAGACACTCCTGTCTGTGCTTGGGAGGCTCGGCAGCGACTGTTCAAATCACACCCTTCGTCGATGGGATGTCCGAACCGACCACCGCCTTTGCCTCGCGCAGCGCGATGGCGAAGGCTTTGAAAATCGACTCGGCGGCATGGTGTCCGTTGCGGCCGCGAATGAGATCGATGTGGATGTTGCAGGCGCATTTGTTCGCGAACGATTTGAAAAACTCTTCGACCAGCGCGAACGGAAAATCTTTGTGGATCAGCAGCATCTCGCGGTCGATGGGGACTTCGAAGACGAGGTACGGGCGGCCAGCGAAATCGACGACCACGCGCGCGAGCGCTTCGTCGAGCGGCACGTAGGCGTGGCCGAAACGGCGGATGCCGCGCTTGTCGCCGAGGGCCTGGGCGAAGGCTTCGCCGAGGACGAGGGCCGTGTCTTCGACGGTGTGGTGATAGTCGATGTGCGTGTCGCCCGTCGACACCACGTCGAGATCGACGCGGCCGTGGCGCGCGATCACGTCGAGCATGTGCGAGAGAAAGCCGACCGGCGTTTCGATGCGCGAGTGCGTGCCGTCGCCGTCGAGATTCACCGTCACGGCGACATTCGTTTCCTTCGTGGTGCGGTTGATCGTGGCTACGCGCATGACGTGAGTGCCTCCAGGAATGCGTCGTTCTGTTCGGGCGTCCCAATGGAAACGCGAAGCGCGCCGGGAACGGCAGCGCCGATATCGCGGATCAGGATGCCGCGCGCGTGGATGTCGTTGAAAACGTCCTTCGCATTGCGCCGCGTGGTGAAAGCGATGAAATTCGAGCGCGACGGAAACGGGGTCACGCCTTCGATTTTCTCCATCGCCGCGAAAACGCGCGCGCGTTCGGAGATCGTGTTGGCGACGTTGCGCGCGCGGATTTCGGGGTGTTCGAGCGCGGTCGCGGCCACGGCTTCGCTGACGATGTTGAGCGAGTAGGGGAGCTTCACCTTGCGGATCTCGCGGCAGGTCGATGCGGTCGAGGCCAGCCAGCCGACGCGCAATCCGGCCAGCCCCCATGCTTTCGAGAACGTCGAGAACGTGACCAGGCGGTCGTGCAGCGGCGGAAGTTTGTCTTCCGCGAAATCGCCGTAGGCGCGATCGAAAAGCACCGTCGCGCCGGTGGCCAGCAGCGCGTCGATGCCGCCATCCGGCAGCACGCCACCGGTGGGATTGTTCGGCGAGCAGACGATGACCACGGCGTTGTCGCAGCGCTCGATCGCGCGCAGCATCGCGTCGAGCGGAAGCAGACCGGTCGTCGGATCGACGGCGACCGGCAGCGCGATTCCGCCTGCGACAGCGATCAGCTTTTCGTACAGCGCGAAACTCGGCTTCGGATAGACGACCGGCGTGCCGGGGCCGACGAACGTCGGCACGGCAGCGGCGAGCAGTTCGTTCGATCCGTTGCCGACGAGGACGTTCTCGGTCTCGTAGCCGTGAACCTTCGCCAGCGCGCCGCGGAGATGCATCGATTCGAAATCGGGATAGATGTTCCACGGACGTTCCACGATGCGCGCGAGAACCTTCTCTTTCAACTCACGCGGAAAATCGACCGGACCTTCGTTCTGGTTCAGCTTGATCTCCGCCTCGCGCAACTCCAGCGTGTACGCGGTCATGGCCGCTACGACATCACGCGACATATGTCACCGTCCTTTCCGCGCGGCCATCGACGCCGCATGTTTCGGCAACCCTTCGAACTCGGCGATGCGTTCGCCCGCATCGCTGATCTCCGCGAGTTCGTTAGCATCCAACGCGATCACGTTCGACCGCTTCACAAAGTCGTACACCCCGAGCGGCGAAAAGAAGCGCGCGCTGCCGCCGGTGGGCAACACGTGATTCGCGCCGGCGACGTAATCGCCCGCCGCAACCGGCGAATGCGGTCCGACAAAAATCGCCCCGCAGTTCTCCAGCCTCTCCGCGATCGCCGTGGCTTCGCGTGCGTGAATCGAAACATGCTCGGGAGCGATGCGATCGGCGAGAGAAATGGCTGCGTCCACAGAGTCGACGCGAAAATTCAACGTGGCGCGAACGTCGAGATCACACCCGATCGAAATGCAAATCACCGCCGAGTCGGATCCATGCTCCGCCTGCGCGTCGAGATCGGCCTGGACGAGAGCCGTATTCGACGACTCATCCGCGATGACGACCAACTCCGTCGGCCCCGCGGTCATGTCGATACCGACTGTCCCGACGAGCTGCGCCTTGGCCGCGGTCACGTACTGATTGCCCGGTCCGACGATCTTGTCGACGCGTTCCAGCGACTCCGTGCCGAGGGCCGCGGCCGCGATGCCGGCCGCGCCGCCGCATTGATAGATCGCGGCGATGCCGAGGCGCGTGCAGGCGTAATGAAGTTCATCGCGCGACGCCGCGGAAGGCGTCGTGATCACGACCAGCTCGCGCACGCCTGCGATACGCGCCGGTACCGCGCACATGATCAGCGTGGAGAGGTACACCGCGCGTCCGCCGGGAACGTAAATCCCGACGCGCCGCAGCGGCCGGACGCGATGCTCGATCGCGTTCCAGCGATACGACTGCGGCAGTTGCGGACGGTGAAAGGCCTCGATCCGTTCGATGGCCAGCTCGATCGCATCGCGCATGGCGGGATCGATCGATACCTCGCGCGGTGTGATCAGCAGCTCATCGATCGTGACGTTGTCGAACCGTTCGATCTGCTCGCGCACGAACGCATCGCCGCGCGTTCGCACGCCCGCGATCTGCTCGGACGCCACACGCATCGCATTCTCGTTCGACGCGCCGCGTCGCGCTTCGAGCTCGCGCAGCGCTGTCTCTATCTCATCAGTCCACATGACGTTCACTCATTTCACGAAAAAACCGTTTCACCACAAAGGCACAAAGAGCACAAAGAGACTTTCTTTGTGTCCTTTGTGTCTTTGTGGTTCAAAGCTTTGCAACATTCACCGCCTCCTCCACTCTCGCGATCAGCTCGCGCACGAGCTTCGGCTCCGTGCGGTAGAACGTCTTGCCGACGATCAGCCGCGGCGAGATCTCTGCGATCACGTCCTGCAGTTCGAGGTGATGCACGCGCACCGTCTCGCCGGTCTCGACGAGGTCGACGACGTGCGACGTCAGCTTCAGCACCGCCGCCAGCTCTACCGATCCGCTCAGCGGCACGACCTCGGCGCGCACGCCGCGCGCATCGAGAAACTGCCGGGTGATGCGCGGATACTTTGTCGCGACTTTCGTCAGCGGCGGTGCGCCCGGCGCGGCGATGAGCATCATCTTGCAGCGGCCGAACGGAAACTCCACCGGCTGATAGGCCGTGCATTCGTGCTCGAGGATCTGATCGAGTCCGGCGATTCCCGCGTCCGCGGCGCCGTGCTCGACGTAGACCGGCACGTCGCCGTCCTTCACGAAAATCCACTCGATGCCGCGGCGGTCGAACACCAGCCGCCGCGTTTTGAGATCGGCGTCGTCGGGCACGTCGTATCCGGCGTCCGCGAAAACGGCGAGGGCCCGGTCCTGCAATCGTCCTTTGGGAATGGCAATGCGCATGGTTTCAGTCCAGATCGTCGATGGTGAATGTGAATCCGATCGCGGCGGCGCGGCGGCCGAAGCGTTCGTAGAGATTGTCGTAGCGTCCGCCCTGCGCCACTTTTGCGCCGTTGGCGTAGACGCGGAATCGCAGCCCGGTGTAGTAGCCGGAGCTGCCATCGATGTCGTCGAGGTGCAGCGAGAAAACGTCGTCCTCGCCGAGCGCATCGCCGATCGCGCAAAGCCGCGCCGCGGCCTCGGGCGCGAACGGCGCGACGTCGTCGATGGTCGCCTCGCCGGAGATCAGTTTTCCGACGATGGTCCGCAGCGCGGCCGGAACGTCCGGCGACATCCGCTTCGCCGCCAGCGCATCGCGCACCGAATCCGATTGCGCGATGAGCGCCGAGGAGATCGAGACGTCGTTGTAGACGATGGAGGGGTTCGGAACGAGTCCCGAGGCTAGGCGCAGCATCGCCACATCGGCATCGACGGAATCGTCGCCGACGATCTCCGCGCCGATCTGGAACAGCTCGCGATTCGCACCGAGCCGCGACGCCTCCACGCGAATCACATCCCCTCGGTAGTAGAGACGCAGCGGCAGATCGCCGTCCGCGATCGACGGTGCCAGCGCGCGGGCCAGCATCGGCGTGAAGTCGGCGCGGATGGCGACGAGATCGCCTTCGCGGTCGACGAAGCGGTAGCTCTGCTTCGCCGCGGCGCTGTCGACGAGCGACGCGTACGGCTCGACGTAGTCAATGATCGGCAGCACGACCTCGTCGAAGTTGGCTGCGGCGAAGGCGTCGACGAAGCGCGCCTCGATGCGGCGCCGCCGCGCGGTCTCTTCGCGCAGCAAGGGGTGAACGCCTGTCGGATATCTCGGTTTCGCGGCCATAAAGTCAAAAACCTCTTCCCCGGATCGGAGAAGAGGTTGATTTCAGTCGGCTACGTTCGCTGAGCGCCCCTTGTCCGATCGGGGCGCGTGCAGCACCCCTACGTCACGTGATGATGCTGGTGATGCTGCGCGTGAGCGAAGTTGGTGTTCATCAGAGTTTGCGGAGTGTAGAGACGGGATGGGCGCCTGTCAAATTCCTAATGGCGGACAGCGCGGGTGTGCGCTTCGTTCATTCGCAGCGACTCGGTGTCCGGGTTGTAGTGGGCATCACCCGAATAGCGGATCGTAAAGACTTGCGGACCGGCGGGGACATTGGTCAGCTTCACGTCTGCCTCCGCAACGCCTGGTGACGTGGTGATGAGGGCGACGCCGGGCGTTGCGCTGGTGAGGCCGGCACCGCTGAGGCTGATCGTGCCGGTCGGTGCCGCCACCGGCGATCCGGTGAGGCGGACATGAATGGTGGCCGCGGTGCCGGATCGCGCCGACCCGGCGAGCACGCTCACGAACCCCAGCGCGACGTTGACGTTGAGATTCATCGTGATCGGAAGGAAGTTCGCGTCGCCGGCGTAGCTGATGGTGACCGGTGTCGGACCGACGTCCTCGGCATAGAACGAGATCGTTCGCGATGCGGAGCCGGCGTTGGGCGTCAGCGTCACACGACCGAGCTCGTGGCCTTTCGACGTCAACGTCACCGTGCCGGTTGCGCGCTCTCCGTTGTATGGCGCCGTGCCGTCCGGAGTGATGGTGAAACTCAAGGGAAAGTCGAAACGTCCCGAAGTATCGGAAAACGGGTAGATGGCGCCCGGCCACCGCGGTTTGATCCCGGCGGGCAACACATCCACTGTGAGAGTGCCAAGGGTCCCGGTGGAGGTGAAGACGCGGATCGTCGCCGTGCCGGCCGCCAGCCCGTGTGCGACGAACGTCATCCCATTCAACGCCGGCATCGTGACGGTCGAAGGAACCGAGAGGACGGTGGTATTCGACGACTCCACGCCGAGCGTCGCGCCAGCCATGTTTGTGAGAGCGTCAAACCAGACGTGCCCATCGGTCCCTGGGTTGAGGTAAAGCGCGTCCATGGCCATGTTCTTATGCGACGTCCAGCCCGTGCTGTTGTTCAACGGCTGCGGATCGCGTTGCCGCGCGGAGATGGTTGCGGTGCGGTAGAGCTGATCGTTGGCCGCTGTGGGGATCACGGAGTAGTCGGAGATGTCCGCCGTTGTGAAGGGCGCGATCGACGACAGCGAGCATGCAGAGCAGCGACTCAACACGGATGGGTCGTGGGGTGTGGAGGTGTACTGAACGACGACGCTCGTTGCGCTCCGCGGCCCGTCGTTCCTGGCGGTCGTCATGACGCGATAGGAGTTGAGTTGGGAAAAGTCGGGAGCGATGGAGAGCTCCGCAGCCTGGTCGTCATCATCGATCACCGCAAACGCCGTCGCTTTCTCGATCGCGGCGCCGGCCGGATTCCGAAGGTTGACGACGAAGTCTTCGTTGGTCTCCGCCTCCACGTCGCCGTGGACCTTGACGTCGAAGCTGCTCGACGTCTGGCCGGGCGCGAATGTCAGGGTGCCCGAGGCAGAGTCGTAGTCGCTGCCGCTGACGGCGGTATCGTCGGACGTCGCGTAGTCGACGGTGATCGTGTGCGATGACGGCGCCGAGAGCTTCACCGTGAAGTGCGCCGTTGCCGTCCCCGCATCGCCCTCGGCCACGCGAACGTCATCGATCGTCAGCCGGGGCGTCGAAGGCAGCGCCACGGCCCACAGCTCCAGTCCCGCCGCTTGCGTCGTGGCGGTGAAGTACACGCGCTCGCCGGCCCGGGTGAACGCTTTCGGAGAGCTGGATCCCGGTGAGAGGAAATTGCCCGGGGCAGTTGCCGTTTCGACGTCGCCCACGAGTCTCGTTCCCGCGGCCGTTCCATCCGTCACCCACGGCTCAACGCCGTGAACCCTGTCGTTGGCGCTGAAGTACACGAAGCCGGCGATGCTCGCCAATTCCGTTGGGGTGGAGCCGAACGTGCCGGCGTTGACGTCGAAGAGGATGTGGGTGCCGGCCGCGGTGCCGTCGCTGATCCATGGCTCGGCGCCGTAGGTGAAATCGGTGGCGGAGAAGACCACGCGGTCGCCGGTGGCAGCGAGAGCTCCGAGCGGTGCAGCCGGAAGCGAGTGCGTGCCTGCGGGCGTGCCGTCGCTGACCCACAGTTGCATGTCCACCGCGCCGACCGTGAAAAAGAGATTCCGTCCCGCACCGGTGAGGTTGCTGATCGGCGTAGGGAACGATTTGACCTCCGCCGTGCCGTCGAATGTGCCGTCGCTTCGCCACAATGACGTGCTGGTGCCGTTCGACTGTATGAAATAGAACCGGCCGCCGGCGACGGCCTGGCCGAAGGGCGCCGGCTGAACGAGATTCGGTACGACCGCGTATGTTCCGGCGGGCGTTCCGTCCGTTGACCAAAGTCCCGTGCCGCTGAAGAACAGGAGCCTGCCGGCGACCTCCGAAAAGTTGTATCCCTCGATGCCGAGGGAGATCGCCGGTGCGTCAGGCGCCGTGGTCGTAACCCACAGAGGCGGGTGAGAGTCTGACGTTGGATAGCCGTTGGTGACGAACAGCTTGTCGCCCCAGACATACCTGATGACCGGTGTGAACGATGGGCTGGGAAATCGCTTCACGAACGCCGTCGCGGGAACGGTCCGTTCCGGTGTGCCGTCGCTCGTCCAGAGGCTGTCCTTGAAGAAGAAAACGGAATTGCCGGCGGCAGTCGAGTCGGCCGGGGTTACGGAGTTGACGAGCTTCACGGTTCCTTCCGGCGTCCCGTCGGTGCGCCAGAATGATTGCTGCAGGTCCGCGTGAGGGTCGGTGAAATCGACCGTACCATCCGAGGCGGTGAAGAAAAGCAGTTCGCCGGCCGCGGTGAGGTGACCCGGGAAAGCCGACGGCTGCGTGTCGTTCCGAGCGATGTTGGCCATCGGCACGGTTCCAGCGTCTGTGCCGTCGCTCATCCACGGCTCGAAGCCAAAATTGGGAGTCAACCCGGAAAAATAGATCACGCCGTCGATATTCGTCAGGACAGCCGAGCTGAATTTGGACGTACCGACTGCGACATGGATCGAGGTCTTGACCTGGCGCGTTCCCGACTCGGTGCCGTCCGTAACCCACAGCGTCCGTTCCGATCCGTTCGACGCGACGAAAAATACTTTGCCGCTCACGGCGATGATCCCGGCCGGCGCGCTTCCTTCACTGCCCGGCAGGACGTCGCGCACGATGGCCGTGCCGCCCTCGGTGCCGTCCGTCTTCCAGAGCTCCGCTCCTTCCGCCGGCGTCGTTGCAGCAAACACGGCCATGTTGCCCGCCACCGCGATCGGCGCCCCGGCGCTCAGCGCTCCGCCCGCTCCGGCATTGATGTCGCGGACGATGTGTGTGCCCGCGGCAGTCCCATCGCTGATCCATAACTCCGCTCCGTGCTCCGCGTCGGCAGCGATGAAGAGAATCCGTTCGCCGAAAGGCGTGACGCTCGAGATCGAATGCGCCGGCCCGGGTGCGATCTCAGCGATGAGGTGTGTGCCCCCCTCGGTTCCATCGCTCACCCACGGCTGAACTCCGTGATCGCCGCTCGCGAGAAAAAATATCCGCGAGCCGGCCGCGACTACGTTCGAGATGGTCAGGGACGGCTTCACGTTGACCGTTCCCGCTTCCGTGCCGTCGCTCTTCCACAAGCCGCCGCCGGCCGTGCCGAAGTAGACGGCGTCGTTGAGCAGAGCGAACGAGGCGGGGGCGGAACCATTCACGCCCGGCACGAGATCCTTCACCAGTTTCGTGCCGGCGGATGTTGCGTCGGAGATCCACAGCTCCCGGCCGTGAATGCCGTCATCCGCGGAGAAAAGCATCTTGTTGTGGTAGACGATCCGGTCGCCGGGTGCTGACGATTGCGATCCCGCGTAGATGTCGGCAACCAGGCTGACGTTGTTCGCGGCATCGATTTGCCATAGCTCTTCGCCGAGGGATAGGCCGGCCGCGCTGAAGAGGAGCTTTCCGTTGACGGCGGTAAATCGCGAATTCGAGGAGTCCTGCCCGGGCTTGAGGTTGTAGCCGATCACTGTCGAGCCGTCGATCGACCACAACGCGACGCTTCCGAAATCTCCCGGCGCGGAGTTCGCCCAGCAGTAAACGCGCGAGCCGAGGCGCCCGAAACCGTAAGGGTTCGACGAGCCGGTGCTGTTGACCGTGAATGGATTGATGTCTTTGACCAGATACGGCGTTTGCGCGGCGAGCGTAACGGAGACGAGGAGCAGCGGCAGAAGAAACCGGACGGGTTTACGCATGGATTGAAGGCCGCAAAGTGTAGCATCCGGCGCGTCGCCGACACACCACTACAATGCGTCCCATGACTCTCGACGAACAGCTCGACTTCCTCGGCAAGGGGACGGTCGATTTCATCGAACGCAACGATCTGAAATCGAAGCTCGCGCGCGGTACGCCGCTCACCATCAAGGTCGGATTCGATCCCACCGCGCCCGACATCCACCTTGGGCACACGGTCGTGATCCGGAAGATGAAGCAACGTAGTCGGCTGGAACCAAACACGTGAACGAACACCGGCAGGTTTTCTCGACCAAATGGTTCCGACAGTCGCTGGCTGTACTTCACCCTACCGTCGAGACTCAACAAATCCTGTTAGCGGTCGTTCGTCGTCTCGAACACTCCGCCACGAGCTTTGCTCCAATTTCTGGAACGGAGATCCGCTTGGTCAAGACCAAGCGTCATGTGGCACTCGGGCGGGAGTATCCCGCACTTCGAGTCTTTTTTTTCGTTAACGATGACCAAGTGTTGCTGCTCTGGGCAGAAGAGTACGACGAAATGGATGCGGATGGCGCGGCAGTACTTAACGCCATTGATCATGCAGCAGAGCAGGGCTCGCCGCCCGCAGTTGCCAGCGAAGGCGCTCAAGAAGTGCTTGAGCAGTTCCGCTTTCCCAGCCGGCGGCCGTTACGTGCGTTTCTGAGCTATTGTCGGGAAGACTACGAAGCGGTTCGCCAACTCTATGAGCGCTTGACGACGTCAGGTATCGAGGTCTGGTTTGACGATGTCGCATTACTTCCGGGTCAAGAATGGCAGAGCGAGATCCACAACGCCGTCCGACGTAGCGATGTCGTCATAGTGTGTCTCTCTCAACGAGCAATCAAAAAGGTAGGGTTCGTTCAGAGAGAAATTCACGAGGCACTTGAGTACGCGGTAGAACATCCGCCAGGTACCGTGTTTGTGATCCCAGTGCGGCTTGACGACTGCACGGTCCCTCCATCCCTTAAGCACCTTCACTACGTCGATTTGTGGAGCGAAAAGGGATATCAGAAGCTTCTTCTCTCCCTTACACAAAGATCGTTACAGATCGGAGATTAATCGGGTTGCCGGTCATCGATGGGAAGCGTTGCGGATTACCAGCTGAGGCGGGGCGGCGAAGCGTGATCGTGCGACAAATCGAAGGCGAGGTTCCGGCGAAGATCGAACTGACGAGATCGATCGAGTTTGTTGGTAGCGCACCTCGAGTTCGCGATTTCGCGGGGTCCGCGTCGCGCGCGCGTCTCGCTCCAGCAAGTAGCGCGAAACCACGCACAGGAGAGAGCCAGTAAGCTAATCTGGTAACTCGGTAACAACCCCGAATTACAATCCCCCCATGACTCTCGACGAACAGCTCGACTTCCTCGGCAAGGGGACGGTCGATTTCATCGAACGCAACGATCTGAAATCGAAGCTCGCGCGCGGTACGCCGCTCACCATCAAGGTCGGCTTCGATCCCACCGCGCCCGACATTCACCTCGGGCACACGGTCGTGATCCGGAAGATGAAGCACTTCCAGCAACTCGGCCATCGCGTGATCTTTCTCATCGGCGATTTCACCGGGATGATCGGCGACCCGACCGGCAAGAAGGCCACGCGTCCGGCGCTGTCGACCGAGGAGATCCTGCAGAACGCGGAGACGTACAAGCAGCAGGTCTTCAAGATCCTCGATCCGAAGACGACGGAGGTTCGTTTCAACTCCGAATGGCTCGGCGCGCTCGGTGCCGAGGGGATGATCCGGCTGGCGGCGAAATACACGCTGGCGCGCATCCTCGAGCGCGACGATTTCCGCAAACGCTTCGACGCCCATCAACCGATCGCCATCCACGAGCTGCTCTACCCGCTGGCGCAGGGCTACGACTCGGTGGCGCTGAAATGCGACGTGGAGATGGGCGGCACCGACCAGCTCTTCAACCTCCTGGTCGGCCGCGACCTGATGCGCGAGTACGGCCAGGAGCCGCAGGTGGTCATCACCATGCCGCTCCTCGAAGGCCTCGACGGCGTCGAGAAGATGTCGAAGTCCCTCGGCAATTACATCGGCATCAATGAGGATCCGCAATCAATCTTCGGCAAGGTGATGTCGATCTCCGACGATCTGATGTGGAAGTACTACACGCTCTGCACAGACCTGACGCCCTCCGAGATCGCCGCGAAAAAGACATCGCTGCACCCGATGGAAGCGAAGCGCGAGCTGGCCAAATCGATCATCCGCGACTTCCACGATGCTTCCGCCGCGGATGCCGCCGAGGAAGGTTTCCGCCGCGTCTTCTCCGAACGCCAGGCGCCGACGGAAATGGAGGAGGTCTCTCTCCCTGCGTCACCCGAACCGCAGTTGTTATCAAAGGTGATCGTCGCCGCGGGCTTATCGGAATCGAATAAGGAAGCGCAACGCGTCATCGCCCAGGGCGGGGTGCTGGTGGACGAGGCGAAAGTCTCCGACCCCCGCGCGACTTTGGATGCAACCGCCGGCAAGTCGTATGTGCTGAAGGTGGGAAAGCGGCGGTTTGGGAAGGTGGGGTTCGCTTAGGTTCCGTTCGGCGTCGGCGAATAATAAAAGCCACGGAGGTTCTAGGGCAGTGGCTCTTTCACTGGACCAAATCCCACGTTAGCAAACAGCTTACAAATGGCCCAGATTCTCTCCGAGTGACGAATCCGTTCGGGTAATCGTTACTCCAACCGTAGTGGTTTCGTCGCACAGAGCCTGGTCTCGGTAGGAGATCAAAGGTCTCGCGGATCGATTGGGCCTCCAGCCACCGGCCCAATCGCCGCTACACCAGTGCTCTGCTGGCTCTCGATAATATTTCCGTTCGCCAGTGTTGCACCAAAACATTCATATGCACGCTCGCGACGCTCAGCAGGAAGTCTATCAAGCGGAAACCATACGGACCAAACTTCGCCGATCTGCAGAACTTTGGGGAGAGGCCGTGAGTGCAGAACGACTGGAATCCGATACTCGCCATCGTCATACCAAACTTTGGTGAGCTTCACAGGAACAGCTCCCAGATTCAAGAAATTGATAAAATAGAACGTCTTATCTGGGGTGCTTCTGAATTGCGCTTGATGGACATGGGCACTAATCGCGGCGCCGCCAGAGACGATCGGCCGATTCTGTTTTAGGTTCAATGCACGTGTAATCAGATCCAACCCAGCTTGCCAGTTAGGAAACATGTCGACGTACTGAAGGTTCGCTACTCGTGTATCGCTGACGGAGCAATCATCTAGCCGAATCGGGATAACAAAGACTCGTTCGCTAGGCCGTGTGTCGAGTAAATCTAGCGCAACACGCATTTCCTTTTGGAAAAAGCCACGTTTGTTAACGGCGCGTGTCGACAAAAGCAAAATAAGGTAGTCGCAATTCTCAATAGCATTTCGGATGGCATTCTCCCAGCGCTCGCCAGCGAGAAGAGATTTTTTGTCGAACCAAACATCAATACCCGAGTGTTCGCTCAACTCACGGTATAACCTGGCGGCAGCATGAGCGTCTTCATGGGCGTAGCTGAGGAATACTCGTATAGATCGTTCGACAACTCGCGGCAGACTTTTCGTATCCTCCGCATGGAGCGATTCTAGTTGCCGATGCTGCTGAAAGGTGTCGATGCGAGTTCGCAAACGCCGAGCAACGTCGGTCCATGCTTTGTCGCGCGGCCGCCAATGAACAACTGGTCTGCCGTCTTGGGGCAGAGCTTGTAGCCTTCCGAGCTCAGAAGATTGCCAGTCGCAGTCACGTAAGATGACAGGTACGACCACAGCGCTACCGCTTTGTTCCTTTGCTAGTGCAAACTGCATTTCAATATCCCAGCAGTAGTTCGAGGCTAAAAAGTCTGAACTTATTAGAAGTAGAATGATGTCAGACGCGTCGAGTTCTTTAGATATCTCTCGTTGCCAGCTGCTGCCCGCCTCAATGCAGCGAAAACTCCATGGTGCCAGAACGCCTGATCGCACCAGCAAGCTCAGGTGCTTTTCTAGCTCAACACGCAGCTGCTCGTCTCTAGAGGAGTAGCTGTAGAACAATCGCACCGCAACCGGCCGAAGATCCATTCGCTCATGCTACACCGGATAGATGCCTTAATTTCAGCGGTAAGTGGCGGGCCTCTGCTTCTCGTCGCACAATCGTTCCGCTCCGGCTAACCCGGGGCGTTTGTGGTCGGAGCGCTGACGTCTCACCGGCTGCCTCGGCGGCGTCCTCGCCGCGGAATGAGAGGCTTGCGAGGGTGTCGTTGTTATCAGCCGATGTTGAGGGTTTGGCGGTTGGGCGGCAAGACGCCGCCGGTCCAGCCGGCGAGACGCCAGCGTTCCGTCGCGTTGGAGAGGACGAAGTCCGGGAGATCGGTCACGTCGCCTGAGTCATCATCGAGGTTGGCGAGGCCTTTCACGACATCGCGGATGGTTTCCGTGCGTCGCTAAGCCTGAGAATCGAGGCGGACTGCGTCGTCGGGGACATTCAGCAGCGATTCGACGAGGTTCGCCTCGCTGTCGACGACTTTGATGGACGATTCGTCCACGCTCGCCGAGTTTTTCACGAGGTGGCGAGCCGATTCGCCGACTCCCAAAGAGCTTTTCGTTAGGTTGTGAACCTATTCAATGGCTCTCGCCGAGCCTTTTATTAGGCTGTGAACCTATTTAATGACGTTCGTGACTTTTTTAACTGGTTGCGAAGCTGATCGACGAGTCTCGCAGAGCGTTTTAACAGGTTGCGAACCTCGTCGATGAGGCTGATGGACTGGAGAAAAACGGTGAATGAGACGTGTTTCAAGTCGTGGTTCTGGTTTTCGACTGGCGATTCGACGTGTCAAAGGCTCGCGAGGTGCAGGTTCTCTTTTAAGAAAGTACTCAAATCGCAGAAACGTGGGAATACGTCTCCAAGGCCACTTTGTATCGCATTCATATTGTTATGCCCGCCACACCGATTCAGTCCGCCCCTGGAAATGACGCGAAGAATTCGCGGCGGGCAGCGCTTCGCCGGTGTGCGATGCGGCGCGAACGGCGGCGGTCTTGGATTCGCCCCTACCGCCGCATGCGGCGGGCCATCGACGTTACCGAACGCCTGATCGGATCGTCCTGCCGCGTCATCAACGCCTGCGAGGCGTTGGCCGCGGAACATCCGCTTCTGGTGTCGCGGCGGCTCCAGCGCGTTGCAGGTTGGCTCCAGGAAGCCTCCGAACAGTTGGGGAGGGGCGCCGACGATCTCAGAGCAACGAACGATTACGTCGCACTCGCACCGGCGTTCGCGGCGGACGCACCGGAGTTGATGATCGTAGCCACGGCGCATTGGATTGGAGCAGCGGCGATGCTGGCCCAAGTCTCCGAGCGCCTCGACGACTCGTTCACGTCGTTGATGGATTACGTCAAAGGCGGCACCGCTCCGCTCGATCTGTCGGAGCTGTTCCCGAAACCAAGTCCTGCGCCGAGGCGTATTTCGTTCGCCGTTCGGAATCCGTCGCTGGCGTTCCTGTCGCGCGAGAACCGCCGCGTTTTCTGCATCCATGTCCGGCGTCAACGGTCCGCCCGCGTGACCGTCGCCGAGGCTCCAAGACGCATTTTCAGGGGCCGCGCTCCTCCGATCGTCTCAACCTGCTCGCTCTGATCACGGCAGTTGAGAACTGAAAGGAGAAATTGTGTCTATTGAGAATGAAGTCCCAGTCACACCACAGCCGTCATACATGGAAGGCGCGGTAGCGCTCATCGACGATATCCGCGCTCTGAAGCAGCGGGTGCCGAATTTCGTGATCCCGGAATCGAAGAAGATTCGGGGGCAGCTCGCTGCTGCCGCCTCGGTGCCGGCGCAGTTCGTCGACCTGGCCGCGCTGGCGATCCGCAACCACGAGGAGCTCACGCGCGGGGGCAACTCCGGCCTGGCGCACATTCGCGACAGGATGAGCTACGCCGAGGCGTACGGGCCGGTGGCCGACGAGCTCGAAGCGATGGCGCTGTTCGTCCGCCACAGCGTACGCGTGGCGAAGAATGAGGCCGGAAGCAGCGCGCTCACGACCTACGCCCTGGCGAAGCGTTTGGCCAAACGTCCGGAGACAGCCGCTCTCGCTCCGCACGTCGACGACATGCGTCTCGCCCTCGGCCCCCGCGGCCGCAAGCCGAAGGCAAAGCCGGCGCCAGAGCCGCCTCCGGTGACGGCATCGTCACCAGCGGCTCCGCCGAAGCAGTGACGATCCTGGTAATGCAGTAAGTCCCGCGCGGGCGCGTCCGAAGGCGCGCCCGCGCATTACACTTTGGCTTGACAGCGATCTACGGAGACGGCGGTTATGTTGGGAGCTCCTTCAGTGTTCGTCACGATCATGGCAATCGCGGCTCCTGCCATGGCGTGCGTGTGCGTGACCGGCACACCAAAAGACGCGTTCAAGAACGCCTCCGCCGTCTTCGTCGGAGAGGTTCAGTCCTACAACGGTGGTAGCGCGTCCGTGCGTGTTGTTGAGGTCTTTAAGGGACGCGTTGGACCGGCGGTCACCGTTTTCACGGGACCGTACGGCGAGAGCTGCGGTTATGGCGCATTCCTACGAGCAAACAGCCGTCATTTGTTCTATTCGAGGGAATCTGGCCACGCTGGTTTCGTCGTGTCCACGTGTAGTCGTACTCGCCCGCTGGATTCTGCGGCGTGTGATCTGAAACTACTCAGAAATCGCGGGCGGTGGTGGAGCAGTCGATTCAGTTCGTTCCGCCCTGCGAAATGGCTGCATCTTTTCTGGCCGACATGTCGCCCGATCGCTCCGTTGCCTTTGCGGACGTCATTGACCAAAGCGTGGCTCGGTAAGGGCTGGCGCATAGAAAAAAGGCCGGACTTGCGTCCGGCCTTTTACGTCTGTTCGTTGCGCTCTTAGTGAAGGTTGAACGGGATGGTGATGATCTCCGTGGCGCCGTCGGCGGTGACGCGGACTTTCAGGTTCAGGGTCGTGCCGGAGGAGGCGGCGTCGGGCCACCAGGTCAGGCCGCCCTGGGCGTCGTAGAAGCGGAGCTGCGGCGGGGCGTTGAGAAGCTCGAAGGTTGCAGGCGTCGCGGAGTTGACGACGATGCGGAAGTTGATCGGCCACGAGCCGGTCTGGACGTCGATGGAGCGGTCGAGAAGACCGTCGTGGTTCGCGTCGGGGACGCTCACGCTGCTGCTGTCGCCGAACGCAATGCCGGCGAAATCGATGCGCGAGTCGGCGCGGGCGAGGATGCCCGGGACGTAGGTCGGATCGCCGGAGACATTGTCGACGGCGCTGCCGTAGGCGATGGCGCGGCCGCTGGTGACGACGGCGTGGATGGTGTCGTTGTCCTGCGCGTCGGTGTTGAAGAGCGCCGCAACGCCGCCGTTGTATTGCGCCTGCGTTCCCGCCGCATACGTCAGCTCCTTCGAGGCGGCGATGCTGCCATCGGCGCGCACGAGGTCCCACTGAATCGTCGAGGCCTTGTCCGCATAGATGCCGAAGTTGAAGCGCGCCTCGGTCGCAGACGACGGACCACTCAGCACGACCGTGCTGCCGCCCTCGGGGATGCTGGCCTGATCGACGGCCGGGATGTCCTGACCGAACTCGCCGGCGGCGGACTTGTTGAACGTGCGCGAGCTGACGGTCAGCTTCTGCGCGGAGGCGCTGTCGAACGCGATCTCGATTGCGCCGGTCGCGGCCTCCCGGCCGAAACGGCTGGCCACGATGTCCGCGATGGCGACCGTCGCGCGCGGAGCGACGGTGACGCTCGAAGTGCCGGCACTGCCGGTGACGTCGTGAAAGGTGAGCGTGGCGGTGATGGGGCTGGCGCTCAGGTTGTGGAGCGTGAGCTCCGTCTGCCAGTGGCTGTCGTTCGCGCCCGGACCGGTGCCGGAGGCGGGAATGACGAGCGTGGTCGCGCCGGCGGCGAGTGGAAGAAGCGTGGCGAAGATTGCAGCGAGGATGCGTGTGATTTTCATTTCTGATTTCTCCTTCGTTGTGTTGCCCGGTGATACGCGGGCACGAAAAAGAGTGTCTAGAAATTTATGCGATCACAGCATGTAATTCACGATCACTAAATAGATATGAAAAAGCACACGCGCAGCCGCGCCGTGCGGCCGCAATCGTGTGCGTTTGGCGTTGTAGATACGCGGGTGGAAGGGAGAACGTTGGGGTTTGATGCTTGCGCGAATCAAGGCACATTTCGCGAAGCTTTGGAGTGCGGTGGCGACGAGCCACCGCTTTGGGAGGGAGGGGGACGGCGACATCGCGCACCCGTAGCAAGCATCACACGCTGCGTGTCGTCACGATCCACCGCCCTCCCAAAGCGGTGGCCCCTGCCACCGCACTCCAAAGTGCTTCGCACGAAATGGATCGTCCGATCCTCTGCTCCCCACCGCCCGATATACTCCGGCGCCATGGCCATTCCGCTTCTCGATCTGAAACAGCAGTACGCCACGATTCGCGACGAAGCTCTTCGCGTCACGAACGAGGTCTATGAGTCGCAGTACTTCATCCTCGGGCCGCGCGTCGACGCGTTCGAGCGCGACTTTGCCGCGTATTGCCAGAGCAAACACGCGGTCGGACTTTCGTCCGGCACCGACGCGCTGCTCATCGCGCTGATGGTCCTCGGCGTCGGGCCCGGCGACGAGGTCATCGTTCCTGCATATTCGTTCTTCGCCACGGCCGGCGTGGTGGACCGCCTCGGCGCGACGCCGGTGTTCGTCGACATCGATCTGGCCGATTACAACATCGATCCGAAACAGATCGAGTCGCGCATCACTTCGTGCACGAAGGCGATCATGCCGGTGCATCTGTACGGCCAGTGCGCGGCGATGGACGAGATCAATCGCATCGCTACAAAGCACAACCTGGCTGTCGTCGAGGATGCCGCGCAGGCGGTCGGTGCCGAATACGACGGACGGCGTGCGGGCGTGCTCGGCACGATGGCCGCCTTTTCGTTTTTCCCGTCCAAGAATCTTGGCGCGTTCGGCGACGCCGGCGCGGTGACGTGCGAGGACGAGGCGACGTACGAGAAGCTCGTCGACTTCCGCGTTCACGGGATGAGGCCGAAGTACTACCACCGCTACGTCGGCGGCAACTTCCGCATCGACGCGCTGCAGGCCGCCATTCTTCACGTCAAACTGCCGCATCTCGATTCGTGGTCCGAGGGGCGGCGGCGCAATGCGGCGACCTACGCGGAGCTGTTTGCCGATGCGAAACTCGGCGAGCGAGTGATCCTGCCGCGCGAGCTTCCAAAGCGGCGGCACATTTACAACCAGTACATCGTCCGCTTCGCCGATAGCGCCGCGCGCGACCGTGTGCTCAATCATCTGAAGAGCGTAGGCATCGGATGCGAGGTCTACTACCCGCTCACGCTGCCGCAGCAGGAATGCTTCACGGACGTTCCGTCGGCCAGCGAGCACTTTCCGCACTCCGACACCGCCGCGGCGACGACGCTGGCCATCCCGATTTTTCCGGAGCTGACCAAGGATCAGATGGCCGAAGTGGTGCGGGAGATCGGGAACGGGTTGGGGTGAGGGGCGCTACAATTCGCGCAATGGACAAACTCCTGGAGAAGGCGATCGCGGAAGCGGTCACGTTGCCCGACGACGATCAGCAGGCCATCGGCGCGTGGCTTCTCGCGGAGATCGAAGCGGAACGGCGTTGGGATACGCTGTTCGACCGGCCCGCTTCGGCAGCGATCGAACAGATGGCCGACGAGGCGTTGCGCGCACACGCGAGCGGGCTTACTGAGCCGCTCGATCCTGACACGTTGTGAAATCCAGCCTGGCGCCGTCGTTCCGGAAGAGGCTCGCGGCGTTGCCTCGCGAGCATCAGCAGCACAGACAAGAGTGTCTGTGCCACACACGCTGCGGAGCAGCTCAAGAGGGTAGCGAGGGGTTCGAGCGAAGCGAGTACCCCTCGTTAGGTGATGTCGAAGGGTTTTTTGTGCCGCGTCAGCGGGACAAGAAAGATTTTTCAAGTGCCGCTACCGCGGCACGAAGTCATGGGGCGCTTTTGTTTCGAGGGGTGTTCGCTTCGCTCTCACCCCTCGCTACCTTCTGGAGCCGCTCCGCGGCGCGAACTCCGGCATCGCGAGCATCAGCAACACAGACAAGAGTGTCTGTGCCACACACCACCCCATGATCCCCATCCGCCACACCCTCCCGCCGCGCACGACGCCTTTCGTCAATCGGGCGCTGGTCATTACGAACGCGATCGTGTTTTTGACGCAGATTTTTCTGGGCAACCGCACGGAGAACGTCATCAACCTTTTCGGATACATCCCGGCGCGGCTGACGAATCCGGCGGCGTATGGCTACTCGATGCTGGAAGTCGCCGTCACGCTGATCACGTCGCTGTTTCTGCACGGCGGATTCGTGCACCTGATCGGGAACATGATTTATCTCTGGGTGTTCGGCGGCGCGGTCGAGGACGCGCTGGGACACGTGCGATACGCGCTCTTCTTCATTGTCTGCGGCGCGATCGGCAGCCTTACGCACACGCTGCTTTTTCCGCATTCGACGGTGCCGTCGATCGGTGCGTCCGGCAGCATCGCCGGAATCCTCGGCGCATTCCTGGTGCTGCGGCCGAAGGCGCGCATCGTCACGCTGCTGCCGCTGGTCGTCTACTGGGCCATGATCGAATTCCGCGCGGTCATCTTTCTGCCGATCTGGTTCGCCATGCAGTTCTTCAACGGCTTCCTCTCCATCGCGGCCGCGCATCGGACGCAGGAAGTGTCCGGCATCGCGTGGTGGGCGCACGTCGGCGGGTTCCTGTTCGGAGTCGCGATCGGCCTGATCGCGCGGATGGGACGGCGCGAACGTGTGACACCATATGCGGCCGAAACGGAGGACATTTGAACAAGGGAATCATTCTCGCGGGCGGGTCGGGCACGCGGCTGTATCCGATGACGTCGGCGATGTCGAAGCAACTGCTGCCGGTTTACGACAAACCGATGATCTATTACCCGCTGACGACGCTGATGCTGGCCGGCATCACCGAATTTCTGATCATCACTACGCCCGAGGATCAGGCCAGTTTTCAGAAACTGCTGGGCAGCGGATCGCAGTGGGGGATCAAGATCACCTATGCGGTTCAGCCCGATCCGGGAGGGCTGGCACAGGCGTTTCTGATCGGGCGCGACTTCGTGGCCGGCGATCCGAGTTGCCTGATCCTCGGCGACAACATCTTCTACGGACATGGACTGCCGGATTCGCTGAAGCGCGCGGCGGAGAACGAGAGCGGCGCGACCGTCTTCGCGTATCGCGTTCCCGATCCGGAGCGCTACGGCGTGGCCGAATTCGACGAGCGCGGACGCGCCATCAGCATCGAAGAGAAGCCGGAGAAACCGCGCTCCAACTTCGCGGTGACCGGACTCTATTTTTACGATGAGCGGGTCTGCGATTTCGTCGAGAACCTCAAGCCGTCAAAACGGGGAGAGCTGGAGATCACCGACCTCAATCGCGTCTACCTGCAAATCGGCGAATTGCGCGTCGAGCAACTCGGGCGCGGATTCGCCTGGTTCGACACGGGTACGCAGGAGTCGTTGCTGCAGGCGGCGAATTTCGTCGAGACGGTCGAGTTGCGTCAGGGTTTGAAGATCGCCTGCCCCGAGGAGGTCGCGCACTACCTCGGGCTCATCGATGACTCGCAGTTGCGCGCTCTGGCCACGCATCTGTCGCGCAGCACATACGGCAAGTACCTGCTCAATTTGCTCGACGAACAGGCGCAGCGCGCCACGCGGACATCGACGGCGTCATGAAGCACGTCGTCGTCACCGGCGGCGCCGGCTTCATCGGCTCGAACATCGCCGATGCCTATCTCGCGCGCGGCTGGCGCGTCACGATCATCGACAACCTCATCACCGGCAAGCCGCGCAACGTCGATCCGCGTGCGGATTTTCATCAACTCGATATTCGCGATCAGGCGGCGGCCGATCTGATCCGCGAGTTGAAGCCGGACGTCATCAATCACCACGCCGCGCAGATGGACGTGCGCAAGTCGGTCGACGATCCTGCCGCCGATGCGGACGTCAACGTGATCGGCACGTTGCGGCTGCTCGAAGCTGCGGTGGACGGAGCCGTGAAGCGCGTCATCTTCGCGTCGACCGGCGGCGCGATTTACGGCGAGCCGGTGGAAGTGCCGCAGACGGAATCGCATCCGCTGAATCCACTGTCGCCGTACGGCTGCGCGAAGCTGGCCGTGGAGCGCTATCTCAACTACTACCGCGTCGTGCGCGGACTTTCGTCGGTCGCGCTGCGGTATGCGAACGTCTATGGACCGCGGCAGAACGCGCATGGCGAGGCGGGCGTCGTGGCGATCTTCGCGGCGAAGCTGCTCGACAACCAGCAGGCCACGATCAACGGCAGCGGCGAGCAGACGCGCGACTTCGTCTACGTCGACGACGTCGTTGCCGCGAACCTCGCTGCATCCGATGCCGAATGGCAGGGCGAATACAACGTCGGAACCGGTGTCGAGACGACGATCAACGAGTTGTACGACTCGCTGGCGTCGATCGCCGGCGTCAACACGCCGGCCGTGCATGCGCCGGCGAAGGAAGGCGAACAACTTCGCAGCGTGCTCGATGGCAGCCGTCTGCGGAAACTGGCCAATCTGCCCGAACGCAAACCGTTCGCCGAAGGGTTGAAAGAAACGTTCGAATGGTTTCGTAGGGATCGCGCGCGATGATCATCACGCGCAGCCCGCTGCGCATCAGCCTCGGCGGCGGCGGGACCGATCTGCCGTCGTACTACGAAAAGTTCGGCGGATTTCTGATCGCCGCGGCCATCGATCGCTATGTTTACGTCACCGTCAACCGCCCGTTCGGACCGGGCATCCGGCTCAAGTACTCCGACATCGAAAACGTCGACACGGTCGACGAAGTGCGCCATCCGATTCTTCGTGAAGCGCTGCGGATGATGAATCTGCGCACGCCGCAGATCGAGATCACGACCCTCGCGGAAATCCCCTCGGGGACAGGACTCGGATCGTCCGGCAGTTTCACGACCGCGCTGGTCAAGGCGCTGTATGCGCATCGCCGCCGGCTGCTGCATTCGAGCGAAGTGGCGCGGCTGGCGTGCGAGATCGAGATCGAGCGATTGCACGAGCCGGTCGGCAAGCAGGATCAGTACATCGCCGCGTACGGCGGCGTGACCTGTTTCGATTTCAATCCCGACGGATCGGTCTCCGCGCGGCCGCTGACGCTGGCGATGGATACGATGTTCGAGTTGGAGGACAACCTCCTGCTCTTCTTCACCGGTTTTTCGCGCAGCGCGGGAAGTCTGTTGAAGGATCAGAAAGCGCGTTCCGAAGCCGATGATGCGGAGATGATGGACAACCTGCATTACGTGAAGGACCTCGGATACCGCAGCCAGACGGCGCTCGAAGCGGGACGCTGCCACGAGTTCGGCGAGTTGATGCACGAGCATTGGGAACATAAAAAGAAACGTTCGCGAGGTATGACCAATCCGAAGATCGACGAGTGGTACGAGCTCGGACGTCGCAACGGCGCGATCGGCGGGAAGCTGGTCGGCGCCGGCGGTGGAGGGTTCCTGTTGTTCTACGCCGAGGACCGGAAATCGCTGCGGCGCGCGATGACCGAGGCGGGCTTGGAGGAAGTGCGGTTCCGGTTCGACTTCGAGGGGACGAAGGTGTTGATGTCGTAAGGCGTTGAACCCTCGGTACAATGCGCCCGCGCTGATGAGCTATACCGAACAACACCTTCGCGAAGCGTCCGCGATCATCGACAAACTCGATGCGGATGCCATCGAGCGGACCGCGCTCCTGCTCGCCGAACTTCGCGAGCGCCGCGGACGGCTTTTCCTCCTCGGCGTCGGCGGCAGCGCGGCCAATTGTTCGCATGCGGTCAACGACTTCCGCAAGATCTGCGGCATCGAGGCGTATGCGCCGACGGACAACGTCAGCGAGCTGACGGCGCGCACGAACGACGAGGGGTGGGCGTCGGTGTTCATCGAGTGGCTGAAGGTGAGCCGGCTGAGTCCGGCGGACATGCTCTTCGTCTTTTCGGTGGGCGGCGGGAATCGGGAGAAGAACGTCAGCCCGAACCTTGTTGCGGCGCTGGAATTCGGAAAAGAGGTTGGGGCGAAGATCGGCGGGATCGTCGGACGCGACGGAGGCTATACGGCCACGGTCGCCGACGCCTGCGTCATCATCCCCACCGTCAATCCGCAGAACGTCACGCCGCACACGGAAGCGTTTCAGGCCGTCGTGTGGCACCTGCTGGTCTCGCATCCGGCGCTGAAAGCAGCGGAAACGAAGTGGGAATCGACGAAGTGATGAAAGCCGTGTTTCTCGATCGCGACGGAGTCATCAATCGCGCCGTCATGCGCGACGGAAAGCCGCATCCGCCCGATCGTGTCGAGGATCTCGAGGTGCTCGACGGCGTTCCCGACGCGTTGCGCAAACTGCGCGGCGCCGGCTTCCGCCTGATCGTCGTCACCAATCAGCCCGACGTCGCGCGCGGCACGCAGACTCGCGAAACGATTGAAGCGATGCACGTACGTCTGATGGCCGAGTTGCCGGTTGACGACGTCGTGACCTGCTACCACGACGACGGCGACGCCTGCGACTGCCGCAAGCCAAAGGCGGGTGCGCTCGTCGCCGCGGCACAAAGGCACGGCATCGAGCTGGGGGAATCGTTCATGGTGGGCGACCGCTGGCGCGATATCGAAGCGGGTCAGCGCGCCGGCTGCCGATGCCTTTTCGTCGATCACGGCTACGCCGAACAACAGCCGGCCGGATCGTTCGTGCGCGTCCCGTCACTCGCCGCGGCGGCGGAATGGATTCTCAGCAATCAATGATGAAGCGACTCGAAGATCTCACCGTCAAAATTTTTGCCGACGGCGCCGAGAAGGGCGGGATGCTGGAGATGTACGCCAAGCCGTACATCAAAGGCTTCACCACCAATCCGACGCTGATGCACAAGGCCGGTCTGACCGACTACCGTGCGTTCGCCCACGATATCGTGGCCGCGATTCCCGACCGGCCGATCTCATTCGAAGTGTTCTCCGACGAGTTCGAGGAGATGGAGCGGCAGGCGCGCGAGATCGCCACGTGGGGCGAGAACGTCTACGTGAAAATCCCGGTGACGAATACGCGCCGCGAGCCGGCGTACGACCTCGTGCGCCGGCTGGCCAGCGAAGGGGTGAAACTCAACATCACCGCCATCATGACCATCGATCAGGTGCGCAACGTCGTCGACGCCGTGAAGGATGGCGCGCCGTCGTGCGTCTCCGTCTTCGCCGGACGCATCGCCGACACCGGCCGCGATCCCGTTCCGATCATGTCCGAGTGCGTCGAAATCCTGAAGGCCGCGCCGCGGGCGGAACTGATCTGGGCCAGCCCGCGCGAGCTGCTGAACATCATCCAGGCCGACGCCATCGGCTGCCACATCATCACCGTCACGAACGACATCCTCAAGAAGCTGCCGCTGATCGGGAAAGATCTCGCCGACTACTCGCTCGACACCGTCAAAATGTTTTTTGACGACGGCCGGAAGGCGGGGTTCACGCTTTGATTTTCGTAACGGGTGCGGCCGGCTTCATCGGCTTTCATGTATCGAAGCGGTTGCTCGAGCGCGGCGAAGACGTCGTCGGCATCGACAACCTCAACGACTATTACGATCCGGCGCTGAAGCATGCGCGGCTGGAGATCCTTACTAAGTACGCCCGGTTCGAATTCGTCCATGCCGACGTCGCGCATCAGGCCGAGATGGCCGACCTGTTCGCCAGCCGCAAGCCGCAGCGCGTCGTTCACCTCGCCGCGCAGGCGGGCGTGCGTTACTCGCTGACCAATCCGCACGCGTACACCGAGAGCAACATCACCGGCTTCCTGAACATCCTCGAGGGATGCCGGCACAACGGAGTCGAGCATCTCGTCTACGCGTCGTCCAGCTCCGTCTACGGCGCGAACACGAAGCAGCCGTTCTCGGAACACGACAACATCGATCACCCGGTCTCGCTCTACGCGGCGACGAAAAAAGCGAACGAGCTGATGGCGCACACGTACGCGCATCTTTTCGGCGTGGCGTCGACCGGACTGCGCTTCTTTACCGTGTACGGACCGTGGGGCCGGCCGGACATGGCCCTCTTCCGTTTCACGCGCGGCATCCTGGCCGGCGAGCCGATCCCGGTGTTCAACGAAGGGAAGATGATTCGCGACTTCACCTACATCGACGACATCGTCGAAGGCGTGATCCGCGTGCTCGACCAGCGCGCCGAACCCGATCCGGCGTGGAGTGGCGCTGATCCCGATCCGGCTCGCAGCTATGCGCCGTATCGCGTCTTCAACATCGGCAACAACCGCCCGGTGCTCCTTCTCGATTACATCGCCGCGCTCGAAGAGGCGCTGGGAAAGAAAGCGCAGCTCGATCTTCTGCCGATGCAGCCGGGCGACGTCGTCTCCACACGCGCGGACGTCAGCGAGCTGGAGAAGGCCGTCGGCTTCCATCCCTCGATCACGATCGGCGACGGGATTGCGCGATTTGTAACGTGGTACAAAGACTACTTCCAGGTGCCCTAACGTGACTGCTTCCACCATTGAAACTCAGACGCTCGATACATTTCTCGAAGCCGTCCGCGCCCGTACCGCCGTCGTCGGCGTGATCGGACTCGGATACGTCGGTCTTCCGCTCGTGCTGCTGTTCGAAGAGCGCGGCTTCCCGGTCATCGGCTTCGACGTTGACGCCAACAAGACCTCGGCGCTGAATCGCGGCGAGTCGTACATCAAACATATCGGCGTCGAGCGGATCAGCAAGGCCTTCAGCACCGATCGCGTGATCGCCACCACGAACTTCGACCGGTTGACCGAGTGCGACGCGGTCATCATCTGCGTCCCGACGCCCCTCGGCGTCCATCGCGAGCCCGATCTGAAGTACATCCGCATGACCGCCGAGGCGATCTCGGAGAGGATCCGGCCGGGGCAGTTGATCGTGCTGGAGTCGACCACGTATCCCGGCACGACGCGCGAAGAACTCCTGACGCGCTTCGACAAAAAAGGGGTCGTCTGCGGACGCGACTACTTCCTGGCGTTCTCGCCCGAGCGCGAGGATCCCGGCAACGAGCACTTCAACACGCGCACGATTCCGAAAGTCGTCGGCGCCATCGATGCGCCGTCGCTCCGCGCCGCCGAGGCGCTCTACGCGTCGGTGATCGATCGCGTGGTCACCGTCTCCAGCGCGGAAGTGGCGGAGTCGGCCAAGCTGCTGGAGAACATCTTCCGCGCCGTCAACATCGCGCTCGTCAACGAGATGAAAGTCGTCTTCGAGCGCATGGGCATCGACGTCTGGGAAGTGATCGAAGCGGCCAAGACCAAGCCGTTCGGCTTCATGCCTTTCTATCCCGGTCCCGGACTCGGCGGCCACTGCATTCCGCTCGATCCGTTCTACCTCACCTGGAAGGCCGCCGAGTACGGAACGTGGGCGCGCTTCATCGAGCTGGCAGGTGAGATCAACACCTCCATGCCGCGCTACGTGATCGATCGGACCACCGAGGCCGTGAATCAGATTGGAAAGAGCATCGTCGGAGCGAAGGTGGTCGTGCTCGGACTCTCCTATAAAGCGGACATCGATGACGATCGTGAGTCGCCCTCATTCGAATTGATCGAATTGCTGCAGGAGCGCGGCGCGATCGTTTCGTATTGCGATCCATTCGTCCCCTCGGCGCGGCGCGGACGCAAGCACGACATCAACCTCAGTTCCGTGCCGTGCACGGCCGAGGAATTCGCGAAGTACGACGCGGTGCTGATCTCGACCGCGCATTCGCAGTTCGCCGATCCGAAACTTTATGCGTCGGCGAAGCTGGTCATCGACACCCGCAACGTCGTTCCGCGCGACGCCGGCATTAACGTCGTCCGGGCCTGAGATGAAATGACGGACAACGCAAAGAAGAGAGCTCTGATCACCGGCATCACGGGCCAGGACGGGTCCTATCTCGCAGAGCTGTTGATCGAGAAAGGTTACGAAGTGCATGGCATCGTTCGCCGCTCTTCGTCCTTCAACACCGGACGTATTGATGCCATCTACCAGGACCCGCACGAGCAGGGGCGGCGCCTAATTCTTCACTACGGCGATCTGAACGACAGCTCATCGCTCAACCGCATCCTGCGCATCGTCAACCCAGACGAGATCTACAACCTCGGCGCGCAGAGCCACGTGAAAGTGTCGTTCGATACTCCCGAGTACACCGGCGAGGTGACCGGCTTGGGTGCTGCGAGGCTGCTCGAGGCGATTCGCGAGTTACAGATCCGTCCGCGCATCTATCAGGCGTCATCATCGGAGATGTTCGGCAAGGTGGCCGAATCGCCGCAGAACGAACAAACGCCGTTTTATCCGCGCAGCCCCTACGGCGCGGCCAAGGTTTACGCATATTGGATGACTGTGAACTACCGCGAGGCATACGGCCTCTTCGCGGTCAACGGCATCCTCTTCAATCACGAGTCGCCGCGTCGCGGAGAGACGTTCGTTTCGCGCAAAGTGACGCGCGCCGCGAGCCGCATCAAGCATGGTCTGCAGGACCGCCTGTATCTCGGAAATCTCGACGCGCGCCGCGATTGGGGTTATGCGAAAGACTACGTCGAGGCGATGTGGCTGATGCTTCAGCAGAACGAGCCCGACGATTTCGTCATCGCCACCGGTGAAACGCACACGGTTCGCGAGCTCTGCGACCGCGCCTTCGCCCGCACCGGCATCGAGTTGACGTGGAAGGGCAGTGGTTCTGAGGAGTGCGGCGTCGACAGGAAGAGCGGCGACGTGTGCGTACAGATCGACCCGCGCTACATGAGGCCGACCGAGGTGGAATTGCTGCTTGGCGACGCCACGAAGGCGAAGCAGAAGCTCGGCTGGACGCCGCGTACGACGTTCGCAGATCTGGTCGACCTGATGGTCGACGCGGATCTGGAGACTGCGGTTGCGGAGGCGCGCCTCAGCGCGAAATGATGGCTTCTTTCTGGAGTGATCGGCGCGTCCTGCTTACGGGCGGCGGAGGCTTCCTCGGCGGATTTATTCGCGCGGAGCTGGAGCGCCGGCGTCCCGCCGCGATCTTCGCCCCTCGCTCGTCGGAACTCGATCTTCGCGACGCCGCAGCGATTCGCCGGTATCTGACGGAAACGAGACCGGATCTCATCATTCACGCCGCGGCGGTGGTCGGCGGGATCGGCGCGAACCGGCTTCACCCGGGCCGTTTTTTCTACGACAACGCGGTGATGGGAATCCACCTCATCGAAGAGTCGCGCCTTGCAGGTATCGATAAATTCGTCTGCCTAGGCACCATCTGCGCCTACCCAAAGTTTGCGGCCATTCCTTTCCGCGAAGAGGACCTCTGGAGTGGATATCCCGAAGAGACGAACGCTCCCTATGGCCTGGCAAAGAAGATGTTGCTCGTTCAACTTCAGGCCTACCGCCAGGAGTACGGCTTCAATGGCATTTTTCTGTTGCCGGTGAATCTCTATGGGCCGCGCGATAACTTCGACCTCGACACCAGCCATGTCATTCCGGCCATGATCCGCAAATTCATCGAGGCGCGTGACCGCGGCGACTCGCAGGCCGTGCTGTGGGGCGACGGTTCTCCCACGCGCGAATTCCTGTATGTGGAGGATGCGGCAGCCGGCATCGTTGCAGCGGCTGAAAGTTACGATAAACCGGACCCTGTGAACCTCGGAAGCGGTGAAGAAATTACGATCCGCGAACTGGCCGCCATCATTGCGGAGAAGACCGGTTTTCAAGGGGAGATCGTGTGGGACCATTCAAAGCCAAACGGCCAGCCGCGCAGAAAATTGGACATTACTCGAGCAATTGCTGAATTCTCTTTTCGAGCCGGCACCTCCATGACCGAAGGACTCGCTCGAACAATCGCATGGTACGAGTCTCTGCCCAGGCGGTAAGAACGCATCAATGATCCGGAACTCGTCCGTGCGCATCCGGTTTTGGCTGGCCATCTGCGGCGTGCTCCTGTACGTGCTGCTGCCCGGCCCCGAACGCTCCCCTTTCAGCGGCACTCCTCTGGCTTCAAAAGCGTGGCTCGTTTTCTTTGCAATAATCCTCGTGGGCCTGTTCAGCGCCTTGTACCATCCACGCAAACTGGTTCGATGGCGCTGGCTTGTGCTCCTCAGCATCTTCGTGGCGGCCAAGCTCGTACTTGCTCCGTATTTAATTCACTTCGGATGGCGGGGGTTTTACGAGACGGCGCTCGAATGGCGAGCAACTGAAACACGCCTGAGACCCACTAGTTTTCTCACCGACGGCCGCATTCGCCCCTATCGCATCGACCCGGTGCTGGCGTTTGATGGCGCATCGTTCGCCCTCGACTTCCTGAACGAGGTACCAGTCCGCAGGGATCCGGAAGTGATCCGGCGCGACGTCGATCTTCCTTTACGTGTGACATGGGAGGGGTGGATCGCGGCCGGTCCTACGCAGGAGCGCGTAACCATTTCGTGCCTCGGGCGTGTGCGTGTTTCGGCCGGCGTACACATTCTGCTCGATGGCAAGTGCGCGCCCGGGGACGTTTTCCAACTTCCGGCAAACGAACGGCTCACGATCATTTACGAAAAGCCTGCGGGCCTGGAACCATTATTCATTGTGGAGGGGATCACGGGAACCGTTACGCCTCGTTCCTTCGCAACGGCGGACGTCATCCTCGCCAGGCGTGTTGCGATAGCGATCACGATCCTCGGGTTTCTTTCGCTCGTGGTTCTCGCTGCGGCTTTCTTTGAAGCCTACGCTCCCTTATCTTTGCTGATTGACGAAGTCCTTTTGGCGCGAATGAAGTCCGCGGCATTCCTGATCGTGGCGTTGATGGTGGCCGCAGCGGTCCGCCACACGATCCCGATGAGGCACAGCACCGTTCTACTCAGTGCGTTCGATGATCCGCTGGTTTATGAAAGTCAGGCGCGAATGATCATGCAAAACGGCCTCCTGATGGTCGACTCGGCAGGTCATGGTGACGCCTTTTATTTCTATCCATTCTATTCTTACGCCCTGGCCGGCGCCCATCTTCTGTTCGGTGAGGACTACGCAACGATCGTTCTCTTTGATGAGCTCTGCATAGCGGCTTCAATACTTTTGTGCTGGGCGCTCCTGCGAAGGTATGTCCGTGAAACAGCCGGCGTCATCATGCTGCTTCTGGTGGCATATTTTGAGTCGACCATGATGAACAGGTATGCGTCGGAACCTTTCTCCGACAATCTCTTCATCCCCTTTGTGCTCGCAGTCATCGTCGCGGCGAGTGCGGCATTGGAACGGCGGCACCGCACTCTGTTTTTCCTGGCCGGCAGTCTCACGGCGCTGGCGGCCGCCACCAGACCCTCGTTTCTTCTGTTCTTTCCGTTCTTCGGTTTGTGGCTTCTCGCTGACGCACGATCCGGCAACCTCAGCCGGCGCATGAGCAATGCGGTAGTTTTTGGCGCGGGGTTTTTAGTTGCCATCGCGCCGTTCACGCTTCGAAATTGGATCGTGACGAAACGATTCATTCTCTTGGTCAATGGCTCCGTCAATTTTCCGCTGTACATCACGCCGCCGGGCGAGCCCACCCTTAACCTCTTGAAGAATGGCCGGCTGCCAACGCCCATCGAGAGTCTTTCCCTCTGCGCGCGATACATCGCAAGTCACCCATTTCTGACGACCTGGACCATGACGCGAAAGCTCGGGTTCACTCTCGGCCTGCCGCGGCTCGGCCCCGACGGACAGAGCCCGCCGCTTTTTTTTGTGGTGATCTCACTGGCTTTCGCCTTTCTCCTGTGGGCAAAGCTCATTCCGCGCGATTTGAAAGCCGTCATCCTCGTATTTTTGTTGTCCCACCTCGCCGCGATCATGTCGGCGGTGCCATGGACGTATGGATACAAAACGATTCTTCCATTTCACCTTGTGATGCTGATCTGCATTGCTTTCGCCATCCCCGTGTCCAGGACGCGGGCAGTTGCGCCAAAACGCCGGCAAGCAGTGGGCGAAGCCCTCACGACGGCGGATATCGCCACCATTTTGGTGACAGAAGAGACGAGCATCGCGGACGTTCGCCGCGTCATTTCGGAAATGAATGCGGGTTTCGTTCTGATCAGTTTGAACGGAGTTCCGCCGCAAAAGGACATTCAGAAGCTCCTCGCCTATGCCGGCGAGTTCGACATCGTCGACGGAGTCGCACAATATGAAACCGAGGGAATCCCGTCACCGCTGTATGGGCGCTGGTTAACCTGGGCCGTTGCGAAATACGTCGGTGGCCTTTATGGGCAGCTGCATTGGAAAGACACCGCCGGGGCTCTGCGGCTCATGCGACGCGACGTGGCGGAAATCATTGCCGCCCAATGCGAAGCGGGCGGCTGGCGCGTCGGCGTGGAGATGACCGCTGCCATCCTCGATGGCGGCTACACAGTGGTTCAGATCCCGGTCATGGACCGGCGTAGTACTGCTGACTCTCCGCGCCGGGCGCTGTCGAAAGAGATCGGCAGGCGCTTGCGAGTGGCGGCCTACGCCACTTCGTGTTATGTGCACCGAGACCGGCGGGGGAATCCGTCAGGGCAACCGCGGGCGGTCAATTCGCCGGCGGTTTTGCTGCCGTAAGCCGCGCCACGTCGCTCAGCCATGCCTTCAGCAGCGGAAGTTCCGTGTCGGGCAAAATGGAAGCCCGAACGAGCGCCTCGTAACACAGGACCATATTGCCGGGAATCTGTGCCACTCCTGGAGGCAGGTCCAGGTTGCTGAGAATCGATGCGATGTCGCGATTTCGAAGGTAAACAGGCACTTCGTCTCTGAAATCGCGCATGAGGTCATGCTCGTTGCGCTCCTGGTAAACGGATGGTTCGTGGAACAGGATCGACCAGCCATTGGACCACGCCACGCGTTGTGCTACGAGACTTCTCCAGATGTCCGTAGCGCGCATTGTGCATTGCGCGGGGAGGTACATAAGAGGATATGCGTCGGGCCACCATGTCGTATTCTGGCTGTTGAAAGGAGACCAGGAGCCGGGTCCGTATGCGATCTGCCGATCCGTGCGGAATCGCAGTGGCAGCGGAAGAAGCAGCCGGTAAATCGCATCGACGTCGGGATTCTCATCGGCCAGCCCCTGTTGAATCGGGCAATCGACATCAGCCGAAGGCATCTCATCGTAGGGAGTGGCCGGCGCATGCACTGTGTCGAGCGGTAGCCCTCTCGGCCAGATCAAGCCGGTGGCGAAATGCGAATAAACATTGGTCCAGCCTGCATCGGGAGTCTTTCGGCAACGGAGCGAGCGCGGCCGTTCCGTCCAGAAGTTTGGAAGAGGCAGATTATCGTCGTCGGACTCGACGATGTTCTCCGCGCCGGCCTGCATGGCCAGTAAATAGCCGATATTTTTTCGGGCGTAATGACGAAGAGGGCAGACAGAAGCGTATTCGAGCCCGGCCTCGCGTTGACGCTCGACGCTGTAGTAGTTGCAGCCCTTTGCGTGAAAACCGGCCGGCGTTTGAACGTCTCCGACGACGATGAAAGAAAGCTGATTCTCGCTGCAACCGGCGGCGAAGGCGTCGATCGCCGCATTGGGCTTGAAAATACTGGTGATGACAAGGGTCTTCATGGCTTTACGTACCGCTCTCTCTTCTTGAAGAGATAGAGCCTCCAAAGCTGTTGAAACGCCTCACTGACCGCCGCATTGGAAAGCCGCGCGCTGGCTGCGGTGTAGTGAATGGGAACTTCGCAAATATTAAGGCTCCGACAGTGAAATTTGATCTCGGTCTGGAAGAAGTGTCCGCGCGACTCAATTCCTCGGTCGAGTACCATCTGCAGCGTGTCGCGCGTGAACATCTCGAAGCCGCTCGTCATATCGGTCAGCCGCGTGCCTAACATCGCGTTCGCCAGCACCGTCCCGCCGCGGCTGACGATGCGCCGCCACAGTGAGGTGTCAGAAATACTCCCGCCTTTGCCGAATCGCGTGCCGAAGATGCCATCGTATCCTCGATCGATCCGTTCGAAGAAACCAGGAAGATCACTGGGGGAATGGCTAAAGCCGGCGTCGATTTCAAGAATCCAGTCACATCCGGCGGAGAGCGCCTCTTGATATCCACGAATGTACGCATCGACCACGCAACGATTTTCAGGAGCCCAGACCACGTTCAGCCGCGGCTCCGTCGAGGCGACATCCTCAAGGATGCCACGGGTCTCGTCGGTGGAGACCCTGTCGAGTACGACAAACATCCGGACTTTCTCGAACCCGTCACAATGACTGAGGACTTCGCGCACGAACGCTTCGGCTGAGGCCGCTTCATTGGCCATGGGACACACAATGCCGAGCGAGATCAATGAGCGCCCGAATGAGGATACGGGCGTGGGTCGGTTCTCCATTTCAACGTTATTTTCCATGTCGATAGGCGGCGGGAAGGTAGCGGAGATCCAGAGTACTGTCAAATTCAACAACTGTCTCGCAAAGTCTGCGGGGCTCGTAAGGATTTGATTCGTTGAGGGCGTCTGCGATTGCCTTCGCTTTACAGGTTGTTCGGCCGGAGATCCAGCGTTTCGAAGCTTACGGCTGCGGGCTCGTCAGGCTGCCATGCCGTTGCGTGAGCTGGAGGTCGTTGTTGACCATCTCTCGCACGAGATCGTGGAACTGGTATGCCGGCTTCCACCCGAGGACTGTGCGCGCTTTTGTCGCGTCGCCGACGAGGAGGTCGACCTCGGCCGGCCGGAAAAAGCGATCGTCGATTTTCACGTACTGGCGGTAGTCGAGTCCGAGCTCCGCGAAGGCCATCTCGCAAAACTCGCGGACGGTGTGCGTTTCGCCGGTGGCGACGACGTAATCGTCCGGCGCGGGTTGCTGCAGGATGAGGTGCATAGCCTTGACGTAGTCGGCGGCGTGGCCCCAGTCGCGCTGCGCATCGAGATTGCCGAGGCGCAGCTCGGACGCCAGTCCCACTTTGATTTTCGCTGCCGTGCTCGTGATCTTGCGCGTGACGAACTCGAATCCGCGCCGCGGCCCCTCGTGGTTGAACAGGATGCCGCTGCAGGCGAACATCCCGTAAGACTCGCGGTAGTTTCGCGTCAGATCGAATCCCGCCACTTTGCTGATGCCGTAGGGGCTGCGCGGATAGAACGGCGTCGTCTCGGTCTGCGGCACCTCGCGCACTTTCCCGAACATCTCGCTCGATCCGGCGAAGTAAAAGCGGCAGGTCGGGCGCAGCTCTCGCAGTGCGGCGAGCATGTAGTGCGTGCCGTTGATGTTCGCCGACATCGTCGAGAAACCGTCCAGGAAGCTCTCGGCGACGAAGCTCTGCGCGGCGAGGTGGTAGCACTCGTGGAATTCGTGCCGGCTCATGATGTGGAAGATGCTCGGATAACTCTCGAGCGTGGCGGGATGGAGGATGAGGCGATCCGCCAAGTGCGCGATGCGGCCGAGGCGCAGCTCCGGAGTTTCCAGCGCGACGCGGCGGACGATGCCGTGAACCTCATAGCCGAGGCCGAGGAGCAGTTCGGCGAGGTAGCTGCCATCCTGCCCTGTGATGCCGGTGATCAGCGCGCGTTTTCCCATCAGATCTCCGCGGGGGCCGGTGCAACCTCATTGATCTTATCAAAGGCTCGGTGCGCCGGACATGACGCCGGATTCATTCTGGAACGACACAGACACTCTTGTGACCTTGAGACGATCAACGGTGTTGCCTCGCCAGTCGATGCAGTGTTCCCCAGAACGTCCGGTTGACGAGGCTTTCCGGATGCAGCAAAAGCGCGCGGCCGAGTGACGATGCTGCGTGGAGACGATCGCCGCGGCCGCTGGCGTCGACGGAGCGCCGCATCAGTTGCGTCGCGCGGCACCAGCGCCGGTCCGAGCCCCGCAATTTGTTCATGTAGTGCTCGGCGATTGCGTCGAACTCGCGGTCCATCCGATCGCTTTCCGCGACGGTCTTGCTGGCTGGGTGAAGGCGATACTTCGCCAGCGGCACAGGCAGATGAGTGCACGCGAACCCTTCGAGGAGGAGCCGCGTGTAGAGATCGCAATCGAAAACGTATTGCCAGCTCTCGTCGAACCCTCGTTTCATCAACGGCGCTCTCCAGAACATGCCCGGTTGCGGCGCGCGGAAGGCCCACGACAGGCAATGCGCGGCGGATTTGGGAACATTGGCTTCGATGAGCTGCGTCGCGTATCCGTCGCCGAACACGATCGTGTCGCCGCACAGCCAGTGGCATTGCGGCTCTTCGCGAAAGACCTTCATCGCCGCGGCGAATGCGCCCGGCAGATAGACGTCGTCGCTGTTGATGAACGCGGCCACGTCACCGGTGATGCGTTCGATGCCTTTGTTGATGGCGTGAACCTGGCCGCGATCGGGTTCGCTGATCCACCAGGCGAGGTGCCGTTCGTAACGGCGGATGATGTCGACGCTGTCATCGCTGCTGCCACCGTCGATGATGATGTATTCGAGATTCTCATAGTTCTGATTCAGAACCGAGAGGATGGTTTCCTCGAGAAATCTTCCCTGGTTGAAGGACGGCGTGATGATGCTCAGTCTCGGGATCATGTGAGGCGCGAAAAGAGCCGCAGCGGATACGCGGCAAAATAGCCGAGGTTCCGCGCATCGTAGCGAAGGCTTTGGAGAAAGTGCCATGCGAAACGCGACGGTCGCCGCGTCTCGAAATAGCATCCGGCCAGCACGCGATGCAGCCGGCCGTACGACAGATTTCGCACGGACTGCACGGCGGGATCGGGGGACGCAAACGCTTTCTCGAGCGCCAGCAGCATCCCCTTCTCCATCTCCGGGATGTTCCGATGCGCGCCGCTTCCGTGCATTCGGTAGCGCACCAGCGGTCCGGCGGCAAATCCGATCGCGTATCGCGACGCCACGCGGTACGAGAAGTCCCAATCCTCCGAACCGATCATTCGCGTGTCGAACCCGCCGATCTCTTCGGCCACTCGCCTGGGCACCATCATGTTGCTGCCCGGCGCGGCGATCACCGGTTCATGACGCAACATGTTGATCGCCACGCGCCCCTCGATTCCGTCCGGCAGAACGTGCAGCGTCCGCCCTTCGGTATCGAACGATTCCGCGCCGCAATAAACCAACCCGAAATTCGGATCGGCGTCGAATCGCGCCAGTTGCGCTTCGAGCACCGCCGGCTGCCAGAGATCATCGGCATCAAGAAACGCGACGTACTCGCCACGCGCCGCTGCGATACCGGAGTTTCGAGCAGCCGACACTCCCTGATTCTGCTGTCGAATCGCACGAATCCGGTTTCCGTACGCGGCCAGAACCTCCGGCGTATCGTCCGTTGATCCATCGTCGACGACGATCACCTCGGACGCCGGATACGTTTGCGCGAATACGCTGTCGATCGCCTCACGGAGGTAACGGGCGTAGTTGTAAGCCGGAATGATGACCGAGATCGTCTTCACGGCGTGGTCGCGCATTTTTCGTCGACGGCAACGGGGTCGGGACTTCCGGAAAGCGCCCGGTAGAGGCGCATGTATCGCGCGGTGCCGACCGAGTGGAGATCGAAGCAGCGATGCGCAACCTCGCGGCAGACATCGCTGAAGCCGGGCTGTGCTCGCAGTGCGTCGGCCTTCCGGAAGGCTTCCGCGTACGACTGATCGTCGAAGCCGTCGAGAAGCACCCCGACGTTCTCGTTATCGATCACCGCATCCATATCGCCGATGCCGCGGGTTGAAATTACCGGCAGACCGCTGGCCAGGTACTCGGCGAACTTCGTCGGCGACGCGGCCATTCTCGAGTAGCCCGGCTTGACCAGACTCATCGCGATATCGCTCGCGCAGAGGTACGCCGGCAGTTTTTCCGGCGGGACGTACGCGATGTGGAAATCGGCAGCCGGAATGCCGGTGCGGTCGAGTTGTTCGCGGATCAATCGCGGCGAACTATGCGTGGTGACGAGAAGAAACGCGTTCTCGTCAATCGTGCGCGCGACGGCGAAGAAATCGGCGAGCTCTTTGGTGAGATAGGTGATGCCGAGGGATCCGGCATAGACGACGATCGTGCGTCCGCGCGCGCCGATTGACTCGCGAATGTCCTCCTGCGGTGCGCTCCACCGTTCCGGATCGAAGCAGGTTGGGATGATCTGGATCGGTTTCTCGCTGACGGCGGGAAACATCGCGGCGCGCGCGCGATCGGTCAGCACGACAAAGCCGTCGGCGCGGGAAAGCACCCTCTTGACACTCCTGGTAATCCGATAGAGCAAGCCGCCTGCAGGCCAATTGCCCGCCTCGACGTAGTCCTCCGCCAGGAGGCCGCGAATGTCGAAGATGACGCGAGCGCCAGTGAATGGGCGAGCAAGCAGTCCGATGAGCGCAGCGAGGTGACTTCGCCCGTGGATAATGTCGATCCGTTCGCGCCGTACCGTCCGGATCACGCGCAGCGTTCCGTTGACGATGTCGACGATCTTCGCCGGCAGCGACGGGCGGCTGTGATACGGCAACGTCAACCACTCGATGCCGTCCTGGCGAAGGCGCGCGCGCCACGTCTCCTCCGGTTCCGTCTTCCAGTGCTCCGGCATCGCGCGTTCGAAGGTGAGCAGCCACACTTTTGTCCCGGCCCGCGACATTCCGCGGAGGTACGGAAGAACCTGCGTCTGCACGAGCGGTTCGTACAAGCTGAAGTAGCAGACGTAAAGCGTCCGCAGCTCACGTTCGACCGTCATGCGATGGCCGCCGAGAGGCAATTCGATGCCGGTGCGTTGCGCGATTCCATCCACGCCTCGAACATGAGCACGCTCCACAGATAGCTTTGCCCGTCCGAGTGCCCGGCCCGATGCGCGCGCCACATTTCGGTCACGCGCGCGGCGTCGACGAACCCTTCCCGCCGGATTCGCGCTCCGTCGAGCAGGCTTTCGGCCCAGCCGCGCAGCGGTCCTCGGAGCCAGTCGCCGACCGGTATGCCGAATCCCATCTTCGGACGGTCGACCAGTTCGCGCGGAACGTGTTGATACAGGAGATTTCGAAGCAGCAACTTTCCGCGGCCGTTTTTTACTTTCATCGAGAGCGGGAGACTCCATGCGAATTCGACGAGCCGATGATCGAGGAGCGGTTCGCGCGCTTCGAGGCTGACGGCCATGCTGGCGCGGTCGACTTTGACGAGGATGTCGTCGGGTAAGTACGCGATCTGATCGAAGTACATCATTCGTTCGATCGGATCGGGCAGTTGCGCGCGGCGCGAACGCTCCAGACACGGCAGGCTGGTTTCGCCGGCGCCGAGGACGAGCGATCTCCAGTGTGAGACCACCTCGAAATAGATCGCGTCTTCATCGTCGCCGGCTGCCAGAACGCGAGCGAGTTTGTGAAGCCGCTCGCCGGGACGATTCTGTCTCGTGATCGGCCTCGCTATGCGGAACACTTTGTCCCAAGTCTCTTTGCGGACCGCGGTAATCGCTCGTGCGGCCGGACGCCGCATCAGGCGAGGAATCCGCGCGATCTTCGCGCGCGTGCGTTCCGCGAGGAAGTAGTGACTGTATCCGCCGAACAGTTCGTCGCCACCGTCGCCGGAAAGACAGACGGCGACATGACGACGCGCCATCGCAGAAACGAGGTACGTCGGGATCTGCGAGGAGTCGGCGAACGGCTCGTCATAAATCGACGGCAGGTTCGGGATGACGTTCAGAGCCTCATCGGCGGAAACGTAAAGCTCCTCGTGTTGTGTGCCGAGGTGGCGTGCGACGTTGGCCGCGTAGCGCACCTCGTCGTAATCGCGATCCGGCGAGCCGATGGAAAACGTCTTCACCGGCGTCGTGCTCTGCGCCTGCATGTACGCGGTCACGATCGACGAATCGATGCCGCCGGAGAGAAAGACGCCGAGTGGAACGTCCGCAATCATGCGCAGGCGGACGGCGTCGCGCAGGAGCGCGTCGAGCTCTTGCGAGGCGTCCTCGAACGTTCCTCGGAACCGGTTGGCGAGACCTCGCTCCGCCGCTTCTGCCGCGGACCAATAGACCTCGGTGCGCGATTCGCCGCTGCTCGAAATGGTCACGATCGTGCCCGGTGAAACTTTCGCGATTCCCTCGTAAATCGTGAACGGCGCCGGCACGTACGTGAGCCGGAAGTAGAGCGCCAGGGCATTTCGATCGATGACCGGCCGGAAGTCGGGATGCGCTTGAAAGGCGTTCAGTTGCGACGCGAAAAGAATCGTTTCCCCCGCGCGGCCCCAGTAGAGTGGCTTCACTCCCATGCGATCGCGGATGAGGTGCAGCTCCTGCCGCTCGCGGTCCCAGAGCGCAATCGCGAACATGCCGATGAAACGTTTTACGGCAGCGAGTCCCCACGCTTCGAATGCGGCCAGAATCACTTCCGTATCGGAATGGCCGCGGAAATCCGGAGCCAGGCCGGTTTTGACGAGATCCGCGCGAATGGCCTCGAAGTTGTAGACCTCGCCGTTGAAAACGATGACGTACCGGCCGGATGCCGACAACATCGGCTGATGACCGGCCGGCGAAAGGTCGACGATCGACAAACGACGGAATCCGAAGGCCAGTCCGGCTCGCGAGTCGACCCATTCTCCCGAATCATCGGGGCCGCGATGGCGAAGGCAATCGGCCATCCGGCGCGCGACCTCGCGCCGCTGCTCCGCGCTCATCGCGCCGCCGAGGAACCCTGCCAGTCCGCACATGGTTCGCCATAGTACGAGGGAAATCGTTTCGGCCGCTGCCATGGTATGAATCGCACTGACTATGTGTGGAATCACCGGCATCTGGCGAAAGCGAGGAGGCGACGTTGCGGCCACGGCCGCGCGGATGACCGATTGCCTCGTGCATCGCGGACCGGACGACGCCGGCGTCTGGTCGGATTCCGATGCCGGTGTCGCGCTCGGATTCCGCCGGCTGTCGATCATCGATCTCTCGCCGGCCGGACATCAGCCTATGCAATCGGCCTCCGGCCGCTTCACGATGATTTTCAACGGCGAGGTTTACAACTTTGCGGCCATCCGTGAGGAGCTGGAACGCGGCGGACTCGCTCCGGCCTGGCGCGGACATTCCGACACGGAAGTGATTCTGGCCGCCTTCGAAGCGTGGGGTCTCGACGCGGCCGTGAAGCGCTTCGTGGGCATGTTCGCGTTCGCGCTGTGGGACGGCCGCGAACGGCTTCTGCACCTGGTGCGCGACCGAATGGGCGTCAAGCCGCTCTACTACACCGCCGCGCACGATGCCGTTCTTTTCGGCTCCGAACTGAAGTCGATGACCGTGGCCGAGGAGTGCCCGACCACGATCAGCCGCGATGCGCTGTCGTTGTACACGCGCTTCGCGTATGTGCCGGCGCCGTACACGATCTACGAGGACGTCTGGAAAGTACGGCCCGGAATGATCGTGACGTTCGACGCCGATCATCGCCGCACGGAACGCGAGTATTGGTCGCTGCGCGACGTCATCGAGCGCACGTCGGCGGATCGCTTCGCCGGCAGCGACGCCGAGGCGATCGAGAAGCTCGATGAGGTAGCCAAGGAGGCCGTACGGCTGCGCATGATCGCCGACGTTCCGCTTGGAGTTTTTCTCTCCGGCGGCATCGACTCATCGCTGGTCACGGCGCTCATGCAGGCGCAGAGCAGCGGGCCGGTGAAGACGTTCAGCATCGGTTTTCGCGAGGCTGAATACGACGAAGCTCACTACGCCGCGGCCGTGGCCAAACACCTCGGCACGGAGCACACGGAGCTTTACGTCGCCCCATCCGATGCGCGCGACGTCATCCCGAAGTTGCCGTACATCTACGACGAGCCGTTCGCCGATTCGTCGCAGATTCCGACGTACCTCGTTTCGAAACTGGCCCGCCAGCACGTGACGGTGAGCCTTTCCGGCGACGGCGGCGACGAGTTCTTCGCCGGCTATCACCGCTACTTCCTCGGCCGCAAACTCTGGGACAAGGCAGATTCGTTGCCGCGCTTCGCACGGCCGATGGCCGCGGCAGCGATGCGCGCGGTGCCGATCCGTACCTGGAACACGCTGTTGTCGCCGCAGCGCCGCTTCGTCCCGCGCGCCCTGCGACGCGAGCGGGCGGGAGAGCGAATTCACAAATTGGCGTCGGCGATGAGCACGACCGATCCGGACGCGCTTTACCGCGAGGTCGTCGCGCAGTGGCCCGGGCTCGTTCCCGGTGCGCGCGACCTGCCGATTGCCATCACCGACCGCGCCGCGTGGCCGCGCATCGACGACTACATCGAGCGGATGATGTACTTCGATCAGGTCTCCTACCTGCCCGACGACATCCTGGTGAAGGTCGACCGCGCCAGCATGGCCGTGAGCCTCGAGGCGCGCGAGCCGCTGCTCGACCATCGCCTCATCGAATTCGCGTGGCGCCTGCCGCTGTCGATGAAGCTGCGCGACGACGGCGGCAAATGGATTCTCAAAAAACTTCTGGCGCGCTACGTTCCGCAACCGTTGATCGATCGTCCGAAGATGGGATTCGGCCTTCCGATCGATCACTGGCTCCGTGGTCCGTTACGCGAATGGGGCGAGTCGCTTCTGAACGAGAAGCGCTTGCGCGACGAAGGCTTCTTCGACGCGCGGGCCGTGCGCGAGAAGTGGACGGAGCACACGGCCGGACGCGGCGAATGGCAGCAGTATCTCTGGACGGTGATGATGTTCCAGGCCTGGCTCGACGCGCGGCGCGGCGAAGCGGTCTGTGCTGAACCGGCCAGCGTCGCCCAATACTCTGCTCTCGCTCCTTCAGCGCGATGACCAGGATCAAGTGGCAGCGGTACGCATGGAGCGTGCTAGTGTCTCAGGCCGCCTTCGCGCGGGTGAGGAACTGCATCCGGAGAATGAGGGGCGTGAGCCCGAGGGTACGCCCAAGTCGCATCAGGAGGGGGAATGCCGCGTTACGTCGAGGAGAGTCTGGATTTACCAATGGCCAAGGTCCTGCAAATTCTGCAGGAAGGCGTGATGTACGGGACGACGTATTTTGGCGTTCGGACGCTCAAGAATCCGCTGGACGCCTGGATTTATCAGGAGCTCCTTCATGAGACGCAACCCGACGTAATCATCGAGATCGGCAATGCCAACGGCGGAAGCGCGCTGATGCTGGCGCATCTTTGTGACAACCTCGGGAAGGGAAGGGTCATTGGCCTCGATATTAACCAGAAGGAAATCCCACAACACGTGAGGGATCATCCCAGGATCCGTTTTATCGAAGGGGATGCGCGTCAGAATATCGAACAGGTGGAGAAACTGATCTCGAAAGACGAAAGAGTTCTTATCATCGAAGACAGCGCGCACACCTATGACATGACGCTTGATCTATTGCGTTTGTATTCGAAATTCGTAAAGCCAGGGGATTACTTCATCATCGAGGACAGCATAGTCAATCACGGCCTCGAGAGCGAGATTCCGGTTGGTCCCTATGAAGCGATTGAGGTCTTTGCCGCGGAGAATCGCGATTTTGTGATCGACAGGACGCGCGAGCGTTTTTTGATTACCTGGAATCCGAAGGGATTCTTGAAATGCGTTTCCAGTGGCGGCGGGACAGCGGGTACGATGCCTTCGCGTCCGTTAAACAGGACCGCGGGACGGTGGCGTGGGACCGTCAGACGTTTTATCCCGCCGATTCTTCTGGAAATGTACCGCTATCTACGCCGCCGGTAGCTCACGACAAAGGACGCGCGTGGTGAAGCGGTCAGTGCTGCACCGACCGGTGTTTCCCGATACTCTGCTCTCGCTCCTTCAGCGCGATGACCAGGATCTGACCGTCCGGCGCGGTCATGAGCTGCGGCCGCATGTCGGATGAAATCGCCGAGTAGTGATCGACGGCCGTGTTCATTGCGTCGTACTGATTCAACTGGAACGGATCCTTCTGATCCGGAACCGCGCTGCCGGCGGCGAAGCGCCGAACGACGAGCCATCGCCCGTCGGCCATGCCCACCGGCACGGCGATGACCTGCGGGTCTCCATTCGCGAGCACGAGCTCCGTGCTCGCGCAATTCCAGTCGGCGCACGTTTTTACAGTCCAGAGATGCGCGAGCGGTACGCAGGGACAGTCTGCGGATACCGGCGCGGCGAGCAGCGCGGCGGTGATGGCGATGAGAAGAAGGTTGCGCATGACGGGTCTCCTGCGCGCTGAGGGCTTGAAACAGTTGTGCCATCGCGGGAAACGATTTTCGAGCAGCCGCGAGTACGGCAATGGTTGCGCCCGCTGGAGGTGGCGCGCCAATTGAAACTGGGGCCAGCCAGTTATTTGGCCGATCAACCCCGGAGTAGTTCATGACCCGAATGCGTCAAATCATCATCGTCGCAACGTTTTTCCTCAGTGTTCCGGCCTTCGCTGCCACCTTCGTCGTGCCGGATGACCGCGACCTGCCGAAGCGCGCCGACGCCATCGTCGTCGGTACCGTGATCGATAGTTACCCGCAATGGTCTGCCGATGGTGGCGTCGAGACGCTGACCGTTTTCTCCGTTGGCGAAGTCATCAAGGGCAATGTGTCGCCGACCCTCAACATCGTCGAGCCGGGCGGTTCGATCGATGGCGTTTCGGTCGTCATCGCCGGAGTTCCCCGCTTCGCAGCCGGCGAAAAATCTTTGCTCTTTCTGCGCAAAACGGGCGCCGACCGTTGGGCGGTCGCCGATCTGGCCGTCGGCAAGTTCACCACGGTTGGAGACGGGAGCGAGCGGCTGCTTCAGCGCGATGCCGACGGCATCGTCGGATGGGATTCGCACCTGAAGCCGTTCGTCGATCGTCCGCGCGATGAGGCGCGGTTCCTCGCATTCGTGCGCGAGGTGGCCGCGGGACGGAACGACGCAGCGGCTGATTACTTCGTCGACCGTTCGCCCCTTCGGCCGCGCGCGCAATCGCTCACGTCGCAATCGCTGACTCCGAGGGCCACCATCGCGCCGTTCACCGCCACGTCCTACACCATGAACATCAGCGGCGCGATGGGATCACGCTGGGACGTCTTTCCGAATCCGGTCACGTTCCTGAGCGGAACGCAGACGGAGCCGGGCGCACCGGGAGGCGGTACGACGGCCATCCAGGTCGCATTCACGTCATGGGACAACGATTGCGGGTCGAACGTCAACTACGTTTATGGCGGCACGGACAACGGTACGCATACGCAAGGGCTGCACGATGTGGACGGCGCCAACACGATTCTTTTCGAGCGCGATCTCAGCTCGTGGGGCGTCACGCCCTTCACCTGCAGCGGCAACAGTTACAGCGGCACGCTCGGCATCGGCGGCATCACGGATGCCTCCGGAACGAACACGGTCTTCAATGAGACCTTCGCCACGACCAACGAAGCGGACGTGGAGATGAACCGCGGCATCGCCAACTGCACGCTTCTCTTCACGAATGGTGATTTCAACAGCGCCGTCACGCACGAGGTCGGACACACGCTGGGCTTCCGCCACTCCGATCAGAACCGGAGCTCCGGCGCGGCCTGCACGACCGACGCGTCGCTGGAGTGTTCAAACCAGGCGATCATGAAGTCGTTCATCTCCACCGGCCTCAATGGAGCGCTGCAGGTCTGGGATCAGCACGCAGTCCAGGCCGTCTATCCGGGCAACATCTGCGCGCCAGGCGGACCGCCTCCGCCGCCGACGTGTACTGCACCGGCGATTACATCGCAGCCGCAATCGGGCACGATCCGCGCGGGCACGAGCGTCGATTTGACCGTTGGTGCGACCGGAACCTCTCTGACGTACCAGTGGTATACCGGAACTTCCGGCGACGTCTCGAGTCCGATCGCGGGCGCTACTGGACCCACGCTGACGAGAACGCCGGCTCAGACCACGAACTTCTGGGTGCGGGTGAGCAACTCCTGCGGCACCGCCAACAGCGCGACGGCGACGGTGACCGTGGTCGGCGCCGCCCCGGCGGCGAAGTTCTTCCTCATCGCGCCGTGCCGTGTGCTGGATACGCGCGGCGGCGGTGCGGTCAATCCGAACGCAAAGCGCACGATCACCGTCACCGGGTCGTGCGGCGTACCCACGGGAACGACAGCGGTCGCAGTCAACATGACCGTCGTGAACCCTGCGGAGACCGCGTTCGCCACCCTCTATCAGGGACCGGCGATTGCCGCCAGACCGAACGTCAGCACGATCAACTTCCGTCCGGGACGGACGCTCGGCAATAACGCGCGCGTTCCGCTTGGTCCTGACGGCACGTTAAACATTTTCAACGCCAGCTCTGGCTCGCCACTCGACGTCATCATCGACATTCAGGGGTATTTCAAATGAAACAGAAAATCAGGTTGCTGCTCTTCGGTGTTGTTCTGTCGCTGGCCGCATCGGCCGTCTCCGCCCAGACCGGTCCGTACTCGTTCTTCGCGATTACGCCATGCCGTGCCGTCGATACCCGCGGCACGTCGCCGCTCGGGCCGGGTCAACAGCGCAATTTCGCGATGCGGGGCGTCTGCGGCGTACCGGCCACGGCGGCCGCAGTCTCGATCAATGTGGCCGTGACCGCCGCGACGACGGTCAGCTTCCTGACGCTGTGGCCCACGGGCGGCCCGCGGCCGAACGTCTCGAATATCAACTTCACCTCGGCCGATCAGGCGCTGGCGAACGGCGCGATCGTCGGCCTTGGCTCGACTTCGACGGACCTTGCGGTCTTCAATTCCAGCGGCACCGTTCACGTGATCATTGACATCACCGGCTACTTCCAGTGACGAGCCATCGCGGTCTTGTCGCCGGCGGTCTGAGCGCCGCGTAGCCCTGATAAACTCGCGAACGAGGCGCAGGGATCAGAGGCGAACGATGGCGCGATCGAAGACATACCGGTTTGTCTATGCGGACCGGTGCAACATGTGCGGCTCCGGCATGGAGGAGCAGGTGTTCCTGGGCCAGCGGCTGGACCGATCTCAGGGACTTTGGCCAAAGCGCAAACCTGGCATTACAACCTCCATCTTTCAATGCAAGGCATGTGGTCTGATCTACTCCAACCCCATGCCGCTTCCGGAAGAACTGGGGCAGCATTATGACGTGGCGCCGGAAGAATACTGGGACGACTCCTATTTTCAAGTCACTCCTGATTATTGCGCCGGTCCAATCAAGCGGTATGTACAGTTATCCCAACGTGCTCCGCAAGACTGTGTAGCACTGGATATCGGCGCCGGCCTTGGAAAGGCAATGGTCGCTCTCGGCCGTGCGGGTTTCGAGGTTCATGGCATTGAGCCATCCCCTTCGTTCCGACAGGCCGCGATCGCGCGGATGGGCATTTCGCCCGGCCAACTGGTTCTTTCCTCAGTCGAGGGCGCCGATTTTCCCGCCGATTCATTCGACTTCATCAACTTCGGAGCTGTTCTGGAGCATATTGCAGACCCGGCCGAAATGCTGCGCAAATCCGTGCAATGGCTCAAGCCGGACGGGCTGATGTATGTCGACGTGCCGTCATCAGGGTTCTTACTCGCCCGATTGATGCGGCTGTTTTATCGAATGACCGGGGCGCGTTACGTCATCAATACCTGTCCGATGCACGTCCCCTATCATTTATATGAGTTCGCGTTGCAGTCGTTTGTACGGCATGGCCGCGCGGCCGGCTACTCCGTCGCATTTCACGAATACTCTCCCGGTGCGGAGACGATGCCGGCCTGGCTGACGCGCATCATGCGCCCCTTCAACGCTCTCATGCGATGGACGGGCACGGGCATGCAACTGGCCGTTTGGCTGAAGAAAGGGAACAACTCTATCCCGTCGATGGCGGCAGAGCGCCGGGCATGAAAAAGCCGCCGCACCGGAAGGTGCGGCGGCCTGGCGTTTCCAACTGTGTGATTGGTTACTGAAGTCCGGGAACGGTGTTGCCGGTGAACGTACCGTTTGCGCTGTTACCGGTGAACACGTTGTTTCCGTACGTCGACAACTCGCCGCCGAGCGAATGGTCAAGGCCCGTCGCATTGCCGGTGATCGACGAGAACCCGATGCGAATGACCGACGCGCCGCCCTGGGTTTTCAACCCGTTGCCGGTGTTGCCGGCGATCTGCGAGCTGACGATTGCGATCACGTTGCCGATGCCGCCGGCAGCAAACGCAACAACGCCGTCGGCATTGCCGGAAATGCGGCTGTCAGTGACGTTCACGTTGGCCTTGTCCTCGGCGCGAAGGCCGGTGGTGTTGCTCGTGAGCAAAGAGTCGTGGATCGAGGCGCGTCCGGCCGTAGCGCCGGCCAGCGGCTTGACCAGAACGCCCTGACCGCACTGTTCGATCGACGTGCGGCGAACGACGAGCTGGCCGATGCCGAGATCGTTCTCGAAATCGATGCCCGCGCCGGAGTACGTCTTGATGTAGCAATCCTCGACCAGCAGCGCATCGCCCGCGATGAAACGGACGCCGTTCGTGCCGATCGTCGTGCCGCTGCCATCGATGAGCAGGTTGCGCAGAACCACCCGGCGGTTCGTGCCGGAGGTGATGTTGACGATCACGCCATTCACACCGGAGGAAAGGATGCTGGCCAGCGTCCCGTTGCCTTCGAGCGTGATCGGCTTCGTGACCGTGACGGCGCCGAACCCACCTGGATCGAGCGCGTCGATGATGCCGCCTGAGGCGGTCTTGGAAATCGCGCCTGCGAATGTCTTGCACGGCGCGGTGCGGCTGCATGGGTTGACGTCGTCACCGACGCCCGAAACCCATGTGCGGGTTGCCTGGCCCTGCGCTGCGAACGACGCGACCAGGATGATGAGGGCAAAAAAGCCCATACGTAACCGAACGGTCTGCATACTGCTGCCTCCTTGTTGAGTTGTTGATGCCGGAATGTCTGTCATTATGTCATCGATGGCTGTGATGTGGAACACAAAATTGTCTGAAGCCTGATTCTTCCGAAATCGCCCAACCCTGGAAACTGGCGCGAGGAATCGCCATGAGGCCGATGCGGTTGTCCGCGCCGTGCTAGATGAGGACGGGCCTCCACGCCCGCTGCGGGTGATCGCGCTGGCGACCTTTCCGGTCGGCGCAGCAGCGACCCGTTTGCGGGTAGCCCAGTTCATTCCCTTCCTGGCCTCGTCCGCGGTCGAAGTGACGTTGCTGCCGTTCCTTTCCGATGCGGCATTTCAGCAGCTCTACAACCGCAGGGCAGCGCTCCGCACCGCGCTCCGTCTCGTGGCCGCTGTCATCCGCCGGGTGCTTCAGTTGCCGCTCATTCTCAGTGCATCCGTTGTCTTTGTTCAACGCGAGGCAATGCTCTTCGGCCCTCCCTGGATCGAGTGGCTCGTGGCACGGGTCTGGGGGATTCCGCTGGTCCTGGATCTCGATGACCCCACCTGGATCCCGGTGGCCAGCCCGGTGTACGGCCGCCTGGCCACGCTGCTGAAATGGCCATCGAAGACCGATCGGCTGATCAAGTGGTCGCGCATGGTGATCTGCGGGAACGAGACCATCGCGAACCACGTGCGCCAGTTCGGTGTGCCTGCCGTGGTCATTCCGACCATCGTCGACACGAACACATTCGTGCCTCGCACTGATGATCCGGAAGACGTGCCGGTCGTGGGCTGGGTGGGTACGCACAGCACGTGGCAATTTGTAGAGTCGTTGCTGCCGGTGTTCGAGCAGGTGGCCGAGTCGATCCCGTTCCGTCTGCGCATCGTCGGATCCGGACAGAAAGATGTGAAAGTGCGCGGCGTCGAGGTCGAGTTGCTGCCGTGGCGGCTTGATCGGGAGGTCCGCGATTTCCAGGTGCTGGATGTCGGCATTTATCCGCTGCCCGACAACGAATGGACCGTGGGGAAATCGGGTCTGAAGCTGATTGAATACTTCGCGGCGGGCGTTCCGTCCATTGCCAGCCCGGTTGGCGCCATACGAGGCCTCGGAGAGGAAGGCGTGACGCACCTCATCGCGAGCTCGCAAGAGGAGTGGCGGTGCCTGCTGGAGCGCTTGCTGCGCGACGCCGGCGAGCGCCGGGCCATCGGGTCGGCTGCTCGTCAGCACGCGATCGCGACGTACTCGGTTGAACAGCAGGCGGCACACCTTGGTGCGGTCGTGCGTGGCGTTGCAAGCCCGGCGCGTCCTGTCGTTCCCACTGGCGACACCGCCATTCCGCAACGCCTGTTGAGGCTCTTGCACGTCTTTCCGATTGTTGCGTTTCGCGGCCTCGCAGGGGGGCTGCCGATCCTCATTGGACTCTATATTGCCCACCGGTGGGGACTCACGCTACTGGGCTCCTACGCATTCGCCAGCTCCTTTGTGGCCGTCGGATTGATGATTGTCGACTGGGGCTGCACGAAATGGTTGCCGCGGGAGCTTGCGCTCGTGCGGACGATGGCCGGTTCAGAGCCGGCAGCCGCGGCAACGGCGAATGGGCTTCGCCTGATCCTCGCTCTCGCATTCCTTCTATTGACGGGCCTTTTGGCGGTGACCGGTTATTTTCCGCACGAGGCGGCCCGTTTCGCCATGGAGCTCGGGCTGCTCTGTCCCATTACCATCTACAGTATCAACGGCGTGAGCGATCGCGTGGTGAAGCGCGAGATCGGCGGCATCGCGTGGGCCGTATTTGCCGGGATGGCGATATTCGGTGTCCTGGCAGTGGCCGCGAATCACTTCGCCCCAGGTCCGCACGGAATTGTGCTTGCCTACGTCGCCAGTCGCGCAACGGAGGCGCTCGTGATGATGCGCGGCCGCAGCGATCTCTATCAGGTCAAAGTGCGGCACCTGCTGACGAGTGCGGCCGTCTTATGGCCGTTCGCCATGCACGCGATCATCGGGACGTTCTATTCACGTCTGACCGTCTTCATCGTCCAATACCACCTTCCCCAGGACCTCGGTCTTATCGGCGCGGCGTCCGCATTGCAAAACGTGCTGTTGCTCTTTCCTGTTTCGATCGCACTATTGAACTACCCGGCTCTTACCACCGCCGCGTCCAAAGGAGAGATGAGCCGCGTGCGGGCGATCGCGCTCGCGTCCGCGGGTACCGCGTTCGTGGCTCTTTCGGCGGCGGCCGTGGCGTTGTATGCCGTGCGCAACGTCGTGGCCAGTGCGCTCCACATTCCTCCGCAGTCGATGCCGGTGGTGATGGCCTTCGCGGCCATCGCGTGGATCACGATCGGAACGACGCACTTGCCTGTGCTCCTGCAGGCGATGGGCTATGAGAAGCTGATGGCCCGGCTTGCGGTCGTGACCGTCTTCATCGCGATCGTGTACCAGTACACGCTGATTCGCTGGTTAGGCTTGTGGGGGGTTGTCGCGGCTCTTGCTTGCGCCGAAGCTACGGCTGCCATCATCTGCGGTGTGATCGCATGGCGCATCACCAGCCAGGATGCGACGATTCTCCGACCTGCGGATGACAGGATCAACGCGTCTTGACGCACTGTTGTCCCATCACTAGACTCCAATTCCTTCCATGTCATTCTCCCTTCCGGTTGCACTGATCCAGGTTGTACTTGCGTGCGGCGGCTGCTGGTTATTGTGGATCGGCTGGCGCGGCATCGCCGGCATTGACCGTGTCGCGGGCCTTCTGGTTGGGCTCGGCCTATTGATTCGAGCCGTCATCGCGCAAGTTCTGTTCTGGATCTCGCACTTGCACCTACCGTTCGGACGTTCGTTTCAGGAGGGCGACGGCTTCTGGATATTCGCTCACGACGGCACAATCTATTATGGATGGGCCAGGTGGGTGATCGAGCACGGCTGGATGGCTCTGGTAGTCGTCGAGAAGCGCCTGCCGTCCCCGGTCTACGTGCAGGTTCTTGCCACGTTTCTGGTGTTCTGCGGCGGTGCGGCCTCGGTCGCGGCGCTGCTGAATCTCTTCGCCTTTCTGGGGGTGTGCGCGGCCATCCTCCGCCTCGGCCGCACGCCGGACGGACGGATCACCAGACCGGCAATGATCGCGCTGGCGGCGCTGAGTTTTGCTCCGTCGGTGGTGCTCTGGTCGGTGTTGCCCCTGAAGGATCCTTTTTTCATATTCGTCGTCGCGACGTTCGTCGTGGGATGCACGATGTGGCAGGAGGCCTGGCTTGGTGCCGGGCGATGGACGCGCTTCGTGCTGCCGCTGCTCCTGATGTTGCTGACGTTCTACGCGGTCGTAGGCGTTCGCTGGTACTTTGGGTTTGTGCTCTGGCTCGCGTCGCTACCCTTCTTCGCCCTCGCTACCTGGCGCAGCGGCCGCCGGATCGCAGCGGGCCTGACGAATGCAGTCATTTTCCTCGGACTCTCTCAGGTGATGATGTTCACAGCGGGACCCTATGTTCCAGACCAACTGGCGAGGTACCTCGGCCATCAGGAAGCGGCGGTCGCTCCCGATCTGATGACGGCCCTTTTGAAGTCGCGGGAGAACTTCGATAAAACACAAGTCAATACGATGATCGAGGCTGGCCCGGCTCTGCAGAGAGTCGATGAACCGAGTCAGACAGCGGTCCCCGCGACCAAGGCGGAGCCGGCAGCCGCGGTACCTGCCGCCAAACGAGTGGAAGTACCGAGTCAGACAGCAGTTCCTGCGACCAAGGCGCACCCGGCAGCCGCGGTACCTGCAGCCAAACCAGTCGAAGTCCCCAGTCAGACAGAAGTCCCGGCGACCAAGACGCAGCCGCCGGCAGCCGCGGTACCTGCAGCCAAACGAGTCGAAGTACCGAGTCAGACATCGGTCCCGGCGACCAAGCCGCAGCCGGCAGCGGTACCTGCAGCCAAACGAGTGGAAGTGCCGAGTCAGACAGCGGTCCCTGCGACTAAGGCGCAGCCGACAGCCGTGGTACCTGTAGCCAACCCGTTGCCTCAGTCGACTCTTGGGCGGATTGTCGCTGGTCTCTCGGCTGTGACCCTTCCCCGCTTCATAGGCCAGAGACTCGGTGTCATCCACATCGGCGGCGGACGCGGACTCTGGACGATGGTCGAGACCGACACGCTTCTGTTCGACGTTTTGCTGTTGATCACGATTTACTACGTAGCACGCCGCCTCAGCAGAGAGCTCCTCTTGAATCCTTCATTCTGGCTGGTCGCGATTACAACCGTGAGTATCACCGTCCTTTTGTCATACACGATCAGCAATTTCGGGACACTCTTTCGGCACCGCTCGATGATATTTATCGGACTGTGTCTATTGCTCTCAGTCACACGCGAAGCCGCCAAAGCCGATCCCTCCGCCGAGTTTAATGGCCGGTCATAATGGCGAGATGCCGGATGAAGGGCATTGGGTGATCGTCTCCTCACCATGATCTCCTATCTGTTTCATTTCCTTCTTCTCTTAGGCGCAGGTGTGGCGTTGTTTCTCCTGTGGCGAAAAACGACGTTGTTGGCCGACCCGTGGATGAACCTGATGATCGCGGCGGGCTTTTTGGCGCGCGCTGTCCTCGCACAGGCGCTGTTCTGGATTTCTTATGCGAGTCTTCCGGTCGCCAGATCATTGCAGCTCGGCAAGGGCGTATGGTTCTTCGCACTCGATGCGTTGCAGTATTACCCGTTGGCGATTGCCGGAGCGCACAGCGGTATCTGGACGATTGTCAGCTACCCGCGAAAAGAATCATCCGTTTCGTTCATACAGGCGCTGTCGATGTCCGTCCTTCTGTTCGGGGAAGTGACGTCGGTTGCCCTTCTGCTGAACCTCTTCTGCTACCTCGGCATGACGTACCTCATCGTCCGGTGGGCGTCGCTGTACGAGCGATCCCAGATCCCGGCCCGCACCGCAATTGCCGCGATCGCTTTTTCTCCGGCCTTCATCTTGTGGTCATCGCAGCCGCTGAAAGACTCGCTGTTCCAGTTCGTGGTGGTGGCGCTCATCGCATCCTGTGTGGCCTGGCAGGAGGCGGCCATGTCCGGGACCGGTCCCTGGCCGCAACTCGGGATCGCCGCGCTCATGTGCCTGGCGCTGTATATCGTGGCGGGAATCCGCTGGTACTTTGCCTTCATCATCCTGATCGCGGCCTGCGCATTCGTTCTTCTGGTGGCATTCAAGGCTGCCGGCCGCAGAGCGCTTGCGTTCGGATCCGCAATGGTGCTGCTCCTGGTGTTGTCGCGCGCGTTTCTCTTCGGCGCCGGCCCGTATGCGCCGGCCACCATCCGCGGCATATTGAACTTGAACCCCAGCCGGTCCACGCCCGCCGCCCTGCCGTCAGGGCTTGTTCATGACGTGGAGTCAGCTCGTGAGGGATTCGAACGGAGCGGCGGATCGACGCAGATTGCCCTGGGCAATCAATTGGCCCGTTTGGACCAGGCCACGGCGCGTAAAGACGATTCCGCTGCTCGGCCGGAACCTCATCCAGAGTTGAGCCGGCGCTTGCCATCCGAACATGGCGATCCCAGCGCGCAGGCCCCGCCATCGAATGCGGAAACGGCTCGCCAATTGCCGCCGCCACGTATGCCGGCGTTCCTGTCCCATACTTCCAACTCGAAATTCATTACCGCGCCCGGCCCGGAGAAGAAACCTGCGCCCACCCGGCGCGAGTCACCAGCATCAGTCGCCGCTGGTGCAGGATCGCCTGCCAGACAACCGCCGGCGGCACCTTCGAATCCGATCGCATCGCAGAAGACGCCGCCGATTCATCAGCCGCCGGCGCCGAGCACTCAGACCACGCCCTCTCATCAGGGGGCGCCGTCCGATCAGGCGTCCTCCGTAACGTCCGCCGCGAATCCAGTCTCCACAAGCGCGAATCCTCCCGCGGTGGATCGTGCTACGCCGCGACCGATGGCTGCGAGCCGGCCGAAAGCACGGCCCCGAACCAAGCCGCCGGCAGCCGCCACTCCAGCCACTGTTGTCCCGCAACCGCGTGCAGTGCAGGCGCCGCCGGTCGCGTCCAATCCGCCTGCGGCGCATCCCGCGCCGGCGATTACCCAAGCCCCGCCGGCCGCGCCCGTGGCGACGCGCGCCGCCCGTCTGTTCGCCGGCGCGGGCGCGTTGCTCGTGCCGAGCAGCATCGGACAATGGATCGGGCTTTTTCAGATCGGTGGCGGCCATGCCTTCCTGTGGTTCAGCGATCTCGACACCATCGTCTTCGACCTCGTGGGCTTTGCCGCGATCTTCTGGGTCATTCGCGCGATTCGATCCGGATCGCTGCGGAACCCGATTTTCTGGATGATCGCCGCGGTGACGTTGATGATCACCGTTCCGCTGGCGTACACCGTAACGAACTTCGGCACGCTCTTCCGCCTGCGCGAGATGATCTACATCGGCCTGGCGCTGATTCCGCTGTCGCTGGCGATGGTGCGGAAGCAGACCACGCCGCGCTGAGGACGTTACGCCGGCCTGGGCTCGCGGGGCGCCGGAGTTGGCGCATCACCGCCGCGGGCATCAAAAGTGTCGAGGCGCGAGCGATGCCGCTCGGCGAGCATGTGGTAAACCTTCGCCGTATCGGCCACCATCGTTTCGGCGCGCCAGGTGGGGTCGACGTGGCGGCGTCCGTTCGCGCCCATCGTTTTCCGCAACTCGGGGTCTCCGAGCAACCTCGAGACACGGTCAGCGAGCGTCTGGTAGTCGTGGGCGCGCACGAGATATCCGGTTTTTCCGTCGATGACCGCTTCCGGCGCGCCGTCGATATCGAAGCTGACGCACGGGATTCCCATGGCCAGCGCCTGCGGCAGCACGCGCGCAATCCCTTCGCGGAGCGAGGTGTGCACGACGACGTCCATGGCCGCGAGCATCTCTGGAATCCGTTCGCGCGGCGTCAGACCGGCGAAGACGAAATTCTCGAGGATGCCGGCGGCCCGTGCGCGCTCGCGGAGGTGGTCGTAGAGGATGCCGTCGCCGATGAGAAAGAAGCGCACGTTCGGCACACGCCGCACGATCTCCGGCGCAGCGTCCATCAGCTCGTCGTGCCCTTTGAGAGGAAACAGCCGCGCGATTTTTCCTACGACCGGCGCATCTTCGGGGATGCCGAATTCGCGCCGAACCGCCGCGCCGTCCGCATTCGAATTGAGAAACCAGTCCAGCTCCATGCCGCTGTAGACCGTCGTAAATTTCTCCGGCCGATCGATCCCCGCCGCCACCGCTTTGCGCACGATGATGGAGGACACCGAGAGAAAGTGATCGGTCATCGGCGCGCAGATTTTTTTCACCAGCCACCAGGTGCGGTTGACGATCCACGGCTGGTATTCGTGGAAGACGAGACCGTGCAGGGTGTGCACGATCAGCGGCGTGCCGGCCAGCTTCGCGGCGATGCGCCCCAGGACGCCCGCTTTCGACGAGTGGGTGTGGACGATGTGATAGCGGCCGCGGCGGATGATGCGGTACAGCTTCCAGAGAGCGCGCGCGTCGGCGATCGGACTGATTTCGCGTCCGAGCTCCGGCACGATGATGAGCTTCAGCGACTTTTCCGCACGTTCGATCAGGTTCCCTTCCGGTCCGCGGTCGACGCCGGTCAGCAGCGTGACGTCGTACTGGCCGGGCATCGCCGCCAGACCTTCGCAGGTCAGGAGCGTGTTCTCCTGCGCGCCGCCGATGATGAGGCGCGTGATGATGTGCAGGACGCGAAGGGGACGGCTCTCGTTCGTGAGCGCCTTGGTGATTTCAGCCATGGAAGCGGTTTGAAAATGCGGGCGACACGATACTTATGCCCGTGAGAGAGGTCAAAGCGGTTTCGGGTTAGTGGTCGGTGGCCACCGGACGCGTGGGATGGACCAGTGTTCCGCGTGGCGCGACCAGCGGGACGCCCGGCATCGCGGACGGCGTGCCGTCGGTCGCCAGTACCCAGCCGAAGTCGGAGGGCGCGAGCGGTTCGAAGCTCATGCCGGCGCGCGAGACGAGGATTCCGAGGGCCGCGCAGCGGCCGACGATGTCGGTGAGCCGGTCGGTGGAGAGTTTTACGGTCGAGATGAGCACCTGCTGAATGTTCAGCCGCCGGCAGGTTTCCTCGAGCGGGATGGATGTTGAATAGACGCGTAATCCATGGATCAGCCGCCCGTTCTTGGCCGGATCGTCATCGACGAACGCGACCGGCACGGCTTGCAGTTCGGGGTTGTTGCGCAGCTCGCGGTAAACCAGCTCGCCGCCGTCGCCCGCGCCATAGATCAGAACGCGGCGGCAGCTTTCGCCGTGATTGACGGGGAAGACGCGGCGAAGCATGCGGAAGGCGAAGCGGCTGCCGGTCAGCATCATCATCATCAGGACCGCATCGACCACGAAGACGGTCCGCGAGAAACCGTCGAAGCGGAAGGCGATGACGATCGTCACCATCACCGCGATCGTGCTGACGACCGTGGCGCGTGCAAAGTCGACCACGCTGGCCAGGCTGGCGTAGCGCCACAGTCCGCGGTAGATGCCGCTGGTAAGAAACATGGCCAGCTTGACCACCACCACGACGGGCAGCGTCTTGATGAACAGTTGCCAGTCGCCCGACTCGCTGACCGTGCCGAACTTCACCGCGTAGGCGAGGTAGTAGGCCAGCGAGATCAGGATGACGTCGAGGATGACCTCGAAGATGCGGCGCTTGTAGGAGAGGTGGAGCAGGAACGACACGAGCGGCTTTTCGCGCGCCGCGGCCAGTTCCTTGTCGTCGTAGACGCGCACGCGCCCGAGGTGGATGCCGAGGAAGGTGAGCACGATCGTGAACGTCGCGATCGAAACGATGCTCACGTCGATCGTCGCATGCCGCACGATGAGCGCCAGGACGCCGCCGCTGACTGCCAGCGAGTAGAGCATCCAGACCGCGTGCTTCTCGCTGAGGCCGAGCGCCACCAGGCGATGCGAGGTGTGATCGCGGCCGCCCTGCGATGCCGCGCGGCCGGCCATCTTGCGCATCAGCGTCACGAAGGTCGTGTCGAAGATCGGCACGAGCAGCACGAGCACCGGCACCGCCAGGACCGCCACGATGCTGCGCGACCGCCCGCCGCCGCCGCCCTGGCTCATGAGCGCCGTCGTGGCCAGGAAAAAGCCGACGAACATCGAGCCACAGTCGCCCATGAAAATCGAGGCCGGGCTGTGGTTGTAGATCAGAAAACCGAGCAGCGCGCCGGCGAATCCGGCCAGCATCAGCGCCTCGTTGAACTGCCCGTTGATCGCGAAGTTGATGCCGAGGAAGACGGCGGCGATCGCGGCGATGCCTGCCGAGAGGCCGTCCATGTTGTCCAGCATGTTCACGGCGTTGGTGATGCCGATCAGCCAGAACAGCGTGATCATCATGTTGATCTGAGGCGAGTTGGTCCACGGCAGCACCAGGCCGAAATTCATCACCAGCGCGACGCCGATCAGTTGCCCGATCAGTTTCTGGTACGGCTTGATCTTGAGGAAGTCGTCGATCAGCCCCACCGCGAACAGCAGCGTGCTCGTGCCGAGGACCACCCAAACCTCGGTGGACCGCCGCACGAGGAAGGGGAGCGTGGCCATGACGGCCACGAAGATGGCGATGCCGCCCATCATCGCGGTCGGCCGGCGGTGCCAGCGGTCGTTGCGCGGCATGGCCACGGCGCCGAAGCGCCGCGCCAGCGCGCGGACGATCGGAGTCGCGGCCGCCGCGGCGGCAAATGCGATCAAACCGATAACCGGGGCTGCTACGGAAAACTGACTGAGCATGCGAGCGAGCGCACTAAGTTATTCGATGCAAGCCTTGATTGCAAGCGAGCGCGGCCGATTTTGCATGGGACGCAAAGGCCGATTACGTTCCCTGACGCCCTGAGTGATACGCGATGACACTCTTCAGGATCGTGTCCAGCGTCGTCTCGGGACGGAAGCCGACCAGCGCGTGGATCTTCGAGGTGTCCGGCACGCGGCGCGGCATGTCCTCGAATCCTTCCTCGTACGCCTCGCTGTAGGGAATGTGCACGATCTCGGAATCGGAGCTCGTCAGCGTCTTGATGCGCTCCGCCAGCGCGTTCATCGACACCTCTTCGCTCGATCCGATGTTGTAGACCTCGCCGACCGACTCCGGATGATCCATCAATGCCGCCAGCGCCTTGACGACGTCCTCGACGTAGCCGAAGCAACGCGTCTGCTCGCCGCTGCCGTAGACCGTGATCGGCCGTCCCGCCAGCGCCTGTTTGACGAAGGTGGGGATGACCATGCCGTACTGGCCGGTCTGCCGCGGGCCGACGGTGTTGAACAGCCGGACGACGGTCGTGGGCAGCTTCTTCTCACGCCAGTAAGCGAGCGCGAGGAACTCGTCGATCGCTTTCGAGCAGGCGTAGCTCCAGCGCCCTTTCGTCGTCGCGCCCATGACCAGGTTGCCGTCCTCGCGGAACGGGACGTTCGTGCTCAATCCATAAACCTCGGAGGTCGACGCGACCAGCACGCGCTTCTTCTTCTTGTTCGCCACGGCCAGCACCACCTCGGTGCCGCGCACGTTGGTCTCGATCGTCCGCACCGGACTCTCGACGATCAGCTTCACGCCGACGGCGGCGGCGAGGTGCACGATGACGTCGCAGCCATCGGCCAGCTCGGCCAGCAGCGGCATGTTCTGCACATTGTCGATCGTGTAGTGAAAGCGCGGGTTCGCTTTCAGATGGGCGATGTTCTCGATGCTTCCCGTCGACAGGTCATCGATGACGAAAACTTCGTCGCCGCGGCCGAGGTAGGTGTCCGCGAGGTGCGATCCGATGAAGCCGGAGCCTCCGGTGATCAGAACTTTCAATATGTCTCCCAGCGCGCGGCGTTTCAGCGCGGCGGCGGATTATACGGTGCCTTATTGACCGCGGCGACGCGCTCCTGCATTCCGGCGTCGACGTTCTCGAGATAGATCGGATTGAATCGCACTGCCAATGCCACGTCCGCGGTGGCGGGATCGAGCTTCCCCTGTTCGAGATAGGTCGTGCCGCGTTCGAAATAGATTTCGGGGCGATGGTCGGCCGCCAGCGCCGCGGTGTAGTGCTCGATAGCGTCGTCCTTGTTGCCGAGGATGCGCTCATTGACGGCGTAGAGAAGCTGGTAGTCGACGGAGAGCCGACACGCGTTGGTGATGGTCTGCAGAAACGCGATGTTGTCGCGAGCGGCGAAGATGGCGCGGTCGCCACCGGTCTCCAGCGCCGTTTGTGTGCGCGTCTGCACGAACTTCAGCACGTGATTGGCGTGCTCCGGCATGTACGAGTAGCGATAGAACACGAATGCCGCGGCGGTCGTGGCCGCGAGGCGGCAGACGAAGCGTGCGAAAGGATTACGCATCGGGACGGTCCCACGAGATTGCGATGGCGCCGAGCGTGAGAAACATCAACCGCGTCGCGGCCAGTTGCAGCGGAAACTGCGCGAGGGCGATGACGAAGAACGTCGCTGCCAGCGGCGCGCGAATGGCGTGGCCAACTGTCTGTTCGCGGGTGCGCGGAGCCGGATCGTCGCGGCGTCGCCGCGACGGAATGGCGAGATACGCGACCGCCGCGAAGAGCAGCGCATAGCCGGGCAATCCCGTTTCCGCCGCCACCTGCAGATGATCGTTGTGCGTCTCGCCGAAATTCATCGGCCAGCCGCGCGTCCACGACGCCGGATAGCGTTTCTCCAGCGCCAGCCGCGTGAACATGAAGTGATATTTGAACGCGCCCGGCCCGACGCCGACGACCGGATTGGCGCGCAGCATCTCGATCGCGCTCAGAAAAGGCACGACGCGCTCCGAGAAGAGCGTCGGATAATCGCGCTGGCGCGCCGCGGTGGCGAGCTTGGTGAAATTCCCGCGGATGCCGGTCGACGGGCGCAGCGCCACCGCCCCGAAGATCATCAACAGCACCGCCACGGCGATGGCCTGGCGCCACGGCCGCAGCAGCGCGGCCACGATCGTTCCGGCCGCGAACGCGATCATGGCCGTGCGCGTCTGACTCATCGCTATGCCGGCGAACAGCGCGGCTGCCGCCGCCCCGTACATCACGCGCTGCCAGCCGCGCACCGCCACCGCCGCCACAAGCGCCACCACCGCCGGCCCGGCCAGCAACGTGCCGACGTCGTTCGAATTGCCGAGGAGCCCGACGCTTTGGCCGTGGCCCTTGATCTCGGGCGGGAAGACGAACGGATTCCAGATCTGCAACTCCTGGAGCGTCACCACCACCGCGTTCGCGAATCCGCCGGCGAAGACCGCGAAGAGCACCGGCATCGGCAGCGTCGGCGCGATGACGCGCGTGGCGATGTACACCACCAGCGCCGCCGCCACCGTCACCAGGCTGCCCTCGCTGAGCGGACGATTCGACGACGTCAGCGTCGTCACGACGCACCACACCGCGATCGCGCCGAGGAGGAACCACTCGATCCGCGGCAGAGTTTTGAGAACGTCGCGCCAGCGCGTATGCGCCGCAGTGGCCGCGAAGACGCCGGTCAGCGCCAGCGCGATCGCTTCAGCGCGGAAGGCCATCTCTTTCGGCAGGCGAAAGGTATCGACCGCGCCGCCCGTGTAAAAGATGGGAATGAATACGATGCCGGCACCGAGCAGCGTCAGTGCGATGAGCCAATACCACGCGCGATCGGCTTTTTCGCGCGCCGCGGACCGTCGTTCGCGCATGCGGCGCAGAGTAGCATGAGCATCCAGCGCGTCCGACCATGGTCTCTTCCTCTGCCATCGAGGCGATCCGGCGATTCTCAGGCCCCGAGCTCTCCGCATTCGTCGCTGACAACGTTTCCTCGCTGCTCGAGGACGAAGCGCTGGCCGTCCTCGACAACGCGCATTGCACCGCCGTCGTCTGCGGCGCGCTGGCGCGAAATCCGCGTCTGACCGGGTTCTACGCCGTCCGTTTGCGTCTGGTGCAACACCGCGCCACGCCGTTGACGCACGCGGTCAAGCTGGTGCACTACCTTCACTGGCCCGACCTGTTGCGGGTGTCGGTCGATGTGACGGTTCGTCCGCAGGTGCGCCGCGCCATTGACACGCAACTCCTCACGCGGCTGCCCAAACTGTCCCTGGGCGAAAAAATCGCGGCCGCGAAACGCTGCAGTCCTGCGATGATCAAGGAGCTTCTCTTCGATCCCGACGCAAACGTCTTTGCATCGCTCTTGATCAATCAACTCGTCCGCGAAGAGGACCTTCTTCTCCTCGCCGTTTCCGACTCTGCCTCGGCCGAAAAACTCCGCCTCCTCGCGGCCGATCAGAAATGGTCATTCCGCTACGCCATCCGCCGCGCGCTGGTGGTGAATCCGTCCACGCCGCGCTCCGTTGCCGCGTCGCAGTTGCGCTTTCTTTCGCGCCGCGATCTGCGCACCATTCACGACGACCCGGCCACGTCGACGTACCTCCGGCGCTGCATCGAGCGCAATGAGCCAGCCCTTTTCCCGCGCGCGACGGAACGAATTGACTAAAATGCGCGCAAGCCGATGGCGGACCAGGAACCTCAGCCACAACCCTCGGAGCTCGCATCGTTCGGCGAGGAGCTTCGGCGCGAGCGTGAAATCCGCGGCATTTCGCTGAAAGAAATCGCCGACGCCACGAAGATCAGCAAGCGGTTTCTCGAAGCCATCGAGCGCAACGATCACAAGACTCTGCCGGCGCCGGTTTTCACGCGCGGTTTCGTTCGCGAATACGCGCGCTACCTCGGCCTGAACTCCGACGAGATGGTGAACCGCTACAACTTCGCCGCCGTCGGCGACGACCGCATCGAACAGTCGGCCCATCTCGAACGCCTCACGACGCCGCAGGCGCCGCCGCCTCCGCGCAAGAAGGCGGCGCCGAAAGGCATTCCCCCGCCGTACGCGCGCGTCGACCGCAATGTTTACATTCTCATCATCGTCGTCGTGGCGCTGGCCGGCGTCAGCTACTGGGCGCTCAAGCATCGCCGCGAGACGCGCGCGAACGAGGAACGGCTCGCCGCCGAGACGAAAGCCGTGCCGACGACGACGGTCGCGCCGCCGCCGCTTGGCCCCGCGCAGACCGCGAGCACGTCGACGCAGCCGCCGGCAGGCGTTCCCGCGAAACTGACGCTGAGCCTCGAGATCACGCAGACCTCGTGGATCACGCTCGAAGCGGACGGCGAGCGCCTCATCAACGACGAGCTGCACCGCGGCTTTCACCGCACCATCGAGGCGAAGGATGGATTCCGTTTCAAAACCATCGGCAATGCCGCCGGCGTGACGATGACGTTGAACGATGTGCCGATTCCGTCCCTCGGACACGACGGGCAGGTGCTGCACGACGTCGTCTTCGACCGCGCCGCACTCCAGAAACTGCAGACATCCCCGGCGCCCAATCAGCAATGAGCGACTTTCCCGCCGAGCTATCGGGCTCGGGAATCATCGAGCGCATCGAATCGGGCCACTACCCGCGCGAAGTCATCGAGACCATCGCCCGCGGTTTTCTTCCGCTTCCGCAGGACGACCTGATCCCTGTCCTCGCGTTCCTGACGAACTCGCCGGACGAGGTAATCGCCGCGGCCGCGAAGGCGTCGCTGACCGACGTTCCGGCGCGCAGCATTCATTCGTTCGCCTCGAACGAGAACGCGCCGCCCGAGCATCTCGCCCTCCTGACGCGCGCCACGGACGACCCATTCATCCTCGAGGCGCTCATCCGCAACCGCGCCGTGTCTGACGCGCTCGTCGCGGAAGTGGCCGCCGTCGCCGACGCAGCAGTGCAGGAGATCGTGGTCATCAATCAGGCCCGCATCCTGCGCGCGCCGGAAATCCTCGACGCGCTCCTCGCCAATCCTGCCGTCACCGCCGACGTTCGCCGCCGCGTCGCCGAAACGCGCGAAGAGTTTTTCGAGAAAAAAGCGCGCATCGCCGCGGCGGAGCCGCTGGCCGCCGCCGAAGTCGCCGAAGTCGTCGAATCATCCGGCGAAGAAACCGGCGATGACGAAGACAAGGTGCTGCTGACGTTGTCCGAGGAACCGATCGCCGATTTGCTCGAAAAGGCGGAGAGCGATTCGAACGACGCCCTTCCGCCGTCGCTCATGGAATCAGAAAAGGCGGATGAGAAGAAGATCTCGATCTTCGCGCAGATCCTGGTCATGTCCGTCTCCGACAAAGTGAAACTGGCCTTCAAAGGCGGCAAGACCGAGCGGATGATCCTCGTCCGCGATCACAACAAGCTTGTCTGCAGCGCCGTCATGCGCAATCCGCGCATGACTGAGCTCGAAGTCGAGTCCGTCGCCGGCATGCGCAACATCGAGGAAGAGGCTCTCCGCATCATCGCCATGAAACGCGAGTGGGTGTCGAAGTACAACATCGCTGTGACATTGGCGCGCAATCCGAAGTGTCCGGTGGGGGTTGTCCTGCCGCTGATCAATCGATTAACCTTGCGCGACTTGAAGGGCTTGAAAGACGACAAGGGCGTGAGCGAAACGGTCCGTGGCATGGCCCGGAAGATGTACATCCAGCGCAGCCAGAAAGCCTGAATGAAGGTCAACTACTACGACGTGCTCGGAGTCGATCGCTCCGCATCCGAGCCGGAGATCCGCGAGCGGTTCCGGAAGCTCGCGCGCGAGCAGCATCCCGATCGCTACACCGGCTCGGACAAAGCGGAGTCGGAGCGCAAGTTCCAGACGCTCACCGAGGCCGTCAACGTGCTCACCAATCCGGCGCGACGGAAGCAGCACGATGCCGAAATTGCCTCGCCAACCGCCCGCGCGGCAGGCGGCGCGGTCGATTTCGCACAGGTCGGGAAGGCGTATCTCGCAAAAGGTGTGAAAGCCTACCGCGATGGCGATTATCGTAGCGCCTACGAAAACTTCGACATGGCGGCCAAGCACAATCCTCAGGACGGCAAGGCCTTCCATTACCTTGCGCAGGCTGCGACGCGGATACCCTCTTACGCGCGGCAGGCGGTGCAGGCCATCGAAACGGCCGTGCAGCGCGATCCGATGAATGCGGTCTATCTAAAGGATGCGGGGCTGATCTGCAAACGGGCCGGACTGGCCGCAAAAGCTGAGAGATATCTCGAGGAAGCGTTACAGTGGGACGCGGACAATATTGAAATCCGTACGGCACTCTCCGAGTTGCGGCAGCGCGCCGAGGTCAAAGAAGGCGGAAAGGGGTTTACCCTTTTCAAAAAGGGCTGAGTGGGAATGGACGTGAAGGCATACGGCCTCACCGATGTCGGACGGCAGCGTCAGCACAACGAGGACACGTTCCTCGTTGAGGACGAGGCGAAGCTCTTCCTCGTCGCCGACGGCATGGGCGGCCACGCCGCCGGCGAGATCGCCTCGCGCATCGCCGTCGACTCCATCACCGAGTTCATCGTCCATACGAAAGAGGACGACGGCACCTGGCCGCACGCCTACGACGAGCACTACACGCGCACGACCAACCGCCTGATGGCCGCGCTGCGCATGGCCAACACGCGCGTCCTCGAAGCGATGCGCAAGGACGCCAAGCTCCGCGGCATGGGCACGACCGTCGTCGCTGCCATGGCCGGCGACGGCAAGATTTCGGTCGCGCACGTCGGCGACTCTCGCGCCTACATGATCCGCAACGGAAAAATCTCGCGCATCACGAACGATCACTCCTGGGTCTACGAGCAGGTGCAGGCCGGGATGCTGACCGAGGCCGAAGCCGAGAAGCACCCGCTCCGCAACGTGATCACCCGCGCCCTCGGCGGCGCGCTGTCCGTGAATCCGGATGCCTCGGAGATCGACAGCCGCCCCGGCGACGTCTACCTCCTCTGTTCCGACGGCCTCACTGGCATGGTTCCCGAAGAGGAAATCCTGAAGCTCGTCACGGAGAACGCCGACGATCTCGAGAAGGCCTGTCAGCAGTTGATCGACACAGCCAACGCGCGCGGCGGCCTGGACAACGTGACGGCGATTTTGGTGAAAACGACGTAACCATGCACGTTCGAATCGACTACTGCGGGGTTTGAAACTACCTCCCCCGAGCCTCCAGTCTGGCGGCTGAGATCAAACGAGAGTTCGGCATCGACAGCGAGATCGTCCGCGGCAGCGGCGGAATCTTCATCGTCACCGTTGACGGGAAGAAGATCTTCTCGAAAAAGGAAGAGGGCCGATTCCCCACCGAGCGCGAGATCCTCGACCAATTGCGCGCCTGACTCATCTGCGCAACATCTGCGTCATCTGCGGATCGATCGTGGCCATGAGCGGCCAGTGGTCCGACGGACCGCGTTCAATGACGCGCGCATCGCGGATCTGCCACGTCGGATCGGTGAAGATGTAGTCGAGGCACTGCTTCGTCGCGCGATGGGTGACGATTTTCTCCGCGACACACGACGTCACGATGCTTCCGTCGTGAAACACACGCAGTTCCTCGCTGGTCGGATTCGTATTGAAGTCGCCCATCAACACGAACGGCAACTCCGACTTCGCCACCATCCCGGCCACGACCTCAGCCTGCATCAGCCGCGTGCGCGATCCGAATCGCGCCCACGCCACGAGATGCGTGACGTACGCGATGAGGCGGGTACCGTCGACGTCGATCGTCGCGCCGAGCATCGACCGCGGTTCGCCCTTGCCCGGCAACGGGTCGATGCGCGTTTCGACGATCGTTCCGCGCGTCAGCACCGCGTTGCCGTATTCGCTGCTCCCCTTGGCCATCGCTCGGCCGAAGAAAAGCTGCATGCCGGTGAGCCGTTCCAGCTCCGCCGCCTGATCGCGGAAACGCGCCTGCCACGTGCCGCGATGCATCTCCTGCACGCCCACAATGTCCGGCTTCGCATCCCGGATCACATCGGCGATGCGCTCGATGTGCCGCGCGTGCAGCAGCGCGCTTTGGCCCTTGATGTTGTAGGTCATGACCCGCAGCGGCACGCTGGAAACGAAGCGAAAACAGTGCCGCGACTGACACAAGACTCTCCTGTCCGGCGCGGTTACACTCCGCGCGTGCATCCGGAGATTCAGGAGCTTCAGACCAAACTGAAGGAGATCCTTTACGACTGTGCGGTCGAAATCCGCGCCACGAAAGCCGCGCTCTACCTGCTCACGAACGATGCACGGTTCGAACTGATTACGGAGTACGGATTCCGCGGCGTCATCCGGCCGCTGGCCGATCGTACCGATCCGGTCGTCGATCGCTGCGGCCGCGGACGCACGCCGTTCTTCATCAACGGCCTCAATACCGAGCCGCGTTTTTCGCACGTGATGTTCGAGTCGGCCAGCGACCGCCTTCTCGCTGCGCCGCTCTACCTGCGAGGCAACCTGGTCGGCTTCGTCGACATGCGCGACAAAGCGGGGAAAGCGCCGTTCGAGGCGGCCGATCTGCCGAAGGCGCAAAAAATCGTCGAGCGCATCGGCGAGCAATTTGCGAACCGGAACGTCTTCAACCAGCGATTCATCACGCTTTCCGAGGCGCCGCCAAAGGCCACGCTCGTTCCGCCGTCGATGTCGCCGTCCGAGGCGAGGGTGGCGCCGATCGTCGACCCGGCACCGCCGAAACCTGCGTCCCCGGCCAAGCCGTCGCTTTGGGGAGCGGAGCGTTCCGCGCCGGCGAACGTGCCCGCGTTGTCGACGCTCATCATCGAAGCGCGCAGCAACGCCGACCGCATCGCCGTTCCCGAATCGCCGGACACGATCGGCGAAGCTGAATTGACGGTCATCCGCGACCTGCTCCGTTCGATGCTGCTGATTCCCGGAGCCGTCGTCGCGTCGGTGTCGGCCTACGGACACATGGGCGGCGTGCAGGAAGTGACGGCGCGATCGTCGTTGACGGACGAAGCGGTGAACGTGCTGCAGTCGAAACTGAATTTATGGTTGACGAAGCGCGGCGAGGGCGGCGGCTTCGTGCGCACGAACATCAACCTGCCCTTCGGCGCGCAGGACGCACAGATCACCGCCGCGCAGATCCAGAAAGTCTTCACGGCGCCGATCACCGCCGGGTCGTTGCGCGGGTTGTATCTGACCGTGGTATTTGCGGCCACGCCTGATCGCGGCGCACACGAGTTGCTGGCCGCGTTTCACAAGCAGTTGCAGACCGCGATCGAGTACTCGATGGAGCGCGGCACGCTGCAATCGACGCGGTCGCGCATCGCTGACGCGCTGGTCGAGCCCGACTTCACGAAGTATCCGGAGCTGCGGCGGCACACCGATTCGGTCACCGCGCGCGTGGAGGCGTTTACCCGATTCCTGTCGTTGTCGCCGGCGGATGCGGAGACGGCGCGCATCGTGGCCATCGTCCACGACGCCGGCATGCGCCTGCTCGAATACGAGCGCCTCTATCGCAAGAAAGATCTGACCGCGGACGAGCTTTCGATTCTGAAAGAGCACGCCGTCGTCGGCGCCTCCATCGTCGAGCCGCTCCTCGGCAACGAGATCGCGCGCGCGGTGCTTTGCCATCACGAGCGCTGGGACGGCCATGGCTATCCCAATGAAGTGCACGGAACCGACATCCCGCTTGCCGCGCGCATTCTCCAGATCTGCGACGTGTACGAGACCATGATCGCCGCCGACAGCTACGCTCCGGCCGAGCCGCTGGAAGTGGCGGCGGCGAAGATCGCCCGCGCCGCCGGCACGCAGTTCGATCCCGACCTCGCCCAGAAATTCGTCGACATGCTGCGCGCGCGTTAGACTCCGCGCCGATGAAGATCGATCGCGACGAAGCGAAGCGCATTGCAACGCTGGCGCATCTGGAGTTCGATGACCCGGCGCTCGAGCGCATGGCCGGCGAGATGACGAAGATCCTTTCGTACATCGACCAGCTCCGCGAAGTGGATGTGGCCGGATTCGAGTGGACGGATCCCGCCGACGCCACGCCGCTGCGCGACGACATGCCGCGTACGCCGGTCGATCGCGATGCGGTCGCCGCAAACGCGCCGTCTTTCAGCGACGACGGTCACTTCATCGTTCCGAAGGTGATCGGTGACTGATCTTCTGAACCTGCCGTGGCACGAAGCGCGCGAACAGGCCAGCGGCAAGGAGTTGGCCGCAGCGTCGCTTTCTGCGATCGATGCGCTGAATCCGAAGCTCAACGCGTTTCTGCAGGTCGGCCGCGACATCGGTGACGGAATGCCGGTGGCGGTGAAGGACAACATCGTCACGACCGACATGCCGACGACGTGTGCATCGCGAATCCTCAGCAATTTCACATCACCCTTCGACGCAACAGCCGTGGCGCGCCTGCGCGCCGGAGGATGCAGCATCGCCGGCAAAACGAATCTCGACGAATTCGCGATGGGCTCGTCGACCGAGCACTCGGCATTCGGGCCGGCGCGCAATCCGTGGGATCCGTCGCGCGTTCCGGGCGGCTCGTCCGGCGGTTCCGCGGTCGCCGTGGCCGCGCGCATGGTTCCCGCCGCCCTCGGATCGGAAACGGGCGGCTCGGTGCGCCAGCCTGCCGCGCTCTGCGGCGTGGTCGGACTCAAGCCGACCTACGGCCGCATCAGCCGCAACGGTCTGGTGGCCTTCGGATCGAGCGTCGACCAGATCGGCATCATCACCAAAACGGTCCGCGAATGCGCCAGCCTCCTCGGCATGATCGCGGGACACGATCCGCTCGATTCGACCTCGGCGACGAACGCGGTCGACGATTACGCGGCCGATCTCGACGCCGGCGTTCGCGGCCTTCGTTTCGGCGTCGTACGCGAAGCGGTGGAGCAGTTGGAAGGAGAAGTCCGCGCGAATTTTGACGACGCGCTGGCCGTCCTTCGCGCCGGCGGCGCCGTCATCGAGGAGGTCAGCGTTCCTTCGATCGGCTACGCCATCGCCATCTACTACATCGTTGCCAATGCCGAGGCCAGCGCGAATCTGTCGCGGTTCGACGGGATTCGGTTTGGACATCGCAGCGATCGCGCGAAGTCGCTGCGCGAGGTTTACTTCGAGTCGCGCGGCGAAGGCTTCGGCGACGAAGTGAAGCGCCGAATCATGCTCGGAACGTTCGCGCTGTCGTCCGGCTACTACGACGCGTACTACGGCCGCGCGCAGGCGGTGCGCTCAAAACTGCGCGACGATTTCAACAACGCATTCGCCCGCTTCGACTACCTGCTCACGCCGACCACGCCGGAAGTCGCATTTCCGATCGGCGCGAAAACGGACGATCCGCTGGCGATGTACTTGTCCGACATCTTCACCGCCCCCGCGAATCTCGTCGGCATCCCCGCCATCGCCGTCCCCTCGGGATTTTCACGCGGGCACCTGCCGCTCTCGCTGCAGATCATGGCCCCGCACTTCGCCGAACGCGCCCTCTTCCGCGCCGCGAATTTCTTCGAACGCGAAACGAACTACTGGCGCGAAGCACCGCCGGTGTAACGCCTGGGAACGCGGGCGTCTCGCCCGCAGGTTCGCGCGATGTGAAAAGAGGACCGCGGGCGGGACGCCCGCGTTCCCAGGGCTTACGGCACTACTGGCGCATTGAAAATCGCATCGTCGACCGCCACGTTTGTGCGGATCGCGGTGATGGTTCTCGTGGTGGTGTCGTACGAAGCGACGTCCGAGGAGCGGATCAGGAACGGCAGCTTTACGCCGCCGACGTCGCGGTAGTCGTCGAAATCGACCTGCTCCGACAGCGGCGCGATCATCGTCTGCGTCGTGATGCGCCGGCGCAGCAGCAGTCCCGTTTGGACGTCGAAAAAGTACGTTCGCGTCGTGTCGGGATTGTCGATGACGTCGATTGCGTATGCCTCGCGATCGCCGGCCTTTTCGATGCGCGGATTGCGCAGTCGCGAGACGTCGTCGGTGAATTTGATCGCAGCGAAGTTCGCCGCATTGCTTCGCAGCGAAGCGACGGTCTCGGCGGGCAGCAGGGTCAACTTCCCGCCGCTCAGCACCCATGCCGAGTTGCCGGACAGTCCTTGCTTCGCCACTCCTTTTTCTGACGTGGCCGCGATCAGCATTCGGTCGGGCGGCTCGATCACGATCTCGACAGTCGATGGGCCGGCCTCGCGCGCGACGGCCGCGTTGATCACGATCGTGCGCAGCTTCGACGCCGCGTCGCCGCCGATCGCGGACCGGTACCGCGCAATGACGTCGGCGGGCGGCGGCACCGTTCGCGGCACGATCAACGCGCGTTCTTTGAAAAGGTCATGCGGCGGAAGCGGCGCCAGCGTCGCCACCTGCAGACTTCCGCGATGGCACGAGTAGCAGGTCAGTTTGCGGCTGCCGTCGAAGTGCTCCTTGTTGATGGTCAGTACCATCCGGATCATGCGCAGGCCGGTGGCTTTCGGCGGTTTGTCATCGCGCGCCCACTCCCATTTGTCCCCCGTCTTGACGTGGCAATAGTCGCAGTGGACACCGAGGGAATCACTGATGAAATTCATGGCCAGAAAGAGCTGCGACTCCGGGAGGCCCTGAAGCGCTTTGATGTTTTTCCGCGTCGACTCGACCGGCTGGTCGGCGAATGCGACGGTGGCGAAGAGCAGCGCGGCGATTTGAATTCGGATACTCATCGTTGCCTCACTCGATGCTCATCACGGTGAACGTGACGCGGTAGTCGGCGCGCGACCACTGCGCGCGGAAGGGGAGACGGACGCCGGTGGCGTTGCGATAGTCGGAGTAGTCGATCTGATCGGGCAGGTTCCCGAATGGCGTGGCGGTCTCGCGGTATCGCGCGGTGACGTCGCCGTCGATCGTCCAGCGTTCGTTCCGGATTTTTTCCGCTGCCGGAGGCGCGAGGACATAGATGGCGAACGCGCGCGTCGCTTCCGGCGGATGCGAGAGCTTCGTGTCGTACGAAAGATTGGCGCCGTCGATCGTGAGCGTGAACGGCGCGCTGACCGGCTCGTCGCGTCCGCTGTATCGCTCGACCGTTCCCTTGACGACGCGCCGCGTGACCTCGGCTGGCGTCTTCGGAAAGCGTCCGATCGCATCTTCCGCGGCGATCGTGACTTTCGCTGGCGGCGGGGGCCGGGTGTTCCAACCGGCGTTGGCGATGTCCGGCGTCGCGACCGGCTTCACGTGGCCCTGATGACACGTGTTGCAGGTCACGGTGAGCTTGCCGCCGAACTGTTGTTCGTTGATCGCGCGCGTCATCGCCATCATTTTTCGCGCGGCGTCCTTGGCCGGCTTCTCATCCGACTCCCACGCTTTCGCGTGGCAATGCGCGCAGGTCACGCCGAGGGAGTTCGACATGAAGGCCATGACCGGGATGAGTTGCGACGACGGCAGGCCTTGCAGCACCTTGATGTTTTTCTTGGTCTGCTCGACCGGCAGATCGGCCGACTGTGCGGTGGCGACGAGCAGAGCAAAGGCAGCGATGGCGATGCGCATCAATCCTCCCGTTGAAAGACGGCGTGGTAATGGCCGCGCTCCGTGTCGCCGTCGACGACGAGGCGTCCGCCGGAGATCCAGGCCGCCACGGTCTCGCTGTGCGCGCCCGGTCCTTTTCGCCAGATTGAGAGCCGGCCGTCGTGCCAGATGGCGCGGCCATCCGCGTGCTGCACTCCTTCCATCGGCCGCCACTTTCCGTCGGTGATCACGCTCCACGCGTGATTTTCGGCGCGGCCTCTGGCGACGCGATGCTGGCGGACGCGCACTCCATGCGCATCCTGAACGATCGACTGCGTGAAGGCGTCATACGAAGACGGCACCACCATGTGCAGATCGCTGTCGGCGGCGACGAACGTCCAGTTGCCGTCGAGAGTCGGTCCGGCGATGGCGGGCGCGATCGAGGTCCGCGAGCATGCCGCGAAAAGCGCCGGCGGCAGGATGGCGATGGCGATGATGGCGGCGATCGAAATGGCCTGACTGCGCGGGAAGGGATTCCGCAGCAGCGACACTCGGCGTTCGATCGACGTCGAAGACATGCCGAGAGCGAAATCGCGGGGCGCGGTCATGGAGGCGATGCGCACCAGGGCTGCCGCATACGCGCGCGGCGACGATTGGCCGGCCGCTTCCTCGTCGCAGGCGAGTTCGCGCAACTCGGCGATCTCGCGGCGAAGGAAAAATGCGGCCGGATGGAACCAGAGAGGAAGCGCCATCAATTGCAGGAACACGTTCATCGCGAAGTCGCGGCGGCGTACGTGCGCGCCCTCGTGGGCGATCGCGGCATCGAGCAAGTCGCTTGTGACGAGCAGGCGCGGGATGAGGATCGTCGCGCCGATCGTGACCGGTGACGCAATGTCGTCACTGATCCGGATTCCATCGGCGAAGGACTGCGAATTTGCCAGCAGACGCCGCGTCCGCCGTGCGGCGGCGAGCAGACGCGCAGCAGCCAACAGCAAGCCGATGACGTACACGATGGCGACGATTTCCGCGGAACGGAGGTTCAGTGAAGGCCGTATCGTCGAAGCCGGCTCGTGCTGGAAGGCGATGGTCTCCGGAGTGACCGCCGACGTCGATCGGATGCGCGCCGTTCCTGGCGCGGACCGCGGAACGAGGGTCATCGCCGGGGCGGCGACGGCGGCAATCAAGGTCAACGCGAGCAGCGGGAAGCGCAACCGCGCCGGCGCGCGGCGCAGCAGCCGCGCCACGCCGATTCCGATCAGCGCGATCGCGCCGGATTGCCACGCTGCATTGATGACGAACGTCACCACCGCTTCATCGACGCGATCCATGATCTTCCTCCTCGATCAGCTTCTGCAGCCGGCGCAGCGTTGCGGGCGTCAACTGTTTCGTTTCCACGAGGCTCATCACCAGCGCCTCGGCGGAGCCTCCGAAGATGCGCTGCACGACGTCGCGCAGCGTGGCCCCGAGCGCTTTTTCGCGCGAGACGGCGGCGCGGTAGCGGTAGGCGCGATCGACGAGCGTGCGGCTCGCTTTTCCCTTCCGCACGAGGACGTTGAGCATGGTCTGGACGCTCGTGTACGCGAGCTTCCCGCCCAGCCGCTTCTGCGCCTCGGACACCGAAGCCGGGCCGTCGTCCCACAACACCTTCATGATCTCCAGCTCGACGGGGGTGAGCTGATCGTTGCGTTTGCGTCGCGGCATCGCTGTCTCCTAAAACGTTAGGAGATACGATCGGTCCGCAATTCGCGATTGTCAACTAAAACTTTAGGAGATGTCAGCGCACCGCGCGCGTGCGGGACCCGAACGTGACGAACCGGCCGGCGATCTGGCGGTCGCCGCTGAGCTTTTCGTAGGCAACGAGGAACGTGCCATCGCCCAGCGAAACAACGGACGGGTCGCGCTCGTCCGCGGACGAAGTAGCGATCGATAGCGGGATGACGTTGCCGGCGCGATCGATCGAGGCACCGACGATGTCATGCGTTCGGTCGTCCTTTGCCGTCCGCCAGACCACGACGTAGCGCTCGCCGTCACCGGCGACGTCGGGACGCGTCGGACCGGCGTCAGGGCCAAAGCTCCCAAGGATGCGAGATTGATTCACAGCCGCCGGGAAATCGGTAAATGACGGGGGAAGAAGGCGAGTCATCACGACGTCCCCTCCCCTGTCGCGCGCGCCCTGAAACCATGCCAGCGCGACGTCGCGGTCGTCGCTCCGGATCGCGGGTGCGGCGTCGCTGTCGAAATCAAAGACCTTCGCTGCGCTGACGCTGTACAGCGAGGTGAACTGCAGTGAATACGAAATCGTTTGAACGAGCGCGCAAGCACAGGGATTGAAGCGGCCGAAGGTTTGGCACTTCGGCGGACATGTGATGGGCCCGGCAAAGTGACCGAAAGAAGCGATCTGAGGGTAATCGGTGGCGACGGCCATGTCCGTCGCGGCCATGCCTGCATCGAGCGGCTCGCTGAGCGAGCCGTCGTCGCTGAGTCGCCATGCCGATGTGCCGGCGGAGATCCAGGTGGTTTTTCCGGAACGAACGATTGCGGGCGCGGTGACCGGCTGCGTGATGGCGCGCAGCACCACGGGCGCGGACGGCTTCAGGGCACGATCGAGCCTGCAATACACCGCGCGCGTGACCGGCGGTGAGGTGGAAACGATTTCGAGCCAGGCCAGCGTGAAGCCGTCGCCGCGCGGCACCGCGGCGATGGAAGGAGCGACGACGTAGACGAGCTCGGACGAAGCGGTCGGAATGATCTGCACCTGGCCGGTGAAGTGCCCGGTGGCGTCGAGGCGAACGACGGAGATCCGGTCGCCGCTGTCGCCCGCCATCAGCCACGCGATGGCGACGCCCGTTCGATCTTTCGCCATCGCGACGGCCGGCGTCGGCAGAAACGAGCTCACGTTCGTGAACGGAATCGACCCCGACGCGATCTCCGCGCTGACCGTCTGGCCGAAGGCATTCACTGACTGGATCAGGAGAACGGCGAAGAGCAGCTTGCGCATGAATATGAATACGGTGTCGATCGGGTCAACGTCGGGGAAAGCGAATGTTGAATGTTGAATGGTGAATGTTCAATGTTGAATGAAGTCAAATCTGCCGGCCTTTCATTCAACATTCAACATTGAACATTCAACATTTCGTTTTTGACTCTCTCTGCTACACTTTCCCTCGTGCGTAAGTGGTGGGTGGGCCTCCTCGGAGTGCTTCTTCCGGCGGCAATTCTGGCCGCCTCTCCTTTTAAAACCATTACGCCCGAGTTGCGCGCGTCGCTGACGGCCGACTACACCATCGAGGTTGTCGTCACGCCGCATGATGGCGATGCGTGGAGCCGGCTGGCCAAGCGCGTCACCGGCGACGGCGATCGCTGGAACGAGATCGCCGCCTTCAATCACGCCGGCGGCAACCTCACCACCGAGCAGCACGTTCGCATTCCGTTCAACCTTCTCCGTCCCAATCTGCAGCGCGACGTTGCCGCGGCACTTTTTCCGTCCGACAGCGATACGGCCGACGGACATCGTCATGTCGTCGTCGGCAGCAGCGGCATCGAAGGCGAATCACTCTGGAACATCGCCGAGTGGTTTACCGGCCGCGGCGAGAACTACGCCGCGATTCGCGCCGCCAATCCGTCGCAGGGACTCTCGACCCGCAAAGGTGACGTGATCCTCATCCCGAAGGAGTTGCTCGCCTCGGCATTTCGCCGCGGCGAAAGGGAGGAACGTAATGCACCGAAGACAGCCGAGGTTCGGAAATCGGAGGACGATCCGGAAGAGCGTACGGGCGCGCATGGTGATGTTGCGGCAGCGCCGCTACCTGAAGCAGTGGCCGTTTCCGGCCAGCCGTCGCTGACGTACGACCGGACCTCTGCCGAACCGTTCGCCGTCTATCGGCTGCAGAAGGGCGAGGCGCTCTATTCGTCGGTGGCCATCCGATTCACGGGCCGCGTCTATTCGAAAGACGTCGGCGATGTGCTCGACCGGATCGTCACGTTCAACGGCATCGACGACGTCGCCCGGATTCCGATCGGCTATCGCGTGAAGATTCCGATGTCGTTGCTGCTGCCGGAGTATCTGCCGGCCGACGATCCTGCAAGAGTCGCGAATGAGGAGGCCAAGCGCGCCAGCGCGAAGCTGGCCGTGCGTCCGCGCGCCAAAGGGCTGGCCGGAGTGCGCGTCATCCTCGATGCCGGCCACGGCGGACGCGACGTCGGCGCGACGTACGACGACGTATGGGAATCGAACTATGTCTACGACGTGATGTGCCGCCTCAAGCGCATCCTCGAAAAAAAGTCGGGTGCGACGGTCGCGGCCACGACGAAGTCGAAGCAGGGCGGGTACGACGTTCCGGATGACGACGAGCTCGAAGAAGCGACCGACCACATCGTGCTCACGTCGCCGAAGTACGTGATCGGCGATCCGGCCGTCGGCGTCAATCTGCGCTGGTATCTCGCCAACTCGATTTTCCGCCGCGCCATCAAAGCGAGCGTGGCGCGCGAGAAAGTGGTCTTCCTCTCCATTCACGCCGATTCGCTCCATCCGTCGCTGCGCGGCGCGATGGCGTACATCCCGGGGCAGCGTTACGTGACCGGATCGTACGAAAAGAGCGAGCAGGTCTACCTCGCGCGCGCCGAGGTGCGCGAGAGTCCGGTGGTGAAACATTCGGAGAAGGAATCGCTGACCGCCGAGGGGCTGTCGCGCGATCTGGCCGAATCGATCATTGATGCATTCGATGAAGATGGGCTGAAGGTCCATCCGTTCAATCCCGTTCGCGACAACGTGGTCCGCAACGGACGCGAGTGGGTGCCGGCGGTGATTCGCTACAACCTCATCCCCACTCGCGTCCTCCTCGAAATCTGCAACCTCGGCAACGACAAAGACCGCGCACTGATCAAGACGAAGAAGTACCGTCAGCGCGTCGCCGAGGCGATTTATCAGGGACTGGTGAACTACTACAACGATCGCGAGGATGACGTGCAGCGCACCGCGCCGTCGATCGCCAGCGGACGGTAGCGGAGCGGCGTAGCGCCAGCGGCCCGCTGGCTGTACCGCCGCCGGCTCGGCGGCAAGTGTCGGGTTCGCGTCACGTGCCAGCGAGCCGCTGGCGGTCCAGCCGCCGAGCCGGCGGCGCTACGAAAATCTCGCGCATATAATCCCGCCGCTTATGCCTCGCTCTTTTGAAGGGGATCACAACGCTGAAGGTTTGCGCTTCGCGGTGATCGCCAGCCGCTTCAACGACGAGATCGTCGACGGACTCCTCCGCGGCGCGCTCGATTGCCTCACGCGCCACGGCGCCGCCGATGACGCGGTTTCGGTCTACCGCGTTCCCGGCGCGTTCGAGATTCCGACGCTGGCTGCGAAACTCATCGACGTCGATGACGTCGACGCCATCATCACCCTCGGCTGTCTTCTTCGCGGCGATACGCCGCACTTCGACTTCATCTCCGCGCAGGTCACCAACGATCTCTCGCGCGTCGCCACCGAGGCCAAGTTCCCGATCGCCTTCGGCGTGATCACGTGCAACACGCGCGAGCAGGCCATCGAGCGATCGTCGCCGGGCAGCGGCAACAAAGGGTGGGAAGCGGCGCTGGCGGCCATCGAGATGGCCAATCTGTGGCGCGCGCTTCGCAGCGAGGAAAACTTCTAGATGGGAGCGCGCCGAAAAGCCCGGGAGCTGGCCGTGCAGATGCTGTATCAGTACGACCTCTCCGGCAACGCGCCGGACATGATCATCGACACGTTCGACGATCTGCAGAAGTCAAAGCCGAATACGCGCGAGTTCGCCGCGAAAATTTTCCGCGGCACCGTCGATCACCTCTCCGACATCGACGGCATGATCCAGGCGCAGGCCGACAACTGGCGCCTCTCGCGGATGGCCGTCGTCGACCGCAACATCATCCGCCTGTCGGTCTACGAATTTCTGCACGAGAGCGAGACGCCGAAGCTGGTCGTGATCGACGAAGCCATCGAGATCGCCAAGAAGTTCGGCAACGATAAATCGTCGCAGTTCATCAACGGCATCCTCGACGGTATTTTGAAACGCTACAATCTCGCCACGTGAGTCTTCTCGGCCGTCTCGAAGATCTATCCCTTACCGACATCGTTCAGATCGTCCACCTGAGCCGGCGTACCGGCGTGCTGGAGATCGTCGACGATCGCGGACGGCATACGGTGATGTTCCGGCAGGGGCTGGTCGTCAACGCGTCGTCGCCGGAGCATCCCGATCTGCTGTCGTACCTCGTCGCGCGCGGCTCCGTCCCCGAGGCCGCGGCGCCGGGACTTCGGCAGATGGAGGAGAGCGGCATTCCCCTCGGCACGGCGGCCGTGGACATGAACATCATCTCGCCCGCCGATCTCGCCGCTGCCATTCACGAGCGCGTGGTCGGCGTGGTCGCGCCGCTGCTGCAGAGCCGCGAAGGGGAGTTCAACTTCATCCTCAGCGATCACGTCGGGCCGATCGACGTCGAATACGACGCCGACGCGATTTTCAAAGACGGCGGGTTTGCGCCGCAAAAGATCGTCGGCGCCGCCGACGGCGAGAAGCTCAAGCCGCTGCGCGGTCTCGAGGAGTCGCTGAAAGTGGGGAAGGCGCTCCTGCGCTCCGCCGCCACCGACACGCCTGCGCCGACGCTCGACCTCGGCCTCGGACAGCCGAAAGAGCCGGAGCTGACGCTCGTTCCCGACGACAACATCCTGCCGTTTCCGACACCCGAGGAGCGCGAGGAGCAGACGTTCACGCCCGTTCCGGATGACGAGCCGTTCCCGAATGTTGAGGAGCCGGCGCCGCCGGTGCCGCAGCAGCCGCAGCCTGCGCCGAAGCCGCGAGCGTCGGCCGGCCAGTTCAAAGTCGCCGGCGGATTGATCGAAGTCGAATCGCCTGACGCCACGTATCGCAACGTCGTCCTTTTCGAGCGCAACCCGCTGATCCGCGTTGCGGCCCGGCGCGCGTTCGGGCGCAATCGCGTGAAGATCGCGCAGTTCGGAACGATCGACGATGCCCGCGTCGCCATCGGCGATTACGTTCGCGCTAACACGTTCTTCGTGACCTTCCTAGAGTTGACCGACCATTCCGACGTGCTGCTGCAGCAGTTGAAGCGGAAGAATCCGCGGCTGCCGGTGGTGATGATCGATGCCGAGGCCGATCTGCGGCGTCGTCACGATCTGCTGCGGCGCGGCGCCGATCTGTATCTCACCAAGCCGTCGCCCGCGCGCCTGCAGCCTGGATTGGCCGAGGAGGAGTTGAGTCTTTTCGCCGACGAGATGGTGCTCTTCGCCGAGCGTGCGTTCCAGCAATGGGAGCGATACACCGGCGGACTCGATCCCGACGCCGGCCGGCGTTTCTACGAGACGGCGGAAAAAGAGAACGTCGATCGCAGCTTCGGTTTGCTCAAACAACTCATCAATGAGTTATCGAATCCGAACGACATCGGCGAAGTGTCCGCGACGATCCTTCGGCTTTCCGCGGAGTACCTCGACCGAGGAGCGCTCTTCGTGGCCGGCGACGACGAGTTCACCGGCATCTCCGGATTCGGCGCGACCGACATGCCGAGCCGCGTGAAGTCGCTGCGCATCCCTCGGGCGGAGCCGTCTATCCTCGGCGACGTGGCGGCTTCCGGCGAGGCGCATCGCGGCAAGATGCGGCGCACCGCGGCCAACGTGCAACTCATCGATCAACTCGGCGGAGCGCTGCCGACCGAGGTCGTTGCCCTTCCAATCATGCACGCGAAGCGGACGATTGGTATTCTGTACGGCGACAACGCCGCGCACCGCGCTCCGATCGACACCATGACAGGACTCGAGATTTTCCTCAGCCAGGCCGGCTACGCGTTCGGCAACGCGGTCTTCGCGGCCGAGAAGGCCCGACATTGAAAGTCCTGGTCGTCGAAGACTCGAGCTCGATGCGCGCCTACCTGACCACGATCATCGAGGGCGGCACGGAGTCGTACGATCTCGAGATCGTCGAGGCCGCCAGCGGCTTCGAGGCGCTCAAGACGCTGCCGCACCACAAGTTCGACGCCATCCTCACCGACATCAATATGCCCGACATCAACGGCCTGGAACTGGTGTCGTTCCTCAAGAATCACCCCGTCCACCGCTCGATCCCAATCATGGTGATCTCGACCGAGTCGCGCGAAGAAGACCGCAAACGCGCCGCCGCGTTGGGCGCCGAGGAGTACCTTGTCAAACCGTTCCAGGCCGGCGAGCTGATCGAGAAACTGCGGCGGCTGCTCAAGGTCGCGTAGGCGGCCTGCGCGAACTCGTCGTCGGCGAAGCCGGCGTAAGAACCGTAGCCCACCGGTTCACCGGTGGGTCACCGAATATCGTTTGAAATGTGAGCCCGCCTTGGCGGGCGAGAGAAAGCTTTCTTTCGCCCGTTAAAACGGACTCACGAGACCGGCGCGACGTGAGCCCCCAGCTCGAAGCTGGGGGCTACGGTTCTGATGGCGGCTACGCCGCCAAACTAGCTCGTGCCCAGGGGAATGAATCTCTTGACCGCTCCTGTTCGGCAGTGTTACCGTTTCACCCCCTTCCGCGGGGAAGGTGTGTGGTTGTCTTTGAATGACGTTCGGCGCTGAGCAGTTCTCACCCGCGCCGCCGGTCCTCCGAAGATCGAATCTCAAGTCTTTCGTGGTGTGTTCAGGAGAGTCATGCGTACGTATTTTCCCAAACAGGGCGACATCGAGCCGAAATGGTTCATCATCGACGCCGAGGGCAAAGTCCTCGGCCGGATTTCGACTGAAATCGCCCGGATCATTTCCGGCAAGAGTAAGCCGACCTACACCCCCTTCCTCGACACCGGGGATCACGTCATCGTGATCAACGCCGAGAAGATCCTCCTGACGGGCAAGAAGGAGACGGACAAGATTTACCGTCACCACTCGCTCTATCCGGGCGGACTCAGCGAGAAGGCGGCGCGTTTCGTCCGCGCCGACAAACCCGAGTCGATGATCGAGCGCGCCGTCCTCGGCATGCTGCCGAAGAACAAGCTCGGCCGGAAGATGATCAAAAAGTTGAAGGTCTATCGCGGTACCACTCACCCCCACGACGCTCAGAAGCCCGAGCGGCTCGAAGTCGCTTAACGCAGGCAGGAGGATTCATTGGCTCTGGTTGAATACTACGGAACGGGACGCCGCAAGACGTCTACCGCGCGCGTCCACATCCGGCAGGGCAGCGGCGCGATCACGGTCAATCACCGCTCGCTCGACGAGTACTTCGGCAACGACGTGCTGAAGATGATCATCAAGCAGCCGCT
>Ga0070670_100000022_pt1 | contig 199146 bp, 193 predicted proteins | sample KBSS63metaG_FD_64665 | JGI IMG/M metagenome (GOLD analysis project Ga0070670, IMG submission 64665) | Switchgrass rhizosphere microbial communities from Kellogg Biological Station, Michigan, USA - KBS S6-3 metaG | ecosystem: Host-associated > Plants > Roots > Rhizosphere > Soil ... | reverse complement strand
ACCTACAAGGTCGCCACCATGGTCAGCGGCTCCGGAGCCACGGTCTCCGGCACCACGACCCTGTCGAGCGAACCCGCCCTGGACCTCTCGCATCCGTGGTCGGGCGCGACAACGCCGACCCCGGCTCCGCTGCCGACGACGCCGCAATCGCTGACGGGCGGGGCGGGGGCGGACACCCTGCAAGGCGGGACGGCCGCCGATACGCTCAACGGCGGCGACGGCGACAACTTCATTCGCGGCGGCGACGGCAACGACCTGATCACCGGCGGCTTGGGCTTCGACAACATCAACGGCAACCAGGGCGCGGACACCATCAATTCCGGCGGCGGCGCCGATTGGGCGCTCGGCGGCCAGGGGAATGACCTGATCTCGGCCGGCGACGGGAACGACATCGCCAACGGCAACATCGGCGCCGACACCGTCGACGGCGGGAACGGCCCGGACTCCGTCCGCGGCGGCCAGGGCGACGACCTTCTAACCGGCGGCGCGGGGAACGATTGGCTCTCCGGAGACCTCGGAAACGACACCCTGACCGGGGGATTGGGAGCGGACACCTTTCGCGGGTTCGCGGGCGGCGGCGCGGATCGCATTACGGATTTCAACGCCGCCGAAGGCGATCGCGTGGTGCTGGACCACGGAACCACCTACACCGCGGCGCAATCCGGCGCCGACGTCGTCGTCACCATGAGCGGGTCGACCATGACGCTGGCGAACGTGACGCTGACAAGCCTGCCGCAGGGCTGGATCGTCGTCGCCTGAGCTCGGCTCAGAGGTTCTCGATCGTGCAGCCGAGCGTCGCGCACAGGCGTTCGGCGACGATCTCGCGATGGCAGCGGTGGGCGTCGGCCTCGTAACAAAGCAGCGCGGCCTTGCGGCGCCCGGCGATCTCGCCCGCCTCCACCAGTTCGAGCTGCGCGGCCGGCTCGGCGAGGTGACGCTCGTAGATGTCGTGCATCTCCTGGATCCGCCCCGCGCGCGCCGCCTCGCGGCCGGGCTTCGGCGTGCCGAGCTGGCGCAGGTGAACGTAATCGATGCCCTCGGCGGCCAGGCTGGCGGCGAGCAGGCTCTTGGAGAATCCCGCGCGGCGCGATGAGGCGACGGCGCGGACGTCGATCAGCACCTCAACGCCGGCGTGCTTGAGCCGGCCGATCACCTCATCCTGAGTGGCGCTCTCATAGCCGATCGTCGCCAGCGCCTTCGTCATCGTCGCTCCTCATCACCGATCCGGCGGGCCGTACTGGACCCAGGCCCAGGTGCGGCCGGAGTTAGGATCCTCCAGCCAGAACGTCCGATGCGCCGGGTCGGCCCAGATCGCGATCCGATCGCCGACGCGCGGCCATTCTCGGTGGACGATCCGATGCTCCATCGCACCGGGCGTCAGGCGCTCGATGGGCGCGAGCAGGCGCTCGGCTTGCATGCGACCGAACGCGTCGACGTCGCCTGGCCGTACGGCGCCCAGGCCGATCCGCGGGGACCCGCTCTCGGAGTCGCGAGGGAGACTGGGCGCGTCTTGCGGCGACGCGGCTCGATCCGCAGCCGCCAGGCGCAGTTGCGCGGCGCGCGCGCGAATGCGCTCGGGCCACGGGAATGGCCGGCCTTCGCGGCTGGTGGCATGGACCAGGCCCATCCCAAAGGTCGCCGCCGGCTCGCTGTCGTCGTGGCGCAAGACGAGCCGGATGCGAGCGTCGTTTTCGCCCAACGCCAACACGTCGGCCTCGACGCGCAGCGCGGCGTCGGCGCCTGCGGGACGCTGCAGTTGCAGGTGCTGTTCCCGGACGATCAGGGTCGCCTCGGCGTGCGGGGTGAACGCCTGGGGCATCCCGAGCTCCGCGGCCAGACCCACCAGCGACTCCATGGCTGTCGCCAGATAGAAGCCCAAGCACGCGCGGCCCTGGCCGTCGCAGTCCAAGGGAGCTGGCCCGCCGCGCCAGACTTCCACCGCCTCGCCCATCATCGCGCCTCCGGGTGCGACCATACGGCGGGATGGGGCAGGAGTAGAGGCCTTCCGCAACTCTAGCGCTTGCCTTCCGCGGGATCGCCGCCCGGGCCCATGTGGCCTGGCTTCGGCACGCTGGTGTCGCCGGGGCCTTCTCTCGGGGCCGGCGGATCGAAGCTGCGGGACTCGGCCTGCACGCCGTCGGTCTGGTCGACCTGCGGGTAGCGTTCGGCGCCGCCGTGGTCGTCCGCGGCGTTCAACGGCTGGGCGGCGTTCGCCTCCCGCCCGCCGGTCTGGATCTTGGACTCGGTCGCCACGTCGGGCTTGGGCGCGGGCGCGCCCGCGCGTTCGTCGGCCATCGGTGAGCTCCTTCGCTGGGGGTCGCGCAGGTAGCGCGGAAAGTCTCCGCCCGTTCCGCATCCGGCCGCCTCTCGCCGCCGTATCGCTGTCGTGGCAAGGTTATGCCAGGGAGGCCCCATGGCCGAAAAGTTGCTCGTGCGCCGGCACTCGGCCGTCACCCGGATCACCCACTGGATCAACGTCGTGGTGCTCGTCGCCCTGCTGGGCAGCGGGCTGCAGATCTTCAACGCCCACGCGGCGCTCTACTGGGGACAGAAGTCGCGTTTTGACGCGCCGTGGCTGGCGATCGGCCGCGAGGAGCGCCGCGGCGAGACCGTCGGCGTGACGCGTGTCGGCGGCTTGCGGCTGGAGACCACCGGCCTGCTCGGCTGGACCGGTCGCGAAGGCGCACGCGAGTCCCGCGCCTTTCCCGCCTGGGCCACCATCCCGAGCTGGCGGGACCTGGGGACCGGCCGCCACTGGCACTTCCTGTTCGCCTGGATCTTCGTCGCCAACGGCCTCGTCTACTGGCTGACCGGCCTTTTCGGCGGCCACATCCGCCGCGACCTGGCGCCGACCCGCGCCGATCTGGCGCCGCGCCACGTCTGGCGCGAGATCGTCGACCATGCCCGCCTGCGTTTCCCCGAGGGCGAGGCGGCGCGCCGCTACAATGTACTGCAGAAGCTGGCCTATCTGGCCGCCGTTCTGGTGTTGCTGCCGCTGATGGTGGCGACGGGGCTGACCATGTCGCCCGGCTTCAACGCCGCCGCGCCCTGGATGCTCGACCTGTTCGGGGGCCGCCAGTCGGCGCGCTCGATCCACTTCATCTGCGCGAATCTGATCGTGCTGTTCGTGCTGGCGCACCTGGTGATGGTTCTGCTCTCCGGCGTCTGGAATAACCTCCGCTCGATGATCACCGGCCGCTACGCAATTGAGGTCGAGCCCGCCAAGGGAGCCCGGCCATGAGCGCCGATCGCCGCCGCTGGCTGAAGGGCGTAGGCGCCAGCCTGGCGGGCCTGTGGCTCGCCGCCTGCGACAGCCTCACCCGCAGCAAGGAGGGCCGCGACGTACTGGACCGGGTCGAGGACCTGACGCTGCGCGCCCAGCGGCTCGTGCTTGATCGCAAGGCGCTCGCCCGGGAGTTCGGGCCGGAGCACGTCTCGACGAACTTCCGGCCGAACGGCTCGATCAACCCCGGCGACCCGGCTTACGCGGCCCATCGCGACGCGGGCTTCGCCGATTGGCGGCTGGTGGTCGACGGCCTCGTCGAGACGCCGCTTTCGCTCAGCCTGGCCGAACTGCGCGCGCTTCCGTCCCGCAGCCAGATCACCCGCCACGACTGCGTTGAGGGCTGGTCTGACATCGCCAAATGGACGGGCGCCAGGCTCGGCCCGCTGCTCGACCAGGCGGGCCTCAAGTCCGACGTGCGCTTCATCGTCTTCCATTGCGCCGACAACCTCGGCCACACCGAGGACGCGTCCGGGCGCTACTACGAGAGCATCGACCTGATGGACGCCTACCATCCGCAGACCCTGCTGGCCTACGAGATGAACGACCAGCCGCTGCCGGTGGCGCATGGCGCGCCGCTGCGCCTGCGGGTCGAGCGCCAGCTCGGCTACAAGCAGGCCAAGTACGTGATGCGCGTTGAGGCCGTGGCCGACTTCGCCCAGATCGGCCGCGGCAAGGGCGGCTTCTGGGAAGACCGCGGCTACGAGTGGTACGCCGGGATCTAAGCCGTCAGACGCCGGAGCGGGAGCAGGTCGCGAGATGAGCATCAGGATCGGCGTGGGCTCTGGGCTCGGTCAGCCGATGCCGGTCGAGGACTACTGGCGTTGGGTGACACTCTGCGAGGCGCGCGGCGTCGACAGCATCTGGCATTCCGATCAGCTGCTGCGCCCCAGCCTCGAGCCCATGGTCATGCTCTCCGCCCTGGCGGCGGCGACCAAGACGCTGCGGTTCGGCATGAACGCCCTGGTGATCTCGCATCGCGACCCGCTCGTCGTCGCCAAGGAATGCGCGACGATCGACTATTTGGCGCCCGGCCGGTTCATTCCGGTGTTCGGCGTGGGCGACGCCTCCGACCCGGCCTGGAGCGCGACGGGCCGCAGCCCGAAGGCCCGCGGCGGCCGCGCCAACGAGGCGCTGACCCTGGTCCGCCGCCTGCTTACCGAGGATAGCGTCAGCTTCGAGGGCGAGCACTTCCAGTATGCGGACGCGATGGTCGCGCCCCGGCCTGCACGGCTGCTGCCGATCTGGATCGGCGGCGCGTCGGAGGCGGCGATCCAGCGCACGGCGCTCCTGGGCGACGGCTGGCTCGGCGGCTTCACCAGCCCGCAGGTCGCCGGCCAGGTCGTCGCGCGCATCAAGGCGGCCCTGAAGGAGACCGGGCGCCTCATCGACCCGGATCACTACGGCGTCGTCGTGCCCTTCCGCATCGGCGGCGCCGACGATCCCGCCGTCGGCCGCTTCGCCCGCGCGATCCGCGCCAGGCGCCCGGAGCCCGAGGGCGGAGCGCCGCCGATCGTCGTCGGGACCACGGCGGACGTGGCCGACGCCTTTCGGCGCTTCGTCGAGGTCGGGGTCTCGAAGTTCGTCGCCGTGCCGCTCGCCGAGAACGCGCAAGACCTGCTCGCGCAGACCGAACGGCTCGCCGACGAGATCCTTCCCACCGTCGAGGATCGGTAGGCGCGCGGCCTACTCGGCGATCTTCTCCCACCGATACGGCTCGTCCTCGCCGTTGCGGTAGTCGCCGCGCATGTCGGGCTTGCCGTTATGGTCGGTGTCGAAATAGGCCCAATCAATCGTGCCGTCGCGGCCCAGGTCGAAGTACATGGTGTCGATCTGGCCGTGGCTCTCCTCGTCCTCGCTGGTCATGAGGATCTGAGGGTCGCGCTTGTTGGAAGGGGTGAGCACCTGCGTGTCGGCCTCGCCGTCGCAATCGGTGTCGACATAGTCGAGGACGCCCTTCGGCTTGGCGACCGTCTCGGTCTTCAAGACCTTCCAATCGCACTTGTCGGCGGCGGGCTGGGCGACGTTCTGCACGCTCTTGCGATCGTGGGCGCGGGCCAGGAAGCTCTTCACATCCTCGACAGAGACCGCGTAGTTCAGCCCCTCACCTTCGCCGATGAAGCTGTTTACGCCGACGATCTCGCCCTTCGCGTCGAGCAGCGGGCCGCCGGAATTGCCGGGGTTGAGCGGCGTCTGCGTCTGGATCACCGTCGCCTCGTGGCGGACGGGATCGCCGCCGCTCCACTCGTAGGCGCGCCGGATCTGGCTGACGACGCCGCGGGTGTAGGTCCAGGCCTCGCCGGTCGGATGGCCGATGGCGTTGACGTCGGCTCCGACCTGCAGCGCGCTGCTGTCGCCGAGCTGCAGCGGAATGACGCCCGCGGGAACGGTCGCCACCTTGATCAGCGCCAGGTCCGCCACCTCGTCCACCTTCACCACCTCGGCGCGCCGCACGTCGGCAGGCTGCAAGGCCGCGCCTTCGACCGCAGGCTTGAAGATCACTCCGATCTGCTTGGAGCCTTGCACCACGTGGTTGTTGGTGACGATCTGGCCGTCGGCCGTGACCAGGGCGCCGGAGCCCAGGCCCTTGTCGGTGATGATCAACACGACCGAGGGCGCGGCCTTGCGGTAGAGTTCGGTCTCCGCCGCGCCGCGGGTCGCCGAGGCGCCCTGAGAACTCACGCCCTCGAGCGCCTTGCGGAATTTCGCCGCCGGTGACTTCTCGCCGAGGCCCACGCGCGGCGCCTTGGCCGAGGTCGGCGCCGCGACGCCGCGTGACTCGGTGACCGGAGCGCCCAAGGCTCCTTCCGGCGCCCCTTCCAGGGTCTGTGCGCTCGCATAAGATGCAAAAAGCGCGGTAGCCGCGCAGGCGGCGATTCGGATCCACGACATGAGAGCGTCCCCCCGGAGCAGCTTCGTAGCGCGAAGCCTAGCCATGGTGCTGCTCGCCACAAGTGTGATTTTTGGATGGGCGCCACCAGGGCGAGCGGCCGCAGCCCTGCCGCCCCAACTCGGGGAGGCCTTTCGCCTTTACCTGGGTGGCAAGGGGCATGCCGCCCGGCGGCTGTTGGAAGCGACGATCGCGGAACCCAGCGCTCAAGCGGATCCTGGGCTGCGGTTGATCCTTTTGCGTCAGTTGCTCGACATCTGCTTGCGCAATGGCGACTCCGATTGTGTCGCGCGCCATTCGCCGGAGTTCGCCATCGTCGCCGAGCAGCAGCTTGCGACGACTAACGCGGCCGGTCGCGCGCGGCTGGCGCAGGAGGCGAGCTACTACATCGACGAGGCGCGCGCCGCCGGCGGCGTCGACCCGCGCGCCATCCTCGCCGGCCCGACCTGGAAGCACGAGATCGCGTTCGAGGGCGAGCTTTACCTGCGCCGCCAGGTGCTCGCGTCTAATCTTTACCTACAGGCCGGTGACCAGCAGGGGCTGGACCGGTCGCTGAACAAGATCCTCTCGCTGACGGGGGCGCTGCAGAACCCGCAGGCGGGCAGGCTGACCCTGCCGGCCGCGCTCGCAGACGTGATCGCGACGCTGCTGGCGAACGGCCAGACCGAGCGGGCCTGGGGGCTCTACAAGACCAGCGGCGCGGACATCGGCAAGGCGACGCTGGTCACGACCCTGGAAGGCGCCTCCTTCTATATGACGGTCGCCAAGCTACATCAGGCCGTGGGCGATCCCGCGGGCGCACGCAAGGCCTGGGCGGCCGCGATCCAGATTCTCGGCGCGATCGAGTTGCACCAAGAGCAGCGGGCCCGCCTGCTCTCCGAGGCCGCCGCAGCGAAGGCGGTGCTCGACGCCGTCGCTGGAGACCTTCCGGCCGCGCGCGCGACGCTCGCCCTGCATCCCGCCGCCGCCACGTTCTACGTGGTCGGCGGACGTACGCCGATGAGCACGGAGGAGTTGGGCTACCTCGCCGTGCGCGCCTTCGTTGCGGCCGCCGGCGGCGGGGCCGAACCGATCGCGGCTGAGGCGCTGGCGAAGCCCATCGCCTTCAAGACAGACCTGGAGTCCGCTGAGTGGGCGGCTGCTGTCCGCGCCGCGGGGCTGGCGATGGCGACGCCGGCTGGCCCGGAGCGCAATGCACGGCTTCAGGAGCTTGGCCGCCGAATGCGAACCGTCGCTTTACGCGACGACGCAGCCGGCCGGCTCGACCGCATCGACACTGTGTCCAACCTCTTGGTCGCCATGGCGCTGGGTCAGGCCGATGGCGGCGCCGCGCGGGAGGACGCGGAGGCGGCCTTCGCCCTCGTCCAGCTCATGGGACGCACGGGGACGTCGTTCGACGCCGACGCGCTGGCGGCGCTCTCCCAAGCCAAGGACGAACTGCAGCGGCGCACGGTGCAGCAGGCGCTGCGGCTTCGCGCGCGGCGCGACCGGCTCGAGCGCGAGCGGATCCAGAAGGTGACCGCGGCGATGTCCGGGCCGCCGGGGGCGGGCCTGCTCCAGCATGACTACGCAGAGCGGCGGCTGTTGCGCGACTACGACGAACGCCTCGCCGACGCCGAGGGCCGGCTCGCCAAGGACGGCCTGTCCATTCGTGGCCCACGGCTGGTGTCGCTCGCGAGATTCCAGGCCGCGCTCGCGCCGGGCGAGGCGGCTCTGGCGGTCGCCCCGACGTTCGGCGGCCTGGCTTACGTCTGCGTGCGACGCGACGCGGTGTTCCGCACGGTGCGGGCGCTGGACGGGCGGCAGACGGCGATCGACGGCAAGGTTGTTCAGGCTGCGTTGACCGCTGGCCATGCGCCGTCGGAAGCGCTCGACGCGCAGTTCCCGGCCGAGGCGTCCGTGCGCCTCTACGACGCCCTGATCCGCCCGTTCGAGGCTTGCCTGAAGCCGGGCGATCGCCTGCTCTGGCTGGGCGCGGTGGCGGCGCTTCCCGCGCCGCTTTCGGTGCTGCTGCCGGCCAAGCCGCCGAAGCTGGGCGCGGGCTACGACCTTGCCGCCGCCGACTGGCTCGTGAAGCGCCACGCCGTCAGCTATGCCGGCTCGGCCGCCGCCGTCGTCGCCAGCCGCGCCTCGGCGCCCGTGGGCACGGACTTCGACTTCCTGGGCGTCGGCGACCCGGTGCTGGACGGTCGGCCGATCGCCGGCGTGCGCGGCGGTGGCCGGTTTTCGGGCCTGGCGCCGCTCCCGGAGACGCGCCGGGAACTAGAGGCCTCGGCGCGCGGCTTCGCCACGGCTGAGGTGCTGACGGCAGAAGGCGCCACCGAGCGGCGCGTGCGCGGCCGGATGCTGGGGGCCTATCGCTATATCTCGTTCGCCACCCATGGTCTGCTGCGCGACGACCTGCAGGGCCTGTCGGAGCCGGCCCTGGTGCTCACGCCAGGCTCCTCCGGCGATGCGCGCGACGACGGCCTGCTCACCGCCTCCGAGATCGCCGACATGCGGTTGCAGGCGGCGTTCGTGGCGCTCTCGGCCTGCAACACCGCCAACTTCGAGTTCGGCGAGATGGCCAGGGACCTGCCGGCCCTCGCCTCCGCGTTCGCCGTTTCAGGCGTGCCGGCGACGCTGGGCACGCTGTGGCCGGTGGAAAGCCAGACCGGGGAGACGGTCGTCAGCGGCTTGTTCGCACACCTGCGCGAGCGCGGCGTTTCGCCAGCCGAAGCCTTGGCCGAGGCGCAGCGAGCGTTCCTCGCCGCGCCGCCGGGTCGCGCCCAATTGCATCCGCGCTTCTGGGCGCCGTTCGTGGTGCTGGGCGACGGGACGCGGCCTGCGCTGGCCGCGGCGCCCGGCTCCGTCGCTCTGCGCGCTGTGGAGCTGGCGCCGAAGGGCGTGGAGGTTGTGGGGCTCGCCGCGACGACGAACGGCGTCGCCGCCTGGTTCATCGCCGAGCCGTCGTCGGCCGGCGGCGGGATCGGCGCGGGGCTGCGCCTGGCCGGAAGCGCGGAGGCCTGGCGCGCAATCGACTACGACGCAGCGCCCTCTCGCCTTCTGGCGGAACTCGATGGAGGAGCCCTGGTTGCGGGCGGCTACGCAAGGCTCGCCGATGGTCGCCTCGCGCCGCGGCTGCAGGCCTATGACGCAGCCGGCCGGCTGACCAAGTCCTGGCAAGGCGGGGACCTTTCGACCCTCGATGCGGGCTTCATGGCCGCCGCCCAAGAGTCGGCCTCGTCGCTGCTGGCGGTGGTGGGAGAACGCAAGCGCGCCGGCGACCCGCCGACGCCGGCCGTACGGCTTCACGTGCTGCGAATAACGCGGGACCTGACACCGGCCCTGCTGTTCGAGGCGACAGCGCCGCTCGGCGCCGACGTCACGAGCGCGACGGTGACGCCGCTCGGCGACCACATCCTCGTCACCTACACGGCGACCAACCGGCGGGCTGATGCGCCGCCACCCGGGCTCGAGACCTATGACGCCATGGCCTGCGCGCTCAACCAGGCCACCTGGATCGAGCTGCGCGACGCCAGCGGGCGGGTCCTGAAATCCCAGACGCTCGCCGATGTCTCCATCGCCGCCGCGACCGCCGAGCGCGACGGCGGCGCGACCGTCGCCGGCTATCGCCGTGAAGGTTGCGAAGGCGAGCGGCAGGCGCTCGTCATGGCCGTGAGCGGCGACCTCGCCTCGCGCACCCTCTATCAGGACACCAGCCTCGGCGCCTCAGAGGTGCGCGCCCTGGCGTCCCTGCCCGGCGGGCGGACCCTGGTGGCGGCGCACAAGGAGAGCGTGACCGACTATGCATCGCCGGGTGCGTCTAGACCGCTGTTCTTCGGCGTCAACTACGCGACCCTGCTCGTCACGCTCGATCGCGACGGTCGGCCGTCGGCGCCCAAGCTGCTCGACGCCGGCGCCAACGTGCTCCCCACCGTCGCTCTCGCCCGGCCGAACGGCGAGGTGCTGATCGGCGGCGCGATCGGCGACCAGGCGGCGATCTTCCATCTGGCCGCGCCGTAGCGCTCACCCCGGCGCGGCCGCTCCATCCGAAGCGGAACCTCTGATCCGAGCGGCGCTGCGGCGGCGCGTCATCGCGCTGCTCAGCGAGCGCGCTAGACTCTGGGCGGAGTAGGGCTTGGCCAGCAGCGGGAAGCCGTGTCGGCCCTCTTCGGCCAGTACGTCGCTGTAGCCGCTGGTCAGGATCACCGGCAGGTCGGGATAGTCGCGGCGGATCGAGCGGGCGAGCTCGACGCCGCTGACGCCCGGCATGACCACGTCCGAGAACACTACGTCGAACGAGCGGGTCTCGTCGTGCAGGCATTGCAGCGCCTCGTCGGCGTTGGTCACCCAGGTGGTGCGATAGCCGAGGTCATGCAGCATCCGCGTCGAGAAGGCCCCGACGTCGAGGTTGTCCTCGACCACCAGCACCCGGGCGCCGCGGCCGGACACGCCGGGCGCGCGCTCGTCGGGCTCGGCGTCGGGCGCCAAAGTCTTGCTGGTGCGCGGCAGGTAGAGGGTGAAGGCGGCGCCGTGGCCGGCGCGGCTCTGCACGTCGATCTCGCCGCCCGATTGTTTGGCGAAGCCATAGACCTGGGAGAGGCCAAGGCCGGTGCCCTTGCCGACGCCTTTGGTGGTGAAGAACGGCTCGAAGACGCTCTGCAGGTGCTCCGGCGCGATGCCGGTTCCGGTGTCGCGCACGGCGACCGCGACGAAGTCTCCGGAGGCGCCCGGATGGCGGCGCACCGGCGGCAACTGCGTGACGTGGTTGACCTCGATGGTGAGCCGGCCGGTCCCGCCCATGGCGTCGCGCGCATTGACCGCCAGGTTGACGAGCGCGGTCTCGAACTGGGTGACGTCCGCCTCGACCCCGCAGGCGCCGGGCCCCACGCGGGTGTCGATCTCGATCTCCGGGCCGACGAGGCCGCGGACCAGTTCGGCGACATCGGAGATGCGTTCCTTCACGTCGAACACCTCGGGGTCCAGCGGCTGGCGGCGCGCGAAGGCGAGCAGCTGGCCGGTGACCTTGGTGGCGCGGTCGACGGTGTCGGCGATGGCCTGGACGTAGCGAACGCGGCGCGTCTCCGGCAGGCCGGGGCGCGCCAGCAGGTCGACCGAGGAGCGGATGATAGTCAGCAGGTTGTTGAAGTCGTGGGCGACGCCGCCGGTCAGTTGACCGACTGCTTCCATCTTGTGCGCCTGGCGCAGCGCGTCCTCGTTCCGCAGCCGCTCGGTGATGTCGCGGCCGACGGCGTAGAACAGGCCGTTCTCCGGCGATGCGCGCCAGGAGATGTGGCGATAGCCGCCCTGCTTGTGGCGATAGCGGTTTTCGAATCGCAGGGTGGCGATGCCCTGGCCCAGCCTCTGCATTTCTTCGCGCGTCGCCTGAACGTCGTCGGGATGCACGAAGTCGAGGATCTCGGCCGCCAGCAGCTCCGCCGCGCTCCAGCCCAGGGTCGCCGTCCAGCCGCCGTTGACGGAGACGAATTGTCCCTTGTCGGTGGCGACGGTCATCAGGTCCTGCGAAAGCTCCCAGATCCGGTCGCGCTCCTGGGTTCGCTGGGTGACGCGCTGTTCCAGCGTGCTGTTGAGTTCGCGCAGCTCGGTCTCCCGCGCGCGCAGTTCCGCTTCCAGCTGCTCGCGCCAAAGGGCCTGGTGCACGCTGTCGGTGACGTCTTCCGCACAATGCATGATGTGCGTGACCGCGCCGTCCGGGCCGAGCAGCGGCCAGTTTACCGGGCTCCAGTAGCGGACCTCGAACGAGCCGTCGGCTCGCCGGATGTCATAGCGCTGGATAGCCATCCGGTCGGGCGTGCGGGTTTCCAGCACCCGGTCCAGCGACGCCCTCAGGTTCGAGACGCCGTCCGCGTCCGGATCCTGTGGATTGTCGGGAAACAGCTCGAACAGGGGACGTCCGACGGTCTCCTCGCGCGCCGTCATCGTCGCCGCCAACCGTTCGTCGGTCACGGCGACCATGGTGAAGTCTGAGTCGACGGCGAGAAGCACGTAGTTGCCCGGCAGCGCGGCGAACAACGCCTGCGGCTCAATCGGCGCGGTCGCCTTCGGACCTCGCGAGGTCATCGGGCCTACCCCTCAAACGCTGAGGTCAGATGCGCGTCACTATAGCCGAGTGAGTCTGAAACTCTAGGAATTTCATGGTGATAAGGACAACGCTGCGTTGTCGGGCGCGAGCTCCCTAAACGTCCGGCGTGCGCCCGGGAAAGCCCGGCAGACGCCAGCCGAGGACGATGGCGCCCGCGCGCACGCCGAAGGCGAGCACAAAGCCCAACCCGCCCGCGGTCCAAGGGGCGAGACCAATCGCCAGCAGGCCGACGAAGGCGCCGGCGCCGGCGCGCCGGTGGCGCCGAAAACGGCGACCGCGGCGTAGTCCAGCGCCGCCAGCAGGGTCGAAAGCTCGGGCATGCCCCCTAGGCGGCGTAGGCGTCGCGCAGCTCGCGCTTCAGCACCTTGCCGATCGCGCTGCGCGGCAGAGCCTCGACGATCTTCAGGTCCGAGAGCCGCTGGGTGTCGCCGACGCGACCGTTGAGCCAGCTCATCAGGGTGTCGGGCGCGAGCGCGTGACCGGGCTTCAGCGCCACGAAGGCGACCGGTGTCTCGCCCCACCGCTCGGACGGCACACCGACCACGGCGGCTTCGGCGATTTCCGGATGCCGCGCCAGCTCGGCCTCGATGTCGCTCGGATAAATATTGAAGCCGCCGGAGATGATCATGTCCTTCTTCCGGTCCATCAGGATCAGGAAGCCGTCCTCGTCGAAGCGGCCGACGTCCCCGGTGCGGATGAAGCGCAGGCCCTCGGGGCTGGTCCATTCGGCGTCGGCGGTGCGGCCCGGCTGGTTGTGGTAGCCGACCATCATGGCGTTGGAGCGGCCCACCACCTCGCCCAGCTCGCCGGCGGCGACCTCGCGGCCCTGCTCGTCGATCAGGCGGACGTCGTGGCCGGGCTGTGGCTTGCCGACGGTGTGCAGCTTGTCGGGGTAGGCGTGGCAGCGCAGGGCGCAGGTGCCGCCGCCTTCGGTCATGCCGTAGAACTCCACCAACCCGCCCGGCCAGCGGCGCACCACCTCGGCCTTCAACGCGGCCGGGAACGGCGCCGAGGTGCAGAACTTCAGCCGGTAGGACGACAGGTCGTAGTCGTCGAAGTTGGGGTGCTGCATCAGCGTGCGGTACTGCACCGGCACCAGCAGGGTCTGGGTGGCGCGGTGCAGTTCGGACAGCCGGAGAAATTCGTCCGCATCGAACTTCGGCATCAGCACCACCGTGCCGCCGCGCGCGAGCGTCGGCAGCAGCGGCACGAAGGTGGCGTTCGAGTAGGACGGGGTGGAGACCATCGTCACCGAATCTACGCCGTAGCCGCCGCCGCGGAACTGGGACCAGCGCATGCGGTGAGGCTGGACGATGCCCTTGGGCGTGCCGGTGGTGCCGGACGAGTAGATGATGTTGAAGCCCTGGTCGGGCGGGACCTCCACGGGCTGCGGCTTGGCCCCCGCGGGCGCCATCCATGCCTCCGCCGTCTCGCCCGCGGCGCTGCCGTCCAGCGCGATCAGCCGCGCGGTGATTCGATCTCGTGCGGGCGCCAGGGCCTGCGCGCCGGCGGCGTCGACGAACACGATGCTGGCCGCGCAGTCGGCCAGCTGGATCGCCAAGGTGTCGGCGGTCAGGGTGGTGGCGAGCGGCGCCGAGACCGCGCCGGCGCGCAGCACGCCGAATACGGTCGCGATGTACTCCACCGAATTGGCGACGCAAAACGCCACCGCCTCGCCCGGCGCGATCCCGTCCCGTTGCAGCGCGCTGGCGACGCGGTCGATCAGGCTGTCGAGCGCGGCGTAGGTCAGGGTGCGGCGCGCATCGATCAGCGCCGGCTTGTCCGGCCGCTCCTGCGCCTGGGCGCGCAACACGTCCGTCATAAGGCCGAAGTCATGGGCGAGAAGCTCTTCGGCGGTCATGGCGGCTCCTGGGCGGCGGACGAGGCGGCGCACAATGGCCACTTAAATCGCCCCGGCCAAGACGTTCACCCGCGCAGCCGTTTGAACACCCCGGAGAAGGTCAGCGCCGGGGCTCCGTCGGCCAGGATCGTCCCGCGGGTGAAGACCAGGCTCTTGCCGGCTTTCACCACCTCGCCGGTCCCCTCGACCCGCGCGCCCAGCTGGATTGCGCTGACGAACTCGCCGTTCAGGCTGACCGTCACGCCGGCCATGCCGGGGTAGGCGTTCTGGGCGATCATGAAGAGAGAATAGTCGGCGAAGCTCAGCACGCAGCCGCCGTGCATGGTGCCCAGGCCGTTCATGTGCCGCGGCTCGGCGATGAAGCCGGTGCGGGTCAGGCCGACCTCGTCGCGGCGGAAGTAGAACGGGCCGACGTGGTCCTCGAAGGCGTCGCCCGACAGATAGTTCCAGCCGGCCCACGGGCCTTCGGTGATCGCTATGCGCCGCGCGCTCGCGCTCTCGCCGCCGTCCATGAACGCCCCTTTCGGACTGACCTGAGGAAGAGGCCTATGGGCCGGCCGTCTCCAGCGCAAGCATCGCCTTGGCGACGGCGACGTTAGTTCGGCGATGACGCCGCCCTACGACGAGACCGCCACGTTCGCCACGCGGATCCCGGCCCGGCTAGACCGGCTGCCCTGGAGCCGGTTTCACGGGCTCGTGGTGACCGCGCTCGGGATCACCTGGATCCTCGACGGCCTGGAGGTGACACTGGTTGGCGCGCTCTCGCCGGCGATCGCCGGGGCGGATGGCCTTGGCCTCACCGCCACCCAGGTGGGGTTAAGCGGCAGCGCCTACATCCTGGGCGCCGTGGTCGGCGCGATCCTGTTCGGCCGCCTCACCGATCACTTCGGTCGACGCAAGCTCTTCACCTGGACCATCGGCGTCTATCTGCTGGCGACCATCGCCACAGGCTTCTCCTGGGATTTCGGCTCGTTCCTGCTGTTCCGCTTCATCACCGGCGCCGGGATCGGCGGCGAGTATGGGGCGGTGAATTCGGCGATCCAGGAGCTGATCCCCGCGCGCCGGCGGGGCTACACCGACCTCGCCATCAATGGCACCTTCTGGGTCGGCGCGGCGCTGGGCGCGCTGGGCTCGGTGGTGGTGTTGAACCCTGCGGTGATCGACCAGGCGCTCGGCTGGCGGCTGGCCTTCGTCATCGGCGGCCTGCTGGCGCTGGTGATCATCTACCTGCGCCGCTTCGTCCCGGAGAGCCCGCGCTGGCTGATGACGCACGGCCGCGCGGCCGAGGCCGAGGCGGTGGTGGAAGACATCGAGGCCGACGTCGCCCGCCACACCGGCCAGCCCATCCAACCGCACGATCGGCTCGACGCCATTCACCTCCGACCCGTGAGGACGCGATGGGCGGACATCGCGCGGACCCTGTTCCGCGCCTATCCGCGGCGCACCGCGGTCTGCATCGTGCTGATGACCACCCAGGCCTTCTGCTACAACGCCATCTTCTTCACCTACGCCATGATCCTGACCCGCTTCTACGGCGTCGGCTCGGGCGCCATCGGCTGGTTCATCTTGCCGTTCGCGGCGGGCAATTTCCTCGGGCCCCTGCTGCTGGGGCGGCTGTTCGACAGCGTTGGCCGCCGCACCATGATCGGCCTGACCTACGGCCTGGCCGGCGCGCTCTTGTGCCTGACGGGCTGGGCGTTCGCGCAGGGTTGGCTCAACGCCGTCACCCAGACCGCGGCCTGGACGGTGATCTTCGTCTTCGCCTCGGCCGGCGCCAGCGCCGCCTATCTCACCATCGGCGAAAGCTTCCCGCTGGAAATCCGTGCCGTCACCATCTCGCTGTTCTACGCCTTCGGAACCCTTGTGGGCGGGGTGGGCGGCCCCGCCTTGTTCGGCGCGCTGATCGACACGGGTGAGCGGCATCGGGTCATGCTGGGCTACCTGCTGGGCGGCGTGCTGATGCTGGTCGCAGCCGTGGTGGCGCGGCTGTTCGGACTGGCCGCCGAGCGCCGGGCGCTGGAGGACGTCGCGCCGCCGTTGTCGCAGGTGCGCGCGCCCTGACTTCAGTCGTGGAACAGATAGACGCGGCCGCGCGGGCGCGCAGGTTCCTGGCCTGCGCCGACGACGATGAAAGTTCCGCCGCGCGCCCCGCACGTGCAGCGCAGCGCGTCCTGCAGGCGGGGGATCGAGGCGCGCCAGGCGCTCTCCAGCACGCCGGCCTCCACTTCGCTCGCCACGCCGCACGCGGCCGAGCTGCACACGGCGAACAGGGCGCCGCCGCCCGCCAGGAATTCGCCGAGCGTGATCGGCCGGTTGCGCCAGGTCGTTCCATCCGCCATGCCTCACCTCCAATGAGAACATAAAGCGAACAAGATCCTCGGCGCGAGTCACGAATCCGCTCGTCCACAATCCATTGCGCAGGCGAGACGCCCACCCAAAACATGCGACAGTCTGATCCAAACCAGTCGCGCTGCAGGGGAGGTCGCGTCCGTGACGACCAAGATGATCGAGCTTTGGACCAACATCGCCGGAGCGCAGAATTCCAACCCGCTGGCGATCGTGGAGCGCGCGGCTCAGGTCGAGGCGGACGGTTGGGATGGCGCGACGATCGTCGACACCGAGTGCATCGCCGTCGAGACCTACGTGACGCTGGCGCTCTGTGCGCAGCGGACCAGCACGCTGAAGCTGGCGCCGGGCGTGACCAATCCGGTCACCCGCCATCCGGCGGTCACCGCCGCGGCGATCGCCACCCTCCAGCTCGCCTCCGGCGGCCGGGCCGAGCTCGGCGTCGGGCGCGGCGACTCTTCGCTGGCCTATCTCGGCGCCTCGCCGATGCCGATCGGCCGGTTCGAGCAGGTGCTGTCGATGCTCCAGGCCTATCTGCGCGGCGAGGAGGTCCCGCTGGCGGACGCCGCGGCGCTGCTGCCGGCGACCAATGCCGGGTACGAGAAACTGGCGCTGGGCGAAGCACCGCCGGCCAGCTGGCTGAAATGGCTGCCGAAGGACGCGCCCAAGGTTCCGCTGGATGTGGTCGCCACCGGGCCTAAGGCCATCGGCATCGCCGCCCGCGTCGCCGACCGCGTGAGCTTCGTCGTCGGCGCCAACGTGGAACGGCTCAAATGGGGGATGGAAACGGCGCGGCGGGCGGCGGAGGAGGCGGGGCGCGATCCGGCGACGCTGAAGTTCAGCGCCTGGGTGCTGGTCTACCCGCACGAGCAGATCGAAGTGGCGCGGAAGATGTCGCTGGCGGCGGTCTCCAGCATGAGCCGCTTCCTGGTGATGAACCAGAAGGTGGTCGGCCCGGCGAGCGCGGCCGAACGCGCGACCCTCGAGCGCCTGGGCGCCGCCTATGACATGAAGAGCCACGGCCAGAAGGGCGCTCAGTCCGACGTGCTGGACCCGGCCTTCATCGATTCCTACGCGATCGTCGGCCCGACCGGGGGCTGCCTGGAGCGGATCCAGGAAATCGCCGCGCTCGGCTTCGACCGGCTGTTGCTGTCGACGCCGCTGCCGATGACCGATCGCGCCAGGCACAGCTACGGCCTGGTCGTCAGCGACATCTTGCCGGCGCTGAGAAAATAGCGCGTCGGGAATAAAACCGGGGCCGGCCTCCTCTTCTCCTCCGTAGGGCGATCAAGCCAGCGGAGGCGTCCATGGAAGACGACAATCATAGGCCCGCGAGCGGCGGCGGTATCGCGCGGCGCGGCCTGCTCAAGTGCATGGCCTGGGGCGGAACAGGGCTCGTCTGGTCGATGACGGCCGGTCGGGCGACGGCGCTCGGCCTGGATGACGTCGCCGCTCCCGTGCCGGCGCGGTCGTTCAGCTTCGTCCAGGTTTCCGACAGCCACATCGGCTTCACCAAGCCGCCGAACCCGGACAGTCGCGTCACCTTCCGCGAGGCGGTGGCGAAGATCGCTGCCATGCCGCAGAAGCCGGACTTCATCGTCCACACGGGCGATGTCTCCCAGCTCTCGCGGCCGGAGGAGTTCGACGACGCCGACCAGATCCTGCGTGAGGCGAAACTGCCGGTCTTCTTCATCCCCGGCGAGCACGACATGCTGGACGACGAGAACGGCAAGGCCTTCTTCGACCGTTTCGGCAAGGCCGCCCAGCCCAGCGGCTGGTACAGCTTCGACCACCACGGCGTTCACTTCGTCGCCCTGGTCAACGTCGCCAATCTGAAGGCCGGCGGTCAGGGCAGCCTGGGGCCGGACCAGCTCGCCTGGCTGAAGCGCGACCTTGCGGGGCGCTCATCTTCCCAGCCGCTGGTGGTGCTGGCGCATATCCCGCTGTGGTCGATCTACCCGGACTGGGGCTGGGGCACGGACGACGCGGCCCAGGCGCTGGCCGAGACGGCGCGCTTCGGCTCTGTGACGGTGCTCAACGGCCATATCCACCAGGTGCTGCAGAAGGTCGAGGGCCGGGTGAGCTTTCACACGGCAGCCTCGACGGCGTTCCCGCAACCCGCGCCGGGCGAAGGGCCGTCGCCCGGTCCGCTCAAGGTGCCGGCTGACCGGCTCCGCGCGGCGCTCGGCATCCGCCAGGTCCGCTTCACCCGCGGCGACCAGCCGCTCGCCATCGTCGACCAGACCCTCTCGGTCTGAACCCTCAAGGACTCAAAGCTCATGCGTCTCATGTCTCTCGCCGTCGTGATCGCGGCGCTGACCCTCGCCGCGCCCGCTCACGCAGCTTACGGCTATCGCGCCAAGCCTGCGGGCCACCCGGCCGCGCCGCCTGTCGCGCCCGCAGCGGCCAAGGTGACCATCGGCAACTTCACCTTCGGCCCACAGACGCTGACGGTGAAGGTCGGCACGACCGTCACCTGGACCAACGACGACGACATTCCGCACACGGTGGTTGCGGACGATCGCACGGCCTTCAAGTCGAAGGTGCTCGACACCGGCCAGAGCTTCTCCTTCACCTTCGCCAAGCCGGGCGCGTTCGGATATTTCTGTTCACTCCACCCGCACATGACCGGCAAGGTGGTGGTGCAATGAGCCGATCGGGTTCCCTCCCATGACGTTCGCCCTGCCGCTGCGGCCAGGGCCGGTGGGCGGGTTACGGCTTGCCCCGCCCCGTTCGCCGTTCGCGCTCGCCGTCCTGTCGGCGGCGCACTTCCTGTCCCGGATCGGCGCGCGGGCGCGCAGCCGCGGCGATGGCCGCGCGTCGCGGTTCGACGATGTCGTGCTGGGCCACCTGGACTCCGCCTATAGCCTCGCGCGCTATCTCGCCCGCGACGGTGATGCGGCCGAGGACATCGTCCAGACCGCCGTGCTGGAAGCCGTTCGCGGCTTCGCCGGTTACCGCGGCGGCGACGCCAAGGCCTGGCTGCTGACCATCGTGCGCCGGGAATACATGCGCTGGTCCGCCGGCGCGCGCTCGCGGGCGGCGGGCGTCGAGAACGTCGACATCTCCGAACTTGGGGAACGGATTCCCGCTGACACGCCCACGCCGGAACAGGCCCTGCTGTGCCTGAGCGACGTCGAGCGAATCCGAACGGCCATCGGCGCGCTCCCCGAGCCGTTCCGGGAGAGCATCGTGCTGCGTGAACTCGAAGAGATGTCCTATCGCGAGGTGGCGCAGATCACCGGCGTGCCGATCGGCACGGTGATGTCGCGCCTGGCGCGCGGCCGCGAAATGCTGGCCCGGCAGCTGCTTGGCGCGGAACAGCGGGCGGAGGTGGCGTCATGACCGGCTGCGAAGACAAGCGCCTGTTGCTCGGGGCCCTGGTCGATGACGAGCTCGACGCCGCCAACACAGTGGCCCTCGAGCAGCATCTCAAGGCCTGCCCGGCCTGCGCTCGCGCGCTTTCGGAGCTGCGGGCGCTGCAGGCGACGCTGGCTACGCCCGGGTTGAGCTACGCCGCCCCCGAAGCGTTCCGGCGACGGCTGCGCAACGTGTTGGTCTCCGGAAGCGCGCTGTCACGCCCGGATAATCCGCGCCGCGCCTGGGCCTCGCCCGCCTGGCTTTCCGGGGTGGCGACCGCCGCCCTGGCGGGCGCGCTGGGCGTTCTGGCGCTGCAGCCGCTCTCGCCAGCCATCACCGACGAGCTGGTCTCCGACCACGTCCGATCGATGATGGGCGACCATCTGATCGACGTGCAGACCTCGGACCAGCACGTGGTCAAGCCATGGTTCGACGGGCGCGTGAGCTTCGCGCCCACGGTGGTGGACTTCGCCGCCAAGGGCTTTCCGCTGGTCGGCGGCCGCCTCGAATACGTCGACCGCGAGCGCGCCGCGGCGCTCGTCTACCGGCGACGACTGCACATCATCAACGTCTTCATCTGGCCTGCCACCGGCGCCCCGCCCGTCAGGTCGCAGGCGACACGGGAGGGCTACAACTTGGTGCGCTGGCGGGCCGGCGGGCTGGAGTATTGGGCGGTTTCGGATCTGGAGCTGAGCGAGCTGGAGACGCTTCGGCAGTTGTTCCGGGACGCACAGGCCGCCCCGTAGCCCGACGCGGGCGACCTAAGGTTTAGCTGCGTGCGGCTCGGAAGTTGAAACTTCACCGGCGAACGCGCCTAGCCGCCGGTCGCGCTGCCAAAGCTCCATGGCTCGACCGTCCGCGCGATCCCGCGCCGCTTGCACGGCGGCGTCGTCGCCTATGCAGGTCAGTTCTTCAACGCTCTGAATGTGACCCGTCGCGTCAAGGAAGTAGAGCCGGTAATCGGTCACGCACGCCCCGCTGTTCCGAGAGTTGCTCCGCACCTCCAGAGCATAGTAACCGCAAATTAAGGCTAACGTCCGTCAGATTCTCGACAGAGATTGAAGCGACCATACAAGCGATTTCGAGATTACAGCGTTCGCCTGTGAGGCGAGCGAGTTCCAGTATATATCGATGAAACTATCTAAGGTAGTTCATGGATTCAAATTTCATCTAAAGAAGAGATCGTCGCCCCCAGCGCGAGTACCTGGAACCACAGGGTCGGCTCCGAATTATCGGTTCGCGTTTCCAGGCTCGCTGGCTCTTCTGGAAACGCGCTGGTCGCGGCCCCCGGTCGCCGGATGACGATCGGGGGTCTGCTTACTGGAGTGCCCGCGTTGAAGGCGCAGTATTCAAGCTACAGCACGCGTCGAGTGTTTGGGCCGATCTGGCGTTGGCAGGCCAGCGTCGCCGGTCACGGAGAGCAAGGTTTGAGTCTCGGGCGGTCCAGCGCACGATGGGCGGCGCGCACCGCGATCCGCGAGCACCGGCGCATCAATCTGCAGCGCGACGCCGAACAAACGCGCGAGCCGTCCCGCGCCTAGATTCTCGATGACCATGCGACGATCGGACGGCGTATCCCCATTCCATTCCCGCAACTCCGGCGCCGGTTATGCAGCGCAGGCTTTCAGCGGCGCGCGACTGTGCCGCTGGAGCGCAGGCATGGAACAGCAGATCGAGAAGACCCGGTCCCCCGCACGATCCTCCCTGGAGATCGCGCTGATGGTGGCGACCTGGTTCGGCGTCACGGCCATGGGCTTTGGCCTGTTCAGTTGGCTGTCGGCGGTTTTGACGCCGCCTCTGGTCGTCGGCTGGCTCGAACAAATCTTCGGTTGAGCTCGTCGGCGCGCACACGCCGGCCATTGGAAATCACGTCTCCCTGACCTTCGCCTGAGGCGGGAACCATGCGGTTCCAGCCTCGTTCGGCGAGCCGTCCCCACGCTGAAGGCGTGAGGCGGAGGAGACGATATGAACACTACACTCGCCATAGTTCTCGCGCTGGTCGCGGTCGCCGCCGTGTTCGGCGCGGTCGTTTACGCGCAGCGCCGGCGCTCGCATCAGATGCGCGCCCACTACGGATCCGAATACATCGCCGCGGTCGACGAACTGGGCGACCGGCGCAAGGCCGAGGCCGAACTGAAGGCCCGCGAGAAGCGCGTCGAGCGCCTCGAGGTGCGGCCGCTGGAGGCCGAGGAAGCCGACCGCTACGCCGCCCGTTGGCGGCGCGTGCAGGCCGACTTCGTTGACGATCCGGGCGCCGCGATCGCGGACGCAGATGCGCTGATCGGCGCGGTGATGAAGGCTCGCGGCTATCCGGTCGCCGACTTCGAGCAGCGCGCGGCGGACCTGTCTGTCGACCACCCCAAGCTGGTCGCCGACTACCGCATCTCCCACGAGGTGGCGATGCGCCACGCCCGCGGTGACGCCGGCACCGAGGACCTGCGCATGGCCATGATCCACTACCGCGACCTGTTCCAGGAACTGGTCGAACCGCCGCGCACGCGGCCCGACGAACAACGCAGCTTCAAAGAGGAGATCCATGATGAGCGAGCCGCACGAGCACGAGACGAGGATGAACGACGGGCTGACCACCGAGCAGCTCGCCAACGCGAGCGGCGAGACGACCGCCCAGGCGGCCGCGGCGGGCGAGCCCCGCTCGTTTAAGGCCGAGGTCCGCCATGACGGCGCAGGCGATGTCCAGCCGATCTTTCCCGAGCACGAGGCCGCGGACCTGCGGCGGTCCTGGGAGGGCATCCAGGCCGGCTTCGTCGACGAGCCTCGCCACGCGGTCGAGGACGCCGACCACCTGGTCGCCTCGGCCATGAAGCGGTTGGCGGAGATGTTTGCCGAGGAGCGGCAGCATCTGGAAGGCCACTGGGACCGTGGCGACGACGTCTCCACCGAGGACCTGCGGGTCGCCCTGCAGCGCTATCGCGCCTTCTTCGGGCGGCTGCTGGCGGTCTGAAGAAAAAGCGCGGAGGCCGAGGCCTCCGCGCTTTTCCAACGTTTGGTAGAAATGCAGAGGTCAGGCGGCTCCGCCTGACCTCTTCGCATATCAGTGCGCAGCGTCCTTGGCCGCGTCCTTGGCGGCGTCCGTCGCCTTCTTGGCGGCGTCGCCCGCCTTTTCCGCATGCTCGCCGGCGGTCTTGGCGGCTTCGCCGGCGGAGTCGGCCATGTTGCCGGCCGCGGTCGTCGCAGCGTTGCCGGCTTCCATCGCCGAGTTGGCCACGGCGTTGGCTTCGGTCGTCGCCTGGTTCGCAGCCGCCGACGCTTCAGCGGCCTGCTGGCTCGCGTCGTTCGCCGCTTCCTGGGCCTTTTCAGCCGGCTTGCTGCAGGCGGCGAGCGCCAGAACGGACGCGGCGAGCGCCGCAGAGATGGTGAGTTTCATAGGCTATCCTCCGACACGCCCCGTCACGCCCGCGTGAACGGACTAGGGTGCATTGCCCCAATCCTTTCGAAGCTTGTCAGTTCCCCGCTCAGGGATCGAACCGGCGCCTCGTCGGTTGTGCGGGGGCCCTGAAATGCGAGGAATCCCTATGCTCCGTTCCTTCCTGATCGGTCTCGTCGCGGGTGGACGCGCCATGACGCCGCTTGCAGCCCTAAGCGAAGCCGCCCGCCGAGGCGGTCTGCCGGCAGGGGTGAACGGCTCGACCTGGCTCGCCCATCCGGCCGTCGCGACCGGCTCAAAGGTGGTCGCGCTGGGCGAGTTGTTCGCCGACAAGCTTCACGCCGCGCCGGACCGCATTGCGCCGGCCGGGATTCTCGCGCGCATCGTCACCGGCGGCGTGGCGGGATCGGCGCTCGCGCCGCGCGGCCGCGCGCTGGCGGGCGGCGTGCTGGGCGCCGTCGCGGCGGTCGGCGCCGCCTACCTGACCTTCGGCGCCCGCATGCGCGCCATGCGCAGCTTCGGGCAGAAGTCCACCGGCCTGGTGGAGGACGCGCTCACCGTCGGCGCGGCGCAGCTCATCGTCCGTCCCCGCCGCTAAGGGAGTCAGCTCGGCTCGTCGAACGCTTCGACGATCGGGCATGGGCCGCGATCCGAGCCGCTGCAGGCGGTCGCCAGCCGCAGCAGCGCCGCTCGGGCGGTCTCGAGCTCCGCGATCCGTTCCGCCAGCGCGTCGAGGCGCCGGCGGGCCAGCTCGCGAACCCGCGGCCGATCGGTGGTGCGGTCGAGAGCCAAAAGCTCGCCGATCTCCTCCAGGGTGAAGCCCGCCGCCTGCGCGCGCCGAATGAACCGCAGCCGCTTGAGCTGCTCGCCATCGTAATGGCGATACGCCGTGTCGCCGCCGGCGCGCGGCGGCGTCAGCAGGCCTCGCCGCTGATAGTAGCGCACGGTCTCCACGCCCACGCCGGCGGCGCGCGCGAGCTTGCCGATCGTCATTTCGACCACGCTTGACTCCGTACCATGGTCCGCACCTTACACAGGTGGTCATCGACAACCCAGAAGCATGGAGGCTTCGATGACGGACCAAGCTGAAACCTGTGGCGCGACCTGCGGCTGCGCCCCTTGCGAGTGCGCAGATTGCACCTGCGACCCGTGCCGTTGCGGCGGGGCCGAGGCATGCGCCCCCGCCTGCGGCTGCCGCGAGGCCTGAACGAAAAGGGGCCCGGCGCGAGCCGGGCCCCCATCTTCCGCGAGGCCGTTCTTGGCGTCGAAGGTGATGGACTCGGCCCGGCCGGCGGCGACGTCGCCGGAGCCTATGAACGAGCCGATGCCGATCAGGCTGATCGCGTCGGTGGCGACGGGCGTCGTCGCGGCGCCTGAAGCGAGGAAGTCGGATCGTAGACGGTGACGCCGCCGAGCACCTGGCTTATGGGCGGCCCTCCCATTAGTTCCAGTTAATGACGAGGGCGATGCTAGCGGGCGCCGTGCGACAGCGGTGTTACAGCCGCCGCGGTCCCGGCTAACCCGGCGGACGCCGAGCGTGAAAGTCCGTGGCCTGCTGAAAGGCGTGCGCGGCGGCCAGCAGTCGCGCTTCGCCCCAGGCGCGGCCGACGAGCTGCATGCCGATCGGCGCGCCCCGTCGATCGAAGCCGCAGGGCAGGGTGATCGTGGGCAGGCCGGTCAGGTTGAACAGCACCGTGAAGCGGGTCGCCCGGTTCCGCTTGACAGGTTCACTCATCATCTCCCCGCCTTCCTCCACCTGCGGGGTGGCGCAGGCCATTGCGGGCAACAGGACCAACGGGGTGAGCGCGAGCATCGCGTCCAGCCTGCGCCAAAGGATGCGCCGCGCGCGGTTCGCCATCACCACCTTACGCGCGTCGGTCTTCAGGGCGTGCTCCAACAGGACGCGCAGGTGCTGGCCATAGGCGGCGGCGCGGCTCGGGTAGGTCTCCGCGTGTGATACTGCGACCTCGGCCATGAGCATGTGCATTCCGGCCGAGACTTCGCCGACCTCAGGAAAGGCGATAGGCGTGGGCGAAGCGCCGAGGTCGGCGAAGACGCGCGCCGCGGCCAACACAGCCTCGGACACCTCCGGATCGACATCTTCACTGATAAAGCGCTCGTCGACGCCCACCGCGACGCCGGCCATGCCGGCCGAGAGACCAGCCGCGTAGTCGGGCGGCGCATCGAGAGACGTCCCGGGATCGGCGGCGTCGGGACCGGCGATGGCCGCCAGCACCAGGGCGGCGTCCTCGGCGCTGCGCGCCATCGGCCCGACGTGGTCCATCGAATAGGCGAAGGGAAAGACGCCGGCCTGGCTGACCAGCCCCCAGGTCGGCTTCAGACCCGTCAGCCCGCAACTCGCGGAAGGGAAGCGGATCGAGCCGGCGGTGTCGGTGCCGAGCGCGGCCTGGCACAGGCCGGCCGCCGTCGCGGCCCCCGAGCCGCTGGAGGAGACGCCGGTCCATAGCCCGTCGCCCCACGGGTTCACCGGCGGCGGGACGTCCGGATGGTGGTGACCGGTCGCCCCCTCGGTCATCGCCAGTTTGCCCGGGAAGATCGCGCCGGCCCGCCGCAGACGCGTGGCGACGGTGGAGTCCTCGCCGGGCCAGAGCGGATCAAGCCTGGGCATGCCGGCGCGGGTGGGCTGGTCCTTTGTCGCGCAATTGTCCTTCAACCCGATGGGCACGCCGTGCAGCGGGCCACGGTCGAAGCCGGCGACGAGCTCGCGCTCGGCTATCTCGGCCTGCGCCATCGCACCGTCGGGCGCGACGTGGGCGTAGGCGCGCAGCCGGTCGTTGTCCGAGGTGATCCGCTTCAGTAGGTCCGCCGTCACCTTGGTCGGCGTCGTCTCGCCGCGCCGGTAGGCCTCGCCCAGTCGCCGGATGCTCCAATAGCGGCCCGTCTCGCTCATGCGCGTCCTCCCACCTCGTTCGCGGCGGACGCTACATGGCCGCCGGCTTCGGTGGAACGGCTTGACGCATGCGCCGTCGGACGGCAGGCGAAAGCCTGCAGGCGGAGGCGCGGGCAGGCCATGCGGATCCTGGTGGTGTACTGTCATCCGGATGAGGAGAGCTTTCAGTGGACGATCCAGTCCGAACTGACGACACGACTCAGGGCCGACGGCCATGACCTGCAGGTTCTGGATCTCTACGCCGAGGGCTTCGATCCGGTGCTGGATCGCGAAGCTTGGCGGGCGCATCGCCAGGACCGCGGCTTCGACGCGGCAGATCTTGCGCCGCACGTCGCCGCGCTCCTTGCAGCCGAGGGCGTCGTGTTCATCTACCCCACCTGGTGGTTCGGCCTGCCGGCCCTGCTGAAGGGCTGGCTCGACCGGGTGTGGCAGCCCGGCGTAGCGTTTTCGATGAAGGCCGGGGTATTCCAGATCCATCATCTCACGCGGATCACCCGCTTCGCTATCGTCACCACTTACGGCTCGCCGCGCTGGGTGATCGAGGGCGTCGCGGGCGATCCGGCGCGCCGCCAGATGATGCGCGGCCTCAAGCTGCAGTTCGCCCGCGGCGCGCGCTCGCGCTGGGCGCCGATCTACGACGTCGACTCGCGTTCGCGCGACGAACTGGCGCGGGAGCGGGCGCGCGCCGTCGAGCGGGTGGCCGACCTCTTCCGCTAGCCTCCGTATCAGGGAACAAAAGCCGGCGCTCCGCAATTAAGGCTAAGCTCTCCTTGCTGGTGGGAGGGCCGTAGTCGCGCGCGGTTAGGTCATGACTTTCCATGAGAAATCGATGCCGCCGAAGCCGCGGCCGGCGGCAGCCGCCGATAGTCGGTTTCTCGCGAGGACCATGTACCAGGCGACCTTCGCCGGAGTGGGCCGCGGCCTGTTCGACGTCGCGCTGACGCACACGGGCGTCGACCCCTTGGCCTTCAATGAGGCGCTTCTGCTGGCGGGCGCCAGCAACTGGGGTCAGATCGACGATTTCCTGGTGCTCGAAGCGGACGACGGGAGCCACGCTGGGGCCGCGGGCGCCTATCTGTCCGACCGTCAGGACCTTCGGCCGCTGACCGCCGAAGGCTTCGAAGCGGTCTCCGGGCGACTGGGCTGGTCGCCCGATGCGGCGCGCGCCTTCTGGCGGGCCTACGTTCGCGCCTTCGGCCTGTTCGGCGACTCGCCGCAACTCGCCCAGCCAGCCGCCTATGTGATCGAGTACCTCGCGGTTCCGGAGGCGCTGCGCGGACGCGGTCACGCCCGGCTCCTGCTGGAGGCGCACGCCGAGCGCGCCCGCGCCAACGGCCACGCCCAGATCGCCATCTCCGCCATGTTCGGTAACGCGCCCGCGCTCGAAACCTATCTGCGCTGCGGCTTTCGCGAGCACGCCCGGCTCGGGCCGGAACGCTTCGGCGGCGCCTTCCCGGGCGTCACGCGCCTGGTGCGCGAGCTCGAGCCCGCGAGCGGCGGCCAAGCCCCCTTTCGCCTCCCTCCCCGGATGACCGCATGACCCTTACCTCAGCCGATCTCTCCCGCTTCATCGAAGACGAACTCGCCGTCGACGCCGAGATCGACGAGGACACCCTGCTGTTCTCGACGGGCCTGATCGACAGCTTCTCGCTGGTCTCGCTGATGAGCTACATCGAGGACGAGGGCGGCGTGCGCATCGCCCCCGGCGACGTGAAGCTGGAGAATTTCGACAGCATCGGGCGCATCCTGGCCTACCTCGACCGCGTCACGGCGGACGCCTGAGGTGCGCGCCGTGGCCGAGCGCAACGCCCTGTTGCTGGAAGCCGCCGAGCGCTTCGGCACGCCGGCGTACGTCTACGACATGGACGAGATCGGTCGACGTGCGCGGACGCTGAAGGAAGCTTTCGGCGGCCGGCTGGCGATCAGCTACGCAGTGAAGGCCAACCCCAATCTCGCCCTGCTGCGCCGCATGGCGTCGCTGACGGCGACGCTCGACGTTTCTTCCTATGGCGAGGTCAAGCGCGCGCTGGCGGCCGGCTGCGCGCCAGAACGACTGACCTTCTCCGGGCCCGCGAAGCGCGCGGCCGAGGTGCGCGGCGCGGTCGTCGACCGGGTGGGCGAGCTGGTGTTGGAAAACTGGGGCGAGGCGGAAGCCGCCGACCGCGCGGCCGCCGAGATGGGTCGCCGCCAGCCGGTGCTGATCCGCATCAATCCCGCCTCCCGACCCAAGAAATTCGGCGTCAGCTTCGCCGGCCGCGCCAGCCAGTTCGGTTTCGACGAAGAGGTCGTGGACGAGGTCGTGCAGCGGCTCGCCCGCCTGAAAAGCCTCAATCTGGTCGGCTTCCACATCTTCTCCGGCGTCAACAGCCTGGACCCCGCCGCGATCGCCGAGAACTTCCAGATCATGGCCGGCCTGTTCGAGCGGACCTGCGGCGCGGCGGACACCACGCCGGCGAAGCTAGTGTTCGGGGCCGGGTTCGGCGTTCCCTACACCACCACCGAGCAGCCGCTCGACCTGGACGCCGTGGTGGCCGGAATCGCGCCGATCCTGGATGCGCTGAAGGCGCAGCCGCGGTTCTCCCGCACCACCTTCGTGCTCGAGCTCGGGCGCTGGCTGGTGGGTCCGGCGGGCTGGCTGCTGACGTCGGTGGTGGCGGAGAAGGCGAGCCGCGGCGTCGATTTCCGCGCCTGCGACGCGGGCTTCAACAACCATCTCGCGGCCTTCGGCCTGATGGGCACGGTGATCCGCCGCAACTGGCCGATCGCCAACCTCTCCAACCCGCGCGGCGAGACGCGGGCCTACACCCTCGTCGGCCCGCTCTGCACCAGCATCGACGTGCTCGCCAGCGACCTGGAGCTCCCGGAGGCGCGCATCGGCGACGTCCTGGTGGTCGAGAGCTCGGGCGCCTACGGCTTCACCGCCAGCCCGACCCGCTTCATCAGCCATCCCGAGCCGGCCGAGGTGCTGATCGAGGGCGGCGCGCTTCTGGACGCCAGCGAGGCGGCGGCCGATCTGCGGCCCATGTCCCCCGATCGATCGGTCTGCAGGACCGAGTCGGCGGCGCAGCGGGGCTGAAGCGATGTCCGGGCTGCTCTGGCGCAGGTTCGAAGCGACAGCAGCGGCGAAGGCCCACGCGCCCGCCTTGTTCCACGGCGAGCGGGCGACCAGTTTCGCCAGCCTGCATCGCGGCGCGATCGCGCTGGCCGGCGAGTTCGCGCGGCGTGGGCTAAAGCCGGGCGACCGCTGCCTCGTCTGGGCCTCCAACTCCGCGGCGATGGCGGAGGCGATCCTCGCCGCCTGGCGTTTGGGCGCGATCATCGCTCTGGTCGGCGACGAGGCGCCGGTCAGCCATTTCGCGCACGCCGCCGACGTCACCGAGCCACGGCTCGCGGTGGTCGACGCCGCTCTGGCCGCTGCCGCCGCCCATGCTTTCGGCGGGCCGCTGCTGGTTCTGGGCGAAGCCGGGCGCGGCGAGTCGGACGTCCTCGAGGCGGCGGTGCACGACCACGAGCCCGCTTCGATCTTCTTCACCTCAGGCTCGACCGGGCGGCCCAAGGGCGCGATCCAGAGCCACGCCAACCTGGCTGCGGCCTGCACGTCGGTCGGCGCGCATCTCGGCCTGCTCGCGACGGATCGCATCCTCTGCCCGATCCCCTGGTCGTTCGATTACGGCTATGGGCAGCTCCTCTCCACCGTGCTGCTGGGCGTGCCCCAGGTGCTACCGACGGCGCGCAATCCGTTTGCGCTGTGCGAGGCGATCGGGGCGCACCGGCCGACCGTATTCGCCAGCCTGCCCTCGATCCTGGCGCTGCTGATCCGGGGCGTCTCGCCGCTGCGCCAGACCGACCTGAGCTCGATCCGGCTCGTCATGAACACTGGTGGCGCGATCCCGCCGGCCATCTTCGCCGAGGCGCTGGAGATCTTCGCCGGCGCCGCGGTCTCACTCAACTACGGTATGACCGAGACATACCGTAGCGCCGGCCTGCCGCCGGCGCTGGCCCGCGAACGGCCGGACTCCGTGGGCTTCCCCTATCCGGGCGTGTCGCTCGCCGTGGTCCGGGCCGACGGGACGATCTGCGAACCCGGCGAGGTTGGCGAGGTCGTGCACCGAGGGACCGGCGCCTTCCTCGGCTATTGGGGCGACCCCGACGCGACGGCCCGCGTGCTGCGGCCCGACCCGGCGTGGTCGCATACCGGCGTCGCCGCGCCGCTGGCGGTGTTCTCCGGCGATCTCGGCGTCAAGGACGAACAGGGGCTCCTCAGCCTCAAGGGCCGACGCGACCGGCTGATCAAGTCGATGGGCGTGCGGGTCAGCCCAGACGAGGTCGAGGCGCTGCTGCGCGGAACCGGCTTGGTGCGCGACGCCGTCGTCATCGGCCTGCCGCACGAACTGATGGGCGAGAAGGTGGTCGCCGCGGTCATACCCGCCGAAGGGCAGGGCGACCCGGTCCCGGGGTTGAAGGCCTACGCACGCCAGGCGATGTCCCCGCACATGCAACCGCGGGACTATCGCGCTTTCGACCAGTTCCCGTTGACGCCCAACGGCAAGACCGACCTTGGGCGGCTGCGCGAGCTGCTCAGCCAGGCGAAATCCCATGCCCGCGCTTGACGGCCCGGCTGCGGAATCCGAAGCGGTCGGCCTGGCCCGCACGCTGAGCGAGCGCGCCGGCGTCGAGCGCCAGCTCGGGGAGGATCGGGCCTACGTCGATGCGCTGATCCGCCGGATGCAGGCCGACCGATTGGTCTGGGCGCCCGCGCCGCCTGAGATCGGCGGGCTGGGCTGTTCGACCGGCGACCTCGCACGGATCACCTTTCACCTGGCGCGGACCTCGGGCTCGCTCGGCCTGATCTACGCGATGCACGCCTCGCAGGCCCTGACCCTCCTACGGCACGGCGCGACGCCGTTTCTCGAGTCGCTGACCGGGCGACTGGCGGCCGAGCAGGCGCTGGTCGCAAGCGGAACGTCGGAGAAGGGCCTTGGCGGCGACATCTTCACCTCGCTTTGCACCGTCGAGCCTGCCGCCGACGGCGAATTCGCGGTCGTCAAGGAAAGCCCGAACATCTCCTACCTCGACCATGCGCGGGTGGTGCTGATGACGGCGATGCAGCCGGGCGCGCGCGAGCGGAAGACCCAGGTGCTGATCGCGTCGGAAACGGCGCGGATGCAGATCGAGCCGGGGCCGGACGCGCGGCTGATGGGCATGCGCGGCATCCTCAACCGGCCCTATCGGCTGACCGCTCGGTTCGGTGAGGCGGCGGTGTTCCGCGAGCCTTATCCGGCCATCGCGCGCGGGACGATGACGCCGGCCATCCACCTGCTCTGGGCGGCGCTGTGGAGCGGACTGGCCTCGGCCAGCCTGGGAAAGGCGCGGGATTTCCTAGCCGGCAAGGGCGGCAAGGAGGAGTATCTGGCCGCCGAGCTCAGCCGCCTGGTGGATCGCCACTACGCGCTGAACGCCCTGATCCGCGACGCCGTGCTGGCGTTCGATCACGGACCCGCTGGCGCCATGGGGCTGGTCGAGACCGCGCGCGCCAAGCGGCTGAAGACCCAGGCCTCCGCCCTCGTTCAGGAGATCTGCCTGGGCGCGCTCGCGCTGGTCGGCATGCCGGGCTACTTCGAGAGCGGACCGTTCAGCCTGTCCGAGATCATTCGCGATGCGCTGAGCGCGCCGGTGATGATTTCCAATCACCGGCTGGTGCTGGCCAACGCCCCGGTCGAACGCTTCATTGAAGAGACGCCGTAAGCGTAACCTGGCTTCGGCGGCGTCGCGGCTTTTCAGGCGGCGGGGGCGCCAGCGCTCGTGCGTCGTCCGGCCCGGCGATGGCCTCGGCCAGGTCGCGGCGGACGCCCAGGAACTTGCACAGCTCGACGCAGGCGGCCGCCTGGCTGTCGCGCGAGAACAGCGCATGGTCGAGGCCGCTCACCAGGGCGATCGAGACGCCCGGCCGGCGGCTCAGCCACCGCCCGCTGCGCTGGAAATCGGCGTGCAGCCCGCGCATCGAAACGTCGCCCTTGCCGAACACCAGATGCAGCCGTGCGCCCCGGCGTCCCGCCGCCTCGATCGCCTGGCGGGCGGCGCGCGCGGTCTCGTCCGGCCGGGCGGCGAGCATCGACAGGCGCAGCGCCTCGCGCAGCCTGCCTACGCGCCACCGCAGCTGATCCAGAAGCGTGGAGCCGCGCCCATTGGCCAGCAGCGGCATGTCGGCGGAGCGCAGCTGCGAGCGATACTCCACGGCTTCGAGATCCGCGCCCTTCCGCCACACCAGCCAGGCGTTGATCGCCACCGCGTTCTTGAACCCGGCGCCGGCGAGCACGCCGTGCACCGCGTGGTAGCCGCCGGTGCAAACGCCGGCCAAGGTGATGTCGTCGACGCCCTGGGCGCGCAGCACCGCCGCCGCGGCCTGGAAATCGGCGATGCGCGACGTTTCGTAGACATGGCTGCGCCACCCGCCGCGCGCCGCGCTCTCGCCCACGCCTTCGAAATCGATGCGCAAGGCGGCGACGCCGGAAGCTGCGATCGCGCGTGACGCGCGCGCGGCGAAGCTGCCGATGCCAGCGCGCGGATCGCCGCCGGTGTTGCCGAAGATCACGGCCTGACGGGCGCCGCCGCGTCGCGGCAGGCACAAGGTGCCGCGCAGGCCCGGGCCAAACGTCACCGCGGCCTCTGTCCAATCGCCGCCGTTCAGCGCGCCGGCCGGGCAGGGCGCCGGCGGACTTGCAGCAGGGGCCGCGGACTGCAGGATCCATTCGCCGATCCGTTCGAGCGGCGCCTGCGGGAACTCGTTGATGTGGGCGTCTTTGAACAGCTTGTGGAGGCCCGGGAACGGCATGCTGTCGCCGTTTGCACCTAGGCGGCCCGTGCGCGGCCCAGCGACCAAGGTCGGAGCCGCGGAGCTCTGCGGCAGACGGATGTCTTCGAGCGTGCGCACGGTCGCGGTGCTGAGTTGCAGGCCGTCGACCTCGATCGCGCCGTCGGCGTGAATCTCGCCTCCCTTGACGCGCGCCGCGAGGCGCTGCTCGTTCAGCAGCGCTGCTCCGGTGTCGAAGGGAGCGACGAGCACCAGCCCCTCAACGGGGGTGTCAGTCGCCGCCGCGGCCGCGACGTTGGCCCCCGCACGCAGGCCGAAGAGCACGATCCGCGCGGCGCCGGCTTGCTCCCGAGCGAACGCCACCGCTCGACGCGCGCCCTCCACCCAGGCCGGCCACTGATCGGCTTGCGGATCGATGTCGAGAGAGTCGCCTTCGCCGAGGTGGTCGTAACGCAGAACCTGAAGGCCCTGCTCCGCGAGCCGCCCGGACCAGCGCCAGAGCGCGCGATAGGCGCAGCGCGCCTCCCGGCCGACCGGCGGACAGATCACCACGGCGGTGTCGAGGACCACGGATGCGTCAGGTCGATGCAAAACGCCGGCGCGGCCTTCGAAGGTCACGGCGATCGTCAGAGTATCGGGCCTCTCAGGGGCATCTAAGGTTGACTTCGTGCGCTTGAGCACCGGCCATAGCCCCTCCACGACTGAGCTGAACAACGCCGTTAACAAATCCGGGTTCCGTCAGATGCACGCTACGGTTCCGCGGAAAACTCAACCCGCGACGGGCGCCCCGTGCCGGCGCGACCGTCGAAGACTACCTTAGGTGATGACAGGCGATGCCTGCTCGCGACTGATAATCGTTCTCACATTAAGCGCCTCGGCGGGACGCGACGCAACGGCGAGGGGCGGCGCCTGCGTCGAATCAAAACCCCCTCCCCGGTGTGGGGGAGGGGGCTGAAATCAGGCCGCCTTGTCGAACAGCTTGGCCCAGCGGCGCTTCTCGCGGGTCTTCCAAGAGCCGCGGTGCCACGCGTCCGAAGCGATCAACGGCACCACCGTGGTGGCTTCGGCGAACACCATCTGCTCCCAGGTGACGTCGACCTTGCCCCAGGAGCAGGCCTCCTGCAGCGTCGACGACGAGCAGGCGCCGTCGCGCACGTCCGCCACGGTGATCTGCACGGCGTATTTGTGCATGTCGACGTCCTCGCCGAGGATTTCGGCGCAGACCACCGTGTCCTGGGCGAAGTTTTTGGGCACGCCGCCGCCGACCATGAACAGGCCGGTGGTGCCCGCGGCGATCTTGATATCCGTCAGTTCCCGGAAGTCGGCGATGGAGTCGATGGTCAGATAGGGCTTGCCAGCCTTCATCCGCTCGACCTGGTGCTTGACCAGGCCGAAGCCGGCGGAGCTGTCGGTGAACGCCGGGCAGAAGATCGGCACGCCTTCCTTGAAGGCGGTCTCGATCAGGCTGTCGGGCTTCTTGGCGTTGCCGGCGGCCAGCCACTTGCCCATCTCCTGGATGAACTCGCGGCTCGAGTAGGGCCGCGGCTCCAGCGCGTTGGCGATCTCGTAGATCGCGTGATCGCAGGCCTGCAGCTCTTCCTCGTCGATGTAGGTGTCGTAGATCCGGTCGATATAGTTGGCGCGCAGGTCGCGGTCGTCGACCACCTCGCCGGGCTTCGCCTGGTAGTGCTTGAAGCCGAGCGCTTCGAAGAAATCCATGTCGATGATCGAGGCCCCGGTCGAGACGATGGCGTCGATCAGGCCGTACTGCACCATGTCGCGGTAGATGTGCATGCAACCACCGGCGCTCGTCGAGCCGGCCAGCGTCAGCCAGGTCGAGCATGCCTCGTCCTCGAGCGCCATGGAGAAGATGTCGGCGGCGCGCGCGGTGTCGCGGCTGGTGAAGCTCATGTTGCGCATCGCGTCGATCACCGGGCGGGCGTCGTACTGGTCGATGGCCACGTGCTCGACGGTGCGCGAGAGCAGTTCCGCCTTACGGTTCGACTTGGAAGGAGCGTTCATCCGGAAGTTCCCTTCTGAGGGTGATCGCCCGTCACAACAATCGACGCGGCCGGGACGGAGCGACCGGCCGCGTCATTTAGCTCAGATAGATGACGACTTTTAGCGCCTGCGCCGCTTCTTGCCGGCGGCGCCTTTGGGGCGCGACAGGCGAACGACTTTGCGCTCGTCTTCCTGGCTTTCGCGCGGCAGGCGGATGACGCGGCCGGCGAGCCCGTACATCGAGCCCATCGGCGCATCGTCGACGGTCACAGTCTCGGCGTCGCCGAAGCCGTTGAAGCGCGTGTTCATCGCCACGCCATAGGCGCCCAGCATGCCGATCTCGACGTAGTCGCCTTCGCGCACGTCTTCCGGCAGCCAGAACGGGCCCGGCATGTGGTCGATGGAGTCGCAGGTCGGGCCATAGAAGCGGAAGGGCTTCAGATTGGTGTCGACCTGCTCGGCCTCGCCGCCTTCGCCGCGATACAGCTTCACCGGGAACGGCCACTTCATGTGCGCCGCATCGAACAGGCTGCCGTAGCTGCCGTCGTTCAGATAGAGCGCGTCGCCCTTCTTCAGCTCGACCTTGGTGAGGATCGAGGTCGCTTCCGCCACCAGCGCCCGGCCCGGCTCGCACCACAGCTCGGTGTCTTCGTGCACGGACATTTCGGCGAAGCCGCGGTCGATGGAGTCCAGGTAGTCGGTCAGGTCCGGCGGGATCATGCCCGGATAGACCGAGGGGAAGCCGCCGCCCACGTCGACCACATCGACCATGACGCCGGCGCGGACGATGGCGCGGTTCGCTTGCGCGAGCGCGGCCTGGAAGGCGGTCGGGCGCATGCACTGGCTGCCGACGTGGAAGGAGACGCCCATGCGATCCTGGGTCGCGCGGCGCGCGGCCAAGAGCAGGCTCGGGGCCTCGTGCAGGGGCGTGCCGAACTTGCCGGACAGCGAGTAGGTCGCGCCCTCCGCCTGAACGCCCAGGCGGACGATCAGGGTGAGGTCATCGGCGCCGCCTGTGGCGTCGAGGATCTTGGCCAGCTCTTCATGAGTGTCGAACGAGAAGGTCCGCACCCCATGATCGAAGTAGGCGGCGGCGATCGCAGCCCGGCTCTTCACCGGGTGCATGAAGGCCATGCGCGAGCCTGGCGCATGCTCCGCCACCAGCTCGATTTCCGCAACGGACGCCACATCGAACGAGGCGAGGCCGTTCGCCGCCAGGGTCTGGATGACCAAGGGCGAAGGATTGGCCTTCACTGCGTAGAAGACGTCGCCTTTAAAATTTTCCTGGAACCAGCGCGCCGCTACGGCCACCACGCCCGGTCGCACAAGGGCGACAGGACGCTCCGGGGACCGCTCGCGGACCAGGTCCAGGGGCGTATGGTACGTATGCACCTCACGCAACCCCCAACGGATTGTTGAACCCAGACCGGCGTTAGCAGCGCTTTTGAGGACATCGGGTCCGCCGGAAGACGCGCACATAGGGTCAAACCGACCCGATGTAAAGATTTGATCTCGCCACGAGGCGAAGAGGGGTTTGGGCGAAGGGCGCCCAACTCGGGGTCGATCTCGGCCAATTCCCCCTTGGCGAACGTCGGTCCTGCGCCACGGTTCGGAATCGTGGCGGCCGGAGTCTCAGGCGAACCAAATGACAACCTAGGGCGAAACCCTGGTCCGTCCGTCTGCGGTCGACAGCCTCCCTCCCGCAGCGCGAGAAACCGCAGGTCAGCTCGCGTACTTCACGCTGCAGCCGTAGGCCTTGGTGACAGGCGTAGCCACCGGCCGGCCGGCCTTCAGATCGGCCAGCGCCGCCGTGACGTAGTTCTTCGCGCCCTTCAGGCTCGCCGGGTCGGCGACCGGCTTGTCGTCGATCCCGCCCATGTAGGCGAGCTTGCCGGCCTTATCGACGACGTACATGTGCGGCGTGGTCCGCGCGTCATAGGCGTGGCCCACCTTGCCGGCGGGATCCAGCAGCAGCGCAGTCGAGCTCGCGCCGTACTTCGCCTTCCAGCCCTTGGCCGCCTCGCCCGCGAGATAGCCCTGGGTGTGGGGCGCGGACGAGATGACCGTCAGCCAGACGACGCCGCCCGCCGTGGCGGACTTCTGCAGGCTCTGCATCGCGCCCGAGCCGTAGTGCTTCTTGACGTAGGGGCAGCCCTCGTTGTGCCACTCGAGCACGACGATCCTGCCCTTGAACTCGGCCAGCGAACGCGTGCGGCCCTCGGCGTCGACGGCGGAAAACCCCGGGGCCGGCTGGCCGATCGCTGGCGCGGCGTGGGCGGCGGGCGCTACAGCGAGCGCGGGGGCGATCCCCAGGACGAAGGCGGTGGAAAGGACGTAACGGCGGCTGAGCGACATCGAACTTCCTCCGGTTTGGCAGCTATCTATCGATCCTTGGCGGCCCCCAGCGCGCGGACGACCATATCCGCCGTGAGAAGTTGCGGCAGGATCACGCCCTCGCCGCCATGGGCGCCGTAGACCAGATAGAGCGGGACGCCGGCGCGCCCGTGCTTGGCGAGCTCGGCTTCGATCACTGCGTCTTTTCGCGTCCAGTCGCCCTTCAGATAGACCGCATTGGTCGCCGCCAGCGCCTTGGCCACCTTGTCGGTGGACAGCGCGACGCGTTCGTTCACCTGGCAGCTGACGCACCAGGCGGCGGTGAAATTGACGAACACCGGCCGGCCCTCGGCGCGGGCGGCGGCCAGGCGCGCGGCGCTCCACGGCTCGTAGGGCGCGTCGGCGCGACCTGCGGACCCCTCGGCGCCGGCCGGCGCGGCGTAGCCGGGCGCGAGCGCCGTAGCGAGGGAGAGCGCCAGCACCACGCCGGCGATGGCGGTCGAGATGACTGGGCGCCGGTCTTGGCCCTGCGCGCGTTGCCAGCGGCCGAAGAGCCAGGCGGCGAGCGCCAGCCCGACCGCAGCGGCGAGCACCCGCGCCAGCCCGGCCTGGCCCGACTGCGCGGCCAGCACCCACGCGAGCCAGGCGGCGGCGGCGTACATCGGAAACGCCATCAGCCGGCGGAACGTCTCCATCCACGGCCCCGGCTTGGGAAGCCGCGAGAGCAGCCCCGGCGCAAACGCGGCGAGCGTGAACGGGGCCGCGAAGCCCAGCCCCAGAGCGGCGAACACCGCCAACGCCACGGGCGCGCTTTGAATCAGCGCCCAGCCCATCGCCGGCCCCATGAACGGCGCGGTGCAGGGCGCGGCGACCACCACGGCCAGCGCTCCGGTGAAGAAGGCGCCGAACATTCCGCCGCGGCTCGCAAAGCCCTGGCCCGCGCCCTGCAGCGATTGCCCGAGCTCGAACACCCCGGAGAGATTGAGCGCGACGCCGAGCATCAGCAGGCAGAGGCCGGCCACGATCGGCGGCGACTGCAGCTGGAAGCCCCAGCCGACCGCCGCGCCGCCGGCTCGGATGGCGATCAGCGCGCCGGCGAGCGCGAGGAAGGTGGCCAGCACCCCTGCCAGAAAGGCGACGCCCTGAGCGCGGGCCGCTCGGTGCTCGTCGGCGTGGCGGGCGAGCGAGGTCGCCTTCATCGCCAGCACCGGGAAGACGCACGGCATAAGATTCAGCACGATCCCGCCGAGAAAGGCGAAGACGGCCGCCGCCCCCAGCCCGAAGCCCGCGCTGGAAGCTGTGCTGCGCGGGGCGCCCAGGCCTGACGCCGACGCTGGCGGCGCGCCGGCCTTGGCGTCGATCTCGAAGGCGCGGCCGTCCGCGACCAACACGCCGGCCAACTGCTCCGGCGGCTTCGGGGCGTGGAATGCGACGCCCGGCGCGATCGTCAGGGTGAGGCCCTCTGGCCCGCGTTCGATCGCTTGCGGCTTAGCGTGATCGATCGCCGTCCCGTCGAACGGGAAGAAATAGGCGTCGGCGTCCTCGGCGCCCTTCAGCGGCGCGCCGGTGATCGCCAGTTTCAGTCCCTCGCCCTGGCGGGCGAAGACCGCGTCGAGCCCAACGGGGCGGGGTGCGGCCGTCAGCACCGCGGCGATCTTGCGCCCCCAAGCCGGGTCCTCCGGCGCGGGGTTGGCGGTGACCGTCAGGTTGAGCGTGAGCTCCGCCTGTTCCGGCACGCAGACCTGTTCACAGACGAGGAAGCTGGCCGTCGCCTTCAGCGCCACGGCCTCGCCGGTGCGTGCGTCAGCCGGTGCGGTCAGCGCCATCGGCAACAGCACCTCGCCGGAGTAGCCGTAGTTCATCAGCGGGCCGGTGGGCTGCCGTTGCGGCGCAGGCCAGACGAAGTCGCTGGCCTTCCAGCCGGGCGGCAGGGTCCAGGCGATCGCCGTCGGCTCGCCGGAGTCGCCCGCGTTGCGCCAGTAGGTGTGCCAGCCCTTCTGGATCTTCTGGCGGAGCGCGACGTGGATCGTCTGGCCGGGTGCGACGCCCCGCGCCTGGGATACCAGCTCTGCCTTCAGGTGGCCGGTGTCGATTTCCGCGGCCACGGCCGGTGCGCCCGCCAGCAACGCCAGCGCCGTGGTCAGGGCCGCCAGGATTTGGCGCATCGGATCCTCTTCCAAGCTCCGCGGCTATATGGGCCACCGAGAGTGTGCTTGCCAGACTGGACCGTTCTCGCCGGAGCGTGTCATGAAAACCACGCAGGGCCGCCCCGCCGGCGCGCCCATCGCCTAGGTGAGGTCTGCCCCGTCCGTCATGATCGACGCCGCATCCGCAGCCGCACGTCTCGCCTCGCGAAAGCCCGCGCGATGATGCGACGTCGCCTTGCCGCCGCGCTCGGCGCGGCGCTGCTCGTGGCCGGCTGCAGCGACAAGCCTTCGCTGATCCGCGGCCAGCCCAAGGAGCTCAGCTTTTCGATCCTGACGACCCGCGACCCGGCTTCCACCCCGGCGGCGTGGGAGCCGTTGCTGGAGGACCTCTCCGACGCCGCCGGGATCGATGTGCAGGCGCATAGCGCGAGCGACGGCGCTGCGGCGGTCGAGGCGCTGCGCCACGGCCAGGCCCAGGCCGGCTGGTATCCGGCGCGGTTTGCGCTGGCGGCGGTGGAGCGTGCGCCGGGCGAAGTCGTAGCGCGCGCCGCGGGCCTGGACGGCGACGTCAATCACCGCGCCGTGCTGATCGCGCGCAAGGGGCGCAAGATCACGCTCGACGGCGTGCTCAAGTGCGGCCGGAAGCTCAGCTTCGGCCTGGGCGCGCCGGAGTCGGCCACCGGCGCGCTGGCGCCGACGACCTATCTGTTCGTGCCGGGCGGCGTCGATCCGGCCAAGTGCTTCAAGTCGGTGCGCGCGGCCAACCTGCAGGCGAACCTTCAGGCTGTCGCCAACGGCGAGCTCGACGTCGCAACCTCCAGCTCGGTCAATTTCCAGTTCACCGAGCGCGAGAACCCGGCGCTGGCGGATCGGCTGGAGATCATCTGGTCGTCGCCGCCGCTGCCGTCGTCGTCAATCGTCGTGCGCAAGGACCTCGATCCGGCGCTGAAGGAAAAGATCCGCCAGTTCTTCATCACCTATGGAACCGGGGCCGGACCGGAGGCGGATCGTCAGCGCGCGATCCTGCGGCGCCTGGCCTACCAGGGCTTCCGCCCTGCCGACGACGCCTACCTCGATCCGATCCGCGAGATCGTCGCCGGCCAGGCGCTGGCGGAGGCCCGCAAGGGTGGCGACAAGGCGCAGGTCGCCGCCGCAGAGGCGAACTTCGACAAGGTTCGCGCCGCCGCGGCCCAGCGCCGCGCCGCGGATCCCGACATTTGATCTCGCCGTTCGCCGCAAAAGAAAACGGCCGCCGCGGATGGCTCCGCGGCGGCCCGTAGGTCGAGGGGATGAGAGCTTAGAAGCTGAGCTGGCTGCGCATCGCGATCGTGTTGAACTCCTGGCCCTGGTCCAGGCCGGCCGCGGTCAGGCGGTTCACGTCGACGTGCGAGTAGTCGAGCATGAAGCGGATGGCCGGGTTCAGGTACCAGTTCAGGCCCACCGTCCAGATCGACTGCTCGCCGCCGCGGATGCCGCCCACCGGCGTGGCCAGGCCGCGAGCGCCTTCACGCCAGTTGAGGTTGACGGTCGAGTAGCGCGCCGCCAGTTCCCAGGCGCCCCAGGTGCCGGCCGCCGGGTTGAAGTTGTAGGCGGGCTTTGGCGCGTCGAAGCGGGCTTCGGCCGGGTTGTACGGGCGAGGCTCGCCGGTGATGACCCAGGCGCCTTGCACATACCAGCCCTCGAAGTCGGGATCGCCCAGCGCCACCGCAGTCGTGTTGCGGCGGTCGATGTTGTACTTGAAGTACTCGCCTTCGAGCAGGAAGTTGCGGGCGGTGAAGCCCGCTTCCGCACCCCAGACACTCGCGTGCTGGGCGTCGATCGCGCCGGTGTCGACCAGACGCGTGCTGTCGATCCGCAGTTCAGGGCGGTCGCGCAGCTGCACCGGGTAGCGCGGGTTCGCGCCGCCGGTCGCGTCGTTCAGGTGGAACACATACTGGTAGTTCAGGCCCAGGTGAGCCTGGAAGCCGGGCGTAAACGGCGCGATCGCGACGCGGCCGATCCAGGCTTGCTGCTCGCCGAACGGCTGGGCGGTGAAGCCGCTGGCCGCGGTGTTCAGGGTGCTCACGACGTTGCCGGTCACCGCGGTGGACACGAACCAGCGCGTCGCCAGGCCCGTATCCCCTTCGCCGAACACCCCGTTACCGGCGACCTGCAGGGCGCTGCGGGAGTCGCCGGCGGCGAAGTTGCGGGCGATTTCCGCCGCCGCCGGGCGTTCCATCAGCGGCATCTGGCTGGTGGAGACCGCGGCGGCCAGGCCGATGTTGGGCTCGAAAGCGCCGAGCCGGATGCGGAACGGCTTTAAGCCGGAGTACTGCAGCCAGGCCTCCTGGATGTGGCCGGCGTCTTCCGCGCCCGACCCGCCGAACTCGTAGATCAGGCCGTAGTCGAAGTTCTTGTACAGCTTGCCGTCGATGCCGAAGCGGGCGCGGCGGAAGTTGGTGCCGTCGTTCAGGTCGCGCGCGGCGCCGGTGATCGGCGCCGGCAGGCGGTCCTTCTGCAGATAGGCGCCGGCGTCGAACATCACGATCGCGCGGAGGTTGGCGCTGAAGTTGCCGTCGGCAGTGGAGAAGGAGGGCTTGCCGTTCGACAGCGAGGTCTTCACCGCCGAACCCGTCGGGGTCTTCAGGGTGATGATGTCCGCGCTGGCGGTGTCCTGGGCTGCCTGCATGTCGGCGAGCTGCTTGCCGAGCGTATCGATCTGGTCCTGCTGGGCCTGCGCCTGCGGCGCTTGCTGAGCTTGCGCCTGCTGCTGCGCGGCGAGCGACGCCTTCAGCGCGCCGAGCTCTTCACGCAGCGACTTCACCTCGGCGGCAAGGGCCGCGTTGGACTGCGACCTTTTCGGCGCGGCCAGCGCGCCTGTCGCCGTGGTCGACATGAGAAGTGCGACAAATGCGGCGCGCGCAACGCGCGACCGCGTGGAAGTGGTCATAGGTCTATCCCCCGTTCATTGACGAGCAGGCGGGTGCGGCCGCTCTCGTGCCGCCCCGTCGTCCGCGGGGGACTTAGCTGCGCAGCATGACGGCCGGCCGACAGTCCGATGACAGATCGATGACGGGCGAGGCGGGTGCGCGTCACGGTTGCGTCGCCGAAATCCTCAGCCGCCGGAAGGTGTCACCAAACTGATAATCACGGCCGGTAAGCGTCGCGGCGAAAGAGCGACATGGATGGGGCGCTCTGAACTCTGGAGAGAACCATGTTGAAGACCCTGCGGGCCGCCGTCGGCGCCGCTCTGATCGGCGGCCTCGCCACGACGGCGCATGCCGCGAGCATTTCCGGCGCTGGCGCAACCTTCCCCGCGCCCGTCTATTCGAAATGGGCGGAGTCCTATAAGGGCGCCACCGGCAACTCCCTGAACTATCAAGCCATCGGCTCGGGCGGCGGGATCAAGCAGATCAACGCCAAGACGGTCGACTTCGGCGCCAGCGACAAGCCGCTCAAGCCCGACGATTTGGCCGACGCCGGCCTGGTGCAGTTCCCCACCGTGATCGGCGGCGTCGTGCCGGTGGTGAACCTGCCCGGCATCAAGTCGGGCCAGATCAAGCTGACCGGCCCGCAGATCGCCGACATCTATCGCGGCGTCATCAAGAAGTGGAACGACCCGCTTCTGGCCAAGACAAATCCGGGCGTGGCCCTGCCGAACCTGCCGATCACCGTCGTGCACCGCTCGGATGGTTCGGGCACCAGCTTCCTATTCACCAGCTATCTCGCCATGAAGGCGCCGCGTTGGGCCGCCCAGGTGGGCGCCAGCGACGCCGTGCAATGGCCGACCGGCATCGGCGGCAAGGGCAACGACGGCGTCGCCGCCTTCGTGCGCCAGACGGTCGGCTCGATCGGCTACGTCGAGTACGCCTACGCCAAGCAGAACGGGATGACCTACACCCTGCTGCAGAACAAGGCCGGCAAGTTCGTGGGTCCGGACGACAAGAACTTCGCCGCGGCCGCGGCCGGCGCGAAGTGGAACGCGGCGCCTGGCTTCTACCTGCTGCTGCTCGACCAACCGGCCGCCGAGGCCTGGCCGATCACCGGCGCGACCTTCATCCTGATGCACGCCAAGCAGGCCAGCGCGGACAAGGGCCGTGAGGTTCTGAAGTTCTTCGATTGGGCTTACAAGAGCGGCGACAGCGCGGCCGCCCAACTCGACTATGTCCCGCTGCCGGCGAGCGTGAAGGACATGGTCCGCAAGTCCGCCTGGGGTAAGATCACGGGCCCTGACGGCAAGCCGGTCCTCTAAAGATACATGAAGCGCCTCCCGCGCTAGACCCTCACCCGCTCAACCGGAATCGTTTGAGCGGACAAGAAGGGCCTGACTTCAAAATCTAGTGCGCGTCGGACGCCTGAGGCGGCTTCCACTTCAGGCTGACGCGCTCTGGGGCGGGAGGCGTCTACGGTTACGCTGTCGCATAAGTGTCTCACATCCCAAGTAGAGCGCGCACATGACCGACGCCGCGATCTCCACTGCGCCCGCCAGGCGCGCCCAACCGCGCGGCGCGCTCGTTGGCAAGTTCTTCGAGTGGATCTGCTTCGGCGCGGCCACCGCCTTGCTGGCGGCGCTGAGCGGCCTGCTGATCTCGCTGTTCGTCGGCGGCTGGCCGGCCTTCAAGAAGTTCGGCTTCGGCTTCTTCACCAGCACCGCCTGGAACCCGGTGACGGACGTCTACGGCGCCGCCGGTCCGATCGTCGGCACCCTGGTGACCTCGGGGATCGCCCTGGCGCTCGCCTTGCCGGTCGCCGGCGGCGTGGCCTTCTTCCTCGTGGAGCTCTGCCCCGCCAAGCTGCGGCGTCCGATCGGCACCGCCGTCGAGCTGCTCGCCGGCATCCCCTCGATCGTCTACGGCATGTGGGGCCTGTTCGTCTTCGCTCCACTGTTCGCCAAGTACGTGCAGATGCCGCTGATGATGGCGGCGGCGCCGGGCTCGCTGTTGGAGAAGCTGACCACCGGCATCCCCAACGGTTCGGGCATCCTGTCGGCCTCGATCATCCTGGCCATCATGATCCTGCCCTTCATGGCTGCGACGCTGCGGGAGCTGCTGCTCACCGTGCCCGCCGCGGTGCGCGAGAGCGCTTACGGCCTGGGCGCGACGACTGCCGAGGTAGTCATGACGGTGACCCTGCCCTACGTCCGCGCCGGCGCGATCGGCGCGGTGATGCTGGGCCTGGGCCGGGCGCTCGGCGAGACCATGGCGGTCACCTTCATCATCGGCAACGCTCACGGATTGCCGAAGTCGATCTTCGACAGCGGGTCGACCATTGCGTCGACCATCGCCAACGAGTTCGCCGAGGCGAGCAGCCCCGAGCACATGGGGGCCCTGCTGGCGCTCGGCTTCGTGCTCTTCGTCATCACCTTCGCAGTGCTGGCGCTCGCGCGCCTCATGCTGCGCAAGCAGGAGGTTCGCCTGTGACCGCCGCCGCCAGGTCCAGCGAGGCGCGCATCGTCAAGCGCCGCCTCGCCAACATCGCCTTCTCCGGCTTTTGCACCTTCGTCACGGGCGTCGCGCTGGTGGCGCTTGCGGGCATCCTCTGGTCGCTGCTCAGCCAGGGCGTCGGCGGGCTCAACCTGGCGGTCTTCACCATGTCCACCCCGGCCCCGGGCTCGGAGGGCGGCCTCGCCAACGCGATCGTCGGTTCGATCATGATGTGCGCGATGGCCATGCTGATAGCCCTGGTGGTCGGCGTGCTCGCCGGCACCTGGCTGTCGGAGTACGCCGGCGGCAGCCGCTACGGCAGCGTGGTGCGCTTCATCAATGACGTGCTGCTCTCGGCGCCGTCGATCCTCGTCGGCCTGTTCGTCTACACCCTGTTGGTGGCGCCTTTCAGAGGCTTCTCCGGTCTGGCCGGCGCCGTGGCGCTCGCGCTGATCGCCGTCCCGGTCATCACCCGGACGACCGAAGACGTGCTCTCGCTGCAGCCCAAGACCTTGCGCGAAGCGGGCGTCGCCCTCGGCGCGCCCTACTCCTTCATCGTCCGGGCGGTGCTGTGGCGCGCCGCGGGCGCCGGCATGATCACGGGCGGCCTCCTGGCCTTCGCACGGATCAGCGGGGAGACCGCACCGCTCCTCTTCACCGCCCTCAACAACCAGTTCTTCAGCGTCGACCTGACCAAGCCGACGGCGAACTTGCCCGTTGTCATATTCCAGTATGCGCTCAGCGCTTATGACGACTGGCGTCGCCTCGCTTGGGCCGGCGCGCTATTGATCGCAGCCGCCGTGCTGGGCGTGACTATCCTCGCTCGCGCGGTCGCCAAGGAGCCTAGCCGCTCATGAATACGATGAAAGCCGAGAACCTTGACGTCAGCATCGCGCCCGTTCCGGCCGATCAGACGAAGCTCGCGGTCAAGAACCTCGACTTCTTCTACGACAAGGCCAAGACCCTGAAGTCGGTCTCGGTCTCGTTCGCGAAGAACCAGGTGACCGCCCTGATCGGCCCGTCGGGCTGCGGCAAGTCCACGCTGCTGCGCACGCTAAACCGCATGTACGCCCTCTACCCCGGCCAACGCGCCGAGGGAGAGATCCTGCTCGATGGCGAGAACCTGCTCAGCCCGAAGATGGACCTCGCCCGCCTGCGCTCGCGGATAGGCATGGTGTTCCAGAAGCCGACGCCCTTCCCGATGTCGGTCTACGACAACGTGGCCTTCGGCGTGCGCCTCTATGAAAACCTCTCGAAGTCGGAGATGGACGACCGGGTCGAGGAATCCCTGCGGCGCGCGGCGCTCTGGGACGAAGTGAAGGACAAGCTGCACGCCTCGGGCCTCGGCCTTTCCGGCGGCCAGCAGCAGCGCCTCTGCGTCGCCCGCGGCGTGGCCGTGCGCCCGGAGGTCCTGCTCCTCGACGAGCCGACCTCAGCACTCGACCCGATCTCCAGCGCTCGGCTGGAAGAGACCGTCAGCCAGCTGAAGTCCGACCACACCATCGTCATCGTCACCCACAACCTGGGCCAGGCGGCGCGGATCAGCGACTACACAGGCTTCATGTACCTGGGCGAGATGGTCGAGTTCGGCCCGACCGACCAGATCTTCACCCGCCCCGCGACGCCGCGCACCAGCGACTACATCACCGGCCGGTTCGGCTAACGCCTTCCTCTCCCGCTTTGCCGGAGAGCGGGACCGCCTGGGGGACCGGGCGGTGGAGAGGGCAAGCCGCCGCTCGTCATTCAAAGCAAGCCGCCAGGTCTCGGCGGATAGCGCGGCGCCTGTTGCTCGCCCTTTCCACCGCGAGCCCTTCGCTCGGCTCGGCCCGCGGTCCTCCTTTCCCGCAAGCGGGAAAGGAAAGCTACGCCGCCTCGGGGCGTCTCCGACGCACGCGCGCCAGCCGGCGGAGCCTGCGCCAGAAGCGCGTCTTCTCCGGCTCGGGATAGGGCTGCAGGTTGCGCACGAAATCCTCGGCGCAGGCGCGCCAGGAAAAGCCCTCGGCGAAGGCGCGGACGCCGCGGCGATCGAGCTTCAGCGCTTCGAGGCAAGCTTCACGCAAGCCCTCGGTGGCGCTGGCCGCCAGCACGCCGGCGCCGGAGTTGGGGATGATGTCGATCGGGCCGGGCGCCGGATAGGCCGCCACTGGCGTGCCCGACGCCATCGCCTCGAGGATCACCAGGCCGAAGGTGTCGGTGAGCGAGGGGAAGACGAAGACGTCGGCGCAGCTGAAATGGGCCGACAGTTCCTGGCCCGATTTCGCGCCGCGGAACGCCACCTCCGGATACTTGGCTCGCAGCTCGTCGAGCTGGGGGCCCGGGCCGACCACCACCTTGGTCCCGGGCAGGTCGAGACCCAGGAAGGCCTCGATGTTCTTCTCCACCGCGACGCGGCCAACGTAGAGATAGACCGGCCGGGCGAGGCCTTCGAACGCATCGGCCTCGTCATCCTTCCGCGGGCGGAACACCTCGGTGTCGACGCCGCGCGACCAGGACGAGATGTTGCGGAAGCCATGCTGCGAAAGCTCGTCGCGCATCGTCGGCGTCGCCACCATCAGCCGCCCCGACGGCTTGTGAAACCACTTCATGTAGGCGTAGCCGGCCGCCAGCGGCAACGGCAGGCGGGCCGAGACGTACTCGGGGAAGCGGGTGTGGTAGCTGGTGGTGAAGGGCAGCTTCCATTCCACGCAGATGCGCCGGGCGGCAAGGCCGATCGGCCCCTCGGTGGCGATGTGGATCGCCTCCGGCTCGAAGCCCTTGAACCGCTCCTGCACCGGTTCATAGACCCCGATCGCCACCTTGATCTCGGCGTAGGTCGGCAGCGGAAAGGTCTTGAACTGATTGGGGCTGATCACCTCGACGGTGTGGCCCATGTCGCGCAGCTCCTTGACCACGCGGGTCAGGGTGCGCACCACGCCGTTGACCTGAGGCTCCCAGGCGTCGGTGGCCAGCAGGATGCGCATCGGCCGATGCGTGTCGCGCACCGCCTTGATCGTCTCGCGGATGCGCGGCATGGCCGGCGGCGGCCGGGGCCGTTCGACCCCCTGGGCCTGGGCCTGCGCCTGGGCCTGCATCCAGGACCAGAAGGCGCCGAGCAGTGCTTCCTTGGTCGGAAAATGTCGATAGACGGTGCGCTCGCCGACGCCGGCCTCCTTCGCCACGTCGGCGAAACCGAGGTCGTCCATCTGCCCGGCCTCGAGCTGGCGGGCCACGGCGCGGAGGATCTGCTCGCGGGTTTCCTCGCGCTGCCGGTCGCGCGCGCGGGAATGCGGGGCCTTGGAAGCCGTCATGGCAGCGGCACTGTCAGTAATTTGCGGCGGGTGTCAATCGAAGGTGGATCAGGCGGCGAGGGGCTCGGCGCGCCGCCCGGGCACGCGATGGGTGCGCTCGATGGAAGACCAGGAGCGCAGCTTGGCCCACTCCAGGATCTCCAGCCGGCCGTCCATATGCTCGATAAGAGCCGTGCAGCTTTCCACCCAGTCGCCGTCGTTGACGTAGGTCACACCGTCGATCTCGCGCATCTCGGCCTTGTGAATATGGCCGCAGATCACCCCGTCGACGCCGCGGCGGCGAGCCTCGTCGGCCACCGCGGCCTCGAAGCTCTCGATGAACTGCAGCGCCTTTTTCACCCGGGTCTTCAGATAGGCCGACAGGCTGAAATAGCGTAGGCCGAGTCGCCGGCCGGCCCGGTTGATCAGGGTGTTCGCCGCCAGCGCCGCGCCATAGGCCCAGTCGCCCAGAAAGGCGAGCCAGCGGGCGTGCTGGACCACTCCGTCGAACTCGTCGCCGTGAGTGACCAGGAAGCGTCGGCCGTCGGCGGTCTGGTGGATGGCGTCGCGCGCGACCACCACGCCTCCGAAGTGGATGCCGCAGAAATCACGGACACGTTCGTCGTGATTGCCCGGAATGTAGGTGACCGCTACGCCCTTGCGCGCCAGCCGCAGGATCTTCTGCACCACGTCGTTGTGGCTCTGCTGCCAGAACCAGCCGCTCTTCATCTTCCAGCCGTCGACGATGTCGCCGACCAGATACAGCGAATCACAGTCCAGATGTCGGATAAAATCCAGTAGAAGCTCGGCTTGGCATCCACGCGTGCCCAGATGAACGTCCGAAATGAACACGGCGCGACACCGTTGGATCGGAACCTCGGTCAATTGGGCTCTCCAGGCGCCTCGATTCCGTTCAGCGGGTAGGCTGATTGCATGTCGCTTTGATGAAACTGATCTCGGCTCTGGCGCCGTCTGCAGTTGTCCTGCTAGAGGAACTGCCCTCTAGACCTCCCCGGTTTGCCGAAATTTGTTTCCGATGGACGCCAGAACCACTGTGGCGAAGGCGACGCCCAAGTCGCTGCGCACGCGGGCGCGAATTCTCGACGCCGCCATGACTCTGTTCGCCGAGGTGGGTTACCACGCGGCGACGAATGCGGTGATCGCCGACGCGGCCAAGCTGACGCGTGGGGCGATGCTCTACCACTTCGCCACGCGCGAGGAGCTGGTCGAGGCGGCCGTGGCGCACATCGAGCTGCAACGGGCGAAGCTCTTCGAACGCGCCGCCTCGACGCAGCCGGCGTCGGGCGTGGACGCGACCGAGCACGCGATCGACAGCTACTGGGCGCTGCTGCATGAAGTCCCCTTCATCGCCTTCGGCGAGCTCGAGGCGGCGGCGCACACCGACCCGATGCTGCGCCAGCGTCTGGCCGCCGCGCAGAGCGCCTTCGACCACGCCCAGGTGGGGGGCGACCGCTTCGGCGCGTTGGTGCAGGCCGGCGCCGACCCCCGCTTCCAGGCGAGCCGCGACCTTGGCCGCTTCCTCCTCGAAGGGCTGGCGCGGGGTTCCATGACCTACGAGGTCGACGCCCGCCGCGAACGCCTGCTGGCGGTCGTCAAGCGCGCCGTGCGGATGCTGAACCGCAAGGGCGACGTGCAGGACTTGTGGGAAGACTAGAGCGAGTGCGGGCGGGCGACCCGCCCTAGGCCCGGCGCTCCCACATCCGAACATCTCCGCTTTCGCGGGGATGTGCGGTATCGGGAGTCGGCTGCGCCGGGATCCGTCACCCTCCCTCGATGATCGCCCGTATGCGGCTAGCCAGCGTGGCCATCGGGAAGGGCTTGCTCAGCACATGCATGCCCGGTTCGAGGTGGCCGTTGATGATCGCGGCGTTCTCGGCGTAGCCGGTGATGAACAGCACCTTGAGTTCGCCCCTGCGGGCGCGGGCGGCGTCGGCCATCTGCTTGCCGTTCATACCGCCCGGCAGGCCCACGTCGGTGATCAGCAGGTCGATCTCGACGTCGGATTCCAGCACCGTCAACGCAGACGCCGCGTCCGCCGCCTCGATCGTCTGATAGCCGAGCTCGGCGAGCGTATCGCCCACCAGCATCCGCACGGTCGGCTCATCGTCGACCACCAGCACCGTCTCCCCCGCCTCGGCGCGGGGCCGGCGCCGGCTGGGCTCGACTGCGGCGTCCGCAGCCGCCTCGCCGCAATGCCGCGGCAGATAGATCTTCACCGTCGCGCCCTGTCCGGCCTCCGCGTAGATCAGCGCCTGCCCGCCCGACTGCTTGGCGAAGCCGTAGATCATCGACAGCCCCAGGCCGGTCCCGCGGCCGGCGGGCTTGGTGGTGAAGAACGGGTCGAACGCGCGCTCCAGCACGTCCTTGCTCATGCCGCAGCCGGTGTCGGAGACGCAGACGGCGACGTACTGCCCCGCCTGCATGTCGCGTTGGGCGGCGGTGGCGTGATCGACCCAGGTGTTTGCGGTCTCGATGGTTATGCGGCCGCCGTCCGGCATGGCGTCTCGCGCGTTAATGCACAGGTTGAGGACTGCGTTCTCAAGCTGGTTCGGGTCGCACAGGCATGGCCAGAGCCCCACGGCCAGGACCGCTTCGATGCCGATGGCCGGGCTGACCGTCCGCCGGATCATCTCCTCCATGCCGCGCACCAGGCGGTTGGCGTCCACCGGCTTCGGCTCCAGCGTCTGGCGGCGCGAGAAGGCCAGCAGGCGATGGGTCAGCGTCGCCGCACGTGAGGCCGCGCCCTGGGCGGCGGTGATGTAGCGGTCGATCTCGTTGATCCGGCCCTGGGTGAGCCGGGTCTTCATCAAATCGAGGCTGCCGGTGATCCCGGTGAGCAGATTGTTGAAGTCATGCGCCAGGCCGCCGGTGAGTTGCCCAACCGCCTCCATCTTCTGCGCCTGGAACAGCGCCTGCTGCGAGCTCTCCAACTCGAGCTGCGCCTCGCGGCGTTCAGTAAGGTCGCGGGTTATCTTGGCGAAGCCGATCAACACACCGACGTCGTCGTGGATCGCGTCGATGACGACGCTGGCCCAGAAGCGGGCGCCGTCCTTGCGCTGGCGCCACCCCTCCGCGGTGAAGCGGCCCTCACGCGCGGCGGTTTCCAGGGCGCGCCTGGGCATCTCGGCCTCGATATCTTCCGGCGTGTAGAAGCGCGAGAAGTGCTGGCCGACGATCTCCGCGGCGCCATAGCCCTTGATGCGCTCGGCGCCGGGGTTCCAGCTCGAGATGTGGCCGGTGGTGTCGAGCATGAAGATCGCATAGTCGGTGACGCCCTGGACGAGCAGGCGGAACCGTCGCTCGCTCTCCAGCGCCGCCAGGCTCGCCTCGCGATGCTGGGTCATGTCGCGGGTGATCTTGGCGTAGCCGATCACCTCGCCACCCTCGCGGATCGGGTCGATCACCACCATGGCCCAGAAGCGGCCGCCGTCCTTGCGGACGCGCCAGCCTTCCGCCGAGAACCGGCCCTTCTCCCTGGCCTGGGCGAGGGCGTGCTCCGGCAGGCGGGCGTCCCTGTCTGCGGGCGTGTAGAATCGCGAAAAGTGCTCGCCGATGATCTCGCCGGCCGTATAGCCCTTGATGCGCTCGGCGCCCGGATTCCAGCTCGAGACAAGGCCATCGGCGTCGAGCATGAAGATGGCGTAGTCGATGACTGACTGCACCAGCCGCTCATAAGCGCTGGAGTCCAGAGCCCCCCGACCACCGTTAGCTCGCACTGTGATGCACCTGGGTTCGCTGCTGAGCGAACGTCTCCAACCCGCCTGGCGTTCCGCCAGCGGCTTCACAAAAGTGAAGCTTGCGCCCGCGGGTCAGGCGATGGTGCTCTCGAACCCGGCCCTGAGCGCCGCCTCGTCGAGGTTGCGGCCGATCACCACCATGCGGGAGTAGCGCCGGTCTTTTGGCGTCCACTCGGCCTGGAAGTCGCCCTCCAGGATCATGTGCACGCCCTGAAACACCAGCCGGCGGTTCTCGCCGGCGACGTCCATGATGCCCTTGGTGCGCAGGATGTCGGGCCCCTGCACCTGCAAAAGGTTGTTCAGCCAGGCGGTGAAGCGGTTCCCGTGCACCGGCTTGTCGCTGGTCAGCGAGATGCCGCGGATGCCGGACTCGGCCACGTGGTCGTGGATATGGCCGTGGCCGTGGCCATGGTCATGATGATCGTGGTCGTGCCCGCAATGCTCGTCGTGAACATGCCCATGATCGTGGTGGTGATCATGATCGTGGTCGCAGTGCTCGTCGTGGACGTGGCCCGGCTCGCCGTGCCCGGGGTTGAGGAAGTCCGGCTCCAGGGTCGTGATCCGCTCCAGGTCGAAGGAGTGACGGCCCAGGATCGTCTCCAGCGGCACGTTCGAGCGCTGGGCGCGGTGGATCGGCGCCAGCGGATTCAGCGTGCGGATCGCGCCCTCGACGTCGCGCAGCTCGCCCTCGGACACGAGGTCGGTCTTGTTGAGGATGATCTGGTCGGCGAAGGCGATCTGCTCGATCGCCTCCTTGGAATCCGCCAGGCGCAGCGGCAGGTGCTTGGCGTCGACCACGGCGGTGACGCTGTCGAGCTGGGTCTTGGCCTTGACGTCGTCGTCGACGAAGAAGGTCTGCGCCACCGGGCCGGGGTCGGCTAGGCCGGTGGTCTCGACGATGATGGCGTCAAACTTGCCCTTGCGCTTCATCAGGCCCGAAAGCACCCGGATCAGGTCGCCGCGCACCGTGCAGCAGACGCAGCCGTTGTTCATCTCGAAGACCTCTTCGTCGGCCCCGACGATCAGGTCGTTGTCGATGCCGACCTCGCCGAACTCGTTGACGATCACGGCGTAGCGCTTGCCGTGGTTCTCCGAGAGGATCCGGTTCAGAAGCGTGGTCTTGCCGGCGCCGAGGTAGCCGGTGAGGACGGTGACGGGCGTCTTGTCGGTCATGGCCCTCCATGTAAGGCGCGGGGGCGGCCGATAGAAGCGCCTTGTGCCGGTTCGTGAGTGTTATAAAGTAACGCCCATGTTGCGCGCTGTCCGTTCCGAGCCCGATCCGCCCGCGCGCGAAAGCGCGACTCCGCGCGAGCTGGACGGCTTCCGCACCGACAAGCTGTACCTGGGCGCCGACCACGGCCGCAACGAACGGCGCACCTGGATCGTCACCGGCATCTGCGCGGTCACTCTCGTGGCGCAGCTGGCCGGCGGCGCGATGTTCCACTCCATGGCGCTGACCGCCAGCGGGCTGCACATGGCCGCGCATGTGGCGGTGCTGCTGACCGCCGCCCTCGCCTATTGGCTGGCGCGGCGGCTGGCCGGCGACCCGCGCTTCGCCTTCGGCGCGGGCAAGGTCGGCTACCTGGCCGGCTTCGCCAACGCCGTGGTGCTGGCGATCACCGCGATCACCATCGCTGTGGAAAGCGTCCAGCGCATCCTCGTGCCCGAGGCCGTCGGTTACGGCTCGGCGATTCCGCTCGCCGCGGCGGGCCTTGTGGTGACCCTGCTCTGCGTCTGGCTGCTCAAGCCGACGCACGCCCACGGCGGGCACGATCGGGACGGCGACCTCAACCTCTCCGCCGCACACCTGCACCTCACCGCCGATGCGGCGATCTCCGTGCTGACGATCGCCGGCCTGGTCGCGGGCCAGGCTCTGGGGTGGCGGTTCGCGGACCCGCTGGCGGGGCTGGTCGGCGCCGTGCTCGTCGCCCAGTTCGCCTACGGCCTGCTGCGACGGGCCGGCGCGGCGCTGCTGGACGTGAACCCCTCGCCTGCGCTCACCCAGGAAATCCGCAAGCGGCTGGAGACCGCGGGCGCGCGGGTGCTGGATCTGCACTTGTGGCGGCTGGGTCCGGGCCATCACGCGGCCATCCTCGTCGTCTCGGAAGATCCGCCCAAGCCCGTGGCGGCCTATCGCAATCGGCTGGCGAACCTGCCAGGGCTCTCACACCTCACCGTCGAAGTCAGAAGTTAGGGCGCCTTGCGGGCTGCGTTTTCGGCGGCCTGGAACTGACTCGGAACGCCCTTGGTCAGCGACAGCGTGATGGTGCGTCCGCCGATGTCGCGGCCGCTCCACCGGACGCCCGGCTGCGCGGTCGCCGGCAGGCCGGTGCAGTAGGCCACCGGTAGGGTCGGCGGCTTGGATTGCTTCAGGCACACCTTGTCGCCACGGCTCGTCCAGGTGCCGGCGAGCGGATTGTTGCTGCGCGACAGGCCGTCCCAATGACCATCGGGGCGCAGCCAGATCTTTTGCGAGGTGCCGTCGGCGTAGGTCGAGAGCACCGTGTTGCCGAAGGCCGCCCCGACGTTCGCCGATCCGGCGGCTTGGGCGCTCAGGCCGACGAGCGCCGCACAGCCCGCGATCAGGCTTGCGGCGCAGAAGCGCACGGGGCGCGCGCGACGATGGGAACGCAAAATGGCGCTCAACGCATACACCTCACTTGAAAGACCCCCGCCCGAAGCCCGACGAGTTGCAGTCCTAAGTCCGAGGCGATGAACGACGCCTGACTGGGCGCGTCAGGAGTATAAGCGAGAGATGAACGAAGCCATATCCCCCGAAGCCGAACGCGCCGGCATGCTGGCGGCGCTGCACGCCATCACCGTCGGGGTGCTGTCGACCCTGAAGCGCAAGGGCGTGCTCACCCCAGAAGAGATCGACCAGCTGTTCGAGGCCGGCCTGATGACCTTCGAGCGCGGCGAACAGGACGAGACCCGCCAGGCGGCCCGGCTCACCCTGGAGATCCTGGCGCGCAGCCTGAGGGACTGACAGGAAATCGCCGCTCATCCCCCGCGAAAGCACCTTGTTTTTTGCGTAGCTGGGTCTGTCAAAGCAGAGCGCGTTGGAGTTCTCGCAACAGAAAACCACTGGGGCCGCGTTTCCGCGGGGATGAGCGGGTTTAGGGGAGGAGCCCTAGTGGTCCTTGCCGCCGCCGTGGCCGCCGCCTTTTCCGCCACCACCACCGCCGCCCTTGTCCCCGCCGCCGCTGTGGCCACCACCACCGCCACTAGCGTGTTGGCCGCCGCCCTTGTCGCCGCCGCCGTGGCGCCCGTTACCGCCACTTGGGGCGCCGCCACCACGTTGACCGCCGCCGCCGTGGTCACCCCCACCGCCGTTCTGGGCGAACTGCCGTTGCTCGCCGCCGCCATGCCGACCGCCGCGTTCGCCGCCTTGCTGACCGCCGCCTTTCGGGCGCTCGGCGCCGCGCCAGGCGGCGTCGTGGCCGCGGCCGCCGGCGTTGCGCGCTTCGGCTCGGCCTTGCTGGCCGCCGCCGTTCTGTCTCGCCTCGCGCCCGCCGCCGCGGTCCTGATGCGGATCGCCGTGCGCGCGAGGTTCGCGGTCGACCCGCGCCGCCTGTCGGCCCTGATTTCCGCGGTTCTCGCGCGCGCCATGGTCTTCGCGACGGACGCCGCGCTCGATGCCGCCTTGCTCGCGGCGTCCGCCTTCTAAGCGTTGCGGCGGCGCGGCGTAGGCGAACTGCCGCTGGCCCCGACCCTGATCGTTGCGTCCCTGGTCGTCGCGATCCTTATACCAGCCGAGGTGGCGGCCGTTGTCGTGGCGCGCCGCTTCGCGCCAGCCGGGCTGGGCCTCGAAGGCGCGATACCAGCGGTCCTGGCTACGGAAGACGACCGGCGCGCGTTCACGCCAGACCGCGTCCTCGACCCGGTAGCGCGGCGCCCGGTAGTAGTTGCGGTTCAGATCCTCCGCCCGCGTCCAGTAGTAGCCGGCGCGCGGCCGATACTCGTCGTAGCGGTCGGCGCCGATCAGCACGCCCGCGGCGGTGAACAGCGCCAGCAGCGCGCCGTCGTCGCCGTAGGCGTAGCCGTAGTCAGCGTCCTGTACGTAGTAGGGGTAGTCCTCGCCGGGCTCGTAATAGTAGTAGCGCCAGTCGTCGCCGCCGTAGGGCTCGGCGAACATCAGGCCTTCGTCGGCCACGTCCCAGGCCCAGGGCTGGCCGTTGTCGTAGGCGAAGGCGTAGCTGGGCGGGCGCTGGTAGGCGGCGCGACTGACGGTGTAGGCGCGCTCGGGATAGGCGTAGGCCTGCATCGGCGGCAGGGCCGCCGGCGCTGGCCCATAGCCCGGATCCAGCGGGCCGAGCGCCGGCGCCGCGTCATAGGCCGGACGCGCGTCGTTGCGGGCGAGCAGCGGCCGATTGTCGAACTTGCAGGCGGCGAGCGACAGCGTCATCGCGCTGGTTCCCATCAGGCCTGCGACCAGTCGGAAGTAGCGGGTCATCCTCATATCTTCTTGCGGCGCGCCGAGCGGCGCGGACGAGACCGCCGTGCGCCCCCGTCAGCGCTGGCGTTCCTTCAGCGAACGCGGTCGTCCGTGAGCGGTTGCGACGTGGTGAACTCCGCGGCCGTACGGCCATTAAGCTTGCGAAGAGGCGTGCATGATCAAACCGGAAGGGCAGGGCGGCCGGGGTGAGCGCGCCTAAGCCGCATCGGCGAGCTTTTCTGAGCCGCCTCGCTCTGCTCGGCGCAGGCGCAGCCGCCTTCCTGGCCGTGCGTCATCAACTCGCTTGGCCGACGCCCAAGATCGTGTTCCGCCAGGGCGCATCCAGCGGTTGGCTGCCGCTGGCCGGCGAGGGCCGGCTGATCGAGTTGCCTGCGCGGGTGCGCGGCGTTGCGGTTCAGGCGATCATCGACTCCGGCGCTCAGTACTCCGCGATCGATGCGGGCCTCGCCGAGCAGCTCGGGCTTTCAGCGGCCATCCCGATCCCGCTGGTCGCGTTCGGTGTAAGCGGCCCGCCCAGCGTCACCCGCGCGGTGCGCCTCGACGCGGACCTTGGCGCCTTTCGCATCGAAGGGCTGCGAGCCGCCGCGCTCGATCTGCGTCCGTTGTCGGAACTGACGCGACAACCGTTCTCGCTGCTGCTCGGACGCGACTTCCTGCGCGCGGTCGTGCTGGAGGCGGATTTGCCGGCGCGCCGGATCGCGCTGCTCGCCGTCGGCAGCTGGGTCCAACCGCCTAGCGCCCAGCCGGTGGCGGGCCGGCTGCAGTCGGGCGGTCTGATGGTCAAGATTCGCATCGAGGGCGGGCCGCCGGTCGAGGTGATGCTGGACACCGGCGCCACCGGGGGACTGGCGCTCGCGGAAGATACAGCGCGCGCGGCGGGGCTGTTCGATGGGCGACCGATGCGCACCAGCCCCTCCGTCACCCTGGGCGGCGTGATGAACGACGGCATTGTTCGCGCGCGCAGCGTCGAGTTCGCGGGCCAGTCCTTCCTGGATGTCGACGTCCAGATCTACCGGCCGGCGCGGGGCTCGCCGGCGCCGATGGGGCTTTTGGGCCTGGGCGTTCTGGAGCGATTTCGCATCGCCCTCGATCTCTCCTCGGCGCGGCTGGTGCTGCTCGGCCCGGTGCAACCGCCGCGGCGGCGCGGCGGCGCGCCTCCGGCGCGGTTCGGAGGCTTTGCGGATTTGGAGCCGCCGCATTAGGGGAGGGGCATGAACCAGTCGTTCGACGCCTATGTCACCGCCGCCCAGTTCGACCGCTCCGGCCGCGCGGCCTTTGCGCTCGGGGACGGGAGCGTCCGCTTCGAAGACGGAGCGGTCGTCGAGGCGCACGACGGCGCCTCGCTCAGCGCCTGCCTGCATCCGAGCGGCGAGGGCATTCTGAGCGGCGGCGACGACGGCCGGCTGGTCTGGACCAGGCCCGAGGGTGCGAGCGAGGTGGCCAAGGTTCCGGGCGCCTGGCTGGACAGCGTGGCCGCCAGCGCCGAGTCCAAGCTGATCGCCTTCGCGTCGGGTCGCGATCTGCACGTGCGCGACGCCGCCGATCCGGCGTTCGCCCGCACGTTTCGCCACGAGAAGTCGGTGGCCGCGGTGACCTTCGATCCCAAGGGCCGGCGCATCGCCGCGGCGACCTACGGCGGCGCCTGCCTCTGGTTCGCGCGTATCGCCGAGCAGAAGGCCACGATGCTGAAATGGGCCGGCAGCCACGTGGCGATCGCCTGGAGCCCGGACGGCAAGTTCCTCGTCTCCGGCATGCAGGAAAACGCGTTGCACGGCTGGCGCGTCGCCGACGAGAAGAACATGCGGATGGGCGGCTACTCTGCGAAGGTGAAGAGCCTGTCCTTCATCGGCAGGGGCTCGATGCTGCTCACCTCCGGAGCCAACGGTTGCGTGATCTGGCCGTTCGCCGGCTCGAACGGGCCGATGGGCCGGCAGGCCGCCGAGGTCGGGCCTGAGGAGAAGGCGGTGTTGACCTGCGTCGCCGGCATGCCGGGCGGGACCTGGGCCGCCTGGGGCCTCGACGACGGCAGGGTGCGCGCCTGCGACCTCGCCGGCCAGCGGATGGTCGAGATCAAGGCCGAGCGCGGCGCAGCGATCAGCGCCCTGGCCATGACCGCGGACGGCAAGCGCCTGGCCTGGGGCGACGAGGACGGTCAGGCGGGCGTGGCGGGGCTAGGCTAGGCGTTCACCACTTCGAAAGCGCTTCGCCCGAAACAGGCTTAAGCGGGTCATGCCGCGCGTGGGGTGACGAGGAGCGCCGTGGCGAGGCGAGCGAAGCCGAAGAAATCCAAACCTGCGGCCAAGCCAGAGCGCAAGCGCGGTCTGCTCGGCTGGCTGATGATCTTCGTACTGATGTTTGGCTTCGTGGCTCCGGTGACGGTGGTGGCGATCTACCGCTTTGTGCCCCCGCCGCTGACCTTCCTGATGGTGCAGCGTCTGTTCGAAGGCCGCGGCTTCGACCGCCGCTGGGTTCCGCTGAAGAAGATCTCGCCCCGCCTCGTGGGCGCGGTGATCGCCTCGGAGGACTCCGGCTTCTGCGAGCATCACGGCTTCGACTACAAGGCGATCGAGAAGGCGCTGCGCCACAACGCCCGCTCGGGCAAGATCCGCGGAGGCTCGACCATCAGCCAGCAGACCGCCAAGAACGTCTTCCTGTGGCCGAACCGTGACTATGTGCGCAAAGGCCTGGAGGCCTATTTCACCGTCCTGATCGAGGTGATCTGGGGCAAGCCCCGGATCATGGAGGTCTATCTAAACTCCATCGAGTGGGGGCCGGGCGTCTACGGCGCCGAAGCCGCCGCCCGGCGCAATTTCGGCGTCAGCGCCGCCCAGCTCTCGCCGGCGCAGGCGGCGCGGCTTGCGGTGATCTTGCCCAAGCCCTTGTCCTGGAAGGCGAACAAGCCCGGGCGCTACATCCGCGCGCGGTCAGGGACCATCGTCGCGCGCGCCGGCGTGGTGCGTCGCCAGGGGCTCGCCGATTGCGTTTTCCGTTGACCGCGAGCGAGCCTCGCCCGTCAATCGCGCGTTGCATGACATGATCTGGCAGGAACGAGGCTCTCATGCGCATTGGCGTGCCCCGCGAAATCAAGCCGGATGAATACAGGGTCGGGCTGACGCCCACGGCGGTGCGCGAGTATGTCGCCCGCGGCCACGAGGTCAGCGTCGAGCAGGGCGCGGGCGCCGGGGCCGGCTACGCCGACGAGCTCTACCGGCGGGCGGGCGCGACCCTGCTGCCCCAGGCCGAGGCGGTGTTCGAGGCCGCCGAGCTGGTCATCAAGGTCAAGGAGCCGCAACCGCAGGAGTGGGCCAGGCTCACCGAGCGGCACATCCTCTTCACCTACCTGCACCTGGCGCCCGACCCCGCCCAGGCCGAGGGCCTGCTCAAGTCCGGCTGCGCGGCGATCGCCTACGAGACGGTCACCGACGCCGCGGGCGGCCTGCCGCTGCTGGCGCCGATGTCGGAGGTGGCTGGCCGCATCGCCGTCTTTTCCGCTGGCGAGACCTTGCTCAAGCACAACGGCGGCATGGGCTTGTTGATCTCCGGCGTGCCCGGGGTGCCCCCCGCGCGGGTCTGCGTGCTGGGCGGCGGCGTGGTCGGCATGAACGCCGCGCGCATGGCCGCGGGCCTAGGCGCCGAGGTCGTGGTGGTCGAGCGCTCGATTCCGCGCATGCGCGAGCTCGACGCCATGTTCCAGGGCCGCATCCTCACCCGTTATTCGACGCTCGACGCGGTGGAGGAAGAGGTGATCAAGGCCGACGTGGTGGTAGGCGCAGTGCTGACCGCAGGCGCGGCGGCGCCCAAGCTGGTCAGCCGCGAGCACCTGAAGCGCATGAAGCCGGGCTCGGTGCTGGTAGATGTCTCCATCGACCAGGGCGGCTGCTTCGAGACGAGCCGGCCGACCACCCACCACGAGCCGACCTATGTGGTCGACGGCGTGGTGCACTACTGCGTGGCCAACATGCCCGGCGCCGCGCCCCGCACCTCGTCGGAAGCATTGGTGCACGCCACACTGCCGTTCGGCCTGCAACTCGCCGACAAGGGCCTCGCCGCCCTGAAGAAGAACGTGCACCTGGCGAAAGGACTGAACGTCCTGAAGGGCGAGCTCACCCACCCGGCCGTCGCCGAGGCGCTGGGCAAGCCGTTCGCAGATCCGTTCGGCGCGTGGAAGTGAGCCTGCTCTCCCCCGCGCGCAGCGAGAGAGGGCGCGAGTCGCGCCAAGGCGTGCAGAATCAGCGCGCGGCGCCTATATAGAACGTTACTTTATGTCCCCGCGTACGCGCACGCGCGCGAGCCGCAATTCCAGGGGCGCCCTTCAGGCCCGCGCCGCCCTCCTTGGCGGACGAAAGCCCCAATCGGACGACGCATGAGCGAAGAGAACGAGACCAACGGCCTGGATTCCAACGGCCAGGCCGAGTACGGCGCGGACTCCATCAAGGTGCTGAAGGGACTGGACGCCGTTCGCAAGCGTCCGGGCATGTACATCGGCGACACCGACGACGGTTCGGGCCTGCACCATATGGTCTACGAGGTGGTCGACAACGCCATCGACGAGACGCTGGCGGGCTACGCCAGCCGCGTCGAGGTGATTCTCAACGCCGACGGCTCCTGCACGGTGACTGACGACGGGCGCGGCATCCCGACCGACATCCACGAGGGTGAAGGCGTCTCGGCGGCCGAGGTCATCATGACCCAGCTGCACGCCGGCGGGAAATTTGACCAGAACTCCTACAAGGTCTCCGGCGGCCTGCACGGCGTGGGCGTCTCGGTGGTCAACGCGCTGTCGGCCTTCCTGAAGCTGAAGATCTACCGCGGCGGCCAGATGCACGAGATGGAGTTCCATCGCGGCGATCCAGTCTCGCCCCTCGTCGTCACCGGCGAGGCGCCGCTGCGCGAGAACGGCGAGCCCCTGTCCGGCACAGAGGTCACCTTCCTGCCCTCGACCGAGACCTTCAGCTTCATCGACTTCGACCTGAAGACGCTCGAGCACCGGCTGCGCGAGCTGGCCTTCCTCAACTCCGGCGTGACCATATGGCTCAAGGATCACCGCGGCGCCGAGCCGTTCGAGGAGGTGATGAGCTACGAGGGCGGCATCGAGGCTTTCGTGCGCCACCTCGACAAGGCCAAGACGCCGGTCATGAAGCAGCCGATCATCGTCCGCGGCCGGCGCGAGAACGTCGAGCTGGACATGGCGCTGTGGTGGAACGACGGCTACCACGAGAACGTCCTCTGCTTCACCAACAACATCCCGCAGCGTGACGGCGGCACCCACCTGGCGGCGTTCCGCTCGGCGCTGACGCGGATCATCACCGGCTATGCGGAGAGCTCCGGCGCGGCGAAGCGCGAGAAGGTGTCAGTCTCCGGCGAGGATGCGCGCGAGGGCCTGACCTGCGTGCTGTCGGTCAAGGTGCCGGACCCGAAGTTCTCCTCCCAGACCAAGGACAAGCTGGTTTCCTCCGAGGTCCGCCCGGCCGTCGAGGGGCTGGTCAGCGAGGGGCTCTCGAGCTGGTTCGAAGAGCACCCGAACGAAGCCAAGACCATCGTCCAGAAGATCGCCGAGGCCGCCGCCGCGCGCGAAGCCGCCCGCAAGGCGCGCGAGCTGACGCGGCGCAAGTCGGCGCTCGACATCACCAACTTGCCTGGCAAGCTCGCCGACTGTTCCGAGAAGGATCCCGCCAAGTCGGAGATCTTCCTGGTCGAGGGCGACAGCGCCGGCGGCTCAGCCAAGCAGGCGCGCAACCGCGAGAACCAGGCGATCCTGCCGCTGCGGGGCAAGATTCTGAACGTCGAGCGCGCCCGGTTCGACAAGATGCTGTCGTCGGACCAGGTCGGTACGCTGATCACGGCGCTGGGCGCCGGCATCGGCCGCGACGACTTCAACGTCGAGAAGGTCCGCTACCACAAGATCGTCATCATGACGGACGCCGACGTCGACGGCGCCCACATCCGGACCCTGTTGCTGACCTTCTTCTACCGGCAGATGCCGGAGGTGATCGAGCGCGGCTATCTCTACATCGCTCAGCCGCCGCTCTATAAGGCCGCCAAGGGCAAGTCGGTCCGCTACCTGAAGGACGACGCCGAACTTGAGACCTATCTGATCGACGAAGGCATCGACCAGGCCCGCCTCGACCTCGGCTCGGGCGAGCAGCGCAGCGGTCAGGACCTACTGGCCATGGTGCTCAACGCCCGCGGCGCCAAGGCCAACGTCGAGCGGCTCGCCGCGCGTGCGCCAGCCTTCGCCATTGAGCAGGCGGCGCTGGCGGGCCTGTTCGGCGAGGGCGGGGATCCCGTGGCGGCGGCCAGGCGTCTCGATCTCTACGCTGAGGAAGGCGACGGGAGCTGGAGCGGCGAGGCGGCGGCCGGCGGCGGCTACGCCTTCAGCCGCGTCAAGCGTGGCGTCTCCGAGAAGCTTGTGCTCGACGACCAGCTGCTGCACGCGGCGGATGCGCGCCGTCTCGGCGAGCGCGCCAAGGAGCTGGCCCAGGTGTTCGCCACGCCCGCCACCTTCGTGCGCAAGGACAAGTCGACGACCGTCCGTGGACCGATCGATCTGGTGAACGCGGTGATGGAGGCCGGCCGCAAGGGGCTGCACATCCAGCGCTACAAGGGCCTGGGCGAGATGAACGCCGAGCAGCTCTGGGAGACGACGCTGGACGTCGAGGCCCGCACCCTGCTGCAGGTCAGGGTGAGCCACGCCGACGACGCCGACGACATGTTCACCCGCCTGATGGGCGACCTGGTCGAACCGCGCCGCGAGTTCATCCAGGAGAACGCCCTCGACGCCGAGGTCGACGTCTAGGCTGGAGGTGGGGTGCACATGCTCCGGGCGAGCGAACTTGGCTCGGCCCGTGAGGATCTGGCCGGGCAGGCCCGCGGCGACAGAGCGCCCTTCACCAGGGCGGCGGCGCGCTCGATCCAGCCTTAGTCGTCGTCGGCCTGGCGTTCAAGGAACGCGCGCGCCTCTTCGACGGTCGGCGGCTGGAATCCGAAATAGAGCGCGACCCGAAACCGGGGATGCTCTCGCGAGAGCGCCGTCTCCGACCCGTCGCGGTCGCTCGCAGAGATATTCGAAGATCGCGCGATAGTGGTCCGCCGCCCGACGCGGCGGCTGCCCTCCGGCGAAAGCATATAGTTTCTCGAACAGCCCCTCGGGGTCGTCGGTGAGCGCGGCCAGAGTCAGCTTCAGGAGGGTGGGCGACTGACCGAGCGGCGTCCGCCCTGGACCCTCAGCCTCGTAGAGCACCTCGGGCGATTTTTGACCGCGCCTGCCGATGATGACGGAGAGGTAGTCCTCGGCGGCCAGGATGGCGCAGAGCTCGGTTCCCGAAGTCAGTCCGGGCTGCAGCCGCGCGAAATTCCGACATCACCAGCAGCTTGCAGTTCTCGCCGAGCATGCGCGAGAACAACGTCGATCCCGCCCGCCCGGTGCTGACGACGAACCGATCGGTCATGGCCGCGCTCTTCCTTCGGCGATGGTTGCGTGAGCCGCGCAGCCGGCTTACGCGCCTTGCCGCTGTCTCCTCCCTTCGTCAAGGCCAAGTCATCCGCTCCGAAACGACAGCGTTCCAGGGCGGCTACGCCTTTGCGCCTTCTGCGCCCTCCGCACCCGCGGCGGCGAGCTCACGTTGCCGGGCGCTGGCGGCGCTCGGGCGGTGGTCGCCGGCGAGCAGGGTGTAGAAGGTCGGCAGTACGAACAGGGTGAAGAGCGTGCCCACCAGCATGCCCGTCACCACGACGATGCCGATGGCGAAGCGGCTGGCAGCGCCCGCGCCGTGCGAGAGCAGCAGCGGGAACAGACCTGCGACCATTGCGGCGGTGGTCATCAGCACCGGTCGCAGGCGCACCGCGGCGGCCTTGGCGATGGCGGAGGCCTTGTCGAGATCCTCGTGTTTCTGAATCTCGTTGGCGAACGAGACCATCAAGATGCCGTGCTTGGAGATCAGGCCGATCAGGGTGACGAGGCCGATCTGCGTGTAGATGTTGAGCGTGGTGAAGCCGAGGTAGATCGGAGCCAGCGCCCCCACCACGGCGAGCGGCACGGTCACCAGGATGACGATCGGATCGCGCCAGGACTCGAACTGCGCCATAAGCACTAGGAAGATCACCACCAGGGCCAGGCCGAACGAGACGGTGAGCTGGTGGCCCTCCTTCACGTACTGGCGGCTGTCGCCCATCCAGTCGACGGTGGCGCCCGCCGGGAGCGGCTGGCCTTGCAGGAAGTCGACCGCCTCGCCCATGGTCACGCCGGGCGCCAGCACGGCCGACAGCGTGGCGGAGTTCATCTGGTTAAACTGCGGAAGGCGGTTGGGCTGCGGGCGGGTCTCGATGTGGATCAGCGTCGAGAGCGGGACCAGCGCGCCCGACCCCGCCTTCACATAGAACTGGCCGATGTTGTCCGGCGTTAGCCGCTGCTCACGCGGCACCTGGGTGATGACGTCGTACGACCGGTTGTGGAAATTGAACCGGTTCACGTAGTTCTCGCCCAGCAGGATGGCGAGGGTGTCGGCGATCGCCTGCATGCTGACGCCCATCTCGCCGGCCTTGGCGCGGTCGACGCTGATGTGCGCTTCGGGGCTGTCGAAGGCCAGGTCGCTGTCGACGAAGACGAACAGCCGGCTGCCCCAGGATGCGCCCTTGATCCGCTCCATCGCGGCGTAGAGTGCGCTGAAGTCCTCCGGGCTGCGCACCACCATCTGCACCGGCAGGCCGCCGGAGCCGGCGGGCAGCGGCGGCGACTGGAAGGCGGTGGCGAAGGCGCCGGACACGCCGGAAGCCTTATGGATGATCTCCTGCTGGATGTCGTCGGCGCTGCGGGTGCGGTCCTTCCAGTCCTTCAGCACCACGCCGCCGAAAGCGGAGTTCACGCCGTCGCTGCCAGTCGCCAGGAAGGTGCTCTGGAATTCCGGCAGGCCGCGCAGGATGCGCTCGACCTGGGTGGAGTAGCGCGAGGTGTAGTCGAGGTTCGCGTACTGCGGCGCCTTCACCTGGATGAAGACGTAGCCCTGGTCCTCCTGCGGGGCGAGCTCGCGCTTCGCACCGGCGAACAGCACCACGATCGCCGCGAGCACCGCGACGGCGAAAACAAGCACGACCGGCCGCACCGCGAGCGTGCGGCCGAGCAGGCCGCTGTAGGCGTGCGTCGTCCGCTCCATGACGCGTTCGACGGTCTGGGCGAGGCGCCCCTCGGATCCCTTCGGCTGCAGCAGCCAGGAACTCATCATCGGCGACAGCGTCAACGCCACCACACCGGAGACGATCACCGCGCTCGCCAGCGTGAAGGCGAACTCCTTGAACAAGGCGCCGGTTAGGCCCCCCATCACCCCGATCGGCGCATAGACGGCGGCGAGCGTGATGGTCATGGCGATGATCGGCCGGATGATCTCGCGGGCGCCGACCAGGGCGGCGCGCACCGGCGACAGCCCCTCTTCGATGTGGCGGTGGATGTTCTCCACCACGACGATGGCGTCATCGACGACCAGCCCGATCGCCAGCACCATGGCCAGCAGTGTCAGCAGGTTGATCGAGAAGCCCATCAACAGCATCAGCGCCGCCGCGCCCACCAGCGACAGCGGGATCGTCACCACCGGGATCGCCACCGCTCGGAACGAGCCGAGGAACAGGAAGATCACCACGATGACGATGAGGATCGCCTCGGTGAGCGAGCGGCTCACCTCGTTGATCGAAGCGTTGACGAAGTGGGCGACGTCGAACTGGTTGAAAATCTTCATGCCCGGCGGCGCGACGCGCTGCATGCCGGGGAGCAGCTTGTCGACCGCCTTGACGATCTCCAGCGGGTTGCCGTCAGGCGTCGGCGTGATGGCGATGGTCACCGAGGACCGGCCGTTGGTGAGGAAGTTGAAGTCGTAGCTGCTGCCGCCGATCTCGACGGTGGCGACGTCCTTCAGCCGCACGATGCCGGTCTGGCCGCTCTTCAGCACCATCTCGCGGAAGTCGTCGATGCTGGAGAGGTCGGTCGCCGCGGTGATGTTCATCACCGTCGACCCGCCCTTCAGCTGACCGGGCGCGGCCTGCACGTTGTTGGCGCGCAGTGCGGCGGAGAGCTCGTCGGCGGTGAGGCCGCGCGCAGCGAGGCGCACGGGGTCGACCCAGATCCGCATCGCCAGGCGCTGGTTGCCAAAGAAGTCCGCCGAGGCGACGCCGGGCACCGAGGTGATCAGCGGCTGGGCTACCCGGGTGGCGAAGTCGCTGATCTGCGGGGTCGTCATGTTCGGCGCGACGAAGGCGATGAACTGCACGGGGCTCGCGCCATCGGTGATCTTCTCGATCACCGGGTCGGTGGCGCCCGGCGGCAGCTGGTATTTGACCTGCTGGATCCGCGCCAGGATCTCGGTCATCGCCCGGTCGGCGTTGGCGTTGAGCACCAGCTTGGCGTTGATATGGCTGTGGCCCTGGGTCGAGGACGAGCTCAGGTATTCGATGCCGCTGGCCGTCGCGATCGCCTGGGAGATCGGCGTGGTCACGAACCCCTGCATCACCTCCTGGGTGGCCCCCGGATAGCTCGTGTCGATGGTGATCGTCGCGCTCTCGAGATTGGGGAACTCGCGCAGCGGAAGCAGGAACAGCGCGCTGGTCCCGCCGAGCAGGATCAGCAGGCTGACGACGATCGAAAGGATCGGGCGGCGGATGAAGATGTCGGTGAAGCTGCCCATGCTCACCCGCCCTGCATCATCACCTTCACCGGCGCGCCGGGCTGCACCCGAAGCTGGCCGTCGGTGATGATGACGTCGCCGGGCTTCAGGCCGCTGGCGATCACCACGGTGTCGCGGATTCGGCGGCCGACTTGCACCGCCGCCGGCGCGGCCTTGCCGCCGCGCACCAGCATGACGCTGTCGCCCGACGCCGAGGTGACGATCGCCGTCGCCGGCGCGACCAGCGCGTTCGGCTGCGGCGGCAGCGCCAGACGCGCGGTGACGTACATGCCCGGCCGCAGGCGGTCGCCCGGGTTGGGCATCAGCGCCTGAACGCTGACGTTGCGCGTATCGCCGCCGACCTGGGGCTCGATGGCGTTGACGGTGGCTCGGAACGTCTGGCCAGGGAAGGCGTCGGTGTCGATCTCGACGGACCCGCCGATGCGCAGGTTGGAGAACTCCTGCTGCGGCAAGGTGAAGTTGACGAACAGCTTGTCGAGCGCGGTCAGGCTTGCCACCGGATCGCCGGGGTTCAGGTACTGACCGGGGTTCACCTTGCGCAGGCCCAGCACGCCGGCGAACGGCGCGCGTACGGCCTTCTGGGCGATGCGGGCGTCGAGCTGGCGCACGGCGGCCACGGCGGCGTCGTAGTCGGCGCGCCTCTGGTCGGTGGTGACGCGCGGTTCGAAGCCGGTGGGGGCCAGCTTCTGCGAGCGGGCGAGCTGCACGTTGGCGAGATCCGCGCGGGCCTGAGCGGCGGCGCGGTCGGCGCGCTCCGGCCGGTCGTCGAGCTGGATCAGCACGTCGCCGCGGCCAACGCGCGATCCGCCTTCGAAGCGGATGGCGACGACTCGGCCTGCGGTCTCGGGGGCGAGCGTCACCTGATGTACGGCCTCGAGCGAGCCGATGCTTTCCAGGTAGACCGGTACGCTCTGCGGCTGGATGACCATGGCCGAGACCTGGGTTGGCGGCGGAGCCCCCTGCGGCGGCGGAGCCGTGCGCGCCTTCTTCCAGCCGAGCAGCCCGGCGAACAGGGCTGCGATCACCAGAATGACGATGACGAGGCCGCGGATGGGGAACGAAGGAGCGCGCAAGCTCGGAGTACGCGTGTCGGGCATGAGCGCCTCCTAAACCGAAACTGCAGGGACCGCACCCTCACAACGCAAGGTGGCTCGGCTCGGATTGGATCCTTTCGGAAGCCCCCGCAATGATTTAGGGGCGGTCGCGGCGCGCGGTAGAGGTCCGACCGAAATTAGCCGAGGAAGCCGCGCACAACCTCGAGTACCGCTTCGCCATAGCGTGCGAGCTTGCCCTCTCCAACGCCGGAGATTCGCTCGAGCGCCGCGCGGGAGCCCGGCCGCGCCCCGGCGATTTCCACCAGCGTGCGGTCGTGGAAGATCACATAGGGCGGCACGCCCTGGGCCTTCGCCGCGCGACCGCGCCAGGACCGCAGCGCCTCGAACAGCGGCTGATCCGCAGCAGAGACGCCGGCCGCCGCCTCGCCGGTGCGGCGCGCGCGCTTCTGGCGGGCGGGAGCCGGCGGGACTGCGCGAACGGTCACCCGCCGCTCGCCGCGATAGATACCGCGCACGCCGTCCGCATCGCCAAGCCCGATCAATGGCCGGCCATCGTTCGGATCTTCGCGCAGCAGGCCCTCGAACAACAGCTGTTCGACGAGGTCGCGCCACTCGACCGCGGACAGCTCCTGGCCAATGCCGAAGGTGGACATCGCCGCCTCGTGGTCGGCCACGTCCTTGGTCTTGCCGAGCAGGTGGTCGATAAGCCGGCCGCGCCCGAAGCGGCCGCCGGTGCGCTGTACGGCGGACAGCGCCTTCTGGGCGGCCACGGTCGCGTCCTTCGACTCCGGCGGCCTTACGCAGGCGTCGCACTGGCCGCAGGGCTCGACCTCGGCCTCGCCGAAGTAGCGCCTGACCGCCGCCGCCCGGCAGCTCACGCCATCGAGCAGGGCGTAGAGCTGGCGGACCTTGCGCGATTGCACCTGCTTGACCGCCTCGTCCACCTCGCGCTCGCTCGTGCGCCGCAACGCCCAGGCGAGGTCGGCGGAGCCGTAGAGCGTGATCCCTTCGGCCGGCAGGCCGTCGCGGCCGGCTCGGCCGATCTCCTGCCAGTACGCCTCGATCGAAGCCGGCGGGTCGGCGTGGATGACGAAGCGGACATCGGGTTTGTCGACGCCCATGCCGAACGCGATGGTGGCCACCATCACCGCGGCGTCGGCCTCCAGGAACTCCTGCAGCCGCCGGCTGCGCACCTGGCGCTCCAGCCCGGCGTGGTAGGCCAACGCCGGCACGCCGGCCTGCCGCAGCGCCTCGGCCAGGCGATCGACCCCGTCACGTGAGCCGGCGTAGACGACGCCGGAGCAGCCCGGCCGCGCCGTCACAAGCTCGATCACCCGCTTCTGAGCCGCGCCGCGCTTGCGCTCGGCCGACAGGATCAGCTCAGGCCGCGCAAAGCTGGCGACGAACTCCCGCGACTCCTCCAGCCGCAGTTCCTGGCGGATGTCCTCGCGCGTTCGGTCGTCGGCGGTGGCGGTGACCGCCAGGCGCGGCACGTTCGGGAACAGTTCGGCCAGCCGGCCCAGCATCCGGTACTCGGGGCGAAAGTCGTGACCCCATTGGCTGACGCAGTGCGCTTCGTCGATGGCGATCAGGGCAAGCGGCGTGCGCGACAGCCGTTCCAACATCCAGGGCTGCATCAGCCCTTCCGGCGAAACGTAGAGCAGGTCCAATTCGCCGGCGTCGATGCGCCGCCAGGTCTCCGCCCGCTCGGCCGGGTCGACGTTGGAATCCAGCCGGGCTGCGGCGACACCCAGTTGCTGCAGGCCCGCCACCTGGTCGGTCATCAACGCGATCAGCGGCGACACAACCAGGCCGAGGCCGGGCCGCAAAATAGCGGGGATCTGGTAGCAGACACTCTTGCCGCCGCCGGTCGGCAGCACCGCCATCGCGCTGCGCCCGTGCAGGATCTCGCCGATCACGTGGGCTTGCCGGCCGCGGAACTCGGCATGGCCGAAGGTGCGCCGCAGCACCTCGCGGGCGCTCTCCAGCGGGTCGAGTTCCGATTGGGCGAGCTGCGCGCGCATGGGCGTGTTTATGGGGGTGAGTCGGGCGATTTGCGATGCGGCATGGGGCGTGCAGGGCCGCCTTCTAGGCGCAACGGGCGTGCCGAATTCGGTCGGGGCGCTACGGCTTGGTTATGGGAACCGGCATAACATTCAGCCCTTTATCGCTGGGTGAGCAGTCGAAGCAGAAGGCTTTTGGAGGAAATGGAGAAGGATAGGTCGCAAGGCCAGGGTATGCCGCTGAAGGCCCTAATCGCCGCGCTTGCGGCCGGCGCCATCGTGCTCGGTATGGCGTTGCCGGTCCCGCACCGGAGCGAGGCTGAGCCGCGGTCGCAGTTCACCACTCTGGAACTCGGTTCAAACTGACCGTCGCCTCGCCGACGGAGGGCGTTTTCAAAACCCGGCGGACTCCTTAGGGTCGAGCGCGAAGGGCGCTACTCGACGAAAGGGCTGTCAATGGACGCCACTCCAGACAAGGTTTACGACGCCGCGCGCTACAAGCGCTCCGGTCGGGGCAAAATCTACGACTCCATCATAGACACCATCGGCGACACCCCGCTCGTTCGGCTTCCTCGGCTGACGGCGGCGCTAAAGCCGAAGGGCGAGGTCGTCGCCAAGCTCGAATTCTTCAATCCGATCGCTTCGGTGAAGGACAGAATCGGCGTGGCGATGATCGAGTACCTGGAAGCCAAGGGCGTGCTGAAACCCGGCGGCACCATCGTCGAGCCAACCAGCGGCAACACCGGCATCGCGCTCGCCTTCGTCGCCGCGGCCAAGGGTTACAAGCTGACCCTGGTGATGCCGGAGAGCATGTCGCTGGAACGACGCAAGATGCTGCTGATTCTGGGGGCCAAGCTCGAGCTGACCCCGCCTGAGCGCGGCATGGCCGGCGCGGTCGCCCGCGCCAAGGAACTGGTCGCCGCGATTCCCGACGCAGTGATGCCGCAGCAGTTCGACAACGCCGCCAACCCGCTGATCCACCGCGTTTCCACGGCGGAGGAGATCTGGAACGACACCGAAGGCCGGGTCGATGCGGTGATCTCCGGCGTCGGCACCGGCGGCACGATCACCGGCGTCGGCCAGGTGCTGAAGGCCCGCAAGCCCTCAGTGCGGATGATCGCGGTCGAGCCTGAGGCTTCGCCGGTTCTGTCGGGCGGCCAGCCCGGGCCGCACAAGATCCAGGGCATCGGCGCGGGCTTCGTGCCCTCGATCCTCGATCGCGGGGTCATCGACGAGGTGGTTCAGGTCTCCAACGACGACAGCTTCGCCATGGCTCGGCGCATCGCGCGGGAAGAGGGCATCCCGGTCGGCATCTCCTCGGGCGCGGCGATCACCGCGGCGTTCGACGTGGCCAGCCGCGACGACATGGCCGGCAAGCTGATCGTGGCGATCATCCCAAGCTTCGCCGAACGCTACGTCTCGACGGCGCTGTTCGAGGGGCTGTGACGGCGGGGCCGGCCCCGCCCACGACCGACGTCTTCGATTCGGCCAAGCGCTCCGCGGTGATGCGGCGGGTGAAGGGTCGGAACACCACGCCGGAGATGATCGTGCGCCGGGCGCTGACCCGGCTCGGCGCGCGCTATCGCCTGCATCGCAAGGACCTGCCGGGATCGCCCGACGTGGCGATGCCGGGCCGCAAGCTCGCGGTCTTCGTGCACGGCTGCTTCTGGCACGGCCACGACTGCGCCCGCGGCGCCCGCGTGCCGAAGCAGAACCGCGACTACTGGCTGGGAAAGGTCGCCCGCAACCGTGCCCGCGACGCCGCTAGCCGCGAGGCGCTGGCGGCGATGGGCTGGCGCGTGGCGACGCTCTGGGAGTGCGAGCTGAAGGACGCCGAGGCGCTAGAAGGGCGCTTGCGCGAACTCCTCGCCTTCCCCGCGCAGCGGGGGCCTTAGGCCGGGACTGGCTGGCGCGCCGCAGCTTCCAGATCTTGCACCAGCGTCGAGGCTGCGATTTCGGCGCGAACCGCGGCGCCCAGCCGCTCCGCGCCCGCGCGGAAGGTGGGTTCGGACATCAGCCGTTGCGCCGCCTTGACGAAGGCGCCGGCGTCGGCGGAGGCCGGCAGTTCCAGGCCTGCGCCGCGGTCGGCGACGCGCTGGGCGTTGTCGTGCTGGTCGCGTCCATGCGGTACGATCAACGTCGGCAGGCTGGCGGCCAGGGCGCGGATCACCGTCCCGTGGCCGCCGTGGGTGATCACCAAAGCGGCTTCGCGCATCACTGCGCCGTGCGGCGCACGGCGAACCACGATGGCGTTCTGGCCGGCGCGCAACTCGGCCGGATCGATCGCATCACCGGTGGTCAGGAGCACCCGGACGGGCAGGCGGGCCAGCCCGTCCAGCACCCGCTGCAGCACCGCGACGTGGTTCTGGAACGTGGTGGAGAAGCTCACCAGCACCAGCGGGCGCGCGTCCTCATGCGGCCACGGCGAGATCCAGGCCGACCCGGGCGGATCGCCGATCATCGGGCCAACGTACCGGACATCGTCGGGGCGATCGTTCCAGGGCAGGTCGAAAGCCTGGGCGGTGGCCAATAGCGTGACCTTGGCGGCCTGAAGCTGGTCCGTCAGGTGGGCGATCGGAGCCAGGCCAAGCTCGGCGCGGGCGGCGTTCAGCGCAGGCACGCCCTGGTCGAACAACTGCACCCTCGCCTGGAACGGCGCGGCGAAACCGCCGACCGAGGGCGCGCCCGACGACGGGTAGAGGGAGATGTTGGCGCCAAGGATGCGCAGCGCTTCGCAGGCGGCGAGCACACCCAGCAGCATTTCCGAGGTGATCACCAGGTCGGCGGGCGCGCGGGCGAGCTCTTCGCGCAGATCCTCCGCGTGCGCCAGAGCGGGCCCGACCACCATCCGGCCGAGCAGCCGCATGAAGCCCTCGCCGGGGTCTGTGCTCTCCCAGTCGCGCAGGTAGTCGGTTTCGCGCAGCCTGTTGGGCCGGCTGGGCGCGCGGGTCCAGGCGACGAAACGGGCGCCGACCGCCTCGCAATCGGCGCGGTCGCAGGCCTCGCTGAGGATGCGGACGCGGTGACCGCGCGCGAGCATGCGCTCGGCGGCGATCAGCACCGGAGGCAGGTTGCCGCCGCCCGACCAGGTGACGAACAGAAGATCGAGCGGACGTTCGGGACGCGGAATCATCGCGGGTCTCCTATCGCGGAGCATGGGCCGAAGCCGGGGAAAAGAAAGTGCCGAGCGCGCCGGTGGCGAGGCGCAGGATCAGGTCGCGCGCCTCGTCGGGGCCGCGGCCCCAGTCCAAGCGAGCCAGCTTCCAGACGTAGACGTCCATGGCGGCGACCAGCGCGTCGAGCGCCGCCGTGCGGCCGTCCGGCGACAGCCGCTCCAGCCAGGGCTCGGCCACCGTGGCCACCCACTTGCGGTGGCCGCTGCGGCCGTGATCGAGGAAGGGGGTGAGCGCCGGGTAGCGCGGCTCTTGGGCGAGCAGGCGGAGGACCATCTCGCCGGTCGTCTCGTAGTCGGCGCAGAGATTGGCGACGGCCGCAGCGAGGTCGCCCTTCGGCGCGCCCCGGATGCGGAGAACCTCAAGCTTCACTTCTGCGGCGACGGCCTCGAGCAAGCCCTGCTTGCCGCCGAACCGGCGGATGACCGTCTGCTGGGTGACGCCCGCGTCGCGTCCGACCTGCTCGAGCGTGATGTCCTCCAGCCACTCGCGTTGCAGCGCCTCGCGGAAGGCGGCGACGATGCGCTGGCCGGTCAGCTCCGCCGCTTCGGCGCGGGCGCCCTGGCGATAGCTGCGGGATGTCGACGTTGATTTCATGTTAGCAGCACTAACATTTGTCCACGGCGAACGTCAATATCAGAGTTAGTTCAGGTAACGCGAATTTACCTCTGCCGCGAAGCGGCGGGTGGGCCCTCTCTCGCCATTGCTGCCGCAATGGGGCGAGATAAGCTACTCCACCACAACCTCGGTCGTTACCGAGTTGGCGATGAAGCAGGTCTCGTGGGCTGCGTGGTGCAGATCGTCCAGCGCGCCCTTGTCCGGCGCCGCGCCGCGCCACGCGATCCGCGGCCTCAGCGTCACCCGGGTGATCGCCAGCCGGCCTTCGCCGTTCGGCTCCATCAGCCCCTCGCCGGTGTCGCGGTAGCGCCCGACGGCGAAGCCCGCCAGCCGCGCGACGTGCAGGAAACTCAGCATGTGGCAGCCGGCGATTGCGGCGACCAGCAACTGCTCGGGGTCGACCGCTCCGGCTTCCGCCCACTTGTTCCCGACCACGTGGTGGGAAGCGGTGCCGCGTACCTGCGGGCCGCCCTCGAAGGCGACCGTATGGCCGCGGACATACCGGCCGGCGGTGAAGTCCTCGCCCGCGCCGAGCGCCCAGTCGACGCTCGCCCGGAACAGCGCCATCAGAAGGCGTCCGCCGGCAACGCCATCACCGGCTCGGCGCCGGACTTCAGCTTGGCCAGCCGCGAAGCCGCCTCCGGCAACACCCGGGCCAGGAAGTAGCGCCCGGTCGTCAGCTTGTTCCCATAGAAGGGATCGCTGTCGCCTGCGGCGATCTTCGCCTGCGCCGCCTCGGCCATCTGGGCCCAGGCGAAGGCGAGGCCGGTCAGGGCGAACAGGTGCATATAGTCGGTCGAGGCGGCGCCGGCGTTGTCAGGATTGGCCAGGCCGTTCTGCATCAGCCACATCGTGGCCTCCTGCAGTTGGCCCTTGGTCAGCGCCAGGCCGTCGATGAAGGGCTTCAGCACGGCGTCGTCGCCATGGCCGGCGATGTAGGCGTCGAGCTCGGCCGAGAAGCTCATCACCGCGCGGCCGCCGTTGGCCGCCAGCTTGCGGCCGACCAGGTCAAGCGCCTGCACGCCGTTCGTGCCTTCGTAGATCATGGCGATCCGGCTATCGCGCACATACTGGCTGGCTGGCAGCTCTTCGGTGAAGCCGGCGCCGCCGTGCACCTGCATGCCATCCGAGGCGATCGCGAAGCCGCGGTCGGTGAGGTACCCCTTCAACACCGGGGTCAAGAGCGCCATGTAGTCCTCGCCCTTCTGCTGCACCGCCTCGTCGGGGCTGCCGTGCGCCAGGTCGCCGTGCAACGCGGTCCACAGGAGTAGCGCACGGCCGCCTTCGATCACCGCGCGGGCGTCCATCAACATGCGCCGGACGTCCGGATGCACCAGGATCGGGTCCGCGGGGGCGTCAGGGTTCTTCGGCCCGGTCAGCGAACGACCCTGCAGACGTTCCTTGGCGTAGGCCGCGGCGGCCTGATAAGCGGCCTCGGCCTGGGCCAGGCCCTGCACCGCCACGCCGATCCGCGCCTCGTTCATCATCACGAACATCAGCGGCAGGCCGCGGTTCTCCTCACCGACGAGCCAGCCGGTCGCCTGCTCGTGGCTCATCACGCAGGTGGCGTTGCCGTGGATGCCCATCTTCTCTTCCAGCGACAGGCACTTCACCGAATTGCGTTCGCCCGGCGCGCCGTTCCCGTCGGGCAGGAACTTCGGCACGATGAACAGGCTGATGCCTTTGACGCCCGCCGGCGCGCCCTCGATGCGAGCCAGCACGAGGTGGACGATGTTCTCGGTCAGGTCGTGCTCGCCCGCCGAAATGAAGATCTTCTGTCCACTGATCTTATACGTCCCGTCGCCCTGCGGGACGGCCTTGGTGCGTAGGATGCCTAGGTCGGTGCCGGCCTGGGGCTCAGTCAGGTTCATGGTTCCCGACCACTGCCCCGACGCCAGCTTCGGCAGATAGAGCGCCTTCTGTTCGGCCGAACCGCCGTTGCGGATCGCCGCGTAGGCGCCGTGGCTCAGCCCCGGATACATGGCGAACGCCATGTTGGCCGCCGAGGACATCTCCGAGACCGCCAGGTTGACGACCGCCGGCAGGCCCTGGCCGCCGAACTCGGGATCGGCGCCGAGCGAGGGCCAGCCCGCCTCGACGAACTGCGCGTAGGCCTCCTTGAAGCCGGTCGGCGTGCGGACGGTGAAGTCGGGGCTCCAGTGGCAGCCCTCCTTATCGCCGACGCGGTTGAGCGGGACGAGGACCTCAGCGCAGAAGCGGCCGGCCTCTTCCAACACCTGCTGGACGGTGTCGACCGAAGCCTCGGCGAAGGCGGGGAGCTTGGCGTAGCGTTCGATGTGCAAGACGTCGCGGACCAGGAAGTCGAAGTCGCGCACCGGCGGCTGATAGGTCATCTCGGCGGTCCCGTCCGAAAGTTGTTATCGGCCGACGCTACGCGCGACCTCATCAACGTCAAGCCGGCGGGAGATGGCCTCAAAAAGACGTCGTCGCGCGGCCGAAAGAACGCCCGCCCGCGCGACGAAGGAAAATGATCAGCCGCGTTCGCCAGCAGTCCGACTGGCGCCGCTCGCAGGCGCGGTGCTCGAGCCGCCGCTGTAGCTCTGGTCGGAGGAGGTCGCGGCGCTCGAGGTGTCGGAGCTGTAGGAGCCGGCGCTCGGCGAAGAGCTCATCGTGCTGCTGCTGCTGCTCGACCTGGGCGCAGCGGTGGTGTCGCTGGCCGAGGCGCCGGGGCTGGACGTGCCGGCGCTTGCGCCGACGGCGCCCGACTGGCCGGTGGAGGTCATGCCGGCCGAGGAGTCGGTCGTGCTGCTCGGGCTGGTGGAGGAGCTCGAGGTTTGCGCGATGGCGACGCCGCCGAGCGCTAGGGCGCCCAGCACGCCCGCGATAGTAGAAGCCTTCATGAGTGGGTCTCCTGTCAGTGAGGCGACCCTGCAACCGGCCCGTCAGGCTTTATGTTCCGAAATTGTGAATTGGTACGGGCTCGCCTCTCCCCCGGCGAAGCCGAGAGGGAGAGGGCCGGAGAGGGCGGCTCGGCCTCGAAATGACTTGAAAGTTGGACCCGTTGTTCCAACCCAGCGGCGTTTGAAATGCGTGCGCCGCCCCCTCCCGCCCTCTCCCTCTCGCTGCGCTCGGGGGACAGGGGTCTAAGCCGCCAGCTCGCCCGCGAGCGCGCGTTCGATCAGCTGGATTGTCCGCTCGACGCCGAAGATCGCGGCGAAGGAGCCAAACCGGGGGCCCTGGCTCTGGCCGAGCAAAACCTCGTAAAGCGCCGCGAACCAGGCGCGCAGCGGCTCGAAGCCGGCGGCCTTGCCCACGTCGAACACCTCGTTCTGGATCGTCTCGGCGTCGGTGCCGGCGGGTAGAGCACGCAGGCGCTTCGCCAGCTCCTCCATCGCCGCCCGCTCTTTCTCGTCGGGTCCACGGAACCGCTTCGTGGGCTTCACGAAGTCCTCGTAGTAGTTGAGCGCATAGCCGGCGAGCTTGTCGAGCAGCGGCTCGCTCGCCGGCGTTGCGCCGGGGATGTAGCGCTCCAGGAAGCCCCAGAGGATTTCCTTGGTCGAGGCGTCGGCGGCCGACACCAGGTTCAGCATCAGCGAGAAGCTAACCGGCGAGCCCGTGGCCGGCGGATCGCCGTGATGCACGTGCCAGGCGGGGTTGTCGATCGCCGGCAGAGGGCTCTCCGCGCGCGCCTTATTGAAGGCGTCGAGCTGCTGCAGATATTCGTCGGTCGCCTTGGGGATGACGTCGAAGTACAGCCGTTTCGCCGACTTCGGCGACTGGTACATGTAGTAGGCCAGGCTCTCGGGTGTGCCGTAGCGCAGCCACTCCTCCATGGTCAGGCCGTTGCCCTTGGACTTCGAGATCTTCTGGTTGTCCTCGTCCATGAACAGCTCGTAGTGGAAGGCTTCCGGCGGTTCGCCGCCCAACGCCTTGCACACCCGGTTGGAGACCCGCACGGAGTCCACCAGGTCCTTGCCGCTCATCTCGTAGTCGACGCCCAGAGCCGTCCAGCGCGCCGCCCAATCGGGCCGCCACTGCAGCTTCACGTGGCCGCCGGTCACCGGGACCTCGGTCAGCGTCCCGTCTTCGTCTGCGAAGACGATCGTGCCCTTGTCGAGGTTGCGCTCAAGGGTGGGCGCCTGCAGCACCTTGCCGGTCTTCGGGCTGATCGGCAGGAAGGGCGAATAGGTGGCGCGCCGCTCCTCGCCCAGCGTCGGCAGCATGATCGCCTGAATGGCGTCGAACCGCTCCAGCACCCGCAGCAGCACTTCGTCGAAGCGGCCCGCCTTGTAGCAGGCCGTCGCCGAGTGGAAGTCGTAGTCGAAGCCGAAGCCGTCGAGGAAGGCGAGCAGGCGGGCGTTGTTGTGCGCGCCGAAGCTCTCGTGCTCGCCGAACGGGTCGCGCACCGAGGTGACCGGCTTGTCGCGGTCCTCTTCCAGCATTGCCCGGTTCGGCACGTTCTCCGGGATCTTCCGCAAACCGTCCATGTCGTCGGAGAAGACGATCAGCTTGGTTGGGATGGCGTCTTCGGTCAACGCACGGAAGGCGGTGCGCACCATGGTCGGGCGCGCGGCCTCGCCGAAGGTGCCCATGTGCGGCAGCCCTGACGCGCCAAAGCCGCATTGGAAGATCACCGGCTTGGCGACCAATGCGGGGAGCGCGGCCGCAGCTTCCAGCGCCTTGCCCTCGGGGATCAGGCTGGCGGCCAGGTCGCGCTCGGAGTCGGTGAGGCGCAACCGCAGCACCCGGTCGAGCAGCAGCCGCGCCTGTTCGAACGGCCAGCTCTTCGCCTCGCGGGCGCGGTGAGAAAGACCTTGCAACATGGGGAGCCGGTACCGCCCGCGGGCCGCAGGCTCAAGGGCTTATTCCTGCGGCAGCAGGAAGTGGCCCCTGAGCGCCGCCACCGGCTGGCTCCGGTTCTCCTGCCAGGCCTCGACGTGGACGTTGGCGATGCGGCGGCCGACCTTGCGCAGGTCCGCGCGGGCGTAGGTGTCGAGCGCTCGCCCGACCTTGAGGTATTCGATGGTGACGTCGATGGTCTTGGGCAGCCGCGGCAGGTCGCCGGACAGCGCCAGCTGGGCGAGCGCTGTGGTCTCCATGAAGGCGCCCAACACCCCGCCGTGCAGCGCATCGGCCATTCGGTTGCCGATCAGCTTGGGATCGAAGGGCAGGATGGCGGTCATCTCGTCGCCCGCCAGCTCGGCGCGCATGCCGAGGAAGCGGACGTAAGGCGTGCGCTCGAGGAAGGCCTGCAGGCGTTCGGCGGGAAGGCTCACGCGGCGCTCGGCTCCCGCAAGGCGAAGGTGGCCAGCGCCGTCGCCATCGGATCGCTGCGGTCGGCGTCCCAGGCGATCGCGCGGACGAAGGCGATGCTGCGGGTCACGTGGTAGCAGTGCGCCTCGCAGCTGACGCCGGCGCGCGGCGCCGCGCCGCGCATGTAGTCGACGCGGAGGTCGAGCGTCGGCCCGCCGTTCTTCTTCACGCTGATGTTGCTCATGGCGCAGGCCTGGTCGATCAGCGCGGTCACCACGCCGCCGGCGATGATTTCGCGGCCGAGGTCGCCCACCAGGTCCTCGCGCCATGGCACGCGCAACCCCACGCGGCCCGCCTCGATGGCGATCAGTTCGAATCCCACGGCCTGCGCAAGCGGCGCCGACAGCATCCGCCGCGCCACCTCGTCCACATCGATCCCGTCGTCGATCTCAACGGCCATCCATCTGGGGTAGGGACGGCGTTTCGCGGCGTCAACCGCGGTTCCTGGCCTGGAGAGGTTGCGGGCGGCCCAGACATGCCCAAATCCCTCTGATGATCCGGCCGCAGGACCTGCTCTGCCCAAAGCCCGAGGGGCTCTATTGCGCGCCGGGCGATTTCTACATCGATCCCGTCCGGCCGGTGGCGCGGGCGGTAATCACCCATGGCCACTCCGATCACGCCCGCGCGGGGCACGGCGCGGTGCTGGCCACGGCAGCCACCCTCGACATCATGGGCGAGCGCTACGGCCTGGGCTTCGCTGAGGCGATGCAGGCGGCCGCCTATGGCGAAGCCGTCCCGCGCGACGATGTCGAGGTGACCCTGGTACCGGCCGGTCATGTGCTGGGCTCGGCCCAGGCGGTGGTGCGCTGGAAGGGCCTGACCATGGTCGTCTCCGGGGACTACAAGCGCCGTCGCGACCCGACGTGCCAGGCCTTCACGCCGGTTCCCTGCGATGTCTTCATCTCCGAGGCGACCTTTGGCCTGCCGGTGTTCCGCCATCCCGAAGATGGCCATGAGATCGCCCGGCTGCTGCGCTCGGTCGCCCAGTTTCCGGAGCGGTCGCATTTGGTCGGGGCCTATGCGCTCGGCAAGGCGCAGCGGGTCATCGCCCTCCTGCGAGAGGCCGGCTGGGACCGGCCTATCTATGTGCACGGCGCGCTGGAGCGGCTGAACGCGCTCTACGCCAAGCACGGTGTGGACCTGGGCCCGCTGTTGCCGGCCACCACGGCGGCGAAGACCGAGTTCGCCGGCCAGATCGTCGTCGCCCCGCCGTCCACCCTGCAGGACCGCTGGAGTCGCCGCTTCCCGGACCCAGTCGCCTGCTTCGCCTCCGGCTGGATGCAGGTGCGCGCCCGCGCTCGGCAGCGCGGGGTCGAGCTGCCCCTGGTGATTTCCGACCATGCCGATTGGGACGAGCTGACCGGCACGGTCGACGAGATCCGCCCCGGCGAGCTTTGGATCACCCACGGCCGAGAAGAGGCGCTGGCCCGCTGGGCCGAGCTGCACGACGTCCCGGCGCGCGCACTGGCGCTTATCGGCTACGAGGACGAGGAGGACGACTGAGGGCGCCGCCGCTCAGAAGACAAAGCGTCTGCGCTGTTCGCCCTGGATCAGCCGGCCAAACTGCATTCCGGCGAAATGCGCGGCGGCGACCGGAATGTCCTGACCCTCGATCTCGCGGGCGAGCGCGTTCTTCGCCGCTCGCGCTGCGACGGGATCTACGTCGGACAGGCCGTCCCACTCCTCGTCGATCAGCTGCATCGGGCAGTGGACGACATCGCCCAGCAGCATCGCCCGCTGCTCGCCGCTGGAGAGCACAAGGAGGCAGTTCCCCGGCGTGTGGCCGGGTACGTGTCGTGCGTCCACGCCGGGCAGCAAGGTGACGTCGCCGGTCCAGGGCTCGAGCTGAGCCTCGGTGGGTTTCATCAGGTCCCGTTGGGCGGCCGCGTGGAACTCCTTCGCGTGCGCCATGCGCACAACCCAGTGATCCCAGTCCGCCTTGTGGCAGCGGTAGGTCGCATTGGGAAAGGTCGGCCGCCCGTCGATGCTGGCCCAGCCCACATGGTCGAGATGCAGGTGGGTGAGGATCACGTCGCTGATGTCCTCCGGGCGATAGCCGAGCGCGGCGAGGCTCTTCAGCATCGCGGCGTCTCCGTTGCGGCCGAACAGCGGCGTCCGGCCTAGGCCGAGATCGACGAGGGCGACCCGATCGTAGGCGCGGCGGCGGATGAGAAAGCCGCCCATGGGCATGGCCAGCATGCCGTCGGGCGTCAGCAGGTCCTTGTGGGCTTCCAACGCCTCGGGCGACTTGGCGAACGCCTCCCGCGGATCGTTGACCCAGTCGCTGTCGAGAACTGGAAGGATCTCGATGTCGCCAAGCTGCATGGGCGCTCCTCAACCGACCCGCGGCCGCCGCTTTCGAATGGAAGGGTGCGAGCCCTTCGGGGAAGCCGTCAAGCGCTTCGCTCACGTGCGTGAGGTCGGTGGGGTGCACGATCAGGGGGCCGTCCATGCCGTAGGTCCTTCGCGTCGGTGGGACGCTCAGCCTCGCTGAACGGCGCCGCCCGGCACTCCGGCGATGTGCTGACCCGGCGTCGGTCCTTCCCTACTACCTGCCGGGCGGCCTCAGTGCGCCGCAGTCACACGCCACACGGTCCCACCGACGTCGTCGGCGATCAGCAGGCCGCCGTGCGCGTCCACCGCCAGGCCGACCGGGCGGCCTTGCGCGCCGCCGCCTTTGATGAAGCCGGTGACCACGTCTTGGGCCATGCCGTTAGGCCGGCCGCCGGCGAAGGGGATGAAGACCACCTTGTAGCCGTTGAACTTGCCGCGGTTCCAACTGCCGTGCTCGCCGACGAAGGCGCCGCCGCGGTAGGCCGGGGGGAGATTGCCCCCGGTGTAGAAGGCCATGCCGAGGGGGGCGACGTGCGAGCTCAGGCCGTAGTCCGGCTTGATCGCCTTGGCCACCATGTCGGGCCGCTGCGGGCGCACCCGCGGATCCACGTGCTGGCCCCAGTAGCTGTAGGGCCAGCCGTAGAAGCCGCCCGGCCGCACAGAGGTCATGTAGTCGGGGACGAGGTCGGGCCCCAGTTCGTCACGCTCGTTGACCACCGTCCACAACGCGCCGGTCGTGGGCTCGAAGGTCAGGCCGTTGGGGTTGCGCAGGCCGCTTGCGTAGATGTGCGAGGCGCCGGTGGTGCGGTCGATCTCCAGGATGGCCGCGCGGTTTTTCTCGGCCTCGAGGCCGTTTTCCAGAATGTTGCTGTTGGAGCCGACGCCTGCATAGAGCTTGGCCCCGTCGGGGCTGGCGGTCAGGCTTTTGGTCCAATGGTGGTCGATCGGGCCGCCGGGCAGATCCGCGAGCTTGACGGCGGGCGCCGTGATCCGGGTCTGGCCGGGCGCGAAGGGGAAGCGCAGCACGGCGTCGGTGTCGGCGACGTAGAGGCTCCCGTCGACGAAGGCCATGCCGAATGGCGAGTTGAGATGGTCGACCAGCACGCTGCGGACCTCGGGCTTGCCGTCGCCGTCGACGTCTCGCAGCAGAGTAATGCGCTGGCCGGGGTCCTCCGGCGTGTGTGATTTCTTCTCCAGCACGTTCATGACGAACTGTTTGGGCCGATTGATCGGCTCGTCGGGCCCGCCGCTCTCGGCGACCAGCACGTCGCCGTCGGGCAGCACGTAGACCGAGCGCGGGTTCATCAGGCCGGTGGCCAGCGGCGCGATCTGCAGCCCCGCGGCGACAGTCGGCTTGGCGCCATCCTTCCAGCCCAGCGCCTTGGAGACGTGCATCGGCGGGAGCAGGTACTGGTGCGGCTCCGGCAGGAACGGGTTAGGCCCAATCTGCCGCGCCGGATCGATCGGCGTGGGGCCGCACGCGGCGAGCGCGCTCGCGCCGAGCAGCAGGGGCGCGAGCAGACGCCTCACGGCGCGTCTCCCGGTCGGATGCCGACCCGGTGACGGTAGACCAGGTCCCAGCCGTTCCATCCGGTGACCAGCAGGATCAGCACCACCAGCGCCGAGAGCGTGAGGCCGGTCGGCACCACCGCCGTCCAGCCGTCGCGGGTGTGGACGAAGGCGTTGATGATCGCCAGCACCACCGCCAGGACATTGCCGACGACGTGGATCCAGGCCGGCCTCAGTCTGCGGATCCGTGGGTCGCCCAGGAAGTCGATCAGACCGGCGATGACCGCGAATACGGTCATCACCAGGCCTGCCGTCAGTAGCCAGCTGGAGAAGTTCGCCCACTGCATATTGGCGGTTCGCGCATAGGCGATGTCGGTGACCAGGGTTCCGACGAAGCAGACGATGGGGAAGGGAACGAGCATCGGGTGCAGCGGATGACCGGCGATGCGCGCCGTTGATCGGGGGTTGTCGTATCGGGGTTCGTCGTCCGGCATCGGAGCCGAGTCCTGCCGCGCAGTCTGTCGCGCCGCGAGGCAAACCCGCGCCGCCGTCCGTAGTTCCGGAAGCGCTCTTTTGAGGTAAGTCGAGGTTCGGCGGAGGGGGGCTTTGGCCTATGCCTCCTCGCGAACAAGCCCAGGGAGGCTCGGCTATGTTCTCGCATGTCGTCGTCGGCACGGACGACCTAGCCAAGTCCAAGGCTTTCTATGAAGCCGTCTTCGCCGTGCTCGGGGTGGGGCCGGGGCAGGCGACGGGCGAATCTCGCGTGATCTACGCCAAGCCGGGCCCCGCCAATTTTCATGGTCACGACGCCCGTCAACGGTCAGGCTACGACCCACGCGAACGGCGCCATCGGCTTTGCAGCGTCGTCGCCGGAGGTGTTGAACGCCTGGCACGCCGTCGGCTGCGCCAGCGCCGGTGCGAGTTGCGAGGATCCGCCGGGAGTCCGCGACCTAGGCTTCGTCAAGCTCTACCGCGGCTACCTGCGCGATCCGTTCGGCAACAAGCTGTGCGCCATTCACCCGATGGGCTGAGCCCCGCGCATGTGCGCAGCCATGCGATGGTGGCCGCGCACAGCGGGACAGTCGTCAGTTCGGGGTCGACATCCGCGTGGTGGTCGTCGTCACCGAGGGCGACGGCGCGGGGGTGGTGCGCTTCTTGGTCACCGTCGTCGTGGTCCGCGAGGTGCTGGGCCGCGAAGTCGTGACGGTCGTCTCGACCTGAGCCGGAGCCTGCGTCGCCGCAGCGCGGGCGGCCGCGGCGTCAGCCGCCGAGTTGGCGGCCGCGTTCTGGGCCGCCTCGGCGCGGGCGTTGGCTTCCGCCGCCTGCTGACGCGCCGCAGAGGCGTCGTCCTGGGCCGCCGCGACGCTCGCCGCCTGGTTTTCGCGGGCCGCGACGGCGGCTTCGTTCCGGTGCTGCTGCAGCACGCCTATGGCGGTGTCGGTCAGCGCCTGAGCGCGCAGCGCCGCTTCGGTCGCACGCATCTCGTGGCCGGCGGCAAAGTTCGCCCGGGCGGCGGCGAGGGCGGCGCGCGCTTCGGCCGTCGCGCCGGGGACCTCGGACGCCGTGCCGACGGATTCGGCGGTGTGAAGCTTGGCTTCCGCAGCCGCGATGGCTTCGCGGGCGCGGTCCTTCTCACTGGCCGCCGCGGGGGCGGCGATGGCGAGCGCCAGTGCGCTCGAGGCCAGCAGCGAAGTCAGCACAATCTTGCAACTCATGATCTCAGCTCCTCCTGTGGATCGGTCGCTGCAACGGTTCAGGCGCACAAATGTTGCGACGTTCTCCCAAACTTGGCGCCTTGGCGCCGCCCTGACTGGACCTACCTTGAGACAATGCGCGCCTTCGCCGAGCTGCTCGATCGCCTGTCGCTGACGGCTTCGCGCAACGCCAAGCTCACCCTGGTCCGCGACTTCCTGCGCCTGACGCCGGACCCTGACCGCGGCTGGGCGCTGGCGACGCTGACCGGCGAGCTCAGTTTCGCCGCCGCCAAGCCCGCCTTCATCCGTAAGGCTGTCGAAGAGCGGATGGACCCGCAGCTGTTCTGGTGGTCCTACGACTACGTCGGCGACCTGGCGGAGACCGTCGCCCTGGTCTGGCCGCGCCGGCCAGGCGCCAACCGCGAGCCGGAGCTTTCCGAGGTGGTCGAGGCGCTGAGGAGCGCTGGCCGCGCCGAAGTCCAGCGGCTGATCGAAGGCTGGCTCGACGCGATGGAGGACCCGCGCGAGCGGTGGGCGCTGCTGAAGCTGATGACCGGCGGACTGCGCGTCGGCCTTTCCGCCCGGCTGGCCAAGCAGGCGGTGGCCGATCTTGGCGGCGTACCCGTCGCCGAGGTCGAGGAGATCTGGCACGCGCTGCACGCGCCCTACGAAGATCTTTTCGCCTGGCTCGAGGGGCGCTCCGATAAGCCGTCTGCCGAGAACCCCGGGCGATTCCGGCCGGCCATGCTGGCCCAGGCGATCGACGAGGCGACGGATTTCGCCAGGCTCGATCCCGCCGACTACGCCGCCGAGTGGAAGTGGGACGGCATCCGCGTGCAGGCGGTGAACGAGGCCGGCGTGCGCCGGCTCTACACCCGCACCGGCGACGACATCTCCCGCACCTTTCCCGACGTGCTTGACGCGCTCCACGACGAGGGCGTCATCGACGGAGAGCTCTTAGTGATGCGCGACGGTCGCGTGGCCAGCTTCGCCGACCTGCAGCAGCGGCTGAACCGCAAGAGCGTCGACGCCAAGCTGATGGGCGCCTATCCGGCCGCGATCCGCGCCTACGACCTGCTGGCCGATGGCGCCGAGGAGTTGCGGGTGCTGCCCTTCGCCGAGCGTCGCGCACGGCTGGAGGCCTTCGTGGCGCGGCAGCGCTCGACGCGCATCGACCTTTCACCGCTGCAGCCGTTCGCGAGCTGGGCGGAGCTGACCGCGCTGCGCGCCGAGCCACCGGCCGGCGACCCGCAGATCGCCGAAGGGCTGATGCTGAAGCGCTGGGACTCCATCTACGAGGCCGGGCGGCCGAAAGGGCCGTGGTTCAAGTGGAAGCGCGACCCTTTCCTGATCGACGCGGTGCTGATGTACGCCCAGCGCGGGCACGGCAAGCGCTCGAGCTTCTACTCCGACTACACCTTCGGCGTCTGGACCGAAGGCGAGGGCGGGGCGCGGATGCTGACGCCGGTCGGCAAGGCCTATTTCGGCTTCACCGACGAAGAGCTGAAGGAAATCGACAAATACGTCCGCGACCACACCATCGAGCGGTTTGGGCCGGTGCGTTCGGTTTGCGCCGAGCCGCATGCGGGCCTGGTGTTCGAGGTCGCCTTCGAAGGCCTGCAACGCTCCAGCCGCCACAAGTCCGGCGTCGCCATGCGCTTCCCCCGCATCAGCCGTATCCGCTGGGACAAACCCCCCGGCGAAGCCGACGACCTGGCCACGCTGGAGCGCATGCTCGAGCAGATGGAGGGGCGGTGAGGGTCGCCCGTCCCTCCTCCGCTCATCCCCGCGAAAGCGGGGACCCAGGGCCTCTCGTTACTCCCGTAGCAGATCATCGGCGATGTCCGTCCAGCCAGGATTGAACCGTTCGGTCAGCTCAAGCTTCCAGGCCTACGCCACTTTTTCATCGCCAGGCCCAGACGTAGAACGCCAACGGGCTGCGACCTCAGCTAGGAAAAAGCCTGGGCTCCCGCTTTCGCGGGAATGAGCGAGAAATAGAACAAAAAGAGAACTTTGGCTGAAGCTCAGCCGCGGGATCAAATCCCCCTGCCGCCAGTTCTCACCGGCCAGCTAGGGAGAGCGGTGGATGACCAAGTTCGGCTACAAGTTGATGAGCGAGGAGCACGGGCCGCGAGCGTTGATCGACAACGCCAAACGCGCCGAGCGGGCGGGGTTCGACTTCGTGTCGATCTCCGACCACTTCCACCCCTGGCTGGAGAGCCAGGGCCATTCGCCATTCGCATGGAGCGTTCTGGGGGCGATCGCCGAGGCCACGTCGAAGATTGGCATCACCACCGGCCTGACCTGTCCGATCATCCGCTATCATCCGGCGATCGTCGCGCAGGCCGCCGCCACGCTGGCGGTGATGAGCGAGGGCCGCTTCACGCTGGCGGTCGGCGCGGGCGAGCGGCTTAACGAGCATGTGACCGGCGAGCGCTGGCCCTCGATCCCCGAGCGGCACGAGATGCTGGGCGAGGCGATCGACATCTTCCGCGCGCTCTGGGACGGTGGCGCGCACACGCTGCGGCGCCGGCATTTCACCCTCGACCACGCGCGACTCTACGACCTGCCGGACAAGCCCATTCCCGTCGTCCTGGGCGTGAGCGGCGAGCATTCCGTCGCGCTCGCCGCCGAGAAGGCCGATGGGATCATGGCCACCGAGCCGGACGCCGAACTGGTGAAGGCGTACACGGCCAAGGCCGGCAAGCCAGGCCCGCGCTACGCCGAGTGCATGCTGGCCTACGCCGAGAGCGAGGAGAAGGCGTTGGTGATCGCCCACGACCGCGCCCGTTTCGGGGTGTTCGGCTGGAGCGTGATGAGCGAACTGCCCACCGTCGAGGGCTTCGAGGCCGCCTCGCAGTTCGTGCGCCCGGAGGACGTGAAAGAGGGCGCGGGCCTCGGCCCTGATCCGGAGCGCCACCTGTCCGTCATCCAGAAGTACGTTGACGCCGGCTTCGACCATGTCGTGCTGTTGGGCGTGGGCGACGATCAGGCGGGCTTCATCGACTTCTTCGAGACCAAGCTGAAGCCGCGGCTCGGCTGAGGCAAGCTTGAGCGTTCCGCGCTCGACGCGCAACCTACGGTAAGCTTAAGGTTTTGGTTTTGCTGGCCTTCTATGCTGTCCCCTGCATCGGGGGGAGCCATGAAGGGCGTCGTTTTCAACCTGCTGGAAGTCGTGTTCACGCGCGCACATGGGGCAGACGCCTGGGACGACCTGCTGTACGCGGCCAAGGTCGGCGGAGCCTACACCTCGCTCGGCAACTACGACGACGCCGAGCTAGAGGCGCTGGTGGCGTGCACGGCCTCCTCCCTGTCGCTGACGCGCGAGCAGGTGCTGCGCTGGTTCGGCCGCGAGGCTATTCCGGTGCTGGCCGAACTGTATCCCGACCTGTTCCGTCACGCCTCGGCGCGGCCGTTCGTCAGCGGCGTCAACGACGTGATCCACGCCGGGGTGCGCAAGCTCTATCCCGGCGCGGCCTGCCCGCACTTCGGGATCCGCGAGACGCCTGACGGCCGCATGGCGATAAACTACCATTCCGAGCGCCGCATGTGTGCGCTGGCCGAGGGCTTCATCCAGGGCGCCGCCGACTGGTGGTGCGAGGAGGTCGAGGTCGAGCACATCGCGTGTATCGACCGCGGCGACCGCGGCTGCGAGTTCCAGTTGAATTGGGTGCAAGGCGCCAAGAACGCGGATGCCGCCTGAGGACGAGGACCGCATTCCTCGGTCGGATTTCGAGCGGCCGGAGCGGCGATTCGAGCGGGAGCGCGCCGCCAGGCTCGAGGCCGAGGCTATCGCCGAGAAGGGTCTGGTCTCCAATGCGCTCAAGTTCTCGCCGGCGCGAGGCGAGGTGCGCCTCTCCGCAGCGGCCGAGCGCGCTGGTTCTGCGCTGCAGCGTCGAGGACGACGGGCCAGGGGTGCCGTTCGACGAGCAGCGCCGCATGTTCGAGCCCTACGCGCAGACGGATACGCGCCGGCGGTGCGGGCCTCGGCCTCGCGAGCTGCGCCGGCCAGGTGCGCCTGATGGGCGGGGCGATCGCCCCCGAAACCGCACCGGGCGGCGACGCGAGGTTACGGCTTCAGCTTGAGCTTCCCATCGCTGAACAGGTGGTGGGAGGACCTTCTGAAGGAGACGCCCACGAGGCCCCGATCGCCGGACTGCGGGTGCTGGTCGCCGAGGACAACGAACCCAATCGCCGCGTCCTACAGGTGCTGCTGGCGCCCGCAGGGATCTATCTCACCTTTGCCGAAGACGGCGTGAAGGCCGTCGATGCGGCGACCCGCGGCGCATTCGACCTGATCCTGATGGACGCCAACATGCCGCGGATGGACGGCGTCGACGCGGTGCGCGCCATCCGCCGCCTGTCGGGGCCGGTGGCGGACATGCCTATCCACATGCTGACGGCCAACGCCTTCGAGGACGACGTCCGCGACTATCTTGCGGCGGGTGCGGACGGCGTGCTGGCCAAGCCGGTCGACGTCCACCAGCTGTATGGCCTGCTGGCGGCGGTCACCGCCGCGGTTAGCCGGCGCGCCGCGGCCTGAGCGAGGCTTGCGAGTCGTTCGCGCTGGCGCCGGCGCGCGACGCGGCTAGTTTTGCAGCCGATGAGCATCGCCCCAGCCTTGCCCGCGGCGGAAACGGCGGCCCTCACGCGCCGTGCGACGCTGCTGTCGGTGGCGACCGCCGCCGTGCTCGTCGCCCTGAAGGCAGCCGCTTGGCTGGCGTCTGGATCGGTGGCGCTGCTGGCCTCGCTGGCCGACTCCGGGCTCGATTTGATCGCCTCGCTGGCGACCTTCTTCGCCGTGCGCTACGCCGTCGCCCCGCCCGACGCCGAGCATCGCTTCGGCCATGGCAAGGCGGAGGCCTTCGCCAGCCTGTTCCAGGCCGGCCTGGTGTTCGCTTCTGCGGCGCTGATCTGCCGCGAGGCTGTCGGCGACCTGATGCGGCCGCATCCGTTGCGGCAGGAGGGCTGGGCCGTCGCCGTCATGGCGATCTCGACGGTGCTCACCGGGTTCCTGATCTCGGCGCAGACCAAGGTGCTGCGGCAGACGGGCTCGATCGCCGTCTCCGGCGACCGCGCGCACTACGCCTCCGATCTCGCGTCCAACCTGCTCGCGTTGGCAGGCGTGGCGGCGACCGCATGGCTGGGGATCGTCGGCCTCGACGCGTTCGCCGCGTTGGGCGTGGCGGCGCTTCTGCTCTGGGGAGCGATCGGCGTCTTCCGCGAGGCGGCCGGCCAGTTGCTGGACCGCGAGCTCAGCCCCGAGGCGCGCAAGCTGATCGTCGAGACCATCACGCGCGACGGCCGCATCACCGGCGTGCACCAGCTGCGCACCCGCGCCGCCGGGCCATATGTGCACATGCAGATGCACATCGACCTCGACCCGCAACTCAGCCTGGCGGACGCCCACGAGGTGCTGGTCCAGGCCGAGAAGCGCGTGCTGGAGGACTTTCCGTCGGCGGACATCATCATGCATGCCGATCCGCGCGGTCAGGCAGAGCCGCACGGCGGCGCTTTCGCAGAATCTCCGCGCGCCCCGGCGTAAAGCTAACGCCAACTTAAGACGTCAGGCGTTTCTTGGACCGTGTGGATTCGCCGGTTGAATCCGTTCCCAGCCTCCCGCCGAGATGAGCGTAGAACGCACCCTGCACCATTTTCCGCTCGATCCGGCTTCGCGCCAGGTGCGGCTGGTGCTGGGCGAAAAGCGGCTGGCGTTCGCCGACACCCCGGTGCGCTATTGGGAGCGGCCGAAGGCGCTGACCACGCTCAATCCCTCAGGACTGACGCCGGTGCTGGTCGAAGCTGGCGACGGCGAGCCGCTGGTGCTGTGCGAGAGCCGCGCCATCCTGGATCACCTCGAGGAGGCCTATCCCGAGGCGCCGCTCCTCAGCGCCGATCCGGCCGAGCGCGCTGAAGCGCGGCGGCTGCTCACCTGGTTCGACCGCAAGTTCGAGTTCGAGGCCGGCGGGCTGATCCTGCACGAGAAGATGGAAAAGCGACTGCTGGGCTTTGGCGCGCCGGAGCTCGGCAACCTGCGCCAGGGCCGCGATGGGCTGAAGAACCACCTCTACTACATGGAAACCCTGCTCTCGGGCCGCGACTGGCTGGCCGGCCGGAGGCTCTCCCTGGCGGATTTCGCCGCGGCCGCCCATCTCTCGGTCATCGATTATTTCGGCGACGTGCCCTGGCGGGACTTCGCCGGGGTGAAGACCTGGTACATGAAGCTGAAATCCCGTCCGGCCTTCCGGCCGCTCCTGCAGGACCGCTGGCCGGGGCTGACGCCAGCCGGCCATTATGACGACCTCGACTTCTGACGCCCGCGAAGCCCTGATCCGCGCCGAAGCGCAACGGCTTGGCTTCGACCTCTGCCGCTTCACCGACCTGGATGACGGCTGGCCCGCCGCTGCGCGCCTGGGCGAGTTCATCGACGCCGGCCGGCACGGCGAGATGGCCTGGATGGCGACCACTGCCGAGCGTCGCGCTTATCCCCGCGCCATGTGGGCCGATGCGCGGTCGGCGATCGTGCTCGGCGTGAACTACGGCCCGGCCGAGGATCCGCTCGCGGCGCTCGCCGAGCCGACCCGCGGGTCGATCAGCGTCTACGCTCGCGGCGACGACTACCACGACCTGATCAAGGGGCGGCTGAAGCAGCTCGGCGGCTGGCTGCAGGCGCGTTTCGGCGGTCAGCTGAAGGTGTTCGTCGACACGGCGCCTTTGCTGGAGAAGCCGCTGGCCGAGCGTGCGGGCGCGGGCTGGCAGGGCCGTCACACCAACCTCGTCAGCCGGGAGTTCGGCTCCTGGCTGTTCCTCGGCTCGATCCTCACGACGCTGGAACTGACGCCAGACGCGCCGGAGCCGATGAACTGCGGCAGCTGCACCGCCTGCCTTTCCGCTTGCCCGACGGAGGCCTTCCCCGCGCCGTTCCAGCTCGATGCGCGACGCTGCATCTCCTACCTGACGATCGAGCTGAAGGGCCCGATCCCGCGCGAGTTTCGAGCCAAGCTCGGCAATCGCATCTATGGCTGCGACGACTGCCTGGCCGTCTGCCCGTGGAACAAGTTCGCCCAAGCCGGCCGCGAGCAGAAGCTGGCCGCTCGGGATGCGCTGCACGCGCCGTCGTTGGCGGAGCTCGCGCGCCTGGACGATCCGGCGTTCCGCGCGCTCTTCGCCAAGAGCCCTGTCAAGCGCCTCGGGCGCGACCGCTTCGTCCGCAACGTGCTCTACGCCATTGGCAATTCCGGCGACATCGGCCTAGGGGCGGAGGCGGAGCCCCTGTTGGACGACCCGGCGCCAGTGGTCCGCGGCGCAGCGGTCTGGGCGCTGTGGCGACTGCTGTCGCCGCAGGCGTTCGACGCCCTGAAGCGAGCGCGCGAAGTCAGCGAGGGCGATCTCGATGTGATCGCCGAATGGGCTAGCGGCGCGGAACCGTGAAGGCGCAGGCTGGTTGAGCCCCCTAGCATACAGGAGCCCGACCATGGCCGACGGCCAGATCCTGCAGCCTGCCGAAACGCTGGTGCGGAACAGCCGCCCTAACCAGCCCAACGAGAGCGCCGAATACCGCAAGGCGCGCAACGCCCTGCTGGTCGAGGAGATCGAGCTTCGCCGCCACGTCGCCCGCGTCGCCGCCATGCGTCGCGCCCTGCCGCCCGGCGGGGAGGTGAAGGGCGACTACCAATTCATCGGCGAGGCGAGCAGCGTACAGGGCGCTAACCCCGTCGGGCTCTCCGAGCTGTTCGGCGATAAAGACACGCTCTTCGTCTACAACTGGATGTACGGGCCCAAGCGTGCGCGGCCGTGCCCCATGTGCACCGCGCTGCTGAGCTGCCTGGACGGCAACGCCGACCACATTCGCCAGCGCATCGCACTTGCCGTCGTCGCGCTCTCGCCGATCGAACGGCAGGTCGCCTTCAAGGTCGAGCGTGGCTGGAAGAACCTGCCGCTCTACGCCGACGTCAACGGCAAGTTCAGCCAGGAGTATCACGCGATCATGGACGATGGGATCGACACCGCGGCGATGAACGTCTTCACGCGCCGCGACGGAACCATCCGTCACTTCTGGGCCGCGGAGACTGGCTTCGTCCCCGCCGATCCGGGGGAGGACCCGACCACTGCGCCCGACCTGATGGTGCTGTGGAACGTGCTGGACCTGACGCCGGGCGGCCGTGGAACCGACTGGTATCCGAAGATCAGCTACTGACGGCCCCGCGTCGCTTCAGAACGCGATGTCGCCGAGGTCGCGCAGCCGGGGCAACAACTTGTCCTTTTCCGACAGCACCGGGTCGCCGTCGAGCGGCCAGGGAATCAGCAGGTCGGGGTCGCTCCAGATGATCCCGCCTTCGGTCTTCGGCGCGTAGAGGCCGTCGACCTTGTAGGCCAGCTCGCAGTCGTCGGTGATCGTGCAGTAGGCGTGAGCGAAGCCGCGCGGCACGAAGAGCTGCTCGCCGCCTTCGGCGGTGAGCTCGGCGGCGACCCAGCGGCCGTAGGTGGGCGAACCCTTCCGGATGTCGACGGCGACGTCGTAGATCGCGCCGCGCAGCACCCGCACCAGCTTGGCCTGCGGATGCGGCGCCTTCTGGAAGTGCAGGCCGCGCAGCGTACCCTTGCGCGCGCTGAAAGCCTGGTTGTCCTGCACGAAGTCGGCGTCGACGCCGGCCTCCGCCAGGGTGCGGCGGCTCCAGGTTTCGGAGAACCAGCCGCGCGCATCGCCATGGCGCTTGGGCGTGATAAGCAGGACCTCGGGGATGGCCAGCGGCGTGATGGACGTCATCGGATCCTGCAGCAGATTGGAGATCGCTTCGCATGGCGCGGGACGGCGTGAATGACAAGCCTCCGGCGCCACGGATCAGCGTCGTCGTGGTCGCTTACGAGAGCGGGCCGATGCTGGCCGATTGCCTCGCGGCCGTCCGCGCCCAGACGGTTCGTGATCTCGAGCTGATTCTCATCGACAACGCCTCGAAGGACGGCGCGGCGCGCGTCGCCGCCGCGCAGGCAAACGATCTGGTCTTCGTCCCCAACAGCGAAAACCTCGGCTTCGCCAAGGCGGTGAACCAGGGCGCGCGGTTGGCGCGCGGCCGCTGGCTGGTGCTGTTGAACCCGGACGCTTTCGCCGAACCCGACTGGCTGGCGGCGCTGTTGGCCGCGTCCGAGGCCTTCCCCGAACAGCGCTGCTTCGCCTCGAGGCAGTTGAAGGCTGATGACCCAGGCCGCCTCGACGGGATGGGCGACGTGATGTCGGCCGCCGGGTTCGGATTCCGCGGAGGCTACAACCAGCCGGACCCGGGATTGACCGAGCCCGCCTATGTTTTCTCCGCCTGCGGTGGCGCGATGATGATCGACCGCGAGCTGTTCCTGGAGATGGGCGGCTTCGACGAGCGGCTGTTCTGCTATTGCGAAGACGTCGACCTCGGCTACCGGCTGCAGTTGCGCGGCATCCGCACTCTGCTGGTCCCCAAGGCGACAGTGCGGCACGTCGGGTCCGCCTCGACCGGTGGCCCGCGCTCCGACTTCGCGGCCTTCCACGGCACGCGCAACCGGCTGTGGATCTACCTGAAGAACACCCCGCCGCTGCTGCTCGCGCTGACCTGGCCGCTGCATTTGCTGGCGACCGCTTTGCTGTTTTCGCGGCACGTCGCGCATGGCGAGATGGCGGCGCCCTGGCGCGGCTTCAAGGCGGCGCTTGGCGGCTTGCCGATCGCCATGGCCGCGCGGCGCGAGGCTCAGGCCGGCCGCAAGGTGGGCTCGCTCGGCATCGCCCGCGAGCTCTGCTGGAGCCCCCGCTCTCTGGTGCGAAGGCTCATCGTGCTCAAGCCTGCGACCACTCGATCAGCCGGCGCATGAAGCTGGCGCCGCGCTCCATCTGGGCGCGATCGACGTATTCGTCCGGCTGATGCGCCTGGAGGATCGAGCCCGGCCCGCACACCACCGTCGAGAAGCCAGCTTGCTGGAACTGACCGCCCTCGGCGGCGAAGGACACGGCGCGGGGCGGGCCGTTGTCGCCGGCGAGCCGGCGGGCGAAGGCCTCTGCCGCGCCTCCGGGCTCGGGCGCGAGCGGTGGCGTCAACGAGCGGTTGCGGATCTCGGCGCCAGCTTCCGACGCACGGGCTTTCAGCGCCTGGTCCAGCGCCGCCACCTGGGCATAGAAGGGCTGCAGGATCTGCATGGGATCGAAGCCTGGCGGGCAGCGCAGGTCGAACACGAACTGGCATTCGCGCGCCAGGATGTTGGCCGCTGTGCCGCCATTGACGACGCCGATGGTCAGCGTCGGGCCCTTCGGCGTGAACGGCGAGGCCGCGTCCGCCGCAGCGTCCAAGTCGGCGGCGAGCGCCTTCAGGCTCGCCATCAACGGTACGGCTTCCATGATCGCCGAGACCCCCTGCTGGGTCTGGCTGGAGTGCGCCTCGCGGCCGCGCACCGTGACGGTGAAGACGGCGATGCCTTTGTGTCCGTTCACCGCCTCCATCGAGGTGGGCTCGCCGACGATCACCAGGCTGGGCTTGGGCGTCTCCCGGGCGATCACCTCGATCATGTCAGGCGCGCCCAGGCAGCCCACCTCTTCGTCATAGGAAAAGGCCAGGTGCACCGGCCGTTTGCCGCTGGCGGCCAGTTCCGGGGTCGCGGCGAGCGCCAGCGCCAGAAATCCCTTCATGTCGCAGGCTCCCCGGCCATAGAGCCGGCCATCGCGTTCGGTCAGCTTGAACGGATCGGTGCTCCACGGCTGGCCGTCCACCGGCACCACGTCGGTGTGGCCGGAAAGGACGACGCCGCCGTCCTCGGCGGGGCCGATGGTGGCGATCAGATTGGACTTGGTCCCGTCGGCGTTGGGCACCCGTCGATGCGGCACCCCGTAGCCGTCGAGATAGGCCTCGACCCACTCGATCAGCGCCAGGTTGGAATCGCGCGATGTGGTGTCGAAGGCGACCAGCGTCTCGAGGATCTCGAGCGCTCGCGGCGTCAGGTCCTGGGCCATAGCCAAGGGATAGACCGCCTCGTAGACGGGGCAAAGGGTCCGCCGTCCGAAGGAGGACGATCGAGCCGCCTTGACCGTTACAGGTCAGGGCGAGACGGCTCCGCTTTCGCGCAGCTTGCGGATCGCCTCGTCGTCGAGGCCGAGCTTTTCGGCGAGCACGCTCTGGGTGTGCTGGCCGTGCAGCGGCGGGGAAGTATAGCGCTCGACCGGGGTGTGCGAGAAGCGCAGCGGATTGCGCACCATGGGAATCCGCCCGCCCGCGGCGTGTTCGATGTCGAAGATGATTTCGCGCGCCTTCACGTGAGGGTCGGCCACGACCTCGGCGAGGTTGTTGACGGGCGCATGAAGCAGCTTGGCCCTGGTGAACGCCTCGACCCACTCCGCGGTGGTGCGCCTCGCCAGGGCGCGCGCGACCTCGGCCTTGACCGCCTCGTAATTCTCGGCGCGCGCCTGCACCGTCCTGAAGCGCGGGTCGTGTGCGGCGTCGGCGATGTCGGCCGCCTCGCATAGCTTTGCAAAATTCGCGTCGCTCGAGCCCGCCACATAGATGTTCCCGTCCTGCGTCGCGAACACCTCCGACGGGATCTGGCGGGGCGTCTCACGGCGGTCGGGGGTGATCCCGGACAGCAGGTGAGAGCACAGCGCCATCGACATCATAGCCATCGACGACTCCAGTAGGGCCAACTCGATGTGCTGGCCACGTCCGCCGGCGGCGTCGCGCCCGTAGAGCGCGCCCAGCACGCCCACGGCGGCGTACATGCCTGCGGCGAAGTCCATCACCGGCAAGGTGCTGAGCTGCGGCGGTCCCTCGCCTCGCAGCAGGCTGACAAAGCCGGACATCGCCTGGGCGACTCCGTCCATCCCGGGGCGAGGCATGTAGGGACCGCTCTCGCCGAACCCGGACAGCGACAGGTAGACGATCTCCGGATTGAGGGCGCTGATCGCCGCATAGTCGAGATTTCGGCGCGCCAGGTCGCCGGGCTTGAAGTTCTCGATGAAGACGTCGCACTGCGCCGCGAGTTGACGGACGACCTCCTGGCCCTCGGCCATCGTCAGATCGACGATGATCGACTGCTTGTTGCGGTTATGGGTGACGAAGCAGACCTGGTCTGAGGTAGGCCGCCCTTCGGCGTCTCGCACGATGGCGCTGCCGGAGAGGAACTCAGAACTGCGCATTGGATCGCCGTCGGAGGACTCGACCTTGATCACTTCCGCGCCGAGATCCGAGAGGATCTGCGCAGCCCACGGGGCTGCGAACCATCGGCCGAGTTCGAGCACGCGGATGTTCTGCAGCGGCGGCGCGCCGCGTTCACTCTCGGTCATAAGCCACTTCCATTCGGGTACCCCTGCAGGTTCGACTATCTTTACGGATGAGTCCATTACCCCGAGCCGGCGCAGGGCTGGTAGGTTGAGCCGGAAACGTGAGGAGGACGCCATGAACGACGTCGCGAGCCCGACCATGCGCAAGGCGGCGATGCGCACCGCGCCGCCGGCGGATCATCGCGGCGAGTCCGATCTGCCGTTGGTGGATTTCGGTCAGGGGGTCGCCATGCAGCTGCTGCGCGTCGACCTGCAGTCCGGCCTCTGGATCGTACGCCAGCGGATGGAGGCGGGGCTCACCCTGCCGCGGCACCGGCACACCGGGGTGGTTAACGCTTACACGCTTACCGGCGCGTGGAAGTACCTGGAGTATCCGGAGGTCAATCGCGCGGGCTCCTACCTCTTCGAGCCGGCGGGATCGGTCCACACCCTGCACGTCCTGGAGGATGGCCCAACCGACGTCTGGTTTTCTGTCGCGGGCGCGAACCTCAACCTCACCGAGGAAGGCGAGGTGTACGAGGTGCTCGACGCGGCGCGGGTGCTGGGCGTCTACATGTCGCGCTGCTTCAAGGCCGGGCTCGCGCCGCCCGCCGTGATCGGCGCCGAAGCCGAAATCGCCGCTTACTGGGCTCGCACCTAGGGCTCAGCCCTGCTGGATGCGGCCCTCTGCCGGCAGCACGCCCAACAGCTCGATGCGGAAGATCAGCGCGGCGCCCGGTGGGATGCGGCCTGCGCCCTCGTCGCCGTAGCCGAGCTTGGGCGGCACGTAGAGGATCCATTCATCGCCGGGGCGCATCAGCTGCAGCGCCTCCTTCCAGGCGGGGATCAGGGCGCGTAGCGGCATAGCGGCCGGCACGCCGCGCTCATAGGACGAATCGAACACCGTCCCCTCGATCAGCTTGCCCTCGTAGTTGACCTTCACCTCGTCGGCGAGCTGCGGCTTCAGGCCCGTCGCCGGGCCGGAGCGGACGATCTTGTACTGCAGCCCGCTCGGCAAGGTCTGGACGCCTGCCTGCTTGGCGTTCTGCGCCATGAAGGCGTCGGACGCCGAGGTCTGGTCGGGCAGCGGCTTCTTGTGGCAGCCGGCGAGGGCGAGCGCCGCGGCGGCGCAGATGATCAGCTTACGGAACATGTCTCGCACGGCCCCTTCAAACCGCTCTGGGCGGATAACCTTCGGCGCGCAGGGCGCCCATGATCTCTTGGGTGTGCTGGGCGTCGCGGGTCTCGATCATGATGTCGAACTCAGCCCCCTTCGCCGGCACGTCGAGCGCCAGGCGGTTGTGCGCGACCTCGACGATGTTGGCGCCGTGGCGGCCGATGATCGCCGACACCGTCGCCAAGAGGCCCGGCCGATCGTCGCCGACGATCCGCAGGGAAACCAGCCGTTGGTCGCGCACCAGCTCGCGGGTCAGCACGGAGGCCAGCAGCCGGGTGTCAATGTTGCCGCCGGTGACCACCAGCCCGCACTTCTTGCCGCGGAACTTCTCCGGATAGGCCAGCAGAGCCGCCAGCGCGCCGGCGCCGGCCCCTTCGGCGACCGTCTTCTCGACATTGCAGTACAACGCCACGGCGCGCTCGAAGAACGGCTCCTCGACCAGCACCACCTCGTCGATCAGCGGCCGGGCGATGGCGTAGGTCAGGTCGCCGACCTGCTTCACCGCGATGCCTTCGGCGATGGTCGCGCCGCCGCTGGTGACGCCCATGTTCACGCCGCGCATCTTGGCGGTGAACGAGGGGTACATGGCGGGCTCCAGTCCGACGATCTTGATGTCGGGCTTCACGTGCTTGGCCGCCGTCGCCATGCCGGAGATCAGGCCGCCGCCGCCGATCGGGATCGGCAGCACCTCGAGGCCCGGCACGTCCTCCAGCATCTCCAGCGCCACCGTGCCCTGCCCGGCCATGACGTCGATGTCGTTGAACGGATGCACGAACACCAGGTCGCGCTCTTCGCACAGCTTCAGCGCGAAGGCCGAGGCCTCGTCATAACCGTCGCCGTCCAGCACCACGGTCGCGCCGTGGTTGCGGGTCTGCTGCACCTTCACGAAGGGCGTGGAGCGCGGCATGACGATGGTCGCTGGGATGCCCAGGCGCGCGGCGTGATAGGCCAGCCCCTGGCTGTGGTTGCCGGCCGAGGCGGCGATGACGCCGCGCTTCTTCTCTTCGTCGGTGAGCTGCAGCAGCTTGTTGAGCGCGCCGCGCTCCTTGTAGGCGGCGGTGAACTGCAGGTTCTCGAACTTCACCCAGACCTCGGCCCCCGTAATCTCGGACAGCGTCCGGGACGGGCGGCAGGGCGTGCGCTCTATGTGACCCTTCAACCGCGCTTGCGCGGCGAGGATGTCGTCGAAGGTCAAGGTCATAGGGAAAAAGCCGAGGCGTAAGAAGGCGCGCAACCTAGTGGGACGGGCGGGTTATCGCAATGGAGCGAAGGCGCGCGGGTCGAGGAGAAGTTCGAACCAAGAACTACACGAAATGCACGAAAGGCTCGCCGCGCTCAGCGCCCGTCGGCGATGCCCAAGGAAATGAATCACGGACCACACTCACCTTACGGACCACACGGTCGAGGGCGGGCACCAGAGAATGACTTCGACCGGCCGACGCCCGGCGATTCACCTCCAGCCTCGGCAATGAGGGGCGTCCGTGTAGTCCGTGTGGTCCGTGGTTCCTTGGAATCCGAGCTCACGGGAGCGCAGGGGAGGGCCGGCAAGGCTTGCGTGTACTTCGTGGTTCCACCTACGGATCGAACTCCGCCACCAGGTGCCCCGGAGCCACTTCCCTCAGCTCGGGGGCAAGGATCGGCGCATTGGGGTCGACCGGCAGGCGGGAGGGGGCGAAGCGGAAGGCGGCGCGCGGGTCGAGGGGGCTGGGCGGCTCGCCGGTGAGCTTGATGCGTTCGCGGCCGCGCTCGACGGCGGGGTCCGGGATCGGCGCGGCCGACAGCAGCGCCCGCGTATACGGATGCTGGGGTGCGCTGTAGAGCCGCTCGGCGTCGGCGCTCTCCACGGTGCGCCCGAGGTAGAGCACCAGCACGCGGTGGCTGATCTCGCGGACCACCGCCAGATCGTGGCTGATGAAGATCATCGCCAGGCCCATGTCCTTCTGCAGCGTGATCAGCAGGTCGATGATCTGGGCCCGAACCTGCACGTCGAGCGCGGAGACCGCCTCGTCGCAAATCGCCAGCTTGGGTCTCAGGATCATCGCCCGGGCGATGCCGACCCGCTGGTTCTGGCCGCCGCTGAGCTCGTGCGGGTAGCGGTTGATCAGCCCCGTATTGAGCTCGACGCGCGCCATCATCGCCCGCACCTCGGCGTCGCGCTCGCCGCGGGCGAGATCCGGCCGGTGGACGCGCAGCGGCTCGGCGATGGAATCGCCGATGGTCATGCGCGGGTCGAGGCTGGCGAGCGGGTCCTGGAAGACGATCTGCAGATCGCGGCGGGGCGCGCGCATCTCCTCGCGGTCGGCCTCGCCGATATCGCGGCCCATCACCAGGACGGAGCCGGCGGTGGGCGGAACGAGCCGCAGCACGGCCCGCGCCAGCGTCGACTTGCCCGATCCGCTCTCGCCGACCACGCCCAGGGTCTCGCCCTGTCGCACGGTGAGGCTGACGCCGTCGACAGCGCGCAGCATCCGGGGCTTGGTGAACAGGCCTTCGCGCAGCGGGAACCAGACCTTCACGTCGCGGGCGTCGACCACCACCGGCGCGTCCGGGTCGAGCGGCGCGCGCAACGGGCGGCCGCCGCGGTCAGGGCGGTCCAGCCTGGGCGCCGCCTCGATCAGCGCGCGGGCGTAGTCGGTCTTCGGCGCACGGAACACCTGCTCGACCGCGCCACCTTCGACGAAGGCGCCGTCCTTCATCACGCAGACCCGGTCGGCGACCCTGGCGATCACCCCCATGTCGTGGGTGATCATCGCCAGCGCGGTTCCGCTCTCGCGGGTGAGCTCGGCCATCAGGTCGAGGATTTCCGCCTGGACGGTGACGTCCAGCGCGGTGGTCGGCTCGTCGGCGATCAGCAGTTCGGGCTCCACCGCCAAGGCCGCGGCGATCATCACCCGCTGCCGCATGCCGCCGGAGAGCTCGTGCGGATACTGGCGGACCCGGCGCGCGGCGTCGGGGATGCGCACCTTCTCCAGCCATTCGCGGGCGCGCACCATGGCGTCCCGCCGCGAAAGGCCCAGGTGCATGCGCAAAGGCTCGGCGATCTGCTCGCCGATTCGCACGTGCGGCGTCAGAGCGGTCAGCGGATCCTGGAAGATCATGGTGATCTTCGAGCCGCGCACCCGGTTCAGCGCCCTGGGCTTCAGGCCGATCAGCTCCTGTCCGTGGAACTTCGCCGAGCCGCCGACCTGGCCGTTGGGCGCCAGCAAGCCCATGGCGGCCATGAAGGTCTGGCTCTTGCCCGAGCCGCTCTCACCGACCACGCCCACCGTCTCACCGCGCCGAACGGTGAGGCTGACGCCGCGCACCGCGCGGACCAGGCCGTCGGGGGTGTCGAACGACACGGTCAGGTGGTCGAGGGCGAGGACGGGATCGGTCAAGCTCAGCTTCCCGGCGAAAAATGCAGGAATTCGGCCAGCCTAGCCGCGGCGCGGGCGTTTTTGAAATCGCCTCCACGCGCGCGATCACTATAGTCCGGCGTGTGCCCGCCCACGCTTCCCCCACCCCTTTGCGCCCGGCCCTCTTCCTCGACCGCGACGGCGTGCTCAATGAGGATCAGGGCTATGTCCACCGCTGGGAGGATTTCCGCTGGATCCAGGGCGCCCGCGAGACGGTGGCGGCGTTCAACCGGGCGGGCTGGCTGGTCATTGTCGTCACCAACCAGTCGGGGGTGGGGCGCGGTTACTACAGTGAAGCCGATATGCACGCTTTGCACGAGCGCATGAGCGCAGAGCTGGCGCAATGCGGGGCGAAGATCGACGCTTTCTACTTCTGCCCGTATCACCCGGACGCCCCGGAAGCGGCCTATCGCCATCCCGATCCGCCGGATCGCAAGCCGAATCCGGGGATGATCCTGCGGGCGCTGGCCGAATGGCCGATCGACCACAGCCGCTCGGTGCTGGTCGGCGATAAGGACTCCGACATGGAAGCCGCGCGCCGAGCCGGCGTCCGCGCCGTGCGCTTCCGCGGCGGCGACCTGGCGCGGGCCCTGACCGCGGAGGGGTTGCCGTCGGACTGAGGCGGGCTGCGCACCGCGGGTCACCAAAAGACAATAATTTTCGTCTCTCTCTCATCCTCCCCAAACTGCGGAGCTTACCGTGCCGGACTGGATCTACGCCGTCATCCTGGGCGTCGTCGAAGGGCTGACGGAGTTCATTCCGGTCTCGTCGACGGGGATGCTGCTGCTGACCAAGGCGGCGCTGGGACTGCCGGACGGGTTCTGGGACACCTTTACGGTGCTGATCCAGCTCGGCGCCATCCTGGCGGTGGTGGCGCTCTACTTCTCCAGGCTGTGGGGCGCGGTCGTGCGGCTGCCCAGCGACCCGCAGGCCCGGCGCTTCGCGCTCAGCGTGATCGTCGCCTTCCTGCCCTCGGCCGTGCTGGGCGTCCTACTGCACGACTTCATCAAGAAGGTGCTGTTCGATACGCCCGCCGTGCAGTGCGTCTCGCTGATCGTCGGGGGCGTCATTCTGCTGTTCGTCGACCGCATCGCGCCGCCCCCGCAACGGCACGATCCGATGAAGCTGCCGTTGCTGACCGCGCTGGGCATCGGCCTCTGCCAGGTGCTGGCGATGATCCCCGGCACCTCGCGATCCGGCGCGACCATCGTCGGCTCGATGCTGATGGGCGTCGACAAGCGCGCGGCGGCCGAATTCTCGTTCTTCCTGGCGATCCCGACCATGGCCGGCGCATTCGCGGTGGACGCCTGGAAGAGCCGCGACCAACTCGCCACCGCCAACATCGAGCTGGTGGCGATCGGCTTCGTCGTCTCGTTCCTGGTGGCGCTGGGCGTGATCCGCGGCATGCTCGCCATCCTCACCAAGCGCGGGCTCGCCCCGTTCGGCTGGTTCCGGATCGCCGTCGGCGGCTTGGGCCTGGCGCTGCTGGCGCTGACCTAGCGCTTCCTCCCCGGCTTTGCCGGGAGAGGTGAAAGTCGCCTACGCCCCGCCGAGCAGGGCGCGGTCTTCCTGGTCGGCGTACTGGCCGCCCTTGCGGTAGCGGTAGAGGTAGGTCGGCAGCACCGCTTCCAGCGTGGTGGGCGTGAGGCCGAGCTCGCGCAGGCCGGGCGCCTGGCCGCTGGCGACGTTGTCAGTTTTCAGCAGCTCCACCTGGTCGGCGGTGATCGGCGGCGGCAGCACGCCGGCCACCAGATTGCCGAACGAGCCCAGCGGCCGCGCCAGCGCGAACGGCAGCGGAACGAGGAGACGCCGCCGATCGATCTCCTTCAACAGGATCTCCATGAGCTCGCGGAAGCTGAACTCCGCCGGCCCGCCGAGCTCGTAGGTCGCGCCGGCCGCGCCGGCCGCCGTGACCACCTGAGCCAGGGCCTTGCCGACGTCGCCGACGAACACCGGCTGAAAGCGGGTCGCGCCGCCGCCGATCAGCGGCAAAGCGGGGCTGAGCGTCGCCATGGCGGCGAAGCGGTTGAAGAAATGGTCGTCGGGGCCGAACACGATCGAGGGCCGCACGATCACCGCGTCGGGGTAGATTTCACGCACCGCCGCCTCGCCCTCGGCCTTGGTGCGGGCGTACTTCGAGACGGAGTTCGCGTCTGCGCCGAGCGCCGACATCTGCACCAGCCGGGTCACGCCCTGCGCGCGCGCCGCCTCGGCGACGGTCTTCGCGCCCATGGCGTGGATCGCCTGGAAGCCCTGCCGCCCGGTCTCGTAGAGCACGCCGACCAGGTTCAGCGAAGCTGAGGCGCCTTCCAGCGCCCGCTGCACGGATGCGACGTTGCGGATATTGGCCTGGACCACGTCGATCTGCCCGACGTCGCCGTGCAGGCGCATGTTGTAGGCCAGGCTGGGGTTGCGCACCGCCACCCGGATGCGCCAGCCGGCGCGGGCGAGCTGCCGCACCGCCTGAGCGCCGATAAAGCCCGATCCGCCGAAGACCGTGACGAGATTCTGCATGAGGTGCGCCGACCGCTCTTATTCGCCTTGCGAGACCCTGCCGATAGACGATGCGCCCGCGCGCCGCAATGCGATGCGCAAGCAGGCGTTGACCGCAATGGGGCGGCGCCATATGTAGCCGCCTCCCGATCCGACGGATCAGGGCCCAGGTGGCGGAATTGGTAGACGCGCTGGCTTCAGGTGCCAGTGGCTTAACGGCCGTGGAGGTTCGAGTCCTCTCCTGGGCACCATCGCCGGGTGGAGCTCTCACTGCTCCGGCCGATCGGCGCCTCTCACGATCCCAATCTGCACCCGCATAGCGCGCATCCTGAAACCTGCGCTTGAACCTTGTCGGCCTCTCGCTGGTTCTCGCCCGGGGCGCCGCCGGGACAGCTTTCGTGAACCTGACCGATCTGAGCCAAGCCGCTTTCGGCTGGGCGCCCCCGTGGGCGTACAGTCTCGTCATCATCGCGCTGGCCCTGGCGCTCGCGCTTGGCTTCTACGGGCTTACGGTGCGTTTCGTGCGTCGCCGCCTGCCGGCGCAGGGCGGCGAGTTCTGGCGGCCGCTCTTGATGCGGTCCCGCGCGCCGGGCCGTCTGGCGCTGGTGATCTGGGCGCTGAGCTGGGCGGTGCGCGCCGCGCCGCTGCCGGAAGAGCCTAGCCGCATCGTGCAGCACGGCCTGCTGATCGCGTTCATCGTGCTGGTCGGCTGGGTGGCGATGATCGCCGCCGATATCGGCGCCGCGCTCTACACGCGCCGCTACCGCGTCGACGTCGCCGACAACCTGCTGGCGCGCAAACACCTCACCCAGGTGCGGATCCTCAATCGCGCCACGACCATCGTGCTGATGCTGCTGACAGCGTCGTTTGCGCTCATGACCATCCCGGGCGTCCGGCAACTCGGCGTCAGCCTGCTCGCCGCAGGCGGCGCGGCCGGCATCATCGTCGGCCTCGCCCTGCAACCGGTGCTGTCGAACATGATGGCCGGGCTGCAGATCGCGCTCGCCCAGCCGATCCGCATCGACGACGCGGTGGTGATCGAAGGTGAATTCGGCGTCGTCGAGGAGATCACCTCGACCTATGTCGTGGTCCGCGTCTGGGACAAGCGGCGGCTGATCGTGCCGCTGAAGACCTTCCTCGAGAAGCCGTTCCAGAACTGGACCCGCACCACCGCCGACCTCATCGGCGTAGTGCTGTTTTACCTCGACTATTCGACGCCGCTGGAGCCGCTGCGCGCCAGGCTGAAGGAGATCGTCGAGGCCTCGCCGCTGTGGGACCGCCAGATCGTGGCGCTGCAAGTCACCGACCTGAAGGAGCGGACCATGGAAGTGCGCTGCCTGGTGGGCGCGCGCAATTCCGGCCAGGCTTTCGACCTGCGCTGCGAGGTCCGCGAGCAGCTGATCGCCTTCCTGCGGGACAAGTTCCCCCATGCCCTGCCGCGCGACCGGCTGGAGCTGCAGGCTGCGGTCGACGGCTGGGACGCCCCGCCGCGGGCCGGTTCGCGGGTGCAATAGGGTCTGTCGGTATGCGAGATTACGTTCTTGCAACGAGACTGCTGTCTCATTATTATGCCGGCAGCTTCCGCGCTTGCAAGGAGGGACGGACATGCCGCTCACGCCAGCCCAGATGGACGAGACGATGGACCAGCACTTCGGCTGCGAAGCGCGCGACGACGTGGCGGGCGTGCTCTCGACCATGGCTCGGGATGTCGAGCACGACATCGTTGGCTGGCCGACGGGGCCGACCCACGGACCCGAAGCGGCGCGGCCATTTTACGATGCGCTGTTCGCCGATCTCGCCGATGGCAAGGTCACGACGCTTCGCCGCCTGCATGGCGAAAACTTCCTGGTGGACGACAGCGTCTGGTCCGGTCGGGCGCCCGGCCGGCCATTCGGGCTGGAGGGCGGCAACCTGCCGCTCAGTTTCCGGCTGCTGCACGTGGTGGAGTTCGCCGACGACGGCGCGATCCGGCGCGAGAACGTCTGGGTCGATCTGGCCGCGATCCAGCAGCAACTTGCGCCGCGATGAGCGCCCCGCCGGCGGCCAGCGGCCGAGAAAACCAGAAACTCCGCACCCGCAAGGCTCTGTTGGACGCCGCCTCGCGGCTGCTTCGGAAAGGCGCGGCGCCGACCATCGAGGAGGTGGCCGAGGAGGCGCTGGTCTCGCGCGCCACGGCCTACCGCTATTTCCCGAGCCCCGAGGCGCTGATGCTCGAGGCGGCTGTCCATTTGCGCGTGCCGCAGCCGGACGAGCTGTTCGACGACTTCGGGAGCCTGGACGCGACGGCGCGCCTGCTGCGGGTGGACGAGGCGCTGCACGAGGCCGTGCGCGCCAACGAGAAGCCGCTGCGGCTGATGCTCGCCAGCCTGCTGCAGCAGAGCGCGTCCTCTGGCGCGGCCGAGCTCCCTGCGCGGCAGAACCGCCGCTCGGACCTGATCGGCGCGGCGCTGGGCCCGAGCGTAGCGGAGTTCGCGCCGCAGGCGCTCGAGGATCTGAGCTGCGCGGTGGCGATATTGGTGGGCACCGAGGGCTTCGTCGCGGCCAAGGACGTGCTCGGGCTGGACGACGCGGCCGCGCGCCGCGTCAAGCGCTGGGCGATCGCCGCCCTGGTCGATGCAGCGAGGCGACACTCTTCGGGCGTCGCGCCTGGTTAAGGCGTTCGCATCGCAACGATAACTTGTTCGCATGCGCGGGACCGCCTAATTACCGGACACTGGCTTGGCCGTCGTCGGATTCGGGCGTCAGGAACGGCCGCAAAGCCGAAGGCGGCGACCGACGTCGACCACGGTCGGAGTTCGAACGACGTGACCAACTACCTGCATCGTGGCGACCTTCCGGCGGGCGTGCTCGCCGATGCTACGGCGGTGGCGGTCGACTCCGAGACCCTGGGCTTGCGGCTCGGCCGCGACCCGCTGTGCGTCGTGCAGCTGTCTGACGGCAAGGGCGACGCCCACCTCGTGCAGCTCGACCGGGCGAGCTACGACGCGCCCAATCTGAAGCGGCTGCTGACCGATCCCGGCGTGCTGAAGATCTTCCACTTCGGCCGCTTCGATATCGCCATGTTCTTCCTGCATCTTGGGGTGGTGACCGCGCCCGTCTACTGCACCAAGATCGCCTCGAAGCTGGCTCGGACCTACACCGACCGCCACGGGCTGAAGGACATCACGCGCGAATTGCTGGCCGTCGAGATCTCCAAGACGCAGCAGAGTTCCGACTGGGGCGCGGCTGCGCTCAGCGGCGAGCAGGTCGCCTATGCGGCGTCCGACGTGCTGCACCTTCATGCGCTGAAGGCCAGGCTCGACGACATGCTCGCCCGGGAAGGCCGTGATGCTCACGCGCGCGCCGCCTTCGCCTTCCTTCCGCACCGCGCCTTGCTCGACGTCGCCGGCTGGGAAGACGTCGACATTTTCGCGCACACGTGAGGGGGCGATGACGGCGCCGGTCATCGTGATCTCCAGCGCCCCGCCCAACTTGCGGGCGCAGGTGCAGCGTTGGCGCCGCCGCTCGCGGTTTGTGCGGGCGATGCGGATCGCGCTGCCGACGACGATCGGCCTGATCCTCGCGGGACTCGCCGCCGCGGTCGCCTACAACACGCTGACCTCCGACCCGACCCCGGCCGGCGACACGTCTGCGCCGATCCGGTTGGTGAACCCGCGGTTCATTGGCCGCGACGACAAGGGCCGCGCCTTCGTCATCACCGCAGAGAGCGCGACTCGCGACCCGCGCGATTACCAGCGGGTGATGCTGGAGCGCCCCGCGCTGGTGGTGGACGAGCAGGGACCCGATCCGATGCGCCTGGTGGCCAACGAGGGCGTCTATCACGAGGGCGACTTTAAGCTCGACCTGCACGGCGGCGTGCGCCTCGTCGGCTCCAAAGCGGCGTTCGACACCGCCTCGTCGCTGTTCGACACCAAGACCGGGGAGGTGTTCGGTTCAGGTCCTATTCAGGGCTCAGGGTCTCTTGGAGAAATCACCGCGAAGTCCTATGCGATATACGGCAAAGGCGACCGGGTGATCTTCAAGGGCGGCGTGCACACGCGCCTGGATCAGAAATGAGAGCAGGCGACGGAATGCGATCGAGATGTCTTCCCCTAGGCGCGGCGTTCGGGGGCGCGGCGTTGGCGGGCCTGCTGCTGGCGGGACCGGCGGCGGCGCAGCTGGCGACGAATTCGAACGCGCCGGTCGACATCACCGCGGATGAGCTGGAGACCGCGAACAGCGCCTGCACCTCCATCTGGCGCGGTCACGCCGAGGCGCTGCAGGCTGACGCCCGGCTGCGCGCCGACACTCTGACGGCGGAGTTCGCCCTCAAGCCCGGCGGAAAGACCGGCGCCTGCGGCGACCTGCAGCGGTTGCGCGCCGAGGGGTCGGTTTACTATGTGACGCCGCAACAGAAGGTGCATGGCGATCTGGGCATCTACGAAGCGGCGTCCAGCACCCTGACCGTCACCGGCGACGTCGTCGCCACGCAGGGCATGAACGTGCTTCGGGGATCGAAGATGGTGTTCAACACCGAAACCGGCCAAGGCCGGATGGTGGGCGGCGCCAGCGGGCCGAACAAGGGCAATCGCCCGCGTGCGGTCTTTTATCCGAAGCAAAGCAACACCAACTCTTCGAACTCACGTCGCTAGACGCCAACGCGCAGGAGCCGACTTGAAGCAGGAGCGCTTCCCCTCTCTACCCGGCCTCGTCGGCGAAGGGCTCGTGGTCGACAACATCGGCAAGTCCTTCCGCGGGCGGCCGGTGGTGAAGGGCGTCTCGCTGCGTCTGGCGCGCGGCGAGGTGGCGGGGCTGCTCGGCCCCAACGGCGCAGGTAAGACCACCTGCTTCTACATGATCACCGGCCTGGTGCCGGCCGACTATGGCGCGATCTATCTCGACGGCGAGGACATCACCGACCAGCCGATGTACCAGCGCGCCCGTATGGGCGTGGGCTACCTGCCGCAGGAGACCTCGATCTTCCGCGGCATGACGGTGGGCGAAAACGTCATGGCCATCGTCGAGCTGCGCCAGAAGGACAAGAAGAAGGCCCGCGAAACGGTCACCGACCTGCTCGAGGAACTGCACATCGAGCACCTGCGCAACGCCCCGGCCGTGTCCCTCTCCGGCGGCGAGCGGCGACGCGTGGAAATCGCCCGCGCGCTGGCGTCCGAGCCGTCGTTCATGCTGCTCGACGAGCCGTTCGCCGGTATCGACCCGCTGGCGATCGCCGACATTCGCGAGGTCATCGCCTACCTGAAGAAGCGTGACATCGGCATCCTGATCACCGACCACAACGTGCGCGAGACGCTCGACATCATCGACCGCGCCTCGATCATCCACGCCGGTGAAGTGCTGTTCGAGGGCCGCCCCGACGAAATCGTCGACGACCCCGAAGTCCGCCGCGTCTACCTCGGCGACCGGTTCAACTAAAGCGCGCAGCTTCTCGCGACATCTCTCTCGCGTCGAGACGTGAAGAGGTGGTCTGCAATCTGCGCGGGTAGGTTGATTTCCCGCGACGAGCGAACAGGCGGGCGTCCGCCTTCGCCCACTTTCCGCCGCAAATTAACGAATCGGTGGGAATGCCTCGCCTAGCCTAAGCAAGAAGCAGGCCAGGGGGCGGTTTTGGCGCTAGGCGCACGTTTAGAGCTTCGGCAGGGCCAGGGACTGGTCATCACGCCGCAACTGCAGCAGGCGATCAAGCTGCTGCAGTTGTCGAATCTCGAGCTCGAGGCGTTTGTCGAGGCCGAGCTCGAACGCAATCCGCTGTTGTCGCGCGACGAAAGCGACAACGAGCCGGAGCGCGAGTCCGACGCCCCTGAGGCCCCGGCGGAAATTTCTGCCGATGCGGAAGCTCGCGCCGACCTGGACACCGCCTATGACGAGGCCTCGCCCGGCGAACGCGCCACCGGCGACGCGCCCGAGCCCGCCGCCGACGTCGGCGGCGCGGTGGATTGGTCCCGCGCCGGCTCTGGCGGCTCGTTCGAGGGGACATCCGACGATTTCGAGTCCGCGCTCAGCCGCGAGCAGACGCTCGCCGAGCATCTGCACGATCAACTGGCGGTCGCCCGCCTCTCCGGGACCGAAGCGGCCATAGCGAGCGTGCTGATCGACGGCGTTGACGAGGGCGGCTACCTGCGCCTCGAACTCCCCGAAACCGCCGAGCGGCTGGGATGCGCGCTCGAGCTGGTCGAGGCCGTGCTGAAGGTGATCCAGGGCTTCGAGCCGACCGGCGTAGGTGCGCGCGACGTGCGCGAATGCCTGATGCTGCAGCTACAGGATCGCAACCGCTACGACCCAGCGATGGCCGCGATGCTCGATAATCTGCAACTTCTCGCCCGCCGCGACTTCGCCGGCCTGAAGAAGGTTTGCGGCGTCGACGACGACGATCTCAGAGAGATGGTGGCCGAGCTGAAGGCGCTGACGCCCCGGCCCGGCGCGGCTTTCGGCGGTGAGCTGGCGCTGCCGGTCGCGCCGGACGTGTTCGTCCGCGAGGGCGCAGGCGGCCTCTGGCTGGTGGAGCTGAACAGCGACACCCTGCCTCGCCTGCTGGTCGACCAGCGCTACCACGCCCAGGTAAGCGCGGCGGCGCGCTCCGACCACGAAAAGACCTTCGTCACCGACTGCATGGCGCAGGCGAGTTGGCTGGTGAAGAGCCTCGACCAACGCGCGCGCACCATTCTCAAGGTCTCCTCCGAAATCGTGCGTCAGCAGGACGCCTTCCTCGCCTATGGCGTCGAGCACCTGCGGCCGCTGAACCTGAAGACCGTGGCCGAGGCCATCGGCATGCACGAGTCGACGGTCAGCCGGGTCACCTCGAACAAATACATCGGCACGCCGCGCGGCCTGTTCGAGATGAAGTTCTTCTTCACCTCGGCGATCAATTCCACCGAGGGCGGCGAAGCCCACTCGGCCGAGAGCGTGCGTCACCGCATCCGCCAGCTCATCGAGGCCGAGGCGAGCGAGACCGACGTGCATTCCGATGACAGCATCGTCGACATCCTCAAGGAAGCCGGCGTCGATATCGCCCGCCGCACGGTCGCCAAGTACCGGGAAGCGATGCGCATCCCTTCGTCCGTCGAGCGCCGCCGCCTGCTCAAGCACGCGGTCTGAGGGCGGGCCTTGGCGGCGCAGGCGTTGCGCACCATCTGATCACAAATGTCGGCCGCTCGCTCGAACACCCCGCCCTTGTCCGAGGTGGTGCGCACGCTTGTGCACGCCGACGCTCAGGCGCTCAGCCTCGGGGAGGTGGTCGACGCCTTCGGGACCAGCGCGCTGGCGAGCCTGCTGCTGATCTTCGGCCTCGCCTGTTCGCTGCCGCTGCCGCCCGGCGCCACAACCATCTTCGGTCTGCCCATCCTGTTGCTCGCGCCGCAGCTGGTGTTGGACCAGCCCGCGCCTTGGCTCCCTGAACGACTGCGGCGCCGCAGGCTCGCGGCGACCGAGATGCGCGGCGTGTTTGAGCGGATGATTCCCTGGCTCAAGCGCATGGAGGCGATCTCGCGGCCGCGACTGGGCTTCGTCGTCGGGGCGACGGGGCGCCGGCTGATCGGCGTGATCTGCACGCTCTTCGGCTTGGTCCTGATCCTGCCGATCCCGCTCGGCAACATGCTGCCGGCTGCGACGGTGAGCGTTTTCTCCCTGTCGCTGATCCAGAGGGACGGCGTGCTGGCGGCGGCAGGTTATGGGATTGCCGCAATCAGCGTCGGAGCTCTCATGCTCGCGGCGAATTTGATCGCAGCCGCAGCCAGAACCTTGCTCACGACGCTGACGCTCGCTTGACACCTTTAGCCGTCAGGCGCGTTCTTCTTGACATGCAAGTCCAAGTCACCGGGAAACAGGTTGACGTCGGCGATGCTCTGCGGGCGCGGGTCGCTGACGAACTCTCAAACACCATCGGAAAGTTCTTCGACCGCGGAGGCGGGGCGGAGGTGGTGGTCAGCCGAGAAGGACATTCCTTCAAGGTCGACTGCGCCGTCACGCTGGCGTCTGGCCAGCAGCTGACCACCCATGGCCTGGGTGGCGACGCGCACCTGGCCGTCGACGCCGCTGTGTCGAAAATGGAGAAACGGATTCGGCGCTACAATACGCGCCTCAAGGACCATCACCTGCAGGCGCTGGCCAAGCAGCAGGAGACGGCGGCCTACTTCGTGCTGCAGCCCACCGACTTCGAGGAAGACGACGACGGGCTGGACGGGTTCGCCTCGGAGGCCTTCACCGAGCCGATGGTGATCGCCGAAACCGAGACGCCGATCCGCACGATGACGGTTTCTATGGCGGTCATGCAGCTCGATCTGACCGAAGCTCAGGCAATTGTGTTCCGAAACGCCGCGCACGGCGGCTTGTCCGTGGTATATCGCCGCGCCGATGGGAATATCGGCTGGGTAGATCCAGAACGGACTAAAAATGGGGACGGGGAGGGCATAGACGGAACCGAGCGCGGCTAGCCGCGCTGAGCGTTCCGTCACGAAGGCCCGCTAGGAAGCGGCGCCTTCGGCAGCGATGTTTTGGGACACATGCAAATCGGCGACTTTCTCGATCGCAATGCGATCGCCTTGCGCGTGAGCGCGGCCAATAAGCGGCAGGCGCTGGCGGTGATCGCAGAGATCGCCGCACGCAGCCTAGGCCTCGACGCCGGCGACATCCTGGACGCGCTCGCCGAGCGCGAGCAGTCGGGGTCGACCGGCGTTGGCCATGGCGTGGCCGCGCCGCACGCCCGGTTGGATGGCCTGGAGCGGATGCGAGGGGTGTTCGTGCGCCTCGACCAGCCGGTCGCCTTCGATTCCGTGGACGACCAGCCGGTCGACCTGATCTTCGCCCTGTTCGCTCCACCGGACGCCGGCGCCGAGCACCTGCGCGCGTTGGCGCGGGTGTCGCGCATGCTGCGCCAGCCCGATCTGCGCGAGCAGTTGCGCAAGGCGCGCACCGCCGACGCCATTCACGCCCTGCTGGTCCAGGATCGCGGCGCGGCCCGCCCGGCGGCTTAGCGCATCGCGCACGAAAAAGCCGGCCGCTGTGACGGCCGGCTCTTCTCTTCTCCGAGATCGGGTCGTGCGGTCAGTGCACCGAGACGGGGGCCAATTCGTGGGCCAGGGCTGCGGCGACCGCGGAATCGCGATCGGTCAGAACCGCAAGCCGTTCGCCGTCTGCACGGTGTACAGCGTAAAGCGTCTGATCTGGATCAAGATCAAAGCCTTGGACCTGAGCCGAGGGAACGCTTGCAATGATCTCCGCCGCTTTCACAGGACGGACATAGACTAGGTTCGGGGCGCCGAGAGCAGCGAAAGCTTCAGTTGTTAACTCGGGTGTCATTAGGACCACCTCCAAAAACTCAACGCTTCGAACGGGCGCCGGTTCAGCCGACCGTTCTTTGTTGAGGCGCCGGAACATCCGCACGCCTTCATTTCGATCGCTTCAGGTTCAACCCGCCGTGCGAATGGGCACCGTGGTGATGCGCTTCTCCGATTCCGGCCGGGCGAGGTCGATGTGCAGCAGGCCATGCTCCAGCGTGGCCCCGGTCACCACCATGCCGTCGGCCAGCACGAAGCTGCGGACGAAGCCGCGCGCCGCGATGCCGCGATGCAGATAGGCTTCCTCGGCCCGGGCGTGATCGCCGTCCCGCCTGCCCTGGATGGTGAGCTGGCGATCCTCCACCGTCACGCCGAGCTGGTCGGGCGTGAAACCCGCCACCGCCAGCGTGATGCGAAGACCACCCTCGCCGCGATCCTCCACATTGTAGGGCGGATAGCTTTCGGCGGCGGCCTTGGCCGCGCGCTCGATGAGGCTGCGAGTGTGCTCGAAGCCCAGCAAGAAGGGGCTGTCGAAGATGATCGACCGATTCATGTGCGCGAAGAGTCCTCAACCTTAAGCGACTCTCCGATCGGGCCGCCCGGCAGCGGCGCGGCTCGACCGGACACCGGTTATGTGGGAATCCCCGGACGGCTGCGCAATGCGCGGACTCAGACCTCCAGGCGAACCGAGCGCAGGCGCAGGGCGTTGCCGACGACGCTGACCCAGGAGAGCGCCATGGCCAGCTCCGCCAGCTGCGGCGAGAGCAGCACGCCCAGGGTCGGATAGAGCACGCCCGCCGCCAGCGGCACGCCGGCGACGTTGTAGAGAAAGGCGAACACCAGGTTCTGGCGGATGTTGGCCATCACCGCGCGAGAGAGCCGGTGCGCCCGGACCAGCGCCGCCAGTGTCGATCCTCTCCAGGCGCTCCAAAGCCTCGGCGTTCTTGATCAACACGCCCGCGCGGGCGCTCCGGCCGACCCCGACCCCGACCCCGACCCCGACCCCGACCATGATCGACATCGGCGTCGCGAGGCCCAGCGCGCAGGGGCAGGCGATGATCAGCACCGAGACCGCGGCGATCAGCCCGTAAGCCATCCGCGGCTCAGGTCCCCATGCCGCCCAGGCTGCGAAGGCGATCGCGGCCACCGCCAGCACGGCCGGGACGAACCAGCCGGCCACGACGTCCGCCAGCCGTTGGATGGGCGCGCGGCTGCGCTGCGCCTCCGCCACCAGCTGCACGGTCCGCGCCAGCATGGCGTCGGCGCCGATCCGCTCGGCACGCATGACGAAGGAGCCGGTGGTGTTCAATGATCCGCCGATCACCTTATCGCCGGGCGCCGATCAGCCACCACTGGCTGGACTCCACCCACATCACCTTCGGCGTGGTGACTGCGGGCTAAGTGCATGGGCACTGGAAGCTGGAAGGCTCCGCCTTCAAGGGGCGCGAGCCGGACGAGGGGCGGCGTAGCGCCGAGCACGACGATCTCGACGCCCTGGTGCTGGAGAGCGCGGTCCACTTCGACCGCGCCTGGACCGTGTTCGGCCGCGCCGAACGAACCGAGACCAAAGAACTGACGACGGCCGGCGGTCATCACGGCCCAGTTTACACGGTCGGCAAGATATCGCTCGGCGCGATCCGCGACTTCCAGATCGCCCCACACGTCAGCTTCGGCGTGGGTGGACTCTATGCGGTGAATTTCGTCCCGGTCCGGCTGAGGCCGCTCTACGGAGGTTCGCCGGACGGCGCGATGGGGTTCGTCAGGTTGAGGTTGCAATAGCCGCCGTGACGGTGGTTTTCGCCGCTGTTCAAATCGTGGTTGTATGAACGGGCCGTAATCAATCCGGCCAGTTGCGGGATCCACGTGCAAGCACCGATCGCTGCCGAAACGCGCGTCGCCGACAGCGGGCTTCGGCCACCGCTGGTGGTCGACCTCGACGGGACGCTGGTGCGAACCGACATGCTGCACGAGACCTTTGCGGCGGCCTTCTTTCGCAATCCCCTGCTCACGCTCTGGGTGGTCCTGCGGGCGCTGCTGAAGGGCCGCGCCGAGTTGAAGCGGGCGTTGAGCGGCCTGGCGGAGGTCGAGGTCGAGACCCTGCCGTGGCGGGCGCCGCTGATCTCCTATCTACAGGAGCAGAAGCGGCTCGGCCGCGAGATCCATCTGGCGACCGCGTCGCACCATTCGATCGCCCGCGCCGTGGCCGACTACGTGGGCCTGTTCGACCGCGTCTACGCCAGCGACGGCCAGCGCAACCTCAAGGGCCGACGTAAGGCCGAGCTGCTGGCGCAGGAGTTTCCGGACGGCTTCTGCTACGCGGGCGACTGCGGGGCGGATCTCGCTGTCTGGCGCATCGCCTCGGGCGCGGTGGTGACCGCACACCGGCCGCTGGCCGAACGGGCTCGCGGCCTGACCGAGCTGGAACAGCATTTCCCCGACGATCGGGCCGGCCTGAAGACCTGGTTCGCGGCCGCCCGCCCGCACCAGTGGAGCAAGAACCTGCTGATCCTGGCGCCGACGGTGCTGGGCTGGACGCAGGTCACGGCGGCGGGCTTCGCGGCGACGCTGTGGGCGCTGGTGTTGATGTGCCTGATGAGCTCGCTGACCTACCTCATCAACGACATCGCCGACGTTCAGGCCGACCGGCGTCATGCGCGCAAGTATGCCCGGCCATTCGCGGCTGGGCGGCTGAAGATCCGCGACGGCCTCATCGTGGCCGTGCTCGGCATTCCGTTGGTCCTGGCCGCGGCCTGGGTGCTCGCCTCGCCCGCGACGGCGACCTGCCTGCTGGCCTATGGCGTGGTGACGCTGGCCTATTCGTTCGGCCTGAAGCGGGCGCCCATTCTCGACTGCACGCTGATCGGCGTGCTCTTCAGCTTCCGCATCGCCACCGGCGTGGTGGCCGGCGGGATGGGCTGGTCGCCGTGGCTGATGACCTTCTCGCTGACCCTGTTCTTCTCGCTGGCGATGGCCAAGCGGCTGACCGAGCTGGTGGCGGGCGGGCCCTCGGCATCCGGTGTCGTCCGCGGCCGCGGCTACAAGTACGAGGATCGCAGCATCGTGCTGGCGTTCGGGACGGCGGCCTCGACGCTCTCGATCCTGATCGTGGTGCTCTATCTGGTCGACGAGGTGTTCCCCGCCGGGACCTACCGCGACCCGGCCGCGCTGTGGGCGATCCCGCCACTGCTGTTTCTCTGGATCGGCCGCATCTGGCTGCTGGCCAACCGCGGCGAGATGCACCATGACCCGGTGATCTTCGCGTTGCGTGACCGCGTCAGCTACCTGCTCGGCGCCCTGGTGGGCGCTGCCTTCCTCGCCGCCCTGCTTTGACCGAACTCCTTTCGACCGATCGGCTGGCCTCCTGGGGACGCGTCATGCGCGCCGTTCACCGGGTCGCGCGCCCGCACTGGCGCGACGAGCTGGCGCCCGCCGTTCGCGCCGCCGCCGGCGATCCGGGCCGTGGCCTGGCGGTGGGCCTCTCGCGCTCGTACGGCGACAGCGGCCTGAACCCGGACGGCGCCCTGGTGGTGATGAGCGGGCTCGACCGCGTCTACGCCTTCGACGTCGAGACGGGCGTCGTGCGCGCCGACGCCGGCCTGTCGCTCGACGCCCTGATTCGGCTCGCCCTTCCGCGCGGCTGGTTTCCGCCGGTGCTGCCCGGCACCCGCTTCGTCACCCTGGGCGGCGCCGTGGCCAACGACGTGCACGGCAAGAACCACCACCGCGCGGGGACCTTCGGCCTTCACGTGCGGCGCCTCGGCCTTCTGCGCACCGACGGGACGCAGCACGAGCTTGCCCCCGGGGATCCGCTGTTTGCGGCGACCATCGGCGGGCTCGGCCTCACCGGGGTGATCGCCTGGGTCGAGCTGCAACTCGCGCCCGTCTCCGGGGCCTGGCTGGACAGCGAGGACCTGATCTTCCACAGCCTCGACGCCTTCTTTCCGCTCGCCGACGACAGCGAAGAAGGCCACGCCTATACCGTCGCCTGGCTGGACTGCGCGGTCGGCGGCCGGGCGCTGGGCCGCGGCGTCTTCACTCGCGGCAATCCTTCGCCGGACCCCGACCGCTCGCTGCACGGACCGCCGCGCATCGTCGTCCCGTTCGACGCGCCCGCCTGGCTGCTCAACCCGCTCACCGTGCGCGCCCACAACCTCGCCCGCTTCACCGCCAAGGCGATGCGGCGGGGCCGCTGGCGGACTCACTACGACCCGTTCTTCTTTCCGCTGGACGCCATCGGCTCCTGGAACCGGATCTATGGCAGGCCCGGCTTCTTCCAATACCAATGCGTCCTGCCGACTGACGCTGCGCGCCCAGGCGTCGCCGAGTTGCTTTCGCAAATCACCCGAAGCGGGCAAGGATCGTTCCTGGCGGTGCTGAAGACCTTCGGCGCGCTGGATTCCCCCGGACTGCTGTCCTTCCCGATGAAAGGCGCCACCTTGGCCCTCGACTTCCCCAACCGCGGCTCGGAGACGTTGGCCCTTCTGGGCCGGTTGGACGACGTCGTCCGCGAAGCCGGCGGCCGGCTCTATCCGGCGAAGGACGGGCGGATCAGCGCGGCGATGTTCGAAGCCGGCTACCCGCGGCTCCCCGAGTTCGCGCGCCATGTCGACCCGGGCCTCAGCTCGGGCTTCTGGCGCAGGGTCGCGCCGTGAGCGGCGGCCGCGTCGTCATCCTGGGCGCGACCTCGGCCATGGCCGAGGCGCTGGCCCGCCTCTACGCCGCCGAGGGCGCGAATCTCACGCTGGTCGGCCGCCGCGCCGACCGGCTGGAGGAGATCGCCGCCGACCTGCGCGCCCGCGGCGCATCCGGCGCCCAGGTCGTCGCCGCCGACCTCGTCGACGCGAGCCGCGCAGCCGAGCAACTTTCGGCCTGGGCCGCAGGCCCTCTCGAGGCCGTCCACCTGTTCTACGGCGTGTTGACCGACCAGCCGCGAGCGGAGGCGGACCTCGCCTACGCCGAGGCCACGCTCGCGGTGAACTTCACCAGCGCCGCGCTCTGGTCGCTGGCGGCCGCTAACCTGCTGGAGAGCCAGCGGCGCGGCGTGCTGGTGGTGGTGGGCTCGGTGGCCGGCGATCGCGGTCGCCAGTCCAACTATGTCTATGGCGCGGCCAAGGCGGGCCTCGGCAATCTGGTGCAAGGGATCGCCCACCGACTGGGGCTGCGGGGCGGCGAGGCGCGCGCGGTGCTGGTGCGGCCGGGCTTCGTCGACACGCCGATGACCGATCACCTGGAGAAGGGCGGGCCGCTGTGGGCCAAGCCCGAGGCGGTCGCCCGCGCCATCCGCAAGGCGGCGAACCGCAAGGCTCCGGTCGTCTACGTTCCCTGGTTCTGGCAGATCATCATGCTGATCATCCGGCTCCTGCCGGCGCCCATCTTCCACAAGCGGCCGCTATGAAGACCGTCGTCGTCACCGGCGCCGCCGGCCTGGTCGGACAGAACCTGATCCCCCGCCTGAAGGGGCGGGGCTATCGAATCGTCGGCATCGACAAGCATCCGACCAATACCGCCCGCTTGCGCGAGTTGCACCCCGACATCGAGGTGATCGCCGCCGACCTCGCTCAGCCCGGCGCCTGGAGCGACGCCTTCAGGGGCGCCGACGCGGTGGTGCTGAACCAGGCGCAGATCGGCGGCCTGGAGCGCGGCCCCTTCGTCGCCAACAACGTCACGGCGTCGGAGCACATCCTGGCGGCGATCGCGCAGCATGGAGTCCCGTACTTCGTGCACATCTCGTCGTCGGTGGTGAACTCCCAGGCCCACGACCTCTACGTCGAGACCAAGACCGCACAGGAGAAGCTGGCCGACGCCTGCCCCATTCCACACGTCGTGCTGCGGCCGACGCTGATGTTCGGCTGGTTCGACCGCAAGCACCTGGGATGGCTGCGGCGCTTCATGGACAAGTCGCCGGTCTTCCCGATCCCCGGGAACGGCCGCTTCCGCCGGCAGCCGCTCTACGTCGGCGATTTCGCCTCGGTGATCGCCGCCGCGCTCGACCAGAAGATCAGCGGGACCTACGACATCTCTGGCCGCACCGAGGTCGATTACGTCGACCTGATCGCAGCCATCAAGCGCATCGCCAAGGCGCGCGCACAGATCGTGCACATCCCCTATCGGCTGTTCTGGGCGCTGCTCTGGCTCTATGCCCGCATCGACCGCGACCCGCCGTTCACCACCAATCAGCTGGAGGCCCTGGTGATCCCCGAGGTGTTTCCGGTGATCGACTGGCCGGCGATCTTCGGCGTCGCCGAGACGCCGCTCGAGCAGGCGCTGGCCGAGACCTATCTCGACCCGCGCTATAGCCACATCGTGCTGGACTTCTGATGGTCAGAACCGTCGTCATCGGCGCCGGCGCCATGGGGCTCGCCGTCGCGCACTACGCGCTGGGGCTCGGCCACGAAGTCGAAGTGATCGAGGCCGACCGCGTGCCTGGCGGCATGGCTGCGCACTTCGACTTCGACGGCCTGTCGATCGAGCGCTTCTACCACTTCGTCTGCAAGCCGGACGCGCCGACCTTCGCGCTGATGAGGGAGCTGGGGATCGCAGGCGAGATGCGCTGGCGGGAGACCTCGATGGCCTATTTTCGCGGCGGCAAGGTGCACAAGTGGGGCGACCCCATCTCGCTGCTGACCTCCTCGCTGCTCAATCCCATCGAGAAGTTCCGCTACGGCCTGCACGTCTTCCTGACCTCGAAGCGCAACAGCTTCGATGACCTGGAAAATGTCCGCGCCCGTGACTGGATCGAGGGCGGTTCGGGCAAATCCGTCTACGCCAAGCTCTGGGCGCCGCTGATGGATCTGAAATTCTATCAGTATGCGGAGGACATCTCCGCCGCCTGGATCGCCACCCGAATCCGCCGCATCGGCAATTCCCGCAAGTCGCTGCTGCAGGAAGAGCTGGGCTACATCGAAGGCGGCTCGGAGACGCTGGTCGACGCCCTGGTCCTATCGATCGAGGCCAAGGGCGGAAAGATCCATCTGGGGACGCCGGCGCAGAAGATCGAGGTGGCCAATGGCAAGGTGACCGGCGTCACCGCGGGCGACCGCTTCTTCCCCGCCGACGCGGTGATCTCCACCGTGCCCACGCCGCACGTCGCGCGGCTGGCGCCCGACCTGCCGGAGAGCTTCCGCAACGCCTACGACCAGATCCGCAACATCGGTGTGATCTGCGTGGTGCATAAGCTGAAGCGGCCGGTGACCCCGCACTTCTGGGTCAACGTCATCGAGCCGGGCATGGAGATCCCTGGCATCATCGAGTTCTCCAACCTGCGGCCGATGCCCGACACCGTGGTCTACGTGCCCTACTACATGCCGACCGACCATCCGAAGTGGTCGTGGAGCGACGAGCAACTGATCGCGGAGAGCTTCGGCTATCTGAAGCGCATCAACCCGGCGCTGAGCGCAGACGACCGCCTGGCCAGCAAGGCCGGGCGCCTGCGCTACGCCCAGCCGGTCTGCGAGCCGGGCTTCGCCGCCAAGCTACCGCCAGTGCGCACGCCGATCGAGGGTCTGCAGATCGCCGACACCTGCTTCTACTACCCCGAGGACCGCGGGGTCTCCGAGGGCGCGCGCCTCGCTCGCGAGATGGCGCTGGCGATCGGCACGGACCACCAGCCACGTCGGGAGCCGGTGTATCGATGAGCGGGATCCGCGCCGCCGCCGCTCGCGCCGCGCCCTGGGCGCTGATGCTGATCCCGGCCTGGCTGGCCGTCTGGACGGCGCACGCCATCTGGCTGACTTACTCGCCAGTCCCGTTCAACGACCAGTGGGTGAACTTCGCGGCCATTCGTGACGCCCGTATCGGCGGCTGGCTGAACTATCTGTTCTCGCAGCACAACGAGCATCGGATCCTGTTCCCGCGGCTGGTGTTTCTCGCCGACCTGGCGTGGTCGCATGGGAACAACGCGGTCAATCTGATCGCCATCGGCGTGATCCAACTGGCCGGCGCGGCCTGCTTCGCCCGGATGGGGCTGAACCAGCGTCTCACCGCTCTTGGCGTCCTCGCCTTGAGCACAGCGGTGGCGACGACGGTCACGCTGATGCAGTGGGAGAACCTGTTCTGGGGGTTCCAGGTCTCCTTCGTCGCGGTCTACGCAGCAGCGGCCTGGGCGCTCTACCTCTATTTCCTGGCCGCCGACGAAGGCGGCGAGGTGCGCTGGGGCGTGATGGTCGCGGCCATGGTTCTGCTCGTCGTCGCCACCTTCAGCATGGCCAACGGGGTGTTCGCCGGCGTCGCCATGGCGATGGCGGCGGTCGTGACGCGCAGGAGCCGCCAGGCCGTCGCCGTCGCCGTCATAACGACCGCGCTCCTCCTCGCCGTCTATCTCTACGGCTATCACCGGATCGAGGCGCATTCGCCGCCGGAGCTGGCGCTGCATCACCCGGGCCGGTTCCTGTATTACGTCGCCATCTTCACCGGAAATCTGTGGACGCAGAACGGCGAGGCGGCGGCGCTGATCGGCCTGGTCGGCTTCGCCCTGAGCGCGGGCATGCTGTTCGTGCTGGTCCGCAAAGGCGCTGCCGATCCGGTGCGGACAGCGCTCTTCGGCATCGTGCTCTTCGTCGGCATGAGCGCGGCGGTGACCAGCGTCGGAAGGCTCAGCTTCGGTGTCGAGCAGGCGCTGGCGTCACGCTACATGACGCCGACGGCCTACTTCTGGGCGGCCCAGGCCCTGTTTTGGGCGCTGACGCTGGAGCGCGACGCGCCGCAATGGATGACCCTGCGGCGTGACCCCGAGGCCTGGACGCTGACGCTCCGGCGTGGACCGCGGTCATGGGTGCGGCTCGGCTTCGGCGCCGCCCTTATATTGGTGCTCTGGCGGCTGGTGCTGTTGCAGCAGTTCGGCGAGTATCAGGTCCTGGCCACGCGTGAGCGCATCATCAGCGGATCCAGCGCGCTGCTGAGCGGCCTGCGCGACGACCAGGGAATCCGCGATCTCTACCCCTTGCCCGAACTGGTCGCCGAGCTGCGCCCCGAACTGCGAGAACGGCGCCTGACGATCTTCGAGAAGCCGGCGGGGGCGACGATCGGCCAGCCGTTGCGCGCCCGGATCGTCACTGGCGCGAACGTCTGCCGCGGCTTCATGGACGTGCTCGAACCGGCGAAGGACGGCGACGGCGTCTGGCGCGCGCTCGGCTGGGGCTGGGACGTGCAGGCGAGGCGCAGCTTCGAGCGCGTGGTGCTGACGGACAGCGGCGGGCAGGTCCTGGGGATCGGGCTGAGCGGCCTGCCGCGGCTCGACGTCCCCAAGCTGGTGAAGGACGTTCGCGACGATCACGCGGGCTGGCTCGGCCGCCTGCGCCCGGGCGCAGGTCTCGAGGTGATCGCCTATGGCGTCACCCGCACGGGAGACGCGTGCGAAATCGGCCGAAGGGCGTACCAGCCATGATCGCCGGCCGGCTGCGCCAGCTCATCGCCTTCTACTGGAACGGGGTCTTCCTGAAGTTCCTGCTGGCCGGCGGTCTGGCGGCGTTCGCCAACTTCGCCAGCCGCATCGCCGTGCAGCCGCTGGTGGGCTTCAAGGTCGCGCTGGTGATCGCCTTCTTCGTCGGGCTGACCGTGGCCTTCGTGCTCAACCGCGCCTTCGTCTTTCCAGCCTCGGGCAAGCCGCTGCGTCAGGAGATGAGCTGGTTCCTGCTGTTCAACCTGATCGCGTTTCCGATCATCATCGGCGGATCGGTGCTGTTGCGCGACTATGTGTTCGGCCACGTCCTTCCGCCGGCCCTGGCCGAAGCCGCAGCGCACGGCGTCGCCATCATGATCCCGGTCGTGTTCAACTTCGCCGCCCACCAGCTGGTGACCTTCGCCAGGTCGAAAGGCGCCTGATCTTGCCGTCGCCGGGCGAGGGGGTATTTTCAACTGATGAACGCGATCCAGGAAGAACTCTCCGACCTCTACCGGTCGCGGTTCGAGGCCAGCGGGCTGAAGAAGCGCCGCGCCGTCTGGCAGACGCTGAACGACGCCTTCTTCTCGCGGCTGATCTCGCCGGACGACGAGGTGCTGGAGCTCGCCTGCGGCTATGGCGAGTTCATCTCGACGATCCGCGCCAAGCGCAAGTTCGGCGTCGACCTCAACCCCGACACCGCGGGGCGGCTGCCCGAGGGAGTCGAATTCCGCAACGCCTCGGCGGACGACCTGAGTTTCATGGCCCCCGGCGGCGTCGATGTGGTCTTCACTTCCAATTTTCTCGAGCACATGCCGGACAAGGCGGCGCTGTCGCGGGTGCTGGCGGAGGCGCACCGGGTGCTGAAGCCGGGCGGCCGGTTCATCGTTCTCGGCCCCAACATCCGCTTCGCCTACCGCGAATATTGGGACTTCTACGACCACCACCTGCCGCTCTCCGACCGCTCGCTGAGCGAGGGACTGGTGGCGGCGGGGTTTTCGATCGAGCGGGCGATCCCGCAGTTCCTACCCTTCACCATGGCCGGCAAGACCCCGGCGCATCCGCTGCTGATCCGCGCCTACCTGGCGCTGCCGCTCGCGTGGAAGGTCCTCGGCAAGCAATTCCTGATCGTCGCGCGCCGCTGACGCCCACCCAAGGTGCGGGCTGGCGGAAGGCCGGCAATTCAAGTCATCCTCTTCTCGCGGCGCGGTTCCGTCAGGACGTCCGACGGGCCGTTCGTGACGGAGGGGGAAGACATCCATGTCATTTACCAGCGAGTTCAAGGAGTTCATCGCCCGCGGCAACGTCGTCGACTTGGCGGTCGGCGTGATCATCGGCGGGGCTTTCGGCAAGATCGTCAGCAGCCTCGTCGATCAGGTGATCATGCCGCCGATTGGCCTGGCCACCGGAGGCATCGACTTCGCGCAGATGAAGGTGGTGCTGAAGCCCGCCAACGCTGCGGCAAAGCAGGCCGAGGTGGCGATCCAGTACGGCGCCTTCATCAACACCATCATCCAGTTCCTGATCGTCGCCCTGGTGATCTTCGTTGTGGTCAAGGGGATCAACAGCCTGCGCCGCAAGGAGGCCGAAGCGCCCTCGGCGCCGCCGGCGCCCACGCGCGCGGAAGCGTTGCTGGAAGACATTCGCGACGCGATCCGCAGCGGGAAATAGCGCCGGCTACTGCAGCGTCGGGATCATGGCGGCCGCCGCATCGCGGCAGGCCGCCTCGCACTCGCCGCAGGCCTCCGCGCAGATCCGGCAGTGGAGCATGTCGGCGGCGTGCCGCTGGCACTCGCGCGCGCAGATGCGACAGGCGTCCTCGCAGAGCTGCAGCATGCGCGCCATGAGTTCGGCGTTCGAGCCGGTGCGCCGGCTGCCGAGCGCGCCGGCGGTCATGCAGACATCGGCGCAGTCCAGGCAGGCGCGGATGCACTGGGTCAGCTGCGCCGCCATCGGCTCGCCGATGCACGCGTCCGCGCAGGCGGTGCAGGCCTGGGCGCAGTCGTAGCAGTGCTCGACGCAGCGGATCAGCGCCTCGTTGGCGTGGCCGTGCATCTGGGGATGGGCGGAGAGGATATCGAGGGCGTGCATGGAGCCTCCGGAGCTTGGCCGGCTGGACGCACTCTCAACGGCGGCGCCTTGGCCGCTGTTCCGTCCTGCCGAAGAGTTGAGGCGGCGAAGGCCAAGGTGCAGCTGAGCCCTTGACCCGGGACTATCCTATGTTGAAGTTCCATCATCCTGCGCTGGAATGGAGCGATCCGATGGCCCACAAGTTCGAGATCTTCAAGGACAAGGCCGGCGAGTACCGCGCGCGCTTCAAGTACAACAGCGAGACGATCTTCTCGACCGAGGGCTACGCCTCCAAGGCCTCCGCCCAGAACGCGATCGAGAGCATCAAGAAGAACGGCCCGGGCGCGCCGACCGAGGATAATTCCGCCGGCTGAGGGCGCGAAGTCCGGTCGGAACGCCGCGGCCGCGGCGACGTCGGCCGCTGCATATTCGATCACCGGCTTCGTCGTCACGGACCTCGCGAACGCGCGCCGCTTCTACGACGCCATCGCTGTCCCGCTTGGCCTTGCGACCAAGGAGGTCGGGCCGCAATCCTTCGTGTTCGGCCACAGCGCCGAGCAACAACATCGAGGCCTGTTACCGGTCGTGGCTCCAGGCGGGACGGAACGTTCCGGCTTCCTGACCATTCTCACGGCGACGCTGAACCGTGACGAGGTGAGCCTATGAACTCCGCGACGTCAGGCCACCATCTGATCCTGGGGAGCCGGGTGACCCACACGCCGGTGTTCAACCGCGCGGGCGACAAGATCGGCCACGTCGAGGATCTCTCGATCGACAAGGTTTCGGGCCAGGTGGTCTACGCCATCGTGGCCTTCGGCGGCTTCCTTGGCATCGGCGAACGCTGGCACCCGCTGCCCTGGTCGATGCTCGATTACGAGCCGGAGCGAAACGGTTATGTCGTCGGCCTCGACAAGGCCGAGCTCGAGAAGGCGCCCTCGCTGACCAGTGGGGAACTCGAGGAACTGGGCGCGCGCGAGTCGATGCGCACGGAGCTGTTCGAGTACTACGCCCGCTACGGCGTCCCGCCCTACGTCTAGCGCACGCCCGCGCGCCCGAGCCGCGAGATCATCCGCATGCCGACCAGCAAGGCCGCGACGGTGGCGATGTTGAGGAGGAACAGGGTGGCGATCGCCGGGCGCAGCGAGGTGGGACCGCCGTAGTAGTCGCTGAGCGCGCCGGCGACGACCGGCCCGAGGCCCACGCCGATCAGATTGGCCGCGGCCTGGAACACCGCATTGGTCAGCCCGCGGCAGCGCGCCGAGACGGACTCCATCGCCAAGGCGAAAACCGGACCCATCCAGGTGTTCATCAAGACCATCGTCAGGCAGAGCGCCGCGATGCTGAGCGCCGCGCTGGGGGCGAGCGCGGTCGCCAGCCCGGCGGGCAGCCCCAGCGTGATCCCCACCGTCGGGACCAGCAGCAGCTTCCAGCGCGCCCGGAGCGAGATCCTGTCCGAGATGGCGCCCGACGCCAGCGTGCCAACCGAGGAGGCGACCCCCACCACGATGCCGACGACGAAGGTCGCCTGCTGCAGCGGCAGGCCGTGGACGCGGATCAGGAAGGAGGCAGCCCACATCAGCACCGCCGACATCGTCAGGCACACCAGCGAGGTGACGACGATCAGCGGATAGAGAGCGGCGACGCCCGCGATCTCCCGGAGACTGTCGATCAGGCGTTGCGGGCGCTCATCCTGCGCCGGCGCGACCGCCCCGGTGCGCGGCGGCTCGCGAAGCGTGAGCGCGATGATCGCGCCTATCGCCAGGCCCGGAAGCCCGGCAAGCAGGAAGCCGGTCCGCCAGCCGTGCTCGGCGACGATCATCCCGCCGAGCGCGAAGGCGGTGAGCGAGCCGATCGGCGTCGCCAGGAAGAAGATCGAGAAGGCGGTCGTTCGCCGCCGTGAGGGAATGTAGTCGAAGATCAGCGAGAGCGCGGTCGGCGACGCTCCCGCCTCCGCCACGCCGACGGCGACGCGGGACAGCACAAGTTGCACATAGTTGGCCGCGGCGGCGCCCAGCATGGTGAAGCCGCTCCACAGCGTGATCAGCGTCACCATCAGTCGCTTGCGCGACATGCGATCCGCCAGCCGGCCGATCGGCGCGGCGGCGATGATGAATCCTAGCGCGAAGAACAGTCCGCCCGCTGCGCCGAGCGCCTTGTCGCTCAGCGCGAACTCGCGCTTGAGCGGCTCGGCGGCGATGCTGACCACCATCTTGTCGATGTTGTTGGCCGAATAGGCGGCGGTCAGAACGGCCAGGCTCCACCAGGCGCGGGGCGTCACGCACGGCGACGCCCCTTCGCCCGCCTCGCGCGGCGTTTCCACCTCCACCTGTGAGCTGAGCATCGGATCCTGGCGTCCTGGTCGTGCAGGCGTTCGGACGGCTGCTCGCCGATCGTAGTTCAGGTCTGCGTCCGTCGCCAAGGTAAGAGGCGCGAACCGCCATTCTCGGAACGGCTGCGCGCCGCGCCGGTTTATTGCGCAGCCAGCTCCGGAGTCCGAATGTCCCGAACCGCCCCAACTGGCGCCTGATGCCCGGCCGGATCGAGGACTACGCCCTGATCGGCGACTGCCAGACCGCGGCGCTGGTGTCGCGCGACGGCTCGATCGACTGGCTGTGCTGGCCGAGGTTCGATTCCGACGCCTGCTTCGCCGCCCTGCTGGGAGACGAGTCCCACGGTTGCTGGAAGATCGCTCCGGCCGACCCCCAGGTCCGCGTTCGGCGACGCTACCGGCCTGACACCCTGATCCTGGAGACAACCTTCGAGACCGCGGGCGGGACTGTGGAGATGATCGACTTCATGCCGCCGCAGGCGCGCGGCCGTCACCTCGTGCGGCTCGTCGTCGGCAGGGCGGGCCGGGTCGACATGCGCATGCGGTTGGTGCTGCGCTTCGACTACGGCGTATCGGCGCCCTGGGTGACGCGTCACCGCGGCGGCGCGTTACGCGCCGTCGCCGGCCCTAACATGGCGGTGCTGCGAACCCCCGCGCCGCACCGCGGCGATGGCCTGACGACGGTGTCCGACCTTTCAGTGGGGGCGGGCGACTGCGTGCCGTTCGTCCTGTCCTTCGGCGCTTCCAACAAGGCGGCGCCGGCGCGCATCGACCCGCAGCGGTCGCTGGCCGACACCCACACCTTCTGGACCGGCTGGGTGAAGGACTGCCGGGTCGAAGGACGCTACGCCGACGTCATGCGGCGCTCGCTGTTGACCCTGAAGGCGCTGACCTATGCGCCCACCGGCGGCATCGTCGCGGCCCCCACCACCTCTTTGCCGGAGGCGTTCGGCGGTACGCGCAACTGGGACTACCGCTACTGCTGGATCCGCGACGCTACCCTGACGCTGCTGACGCTGATGAACGCCGGCCACTTCGAGGAGGCGAAGGACTGGGCGCAGTGGCTTCTGCGCGCCGCGGCCGGAACGCCGGCGGAGATGCAGATTATGTACGGCATCGCCGGCGAGCGGCGGCTGTTGGAATGGGAGGCCGACTGGCTGCCGGGCTATGCGGGCTCCGCGCCCGTCCGCATCGGCAACGCCGCCCACCAGCAGTTCCAGCTCGACGTCTACGGCGAGCTGATGGACGCCTTCCACCACGCTCGTGACGCGGGCCTGGTCGATGCGCCCAGCTGGGCCCTGCAACGCGCCATCGTCGAGCACATCGGCGAGGTCTGGCGGGAGCCGGACTATGGCATCTGGGAGGTGCGCAGCGCGCCGCGCCATTTCACCTTCTCCAAGGTCATGGCCTGGGTCGCGGTGGATCGGGCGGTGAAAGCCGTCGAGGTCCATGGCCAGCAGGGGCCGGTGGATGCCTGGCGGGCTTTGCGGGGCGAGATCCGGGCCGACATCCTGGAAAATGGCGTGAACGCCCGCACCGGCGCCTTCAAAGCCGCCTACGACGACGACAGCGCCGACGCCAGCCTGCTGCTGCTGGCCGACACGGGATTCGCACAGCCCGACGATCCGCATTTCGCCGCCACGGTCGAGGCCGTCGAGCGGCAGTTGCTGACGAAGGAAGGCCTGGTGCTGCGCTACGACACCGGCCGCGTGGAGGACGGCCTGCCGCCCGGCGAGGCGACCTTCCTGCCGTGCAGCTTCTGGCTGGCCAACGCCTACGCGACGCTCGGCCGCCACGCCGAGGCGAGGCGCCTGTTCGAACGCGTGCTCCGGCTCTGCAACGATGTCGGACTGTTGTCGGAGGAATACGACGCTTCGGCGAAGAGGTTGGCGGGCAATTTTCCGCAGGCCTTCACCCACGTCGCCCTGCTGACCACCGCGATGAACCTCAGCCATGCTCGCAAGCCCAGCAAGCAGCGCGCCCAGGGGGCGGCGGGTCACTGAGGCAGGGCTAGCTGGCGGCCGCGCCTTGGCCGTTCTCGGCCGGCCTGCCGAAAGTGTGGAGATTCTGGGCGCGGATGCGTGCTCCCTTCGCGTCGTAGAGAAGGGGCAAGGTGGCGTAGCGACGTCCTTTGCTGATCGGCGTCGCTTCGTGCGGCAGCGCGCAGGAAAATACGACGGCGCCGCCCACGGCGCACGGTAAGTTCGGCGACCGAACTCGGGAAAGCGCAGGTCTCCCCCTCGAAGTCCAAGTTTAGATTGATCGACACGGCGAACTCTCGGTGCGCCGTGCCGGGCGTCGTATTGTCTCGATGCGGCGGAAGAACCCGCCTTCGCCGGCGTCGTAACAGGCGACGATGTCGCGTTCGACATGAGTCCGGCATCGGCTATCGCCTGCGGGTCGACGAGTAGCCGCGTAGCCTGAAAAGGCGAAAGCCCGCCGGGGTTACCGGCGGGCCTTCATGGTGGAGCTAAGCGGAGTCGAACCGCTGACCTCTTGAATGCCATTCAAGCGCTCTACCAACTGAGCTATAGCCCCGAGGTCTTCGTGTCTCTGCGGCGTCGCCGCCCCCGAGAGGCGCGGAACCTATTCAAATGGCTCCGTGCGTCAAGCCCGGCGAGCGACTATTTTTTGGCGCTCGCCGGATCCGTCATCGATCGTCGTCGGACTCCCCGGGAAGCCCATCGATGTCGCTGTCGTTGAAGTCGTCTTCGTCCTCTTCGAGGAAGGGCACGTCGTCGGCGTCGTCGACTTCCTCGTCGTCGCTGAATTCGCCGAGGTCATCGGAGCCCGAACCGCCGCCGGATTCCGCGGCTTCCTCGTCATCGTCGCCGGCGACCGGCTCGTCAGCCGATTCGTCCAGCTCCGGCGTGGAGGCTTCCTCGTCTTCTTCGACCTCGGTGTCGTCGCCCTTGACCTGGTCGGCGCGCGTTTCATCAGCCTCGGTGTCCGGGGTGATCGCGCGAGCGCGGACTCGGCGGCTGCGCACCGCCTCGTCGGGATCAAACTCCGCGTCGCACTTTGGGCAGTGCGCCGGGCGCTTGTTGAGGTCGTAAAACTTCGCTTGGCATTGCGGGCAGATTTGCTTGGTGCCCAGTTCCGGATTGGCCAAAGGCGGCGACCCTCTCAGACGGCGTGGGTTGTGGAAAGCGCGCTCCCTTGCCACGCAGGAAGACGGCTGTCAAAGCAATCCCCCTCTAGAATTTAGGCGCCTGCGGAGGGCTGAATTTGACGAAGACGGCGGCGGCGTTGACGGCGCGGCGAGCAGGCGCGCTCAAGGGCCGCGTCCAAGCGCCCGGCGACAAGTCCATCTCGCACCGCGCGCTGATCCTGGGCGCGCTCGCCGACGGCGTGACCGAAATCGAGGGCCTGCTCGAAGGCGAGGACGTCAAGCGGACGGCCGGCGCCATGGCCGCCTTCGGCGCCGGCGTCGAGCGGCTGGGGGACGGGCGCTGGCGCGTCGAAGGCCGCGGCGGCTTCGCCGAGCCGGCCGACGTGGTCGACTGCGGCAACGCCGGCACGGGCGTCAGGCTGATCATGGGCGCGGCGGCGGGCTTCGACCTCGCCGTCACCTTCACCGGCGACAACTCGCTGCGCGGCCGGCCGATGAACCGGGTGCTCAAGCCGCTGGGCGAAATGGGCGCGAGCTGGATCGCGCGAACGAACGGTCGCCTGCCGCTGACACTGAAAGGCGGCGGGCTGAAGCGCATCGCCTACCGCCTGCCCGAGCCGTCCGCGCAGGTGAAGTCGGCGGTGCTGCTGGCGGGCCTGCACGCCGAGGGCGGCGTCGAGGTGTTCGAGCCGGAGGCCACGCGCGACCACACCGAGCGCATGCTGCGCGGCTTCGGCGCGTCGCTGGAAGTGTTCGAGCACGAAGGCGGGCGGCGCATCGTCCTGCCGCCCGGGCAGCAGCTGCACGGCATCACCGTGCGCGTGCCGGGTGACCCTTCCTCCGCCGCCTTCCCGCTGGTGGCGGCGCTGATCACCCCCGATTCGGAAGTGACGGTGGAGGGGCTGTTGCTCAATCCGCTGCGCATCGGCTTGCTCGAGACGCTCGGGGACATGGGCGCCGATCTTTCGGTGACCAACGTCCGCGACGAGGGGGGCGAGAGCGTCGCCGACGTCACCGCCCGCTACTCCGAGCTGGAGGGCGTCGAGGTGCCACCTGAGCGCGCGCCGTCGATGATAGACGAGTATCCGATCCTGGCGGTGGCCGCGGCGTTTGCGAAGGGACGCACCACGATGCGCGGCCTGGGCGAGCTGCGTGTGAAGGAAAGCGACCGCATCGCCCTGATGGCCGCAGGGCTCGCCTCCTGCGGCGTCCATATCGAGGAAGAGCCGGAAGGGCTGATCGTCACCGGCGGCCGGGTCGCCGGCGGCGGTGAGGTGACGACCCACGGCGACCACCGTATCGCCATGTCCCACCTGGTTCTGGGGCTGGCCTCAGATCGCCCCGTAACCGTCGACGAACCCGGCATGATCGCCACCAGCTTTCCAGGGTTCGTGGAGATGATGCGCGGCCTGGGCGGTGGTGTCGAGTGAGGGCATGAACGTCAACGCCGCCCTCTCCCCACCCTCTCCCTCTCCGCGTCGCGGGGGGAGAGGGCGTGCGTCCTCTCCCCCGAGCGAAGTGAGAGAGGGAGAGGGTGGGGAGAGGGCGGCTCGGCCGATCCGCGGCTCAAGCGTCGCTTCGATCGCCTCCGCGTGCGTCCATGATTTTCAGACAGACGCCGTTTCGGTTGGTCAAGACCTCCGAATTCCAGAAGTGAATGACCGTCCCATCTGCGCGCTCAAGATGGGCGGTACGCCGAGCGTCATACGCCTCGGCCTCCTCGTCGGCGTGCGAGTCGCCGTCCACCACGAGGCGCGCCTCCGTGCAGGCGAAATCCCGGAAGTAGTGGCCGAACGGGAGTTGCCGCTTCCATCTCCATCCGCCCAGGCGATGCGCGTGGAGCGCGCTCCAGAGATAGGCCTCAGCGCGCGTGTGGTCGCGGCGCAGCTGGCGCGCGCGATCGATTTTAGCCTTGCGCCGAACGGTGCGGACGGAGTTCAGCGGCGTCACGCGAACGTTTGTGGAACTTCAATGCAAGCCGAGGGCCCGAACCGCCCTCTCCCAACCCTCTCCCTCTCCGCTTCGCGGGGGGAGAGGGGGCTTGGCCGTTGCCGAGCGGTCGAAGCATGACGCCCCCCTTCGTCATCGCCGTCGATGGGCCGGCGGCTTCGGGGAAGGGGACGATCGCTTCGCGGCTGGGGGCGATGTTCGGCTTGCCGGTGCTGGACACCGGGCTGCTCTACCGGGCCGTCGGCGTGCTGCTGCAGCGCTCGGACGGCGACCTCGACGACGCGGCGGCCGGCGCGGCGGTCGCGGCGGGACTGTCCGCGGCGACGCTGGAAGATCCGGCCTTCCGGACCCGCGCGGCCGGCGAGGCGGCCAGCCGCGTGGCGGTGCACCCGCAAGTTCGTCAGGCGCTCCTCGACTTTCAGCGGAGCTTCGCCGCTCGGCCAGACGGCGCGGTGCTCGACGGCCGTGACATCGGCACGGTGATCGCGCCGCATGCGCCCGCCAAGCTGTTCGTCACCGCCCGGCCCGAGGTTCGCGCCGAACGGCGCTGGAAGCAGCTTTCCGGCCAGGGCGAGGCCGTTTCGTTCGAGGACGTGCTGACCGATATCCGGATCCGAGATGCGCGCGACGCCGGCCGCGACACCGCTCCGCTGAAGGCCGCCGAGGACGCGGTCTTGCTCGACACCTCTCAAATGACTATAGAACAGGCCGCCGATGCGGCCCGCCGCATCGTCGAGGCGGCGCGCGCCCGCTGGGAAGCTTCTCGTTAGGAGCGTTCCGGAAGAGCAATCCCTCCGCGCCATTCCCTCGCCAGCCGCGGGCAAATCCACATGTGCGGGGTCTCCCTCGCGCCTTCGGTTCAACCTCCAACCCGACGCGAGGACTCCGCGCCGATCCGCCTTTGGCGGTCGCGCGCCTCGGTCATTCGAAGACGAAAGACAACATGGCTGACGATTTGAGCCTCAATCCGACCCGCGACGACTTCGCCTCCCTGCTCGACGAGTCGATGGGCGGCCGCGATTTCATGGAAGGCCAAGTGGTTCACGGCAAGGTCGTGGCCATCGAGAAGGACTTCGCCATCATCGACGTTGGTCTGAAGACCGAAGGCCGCGTGCAGCTGAAGGAATTCGGCCTGGGCGAAGACGGCAAGCCGACCGTTAAGGCCGGCGACACCGTCGAGGTGTTCCTGGAGCGCGTCGAAAACGCGATGGGCGAAGCGGTGATCAGCCGCGACAAGGCCCGACGCGAGGAAGCCTGGACGCGCCTTGAAGCCGTCTACGAGCGCAACGAGCCCGTGATGGGCGCGATCGTCGGCCGCGTGAAGGGCGGCTTCACCGTCGACCTCGGCGGCGCCTCGGCCTTCCTGCCGGGCAGCCAAGTCGACATCCGTCCGGTGCGCGACGTCGGCCCGCTGATGGGCCGCGAGCAGCCGTTCGCCATCCTCAAGATGGACCGTCCGCGCGGCAACATCGTCGTCTCGCGTCGCGCCATCCTGGAAGAAGCCCGCGCCGAACAGCGCACTGAGCTGGTCAGCCAGCTGCAGGAAGGCGAAGTCCGCGAAGGCGTGGTCAAGAACATCACCGACTACGGCGCGTTCGTGGACCTGGGCGGCATCGACGGCCTGCTGCACGTCACCGACATGAGCTGGAAGCGCGTCAACCACCCGAGCCAGGTGCTGGCGGTGGGCGACACGGTCAAGGTGCAGATCGTCAAGATCAACCCCGAGACCCAGCGTATTTCGCTGGGCATGAAGCAACTGCAGTCCGACCCCTGGGACGGCGTGGAAGCCAAGTACCCGGTGGGCGCGAAGTTCACCGGCCGCATCACCAACATCACCGACTACGGCGCCTTCGTGGAGCTGGAGCCGGGTGTGGAAGGCCTGGTGCACGTGTCGGAAATGTCGTGGACCAAGAAGAACGTCCACCCCGGCAAGATCGTCTCCACCAGCCAGGAAGTGGACGTTGTGGTCCTCGACGTCGATCCGTCGAAGCGCCGCGTCAGCCTTGGTCTGAAGCAGGCCATGGCCAATCCGTGGGACGCCTTCCTGGAGGCTCACCCGATCGGCTCGACCGTGGAAGGCGAAGTCAAGAACGCCACCGAGTTCGGCCTGTTCATCGGCCTCGACAGCGACATCGACGGCATGGTGCACCTGTCCGACCTCGACTGGTCGGCTCCGGGTGAAGAAGCCATCGCTCGCTATCAGAAGGGCGAACTGGTCAAGGCCAAGGTGCTCGACGTTGACGTCGAGAAGGAGCGCATCTCGCTCGGCATCAAGCAGCTCTCGGGCGACCCGATGGCCAGCGACACCTACCGCAAAGGCCAGACCGTCACCGTCACGGTGACGGAAGTGACCTCGGGCGGCATCGAAGTGCGCTTCGGCGAGGACGACGCCCCGGTGTCGGCCTTCATCCGCAAGTCGGACCTGAGCCGCGACCGCGCCGACCAGCGCCCCGAGCGCTTCGCCGTGGGCGACCGCGCCGACGCTCAGATCACCAACGTGGACAAGGCCGCGCGCCGCGTCTCGCTGTCGATCAAGTCGCTGGAAATGGCCGAGGAAAAGGAAGCCATCGAACAGTTCGGCTCCTCCGACTCCGGCGCTTCGCTGGGCGACATCCTGGGCGCCGCGCTGCGCGAGAAGGCCCAGAAGGAGTAGGTGTTCGGCCGCCACGGCGGCTGAAGCGAAGACTGCAGGCCCCGTCCGGTTCGCCGGGCGGGGCTTTTTGCATTCGTACGTCTCTCCGGCGCGTTTGATCGCCTGGATGGAAACCGCTCCAGCTTAACCGTTCTGAGGCGTATTCCGCCTTGAAACGCTGGGCGGAGTCGCCCATGGTCCAGCCGCTCCAGCGACCAAAGTGGCTGCATGATCAAGTCCGAACTCATCGCCAAGCTCGCCGAAGAAAACCCGCACCTGACCCAGCGCGATATCGAGCGGGTCGTGGGCGTGATCTTCGAGCGGATGATCCAGGCCCTGGAAAACGGCGGCCGGGTCGAACTGCGTGGCTTCGGCGCCCTGTCGGTGCGCTCCCGCGACGCCCGCGCCGGGCGCAATCCGCGCACCGGTGAGCCGGTCGACGTGCGCGCCAAGCACGTGCCGTTCTTCAAGAGCGGCAAGGAGCTGCGCGAGAGGCTCAACGCCACCGACGAGTGATCAGTAAAGCGTAAGGAGCGCCGCCGTGGCCCGCGTCAGCAGGGAGATCGCCAGGGTGGAGGAAGAGATCACGCGGCGCGCCCCGATACTGGGCGAGTTCCGCGAGTTCATCGCCCGCGGCAACGTCATCGATCTGGCGGTCGGCGTGATCATCGGCGCCGCCTTCAACGACATCGTCAAGAGCCTGGTCGATCAGGTGGTGATGCCGCCGATCGGCCTGGCCATGTCCGGTTTGGATTTCTCGCACCTGGAATGGGTGCTGCGGCCCGACAACCCGGCGACCAAGGCCAACGAACTGGTCGCGGTGCAGTACGGCGCCTTCATCAACACCCTGATCAAGTTCACGATCGTCGCCTGGGTGGTGTTCTTCCTGGTCAAGGGCGTGAACGTCATCCGCCGTCGCGAGGCCGAGGGCGGGATCGACAAGGCCTCCGCCCCGCCTCCGCAGGAAGCGCTGCTCGCCGAGATCCGCGACCTGCTCAAGGCGCAGGCGCAAAAACCTGAAGGACCCACGCGGCACTGATTTGCCCTCCCCCACGCCGTGGCGAGAGGGCTTGCGCTCACGCCGCTCTCACCCCTAATCGGCGCCATGACGCTCAAGGCGAAGATCTGCGGGGTCTCGAGCCCCGAAGCTGTGACCGCGGCGCTTGAGGGCGGCGCGGGCTGGCTGGGCTTCGTCTTCTTTCCGGCGAGCCCGCGCAACATCGCTGTGGAGGCGGCGGCGCGCCTGGCTCAACCAGTGCGAAACCGCGCCAAGGTCGTGGCCTTGCTGGTCGATCCGACGGACGCCCACGTGGACGCGGTGGTGCGCGGCCTGGCCCCCGACCTCTTCCAGTTGCACGGCAGCGAGAGTCCCTCGCGCACCCGCGAGATCGCCGCCCGCGCCGGCGTCGGGATCATCAAGGCGTTGCCGGTGGCCGAGGCCTCCGACCTCGCCGCGGCGCGGGGCTACGAGGGCCTCGTCGAGCACCTGATGTTCGACGCCAAGCCCGCCAAGGACGCCGCCCTGCCGGGCGGCGTGGGTCGCGCCTTCGACTGGAGCCTGATGGCCGGGCAGCGGTTCGCGCGCCCCTGGTTCCTGGCGGGCGGCCTCGACCCTTGGAACGTCGTCGAGGCCGCACAGGTCTCGGGCGCCCCCTTGGTGGACGTTTCCTCTGGCGTGGAGCGCGGTCGCGGCTTAAAGGACCCGGCCTTGATCACGGCGTTTCTGGACGCCGTCCGCCGCGCCTGAGAGCTGCCTTTTCGTGAACGCGCCCCGCCGTCCCAACGATTATTCGGCCTATCCGGACGCCGAGGGCCGCTTCGGCGCGTTCGGCGGCCGCTTCGTGCCCGAGACCCTGATGCCGCTGGTCCACGACCTCGACGCGGCGTGGAAGGCGGCCAAGGCGGACCCCGGCTTTCAGGTCGAACTCGACGACTTCCTGACCCACTACGTCGGGCGCGAGAGCCCGCTCTATTTCGCCGAGCGCCTGACGCAGCATTTCGGCGGGGCGAAGATCTATCTGAAGCGCGAGGACCTGAACCACACGGGCGCGCACAAGATCAACAACTGCATGGGCCAGATCCTGCTGGCCCGGCGGATGGGCAAGACCCGTATCATCGCCGAGACCGGCGCTGGCCAGCACGGCGTGGCGACCGCCACGGTCTGCGCGCGCTTCGGCTACCCCTGCGTGGTCTACATGGGCGCCGTCGACGTCGAGCGGCAGATGCCCAACGTCTTCCGCATGAACCTGCTGGGCGCCGAAGTGCGGCCGGTGACCTCGGGGGCGGCGACGCTGAAGGACGCCATGAACGAGGCGCTCCGTGACTGGGTCACCAACGTTCACGACACCTACTACCTGATCGGCACCGCCGCCGGCCCGCACCCCTATCCGGAGATGGTGCGCGACCTGCAGGCGGTGATCGGCAAGGAGGCGCGCCGCCAGATCCTGGAGCGCGAAGGCCGCCTTCCGGATGCGGTCGTCGCCTGCGTCGGCGGCGGCTCCAACGCCATCGGCCTGTTCCACCCCTTCCTCGCCGACGAGGGCGTGAAGATCATCGGGGTCGAAGCGTCAGGCCACGGCATGGAAAGCGGCCAGCACGCCGCGGCCATCAACGGCGGCCGCCCGGGCGTGCTGCATGGCAACCGCACCTATCTGCTGCAGGACGACGACGGCCAGATCCAGGAGGCGCACTCGATCTCCGCCGGCCTCGATTATCCCGGCATCGGCCCGGAGCATTCCTGGCTGCACGACGTCGGCCGGGCGCAGTACCTGACCTGCACCGACACCGAGGCGCTGGCGGCGTTCCAGCTCTGCGCCGAGCTCGAGGGCATCATCCCAGCGCTGGAATCCTCGCATGCGCTGGCGCGGCTCGATCAAGTGGTGAGCCAGGTCCCCAAGGACGGGATCGTGGTGCTCTGCCTCTCGGGGCGCGGCGACAAGGACGTCGCCACCGTCGCCAAGGCGCTTGGCCGCGAGATTTGAGGGAAGCCCCGGTTTGACCACTGCCCGCATCGACGCGCGTTTCGCGGCGCTTCGCCAGGACAACCGCGCCGCTTTCGTCGCCTACGTCATGGGCGGCGACCCGGACCTGGCGACCTCGCTGAAGATCCTCGAGGGCCTGTCGGACGCCGGCGCGGACGTGATCGAGCTGGGCTTTCCTTTCTCCGACCCGATCGGCGAAGGCCCGACCATCCAGAAGGCTGCGCAGCGCTCGCTCGCCGCGGGGACCACGTTCGATGACGTGCTGGGGCTGGCGCGCGCGTTCCGTGAGACCGACCAGACGACGCCCCTGATCCTGATGGGCTACCTCAACGTGGTCGAGAGCCGCGGCTACGCGGCTTTCGCGCGCGACATCGCCGCCGCCGGGGTCGACGGGGTGATCATCGTCGACTGCCCGCCGGAAGAGGCCGGCCCGCTCGCCGACGTGCTGGAGGCGGCGCAGCTCTCGCTGCTCAACCTGTTCACTCCGACCAGCGACGACGCGCGCGCCGCGACCATCGCCAAGCGCACCACCGGATTCGCCTACTATGTCTCCGTCGCCGGCGTGACCGGCGTAAAGGAGGCCGACGCCGTCGCCGTCGCCCCGGCGGTTACGCGCGTGCGGCGGATTTCCGGCCTTCCGGTCTGCGTCGGTTTCGGCATCAAGACGCCCGAGCGCGCCGCCGCCATCGCCCGCATCGCCGACGGCGCAGTGGTGGGCTCGGCGCTGGTCGATGAGATCGCCCAGGGCGGCGGCGCCGAAGACGTGACTGCGCGCGTGCTTACAAAAGCCGAAACCCTGGCTAAGGCTGTGCGCGGCGCGCGAATCGCCTCCGCTGACTAGAGTTCTCCTCCGCGATGGCTGATTCCAAGACCGACAAGACGGCGCGTCCGGCGCATCCGCCCCGCGAACGCAAGGGTTGGCTCTCCAGGCTCAGGCCCGGCGTGCGCACCGACGGCAAGCAGAAGGGCGATACGCCGGAGAACCTCTGGGTCAAGGACCCGGAGACCGGCGAGATGCTGTACCGGCCGGACCTTGAGACCTCGCTGTGGGTGACGCCGTCCGGCCACCACATGCGGATCGGCGCCGCTCAGCGCCTGCGGGTCACGTTTGACGACGGCAAGTATGAGAAGATCGCCTCGCCGGTGGTGGCGGAGGACCCGCTGAACTTCCCCGACGAGCGCCCGTACAAGGAGCGCCTGGCCGCCGCCCGCCGCTCGACCGGCGAGCAGGATTCCATGGCCATCGGCGTCGGCAAGGTCCACGGCCAGGGCGTCGTGGCGATCGCCCAGGACTTCGCTTTCATGGGCGGCTCGCTCGGGATGGGCGCGGGCGAGATCTTCATCAAGGCGGCGCAGGAAGCGGTGAAGCGCGAGCTGCCGCTGGTCATCTTCACCGCCTCGGGCGGCGCGCGCATGCAGGAGGGGACGCTCTCCCTGATGCAGATGGCCCGCACCACGCTGGCCGTCGAGGAAGTGAAGGCCGCGGGCCTGCCTTACGTCGTGGTGCTGACCGATCCGACGACCGGCGGAGTGCTGGCCTCCTACGCCATGCTGGGCGACATCCACCTGGCCGAGCCCAAGGCGACCATCGGCTTCTCCGGCCGCCGGGTGATCGAGCAGACCATCCGCGAGACCCTGCCGGCCGCGTTCCAAAAGTCAGAGTTCCTGGTCGAACACGGGATGATCGACCGGGTCGCCACCCGCTCGGAGTTGCCGGCGGTGCTCGGCTCGATCCTGCAGATTCTGATGGCCGGGCGCGCACGCCGCGCGGCGTGAGCCGATGTACGACCCCATCCGCGCGTCAGATCAGGCGATCCAGCGGCTTCGAGCCAACCATCCCAGCCTGATCGACCTCTCGACCGGCCGCGTTCAGCGACTGCTGGCGGCGCTCGGCCGGCCGGAGCGCAAGCTGCCGCCGGTGATTCATGTGGCCGGCACCAACGGCAAGGGCTCAACGCTCGCCTATCTACGCGCCATCGCCGAGGCGGCGGACCTGAAGGCGCACGTGCTGACCTCGCCGCACCTGGTGCGCTTCGCCGAACGGATCCGGGTGGCGGGCGAGCTGATCTCCGACGAGCGCCTCGCCGAGTTGATCGACGTCGTCGAAGACGCCAACGCCGGCCAGCCGATCAGCTTCTTCGAGATCGCCACCGTGCTGGCCTTCGAGGCCTTCGCCCGCACGCCGGCCGACATCTGCCTGATCGAGGTCGGGCTGGGCGGCCGGTTCGACGCCACCAACGTCTTCGACACCCCGGCGGTCAGCGTGATCACGCCGGTCGACTACGACCACCTGGAGATGCTGGGCCCAGAGCTTGGCAAGATCGCCTGGGAGAAGGCCGGCGTCATCAAGCGCGGCCGCCCGGTCGTCGTCGCCCGGCAACCCGACGAGGCGCTGGAAGCGATCGAGCGCGAGGCCGAGGCGCTCGGCGCGCCGATGCTGCTGATGGGCCGCGACATCGACGCCTGGGAAGAGCGCGGGCGGCTACTGGTGCAGATGCCCGAGCGCCTGCTCGACCTGCCGCCGCCGTCGCTGTTCGGCGGCTACCAGTTCGCCAACGCCGGCCTTGCGGCGGCCGCGGCGCTGACCTTCGATGCGAACCTCGGCGAAGACGCGCTCGGACGGGGCGTGAGCTCCGCGGTCTGGCCCGCCCGCTTCCAGCGCCTGACCAGGGGCCCGCTGGCCGAGCTCGCCCGCGCCCGCGGTTCCGACCTCTGGCTGGACGGCGGACACAATCCGCATGCCGGCCGGGCGCTCGCCGAAAGCGCCTCGCGACTGACTGACCGCGACCCCCGGCCGCTGGCGCTGGTGGTCGGCATGTTCGCCCGCAAGGACGCCAAGGGCTTTTTCCTGCCGTTCGCCGAGATGCGGCCCAGGATCGTCGTCACGAGCTTCGACTCGCCGAACGCCGCGACGCCGCAGGAGCTGCAGGCTGCGGCCCAGGCGGCCGGCCTCTCGGCGGAGATCCAGCCTCAGGTGGAGGCCGCGGTGCGCGCCGTCCTGGCCGTAGACGGCCCCGCGCCGCATGTGCTGATCTGCGGCGGGCTGCACTTCGCCGGCGAGGTGCTGGCCATGAGCCCGGAGACCTGGCCGACTTGAGGTGGAAGCTCGTCCTGCCCTGGCGCTACCTGGTCATGCTGGCCGTGGGACTTGCCGTCTTGTGGCTGCTGATCTGGCGCTTCGGCCGCACCGATTGGGTGCTGATCGGCTGGGTGCTCGCCTGGCTGGCGATCAGCCGCGGCGTGGAGTTCATCATACGCCGCCGGCGGAAGCCTGAGCGGTACGACAGGGAGGAGTAGCGCGTGCGCGCTGTCCCTTCCCACAAGGGGGAGGGAAAACGAAAACGCCCGCCGGTGGGGGCGGGCGTCTCCGAGGTCAGGTCTGGCGACTGGACGTCAGGCGGCGGCGACGACGCCGGCCTCGTTCAGCCAGTCGAGGATCTTCTGCTTGGGCATGGCGCCCACCTTCATCGAGGCCATCTGGCCGCCCTTGAACAGCATCATGGTCGGGATGCCGCGCACGCCGTAGCGCGAGGGTGTCGTCGGGCTGTCTTCGATGTTGAGCTTGGCGATGGTCACCTGGCCCGACAGCTCGTCGGAGATCTGCTCGAGCGCCGGCGCGATCTGCTTACAGGGGCCGCACCATTCGGCCCAGAAATCCACCAGCACCGGCCGCTCGGCCTGCAGGACGTCCTTCTCGAACGATTCGTCGGTGACCTTCAGGGTGCTCATCTAACGCTCCTTGCCCCGGGCGAAAGGGCGCCCGGTCTCAACGTCGGCAGCGCGTTCCGCAAAAGTGGATTCTGTTTTGCGATCAGAACGCGCTTGAATTTGTAATTCTAGAGCACGGATGGATGCGACGGCTGTGCTGCATCCGTCCGTGTTCTGGGGGGCCATGTAGGCGGGACGATGCATGACATCAACCGGTGCGGCCAAGGTCGGCAAGGCTTTCGGCCATAAGGAATTCTGGGACCGCCATCAGCTTCGGGCCGTCCGTCCAGATCAGCGCCGCCTCGACACGCCGTTCGGGGAATACCTCGCCCAGGACCGCCACGTAGAGCGCCATCTGCCGTATGTAGGCGGGGTCGGCGTCCCCGATGCGCGAAGGGGAGGGGCGGTTGGTCTTGAAGTCGACCACCAGCACCCTGTCCGGCAGCACCACCAGCCGGTCGATGCGCCCGGAGATCTTCAGGTCCTGGGGCAGGGTGCGGGCGGAGCCGGCGATCGCCACTTCGGCGCGCGAGCCTTCGCCGAACACATCGGCGAAACGGGTGTCGGCCAGCAGCGCCAGCGCCGCCTGCGCCATCTCCGTCCGCTGCGCCTCTGTGAGATCCGGCTCGCGCGCCAGTAGGGCGAAAGCGCCGGGTGCGCGCGCTTCGGGCGCGACGTCCGGCAGCACCTGCAATAGCCGGTGGATCAGATCGCCGCGGCGGAAGCGGCCCAGCCCCGCGGTCTCGGCGAGCGGGGAGGGCGCGGCGATCCGGACGCCTTCGCCCAGGTCGGACGGCGAGGCGTAGCGGGCGACGCCGTCGAGGCGCGGCGCGACCTGCGCCCAGGCGGGCAGGCCGGCCACTGGAACCGCGGCCTTCGCGCCACGGCCCAGCGCCACGGGGTCTTCGCCATAGCGCTGGATGTCGACACCTGCGCACGCTGTAACCCGAACCAGCGGCGCGATCTCGGCGTGGGCGAAGCCTTCGCGGATGGCCGCCCACCAGCCCTTGAGGTTCTCTTCCTTGCGGTTCGACGGCTTCTTTCCGCACAGCACCAGCCGCTCCCGCGCTCGGGTCAGTGCGACGTAGAGCAGGCGCTGCGTCTCCTCCTCTTCCTTCTGCGCCCGTAGCGCCCGCGCCGCGGCCGAGGCCTCGCAGTCGTTCTTGCCGGACGCGCACCAGAGGAAGCCGCCGTCCGGCGTCTCCATCAGCGGCGAGCCGCGCGCACCCTGCTGGCTGGTGGTCTCCGGTAGGAAGACGATCGGCGCCTCCAGGCCCTTTGCGCCGTGGGCGGTCATCACCCGCACTTCGTCGCGTCCGCCCTCCAGCTCGCGCTTCACGACGATGTCAAGGCGGGCGAAGTCGGCGGCGAGCGACTCCAGGTCGTGCACGCCGCGCTGCTCGGCGGCCAGCACCTGGGCGAGGAATTCCTCCAGCGCGTCCTCGGCCTCGGAGCCCAGTCGGCGCAGCAGTCGCGCGCGCATCGAGCGGCCGGCGGCGTCGCGGCGCGCCAGCATCTGCGCGTAGAACTCGAACGGCCGCGCGGCGGGGGCGGCGTCACGGGCGGCGCTCAGCAATTCGGCCGCCGCACCCCACTCCTCCCGTTCGCCCGAGCGCGCCTGCAGCATGCGCCAGAGGGAGGTCGTCTTCCGCCCGTGCGCCAACGCATAGAGGCTGTCGTCGCCGATGTCGCAGAACGGGCTCTTCAAAAGGGCCGCCAGCGTTAGCTCGTCCTCCGGGAAGAGCGCGACGCGGGCGAGCGCCAGGAGGTCGTCGAAGATGATGTGCTGCGAGAGCGCCAGCCGGTCGGCGCCGGCGACGGGCACGCGGTCGTGCTTCAGCGCGCGCAGGATCTCCTCGAACAAGGGGCCGCGCTTGCGCACCAGGATCAGCATGTCGCCGAACCGCGCGGGGCGCCGCTCGCCGTTCTGCTCGTAGACCGCGTCGCCGCGCTCGACCGTCTCGCGGATCTCGCAGGCGATGGCGCGGGCGAGTTGCTTGTTGGCGCCGGCCTCGCTCTCGACGTCGAGCGGCGTGGTCCAGGCAGTGCGCTCCTCCGCCTCAGGCTCCGTCACCAGCGGCCAGAGGTCGACGCAGCCCCGGTGGCCGCTCCGCATGGCCGGGTGCGACAGCGCCTCGGCGACGGGCGGCACGCCGGCGGCGAACACCGCATCGACGAAGCTCAGCAGATCGATCGTCGAGCGCCACGAGGCCTGCAGCGGCGCCAGCCGCGCCTTGCGGCCCGACGCTTCTATCTCCTCGACGTAGCGGCTGGTCTCCAGGATCAGCCGGCTCGGGTCGGCGCCCTGGAACGAGTAGATCGACTGCTTCTCGTCGCCGACGACGAACAGGCTGCGCTCGAGCCCCCGCTCGCGCGGCCGGGCCTCGCCGGCGAAGAACTCGCCGGTCAGGGCGCGGACGATGTCCCACTGGTCGGGCGCGGTGTCCTGCGCCTCGTCGACCAGGATGTGGTCGATGCCGCCGTCCAGTTTGTAGAGCACCCAGGCGGCGGCCTGCTTGGCGGTGAGCAGCGCGCGGGTCTTCTCGATCAGGTCGGCGAAATCGAGCGCGCCGAAGGCGCGCTTCTCGATGGCGTAGGCAGCGAGGTAGGTGGCCGCCAGACGGAGCGCGTCCAGAGTGCTCAGCGCCACGCGCGCACCGCGCAGCGCCGCGCGCAGTCCTTCTAGCCTCTCCTGTTCCGCAAGCAACCGCTCGCGCAGCACCGGCTGCGTGACAAGCACCTTGGTGTTCGCCACCCACTTGGCGGGCGTGCCCTCGCCGCCCTCGGTGAACAGCGCGCCCAGCATGTCGGCGAGCGCGGGCTCGGGCGTTTCGCCGACAGCGCCCAACATCGCGGATCCGCGTTGATCGAGCTTGCCACCTTGCGCGAGGACCTGCGCCGCCTCGCGCCACAGGCTGCGGTCGAAGCCACGGCTGGCTTCAGCCTCGACAGTCTCCGGCGTCGTGCCAGGCGCCAGATCCACCGCCCGCCAGACCCAGGCCTCGGCGCCGCCCGTCTCGGCCGCACGGTCGAAGAAGTCGACGAGCTTGCCGCGCCGGGATTCAAAGTCGAGGAACATCTGCTGGAACGATCCGAAATCCAGTTCGACGGACATCCGGGCGTACGCTTCGGCGACCGTCACTTCGCCATGCAGGGCTAGATTTGCGACCGCCGCGCGTGCGGCGGCGGCCACCGCGGCGCTGGCGGCGTCGTCCATCACCCGGAAGCCCGGCGAGACGCCCGCCTCCAGCGGAAAGCGCCGCAGCAGCTTCTCGCAGAAGGCGTGGATGGTCTGGATCTTCAGCCCGCCGGGCGTCTCCAGCGCCTGGGCGAACAGGCCGCGGGCGTCGGAGAGCCGCCTCGCGTCATAGGCGTCGGGCTTGCGCCCCTCCAGCTCGACGAGCTCGCTCACGAGCTTGTCGTCGGCCATGACCGACCAGTCGCCCAGGCGCCGGTACAGCCGGCGCTGCATCTCGGCGGCGGCCGCCTTGGTGTAGGTGACGCAGAGGATGGTCTCGGGCTTGGCGCCGTCGAGCAGCAGCCGCGCCACCCGGTCGATCAGGGTCTTCGTCTTGCCGGAGCCGGCGTTGGCGCGAACGAAGGCAGAGACCTGCGGGTCGGCGGCGACGCGCTGCGGGTCGAAGGTTGGATGCGCCGTCACGCTTCGCCCTCCTCGCCGCTGGTGGACCATTCGAACACCCGCGCCAGGTGGTCGTAGTCGCCGTGGTGTTGGCGCACGAACTGCGGGGCGGTGCGCGAGACGTAGGGCTGCGCCGGGTCGGCGTAGCGGCCGACCAGCTCGATCATGCCCTCCAGCGCCTCGTGCGCCGCCTGGGCGCTGTCCGGGATCTTGTCGCCCGCACCGCCGGGAAGCGCACGGGTCTCAACCCGGCCGGCGGGCTTGCGGCCGGTGACTTCCAGATAGGTGAGCTCGCCGGCGCGCAGGCGGCCGATCGTCGGGAAGCCGCCCGCGGCGAGGATCGCGGCGGTCAGGGTGAGCTGCGGCGAGAAGCCAGTCTCGACCATCTTGGCCGAGGGCGCGCGGCCGGTCTTGTAATCAAGGATGTGGCCGAAGCCGTGCGGATCCGCCTCGATGCGGTCGGCCTTGGCGGTGACGGTGAAGTCTCGGCCGGCGATGGCGAGGGTGAGCGCGCCCTCCTGCTCGACGTGGATCGCCCGGCCGTCGGCTCTGCGCGACGCTTCCAGCTCGGCGACCCACTGGGCGGCCTCGCGGGCCAGCGCCGCCTCGCGCGCCAGCCCTTCGCGAGGCATGCCGGCCTCGCGCAGCGCTTCCAGATAGTAGCCGGAGAAAATCTCGGACGCGTCGACCGGCAAATCGCGCGGCCAGTCCAGCGCGAACCGCTCGAAGGCGGCGTGGATCGCCGTGCCGCGGGCGCGGGCCTCGACCGGCTCGTCCGGCCGCTCCAGCGGATAGAGCTTGAGGATGTCGCGCGCCCAGACCGCATAGGGGTCCCGCGTCAGGGTCTCGACACGGGTGACGGCGAGTTTGGTCGGCCGGTCGTCCAGCGGTGGGCAGGGGGCGGGGCGCTTGGCGGGATTGTAGTCGTCGGCGGCATCGAGGCGGCGCGCCCAGGCCAGCAGTTCGGGCCGCTCCGGGATCGCCACGCTCGCTCCTCGCGCCAGGGTCTCCAGCCGCCAGAGCCAACGTGACTTCACCGCCGGCTGGGCGTCGCGGCGTTCGGCGTGCAGCAGCACCACCTCGGGCGCGCAGGCGGCCTGGGCGAAGTCGTGGGCCGAGAGGCCGATACGGCGTTCGGGCGAGGGCAGGCCCAGCCGTTGGCGCATTGGCCGCGACAGGAAGGGATCGATCGGCGCGGCCCGCGGCCAGACGCCTTCCTCCAGCCCGGCCAGCACCAGCCGGTCGGCGCGCACCAAGCGGGCCTCGATGGCGCCTAGGATGCGCAGCCGGGGGTGGGTCGCGCCGCCGGTGCGGATGGTCTCGCCGGCCATCAGCTGTTCGAGCAGATCGGCGTAGGCCCGAGCGCTGACGGTGGGCAGCGCCGCACCCTCGCGGATCAGGCCGGCCAGCAGCCGGCTCAGCGCCTCGCCGCCGTGGCCGCTCCAGAGGTCGCCCAACCTGCCGTTCGCGTCGCGGGCCAGGGCTTCGATGGTTTCGACGAGGACGCGCGTGGCGTCGGCGGGGGAGACTGCGCGATGCTGCCCCTCGGGGGGAGCTGTCAGCGAAGCTGACTGAGGGGGCTTCCACTCAGAAGGCGGCGCTTGCGTGGGCGTCATCCCGTTCTGAGTAGAAGCCCCCTCCGGCCCTCGGCCGCCTCCCCCTGAGGGGGAGGATCTGAACGCGTCGACGAGGGGCGACAGGATCTTGCGCACCTGCGCCAACAACGCCTCCGCGTCCGCGATAGCCTCCGGGCGCGCCCGCGCCGCCGCCAGCTTGGCCGCCAGCGCAACCCAATCCTCGGCGCGCGCGCCACGCAGGGCGTGACGCTCCAACGCCTCGCATCGCCGAGCGAGTTCGTCGGCCGGCAGGCCCAGGCGCACGAACGGATGCTTCAGCACCGCCAACAGGCGCACCGGATCGGTGGGATCGACGGCGAGGCGCGCCACGAGGGCGGCAAGCGCGCCGGCCCGACAAGCGGCGAGCGCCTCACCCGCGGAGGAATCTGGGATCACGTCCCAGCGCGCGAGCTTGGCGGTCACGCGGCGGGCCAGCGCCTGGTCCGGCGTGACCAGGGCGGCGGTGCCGTCCGACGTCTCCAGCGTTTCCCGCAGCAGCAGCGCCGCGACAGTGGCTGCCTCATCTTCGTTGCGGGCGCTCACCAAAGATACGCCTTCGAAGCCCTCGCGGATCGGATCGATGCTGCTCCGAGCGTCCGACTTGCGCAGCCTCTCGATGACTCCGATCCAGTCAGCAGTCCGCTTCGGTGGGCGAAGCGCCTCGTTCACGACGCGCCGGCGCGACCGGCCGGTGGTCGCATCAACCTCCGACGCGGGCCAGGTCTCGACTTCCGACCGCTCGACGCGTGCTCGCGAAAGCAACCGGCGCAACGCCCCTTGCGGATGCTGCTCCTCGACCTCTGTCCAAGCCTCGTTGGCGAGGTCGTGATCAAGCCCCGGGATAACCACACACCCCTGAGGCGCTTCGGCGATCACGCAGAGCAGGTCGGCGGTGGCGGGGGCGGTGCCGGTCGAGCCGGCGGCGACCAGAACGCCCTGCGGCGGGCGCAGCGTCCAGGCCTCCGCCAGCTTGCGCAGCAGCCGCACCCGCCGTTCGGTGACGTCGACCAGACCGAGCTCGGCCAGGCGGCCGGGCCACGCCCGCACCGCAGCTTCCAGGAAGTCGCGGGAGACGCGCCAGTGTTCGGCGAGGTCGGCCTCGACTAGATCGGCGAGGCGGCCGTCGGCTTCGACCTCCTCGATCTGCAGGCTGTCGAAGAAGCCGCCCAGCGCGTCCGCCAGCTCCAACGCCGAGGCGGCCGTCAGTTCGCGGCCGGGCAGCAGGTGAGCCTGTTCGGCGATCAGACGGGTGAGCTCGAACCGGCGGCGCAGCGGCTCGATGGCGGCCGGCAGGTCCAGCGCCAGATCGCCGGGTTCGAACGGCGGCTCGCCCTCCTCCAGGTCGCCCAGCGGGCGCATCTGCGGCGGCAGCACCGCGCGTCCGCCCGCCGCGCCGACGAAGGCGTCGGCCAGAGCGCGAGCGCCACGCCTCGTGGGCACCAGCACCGTCGCTTCCGAGAGCGCCGCAGGCCCGAGCGGGACCAGCGCGTCGTACAGCCCGCGCGCCAGGTCTTCGGCGAAGGGCCGGTGCGCTGGGATGTTGAACCAGCGCGGTCCCGGCTTGCCGAACAGGCTGGTCACCGCAGCCGCGCCTCCGCCGCGTCGCGCGCGGCGGGATCGCCCACGTGCATCCAGAAGGCGTCCATCACCGCGCCGTGCAGCCGGCCCTCGCGTTGCAGCCGATGCCAGACCGGCACGATGGAGAACGACCCTTCGCCCGGCGAGCCGTCGAGGATCTGCGGCTTCATGATGCCGAAGCCGACGTTGGCGAGCGGGGTGATCACATCCGGCGCGGATGAGTGGGTCAACCGGCCCTCGGCGTCCATCAGAAAGCCCTGCGGCCCTTCGAAGCCAATCCCGCGTCCGCGCGAGACGAGCAGCAGCAGCAGATCCATGGCCGTCGGATCCCAGGTCCGCTTCAGCGTCTCCAGCGGCGGCTCGCCGGCCTTGGTCCACAGCGAGTCGATGTTGGCGACGAAGAACGGCTCCTCGCCGAGCTGCGGCCGCGCCTTCTGGATGCCGCCGCCGGAATCCAGCAGCTCGTCGCGCTCGTCGGAGATCAGCAGCTCCAGGTCGCGGCGCGCGGCGAGGTGTTCCGCCATCTGGTCGGCCAGATAGTGGACGTTAACGATGGCGCGCTCGACGCCCGCCGCCACCAGCTCGTCCAGCACCCGATCGATCAACGTCCGGCCGGAGACCGGCACCAAGGCCTTGGGCATGCGATCGGTCAGCGGGCGCATGCGCGTCCCGAGTCCCGCGGCCAGCACCATCGCGGTCTTCGGTCCGGGGAGGCTCACGCGCGCGCCTCGGCCGGGACGTGCCGGTCGAACCAGCGCTTCAGTCCGGCGAGCTGCGGGTCCTGAAGGTTGCGCTCCAGATAGCGCCAGGTCCGGGGCATGTAGGCGCGGTATTGCGGACGTCCGAGCAGCGCCTGGCGGGCGAACACGCGGCCCAGGACGCGCGCGGCGTTGGCCGCGGCGAGCGCGCGGTAGTCGGCGAGAAAAGCCTCGCGGTCGAGCTCGGGGCGCTGGGCCAGGAAGCGGTCGAGCATCGCGGCCTCCAGCTCGGGCGTCACGTCGCGCCGGGCGTCCTGCAGCAGGTGTGTCAGGTCCCATGCGGGGTGGGCGCGTAGCGCATCCTGGAAGTCGAGCAGGCCGACCCGGGCCGGTCCCGCGCGGTTCGGCAGCCAGAGCAGGTTTTGGGCATGGTAATCGCGGTGGGTGAAGACGGTCGCTCCGGCCTCGCCGCGTACCCACACCGGCGCCCAGAGCGCGGCCCACTCCGCCGCGGCCTCGTCGGCGAAGGCGGGAATGTTGGCGAACTGCGGCCACCATTCGAGGAAGGTGTCCGTCCCGATCTTCAGGGCGAGGGTGTCGTAGCTCAGCAACGGCCAGGCGGCGCCCGAGGCCTCCAGCACCGCGGGCGGCGGCTGCGCCTGCAGCGCGGCCTGCACGTCGATGGCGGCCTCGTACAGCGGGCGCTCGGCCTGGCCCTGCTCGATGAGCGTGGCGAACAGGCCGTCGCCGAGATCCTCCAGCACAGCCAGGCCGGCATCGGTGTCGTGCGCCAGGATCTCCGGCGCGGAGAGCCCGCGGCTCCTCAGGAAGCCCGCCACCGCGACGAAGGCGGCCACAGAGCCGGCGGCCAGGCGCGAGGCGGCGTTGTAGCCCAGAGCCATGCGCTCGTCGGGCGTGGCGTCGGGCGGGCAGATGGAGCTTTCCAGCGCCGGCGGCTGGTCCATGAAGATCAGGCTTTGGCCGGTCGGCCTGAGCAGGCGTTCGTAGCGCCGGGTGGAGGCGTCGCCGCTCAACGGCTCGCGCTGCGCGTGGCCGAAGCCGTGCGCGGCGAGAAACTCGGCCTTTAGCGCCTCACGATCCGAACTCAAGTCCACGCCCTTCCCACGCGCCAAACGGAGTCAGCCGCGCCTGACGACGCTCGCCTTCGCCGTAAAGCCCGATGACTACATCGAGTCGGTCGCGCGGCAGGTGGTTCGCGAGTCGTTCCGGCCATTCGATCACCACGGCGCCGTCGTCCAGAGCCTCGTCCAGCCCGACTTCATAGGCCTCATCGGCGGAGCCGAGTCGGTAGAGATCGAAGTGGGCGACGTTCAGCCGCGCCCCTGCGTAGAACTGCACCAGGGTGAAGGTGGGCGAAGGCACATCCTCGTCGGGCGTGGTCAGCGCCCGCACCAGCGCCCGCGCCAGCGTCGACTTGCCCGCGCCCAGCGGGCCGTACAGGCACACCGCCTCGCCCGGCTGCAAGGCGGCGGCGATCGCGCGGCCCAGCGCCTGGGTCGCGGCTTCGTCGGCGAGGTCCAGGACGGCCGGGAGGGCAAGGGTCATGCGAACGCCCGATCGGGATCGGCCGGCAGGGTCTGCTCGACATAGGCCTTCAGTTGCTCGGTGACCTCGGCGGCGTCTCCGGCCATGGCCCCCGGCGGGATCAGCGGGCCGACGGTGAGGGTGAACGGCCGGCCGCGTTTGTTCAGCAGCTCGTGGAACAGGGTGATGTCGCGCAGTTCGCTGGAGACCCCGTGGAACAGGTGGAACAGGGTCGACCAGGGTCCCGTCACATGGATCGGCAGTACGGGCGCGTGGTGCTTGCGCGCCACCGCCGCAGCGCTCGCCGCCCAGGGGGGGTCCAAGAGCCGACCGTCGGCCTGGCGCCGCGCGATGCGGCCGGCGGGGAACACCACCAGGCAGGCCTCCGCCTCCATCGTCGCACGGGTCTGCTCCAGCGTCCGCCGCGTCGTCTCCCGCGTGCGCTTGGCCAGCACCCATTCGACGGGGATCAGCACCTCGCTGAAGCGCGGCGACACCCGGTGAGCATCGGCGTTGGCGTAGAACCAGAGGTCCGGGCGGACAGCCTTCAGCGCGTCGTAGGCCGCGACGCCGTCGGCGATGCCGGTCGGGTGGTTGCAGACGACCACAAGACGACCCTGCCTTGGGACGCTGTCGAGCCCGCTGGCCTGCACCGCCAGCGCCAACAGATCCGAAACGCATTCGAGCGCGTCGCGGCCAGGCAGGGCGGCGATGGCGTCGGCCATACGGCGGGCCTTGTCGTAGTCCAAGAGACGGTAGAGCAGGGGGCGCAGCGCTGGCCACAGCGGGCTCGCCGCCAGCCTCGGCGCCCGTTCGGCGATCAGCACGTCGACGATGTGCGGCGCGGCTTCCACCGGCGGCGGCGATCGGACGGGCGTGGCGAGCGTCATCGGCCGGGACCATGCGCCAGGCCGGGAGGCTGCGGCAAGGTTAAGCCGATTTCACCTTCACCGGCCCTTGTGGCGGCGCCGTTCCGGACCCAGATGCCGCTCAGCCGAGGCTCGGCGGCCCTTTTCCGAGGGTTCCCTCCGGCAGCCGCGGTTTTCTACAATCGAGTTCAAAACTTCTTGCATCGCCGGACCCGCCCGGCGCCGTTAGAAGGAAGGCGCTTGTGAGAGTACCCCATGCTGCGATGTCGAAAACCTGAGGGCCAAGTCGGCCTCTGACGCAGTCTCGCTGCGTTGGCGTCATCTGGGCGTCGCGCATCGTCCCTAAACACCCCGCGATACGCGGGCTCGTCTCTCGCCAAGTACAGGAGCTTAGTATGGCTCTGAGAATTTCCGTCGTCCCCATTGGGGACGGCTGGGCCGTGCGTTCGCCCAGCTTCGAAAACGACATGCTGTTCACGGCAGGCGCCAAGGCCGAATCCGCCGCGCGCGAGCTTGCGCGTCGCTACGCCGAGCGTGGCCAAAGCGCCGAGGTGGCCATCTTCCTCCGCGACGGCGCGCTGGCGGGCCGCTTCCAGCATCCGGCCGCCTCCCGGTTCGAGGCCGTTCCCGCTTAGGGCGCGCGCGCCGAGGACGCTTGCCTAGAAATCGCCAATGCCTACCCTCGCCTGCCGCAGTCATGCGCGGCAGGCGAGAGGAATGGCATGCGGCGCTTCAAGATCTGGGCTTCGGCGACGTTCGTCGTCGCGGCGGTCGCAGTTGGCGTCTGGGCCTACTGGAACTTCGACCTGCGCTGGCGGCCGAAGACCGTCACGCACGACCAGGCCGAGATCGCGCGGCTGCTCGAGCAATCCGGCTGGGTCTCGCCGGGCCTGAGGGGCAAGACGCTCTACATGGTGTCGTTCCGCAGTTGCCCAGACTGCATCCGCTTCACGCGCGAGCAGTTCCCCGCGCTGCAGGCGGCGGGCGTCGACACCCGGGTGATCATGGTCGCCCGTAGAGATCAGAACGGTCTCGCGCACTCCACGCCCGAGGAACGCTCGACCGTGGCGCAGCTCTGGCTGACCCGCGACTGGAAACTGCTGAAAAGCTGGGAGGCGGTCCCGCCGCAGGCCTGGAAGGCGCCGGGCTTACCGCTCGCCGATGGCGACATGGCCCGCACCGCGGTCGTCGAGGCGGGGCGAGGCCTGGTCGATCGCCTGCGGCCGCTCATGAAGGCCAATGGCGTGAAGTTCGCCTATCCCGCCCTCGTCTGGTGGAACGACAAGGGCGAGATGCGCGCCTGCGCCTGCGAAAGCCCGAGCAGCTACCGCTACGTCCGGGAAGAGCTGGGCGTGAAGTAGGTCACGTTCGCCGGCTGATCATGTCCTTTGTGGCCTGGCGGGTCTTGGCGCCCTGGGCCCGCTCGGCCTCCGCGCGCTCCGGGCGGCGGGTGTGATTGGACGAGTAGACGGCGCCCGGCTCCACCTCGCCGCCCCAGTCCTCCTGAGGATTTTCGCTGAGGCTCAGGCTGGCTTGCGCCGCGCCATCCTCCGTCGCCTCGATCCCCGTCGTCTGCTCGAGGTCCTCATCGAACGGCGGTGCCCGCTGCGGGTCAGCCACGGGAGCGTCGCCGCTCGGAGCCTGCTGCGCGTCCATCTCCTCCTGGCCGACACCCAGGCCCTGCTGTTGCGCTCGGTTGGCCGAGGCGGTGTTCGGCGCAAAGCTGCGCGCTTCTTGGTCGCCCATGGTCAGGTCTCCCTTGTTGGTTCGCAGGACAACCCGCCGGGGCAGGGCGCGTTCCTTGCGCAAAGCCGCTTGCGCGGTTAGGCGGGGCGGATGGCTTCCGCGCTCCAAGCCGCCTACGCCGCCCGCCTGGAGCGCGGCGAGATCCGCCCCGACTCCGAGCAGGCGGCGGGCCTGGCTTCGCTCGTGCGGCTGGAGGGCGACCTAGCCGCCGCTCAGCCCGCGGGCGGCCTGGCGGCCCTCTTCAAGAAGTCGCAGCCGGCCAGCCAGCGCGGCGTCTACCTCTGGGGACCGGTCGGCCGCGGCAAGTCCATGCTGATGGACCTGTTCTTCGAGGCGGCGCCCGTGCAGGCCAAGCGGCGCACGCACTTCCACGTGTTCATGGGCGAGATCCACCGCCTGATCGACGCCTGGCGCAAGGGCGACGCGGCGGATCGCAAGTCGCGCTTCGGCCAGTTCAAGGGCGACGACCCGATCCCGCCGGTCGCCGAGCTGGTGGCGAAGAAGGCGACCTTGCTCTGCTTCGACGAACTGCAGGTCACCGACATCGCCGACGCGATGATTCTGGGCCGGCTCTTCGAGGCGCTGTTCGCCCGCGGCGTCACCCTGGTGGCGACCTCGAACCGCGTGCCGGACGCCCTCTACAAGGACGGCATCAACCGGCAGCTCTTCGTGCCCTTTATTGACATGCTCAAGCAGCGCATGGAGATCGTCAGCGTCGCGGGCGTCCACGACTATCGGCTCGACCGGCTGCGCGCCGCCGGCACCTGGTTCTCGCCGATCGACCCGGATCATGAGCGCAGCTTCGCGGCGCTGTGGCGCGACATGCTGGCGGGAAACGAGGAGACCGGCGCAGAGCTCGAGGTTCTGGGCCGCAAGATCACACTGCCGCACGCCGAAGGCGGGCTTTTGCGCGCGAGTTTCGCCAGCCTCTGTTCGGTGGCGCTGGGGCCGAACGATTATCTGGCGATCGCGCAGGCCTTCCACACCGTGTTCCTGGAGGACGTGCCGCAGCTCTCGCCGGCCCGGCGCGAAGAGGCTCGGCGCTTCGTCACCCTGATCGACGCGCTCTACGAGGCGAAGACCCGCACCATCGTGCTGGCCGAGGCCGAGCCGGTGCAGCTCTACCCCGCCGGCGACGGGTCCTTCGAGTTCGAGCGCACCGCCTCGCGCCTGCAGGAGATGCGATCAGCGAGCTGGCTGGAGGACCGCTGAGCAAGCTGCGCGTCAACCTTAACGGCAAGCTTTACTGTTGCCTTGCCCGCAAAGGTTGTGAATAACCTCGTTCTCTGAATTGGGCGCCCGGGGGCGGGATGAGAACGAAGAGCGTGGCGGTCGCCGTGGCCGCCCTGGGGTTGGTCGCGTGGGCGGACCCCAAAACGGCGGCGCCGGTGGTGACCAAGGACGCCGCAGCCGAAGAAGCCAAGCGGCAGATGGTCTATGTGCTCAAGGCCCGCGCAAGAGAGAACGTGCGGGTGGAGGACATCGCCTTCCGCATCATGGTCGCCAACGCCGACCTCTGCGCGGATCGCGCCCCTCGCGCTGGGTTGAACTGGCGCATCGCCGACGCTTACGACGCCAAGGTGCGCCCGGCGGCCGTGGAGGCGTTCCAACTGGGCGACGGCCTTACCGTGACCGACGTGCGCGCGGGCGGCCCGGCGGAAGCCGCCGGTCTTCGGGCCGGAGACGTGATGGTTTCGATTGCCGGCCGGCCCGCGCCGACCGGCAAGAAGGCCGCCGCTGAGGCTGACAAGCTCTGGCGTGAAGCGATCGGCAAGGAGGGTAAGCCGGTCTCGGTGGTCCTGCGGCGCGCCGGCCAGGAGCAGACCGTGCTCGTGACGCCGGTGACGGCGTGCGCCTATGGCGTGGAAGTCCAGGACACACAGATCCTGAATGCGTTTGCCGACGGTGGAGGAATCTACGTCACGCGGCCGATGCTCAAGCTCGCCACCACCGACGAGGAGTTGGCGCTCGTCATCGCCCACGAGGTGGCGCACAACGGCCAGCATCATCTTCAGGCCCAGGCGCACAACGCCCTCATCCTGGGCTTACCTGGGCTGCTCATCGACGTCGCGGCGGCGGCGAACGGCGTGAACACGCAGGGCCGCTTCACCAAGATGGGCGCCGACATCGGCCGCGCCCACGCCGCGCCGCAGTTCGAGGCGGAGGCCGACTACGTCGGGCTCTACTACATGGCCCGCGCCGGTTACCGCACCGAGGGCGCGGAGGAGTTCTGGCGCAAGATGGCCGCGGAGGCGCCCAGCTCGATCTTCATCAAGTCCGACCATCCGCCGACGCCTGAGCGGTTCCTGGCGATCAGCGCGGCGTCGAAGGAGGTCGAGGCCAAGCGCGCGGCGGGCGAGGCGCTCGTCCCCAACCTGAAAGGGACCTGAGGCCGCCTTACCGGTTGTGCTGGGCGTCGTCCACGCGGACGCAGGTTCCGGTCACCATCTCCGAGGACGGCGAGACCAGAAACAGCAGGGTGGAATCCAGCTGCGCTGGATCACCCAATCGCTTGCGCGGGTAGTGTTGGGTGATGTCGCCGACGCGCTCCAGCATGCCGTCCACCATCTCCGAGGCGAAGGCTCCCGGCGCGATGGCGTTGACGTTGATGTTGAACTTCGCCCACTCCACCGCCAACACCTCGGTCATGCGCAGGATCGCCGACTTGGTGATGGAGTAGAGCGCCGCCCCGTCGCCCGGATATTCGAAGGCGCGCGCCGAGGAAATGTTGACCATCCGCCCGGGCAGCTTCTTGTCGATCAGCCGCCGCGCCACTTCGCAGGACAGGATGTAGGGCCCGCGCAGATTGGTGGCCAGCACCTCGTCGATGAAGGCGACGCTCGACCGGGTGGCCCAGCGGATGCCCGGCACGCCCGCGTTGTTGACCAGGATGGTGACTGGCCCGAGCGCCGCCTCGACCTTCTCAACCACGCCGATCAGCTGGTCGGAATCGTTGACATCCAGGGCGAACGGCGCGGCCACGCCGCCGGCGACGCCGATCTCCTGCGCCAGCGCTTCCAGGCGATCGATGCGGCGCGCGGTGAGCGCCACCTTGGCGCCGGCCGCCGCCAGCACCTTGGCGAAGCGCAGGCCGAGGCCGGACGAGGCGCCCGTCACCAGCGCCGTCTGGCCCGAGAGATCGATGGAGAAGTTCGGAGTGGGGAAGGTCATGGAGCGGTTTCCTCGTCTTTGGCGCATGCCTGCCCGAGGGCCGCGCTAAAGTCACGGCCGGGCCGTGCCCTTCCGATTGTTTCCGAGCGCCTGGACGGCGGCGAACACCTGATTTGCGCGGAGCACGATGATCAGCACGCCCACGAGCGCCAGCGCGCTGCCGATCGCCATGCGCGCGTCGAGCGGCTCGCCGAGCAGGCCGACGCCCAACAGAATGGTGAGAAGTGGGCTCAGAAGGGTTAGCGCGGACATCATATTGGCCTCGTTGCGCTGTAGCAGGACAAAGAACAGGGAGTGGGCCAGCATCGAGACCACCAGGGCCGAGAAGATCACCGCGGCGAGGGCCGGCAGGCCCGCGGCGGTCGCCTTGTCGACTTGCCCGGGCTCGAACAGGGCCGAGGCGCCCAAGAGCGGCGTGACGGAGACGAAGCTCACCCAGGCCTGGTACTGCATGGCCCCGACGCCCTCCATTTGCTTCATCAGGACCGAGCCGAGAGAGCTGGCGAACGCCGAGGCCGCGATGACCAGCAGGCCGGTGGACAGGCTGAGGCCGTGCGGGTCCCAGATCACCAGCAGCACTCCGGCGAAGGTCAGGGCCATGCCGATCGCGCGCGGCCAGCGGATGCGCTCGCCCAGCACGGCCATGGAGAGTAGGAGCGTCATCGGCAGGCTGAGCTGCATGACGACGGCGGCCGACGACGCCGTCGAAAGCTTCAGGCCCAGGAACACCAGGCCGAAATTGATCCCGCCCATCAGCGCGGACACTGCGAGCAGCCGCCACAACGGTCGCGGCGCCGGAAACAGCCAGCGAAAGGTGCAGGCCAGAACAATGACGAAGCGCACGCCGGCGTAGAACAGCGGCGGCACCTCGAGCGTGCTGACGACGTACTTCGAGACGAGGTTGTTCGCCGCCCAGACCAGGCACACGAAGATCGTCAATGCCACGTCGCGAAGCCGCATGCGGCCTCGTTACGGTGCGCCGTGGGCGCAGGCAACGCTTGCCGCGGATCCCGGCCGGCGGCGCTCTCAGCTCAGATCCGACGGCCCAGGTCGTTGCCCGAGCGGATGGCGTGCAGGGCGGTGCGCGGCGCCTGAACGTCGCCGGCGAGCTCGAACGCCAGGCCCGCCGCCGCGAGCGCGTCGGCCAGCGCCAGGTCGGGTCTGGCGACGCCGCTGGCCACCACCAGGTCGAAGGTCGCCGCCTGCTCCGCCCCGCTCAGCAGATTGCGCAGGCGGACCTTGCCCCCCTCGATCGCCACGGCGTCGCACATCGGCGTCAGCTCGCACCCGAGCTGCAGAAGCCGGGGCGGCGTCTCCACGCTGTGGGTGACGCCGATGAACGCGCCGATCACCGGCCGGGGCGCGACCACGGTGACCTTGCAGCCGGCCAGCGCCAGGCGCTCGGCGGCGCGCACCGCGTCGTGGGTTCCCAGGCGGTCGAGCACCAGCACATGCTTGTCGGTAGGCGGATCGATCATCGCCTGGTCCGTCGACCAGACCTCGACCGAACCGTCGCTCGCCTGTCCAAGCGCCAGAGAGGGCTCCGGCTTCGCGCCGGTGGCGAGGACCACGACATCGGGCGCCACGCCGCGGACGAAGGCGGCGTCCGCCTCGACGCCGGTGCGGATCTCGACGCCGAGCTCGCGAATCTCCGCTTCCAGCCATTCGGTCATGTGCAGCAGCTCGCGCGCCGCCGGGAGCAGCGTCGCCGTCAGCAGCCGTCCGCCGAGCTGCGGCCCCCGCTCGACCAAAGTGACCCGGCAGCCGCAGCGCGCGGCGATCTCCGCCGTCTTCAGCCCGGCCGGGCCGCCGCCGACGACCAGGACCCGCTTGGCGCTCTCGCCGTGGGCCAGCTCGCCGAGCACGTGCTCGCGGCCGACCTCGGGGTTGTGAATGCAGGTGATCGGCAGGTCGCGCAGGATCCGGTCGACGCAGCCCTGATTGGCGCCGACGCAGCGGCGGATACGGTGCGCCTCGCCACGCTGGATCTTGGCGACGATGTCCGGGTCGGCGATGTGCGCCCGCGTCATGGCGGTCAGATCGCAGGCGCCCTGAGCCAACGCCGCCTCGGCTTGCTCGGGCGTCACGATCCGCCCCACGCCGATCACCGGGATTTTGCCCACTGCAGCCTTCAGCTTGGCGGTGAGAGGGAGGAACTCGCCGTGCGGATGGCGCCACGAGCCGATCGAGCGGGCGTAGTGGTCGACCCGCGCCCCTTCGGACTGGGTGATGTAGTCGAGGCCGCCCTCCCTCGCGAGCGTGCCGGCCGCGCCCATCAGGTGCGCCTGGCCCGCGCCGCCTTCCGCTGACGACAGGAAGTCGTCGATCGAGATCCGCAGGCCGAGCATGGCGTCGCGGCCGATCGCGGCGCGGGTGCGGCCGATCAGCTCGCGGACAAAGGCCAGCGGCTCGCCCCACTTGTCGGTACGCTGATTACCCCAGGGGCTGATCGACTGCTGGATCAGGTAGCCGTGCGCGCCATGCAGCTCGACGCCGTCCAGCCCGCCCGCGACGAGTTCGCGGGCCAGCTCGACGTAGCCGTCGATCACCCACTCCACCTCGTCGGCGCTCATGGCGTGGGTCGCCTCGCCGTCGGGCGTGGTGCGGCCGCTGAACGACCAGATCGGCGCGAGCGCGGGATCGGCGTCGGACCGGAACTGCGCGCCCAGGTGGATGACCTGGGAAGTGATGATCATCTCGTGCCGGTGCGCGGCGTCGGCCAGTCGTCGCACGCGCTCGCCGAGGTAGGCGTAGGGCCGCTCATTGCGCGAGCGCACCGGGACGACCTGGGCGCCCTGGTTGCCGTAGAGTCCCACGCCTCCGGCCGCCCGTCGGGCCACATAGGCGATCTGGCGTTCGCCGTCGTCGCGCGGATCGGACCAGCCGAACGCCGTGCCGTGGGTGGTGGAGGCGACCCGGTTCTTGATGCGCCGCGGCCCGACGGTGATCGGCGACAGCAGGTGCGGATACGCTTCGCGGGCGGCCATCTCGTTTCCTCCAAGCGACGTCGTCGGCCGCGTTGAGCCGGACGCTAGGTTCCGCGGTGGCGTCGGTCAATCGATCTGCCGCGGTATCGTTATCCTTCAGGCGGCCCGCAGCGCGTTCACCAGTTCACGCGCGAATAGGCCGAGCCTGTCCATCGCGCGGACGCAGATCCGCAGCTCGCGCAGCGCCCAGTCGTCGGTCAGCTCGACCACGCCCAGGCGCATGGTCTTGGCGGCCCGCGCGGCGGTGGTCTTCGGCACCACGCCGACGCCGACGCCGCACTCTACCAGCCGGCAGACGCTGTCGAAGCTGCGCAGCTGAACGCGCAGCCGCAGCGGACGGCCCTCGCGCGCGGCCTTGCCCGCCAGGAATCGCTGCAGCGAGCTGGAGCGTTCGAGGCCGACGAAGTCGTGCGCCAGCACCTCCGAGAAGGAGACCGCTTGCTGCGCGGCCATCGGATGGTCGGCGCTGGTCACCACCACGAAGCGGTCGGAGCGGAACGGGAAGGTTTCCAGCGCGGCCATGTCAACGGTGCCCGCGACGATGCCGACGTCGCCGACGCCTTCGGCGATCAGCCCGACGATCTCGTCCGAAAGCCGCTCCTCCAGGTCGACGGTGACGTGCGGGTGCGCGGCCAGGAAGGACGACAGCGCCTCCGGCAGGAATTCGGCCAACGCATTGGTGTTGGCCAGGAGCCGCACCTCGCCGGTCAAGCCGCCGGCGAAGGCGCCCAGGTCTTCGCGCATGCGGGCGCTCTGGGCGATGATCGTGCGCGCATGGCGCAGAAGCGTGCGGCCGGCTTCGGTGGGCGTGACCCCCTGGCGCGACCTCGTCAGCAGGCGCGCGCCCAGTTGTTCCTCCATGCCGCGGATCCGCGTCGAGGCCGCGGCCAGCGCCAGCGCGCTGCGTTCAGCGCCGCCGGTGATGGAGCCGGCCTCTACGACATCGCAGAACAGGCGCAGGTCGGTCAGATCGAAACGCACGGCGCGGCCCTTTCCTTCGTGATCGGCGAAGGATGCCTACAGGAAACAGGCATTGCGCCAAAGGCCTGAGGGCGCGAGTGTTCGGTTTCGGCGAAGTATTTGCGAACTATTCGCAAATAGCCTTGCGCCGGGTTCGTTGACACCCCATGGCGGCGGGATCCACAAGACCGCCGACGGGATTTTCAGCTAGGGGCCTTCAACCATGTCCGACGCCGCCAAGGCGCCTCGCGAGCGGCCGATGTCGCCGCACCTCCAGGTTTGGCGCTGGCACATCACCATGGCGACCTCCATCGCCCACCGCGCCACCGGGGTCGCGCTCTACGTCGGCGCGCTGATCCTCGCGGGCTGGGCTGTCGCGCTCGCCAGCGGACGCGAGGCCTATGCCGGCTATCAGGCGCTGCTCGGCACGCCGCTGGGCCTGCTGGTGATGTTCGGCCTCACCGTATCGTTCTTCTACCACCTGGCGAACGGCATCCGGCACCTGGTGTGGGACGCTGGTCACGGCCTCGACATCAAGTCGGCCAACGCCAGCGCGGCCTTCGTCTTCGGCTTCACCGCGGTCGCCTCGATCGTCGCCTGGGCCGCCTACTTCGTCCTGGGAGGCGCCTGATGGTCAGCTATCGCACGCCGCTGTCTCGCGCCCGCGGCCTGGGCGCCGCGAAGCACGGGGTCGGCCACTGGATCGGCGAGCGGGTCAGCGCGGTCGCGCTCGTCCCCCTGACGCTCTGGCTGGTCTGGGCCGTCGTCCGGCTCTCCCGCGGCGACTACGACTTCGCCGTCGAGTGGATCTCCCAGCCGCTCAACGCCACCCTGATGGTGCTGCTGGTCGTCGTCAGCTTCTCCCACATGTGCGCGGGCCTGCGGGTGATCGTCGAGGACTACATCCACGTGGCCCTGAACAAGGCCGCGCTTCTGATCCTCAACCTGTTCGTCTGCGGACTGGCCGGTGCGCTGGCCGTCTTCTCCATCCTGAAGGTCGCCTTCGGCGGCGGAGCCTGATCCGACCATGGCTGCTTACAATTTCATCGACCACAAGTTCGACGTCGTCGTCGTCGGCGCCGGCGGCTCGGGCCTGCGCGCGGCGCTCGGCTGCGCCCAGGCCGGCCTGAAGACGGCCTGCATCTCGAAAGTGTTCCCGACCCGCTCGCACACCGTGGCGGCGCAAGGCGGCATCTCCGCCAGCCTGGGCAACATGGGCGAGGACGACTGGCGCTGGCACATGTACGACACCGTCAAGGGGTCGGACTGGCTGGGCGACCAGGACGCCATCGAATACCTCTGCCGCAACGCGCCGGCCGCGGTCTACGAGCTCGAGCATTGGGGCGTGCCCTTCTCGCGCAACGCCGAGGGCAAGATCTACCAACGCGCCTTCGGCGGGATGACCCGCAACTATGGCGAAGCGCCGATCCAGCGCACCTGCGCCGCGGCCGACCGCACCGGTCACGCCATGCTGCACACGATGTACGGGCAGAGCCTGGCGCACGACACCGAGTTCTTCATCGAGTACTTCGCCCTCGATCTGATCATGGACGAAGGCGTCTGCCGCGGCGTCACCGCGTGGAAGCTGGACGACGGCACCATGCACCGCTTCCAGGCGCAGCTGGTGATCCTGGCGACGGGCGGTTACGGCCGCGCCTACTTCTCGGCGACCTCGGCGCACACCTGCACGGGCGACGGCGGCGGCATGGCGCTGCGCGCCGGCCTGCCGCTGCAGGACATGGAGTTCGTGCAGTTCCACCCGACCGGCATCTACGGCTCGGGCTGCCTGATCACCGAGGGCGCCCGCGGTGAAGGCGGCTACCTCACCAACTCCGAGGGCGAGCGCTTCATGGAGCGTTACGCGCCGTCGGTGAAGGACCTCGCGCCGCGCGACATGGTCAGCCGCGCCATGACCATCGAGATCCGCGAAGGCCGCGGGGTGGGCCCGAACAAGGACCACATCTTCCTGCACCTCGACCACTTGGATCCGAAGATCCTGGCCGAGCGCCTGCCGGGCATCTCGGAAAGCGCCAAGGTCTTCGCCGGCGTCGACGTGACCAAGGAGCCGATCCCGGTGCTGCCGACCGTGCACTACAACATGGGCGGCATCCCGACGAACTTCTTCTCCGAGGTGGTGACCCGCGATGGCGACAACCCCGACAAGGTGGTGCCGGGCCTGATGGCCGTGGGCGAGGCGGCCTGCGTCTCGGTGCACGGCGCCAACCGCCTGGGCTCCAACAGCCTGATCGACCTCGTGGTGTTCGGCCGTTCGGCCGCGCTGCGCGCCGCCGACACCATCAAGGCCGGCGAGAAGCAGCCCGAGCTGAAGGACCACATGACCGACGGTCACCTGGCCCGCTTCGACCGGTTCCGCAACGCGAACGGCGGCACGCCGACCGCGGCGCTGCGGCTGGAGATGCAGAAGGCCATGCAGGACGACGCCGCCGTGTTCCGAGAAGGCCATACGCTGGAATCCGGCGTGAAGCGGCTGCAGGCGGTCCATGACAAACGCCCTGACATCAGCGTGAGCGACCGCGGCCTCATCTGGAACACCGATCTTATGGAGACGCTGGAGTTCGACAACCTGATCGGCCAGGCGGCCGTGACCGTGAACGGCGCGGTCAACCGCACCGAGAGCCGCGGCGCCCACGCCCGCGAGGACTTCGCCGACCGCAACGACGCCGAGTGGATGAAGCACACGCTGGCCTGGTTCGACGACGCCACCGGCAAGGTGCGCATCGACTACCGGCCCGTGCACAACTTCACCATGACCAACGACATCGCCTACATCCCGCCGAAGGCGCGGGTGTACTAGGCCAGGAACGCACCCATGGTTCAGCTCCGGCTTCCCGAGAACTCCCGCGTCAAGCGCGGCAAGCATCACCCCGCGCCCGCTGGCGCGGGCAAGACGAAGACCTTCCGCGTCTACCGCTACGATCCGGAAGAGCCCGGCAATCCGCGCTGGGACAGCTACGACGTGGACGTCGAGGCGTGCGGGCCGATGGTCCTGGACGTGCTGATCCACATCAAGAACACCATGGACCCGACGCTGGCCTTCCGCCGGTCGTGCCGGGAAGGGGTGTGCGGCTCCTGCGCGATGAACATCGGCGGTCGCAACACGCTGGCCTGCACGCATGGCTGGGAGGAAGTTCCCGGGCGCGACATCTCGGTCAGCCCGCTGCCGCACATGCCGGTGATCAAGGACCTGGTGCCGGACCTGACGCTGTTCTACGCCCAGTACGCGTCGATCCAGCCCTGGCTGCAGACCGAGACGCCGGAGCCGCAGAAGGAGTGGGTCCAGTCGCCCGAAGATCGCGAGAAGCTCGACGGCCTTTACGAGTGCATCCTCTGCGCCTGCTGTTCGACCTCGTGCCCGAGCTACTGGTGGAACCAGGAGAAGTACCTCGGCCCGGCCGCTCTGCTGCACGCCTACCGCTGGCTGATCGACAGCCGCGACGAGGCGACCGGCGAGCGCCTGGACGAGCTGGAAGACCCCTTCAAGCTCTATCGCTGCCACACCATCATGAACTGCGCCCAGGTGTGCCCGAAGGGCCTGAACCCGGCCAAGGCGATCGCCGAGGTCAAGAAGATGCTGGTCGAACGGGTGGTCTGACGAAGATCAAGGCCGCACTCCGCCGGGGCGGCGACACATAGTCGCCGTCATCCGCGCGGACCGCGGTCAGGTTGACCGTCGGTGGACATTCCTTCATCGGAAAACTATGAGCGACCTCCACGCGCACGTCGTGATCATCGGAGCGGGCCACGCCGGCGGAACGCTGGCGGCGCTGCTGCGCCAGTTGGGACACACCGGCCAGATCACCCTGATCGGCGACGAGCCGATCCCGCCCTATCAGCGCCCGCCGCTGTCCAAGGCCTGGCTGAAGGGCGAGGCCGACGCCGAGTCGCTCGCGCTTAGGCCGTTGGAGTTCTACGAGGGCGCGAACATCGACTTCCGCCCCAACGTCCGAGCTCAGAAGCTCGAGCGGGCGGCACGCAAGGTGCTGCTGTCGGACGGCTCGGAGCTGACCTACGACGCCTTGGTGCTGGCGACCGGCGCGCGCGCCATCGCGCTGCCGATCCCGGGCGCGGACCTGGAAGGCGTGTTGTTCCTGCGCACCGCCGCCGACGCCGAGGCGCTGAAGGCCGCGGTCGGGCCGGGCAAGCGGCTGGCGGTGGTTGGCGGCGGTTACATCGGCCTGGAAGTGGCGGCGTCGGGCCGTGCGCTCGGCGCCGAGGTGGTGGTGCTGGAGCGCGAAACGCGGCTGCTGGCGCGCGTCGCCTGCGAGACGCTCTCCACCTTCTTCCGCGACTATCACGAGCAACACGGCGTGACCTTCGAGCTCGGCGCCAGCGTCGTCGGCTTCGAGGGCATGGGCGGCCACATCACCGGCGTGACGCTGGCGGACGGCCGGACCATCGCCTGCGACGCGGCCGTGGTCGGCGTCGGCGCCCATCCCAACGACGAGCTCGCGGCCGACAGCGGCCTGGAGACCGCCCGCGGCGTAGTCGTCGACCTGGAGGCCCGGACCTCCGACCCGCACGTCTTCGCGATCGGCGACGTCGCCCACCGGCCGATGCCGATCTATGGCCGCATGTTCCGCATGGAGAGCGTGCCCAACGCGCTCGAACAGGCCAAACAGGCCGCCAGCGCTATCACCGGCCGCGCGCCGCCGCCTGGGGAAGTGCCCTGGCAGTGGTCGGACCAGTATGACCTGAAGCTGCAGATCGCCGGCTACGCCTTCGACGTCGACGAGATCGTCGTGCGCGGCGATCCCACGAGCGGCAAGTTCGCCGTCTTCCACCTGAACGGTGACCAGCTACAGTCTGTTGAGGCGATCAACTCTCCGCCGGAGTTTATGATGGGCCGCCAGTTGATCGGCGCGCGCAAGCGCATCGACAAGGCGAAGCTTGCGGACCCGGCGGTTTCCATGAAAGAAGTCGCGGCCTGATGGCGAAGATCACCTACATCCAGTTCGACGGCACGGAAAACGTCGTCGACGTGAAGACCGGCCTCTCCATCATGGAAGGCGCGGTGAAGAACAACGTGCCCGGCATCGACGCCGACTGCGGCGGCGCCTGCGCCTGCGCCACCTGCCACTGCTATGTCGACGAGGCTTGGCTGGACAAGACGGGCGAGAAATCGGCGATGGAGGAGTCGATGCTCGACTTCGCCGCCAACGTCGAGCCGAACAGCCGGCTCTCTTGCCAGATCAAGGTCTCCGACGAGCTCGACGGCCTGATCGTCCGCCTGCCGGAAAGCCAGTACTGAGGACGCGACGCTCCCCCGCTGGGGGAGCTGTCGGCGAAACCGACTGAGGGGCTTCCGCTCAGAAGGTTCGATCAGGCGGCTTTCGCCAGCGTTTGGGTGGAAGCCCCCTTCGGCGCTACGCGCCACCTCCCCCTGTGGGGGAGGAACCCCGCGCCTACCTCCCGAACCCGAGCTCCGGCTGCGCCGAGATCGCGTGCGCCTCTTCGGGGAGATGGCAGGTGAAGGTCGCTCCCGCGCCCGGCTCGCTCTCCAGCGCCACCCAGCCGCCATGCAGTTCGGTAAGCGCCTTGACCAGCGCCAGGCCCAGGCCCGGCCCGCCGCGCTCGCGGCCCACGAACCGGTCGAAGATGTGCGCCTGGACGTGGAACGGAATGCCACGCCCCGTGTCCGTCACCTGCAGCTGGATCTCGCCCAGCGCGCGCCGCGCGGCGATCGTCACCGCACCTTCGGGCGGCGTCTGGCCGAGCGCGTTCTCCACCAGGTGGTCGAGGATCTGGCTGAGCCGGCGGCTGTCGCCGCGGATCACGCCGACGTCCGCGGGCGCCTCAACATTCAGCTCGACGCGCAGGCTGTCGGCCTCGCTGCGCCAGCGGGTGGCGACCGCCTCCAGCAGTTCGGCGACGCGCACGTCGGCCAGATCGACAGCCATTTCGCCGGCGTCGATCTGCGCCATGTCGAGCACGTCGTCGATCGAGCGGGCGAGCTGGGTGGCGGCGGCCTTCACCGCGCCGGCGTGGCTGCGCCCGCGCTCCGACAGCGCCTCGCCCGAGCGCTCCAGCAGCTCGGAGTAGCCGATGATGGTGGTGAGCGGGGTGCGCAGCTCGTAGGAGACGTTGCCGACGAAATCGCGCTTCAGCCGCTCGGCCTCGGCCAGCGCCGCCTCGCGCGCCGCGAGCGCGCTTTCCAGCTTCTTGGCGTCGGTGACGTCGGTGAAGGCGATCAATGTCGCCCCATCCGGCAGCGGCCGCGACTGGTAGGCCGCGATGCGAGAATCGGAGGTCTTCACTTCGCCGGACATCGGCGCGCGGGCGCTGGGATCGGGGTCGCCCACCCGACCCTTCAGCTCGCGCCAGAAGTTCTGGTCGTGCAGCTTGGGCACGCAGAGGTCGACCACGCCTTCGAAGTCGCCGGCCACCTCCAGCTCCTGCGGCGAGATCTGCCAGAAACGGGCGAATGCCTCGTTGTGCAGCCGCAGCCGGCCATCGGAGCCGAACACCGCGACCGCGTCGCTCAGCTTGTCGAGGGTCGCCTGCTGCACCTGGATCAGTGCGTTGTACTGCGCCTTCAGCTTCAGCTCACCGGTGATGTCGGAGAACAGCAGCAGAAGGCCGCCCATCGGGTGGGGCTGGCGGACGACTCGCAGGGTGCGGCCGTCGGCCAGGCTCCACATGTCGTCGGGGCTGGCGGCCAGTTGCTCGTAGCGGTCGAGCTCGGCGGCCTTCCACTTGGTGTAGTCGGCAGTCTCCGGCAGCCGGCGGCGCTGGCGCAGCCGGTCGAGGATCTCGCTGTGCGTCGGCTTCTCGGCCAACCAGGCGGGCTCCAGGCCCCAGAGGTCGGCGAAAGCGGTGTTGTGGAACGTCAGCCGCTTGCCCTGGTCGAACACCGCGACGGCTTCGGCGATGTGGTTCAGCGTCTCGTCGTGGGCGTCGACGTTGCGCTTCAACTGCTCGCGCACCTCTTCGAGCTCGGTGACGTCCTCGGTCCAGACTCCGACGCCGCCGCCTTCGAGCGGCTGGGCAGTCAGCAGGAAGGCGCGGCGACGGCCCGCCAGGCTGATCCAACGCACTGCCTGGCGTCTCTGGCCGAGGTTGGCGGCCTCGCTGGCCAGCGCGTCGGCGCCGCGGTCGAAGGCGGCGCTGCGGGCTGCGGCCTCGTCGAGGCTAGTGGCGTCGACGGCGCGCAGCCAGGCGGCGTTGACCCACACCGGCGAGCCGTCTGCCGCAGCGATCCAGGCCGGGGTGGTGCGCGCGTCCAGGAAGGCGGCGAAGCGCGGCGCGGTCGGCAACCCGGCCGCTTCCCCAGGGGCTGCGGAGAGCCGCAGCCAGGCGAGCGCGCCCGCCGCGCGGCCTTCGACCGAAACCGCGCCGGCCGGCCCCTGGACTTCGAACGCGCAGGCTTCACCGCGCTCGAACAGCGCGCGCAGGCGTCGCGCGTGATCGGGGTCGGCGCGCATCAGGGCGTTGACCAGGACCTGGGGCGAGGCGTCGTCGAGGCCAAGCGCGGCGCCGCAGGCGGCGAGGCTTTCCTCGCCCGAAGCCAGGCTGGCCTGCCCGTCCTCGACGGAAAGCAGGGCGGAATCGAACGCTTCGGCCGACGCCTGGGCCGCCTCGGCGCGCTGCTGCACCTCGGCCAGGCGGCCGGCGAGCGCGCGCAGCTGCGCCTCCACGCGCCAACGGTGGGCCAGGGCCCACAACACCGCGCAGATGGCCAGCGACACGCCGCCGGCCGCCGCCGTGAGGATCAGTTCGTGCGCGCTCATTCGCCCCGTCGCTCGCCGCGCGCCGCGGCGAATCAATCCTAGCGAGCTTAGGCGGCTTATCGGCCGCCCGCACGTGCGGCGCGTTTAACCGCGCGCGCTTTTGGCCCATATGATCCGCGACATGACCGCCATCCTCTATCCCGTCGCCGCCAATGCGGACCAGGCGCTGAGCCAGCCGAAGGCGCGAGCCGCCCGCGAGCGGGAGGCCGAACGGACTGTGGGCGAGCCGGTGGTCTTCTGCAGCGAGGCCGCCGGCCCGGCCTTCGCGACCCGTGAGGCGGCGCTGGACGCCTACCAGGGGCGGCTGGACGATGAGCGCACGGGGTTCACGCCGGCGGTCGAGGATCGCTTCTGCAGGCTTGTCGAGCAGTTCGTCGCCGAGCCGGGGCGGCCCCGGCCAGGCCCGGTCAAGCCCGCCTACGCCGACGGCCGGCGCTGGCCCGACCCCTCGCCGAGGCCGCCGCGCACGGCCTGGCGCCTGCTGGTCTCCTATTGGCGCATCGCCAGCGCCGAGCGCCCGCTGGAGGCGCCGCAAGCCCGGCAGGCGCGGCGTTCCCGCGCGCAGCTCGACGCCGCCGACCTGCGCGCCATCGCCCGCCAGCCGCTGCGCCCGGTCGAGCCGCAGCAGCCGCTGGACATCGGCCTCTTCGAGGCGCGCTTGCCCGAAAACCCCAGCATCGTGGTGCCTGATGAGTGATCGCGTCCCATTCGGATCGGCGCCCAGTCTCGACGACCTCGCCGCCCTCGCGGAGGCGGCGCTCGCCGCCCTGCCTGGCGCGGTGCGGCAGCTGACCGGCGAGGTGCTGTTTCGCGTCGAGGACTTCGCGCCCGACGAGGTGCTTGAGGAGCTCGGCCTTGAGGATCCCTTCGAGCTCACCGGCCTCTACCAGGGCGTCGATATCGGCCAGCGCTCGGTGCTCGACCCCGCGCAGCACCCGTCGATGGTCTTCCTCTATCGTCGGCCGATCCTCGACGAGTGGGCCGAGCGTGGCGACGTCAGCCTGGAAGAGCTGGTCAGCCACGTCCTGGTGCACGAGATCGGCCACCACTTCGGCCTGACCGATGCGCAGATCGCGGCGATCGAAATCGCGGACTGATCCGCTCAGCCGGAAACCTGTGCGGCGCCGCCCTCCAGGTTTGTCAGCAGATGCGGCATCACCGTGTCCTTGTGAATCCAGTCGACGCGGACGCGGCGGTGGGCGAAGCGCCACTCCCGTCCTCGCGCCAGCTGGTCGTCGTACACGCCCGAGTGGTCCTGGCCGATCGTCGAGAACACGATGGCATAGGTCCGCGCGGTCGCTGTGTCCTCACCGGTGAATTCGATGTGCCAGGTCGTCAGGTTGTGCCGTGTGAACACGCCTGGGTGCTTGGTCCGGTCGATCAGGTTGGGGTGTCGACGCGACGTCATCTTGGCCAGAATCGCCGCCCGGCAGCGCGTGACTCCGGAGGGCGTCTCGAACACCCCGTCGCGTGCGAACGTGCCGGCGAGCGCGTCGAATGCAGGCGGTCGCCGTTGACCGTATAGGTCGTCAGCGTGTGGCGGATCTGCTCCAGGTCGTGGGTCCGGGTCATGGCGCTCTCTTCGTTACTGCTGCCGGCGCTGCAGAAAGGCGCATCTGCGCCAAGACGCGGCCGCCACGTCAAGATGGGCGACGTCGCGTCGAACGGCGAAGCTTGGTTACCCTGGGATAAACCTTTCGCGGCTAAGGGTGATGGGCCGTTGCGGCGTTATGCAGCGCCGAGCGAACGGTCATCAACATTCCAATCGTCATCCAGCGCCGGTATCCCACGCCCCATGCTGAAATCCCTGTTCGTGTCCCTGGCGGCGCTGGGCTGCCTGACGACCGTCGCGCCCGCCGCCGCCGAGACGCCGCCGCGCGTCGAGCTCGCCAGCATGATGGGCCGCTGGTACGAGGTGGCGCGCGTCCCCAACCAGCTGCAGCGCGGCTGTACGGGCGGCGAATCCGAGTGGACCCGCACCAGGGACGGCTTCGCCGTAGTGCAGTCCTGTCACAAGGGTGCGCCGAACGGCCCGGTTTCGGAATGGCGCGCCAAGGCGCGGGTGGCCGACCCGTCCAACACCCGCTTCCGCATGAGCTTCTTCGGCGGCCTGGTGAGCCAGGACTACAAGGTCCTCGACCATCGGCTGAGCGAGGGCTGGCTGATCCTGGCGACCGCCGACAGCAAGTACGTCTGGCTGATGTCGCAGACGCCGACCCTGCCGGCGCCCGTCAAGGCCCAGGCCGTGGCGCGTATTCGCCAGCTCGGCTTCGATCCCGGCCGCATGGAATTCCCCGCGCCTGCGCGCAGCTGACGCGCCCATCGATACCGCGGCGACGCTTGCGCTGGCGGAACGCATGGGGAACAGTGGCGCAATGGAGATCGCCGTCGCCCTCGTCTCGACGTCGCGGCCCGAGACCACCACCCAGGTGACTCGCGGGGCTGGCCGGCTGCTCGCCGCGCTCGGCTACGCGCCGCTCGCCGAGGTCACCCTGCCGAACGGCCGCCGCGCCGACCTGATGGCGCTTGGCCCCAAGGGGCAGATCTTCATCGTCGAGGTGAAGTCCAGCGTCGAGGACTTCCGCACCGATCAGAAGTGGTGGGAGTACGGTCCCTACTGCGACGCCTTCGCCTTCGCCGTCGCGCCGGAGTTCCCGCGCGAGATCCTGCCTGAGGAGCCTGGGCTGATCGTCGCCGACGGCTTTGGCGGGGCGATCCTGCGCGAGGCGCCATCGACCTCGCTGGCGGGTGCGCGCCGCAAGGCGCTGACCCTGGCGTTCGCTCGGCTGGCGGCGATGCGCGCGGCCGGCGTCCAGGCGACGGAGCTAGGCTAGCCCCACCTTGCGGATGAAGACCTCGAGGTCCTCGCCGCCGATCACCTCGACACGCGGCAGCTTCAGCGCCGGGCTGGAGAGAGTGGCCGGGCCGCCAACGCAACTGAAGCCCAAGCGATAGCCGCACTCCGCCACCACCTGCTGCACGAACGGATCGCGCAGGCCGAACGGATAGGCGAAGGTGGCGGGCGGGCGGCCGAGCTCTGCGGCGATGGCGTCGAACGAGGCCTGCGCCTCCCGCTGCACCTCGGCCAGCGACAAGCGGGTGAGCCGCGCGTGCGTTTGCGTATGGCTGCCGATCTCGACGCCTTCAGCGGCGAGCGCACGCAGCGTCGCCCAGTCCATCAGCGGCGCCGGCTCGCCTGAGGCGGCGTCCCAATCGGCTGCGCCGCCGACCTTGCCCGCGACGACGAACACCTGGGCGGAAAAGCCATGCTCGCGCAGCACCGGCCAGGCCTGCTCGGCGAAGTCGAGATAGCCGTCGTCGAAGGTGAACATCACCGCGCGCTCGGCGAGCGGGCGATTGGCGCCGATCGCCACGTGCAGCTCCGCGGCGCTCGGCGTCCAGGCGCCGCTCCGCGCGAGGCGCTCCACCTGGCGACGGAAGTCGTCGGGATGCGTCCGCCAGCGCGCCAGCGCGTCTGGGCCGTCGGACGCCACGCGGTGGTACATCAGGATAGGCAGCCGCGTCGTCAGGCCGTCGCGCCTTGTCCGGCTGGCGCCCGGGCGCTGAGGCGGCGGGGACGAGCCGAGCGCGAGGGCGCCGGCGAGGCCTCCGGCGAAGGCGTAGCGCAGCCGGTGACGGACGAAGCCGTCCGGCGCGCGTCCGTGCAGGAGCAGGGCCTCGGCGCAAAGCGCAGCGCCCGCGGCGGCCCGGCCGGCGAAAGCCGGCCAGAAGCCGGCCCGCCGCCAGGGCCGCACGGCGGCGGCGTCGTTCATCGCCAGGCCACTGAGCTGGCTGGCGAAGCTGCGCATCAGGGCGCGGGGGGCTTCCGGCTTCAGCCCGGAATGGGCGACCACGCCCGCCGGGCCGTCGCACCACAGCTGCACGGCGACCGGCGCGCCGGCCTCGCCCAGCAGGCCGTGCACGTTCTCCAGCCTCCGTTCGCGCACCGTCTCTCCATCGGCGTCGTCGAACGGGGCGTGGAAGCGGTTCTTCAGCGTCAGCAGCACCACGTCGCGCAACCGCGCCCGCTGCGCGCCCGGAAAGGCGCGGGCCAGCAGGAGCTTCAGCTCGGGCGCCAGACGGGGCCAGCGGTCGCCCAGTTCGTCCGGCTGGAGGGCGAGATAGTCGGCCATGCCTTCGGCCAGCATCTCGCCGACCTCCTCGGGATCGAGGTCGAGATCGAGGTCCAGCCGATCCTGCAGCAGGTCGAACAGCTCGGCGCCATCGCCGCCGTCCGCCACCTGCCGCGCCGCCGACCAGAGCAGGAAGTTCAGCCGAAACCGCCCCTGCAGCTCGGCGGGTGCGCCGTTGGCGTAGGCCGAAGCCGGATTGGGGACCCGCGGATCGGCCTGGCCGCCGCGGTCGATCACTTTGAAGGTGTCGCCGACGAGTTGGCCGATGTTCTTCGACAGGCTGCCGGGCTGGCTGCGGTACAACGCCACCTCGTCGTCGATCTGGGCGAAGGCCGCGCCGGTGCGGGCGATCCGCTGCCAGAAGTCCCAGTCTTCGCTGGTCCGGAGACTCTCGTCGAAACCGCCGATTTCGAGCGCCAGGTCGCGCCGGACGAGCGCGCTGTGGATCGCAGGGATGGCGCATTCGTAGGCGAGGCGCGCGAACGGCTCGGAGAGATCGAACCGTGGCGAACGCCAGACGCGCCCGCGCGAGTCCAGGCGCACGGCGCCGCCCACCGCCACGCCTGCGCCCGGGAGGGCGCGCGCCGAGGCGAGCAGATGCTCCAGCGCGCGGGGTCGCAACAGGTCGTCGGCGTCGAGGAACAGCAGCCAGTCGCTGGTCGCCGCCCGCAGGCCGCGATTGTAGGCGCTGCTGACCCCGCCGTTCGACTTGGCGATCGCGCGGAAGCGCGGGTCGGCGGCGGCGAATTTCCGAGCGACCGCCGAGGTGTCGTCGGTGGACCCGTCGTCGACGACGATGGCTTCGAAATCACGCAACGACTGGCGCCGGAGGCTTTGCAGGGTGGACGGCAGCGTGGCGGCGGCGTTGTAGGCGGGCACCACCACCGAGACGGCGGCGCGCCGCCGGCCGCGATGCGCCTCGTCGGCGGTCAGTGGCGCAGTTGGCGCTGCGGCGGCGTCGGTCGTCTTGAATTCAGCGGATGAGCCGGCGACGCCCAGCGAGCTGTGAAACATGCCCCCGTCCCCTTACACTCTCGTTCGCATTTATTAACCAACGTGGCCGTTCGGGGTTCCCCTGGGTTGTGCGCTTGTGGTTACGCTCGCCGCTCAGCGTTGTGGTCCGCCCTCGAGCTGCTATGCCACCATGGCGAGGCTCTCCGCCTCGATCGGGGAGGCCGGAATGATCCACCATTACTCCATCGCCGCGCGGGATCCGCAGCGCGTGGCCGGCGTGATCGCCGAGATCTGGCAGGGGCGCGCGATGCCGTTTCCGCCGGTCGCCGAGGGCTCCTGGGCGGCGCTCGCGGGCGACGACCGCAACACCATGGTCGAGGTCTATCCCTTCGGCTGCGAACTGCAGCCCGCGGAGGGCGACGCCGACGCCGCGGCGGTCATGGTCGCCGACCCGCCGCGCTTCACCGCCACCCATGCGGCGATCGCCACCCCGCTCGAGCAGGACCAGGTCTTCGCCATCGCTGCGCGGGAGGGCTGGCAGGCGAAGTACCGCAAGCGCGGCGGCCTGTTCGGTGTCATCGAGGTCTGGCTGGAGAACAGCACGCTCATCGAGGTGCTCACCGCCGAGATGCAGCGCGAGTACGTAAGCCTCAAGCCGCCCGAAACGCAGCAGCAGTTTCGGAACTGAACGCCGCCGCGAAGCGGCGCGAGCTCACGCGAGCGCCCGCGCCAGCAGCGCCGTCAGGTCCTGCGGAAATATCTTCTCCTCGGCGGCGTCGATCTCCGCTGGGCTCCACCAGCGGTGCTCGGTGACGACGCGGCGCTCCAGCTCGGTCCAGCCTGAGTCGGCGACCGCGAAGGGGGCGACGCGGACGATGAAGTAGCGCTCTTCGGCCAGCACCTCTTCGCCTTCCGGTGCGCGCATGAGGAACTCGCGGCGGTCGATCTGCGGGCCCGGGTGGTCGATGACGAGGCCCGTCTCCTCGGCGAGTTCGCGCAGTGCGCCGTCCTCGAAGCTTTCGCCGGGCTCCAGCTCGCCGCCGGGCGTCGCCCAGAACACCAGGCCGCTCAGCGGGCCGTCGGCGAAGGCGAAGCGGAACAGCAGCACCCGGCCTTGCGGATCGACAACCAGCAGGCGCGCGGCGGGGCGTCGGCGCATGCTGAGCCGGCGTCGACGGTCAGCGCGGCGCGCGCTTGGCGAGGATCCGCTGCAGGGTGCGGCGGTGCATGTTGAGCCGCCGGGCGGTCTCCGAGACGTTGTGGTTGCAGAGCTCGTAGACCCGCTGGATGTGCTCCCAGCGCACGCGGTCGGCGCTCATCGGGTTTTCCGGCGGCGGCGCGGTGTCGCCCTTGGCCAGCAGCGCGCGCGCCACGTCGTCGGCGTCGGCGGGCTTGGAGAGGTAGTCGACGGCGCCGGCCTTCACCGCCTGCACGGCGGTGGCGATGTTGCCGTAGCCGGTCAGCATGATGATCTTCGCGTCGGGGCGAGCTTCGCGCACCGCCTCGACCACGCGTAGGCCGTTGCCGTCCTCCAGCCGCATGTCCAGCACCGCGAAGGCCGGCGGCTTGGACCGCACGGCGGTCAACGCCTCGGTCACGCTGCCGACGAGGGTGGGCTCGAAGCCGCGCTGCTCCAAAGCCCGGCCCAAGCGGGTGCGCAAGGGGGCGTCGTCGTCGAGCACGAGCAACGACCGGTCGGGAAGAGCGGCGACATCGGCAGAAAGGTCGGTCATCAAGTCACCCCGGAGGGTCTCCCTTCTAACGGCCCCGCGTCATCCTGTCGCATGACTGGGCGGTTCGGCAAGCCTGCTCAGCTGGTTGGAGCCTCAATCCTAGAGCGCAACCAGCGCGCGGATACTATCGCACCGCGTGGTTTTCCGTTTTGAAACGCCACGGCCGCCCCGGTCCGTTCCAGCAGCGTCTTGGAGATGAAGAAGCCCAGGCCCATGCCGATGTGGCCGGTGCGCGATCCTTCAGCCCCCGGCCGGGTTGTGACATAGGGCTCGCCAAGCTTGGCCAGGACCTCCGGCGCGAAGCCAGGGCCGTCGTCACGAACTTCCATCGATACCGTGTCGGCGTCGAAGCGGGCGGTGACCAGCACTTCCGAGGCGGCGAAGTCGAGGGCGTTCTCGACGAAGGAGGTGAAGGCGGTGGTGATCTCCGGCAGGCGGCGGATATCGGGCGCCTTGGCGCCGGGCGCGCCGGTGACGATCGCCTCGACGCGGACGTCGGGGGCGTCGGCGTGGTGCTCGATCACCTCCTGCACCAGCTGGCGCAGCGACAACCGCTCGTGCACCTCGTCGGAGGCCGCGTCCGGGCGATCGGTCAGGCGCCGCAGGATCTCGCGGCAGCGCTCGGCCTGCGCCATCAGCAGTTCGGCGTCTTCCTTGACCTGAGGAGTCGGCGCTTCACGGACCATCTCCTTGGAGACGATGGAGATGGTGGCGAGCGGCGTACCCAGCTCGTGGGCGGCGGCGGCGGCCAACCCGCCCAGCGCCGACAAGCGCTGCTCGCGCGCCAGCACCGCCTGGGTGACGTCGAGCGCCAGCGCCATGCGTGCGGCCTCTTCGGCGGCCTGGCGGACGTAGCCTGCGATCAGCGCGATGCCGGCCATCACCGCGATCGCCGCGCCGATCCGATAGCTCGGATCGACCATGCCGGCGCCGGGCAGCGGCATTGAGAAGAACGCCAGCGCGATGGCGATCGCGCCAGCCAGGAAGCCGAGCGTCAACACGGGCCGCGCCGGCAAGGTGGCGGCCGCGAGCGTCACCGGGGCGATTAGCAACAGGACGAAGGGGTTGGCGGTGCCGCCGGTCAGGTAGACCAGAGCTGCGATCTGGATGATGTCGCAGGCCAGCTGGCCAGCAGCCTCCCAGTCGCCGAACACCCGTTGGCTTGGAAAAGCGACGCCAGTCAGCAGATTGAGCCAGGCGGCGGCGCCGATGACGGCGAAGCAGAGCGGGTATGGCGCGCTGACGCCCAGGCTGAGTCCCACCACCAGCAACAGCAGCACTTCGCCAGCGATCACCAGCCAGCGCAGACTCACGAGCGTGCGCACGCGCAGGTGGCTGCGGCGCACCGAAACCTCGTCCAGCGCGCCGGCGCCGGGCGGTTCGCCCGCTTGCGCCGCAGCTAGCCTCGGCTTATCGAGCGCGCCAGGTCTCAGCGGCGCCCGCACCCGCGCTTCCGCCATGTCAGCGGCCGCCTCCGGCGACGGCGCCCGCGGGCGACCCAGAGGAACTGCTCATGAGTCGACGCCTGCTCGTCATCCTCGCGCTCCTGGCCGTCGCATTCGCCATTCTCACCGCGCTCGCGGTGAAGCGGGGCGTCCTGGCCCCGCAATCTCAAACCGCCACCGTGGGGGGGCCGTTCCAACTGGTGGACCAATCCGGCCGCAGCGTCGACCAGAGCGTGCTGAAGGGCAAGTGGAGCGCGGTGTTCTTCGGCTTCACCCATTGCCCGGACGCCTGCCCGACGACGATGTTCGCGCTCGGCCAGACCGAGCCGTTGCTGGGCGCCAAGGCGCAGGACTTCCAGACGGTGTTCATCTCGGTGGATCCGGCCCGCGACACGCCGCAGACGCTGGCCGCCTACGTCGGAACGGAAGCTTTCCCCAAACATGTGGTGGCGCTCACCGGGACGCCGGACAAGGTCGCCGACGCGGCCAAGGCCTACCGCGTCTTCTACCAGAAGTCCGGCGAAGGCGAAGCGTACAACGTCGACCACTCCACCATCACCTATCTGATGAGCCCCAAAGGGCGGTTCGTCTGCGCCATTCCCTACGGCGACGCCCCGCAGCAGATCGCGGCCAAGGTTCAGGCCGCGATGGCGAAGGGTCCGAACGCCGAGAGCTGTTGATTTTGCGCCGCACTGCTGCGGCGCAATGTCGATTTGCCGAAGGCGATAAATTTGAAACCCTTCGTGCTTTCCGTCCGTTAGGCGATTCCCGCCTTGTAGCGCGCTGTTCACGTTCGCCTGAGATGCTCTAGGCGAAGGTTCTAGGGGCACTTAAGTGCAGGAACTCATGCTGCGGCGCACAAGGTCTGCGAATGCTCTATTCCCTGTATGAGGCCGGCTTCTACGCCGCCGCTCCATTCCGCGCCGCGGCGATCGCGGCCCGCGACTTCTGGAGCTCGCCGCTGAACGTGGCGCGCGAAACGGACTTCGCCCGGCGCATCTACGCCGGCGCCGACCTGTTCGTGAACCTGACCCGCCGCTACGGCCGCCCGGGCTGGGGGATCGACGCGGTCGAGATCGACGGCAAGACGTTGCGCGTCGCCCAGGAGACCGTCTGGAGCTCGCCCTGGGCCAAGCTCACCCATTTCGTGCGCAACACCGGCGACCTGCGCCGCGCCGGCCACCGCGAGCCGGAGCCGACGGTGCTGATCGTGGCGCCGCTGTCCGGCCACTACGCCACCCTGCTGCGCGGCACGGTTCAGGCCTTCCTGCAGGACCACGAGGTCTACATCACCGAGTGGTCGAACGCCCGCGACGTGCCGGTGATGGAAGGCCGCTTCGACTTTGACGACTACATCACCCACGTGCGTGACATGCTTCGGGCGCTCGGGCCGCGCGCCCATGTCGTCGCGGTCTGCCAGCCGGGCCCGACGGTGCTGGCGGCGGCGGCGCTGATGGCCGAGGACGGCGACGCGGGCCGCCCGGCCTCGATGACCTTCATGGGCTCGCCGATCGACGCGCGGCTGTCGCCGACGGTCACCAACCGGCTGGCGGAGGAGAAGCCGTTCGCCTGGTTCGAGTCGAACATGATCTACACGACGCCGCCGCCTTACGCCGGCGTCGGCCGGCGGGTGTATCCCGGCTTCGTCCAGCTCGCCGCCTTCATGTCGATGAACCTCGAGAAGCACCAGGAAGCGCACCGCCGCTACCTGCAGGACCTGATGAAGGGCGACGGCGACAGCGCCGAGAAGCATCTGGAGTTCTACGACGAGTACCTGTCGGTGCTCGACCTCACCGAGGAGTTCTATCTCCAGACCATCGACAAGGTGTTCCAGCGCTATCTGCTGCCGAAGGGCGAGCTCACCGTGCACGGACGACCGGTGCGGCCGCAGGCGATCAAGGACATCGGCCTGCTCACCGTCGAGGGCGAGAACGACGACATCTCCGGCATCGGCCAGACCCAGGCCGCGCACGGCCTCTGCTCGGGTCTGCCGGACGAGCTGAAGGAAGACTACGTGCAGCCGCACGTCGGCCACTACGGCGTGTTCAACGGCAAGCGCTTCCGCGAGGAGATCTACCCGCGCGTGCGCGCGTTCATCCGCCGCACCGATCCCGCCTTCGACAAGGCCGAGGTGACCGCCTAGACTCCCGGCTGATGAGTCCGTTCGGCCGCGCCTTCGCCGACGGCGACCGGCTGAGCGTCGCCGGCGTCGTGGTCACCCTCAGGGTCCATGCGCGAGCCCGTCGGATCTCGCTTCGGCTCGACCGCGTGCGCGGCGAGATCGTCGCCACTGCGCCCTCGCCGCGCCGCCTGGGCGAGGCCGCCGCCTTCGCCCGCGAACGCGCGACCTGGATCGCCGAGCGCATCGCCGAACTGCCGCAAGGCCCCGCCGTCGGACCCGGCCTGACCCTGCAGGTGTTCGGCGAGCCGGTGCGCCTGGAGGCCGGCGCCGGCCGCGCCCGCTGGCTGGCGGCCACCGAGCATTTTCCGTCGCGGATCGCCGCCATGGGCGAGGGCGAGGGCTATGCCCGCGCCGTGGTCCTGGTGTTGCGCCGGCGAGCGCTGGAGGTGCTGACCGAGCGCACCGCCGTCTATGCCGCGCAATTGGAAGCGCCGATGCCGAAGGTGGCGGTGGCCGACGCCAAGGGCCGCTGGGGCTCCTGCCGGCCCGGCCGTGTGGCGGGGCAGCCGGGCTCGATCCGCTACTCCTGGCGCCTCGCGCTCGCGCCCTTCGAGGTGGCCGACTATGTCGCCGCCCACGAGTGCGCCCACCTGTTGGAGCTCAACCACGGCCCGCGCTTCTGGGCTCACGTGCGTGCGCTCGTCGGCGACCCGCGCCCGCACCGCGACTGGCTCCGCGCCGAAGGCGCCAGGCTGCATGCCTTCGGCCGCTGCTAAATCCTCCCCCTGAGGGGGAGCTGGCCGAAGCCCCCTTACCCGCTGCGCGGAAGCTTCCCTTGAGGGGGAGCACCGATCAATATGGCGGGACGCTCGGGTCGTAGGGAACTGCTGCGCCGGTTCCGGGCTCAGGCGGAGGGCGAACGGCAGGGGGAGGTTGGCCGCCGCTCAACACGTCGCCGATCACGTCGGGCGCCGGCTCCGGTTCCGGCGGCGGCACGTCGCTGCCGGGGATCGCCGCGGTCTGCAGGCGGGGCAGGGTGGCAGTCATATAGTCGTGCCAGATGCCCGCCGGCGCGGCGCCGCCGGTGACCTTCTTCATCGGCGTGTTGTCGTCGCGGCCGACCCACACGGCGGTCACGAACCCGCCAGTGTAGCCGATGAACCAGGCGTCTCGGTAATCGCTGGTGGTGCCGGTCTTGCCGGCCTCGTCGTAGCCCGGCACGTGCGCCCGCGTTCCGGTGCCGGACACCAGGACCTGGCGCATCATCTGGTTCATGTAGGCCAGAGCCGGCTGGCCGATCACCGCGCGATGCTCCGCCTGACCGACGGCGCGGTCGTAGAGCACGCGGCCGCTGGCGGTGCGGATCCGCTCGATCCCATAGGCGCGGGCGAAGAAGCCGCCGTTCGATAGCGGCGCATAGGCCTGGGCCATCTCAAGGGGGCTGACCTCGACCGCCCCCAAGGCCATCGACGGGTCAAGCTGGATCGGCGAGGTGATGCCGAGGCGGCGCGCGGTCGAGGCGACGTTGGCGGTGCCGACCTCGTTGGCGAGGCGGGCGGCGACGGTGTTGATCGATTCCTTGAGCGCGATCGTCAGGTTGATCGGCCCCAGGTATTTGCCCGTGTAGTTGCGCGGCTGCCACTTGCCGATGGTGATCGGCTCGTCGACCACCGGGGTGAGCGGCGTGCGGCCGGCCTCCAGCGCAGTCAGGTAGACGAACGGCTTGAACGACGAGCCCGCCTGGCGGCGCGCCTGGGTGACCCGGTCGAACTGCGACTGCAGATAGCTGGCGCCGCCGACGTAGGCGCGCACGCGGCCTTCGCCGTCGAGCGAAACCAGCGCGCCCTGCTGCACGCCCTGGTTCTTGGCGCCCGCGACGCCGGCCTGCAGCGCGCCTTCCGCCGACGCCTGCAGCGGCAGGTCGAGGGTGGTCTCGACGACCAGATCTTCGGTCTGCTCGCCGACCAGATTGCGCACCTGGTCGTCGACCCAATCGACGAAGTACTGGGCGCGCTGGTTGGCCAACACCGGATTGACCGTCACCGGCGTGCGCAGCGCCTCGTCGCGCTGCTCGGGTGTGATCGCGCGGATGCGCACCATCTCATCGAGCACGGTGGTGGCGCGTCGGCTCGAGCGGTCGGTGGCCGCGACCGGCGAATAGCGCGACGGCCCCTTCATGAGCCCGGCCAGGATCGCCGATTCGCCGATCGTCAGCTGCGAGGCGGGCTTGTTGAAGTAGCGCTGCGAGGCGGCCTCGATGCCGTAGGCGCCGGCGCCGAAGTAGACTCGGTTGAGATAGAGCTCGAGCAACTGCTTCTTCGAGAAGCGCGCCTCCAGCCAGACCGCCAGAATCAGCTCCTGCGCCTTGCGGCGGTAGGTCTGGGCGGGCGTCAGGAAGAGATTGCGCGCAAGCTGCTGGGTGATCGTCGAGCCGCCGCGCCGCGGCCCGCCCTTATGGCTGATATTATAGAAGGTGCTGCGGGCGATGCCCCAGGGGTTGAAGCCGAAGTGCCAGTAGTACCAGCGGTCCTCGATGGCGATGAACGCCTTGGGCACGTAAGGCGGCAGCTTGTCGAGGTCGACCGGCGGCGCGTACTGGCTGCCGCGCACGGCGATCATCGCGCCCGAGCGATCGAGGTAGGAGATCGAGGGCTGGCGGCGGACGTCGTAGAGCTTCGAGGTGTCCGGCAGGTCGGTGGCGAAAACGGCGAAGAAGGCGACCACGAAGATCACCGCCCACAGGCCCAGCACCATTCCCCAGTAGAGCAGAGCGCCGAGCGGCGATCGCCGAGGGCGGGGTGTGCGCGAGTCGCGTCCGCCGGAATCGGGCGTCTGCGCTTTGGCCATGAGTCGTCCTGTAGTGAGCCGCCCGCCTTGGGCGCTCCCCTTAGCACTCCGTCGCCAGCGCCAACAACATGGACGAGCGCTGAACTAGAGTGCGCGCGGCGAGATGGCGCGAGCCCGCCACAGGCGACCGTCGCCGCGTCAATTCGGCTGCTCGCGCAAACCGGGCCGTGGTTTGGTTGCGATGCAGAAATCTGCGTGCTATCAGGCGCGCGGCTTTGGGTCGGGGGTTTTAGGATCTCCGTGCCCGTTCTGCTTTTTCCTAGCGTTTTGAAGCAGATAGGTTGTGGCGAAAGAAAACCTTCGCTGCGGCCTCGATGCGCACCGGACGGACAGCTCAGTGTCGGACGAATCCCAGACTTCGAATGTCGGCGGCAGGTATGCCCAGGCGCTCTTCGACCTCGCGAAGGACCAAAATCAGGTCTTCAACGTCGAAGCGGACCTGAAGTCCCTGAAGGGCGCGATCGCCGAAAGCCGCGATCTTCGCGTCCTTCTGGAATCGCCGGCCTTCAATGCTGCGGCCAAGGGCAAGGGTCTCGCGGCGATCGCCGACAAGGCCAAGTTCAACAGCGTCACCAAGAAGTTCCTCGGCCTCCTGGCCGCCAACGGCCGCGCCTCGGCGCTTTCCGCCGTAATCGCCGGCTTCGAGCGCCTGGCCGCCGAATCGCGCGGCGAAGTGCAGGCCCAGGTCGTCACCGCCGTTCCGCTGACCGCCACCCAGGCCAAGGGCGTCGCCCAGGCGCTGCGCCAGGCGCTCGGCAAGGACCCCCGGATCGAGACTCGCGTCGATCCCGCCATCCTCGGCGGCATCAAGGTGCGGGTCGGCTCCCGACTGTTCGATGCTTCGCTTCGCTCGAAGCTCGATTCCCTGAAGTTCGCCCTGAAGAGAGCGTAAGAATATGGACATCCGCGCCGCCGAGATCTCGGCCATCCTGAAATCGCAGATCGCCAACTTCGGCGAAGAGGCCGACGTCTCTGACGTCGGCTCGGTGCTGTCGGTCGGCGACGGCATCGCCCGCGTCTACGGCCTCGACAACGTCCAGGCCGGCGAAATGGTGGAGTTCCCCTCCGCCGGCGTGAAGGGCATGGCCCTGAACCTCGAGCGCGACAACGTCGGCGTCGTGATCTTCGGCGAAGACCGCTCGATCCGCGAAGGCGACGAAGTCCGCCGCCTCGGCGAGATCGTCGACGTGCCGGTCGGCAAGGGCTTGCTGGGCCGCGTCGTGAACCCGCTGGGCGAGCCGATCGACGGCAAGGGCCCGATCCAGAACGTCGCCGAGCGCCGCCGCGTGGACGTGAAGGCTCCCGGCATCATTCCGCGGAAGTCGGTGCACGAGCCGGTGCAGACCGGCCTGAAGGCCATCGACACCCTGATCCCGGTCGGCCGCGGCCAGCGCGAACTGATCATCGGCGACCGTCAGACCGGCAAGACCGCCGTCGCGGTCGACACCATCCTGAACCAGAAGGCGATCAACGCCGGCGACGACGAGAGCGCCAAGCTCTACTGCATCTACGTCGCCATCGGTCAGAAGCGCTCCACCGTCGCCCAGATCGTCAAGACGCTCGAAGAGCGCGGCGCGCTGGACTACACCATCATCGTCTCGGCGACGGCTTCCGAGCCCGCGCCGCTGCAGTTCCTGGCGCCGTTCGCCGGCTGCGCGATGGGCGAGTGGTTCCGCGACAACGGCATGCACGCCGTCATCATCTATGACGACCTTTCCAAGCAGGCCGTCGCCTACCGCCAGATGTCGCTGCTGCTGCGCCGCCCGCCGGGCCGCGAAGCCTATCCGGGCGATGTCTTCTACCTGCATAGCCGCCTGCTGGAGCGCGCCGCGAAGCTGAACGGCGACAACGGCTCGGGCTCGCTGACGGCGCTGCCGATCATCGAAACCCAGGCCAACGACGTGTCGGCCTACATCCCGACCAACGTGATCTCGATCACCGACGGCCAGATCTTCCTCGAGACGGACCTGTTCTTCCAGGGCATCCGCCCGGCGGTGAACGTCGGCATCAGCGTCAGCCGCGTGGGCTCCTCGGCTCAGATCAAGGCGATGAAGACCGCCGCCGGCCCGATCAAGGGCGAGCTCGCCCAGTATCGGGAAATGGCCGCCTTCGCGAAGTTCGGCTCCGACCTCGACGTCGCCACCCAGCGCATGCTGGCGCGCGGCGCGCGCCTGACCGAACTTCTGAAGCAACCGCAGTACGCGCCGCTGGCCGTCGAAGAGCAGGTCGTGTCGGTCTACGCCGGCACCCGCGGCTACCTCGACAAGGTCGCGACGTCGGACGTGGGCCGCTTCGAGTCGGAGCTGCTGTCGTTCATGCACGCGCAGCATCAGGACGTGCTCGACACGATCCGCACCAAGAAGGACCTCGGCCCGGTCGAGGACAAGCTGAAGTCGCTGCTCGGCGAGTTCGCCGGCAACTTCGCCTAAAGCTGGCTGCGCAGGAGAGAGCCTGAGGCATGGCCAGCGTTAAGGAGATGCGCAATCGGATCGGAAGCGTGAAAGCCACGCAGAAGATCACGAAGGCGATGCAGATGGTGGCGGCGGCCAAGCTGCGCCGGGCGCAGGACGCGGCGCAAAACGCCCGTCCCTATGCCGAGCGCATGGCGGCGGTCATCGCCAACCTCGCGTCCGGGGTTTCGGGCGACAGCGCGCCGAAGCTGCTGGTCGGCACCGGTTCTGACCAGCGTCACCTCATCGTGGTGGCGACGTCTGACCGCGGCCTCGCCGGCGGCTTCAACTCCTCGATCGTCCGCGCGGCGCGCGAACGGATCTCGAAGCTGCAGAGCGAAGGTAAGGACGTCCGCGTCCTGACCGTCGGCCGGAAGGCGCGCGATCAGCTTCGCCGACTCTACGCCAGCCTGTCGGTCGGCGAGATCGAGGCCGGCGGCAACCCGTCGCTGGAGCGGGCCGAAGAGGTCGCGGCCAAGATCCGCGAGCTGTTCGAGGCCGGCGACGTCGATGTCGTCACCCTGTTCTACAGCCGCTTCAACTCGGTGATCAGCCAGGTGCCGACCGCCAAGCAGCTGATCCCGGCGGAAGTTGCTGCAGGCGGCCCGGTGGTCGATCTGAAGGGCGCTTCCTACGAGTACGAGCCGGATGAGGCGGGCATTCTGGAAGCCCTGTTGCCGCGGAACCTGACCACGCAGGTCTTCTCCGCGATGCTGGAGAACCAGGCCGGCTTCTTCGCCGCCCAGATGACGGCGATGGACAACGCCACGCGCAACGCCGGCGACATGATCGCCAGCCTCACCCTGCAAATGAACCGAGCCCGCCAGGCGCAGATCACCAAGGAGCTGATCGAGATCATCTCCGGCGCCGAAGCGATCTAGAGACCGAAAGAGACCGTCATGTCCGAAGCCCCCGCCAAGAAGCCCGCCGCTCGCAAGATCCCGGCGAAGAAGGCCGCCGCTCCGGCCGCCGCCGCCGTGCAGGGCGCCGCCACCGGCCGCCTGGTGCAGATCATCGGCGCGGTCGTCGACGTCGAGTTCGAAGGCCACCTGCCGGCGATCCTGAACGCGCTGGAAACCACCAACACCGATCAGCGGACCGGCCAGCCGTTCCGCCTGGTGCTGGAAGTCGCCCAGCACCTCGGCGAGAACACCGTCCGCGCCATCGCCATGGACACCACCGAGGGCCTGACCCGCGGTCAGCCGGTGGTCGACACCGGCAAGCCGATCACCGTGCCGGTCGGCCCGGCGACCCTCGGCCGCATCATGAACGTCATCGGCGAGCCGATCGACGAAGCCGGCCCGATCGCTTCGACCATCTCGAGCCCGATCCACCGCGAAGCGCCGTCCTTCGCCGAGCAGGCGACCGCGGCCGAAGTGCTGGTCACCGGCATTAAGGTCATCGATCTGCTCTGCCCCTACACCAAGGGCGGCAAGATCGGCCTGTTCGGCGGCGCCGGCGTCGGTAAGACCGTGACGATGCAGGAGCTGATCAACAACATCGCCAAGGCCTACGGCGGCTACTCCGTGCTGGCGGGCGTGGGCGAGCGGACCCGTGAAGGGAACGACCTCTACCACGAGATGATCGAGTCCAACGTCAACAAGGACCCGAAGGAAAACAACGGCTCGACCGAAGGCTCCAAGTGCGCCCTGGTCTACGGCCAGATGAACGAGCCTCCGGGCGCCCGCGCCCGCGTCGCGCTGACCGGCCTGGCCCAGGCCGAGTACTTCCGCGACGTCGAAGGCAAGGACGTGCTCCTGTTCATCGACAACATCTTCCGCTTCACCCAGGCCGGCTCGGAAGTGTCGGCGCTGCTGGGCCGCATCCCCTCGGCGGTGGGCTATCAGCCGACGCTGGCCACCGAGATGGGCAACCTGCAGGAGCGGATCACCTCGACCAACAAGGGCTCGATCACCTCGGTCCAGGCCATCTACGTTCCCGCCGACGACCTGACCGACCCGGCGCCCGCCACCTCGTTCGCCCACTTGGACGCGACGACGGTTCTCAGCCGCGACATCGCCGCCCAGGCGATCTTCCCGGCGGTGGACCCGCTCGACTCCACCTCGCGGATCATGGACCCGCTGGTGATCGGCGAGGAGCACTACAGCGTCGCCCGCCGCGTGCAGGAGATCCTGCAGCAGTACAAGGCGCTGAAGGACATCATCGCCATCCTCGGCATGGATGAGCTGTCCGAAGAGGACAAGCTGATCGTCGCCCGCGCGCGGAAGATCCAGCGCTTCCTGTCGCAGCCGTTCCACGTCGCAGAGCAGTTCACCAACACGCCTGGCGTGCTGGTCAGCCTCGAAGACACCATCCGCTCCTTCAAGGCGGTGTGTGAAGGCGAGTATGACCACCTGCCGGAGCCGGCCTTCTACAACGTCGGCACCATCGAAGACGCGGTTCGCAAAGCCGAGCAGCTGGCGGCGGAAGCCTAAGAGCCGATGGCCGCAAAGCTTCACTTCTCGCTGGTGTCGCCGGAGCGCGAGCTCTTCTCGGGCGACGTCGACCAGGTGGACGCGCCGGGCTCCGAAGGCGACTTCGGCGTCCTGGCCGGCCATGCGCCCTTCATGACCGCGCTGAAGGAAGGCCCGCTGAAGGTCTTCAACGACGGCAAGGTTCGCACCTTCGAGATCCGCGGCGGCTTCGCCGACGTGACGCCCGAAGGCCTGACCGTGCTCGCCGAGCACGCGGCGGAGGCGGAGGCCTGACGGCCTTCGTCATCGAGCGACGATGATCACCAGGGCTCCTGTCGCACAGACGGGAGCCCTGTTTCGTTTTGCGACCGCCGCTTGCCTTCGCCGGGGTCGGTTCGCATAAAGAGCCACGGAATTCCTATGGGGGAAGAATGATGCGTATCGCCGTTGCGAGCCTGATCCTCGCCGCCGGACTGGCCGGCGCCGCCCAGTCCCAGACCGCCGCGCCCGCCGCGCCGACCACGACCCAGCCGAGCGCCGCTGCCCCGGCTGTAGCCGCGCCGCCCGCGGCGGCCCCTTCAGCGCCTGCCGAACCGCCGCCCGTCCTGCCGACCTCGGGCGACGGCGCTCAGATCCTGCAGGCGCTGGAGAAGGTCTGCATGCCGGCCGTGCGGGGTCAGGGCCTCGACGCCGCCGCCAAGGCCGCTGGCCTGAAGGGCAATAAGCGCGACGGCACCTGGACCATGCCCCTCTCGAGCGGCAAGGGCTATTCCATTGTCTTCCAGCCGCAGTTCTCGCAGAAGGACGTCTGCACGGCCGAGGTCCACTACGCTGTGGGCCAGGACCACGACATCACCGCCGCGCTGAACATCTGGGCTTTCCTGCAACAGCCGAAGCTGATCTTGCAGGCCAACTACGTGAACGTCGACGCCGATGGCGTGAAGCGCGTCCGCAAGTCTTGGGAGCACTTCGAGACGGGCGGCGCCTCGCGTGCGGTGAATTTCTCGGTCCTGCGCAAGCCGGACGACAGCCCGCTCAAGCCGAGCTTCGACACCGGCATGTTGTTCTATCAGGAACGCAAGGCGGGCTGATCCGCGACGCTCCCCCGCTTGCGGGGGAGCTTTCAGGCCGCGGCGCGGGTCTCGTCGCCGATGAAGTCGAGCGCGGCCTCGGCGAGGCCTTCCCAGCCCGGCTCGCTCAGCATCCAGTGGGTCATGTCCGGCGCGACCAGGAACTCGCCGCCAATGCGATCTGCGACCAGCCGGCCGCTGTTCACCGGATGGATGTGATCGGCCCCGCCCGAGATCACCAGGCTGCGGGTCGGCAACGGCCCGGCGCCGATGCCCGTGCCCATGAACGGGTCCAGCCACCAGTTCAGCGCCTCGCGCACGGCGCGCGCGCTCTCCGGGCGCATCTGCGCCAGGATCGGCTCGGCCTGGGTGTCGGTGAGCCGGCCCAGCGTCATTCGCCGCATGATCTCCCGGCTCGGGTCGACGCGGCCGTTGGAGAGCAGGCTGACCATCTGCGCGCCGAACGCCGTCACCGCCTCCTTCACGCTCCAGCCCGCGAGGCCCCAGGGCGGGGTGGGCGCCAGCAGCACCAGTGCGGCGGGCTTGACCTGGCGCGCGGCGAGCTGGGCGACGAGGCCCCCCAGCGAATGCCCAAGCAGGATCGGCCGCTCGTCGAGGCTGCGGCAGAGACTGGCGATGTCGTTGGCGTAGTCGCGCACCGAGACGCCGATCACCGCGTCTGGCGCATCCCCCGCGCCGTGGCCGCGTAGGTCCGGCGTCAACACCGTATGGCCGGCCGCCTCGAACGGCTCGCGGAAGGTCTCGAACGACCAACCGCCCACGAAGGCGCCGTGCACCATCACGATCGGATTCATCTCTAAGGCCTCTCCGGGCGGCGGAAGCGCACCCGGGCGCCTTCTATGAAGGCTGCATAGCAGCGCAGATCGTACAGCGGTACAGCCTTCACGCCGCAGGCGAACCGTGCGGCGGCAGGGTCGCGAAGCTGGCGAAGGCCTCCGCAACGATCTCGTAGGCCGCCCGCTTGAATGGCGCAACGATCGCCGACGCCTCCGCCAGATAGCCCCAGCGCCAGGCGTCGAACTCCGGCTCGCCGTGCGCCAGCAGGTCGAATTCGTCGTCTGCGCCGTCGAAGCGAAAGGCGAACCACACCTGTTTCTGGCCGCGCCAGCCGCGGATCGCCTTGGGGCCGCCATGCCCCGGCGGAAAGTCGTAGGTCAGCCAGCCGTCGGTGCGCGCCAGATAGGTCACGCGGCGCGCACCGGTCTCTTCGGCCAGCTCGCGGCGCGCGGCGGTCTCCAGATCCTCGCCGTCGTCGACGCCGCCTTGCGGGAATTGCCAGTTGTGCGGTCCCGGCGTGTTCGACCGCTGGCCGAGCCAGACGAGACCGTCGGGATGGAACAGCACCACGCCGACGTTGGGCCGATAGAGATTGAGGTCGGTCATTTGCGGGTTGCGAGCGCCGAGGCGGGAGCGAGCTGATAGCCTCTCTGCTCCACGCCTTGCGCCCACTGGGCGACCTTGTCCAGGGTGACGGGATAGGCGAAGCCGGCGCCCAGCGCCTGCCCGTGCTGCAGGGCGCTGGCCTCGAGCTTGAGCAGCTCCTGGTCGATCGCCGGCTGGGTGAGCTCGCTGTCGATCATCCGCTCGGCCGAGGCGCGGGGAGCGTCTCCGCCACGGCCGCTGGCCGAGCCGTCGTCGATGAAGCCGAGGCCCCGCCCGCGCACGGCGCCCATGAAACTTTCATAGGCGTTGCGGTCGGCGAGGAACCGCGAGCCGAGATAGTTGGTCAGGCCGAAATAGCCGGTGGCGCGCGACAGGATCCAGTCGAGCTTCTGGGCGGTCTCCGGGCCGGGCGAGCCGGCGGTCAGGGTGTAGGGGCCGGGATCGTTGTCAGGGTAGTCCAGCGGCTCCATCGGCGTTTCGAGCAGCACCTCGTGGCCGTGCGCGCGCGCCAGGTCGATCCAGCCCTGCAGGCCCTCGGCATACGGCGTGAACGACAGTGTGATCTGGGGCGGCAGGCCGACGATGGCGGCCTGAGTGGCGCGGGCGTTGAGCCCCAGCCCGCCGATCACCAGCGCCACCTTCGGCCGCCCGTCGGCGGTGAAGGGCCGCGCATAGGCCTGGAACGGCGTGCGCCCGTCGGCGGCGATGATCGGCAGCGGGCCGGCGGGGCCCGGCGCGAACAGGCCCGGAAGCGGCGCCTGCGGCAGGCTGCCCGCTGCGGTCGCTGCCGGCAGTGCGGTCGTGGTCTGAGCCGGGGCCGCGCCCGGCGCGCCGCCGGAAAGCCGGATGACGTCCTCGCTCCGCCAGATCACGCTGGCGGGACCAAGCGCCTCGCGCCATCCTGTCGGGGCGTGAGCGAAGATCGGCCCGAGATGGACGCGCACGGTATTCTGCGAGCCGGGACCGAGCAGCGTCACGACGCCGCCGGCGCAACCCAGGAACAGGGCCGCGGCCGCGCAGGCCTGGACCTTGGGCGAGGTCAGCCACGGCTTGACGCTGGAGAGCGCCGGCAGGTTCGGGCGGGGAATGGCGAAGCTGGCCAAGGTGAAACTCCCTCGCCTGGGAAGCTCGGCCGATATGGTTAATCAAAGCCTTCCATGAGACCCGTCCAGGCGTCCTGCGCGCCCGCGCCGCAGCGGGGAGGTTGCGGCCTCACCCCGACTCGTGGCGCCCAGGCAGGATCCGCTTGTGAGGAGGAACGACCTTGGCCCGCAGCAGTCCCGCCGCCATTGTCTCGAACCTGGGCCGCCTGTTGCTGCGACTCACGCTCGGCCTGCTGTTCCTCGCCGTCGGCCTGCAGTTGTTCACGCCTTACGAGGCGCAGCGGATCAGCGACCTGGCGAACGGCAGCCCGATCACCGGCTGGTGCTATCGGCTCTGGGGCGAGCGGGGCGCCGGCGCGGTGTTCGGCGTCGCCGAGATCCTCGTGGGCCTTGGGCTGCTCACTGGCCTGTGGCGGTCGGGCGCACTGCCAGCCAAGCTTGGCGCAGCCGGCGCAGCTGCGATATGCGCCATCACCAGCAGCTTCCTGTTCACTGCGCCTGGCGTCGTCGCCGGCCGCACCGTGCTGCATCTGCCGGTGCTGTCGGTGTCGGTCGGTCAGTTCCTGGCGAAGGACGCAGTGCTGCTGGCCGCCAGCCTGATGCTGCTCGGCGAGAGCCTGGGCGGGCGGAGGTGACCATCCTTCCCGCGCGAAGCGGCGGAGGGAGGAGACGTTCCTACTTGTCGGTTTGCGGGGGCTTGACCGAAGCGACCTTGGCTTTGGGCGTCGAGATGATCTCGGCGAGCTTGGCCGTCGGCTTCGGCAGCTTGGGTGTGGCCGCCACCGAGCCGTAGCGCAGCACGTCTTCGGCGCGTGCGAGCTGGAAGTCCTTCTTGGCGTCGAAGTTTTCCGGCGGCTCCTCGGCGGGCGCGTGGGCGCCGGCGCGGACCTTGCCTTCGTCGGCGTTCAGCGCGTTGCGGAACGAGGCTTCCGAGAACTGGAATGCCTTATTGGCGATGTTCTGCGCTTCCTCGCGGGTGGAGGCGACCTCCAGGTCCGGAGTGATGCCGGTCTTCTGGATCGATCGGCCGGAGGGGGTGAAGTAGCGCGCCGTGGTCAGCTTCAGCGCGCCGTCCATGCCGCCGCGCAGCGGGATCACGGTCTGCACCGAGCCCTTGCCGAAGCTGGTCAAGCCGACCAGTTGGGCGCGCTTGCGGTCCTGCAGCGCGCCAGAGACGATCTCGGCCGCCGACGCGGTGCCCGAGTTCACCAGCACCACGATCGGCATGCCGTTGGTGATGTCGCCGGGGCGGGCGTTATAGCGCTCGATGTCGCGCGCATCACGGCCCCGCTGGCTGACGATCTCGCCGCCTTGCAGGAACAGGTCGGCGACGCCGACGGCCTGGTCGAGCAGGCCGCCCGGATTGTTGCGCAGGTCGAGGATCAGCCCCTTCATGTTGGGGTTCTTCGCCTTCAGATCCTGGAAGGCGGCCTGGGTCTCGTCGGTGGTCTTCTCGTTGAAGGCGGAGACGCGCAGCACGCCGTACTCACCGTCCATCTTCGCGGTCGCGGACTTCGGCTTGATCACCTCGCGCACCAGCTTGACGTCGAACGGATCGGTCTTCTCGCGGGCGATGGTCAGCGTCACCGCTTCGCCGGGCTTGCCGCGCATCTGCTTGACCGCGTCGTTCACCGACAGCCCGAGCACGCTCTCGCCGTTGACCGCGGTGATGTAGTCGCCGGCCTTCAGCCCCGCGTTGGCCGCGGGCGTGCCGTCCATAGGCGAGATCACCTTGACCACGCCGTCCTCGCTGGTGACCTCGATGCCAAGACCGCCGTATTCGCCGCGGGTCTGGTCACGCATCTCCGCGAAGCTCTCCGGGTCGAGATAGCCGGAGTGCGGGTCAAGCGAAGTCAGCATCCCGTCGATCGCCGCCTGGATCAGCTTGGTGTCGTCGACAGGCGTGACGTACTGCCGCTCGACGGTGTCCAACACGTCGCCGAACAGGCCGAGCATACGATAGGTCTTCGCCTTGGGCTCGGCGGAGGCGAGGGCCTGCTGGCTGAAGTAGGCCATCGAGCCAGCGCCCAGCACGAACGCCGAGACGCCGATGAGAAGATACTTTTTCATAGCCCGCGAAGGCTCCTTCTGCGGCCGGCGGACCGCGTTACTGACGCTGCGGAACGAATGCGACGCCTTATTCACCCCTTCATCCAGCGTCTCGGATCGACCGGGGCGCCGCGCTCCCTCACTTCCAGATAGAGCTCAGAACTTGATTGTCGAGCATCAGGCATCCATCCGACAGGCTGCCCTGGCGCGACGGATTGTCCGACGCCGACCGCAGCGCGATCCATGCCAGCCAACACGAGATGGTAGCCGCCGGTCAAACGCAATATCAGAATTACGCCCCAGCCCTTAAGCGGGCCGACGTACTGGACGATGCCGGCGGCAGGGGCGCCGACTCGCGCGCCGCGGTCTGCGGCGTAGCTCAGCCCGTTTGAGCGGCCCCCTCCCGGCGCTCGCTCTCCGAAGCGCCGTGTGGGCTGCCCCGGCACTGGCGGTGTCAGCCGTTCCGGCGCTGAGACCGGGCCGACGAAGGCGGCGCGCACGCCCAGCATGTTCGCGCCGCCGCGAGTCTCCAGCGGGGTTTCCTCGGCCCGCTCGCTTTCACTGGTGAACAGCGCCTCGCTGGCTACGGCGGCCAGGCGGCGGCGGCGCATCATCTCGCTCGCCTCATGCGCATAAGCCTGCGCGCGCTTCTGCAGCTCCGGGGTCATGGCCCGCACGAGCATGGCTGCGCGGGCGGCGTCGCGGGCGTCGTCCGGAGACACCAGCAGCGCCGGCGGAGGATCGCGACGCAGTTGCTCGACGATCGAGAGCAGGCGCGAGAGCTGGCTGATGTTGCGCGACTGCTCGGCGGTCAGCTCGGTCTCGCGCAGATTGAGCCTGGCGAGCGAACCGGCCGGCTTCCTGGCGGCCACGGCCACGCCGGCGAGGGCGAGAAGGAGGATTGCTGCGCCGGTGAGCACACGCCGATGCTCCCCCCTAGGGGGGGCTCCCGCGAAGCGGGCGAGCGGGCTTCCGCTCAGAAAGGCCGGAGCGGCATCTGGTCGTTCTGAGTGGAAGGCCCCTCCGGCGCTACGCGCCACCTCCTCCTGAGGGGGAGGATTGTAGATCGTTGAAGGGGCGTTCGATCGGCTCATCAGTCGCGATGATAGGGTGATCCGGTGAGAATGGAGACCGCTCGATAGACCTGCTCGGCCAGCATGGCGCGTGCCAGCGCGTGCGGCCAGGTCTGAGGGCCGAAGGCCAGCCTGCCCTGGGCCGCGGTGAGCAGGTCGGGATCGAGGCCGTCAGCCCCACCGATGACAAACACAAGCCTCCGCACGCCCCGGTCGCGCAGGTTCGCGATCTCGTCGGCGAAGGCGCGGGAGGGCCGCGCGGCCCCGTGCTCGTCGCAGGCGATGACGTGCGCGCCCTGAAGGTGCGGGCGCAGCGCCTCGGCCTCCGCCGCCTTGCCCGGCTTGCGGCTCTCGACCTCGATCACCTCGACGGGACCGAGGCCCAGCGCGCGTCCGGCTTGGGTGGCGCGCTCGACGTACAGCTTGACGAGGTCGGCCTCGGGCGAGCGGGCGAGCCGGCTCACCGCCACGAACGTGATGCGCACAGCCTTGCCGGACGGCTCAGACTGCGGCGCGGTTCGCCGGCGGCTCGACCGACCAGATCTTCTCGATATTGTAGAAGGACCGAACCTCGGGGCGGAACAGGTGGATGATGACGTCCCCCGTATCGATCAGCACCCAGTCGCAGGCCGGCAGCCCCTCGATGCGGCAGCGGCCGTAGCCCGCCTCCTTCAAGGCGCGCAGCAGGTGGTCGGCCATGGCGCCCACGTGCCGGTGCGACCGGCCGGAAGCGACCACCATAGCGTCGGCCACAGGGCTCTTGCCTTTGAGATCGATGAAGACGACGTCCTGGGCCTTGTCGTCGTCGAGCTTGGCCAGGATCAGGTTCTCCAGGGCGGTTATGCGGCCCTGGTCTTCTAGCGAGGGTTCGGCATCCCGCGTGGGGACTTGGGCCGGGCCCTCAGGCGCGCGCGGCGCGGCGTCTCGTTGCAGCGGGATAGCTCCTTTGATGTCCTCGCTTGTAGGTAACCGTAGCATGTGACGCGGCCGTGGTCAGCCGCCCATCACGAAACGTTCAATCGGCCGAGCTTGCGTGTGCGTTCCCGCAACAGTGTCGAGGACTGGAAGTTCAGCGGGCCGCGCAGGAACACCCAGGCCGGCGGCGTCGACCCCGGCAGGGTGCGGGCCTGGGCGGATGGCCGGCGGAAGCGGGCGAATCGTTTGGCGGCCGGGGAGAAGCGGCTCTTCAGCGAGATCCACGGCCGCGAGACCACCGCCACCGGGACCTCCTGCATGATCTCGATCCAGCCGCGCCAGCGGTGGAAGCTCGCCAGGCCGTCGGCGCCCATGACCCAGACGAAGTTCACGCCGGGGAAGCGGGCCTTCAGGGCGCGCACGATGTCGATCGTGTACTGCGAGTCGATCCGGGTCTCAGCGTCGGAGACGATCATCGCCGGCCCCCGGGCGAGCCTCCGTGCGCCAGCCATGCGTTCGGCCAAGTCTGCGGTTTCGCAGCCGGACTTCAACGGGTTCTGCGGCGAGACCAACCAGATCACGCGATCCAGGTCCAGCCGATGCAGCGCGGTCTCCGCGACGTGGGCGTGGCCTTCGTGCGCCGGATTGAAGGACCCGCCGAACAAGCCGATCCGCATCCCTGGGGAGAGGTCGAAGCCGAAGCGCAGCGCGTCGGGACGTCCGCCCACGGGGCGTTTCGGCGCGCGTCCCGCGGCCCACTTCCGCGACTGGCTCAACCCTGGCGCTCGGGCGTCGGCCCGCCGCCGCGGTCGAGATGGGGGTCGGACTGCCGCACCCGAGCGCGCACCGTGAACACGCCGTCGCCCGCCAGCACGCCGCCGCGGGCGAACAGGCGCCCGTTCTCCCAGTTGGAGAGGCCGAGCTCCGGCCGGTCGAGCGCGTACTGTCCATCCACCCAGCGGGTGAAGCCGTCGCCGACGAAGGGCGCATCCACCGCCGCGTAGAAGTGGTCTTGCGCCTCGGCGTCCTGCGCGATCAGGCTGACGTCGAAACGCGGGCTCAAGGCGTTGAAGAGGGCGGCGGCATCGACGGCGCTATCGACCAGCTTGAGCGAGACCTCCGGGGTCTCCTCCCACTCCCATTCGCGGCCGAGGTCGGCGTCGGCGATCGGCTCGACCAGCGCCTCGACGTGGGCGCCGCCGGCGCGGACCACCTCGCCGCGGGCTTGGCGCACGGCGTCGGGCAGGCGGCCGACGTCGGCCTCGGCGACGTGAAGCTTCCAGCCGCGGCGCCGCGCGCCGGCCTTCGCCACGGCGTCGAGGAAGACCGGGATCAGCTCGTCGGCGCGCGAGCGCACGATGCAGCAGGTGTTCAGCGTGTTGCAGACCTTGCGGTCCAGCGAGTGGTAGACGGCGGCGAAGAAGCGGTCGGCGTCGGCGCTCTCGTCGGCGACGATCCAGGCGCCCCCCGTGCCGTGCAGGCTGACCGGCGTTCCGGCCTGGCGCGCGATGGCGCCGAGCTGGGCGACCGCGGGGCCGGAGCCGCGGGCCACCGCCAGCGCCAGCCTGGGATCGGCGAACATCGCCCAGCCGGCCGCGTGCGCCGCGGAGTCCACCAGCACCGCAGCCCCCTCAGGCAGACCCGCGGCGGCGAGCGCGGGCGCCAGGGCCTGCGCGACGATGGCGCGCGCGGTGCGCAGCGCGTCCGAGCCGATGCGGAATACGACGGTGTTGCCGGCGCGCAGCACGCCGGTGGCGTCGGCGAAGACGTTGGGCCGGCCTTCGAACACGAAGCCGACGACGCCCAACGGCGCGGTCAGCTGCTCCACCGTCCAGCCCGGATGCTCGACTCGCTCGACCAGCCGGCCGCGGGAGGGCGGGGCGTCGCGCCAGGCCTGCAGGCCGGCGATCATGTCGCGCCGCATGGCCGCGCTGGTGATCAGGCGCGTGGTGGAGCGGCCGCGCCCCTGCGCGTCGGCCACGTCCTCGGCGTTCGCCGCCTCGATGGCGCCCCAGCATGCGTCGTCCCCCAGCGCGCCGGCGAAGGCGTCGAAGAAGGCGCTGATCTGGTCGTCGGCGACCTCGCCCATGCGGGCGAAGGCGTCGGCCGCGCGTCCCACCGCGGCGGCGGCGGTCGCCTGCTCGGCCGCAGGCACGTGCAGCAGCGCTCCGGTGTTGGGCGCGACCAGCAGTCGGTCGCCGCCCTTGAAGGCTGCGGCCAGCGCGTTCGACACATAGGCCACCCGGTCGCCACCATAGACGATCGCCTGCCCAGGCTGGAGCGTCTCCAGCCGTCCCGAGGCCTGCGGTGTCGTGCGCGCGTTCATTCCGGCTACCTAGGCTTTCTGCGGCGCAGCCGCAAATTTAACCAAGATCCTCCCCGCAGGGGAGGTCGCGCGCAGCGTCGGAGGGGGCTTCCGCTCAGAAGCCCGTCACAGGCGCGTTGTCCGAGCATTTGAGCGGAAACGCCCTCAGTCGGCTTTGCCGACAGCTCCCCCAGCGGGGGAGCATCTTTCCTACTCCCCTAGCGCGAGGTCGTCGGCGTGGATCACCGGGCCTTCGGTGTAGCCGATGACGGCCTCGATGCCGTCGCTCTTGAGGCCGCAAATGCGCGCGGCGTCGGCGGCGTCGTAGCGGACCACGCCGCGGCCGATCTCGCGGCCGTCGTGATCGCGCACCACGACGGCGTCGCCCTTGCCGAAGCCGCCCTCGACGCGGGTCATGCCGGCGGCGAGCAGGCTCTTGCCGCGGCGGAGCGCGTCGGCCGCGCCGGCGTCCACGGTGAGGCCGCCGGCCGGCGCGAGGCTGCCGGCGATCCAGGCCTTGTAGGCCGCCGCAGGCGTCGTCGACGGCTCGATGGTCGTCGCCTTCTCGCCCATCTCGACAGCCCAGAGCGGCGAGGGACGGCGCCCCAGCGTGATGACGGTCGCGCAGCCGGCCGCCGAAGCGATCCGCGCGGCGGCGAGTTTGGTCGCCATGCCGCCGGTGCCGACGCCGGCCGCTGCGTTCGCGCCCCCCGCCATCGCCTCGATCTCCGGCGTCAGGCGGGCGATCCGGGGCATGTGCTCGGCCTGCGGATTCGACCGCGGGTCAGCGGTGTACAGGCCGTCGACGTCGGAGAGCAGCACCAGCAGGTCCGCGCCGATCATCTGCGCCACGCGGGCGCCCAGCCGGTCGTTGTCGCCGTACCGGATTTCCTCGGTGACGACGGTGTCGTTCTCGTTGACCACCGGCACGACGCCCAACTGCAGCAGGGTCTCGGCGGTGGCGCGCGCGTTCAGCCAGCGGCGGCGCACCTCGGTGTCGTCGCGCGTCAGCAGCATCTGCGCGGCCGCCAGCCCATGCGGCTCCAGCGCCTCTTCCCAGGCATGCATCAGCGCCGACTGGCCGGCGGCGGCGGCGGCCTGCTTTTCCGGCAGCGTCAGCGCGCGCCGCTTCGGCAGCGCCAGCCGGCGGCGGCCGAGCGCCACTGCGCCGGAGGAGACCACCAGCACCTGCTGCTTGCGCTCGCGCACCCGCGCCAGATCGGCGGCGAAGGCCCCCAGCCAATGCCGATCCGGTCCGTCCTCTCCGACGACCAGCGCCGAGCCCACCTTGACGACGATGCGGCGCGCCCGCGCGAGATCGGTCACGGACGCCATTCTCCCTCGTCGGCTTCGTCGTCCGGGGCATGGCCGGCGGCCTCGGCGCGCCGCGCGCGCACCAGGGCGTAGGACGCGCGCAAAAGCTCGGTCACGCCCATGCCGGCCACGCCCGAGACGCGGCGGGGCTCCACCCCGGCGACCGCCTTCAGCTCGGCGGCCTTCTCGGCGATGGTCTCGTCGTCCAGCGCGTCGATCTTGTTCAGCGCCAGGAGCTCCGGTTTGGCGGCGAGTTCCTCGCCATAGGCCTCGAGCTCGTGGCGAACCGTGCGCCAGGCCTCGCCGACGTCGTCTTGCGTCGCGTCCAGCAGGTGGATCAGGACGGCGGTGCGCTCGACGTGGCCGAGGAATCGCGTCCCCAGCCCCGCGCCCTCGCTGGCGCCTTCGATCAAGCCTGGGATGTCGGCCAGCACGAAGCGCTCGTTGGTCGACAGGTCGACCACGCCGAGGTTCGGCGTCAGCGTCGTGAACGGATAGTCCGCGATCTTCGGCTTGGCGGCGCTGGCGGCGGCCAGGAAGGTCGACTTGCCGGCGTTGGGCAGGCCGACGAGACCGACATCGGCGATCAGCTTGAGGCGGAGCCAGATCCAGCGCTCCTCGCCCTCCTGGCCCGGGTTGGCGTGCTTGGGCGCCTGGTTGATCGGCCCCTTGAAGTAGGTGTTGCCGAAGCCGCCGTTGCCGCCCTTCAGCAGGCGGATGCGCAGGCCGGGCTGGTCGAGGTCGAACAGCACCGTCTCCTTATCCTCGTCCAGCACCTCGGTGCCGACCGGGACCTTCAGCACCACATCCTCGCCCTTGGCGCCATGGCGGTTTCGGCCCATGCCGTGCTCGCCGGTCTGGGCCTTGAAGTGTTGCTGGTAGCGGTAGTCGATTAGCGTATTCAGCCCATCGACGCTCTCGATCCAGACATCGCCGCCACGGCCGCCGTCGCCGCCGTCCGGCCCGCCGTACTCGATGTACTTCTCGCGCCGGAACGACACGGCCCCGCCGCCGCCGTTGCCGCTGCGCAGGTAGATCTTGCACTGGTCGAGAAATTTCATCGTGAGAGGCGCTTAGCACAAAAGAGGCGGCGGTCCTGCCCCGTCGCGACAACGGAGCGGCCTATGAGTGGAACCACGGACCACACGGACCACACGGACGAAACAAGTCCGCGCCGAAGAGAGCTGACCGGCCATCGGCCGGTCGAACCAATCGCCAGCCGCGGCTGAGCCAAGAGGGCTGCGTCCGTGTGGTCTGTGGTTCGACATGAAAGGCCTCCCCGCCTGCGCAGGTGGACGGGGAGGGTGGATCAGGCGAGCCAGACCATCATCCGGGTGCGGACGGGGCCTTCGCGGGCGCGGCTCCAGCGGGGCTCGACGTCCCCGGTGTAGAGGAAGCCGGCCTTGCAGAGCACCTGGCCCGAGGCCGGATTGTCCGCGAAGTGGCCGGCCACCACCAGCTTACGCCGCCAGTCGCGCCTGGCCCAGTCGAGCACGGCGCGGCAGGCTTCGGTCGCATAGCCGCGGTTCCAGAACGCCCGGCCCAGCCAGTAGCCCAGCTCCGGCCGCCCATTCGCGGTGGTCTTGAAGCTGATCGCTCCCACAACGCCGAAGTTTCGGTGCTCGATGACGAACCCCGGCTCCAGGTTCCAGTCGCAAGCGTTCGACTTGGCGACGAAGGTCTGAGCGTCATCCGGCCCGTAGGGAAGCGGCATCGAGGTGGTCATCGTGGCCACGCCGGCGTCGTTGGCGAGCTCGGCCACGCGTTCGGCGTCCGCATGCACCGCGCCGCGCAGCAGCAGCCGTTCCGTCGACAGCGTCGGCGTCACATCGATCGCGCACATCATGCCTACCTCCCGGGCCCCGGTCGTACCGACG